>Ga0247780_1000031_pt1 | contig 131525 bp, 162 predicted proteins | sample UWRJL079202R5_FD_179927 | JGI IMG/M metagenome (GOLD analysis project Ga0247780, IMG submission 179927) | Plant litter microbial communities from Arlington Agricultural Research Station in Wisconsin, United States - UWRJ-L079-202R-5 | ecosystem: Environmental > Terrestrial > Plant litter >...
CTACCTCGCGACTCCCTACCAGCCCTCCCGACACATCCCTCCCCTCTCCACCCCTTTCGACCTCCAGCACCGCCGCGCGGTCGTCGTGGCCGGCCATCTCGATGCCGTCCTGACACTCACCTCCGCCGCGGACGTGGCCAAGGCCGTGGAGATGATGGTCTCCTACTCCGGGCGGTGGCCTCCTGTGTCCGGGATACGCGGGAATAGGGTCACCTTTGCGGAGGTGCTACGCACTGCGGAGAAAATCCGCGGGGAGTTCACTGTTGCGGAGGGGCAGCTGGAGGATTTACAGCGGGGAGAGCTCAAATTGGATTGGGGGCTGGAGAGGACGCATGAGGCTGTGGGGGAAGGGGAAGCAGAGGAGTTTAAGAAGGGGGTGATGGTGGGGATCTTACTGGGGTGTTATTTAGGGGCGTGGGATGTCTCGGGAGAGGTGAATGAGCTGTTTCCGGAGTATGAGTTTGAGGGGATCGAGAAGTTTTTGAAGAGGGTGTGGGAGGGGAAGCCGTGAGGGTTGTTCGGATTATGGTATGGTTTGGATTCAGTTGGATAGGGGTTGTGTTTGTGTCAAGAAGGGGTTGAAATGTGGGTTGATTCTCGTTAGGAACTTGTTGAAATCATGAAAGTTCGGGCATGGAAATGTATTGTTTTCTACTTGGAATACTGACGAACCGCCTTATGGCAAGGTATGAAACTGCTTATACATTCATTTTAACCAGACCTCAGCTTGCCTTGCCTGTTCCACTCCTCGCTCACATCAAACGCTCGAGATAACGCACCTGGTCAGATATTCAATTTACAGACTACTCAGTAGCTCTCCCCCAGAGCAAGCAAAACAGCATAACAATCCCACTAACAGGGCCTGAGGGTATTCTCATCCCGCCCCCATCCTAACGCCTCCACGTCCTTCATTATTCAGGTCCCCCATTCCCGTTGCCATTACCATACGATGGGAGACGAGAAAACAGACTGACCGACTTACTAATTTCGAAATCCCAAGACCATATGCCGCTTACTACCTTGAAAAAGACACCCCTAAAAATGTGCACGTAAACTCCCCCGCCCCAACGACCTAGACCATGCTTCTGATTTCCGAGTATCCTCGTCATCTGGTTGATATCCATGCCGATTGCACTTTACCGCTGTGGCAAATTGTTCCTCCCGTACAAGGCCCCGCCAAAAGCTGGCCCGGAACCGAGCCCTTGGCTCACACTCTGCCTCACAATCATGGCCGCCTGCTGCGTCGCCGCCATGCGTTCTCGCTGCCTGTGTCGTTCCCTGAGGTACCCTGCCGCTTCGGGGCGCATGCGGAGGATACGCAAGATCATATCATCGCTCGGGTCAGCCTGTGCCTCTCTGCGCTTCTCTTCCTTCGCCTTGCGCATCGTGCCCAGGTTGCGACTCATCATGATGCTCTTGCCCCGTCGGATTGTACCCAGGCTCCCGATCCCCGCGCCACTCCACGTCGCCCCGAATGTCGGCGGTGCTGACAGCCGATTGCTTGCCGGGCCGCCGTGAAGCTGCTGTTGAGCTCGCTGTTGCGCCCGCTGCGCATTGGCCGCCGCCATGCGCTCCGATTCACGCATTAGATTCTCTGTCGACTCAGTGTAAAAGAAGTTGAGCGACGCCAGCTCATGCCATTTGGGAGACTTGAGCACATCGGCCGCAACGCCCAGAACTTCACCAGTCCCGTGGTCCTTGGCGTTGAAGAAGGAAAAGAGGAGCTCTAGCCATCGGTATACCACGTCCAACTCGGGTTGTGTAAGGGGCTTTTGTGACGATGGCTTGTCTGAAAGTGGTGGAACCAGGAGGTTTTCAATAGCAATCAACACCTCCTTCCAGAGCCGCGTCATAACTGCCACCATGGTGGCGTCCGTCAGTGTCTGCTTCATGATAGCGAAGTTGTCATCGAAGTAGTTGAAAAGTGGCTGGAGAGCATTCTCAACATCTGCAGCCGTAAGCGCTGGCACCGTAGACTGTCGTTTTTTCCACAGACTCGCCATCGATGCCGCCAGACCCCGACTCAGCAGATTACGCAACGCTTCTCGAGAGAGGGATGCGTTGATATGTGCAGTAAGCTACACGGTGAATGTCAGTGAAGTACTCATTTCGAAAGTGTCAGGCACTGATCACATACCTTCTCGGTGATCTTGCGCACCATGTCGCGCTCTGTCCTCTTGAGGTGGCGGAAAGCCTTTCCAAAATGGAATTGGATGTCGTCACGCTCGCCCTCCATGCTCACTCTGATCAGCAGGCGCCCCTGGGTATCCAGGTCAAGCCAGAACTCTCGAGGCAAGTAATCGCCGAAGTGCAGAGGGTCCAGCTTAAGTGACGTCCTGCCCACAAAGTCGTGATCGCCGATCATGTCCCAGTCCCAAATGGTTGCAATGAGGTTGAGTGCCCCAGACACTGTGATGTCGACCGATTCGTCCCATCGAGGGTTCAGATTACCCTTAATAATCCTAGTCTTGTGAAGGCGTTTCTGGTATTCATCACAGAGCACGAGGTAGGGATCACTGGACCCGTTCGCGTCGCACGCTTTCAAGTCCTCAGCCTCCACAATCTTGACCGTGAACACATAGTGCTGGGGCTTCTTAAGCACCGGCCTAGGGCCCTCGGCTTTGCGGATGACCTCAGCACAACCGTCGACGTTCATGAGCTTCTCTAACTTGTCCAGCTCATGCATGGCATATTCAATGTTATTGAACTTGACGAACGACTAGACGAGAAAGTTAGCATCAGGCTGAAGCAGAGCGAAAGAAGAAATCCCTATCACGCACCTCGGGCAAGAATTGGAAGGGCTCAATTCGCTCCTTTGCGTTCCAAGTATCCTTCGCATACTGGAAGAACTTCTCCTGTGTTGTCTTGGACGAAGCGGCCAACTCTTCCTCGGTTGGCCTGTCCATCTCCCTAGCAAACATTGTCTCGACCACCTCGCAGTAATACCCAATAGCGGCGGCAATGCCTTTAGCTAGGGCTGTCATAAACCGTGCGTTGTGGACGTCATCGTTCCAGTGAAGTTTGTGGATTTGCTCGACACCCTCCCTGAAAATTCTGAATGTGTCTAGAATGGAATCACTGTGTCGGTCCTCATCGGTAGCGAAACCGCCGGGGTCGCTGTTCCGAACCTGGAACTTGTCTTCTTTGATGGTGTTTCCCACCATCTCAATCATCCTGTCCTCGGTACTCTTAATCCACTTCCACACGAACTCATCGAGAAGACCTTCGATATTGAAGGAAAACGGAACTCCGGGAAGGGCTTCGACGTGGATTTTCCGGATTGATACCAACTCTTCATAAAGAATGAAGCCATCCTCGACATTGAGCTCGAGGCCACGGCTCTTCGCGACCGACATTACGCGCTTAATAAAATCCTGAGCGTCGACTTCGAAACTGGGGAAGACCGTCTCAACTAGCACTTTGTGAGGGCTAACACCCATGACACGCGGGTTTTTTGTGTACCGCTTCTTGATTTTCTGAGAGAGGGCAACGACTTCTTGCCCAAGTTTCACCACATGACTGAAATCCCAGTCCTCCTGTTCCTCTGGGATGATTTGGTTGACGAAGTTACTGTATCGATCGGAGGCGGACTGGCGTAGCCCTGCCTCAAGCTGCCGGCTATAGTCCGCGGCTTCGTCGGGCCGCTGTGAGAAGGCTGAGTCGTCTTGGATATGAATCTGAATGATGGCCATGACGGGACCGATGGATGGTGGCTGTTTCTCATAGCATTTAAGCATGAGATTATATAGATCCCGCAACAAAGCATCGTAGAGTTCCCGGAGAGACTGCTGGTATCCAGAGAAGTCGGCCAAAGTCCACCGGCTAGGCTCGAGGTCGCTGAGGGGGCTGGAATACATCTGTATAGCTGGCGGTTTTTTGGTTTCTGGGGGGGCTTTCTTGACACAGTCGAGACAGGTGAACAAAAGCCCGTGGTCTATTTCCTGATCCAGAAACTTGCGGACTGAAACCTCCACAAAGGTTACATCCCGAGAGTACTGTGGGATTCGCCAGCGAACCGCAAGCTCAATTAAAAGATCGCGTGTCTCCTCTGACAGAGGGTGCGGCTCTTCCTCCGCCTCATCGGCACCGGGATCTGAGTGGAGGAGGTCGTAAGACATAGCATACTGCAATATTACCTTGTACACTGCACGGGGAGCCGCTGGTATGAAGACGTAGTTTGGTTCATCGACAGTCCGTATGCTGGAGGATTCGTCGAGAGACATCGAGCCAAGACCAAAGGACTGGTCGAGCCCGAAGCCTCCTGAGTCTGGGTTGGATATCAACTTGCTCAAATCCGCGTATGCTTGGTCTTCGCCATACGTCGAGTAGGGCCGCGTGGGTAGCGCTTTGTCGTTCCCGGATGTAGAACCCTTGAGATCAGGGCGGATACTCATGATTTCCGCGAAAATCTTCGCAAGTTGAGACACTTCCTGCCGCTTCCACTCTTCGTACGCTTCGTCCACGTCGAAGTCCCGCTTTCGCAGCGTACCGACCATGTTGGAAGATAGTCTCAAATGATATGCCTTGTAGTCCTTAAGAGCGGCCTCCTCGGTCCAAGTAGCCATGTTATTGTCAAGGACATTCTGAACATCCGTATGGGTGACTCCGAATATCTTGGCCACAACCTGCACCATGGGCATGTCCTTCACGAGGTACGTCAAAGGAATTTCGACCTCAACATATGAGTGATCTTCCTGAGCAGCAGAAAGAGAGAGATTCTGATCATTAGTTAGAAGCTTACTCTCTAGCGTGTTCAAGCGTTGGACGAGCTCTGGTCGATCCCTCTCGCCCACTAGGTCCCTGATCAGGCTGGCGAGGAGGCGGACGAACATGGCAAGGTGCCTGTCTGGCAGTGGCCTCCAGGAGAGGTCGTCTGGTGCCCTGTTACGAGACTGGGCCTTCATAGCGTTCGAATAGAAGATGAGGATCAGAGGTTCAACCTTGCGATCCTCTTTTATGTTCTTGTAGAAATCCTTGTCGGTGAAGGCGTTGTAGGCCTCGGCAAATGTCCGCTTTAACGCGGCATCGTTGTACCCGGGCAGGCGCTCAATCCCCTGCAGGACTCCAGTCATCCTCTTGTCGAGCGCCGAGCGGAAGCCGTGGGGCAGCTTGAGGCTGGCGGCGGCTGACCCCGAGGGCATGAAGTCTTTCATCAGCTCCCCTACACCCGTGTGGGCGCGCGGAACGGGCTTCGGGGCGGGCGCATACTCCTTTCGTTTCTTGCGTGGCTGCAGGAGGTAGTTGAGGAAGGCGACACGGAGGGCGAATGAGAAGGCATCATCGTAACTGACGGCAACCGGGCGAGCTCTCGATGAGGCACGATTTCGGGTACCATCGCGGACACTTTGCATGCTCTGCACACTCTGCACACTACCCACGCGGCGGCTGAGGCCGTGCGGGCCGGATCGCGAAGACGTCGACATGGCGGGGGAGGGGAGGGTCACGCGGGGCGTCCAGTCGGGGCGGATGGCAAGTTTTGGGGCGGCAGAGAGCGAGTTCGATGATTACTGCGCTCTCTTCATGTTGCACAATTCCGCCGACGAGTATCGACAGCCAGGTAGGTAGCGGCAGCAAAAGTACAAGCTAAATTGCCTTAACTCAGTGTCAGCGTCGAGGGGTGAGGTGGGCAGTTGTGACGATGGACCGGCGGGCGGTTGTAGAATGAAAGGAGGATGTGTTGGTTACAGCTACTGGCAAGCCATCGAAACGTCATATGCCCGTGCGCCTCCCCCCTGGGCGCTGCCGACAACCCCCGGTCCCCGAGCCCAACGTCTTTACGGATCAAGTCTTGCAAGTATTTCTAGGACATCGCCGCCGCTCATGCAGTCTGACTGTGCTTCGCCCGGCATTTTCTGGAAGCTGGTGTGCTACGTTCCCGTAATCAAGTGGCCTGAGAAGAGCCGAACATTGACGGGTACTTGCAGATTCGATTGCCTATCTTATCGGCACATTCCGACTCCTCGACCCCGACCCCGACCCCAAGACAAAGTTCAAGACACCCGGTTGCAGGACTTGACACGCCAAGAACCCAAATCGCATCGCCCCAGCTCCTGAATGCTCTTTCCGTTAGGACCACGAAGTCCTCTCTACCCGTCGGCCACTCCACGGTCCTGGCCAGTAACCCAAGGTCCTACACAGCGAAAATAAGGCACCAAGAAAAAAAAAAATCGTTCAGACCCTGGGTAATGGGCTGTGTGTCTCAGTGCCCTCAAAATAGGGACATGCCCAAGATGGATAAATCGGAGGACAGTGAAATTATACAGACGGGCTTGGGCCTATTCGAGACCCGAGATGAGCAGATCGGCTTTGAGGCTCATGCTGGGTCGTCGCCCGCGGACAGGTGTGGTGGATGTCTACATAGGCTTCGCTCGAACCAAAGAGATCCCTTTAGTTAGTGCAAAGGATACTCTGTACCCAGGTACCTTCTTAAAGAGGCTGGGCATGTCTTGATGCTATGGGCTGTGACACATTATCAAAGCACTCAACCACCTTACTCTACACTCTCCAAATGCTTGTTCCGCAACCAGAGCCCCTCGGATACAACCTGAGTATGGAGTAAGGTCTCCAATGTAACAATCGATACCTTGCTGTTTTGGCACGAGCGGTGCGAGGGGCTTTCCAAATCACACCTTTTCGCAGGGAGCAGGGATATAGTTGCCTTTGATCGGAAGACTTTCATCGACCCATTCAACCTTGTGGTTGCTTCTGGTATTACACCTACCTTTCATGGAGGGCAGCGGGGGAGAAATGACAAGGGCGAGGGCCCGAATACTCCTGTTCAGGTTAGTCTCATTTACTTTCCCTCGTTCTTCAGATAGATCCCCATGCATGGGTGCAATAATTATACTGCGCCTTTGCAGTGAACGCCCTTCAAACGTAGACGGGGTATTCATCGCTCCAATATGGAGTTTTGTCACATATCAGCATATCACTGGTGACAGAATGGCTCAGTTTGAGCTGTAAACGGTCTCTGTTTGTTTTAAGTCCCTGTGACATCATAGGTGGTGATATCAGTGGGGTGTTGCAACGGTCATCTCAGCAAAAAGAAAAACGACGTTTCTCAGTGCACAATTGGTGCCTGGATGCGCCGGCAATGAAATCTGCCCTTCACCCAGGAGACTAATAACCTGAACCGTCGCCCGTGACACACCAAAGTATACCCGCCGTCACGAGATGACCAACCATGCCGAGTGTCCACGGGTCCAGTCTTTACGAGCGCCTGAAATTCACTACCGTACCTGCAGTTCTCGTGTGAATTTTTATCCCGTGACAAGCGGCCAACGCGTCCACCGTGAATCAGAATTCAACTCACCAGGCATTCTTTTTAGAATCCGGTGTCAGGTGCTTGTGTATAAGTCCGTCAGACCCTGGTCATAGACCCTTGACATCGCCCAGAGGACGATCCATTTGGTACAAGTCCCAGACCCTGAAGTCCAAGAGCGCGGCGAAGACCCCTGCAAGCGCTCGCGCGTCTGTGGCCTGAAGGAACCCCGCCTGCCGCCCGCCCATAGCAGCTGCCGCCAAAACGAAGTGTGGATTTCTTGCGTTGCGTCAATCTACCAAACCCCTTGTTGCCGACCAGCTGCCTGTCCTGCCAGTCCTCGAATGCTTCCACCACTGGACTCGCGCCGTCGATATGGGCAACATCAGCAGCACGCCCGAAGAGGGCGCAACACTCTATCTTAGGGACCAGAATCGATGTACGTTTGCCCCCCCCCAGGTTCCACCCATTTGGTGACCACGAGCCCGCGAGCCGCATGCCGGCTGCAATCCACCGAGACACAGGGACGGGCCGCAGACGACGACCTCACCGTCATGAGTTGAGGCGCGCATGCTGATTACGGTCGCAGTATCTATCTCCTCGGTAGTCATATCCAATCCGCGAAGGCGCACATCGATCAACATAGTTCCGAATGCATTTCCCGCTACGAGAGTATCCGCATCACGATCCCTAGGCGACAACTCGCCCATCGAGTTCGTCCAGGTACGCCTTTCCGCGGCTCCCTTTTGTCCGCTCCCAATGTTGACACCAGCCTTTCAGGATACAGAAATATCAAGCGGTGCAGGGGCCCCCGCATTCCTGCTGAAGCTCACCAACGAGGACGAGTTGCTCTTCACCTTCACATTTGTAATTCGCAAAACCGCTTCGGTAGACAACAACACGAAGACAGGAGCCACAAGTGATACTCACATCAATGGTCTGACTTTTGTGTATGCGTCAAATACTCGTGAGGTTGAAAATCTCGTCACCCGGGAGTTCCATGCGGATCCGAACCTGCACAAAAATGCAAATGTTGAACTCGTCGGCGGCACCTACTCGACCGAGGGCAGCCCGTCAGTAACATTCGAGTGGACTTGGCGATGGAAGCCACCCAAGAATGTCGAGGACAAGGGGGGGGGCTGGAGAAACTCCTGCAGCGTCCGTATTTCTCCACCGTAACCTTCATGTGCACACTTGCTGAGGTTTTGCCTGGTAGTTTGTCGAATACGATCAGCGCGCCCACCGGCTGCACACCCTAGCCAGCTTTTCCTTCTTCGTCACCAGTAAGTTATACCTACCTGCCTCTCTCTACAGATTGCGTTCTTACATCTCATAGATGCCTCGCCATACCTCAGTCACCCGAACTCTCCTATACCTCCTATTCTTCTCAGCGCCCCGCCCAAGGTACGGGTAGTATCGGCGCAGTCGGTTGAGTCGCGGATCAGTGCTGTACCTGAACTAGATGAGTCGGTCCCGCCAGCACCATCAGCCCCTGATACCAACACCAATATCTCGCCCTCGCAAGTGGCCTCGATGGAACCCATCAGGGTTGATGTTTCCTGCCCGCGACCTGGCGAAGATATGTCCGTCTCGGACGATGGGCCCGTATTTCGGGCAACCATGAAGGCGCTCGAACAGAAAACAGGAAATATGAGGATGCAAATGAAGAGGCTGATCAAGAAAGCCGAGCAAGTCCACGCGGCACAGCAAGAGGCCAATGATGCCTTTCTGGGTTTTATGGAGGCTCTGAAGGAAGTATCCTCCACCAACGCAAATGCCGTCCAGCCCGCCATCGAGCATTACTTTGACAAAATTGCCCGAGAGATTCTGTCATATGAGCGGCAAAACACAGCGAATCTTCAAAAGATCGTTATCGATCCTATGAATAAGCTGTATCAGCTCGATATCAAGCAAGCTGAAGCCAAAAAGCGTGACTTCGAAGAAGAGAGCAAGGACTTCTATGCCTACGTCAGCCGCTATCTGGGGCAACGGCACGACTCTATCAAAGCGAAGCAGAGCGACTCCAAGTACCAGTCCAAGCGCAGGACCTTCGAGCTCAAACGGTTTGATTACTCCTCGTTTATGCAGGATCTTTCGGGTGGGCGGAAAGAGCAAGAGATCCTGTCGCATCTCACAAAGTATGCCGATGCCCAGGCCAAATGTTTCCTCGCAACCGGCAAAAAGATCGACGGTCTTCTTCCACAGCTCGAAGCACTCTCCAGCGAAGTGCAAGTGGCAGACAAGGAGTACCAGTACCAGAGGCGAGAACGGGAGGAAAAGAGGAGGCTTCTCGAGAAGAGCAACCTCAACTACACAGAACCCGAACCGCCGATTGCGGCTCCGGGGCCTATACCAACTGTCATCCCTAACGGCAACCAATCCAATTCAGACTCGGATCTGGGGCGGGCAGATAGCACTGGGTCACAGCTGAAGACGACGACGTCGGGTGGCCTCCCCGTCACTCCCAACGCTACGGACCTATCTAGGTCACCTGGAAGTCTGAGCCATAGTCAATCGGTCGGGAGCCCGCAGCAGAACAACAAGTTTCGCGGCATTCGGGACTTGGAGGAGCGGGACCCTAGCCTGGCGGCGAACTCAGAGAAAAACTCGACACAAAGAAAGGAAGGTTTGCTATGGGCTCTCAATCGACCTGGTGGGCATGTAGACCCACGGTCCTTGAATAAGCAAGGCTGGCATAAGTATGGACTATCTAGCTCACCTCGCGGAATCTGAATGCTGACTTTCATTGCAGGTTCTGGATTGTTCTCGACCAAGGCAAGCTTTCCGAGTACAGTAACTGGAAGCAGCGGTTGGACCTACATATGGACCCGATCGATTTACGCCTCGCCTCTGTAAGAGAGGCGAGGAATGCAGAACGCCGCTTCTGCTTTGAGGTCATTACACCACAGTTCAAACGCGTATACCAAGCAACATCTGAAGAGGACATGAATAATTGGATAACGTCTATTAACAATGCATTGCAAAGCGCGGTTGAGGGCCGGGCTTTCAGGGAACATAAGCCGGCGCTATCTCCAAGCGATGCGAGTTTCAACGGGATGGATATCGGGTCGATGTTGACTGGAAAGAGTCCATCGACTGGTCACATAGGCCATCATCATCTTGGGCACCTTGCCCACAGTTCTAGCGGGATCCCATCAAGGCGCACAACTGTTGGCGCTCGTCCAGGGACGTCTAGGAGTACCAGTTTTGACGAGAACCCCGACAGGCTGCTCCAAATGCTCCGGGACAACGATCAAGGAAACTCCTGGTGTGCCGACTGCGGATCCAACAACAAGGTGGAATGGGTTTCACTCAACCTCGCCATCATTGTCTGCATCGAGTGTAGTGGTATCCACAGATCTCTCGGGACACACATCAGCAAGATTCGGTCCCTCACACTCGATACAACTTCCTTCACGCCTGATATCATCGAGCTTCTTCTCCTCGTCGGAAATAGAATCTCCAACATGGTTTTCGAGGCTAGGCTGGACCCCCCGACAAAGCTCACTCCGCATGCCACTCGAGAACAGCGGCTCAAGTTCATTACTGCCAAGTACGTCGAGCGCGCATACGTCGAGCCACTCTCGCCGACACTCTCAAGATACCCGTCGCCCGACGAAACCCTACTTGCTGCGATAAAGAAGAACGAGATACAGCAAGTCATATATGCCCTGGCACTTCGAGCAAGCCCGAACGTGACCGACAAGTCGCGTGGCACACATGCTGTACACTTAGCCTTAGCTGCGGCAGATCCTGCTGCGCCGTCTCCGCTACCACCCTCTGCGCCAGCACCAGCAGCGGACAAGATTGTCCCCTTCCCTATCGCCGAACTCCTTATACAGAACGGAGCCGAACTCCCCACATCACCCCCTGCATTCCCTCTTAGTCGTCACGCACAAGCCTACCTGGAACTCAAGCGCGGCCGCCGTGCTGCGATGGAGTCCTCCACAGGCTCGTATGACAGTATCGGCGCGATGCCGTCCGGCTCGGGCTCTTTGTCGTCTTCTGGCGATAGAGTGCAACGCGAGCGCGAAGCAAGATTGCAGAAGCGCGTCAGCGCGGGCGGAAGGCTCGCGAAGACGCCGATTCCGGAGCGATAGGGGGGCGCCGGAGTTAGGGCTTGTGGGGTGCCGTTTCTGGGCTTTCGCCTCAGCGGCCGCCAGCGGCCTACGTCGGATACCTCTCCGTCTTTTGGTTATGAACTTGGCTTGTAAGAGCTTGGGTGGCTCACGATCTACGAAAAAAATTGAGTCTGGTAAAGGCGTACAGGTTGGATGATCAAGCCACGGGTGATGAATTCATTTTACAGATGCATGTATGGTATTGCTGCCTGTCTGGCAAGCATGCAGCTTCTTTGTGTTCTCTTTCTGCTGTTGCTGTTAGTGTCACTGAGCAATGGCGTCGGGCGTGTCGGGATACTTAGGTGCTCTTCGGGTATTTAACGACGGGACTTCCTTTTCCGAATGACTGGAGTGGGACTCGTGGAGAGGATGGGCTTTCCTATCTTGTCTTGCATCGTTTGGGTTGAGGTATTGTGCCCCCTTTTTTATTTCCCTTGCTCTCTCCCCTGTACGAAAAGACCGGTTGCAAATTCGGGACATGCATGGATGGAAGACATGGAGAGGACTTTTTGGTTCAGTTTGTTTGGTATGGATTGTTGGCACAGAGGTGGTTAGAAAGCAGGTGGACATGTTGTGTGGTCTGTATGAAACGGCTGGTCAGGTATAATTGTAATGAGAAGTAACGAACATATCGTGATCACTCGTCGCTCTACGATGAAGTGCAATGAATGTGTATGAGCCGAACGGGGTTACCAACTGACTGTTGAGTACATAGCACGATGAGGTCACCGAGTTGATGTGATATTGTTGGTGTCACCGTTCCCCTATCTGCCCGTCTACCAATTACAACCCCCCGCCAAAACATCAACAACTTTTTCCTTGTCCTTCGCACCTGCACACCCACAGATACCTAGGTATGTCTCTTCCCCGCCGCCACACAACACGCCCCTTGCCCGTTCCGTTATAATCGACAAATAACATGTGGTAATGTGCCTAATAAAACAGACCCGCTTGCAAAATCCCTGAACCTTCCAACACTATATCAACCATCCGTGAAAACAAAAGTAAAAAATGCACATATGCAAGCTGGCCAAATGCTCCATGCCAAAATACAAGAAATACGCCATGGATTCCATCCCAAGCCAACTATCCTTCATCAGCGCGCTTTGCCCTTGCCCTTGCCCTTGCTCTTTGATGGTGCCGCTTGCGCGTTAGCCAAATCGTTTGTAGGATAGTGACTTCCGGTATCGTCGCCAAACAACTCCTGGTCACCCTTGCCGCCAAGTTCCATGAACTCCCGTGGGTCCCGATTATCAGCGGGGCGCATTTCTTTCCTCGGTGGAGGCGATGCGCTGGCCGACGCCTTGGGATTCTTGGCATAGATCTTCAGCTCCGGCCGATTTGGGCCCATGGGAACTCGGCTGGCAAGCTGCACAGTGTTGATAGAGCTCAGTAGCGTGCGCTCCCTCACCACTCCGCGACGGTTGACCTCAAGTCCGGCAAGGCCACTTACGAGGCCGTTAGTGCTGTCATTGACGCCGGGTGTGTTCGCTAGCATCCATGGATGAGAGAGACATTGGTCAATAGTAAACCTCTTGTCCGGGTTGACGACAAGCATTGAGTCGATGAGATCAACTGGAAATTTGGTCAGCAGGGGGCTTTTTGGTTTCAGGGCGGCAGCATGCTTACGGGCCAGGTCGCCAACAGAATCCCAATAAGGGGAAGGATAGTCGAATATGCCTTTCCGAATCTGTTGCGAAAGTGTGTAGGGATTCTCACGGCTGAAGAGCTCGTCGGAGAAGGGGGGAAAGCCACACAGGCAGATGTAGAGAACCACGCCCAGCGACCATACGTCGACAGCTTTGGTATACTTCCGCTGCTTGTTGTCGGCAAGAATCTCTGGTGCCACATAACTCGGTGTACCGCAAAGCGTCGTTGTGAATGACTCTTCGCCGATGATCTTTGCGAGGCCGAAATCAGCCAGTTTGACATGCAAATCTTTATCTACGAGGAGAATATTCTCCGGCTTGATGTCTCGATGAACAATATTGCGATCGTGCTGTGATAGTGTCAGACTCATGGGCCAGATCGTGCGTCGGGGGGTTGACTTACCAGGTATTTAATACCTTGGAAAAGCTGAATGAAGAGCTTCCGGCACTCGCCCTCGGACAACTTCTGATGCTTGACGATATAGTTGAACAGCTCTCCTTCCGATGCTAACTCCAGCACCAGATACACGGCGTTTGGCTCGTTGAACGTATCTTTAAGGCACAAGACGTTCGGGTGGCTGACGCTCATTAAAACAGCAATCTCTTGCTGCAAGCCTTCTTTCTTCGACCGTTCTTCGACCCCAGGTGTCTTGCTAAATATCTTGACAGCATACCGCTGCCCAGTCGATTTCTCGATGCACAACTTGACCTCGGCAAAGTGGCCTTTTCCGAGCTTGTCTATTACTTGGTACTGCTGAAGGAATGCGCTGGTGTGTCGACTCTTGGGGTACCGAAAGACAAAACGAGCTTTGTCCAAAACTGCAATTTCATCGCCCTCCTGCAGCTCCCGCCGTTGGTTTCTCCCTATTATAGCTTCATTGACAAAGGTTCCGTTGGCGGAGAGATCCTCGAGCACGGCGACCGTATCGCTGTCCGTATTCTCAGTAAATAATAGACAGTGGCGGTTTGAGACCACCGCATCATCGACAACAATGTCTATGTCTGTCAGCGTGTTGCTTCTAGCGCAGAAGAGAAAATGAAACATGACTCACCACACTCGGGGTGGCGTCCGATCAGGTACCCTCCGGAAGTGAGACCACTCGATAATTTCTTCTGCTCGAAGCTCTCTTCCTCGTGGATCAGCGCTCTCGGGCCCCTCCGACCTCCCCTCTTCGCTTTGGACGAGGCGACGTCGGAAACCGAGGGTGTGTCTGGACAGGCCGTCCGCTTCCGCAGGACGACGCAACGGCCGCCGTGCCGTGTGTCCATCGGACAGAGGTACCCCCACACGCCTTCCTTGACCTCATCTTCCACCTCGTCCGACAGCGGGGCGTTCGGGTCGACTATCATCTGACTGAAGGCCTGGGTATCTTGGGGCGGCGAGCTGAACGCATAGGCTTGCGAAAAGTTGTCCTCACGATGCGTTACCTGGCTCGGGCGGCCCTCAGGTGGGGTCGCTGTCGCCTCCTTGACGACGCGGAGCTCTGTGTCATCGCCAACATCGCTGGTGTCGTGGGTAACGGGTGAGGGGAGCTGTTGCCTAGTGGAGACGGGCGTTTTATGGCCGTCGTCAACGCGATGCGACAGCCGCTCGGAGCGTCGGGGTTTCTTGAACGACTCTTGTTCCGCGCCGTGGGGAGAGCCCTGTAAGGTATGGATTAATCGGCGGATCATGGCGACAAGCGTGACGCCATAGTAGAGCAGGCACATTAGGGGGAGCGGGTCTTGTATGAGGAGCCGGTGGGATACATACGGGAGCGCGAGCTCTCTTGAGATGGCTGCCTTCAGCCCGCGGAGCCATGGCGAGGGTGTGCAAGCGAGTTATGGACGCAAAATGACCGAAGAAAAGCTAAGTTGGTGCGTGCGATGAGCAATTCGCGAATTGGGGGCAGTGTGCCGGTAGAAAAAAGGTGGTGGTGCCTACGAGGCCTCTCTAGGTTCCCGCAACAGGGGGGAGGGAGGCGACCTGACGCGAACTTTGCAAGCGTGGATGACCGAGTCCAGGAAGCCGCAGGCTGCCACAGCCGCGGTCCTTAATTGATCCGAGGCGCACAAGACGCTCCAGGCCGCGGACTGGGGCGGCGATGCAGGGGGGCTGACCCCCCTGGATGAATAGGGCTGGGTCATTAGCATCTGAGGATTCCCACCGAAGTGACTCGTTGCCGTCATCTGTCTCTTGTTCCCGTGTTGGCTGACTTCCAAGGCCCGCCGTGACATTTGCACGCTCGCAGTACCAGCTGCCCGTTCGAACCCGGTTTCCCTAACAATATCCATGACGACGTTGCCCGGTTAGAGGCAACCCCGGTACTGGGCGACCCCCGCGATTTCTCGACAGGTGAGGATGCAGAGGTCCACTTCCCCTGGCTACGTCGTCTGAAGAGCTCAACCTCCGAGGATTGACAACTGACTTGCATCAACTAGAGCATGAAAATGGAGAGTCTGTGATCTAGTGATCCCCTTCTGCGGGGGAGAGAAGAAATCATAAAGACGACATCCCAGCGATCCATACGTCTTCTACTAGGGTTAGGGTTGACTCCCGAACCGGTTTGCCCGTAATCCGCACTGGGCGCACCGTTGACTTTCACCCTCTTCACCGTCCGGCTTCCACCCCAGCCCTACACGCAGTAGGTGTAACAATGAACGTAGTTAAGAGACCTTATTGGTGCTTTTCAGAGCTCAGGCTTCTTGCTGCTGGCACAAATATATGGTTTCTGCATGAATCCCGAAAAGGTGGAAGACCTATAAAAGATGGATAGGGCTCTGTCATTGTCGGAGATTTTTTCCAAACATAAAAAGCTGCAGCTTAAGAAAGTTCTAGGTGAGTTTATATAGATGTAGTTAGGGAGTCCTAGGTTCAACTATCTTGACGATGCAGTCCAGTTGTTTGCCATTCATGACGGTTCCGGTCGCGCCTGGAGGCTTCCCCACTACGGAGGCGCTCGCTTAACCCTCTCCATTGTCACTAGCGCTAAATTTCACGTGATTTTTAACATCCCACCGATCGTGACAGACAAAAAATCGCTGGTCGGATTGCGGGGCATGGGTGTTTGTTGAAGGCCGAAGATCGAGAAGAAACCTCACCAATCCACCCACCAGCAGCTGACACCGTGTCCACCAAGCAGACAACATGGCGTCCCCCCAGCTGATCTTCGTTGATGGCAGCTTCGCCGAGTTGGCGCAGGAAATGGCCGACTATCTGCAGATCGGCGAGCAGGTCAAGCCCTTGCTCGAGAAGGACCAGCGCGAAGAGGCGCTGCAGGCCATTGTCAAGGCCTCGATATTCCTGAACTCGGTTCCCGAGAAGGAGTTCACTGCCGCTTACAACCTCCTCATCCACCTCGTCCTGCAGTCCAAGGACCCCAAGAAGTTCCTTCCCGTCATGTGCCAAAACCTCACCAAGCCCATCACATCGTCGCCCGCCCACGGCTTCACCCTGGCCTCGGGCGCTCTCAGCACCGTCTTCAACCTGCTCGAAGTCAAGAACCCCCTGCGCTACAATGTCTTCATGCAGATTGTCCGCTTCCTCCGCCAACACGGCCAATTCGAGGTCCTCAAGCCGCGCCTCAAGAACCTAGAGTTGTGGTTTGAGGAGTGGGATACGGACGAGGAGGACCAGCTGAAGCTTTACACCGAGGTTTCCGACGCTGCCGCCGAGTCCGGCGACGAGGAGTAAGTTGTCTTTGACTTTATTTCCAGCGGAGTTCTTTGCTAACCGCTGGGACCCACCAGGGCTGCGTATCACTACCTGCTCAAGGCGCTCGGCACCTTTGATCGCGACGACCAAGAAGAGATCACTTCGGAGGAGGCGCAACGGCTTTCGCTCAAGGCGGTCCGCTCTGCCATTTCTTCCCCTACCCGCTTCGACTTCCAGGACCTGCGCGTGCTCCCTTCGGTACAGGCGCTCAGCGACTCCCAACCCATCTACTCGCAGCTGCTCGACATCTTCACTGAGCAAGACCTCGAGGACTACAACGACTTCAGAGAGGAGCACGAGGGCTGGATCGAGAAGGAGAAGCTCGACCACGAGAAGCTGCAGCGCAAGATGCGCCTGCTCACCTTTGCCAGCCTCGCCGCCAGCACACCCAACCGCGAGATCCCCTACAGCAACATCGTCAAGGCGCTCCAGATCACGCCCGAGGAGGTCGAGCTCTGGACCATCGATGTCATCCGCGCCGGTCTCATCGAGGGCCGTCTCTCGCAGAGCAAGAAGGTCTTCCTGCTTCACCGCACCACCTACCGCGTCTTTGGCGAGAAGCAGTGGCGCGAGCTTGGTACCCGTATCGACCAGTACAAGGTGGTTGTCGATAGACTCACAACCGTCGTTCGCAAGTCCCAGGCGGATGTTGATGTGCAACGGGAACGCGATCAACAAGAGATTGAGCGGAAGTTGGCCAACGTGGGTATGGGCGGCATGGCCAACGCCGGCGCAGGGGACAGGCGTAGATTGCCGTTGAAGCCACGAACGGAGGACGACGACTAGGGGAGGGAGACTTAAGGAATGAAATATGTTTCTCCCACACAAACACCAATGGTTTTGGGTTCGCTTTTTCCATCTCTAGGACGGAAAAGGGGAATAGAAAGAGATGGGAGACCGGGGTTTCTACCAGCTATGCTTGCTTCGTCTTTCCACCTGGGTACCTAGATATACCCCCCTGCTATGATTTTGGTAGAGGAGTGTGTGGCAAGTTTTCCTGAACAGATTTCGGAGTTAACGGCAAATGGATTTCATGATTGCATGCATGGCATCAAGAGGAACCAGAAAAGTTGAGCGAAGCAATCGGTGGAACAGATGGGAGCGGGCTAAGCGTTGCTGTGGCCTTGAACGTGGGAGCAATGCACAATTGGAACGTGAGAAGGACATGTCCGTGTTTCAGGGAATAGGATTCTCCTTCTTCTATACAGAGAGGCACAAGGCCGAATGATGCATAGGCTACTGCTAAGGGTATAGGGAAAATAGAGAGTCTGTCAAGACGAAAAAAGGCCATTTGACTGATTCCATTCTCTTCACGCAAGTTGCTCGCTCGCTCCATCATCCTGCATCAAAAGACTCGGGCCTCCCCTGAACCGCCAGTGAGACCCCTTCACTGTATCTACTCTATGGTAAGGACAAAGGACAGACGGACAAAGCAAACCAAGTCTAGCTTTCCAACATACGAGCTGCATCAATACTTCTAGCTAGGGTCTAGAACTTGTCCCCCAGTGCCTTAGTCAACCTCTCCTGAGTGGTTTGGAAGACGGATTCAGGGGTGGGCGTGGCATCGATCTTGATTACGCGGCCCTCCTTTTCGTAGTGGTTGACCACAGGCATGCTAGTCTCGACGAAGGTGCGGAAGCGCTTGCGAATGCTCTCGGCATTGTCATCGGCGCGGCCGCTGGTCTTGCCGCGCTCCATCAGGCGGCGCTCCATCTCGGCCTCGGGGCAGTCGTAGAAGAGAACCAAGCGGGCCGGGCAGACAACCTCCTCGAATTTCAAAGCCTGGTCCATCTTGCGCGGGAAGCCGTCGATGAGGAACTTCTTGCCGCTAGCGGGATTGCGCTTGATGGTCTCGGCCATGGCGTCCTCCAGAAGCTGCACTGTGACTTCCATCGGCACAATCTCGCCGTCCTTGATGCATTGCTTAATCAACTCGCCGAACTTTGAACCAGGGCGCTCCTGCTCGGCGCGAAGGAGGTCACCGGCCGACAGGTGCGTGAAGCCGTACTCGGAGACGAGCTGGGCGCATTGTGTACCCTTTCCGGCACCGGGGCCGCCAAGGACGAAGAGAACCGTCACGTCCGAGGGAGAAAATGTAGGGGTCGGCTTGGACGAGACCGGGAGGGCAGCGCCCGAATGGGGAATGGTAGGCATATCTAAGAGCCAAGTTTGTCAGTCGGGTGTATCTTGCGCAATCACGGCGCTTAGGGCCAAGTGGATGGGGTGACGAGATGTTGGATGTTGGAAGACGGTTTCAGCTGGCGGCCGCTTGCCGTGGACCCAACTCGGGTGGTCTCTAGCGGGGCGGAAACCGGACGCTTTCATGCTTTCCGCCCCTTCCCGAACCTCAGATTTGGTCGAGAAGCCGGCCCCAATATGGACAAACATCACAAAATGCATGAACAGAAGGGGTTCTAGGAGGCCAACACACCTTTTCGCCGGTTCACCAACAGAATGTAGCCTCCAGATCCCAGGGCAACAACAAGAACAAACGGCCAAAACTTCACCTTGTCTTTGTTGTTCCTCGGCGGCGGGGGGGCACCAGAAGTATAGGATCGTCGAGCTCCGGAGGAGAAGGGGGTTCTGGTCGGCCTTGCGATGGCGGCTGGCTTCGCTGTCTGCTGCTGAGACCAGAGGCGAGAGGAAGAGGAAACGTCCCTGCGAAACGCGAGGCCCAAATGCGCACTCGGTGGCCTAGTATTCTGCTTCGGGAGGTTGCGCAGCGTCGATGCAGCCAGTTTCTGCCAGGCTTGGCGATGCGCTGACGCTGTCATTGGGTGCATGGCGGTTCCGTTCCTGTGATCGGGTCTGCACGATGACGACCCCTCCGATTTCCTGCCCTTGCGTCTCTGGGGGTGGCAGCTGGTTTGCTTTTGGCGTTAGGATCACTATTCAGCTGGCCAAAGTTCCTACTCCCGTGCACTCCTCTCCGTAAGACGATTTTTCAAACGAGTGACTTGTAAGTTGGTTTCAAGATGGGCGGGCGGGATTTTTGGGAGTCGCGAACGTCAGGGGTGAAGCTTGGAGCTCCGAATTGACTTCAAATAAAAAAGCACAGGTAAATTGTTAGCGTCGCCTGTCCAACGACGTCGTGCGATTAACCTCCTGAAGCGTGTGGGTCAGCTCATCTCGTCTTCCCCGGTCCAGAGCAGACAAGCAGCTTGCTTCAACCGCTCATATGAGAGAAGCGACCTGGACTTTCTACCTCTCTAATATACGCTGGAAAGCTGCGAAGCAAGAACACCGGCAAGGCCTCCCGAAATTACATTACCGCCTGTAGCATTCAACCTATGGCGCCTCTCTTGAGTGAGAAGTGACTTCATATCTTGCACATTGCTTGTTCCAATGACACCTTCAAACCGTCCAGCACAAACCGTCTTCATAAAAATTAACGCTTCATACTTTGCCAACCGCATTGCCCTCCCCAAACAGATGATACTACCCTATTTGCCCCTATGTAAAATGTACAGCACGGGGCAGTCCGGAACTACGAAATGGCACTAAGTAAATCGGGTCAATCACCATCTCTCAGCAACCGCCGACATGCCCTCCACGTCTCCTCCCTCCCTTGGCTAGGCCGCCTCGACCGGCCGGGCAGTTGGCCCCCTCCCAAGACGAGAAATAAGGTGTGCAGTATGCAGCAGGTACCTCGTGTGTCTGAGAACCGAGGCTCGTCCCGCCTGTAACACTCCCACAGGACAAGACAAGACAAATAGATGGCTGATGGGTAGCGTCTATGATCACACTTAAGCGGTTTTGGGGGTTGCCCATTTTGTCTGACCCCTGATGCTAACTATCAGCTTGTGTTAGCACACAAATATTCATGCGAGCGAGCACTTTGAAAGAGCATGATAGTAGACGATCAAGCGAGTATGCCATTTTCCAGCTAAAATATCGCGTGTCTAGGTAAGAGCTATGTAGCCTCATCTTCATCCCCCCTCGGGTGCCGTATAGTTACAACTCTGATGGGACCTCCCAGTATTAGAATGTACCTGGATTCGACCAGTTCCACCACGTCCATCCATCCCCGTCGTTTCAATAATCTTGCTGCTTTCTCCTTTCCAAATGCTCTTTCCCCAAACGCCTCTGGTATTTCCCAACCAAGACAAAAGAAATAATAAAACGAGACCAGCCCAGCCTTCCCTCGGCAGCTCAGCTGTCCCAGTTGTCGAATGGTATATATGCACAAGAATCAACAGACACGCCCATCCCATCAACAGCGACGGTAATCTAGCGCTACGTGTTGAAGGTGGTCTGAGATGGCGGCGGGCTCTTGACTGCCTGCCCAGCGTAGGCACCGGGTATCGGAACAGACTCGTACTGCTGCTCGCCGGCTACCATAGGTGCAGGCTCGTTGATTCTCGGTGTGACAACACTCTTTGGTGTGGCTGGCGTGGCCGGGTTGGCTCTCGGGGGAGGTGCCTGAAGCTTGAAGCCCTCTTGCTTAGGTGTGAAAGCAGACTCAGGGACGACCAGTCTATTGCCACCAGGGGTGAAGGGCGAGGCATTCTCATCGACATCGCCAAGATTCTTGTACGTGGTTGGTGCGAAGCGAGGCGAGAGCGCATACTGGGAGAACGCAGGAGACTTGGGACCAAAGCCGGGGGTGTTCGGGGCAGACTGTGTGCGCAGCTGGGCGAGGTACAGATCGGATCGGGCCCTGTCGCGCATGTCCATGGACTTATGTAGCTTGCGCTTAGACCAGTATCGGTAGAAAACGATGCTGTAGAGGGTGATGCTGATCATCTCAACGACGAGCTCGATGATGATGCAGATCAGGGTCCAGTTCTAATAGGGGGTTAGCAATGAACATCGTTTTCAAAGGACGAAGGCGGGAGAGCTCACCTGGAGGCGGCACACAAGTGCGTAGTCAACCTTGTCACCAAACAGTTCAGATCGATGGTTATTCACGCAAGACCATCCCCACATATCCTGATTGCCGCTGTTTGCTCGACTGTGCTGGAAGAGTCCGGCAGCCACGGCCCACATGACCATGCTGAAGATAAACCAGCCAACAGCGAACATAGTGTAGTAGACTCCGACCTTCTCGGCCCGTTGGTGACCGCCACGGCAGTAGCTGATAAAAACGCCAACACAAATGAGAAGCGAGACACAGGCGCAGGCAAGAACGACTTTCTGGGGCCAGGAGTTTGTGTTGTGAGCCCAAGCGGGCATACCGTTCATGGGAGCCAAAGATCTTGTGGCGTTGAAGATGGCGAACGAAGACGAGAGCATAGCAAGGATAATAAGACTGCAGCTGAAGTTCACACCACGCAGCGCGAACTTCGCCATGCGCACCCGTGTCTTGATTTTCTATCCGATTGTTAGAACGTGAGCAATTGGGGTAGTATCAAGCGTGTTACTCACCAGATCCTTGGCCTGCTGCTTATCGGTCTTCTTCTCCCGCTTCTCAAGATCCTCCTCCTGCTTGAAAGTCGGGCTCTTGATAGTCGGGCTCAGGGGGTTGCCGAAGCCACGACCCGGCGTTCCGGGAACCTTCATCGCGCTCTTCAGCGGGGACCTGGGCGTCATGGGCATCGCGACAGATTCCCTGTTGCCGCCGATGTAACCGAATCCAACATCGCCTGGCTGGGCCTGAGCAAACTGTGTGCGCTCAGAGAAAGGGAGCTTCTTGGGCTCAATGGGCGAGTGGACGGCGGTGGCCTCGGCGAACCGTGGGGTCCTTGGCGGCTTCGCCAGTGACGAGGATGTGGATGATGTTGACGCCGAAGACGCCGAGCCGGCAGACAGGGTGCGTGCCGGTGCGAGGTTGAGGGCCAGAGGCCTCTTCTTTTCGTCGTTGATCGCCATGCTGGCGTCGTCGCGGGTGGCTTGGTGACAACAAGGAAAGTAAGGAAGAAACCAGTCTTCGATGTTGTAACAAGCTGTGCGAGAGGTGGCACTCTGCAAGACTGAGGCAGAAGAGAACCAAGCGACGTATATGGAGAGTGAGAGCCCAGCTATCAGCAACAAGGAGAAGAAGGTCAGGACTGCAAGGCCAGGCGCCGGTGGGAAGGTGGTGGTTTTGAATAGCCGCTGCCACTACCACTAACACACGGCATGCGAGTCTTGTGCGGGTCTCTGTGCTGCATGGGACAGTTAGTAAATGGCCCGAGGCGAGGGAGACGGCGACCCATACCTTGGACAGGGGGGGAAGACGGTCTTCGGCGGTTTGGCGCCGCTGATAGGAGGACGGGTCGATCTACCAATAAGCCCGGCGACTCGTGATGGAAATAGACGCCCACTGAGTGACAGAGTGGCACCAGAGCTCTGCAAGATGCTGGCGCGGCCTTCTGGAGCGGCCAGTGGCTGTCAGGGCTCGACGACGGATGTTAGATGAGCTGGTCCTGGTAACGGGCGCGGGTGAAGCCTTGACTCTGTTCTGCGTCTCAGCAACAACAGCGACTTTGTTTCTTGGCGGTGAGAGTTGTGAAAGAGACGAGTGCTCGACTTCGTTCAGTCAACCCGTCCACAATGGCAAGACACAAAGAGGCCCTGGATGATAAGGTACAAGACGCACGGAACGTCCGCCAGATGAGGGGCTGGAGCCGAATATAGTAGCTTCCTCGAGAAAGGGCTCGCGTGGCGGCACAATGGGCGCGCATCTCCCGCAGAGCCGGCCATACTTCCACGAGCCTTCACCCTCGTTCTTCTCCGAGTCCAGTCCGCGCCCATTGCCGTTGCTGGTACTTGGCGCCCACATCCTCGCAAAACCCGGGACTCGCATATGCGGGTGCGTCGCATCGATTGGCTAGGCGCCGCCCGCTGAAGAGAGCGTTTTGCCGGATTCGCACTGAGAGGCTGGCCAACTGGAGGACGGTGTAGGCCAAAGGACGGCCAAGAGGGGAACCACGGACTGTGGTTGGGCGGCAAGCACTCAGTCGCCCGCCCCCGGCCCCCGGCCTTGACTGGACGTTTGCTGCTCCCGCGCATCCGCCATCTGCTACCCCTGTACCGATCATCCGCCCTGATAGGTTTGGCGCCGTTGGGCCTGCAAACGCGCAGCCAATCATCGCCGCAAATGCCGTGATCGAGCTGCCGGTCATGCATGGATGGCGGCACGCCCGTGCCACCAAGCAGCAGCCCCGGCCACTTTGCCGCTCTTTTCATCCAGCGCGCCATGCACTTGTCCTGAACCCCTCCAAAAATGCTCCCCTCTCCCCTCTCCCCTCTCCCCGCCGCGCCGGTACCACCTCAGGAATCACGAGTAGCACACACATTGAGCAGCATCGGCACCGTCGCTATGTCTGGATGAGCACGGTGACACCGGCCGGTGCTGACCATCTTCATCGTCATCACCTCACCCCGCTTTTGGGACGATTTTCCCTCACTCTATTGATTGCTCTCCTCGCCGTGTGCCATCCATCCAAGACAGGGCTCCCTCGGATGCTTTCTCCATGAGACGGCGACTATTTTATCGTACGAGATGCAAGGTTTTTGTCAATAACCACAACAGGCCCGGCATCTTGGTCTCATCCCTACCATCGGGTGTGAAGACAATATAGAATGCTGACCGGGAGTGAGATTCTGTAAACTGCTTAGAGGAACCGATCAGGGCGCCCAATATGGAAGAACTTCTCCAAATTGTACAAATTGTACCCTTAAATCGCTCGACTATATTACCCTACGGCGCAGTCCGCTTGGCAAGCTGGCAAGCTGCCTGGAACCGAGCAAGATCGCTTCTCGCATTGCTCCGTGTACAGCAGTCGATCATGTTGCTCTCCTTCCCGAGGTGGGGGTCCAGATCACAGAGCAGGATTTCTTTTTGCCCACCATCAGCTTCGGCTGTCACCTAACGCCACACCTTTTTGATATTTTTAGCCCACATCCGCAATGGCGATGCTTGGTGATGGTTGCGATGGGGGCAGGATTTAGCCCTGCTTTTCTTGATTTTGCCCACCATTCCGGTCCTCCATCACATCACGAAGATGCAGAGGGCAAACCATGGACTTGCGAGTGCTCGGTCTCTCTTGTGGACGGCTCGGCAATCTCTCCCACCCGCCGCACGACCGCCGTCCACTATCCAGGCACATATGGCACGCTAATTCTCATGTCAATGGACGGCGACTCTCAGATAATCCCGGGGATCAATTACCTGCGCGCGGCCGGTCTTCCTCTGCTTCTCCACGATGGACGGGAAAAAGGTTGTGCGTCACAGTGCTGACTGTTTCCCACGGTTGCAGTTCTCGAACCACTTAGACAGGTCCTGCGAGACCACGTAGTACCAACTGCTACCACTTCCCCTCCCAGCCCGCTTGTACCACAGCACATGGCAGACGCCGAACCACTCACGTTCTATTCTTTGCCAAACTTGAAACAACCGCACGAGGCACCACGCGGGAAACAATTTACATAGGGATCTTTCTGCCGATGGGCAAGCGATTGTGTGGGTTGTTGGAGACGGGTCTTTCCGTACCCCGATGCTGGAAAGCTGATCGGCATCAGCGAGGTTGACGGCATGGTGCGTTGTCAAGCGCCGAATCTTGCTCCCTACAGAATCCCTGGTGGTTTCGCATGAGAGGGGAGAATGTCCCCCTGAAAGCCGTTGGTCCCGAAGCTGAACATCACAGCCTTAACTCCCGGCAGCTGAGTAGGGCGATGCATTGCTGCGGCAGCTGAAGGATCCAGCCACGCCATGCTATGCCCAACACCCGCCGTTACAGCATGATTCAATGACCTTCTCAGATGTCTATCGTCAATAATCTTGTTGTTTGTAAACTCCAACCAAAATCCTACAAAATGATCTACAGACTTCAACGGCGCGCACCTAGAGGCGGCGCTTCCTTGATACAAGGGAAACACGACTGACGTTCAAACAGTTCGGAACTGGGCTGGCCAGCGCCGGCGGTGGCTTAGACTGGTCTCTTCGCTGCTCCTCGTTCCAACCGCAGGCATGAGACCCAATGGGGGAATTGCTCCTGCGGAAAGGTCATTCACCGCTGAACGGCCATGGTCAAGACCGTCAGCCCGAATGACAAACGCTGTGAGCGGTTGTGTTCCATGACATCAACCGCCCAACGGGACTGCGTATCTCCACAGCTGTGGTCATGAACTTCGGACGACCGAGTCGGGCGATCAAATATCCGAGACATCTCTTAAGCTTGTGGCTGTTGGCGTTTGTTTCGTTGAGCAGCCCGGTGGATTGGCCGCGGATGGGAGACAGCCGCTAGTCGTTGGTGGTTGGTGGCAGCAACAGAACCAACAAACCGACGCAGCCCCCAAGAAGTGCGAGCTCAGATTCGTGGCACGTCGTGGTGCTCTCCTTGAAATGAGGCAGCTAAAGCGACCGAGCTATGATGCCACATCTGCTGTGCTCATCCCCACTTCTCGCTGATTTGGATGACTGCTCCTCGGCTTTGAACTTATCCATGGAAAACGGGGGCGAGTGTCATTCCACAGTACCTACATGTCGTAGCAACTGTCTGCGTAGTCCAAACGTTCTTCTTCAACCGGCCCGGGTTCCGTGCCAGTACGAAGGCTCCGGCCAAAAGAAAGAGGGTCTCCTCAACCAGTGCGAAATATGTCTTCTTCTGCTAAGACCACCCATAGTTTTGGTGATAACAGGCCATCTCCCATTCCGAAAGGGCCTACCTGATTCCAAAAAGGCCTTCCACGGTGAATTCAAGGCATTTCATGATATGGTTGAAGCCTTGCTGTTCTGGAATGACCGTGTGTGGATCTCGGCAACGCATTTCGCACGGAGAAGAGGGACCTGAAAGATGCTTGTGAGGATGCTTGATCAAGGGGATCTGGCCGCGCCCCTGAGTGGCTGAAATACCACTCTCTAGGGTGGGACCGAGGTAGTTGTTCCTTCCAAACGTGCAAATCCAGCTCAACAGACCCTTTCTGCCTTTCTTTTGGTCGGAGCCTTCGTATTTATGTCCATTCTAAACCAAGCTGAATTCGGAATTCAGCAGGATCGGCAGATACAACCTGTAGTATCAGAAAAGGATTGAAGACTGGGAAAAAGTGGTCTAAGCGGGTCCAAAGAATATGTGTACTTGATGCATTTTGATGAATGTAAACAACCTAAAACCTCAGGATAAGCAGGCCGAGTGGATGCAAATGTCGAGTTCTGGGTGTTTTTAGCTCAATTCAAAGGCGATATTTCCCTCCTAGTTAAAGATAAAGATCTCCAAGTCAGCTCCATACTATCTGAGAGCCTGGGAAGACTGGTGAAGACTGGTGAAGAGTGATGAATTGAGAAATTTGAAGTTGGGAATGGCATTCACCAGCAGTGTGAACCGTCCAGAGCATCTGGAGCAAGACACTCTGATGTCAGGCCTTATCGGCTTATCGAGCAGCGTGGGGCAGATACGCTAAACCTATTCCGGGCTAGCACAATGCGGCAACCTCAACGCCCACCTAGTGCAAGGATGAGTCGTCGGATGCAGTGACTGCACACGAAAATCAAGTGCGAAATATCAACTGTTCCGTCAATCGCTCCGCCCACGCCAGTGACTTCGCGAAGACCTTGCTTGCGCAAAGATCACCAGCTCAGTCAGGCAATAACCGCGGCCACTCCCAATATCAAAGGAGACACACTTGCCCGAGAACTTTCCTAACCTTGTTCAGCGATCTCTAATCCGAGGAGGGGTCAAAAATTTCCTGCCCCGCCGCGACCGATTCATCATCCACCAACCTTCATCATGGCGGCCAACGGCGACAAGTTCGGCAACGACATCGAGTCGGAGTCTGACTCCGGCAATGAATCTCAGCTTGACGATCAGATCTCCGATAACGAGCATGAGAAGCCCCTCAAGTCCTCCATGAAGAGGGATGCGCCTGCTGCCCCCATCGAGAGACCATACCTTCCCCCCCAGACAGAGCCCAAAGACCTCGATGTCAAGACCCTCAGCCCGTTGACACCCGAGATTATTGCGCGTCAAGCTACGATCAACATCGGCACAATCGGTCACGTCGCTCACGGAAAGTCTACTGTCGTCAAGGCCATTTCCGGTGTGCAAACTGTTAGGTTCAAGAACGAACTCATCAGAAACATTACCATCAAGCTTGGATATGCCAACGCCAAGATCTACAAATGCGATAACCAAGAATGCCCTCGGCCTACGTGCTACAGGAGCTACAAGAGTGACAAGGAGGTGGACCCCCCTTGCGAGCGGGAAGGCTGCACAGGAAAGTACCAGTTGCTTCGTCACGTCTCGTAAGTGCATTTCATCTTGAACTTCGGAGACCACCCAGCCAAACATGGGTTTGGGGCTTCGCGATGGATTCAACTAACCCCGTCCAGCTTCGTCGACTGCCCTGGTCACGATATCCTCATGAGCACTATGTTGTCAGGAGCCGCTGTCATGGACGCTGCACTCCTGTTGATTGCTGGAAACGAATCCTGCCCCCAGCCACAGACTTCCGAGCATTTGGCTGCAATCGAGATCATGAAGCTGGATAAAATTATCATCCTCCAAAACAAGGTCGATCTGATGCGGGAAGAGGCTGCCAAGCAACACTACGAGTCGATTCTCAAGTTCATTCGAGGCACAGTGGCCGGCAAGTCGCCAATTATCCCCATCTCTGCCCAGCTGAAGTTCAACATCGATGCCATCAACGATGCTATCGTCAATACCATCCCTGTCCCTCCCAGAGATTTCTCACAGGACCCGCATATGATTGTTATTCGGTCTTTCGATGTCAACAAGCCGGGTGCTGAGATTGATGAGCTGAAGGGTGGTGTTGCTGGTGGCAGTATTCTTCACGGCCTGCTGAAGCTTGGAGACGAGATCGAGATCCGACCTGGTATTGTCACCCGTGACGACAAGGGCGACCTCAAGTGCACACCCATCTTCAGCCGTATCGTATCGCTCAACTCGGAGGCGAACGACCTAAAGTACGCTGTTCCCGGTGGTCTGATTGGTGTCGGCACGCGCATCGACCCCACGCTCTGCAGAGCCGATCGTTTGGTTGGTTTCGTCCTTGGCCTCAAGGGACGCCTCCCGGAGATCTACAGCGAAATTGAAGTCAACTTCTACCTCCTGCGCCGCCTCCTCGGTGTCCGGACGGCCGACGGCAAGCAGGCCAAGGTTGACAAGCTGGCCAAGAACGAGGTTATCATGGTGAACATTGGATCTACATCCACTGGCGCCAAGGTTTCCGCCATCAAGAAGGACGCCGCCAAGCTTATCCTGACGAGTCCCGCATGCACAAACATTGGTGAGAAGGTTGCCCTCAGCAGACGTATCGAGAAGCATTGGCGTTTGATTGGTTGGGCCAATATAACGGCGTAAGTCACAAATCCTTTCTCGTACGAGATAGTATCAACTGACATGACTGCAATAGGGGTGTGACACTGGAGCCCGCATCCTCCTAAAGGTATGCATGCGTAGTGGAAGAACAAGCATGCTATTGGTTACCTCGGCCATCAGATAGCTAGCTAAAGGCGTTAAAATCATAGCGTTTTCCTTCGAGATGGTCAAATTGTCTACATTGACGCTTTCCCGGGCTCCAATTTGGAGGAGGGGACCGTTATGATGCGCGCGCGGCATGGCTTCGTGTGAATGTTACCGTGTTGACCTTGGTGACACGCCTCGAACGATATAAACAAGAACATGTAATGGCGTCATGATACAGTTGCAGGGCGACAGGAGACTGGAGGAAAGTCTGAATATTCTATAGATGCTATAGTCCTGGTAGCATGAGGAAGGAGGTATTGATCTACTGGTGTTATGGCGCTACGAGCTTTCCTCCACAGGGCACCATCATGCTGAACTAGGTAGATAAAGTAAACACGTCCTACTCAATCTTGTCTCTGCATCTGGTGGTCCTGGTGTCAAAATCCGGGTTGACCACAGCTCTATGAATCTCCACCCATGGGCTAGGTAAGCAGTGAGTCGGGAGATGTGATGAATGTACCCGCAGTGATCACAGTGGACATGATGACATATAGAAAATTGGACAGGTTTGGACGAGTGATAGCAAGACCAAAGAAAGCTGTAAAATCCGATGCTCCCACAAGTTATAGGCCAAATATCAAGCTCATCTTTGGTCGAAATAGCATTCTTCCTGTTGGTGCCCTGGCTGGGCTTCACCTCTGCTATTAATTCCGCCCAACTCCTTTCTCATGAGGGGCGATGAAGAGAGGAAGAGGGGTGGGACATGGTCCGTTTGTCTAGTTATTACATAAACCATCTAATACAGATAGATGGACTTCTTCTCGACTATCTACTTCCTGACCTTCCTTGCATGCTTGACCAAGTTTTCTATCACACCCTCAAACGCCTCGCGATCGCCAATCTTCTCGTCTGTCCGCTTCTGCCAATACTCAAGCACCTCCTGCACTGTCCCTTGCATGGTTTCTAGCTTGGAGACGTGTGACTTGAGCTCCTCGTCCGTCATGCCGCGGAGCGCTTCATCCGTTGTTGCGCACAGCTGTCGTGCTGCTGTGAGGTCAAAGGACGGGTCAGACGACGCAGTGCCCTTCCTTTTGCTACTTCCAGCGCCAGCGTGGAGATTGTTTGATGAAGATGAAGGGGAGGTAGAAGGCTCACCCCCGGGCAACCTCGAGGATGATGCTGGTTTCAGATTACCCTGTGAGTCTACAGAAGTGCGAGCTGCATGTGCTTGACGCGCCCGGGAGACCGAGCGTGACTCGGACGAGTCTCGACTGAACGAACCGTTGGAGTTCACGCGGTGGAGAGAGGGGAGGATGAGCTTCTTTTGCTTGGAGGCAGGTAGAATCTCATCCAAGTCGACGGGGACGCCCAGAGAGACGAGGAACAGACGACGGATGCGTGAACGAATCCAGTCGGGCGGCTGAAGTGGTGGCGGGGCGACGAGTTGGGACCATAGCGAGGCGCTTCGCGGCGTGAGAAATACGGGATTGTCCTTTGAGGTGGGTGGCAGTAAGGGGGGCGTTTCATCCTCGTGGGGGAAGAGGGCGTCGAGGTAGGATTCTGTCAGGCCGAAGATCTCTGACGCTCCAAGTTCGTTGAAGTCTGGTATGGGCTACAGAGGCAAGGTAATGGTCTTAGTCATAGATACCTGTGAAGTTTTGGGTCGGTGGAGGCATCACGTACAAATGACAAGGCTTGCGGCGGAGGGGCGGCTGACGCTTGAGCTGGAGGAGGCGCCGGGGGTGATATCTCTTCTGCCGCCTGGAAGACCTCATCATCAAAGTCGTCAAAGTCGCCGTCATCGCCACCCTCCTCAAAGTCGTCAAAATCATCACCGAAGTCATCGCCGTCCCCTTGTTTTTCTTCCTCACTAGCGCTGTGAAGCCCGGGACTGCGAGGCGTTGGAAATGAGGGGGACAGAGGTGAACGTCTCATTGCAAGCGATGATTTCCTCCTCGCACGTGCTGAAGTGGGACTCTTTAAAGTAGGTGATATTGGAGTATCTACGCCGTAGAAAGAAAAGTCAATACAAAGAAAGAAGATAGGAGAAGGGGGCCAACAGGTTTGGCAGGGAAGAGAGCTACGCATCCGTACCAAGTGCAACACCATCTTCCACGACCGTCTGCCCATCCGCCTTAAGCACGACGTCAGGATTGGGGTCCGCGCTGTGCCTCTTCTCGACCTCCGGGTGTGTCACCGAGCCCTCAACATCCGGGCTCTCCTCGACCACTGTCTTAGGAATCGGCTGTCCACCCGGCGTTGAAGGCGTACCATCCTGCTGTCCGGCACTCGGGGCGGTTTCTGTGGCGCTGGTGGGGTCTGGGACATAGGCTATCTCATCCGGCGCTGCATCTCCCTCCCGCATCTGGTATGCTGCTGTACCCGGGACCTCGCCGTACGAGGGCTTGTCATCAACTCTCTCAACCCTAGTCTTGGGAATTGGCGATGTCGGGTGCGAATCGGAGACTGCCGACTGCGCATCAGAGAAGTGCTCCTCCGAATCCGAGGTTTCTGGGGGGAACAGGTCAGCAACACTGTTTTAGTCTTGCAGAGGGCTGCTGCAGTTACCGGACAAATCATGGGCACCTGGGTCACCGGTGTTAACCCTCGCAGGAGGTGTCAGGCTGTTTCTTCTGGATGACATCTTGAATCGTTCTGTACACTTCTCCGCACGGAGAGCAATGCCACAAAAACCTAACAAAAGCAAAGGGAGAAGCGTTGGCTACGGGGAATATGGCCACGCTCCTTATTCGCACAGCACAGTGCAGCGGTATGCGTCAAAACGAACGCGGGTGTTCAGATCGCTGGGGCTGCTCACGACGCCGATGCCTCGTCAGTCCAAGCCGAGCTGGGGTCAAGGGTTGGGTGGAGAAATATGCCAAGCAATAGGCACTTGGAGCTCCCCGCCACCGAACCAGCCACAGACCTACAGAGGCCCGAGCTTTGTCAAGCTGAGAGAGGCTGAAGAGGCGCGACTGGAAGCTTTTTCAGGCGCGGTTGCAGGCAGGTCAAAAAGTTGCTGCCGCGAAGCGAAGCGCCTGGACACAGCGAATAACAACTAGAAGGTGGGCTTTGTTATAACATCACCACCACGGCGCCCGATAAATTCGTGTCTGCTTTTCTAAGTCCCAATTCCTGCAGCTTGGATTGACGATTGCGCCTCGGCTCCTTGCTCGCTGCATCTCTTTCAGAACCGACGGTAGGCGAGACCGAGCCTTGATTTTGTGTCAACAGCTCTCACATTCCTGACGGCAACGCGCTGTGGTCGCGCGATTCGGACCAGGAATTTTGCACATAAAACGGCACGATGTCGTTCACATTCGGAACAGGTGCTAGCTCTAGCGGCGCTTCTAACCCTGCGACGACCGCCCCTGCTTCGGGAGGCCTTTTCGGAGCCACTACCGCCACAACAGGCTCACCATTCTCGTTCGGCCCAGGCACTACGGGTGCGAGCCAGCCAGCCGGTGGAGGCTTGTTTGCGCAGCCGTCAAGCTCGGGAGGGGGGGGCCTCTTCGGCAAAACCCCCGCCGGTACCAGCTCGACTCCGGTTCCATCGACGGGTATGTTTGGCGCAGGTGGTGGTGGAGGGGCAGCGCCGGGTGGTCTATTTGGGAATAACAGCAAGCCTGCTACATCTATGTTTGGGAATACGTCTTCCACACCAACCAGCAGCGGTCTCTCTGCGCCGTCGACGGGAGGCCTTTTTGGCAACAAAACAAACACATCTTCTACACCAGCCTCCAGTGCACCAACAGGCGGGGGACTTTTCGGCGCGACGACTGCTACTTCCGGGCCTCAGCTAGGATCTGTGATGACCCCGTCGGGAGGTGGCATGTTTAGCCTCGGTGGTGCTGGTACCCAAGCCACACCAGCAAAGCCAGGCTTCGGCGCATTTGGGTCGACCACTCCAGCTGGCCTTCCTCCCGCTGGCGACTCGAAACCTGCTGCTGGCAACCTTTTCAGCGGAATGGGAGCTAAGCCTGCTACCGTCCAATCCACAAACCCTTCAGCTGGACTCTTTGGTCAAACCTCAACACCTACTGTGTCATCGACCCCCGCGGCCACTTCCGGTGGTCTGTTTGGTGCCAAATCGGCCCAAGTTTCTGGTGGAAGCGCTCCGGGAGGATTGTTTGGTGCTCAGACGGGCGCCGCTTCTAGTGCCTCCACTGCTCCGGCGACAACGGCTCCCGCTACACAAAACCTCTTTGGGGGTTCGTCAGCATTTGGTTCAGGGGCGAAACCCACGCTCGGAGGCACGAGTGCCGCACCCTCGACGACTCAAGCTCCTACATCGCTGTTTGGAACTCCCGCAGCGATGAGTGCACCTTCAGCTTCTACCGCCGCCGGCCCTTCGCTGTTCGGCGCGGCCACTACAACGGCGCCCCCGGCTACGTCAGCAACACCCTCCGGTGGTTTGTTCGGAAAGCCGACTTCAACCGGAGCTGCGTCTACTGCCGCTCCAGCCCCCACTGCGGCTCCGGCTCCGGCTCTGGGTGGTCTTTTTGGCACCAAGCCCGCATCTACAGCGCCTGCGGCAACGACCACGGCTGCTCCTGCAAGTAGTGGTATGGGCGCAGGCACATCTGCTGCTACCACAGCGCCTGGAGCTACAGCAGGCCTGTTTGGAGCCAAGCCTGCAGGAACAACGGCACCTTCAATAACCCAAGACAACAAGACAGCCACAACTGCCGCAGCACTCACAGCATCTACCATGGGACCCCAATCTCAGCTGCCGCGCCTTAAAAACAAGACGATGGATGAGATTATCACACGTTGGGCGACCGACCTCTCCAAATACCAAAAGGAGTTCAAGGACCAGGCCGCCAAAGTTGCAGAGTGGGACCGTATGCTGGTACAGAACGGAGAAAAGATCCAGAAGCTGTATACGAGCACATACGAGGCTGAGAGGGCCAGCAACGAGATTGAGCGCCAGCTTGCTAGTGTTGAGGGGCAACAGGACGAGCTATCAAGCTGGCTCGACCGGTACGAATCGGAACTGAACGAGCTTTTTGTTAAGCAGATTGGTACCAACGAGCAGGTTGCGGGACCTGACCAGGAGAGGGAGCGCACCTACAAGTTGGCGGAGAAGCTGACGGACCGCCTTGACGACATGGGCAAAGACCTTACCAAGATGATCAAGGACATCAATGAGATGTCGGCCGGCTTGAGCAAGGGTAGCAAGCCAGATGATCCGGTACGTTCTCAATCGTCATATTTGTTGTCCCTGATGATGTGGAAACTAATATCTTTATGTGTAGCTGAGCCAAATCGTCCGTGTTCTAAACGGCCACCTTGTTCAGCTGCAGTGGATCGATACCAACGCCTCGGAACTTCAGTCCAAGGTTGCCGCTGCACAGAAAGCAAGTGGCAATATGGGCGCCAGCACCGGCTTTGGCGAGTCTGATGCGGCTGATAGCTTTTATCGATCATATAGAGGGGGACGCTAATGCGGTGATGACGGGCACGCATGCGAGAGGGGAGGTTCATGTAGGAGTAGGCAACATGAGACAAGAAGATAACCGCTGTGTGATCCAGCAAGCAGGATGACATGAAGAACGCATAGAGCTTCTTGGAGGAAAGGCTTGGGTTGCAACAATATGCATAGTTTATTGTATTTGTACAACTAATGGAGCGTAATCTTTCCCTGGGCGACACAGTACCAGCAACGACCAAAAATGAGTCGAGTTCGAGGCGGGCTTCGCAACCAAGCCAACTGATGCAGGAGGACCCCCCCCCCATCCTACTATTTACTACACAGATCTCTCACTCCTTCTCCTCGAGATCTTGTCTATGATGCTGTGCATGCCTTGACTTAGTTGTGCTCACCACCCTGGTCCTTGGTGATATCATCACTACAGCGGCGTTAGTTATCAACTTTTCCCTGAGGGTTTGGTTTCCTCCCTCCTAAAAACGGGATATACGCACATGTGATCGGACAGCTGCTGGAGGTGCTCCTGCTGCTGCTTGATCTTCTCCCTGAGCTGGAGAAGCTTCTCCCTCTCGGCCTTGCGGATGAAGAGCTCCTCGTTGGCGCGCTCGCGCTTTTGGAAGGCATCCCTGGTTCGGAGTTTTGGGTTAGCTAGGATCGCGATTTTTGGTCCGGGCGGGTGACGTAGGGGAGAGGAGCTGGAGCTGTTTCGACTCCTTTGAAAAGGGCGGTCCAGCTGCTGCTCTCCTGAAGGAGAGGGAGAAGGTAGAAATAACATGGACGTACCCGAGTCCACCGGTCTTGGGGGGGGCGCCGGTGTCGCCAGCGGCCATGGTGCGCGCTGACGTCGTGAAGGTGCGCAGGATGGCCGTCGAGCGGGCGGCCTTGGTGAAGGACGTGCGAAGCATCTTGGTGAAGGGTGATTCGGATTGCTTGGGTGGGAGGAGGAGAAGGTGCACTGGAGAATTCCTCTTTTGGTTGTTGTATACTTGGTGATGGTTCAATTGGTCGGTGGTGTGATCTTCAAAGCTTTGAGGGAGCAACGTCAAGCTTCCAGCGGGACAAAAGCTCACTTGCGGCTTGGCATCGGCTGTTGCTGGTACAGGCCTCAGGCATCAGCCTAGCCGGTACGTGGATCAGGTCAGGGTTGGTGGGGCAGCGCGGCCGTTTTGAGCCTGCCCCGCACTTTGCCGTTTCTGCGACGCCCAGGGCAGCTACCCTTCCGATCTCAGCCTCATCCTGCTGGCATTGTCTGCGCAGATGGCACGCGGAGATTTGTGCGATGCCTGCACTAGATAAGGGCGGGGATGGTGCTCAGGGATACATGGCAGCGGGCCTATTCTTTTTTGTTCGGGGGCGGAGGTTCTGGGAGCATTGGGTTTGTTCAAACGTCATACCCTTTCATCCATACTTACGAATCCGTACGAATGAGAGATACAAGGTCATCATCAGCACCCCCTCCCTCAACGTTTGTATTGTTGTGAGAGGGGCTGGGCAGCCAGGTGTTTGGTTATATCTTGATAACTTCTTGAAGGAGAGGGGCCAATAGGGTGCCTCTCTGCCCATGGCAATTTCACATTTATCTGGCACGAGGTCCATCCCTGTCCATTGAAGCTCAAAGGGAGCTCATGGGGGTCTAAGCTCCCAGCAGGTTCCATGGAAAGAGATGGAATCCAACAAAGCTGAAGGCACTGGCACTGATAGTGTCGTGTTCTAACCTTGACTTTGCCCAGTACAGGCTGCAAACAAACCCAGTAACCAGCTGATGGAGTGCTGCATGAATGAAACACCATTGACCATGCCATGTGCAGGGTGTGGCTGTGAGGTTGATGGGCCGCTGCTGCTCTTCGGGGGGTGAGGGCCTGGAATGAAACATGTCCTCCTGCCAGGGCGAACCTGGAGGGGTGATGGTAGGATGAAGGCGCCCCATGCTTATCGTCCTGTGCAGAGTCGGAAGGCCGGAGGAAGGCGCAGCGGCAGGAAGGAGTCGACTGGACTCAATACAGCGTGAGCCAAACAGTAACAAGAGGCTGCAATAGGGAGCAGCAGGCTTCCAACTTGCGTGATGGCGGCAATTTGGTGGGCTCCAGTGACGTACTGGCCGTCACGTGGTCTGGGCGATGAAGGAGTTGCTGGGTCCAAACACTGGAACCTAAGTTGCAGTGGCACGGCCAAATTTCAGCGCACGGCATCCCGCCTTGTGTTGTCGCTTCCTCTCGCCTTGTCAACCCCTTCTCCCGCATTTCCAACTTTACCTCCAAAACCGATCCCCGTCTTCCCCCCTCACCACCAAAAAAAAAAGCGAACACCACTGCGTCGTCGATTTCCGCTAAGATCTCGTCGTTGTACCACTTGCACCGAATTATCTCGCCCACCTCTATCTCCCGCACTCGTACAGGTATGTCTGCGTCGTCCCGCTCCGCCCACCACGATATCTGCTGCACCGCTCCTCGCCCTCTGTCGTCATCACGGTCGCGACACCTCCTGCGCTCCTTCTGGAGCGGCCATTGCCGCGTCCTCGTCGCCTCGAGCCAGAAGCCCAATTGCCCCAGATTCCGCCGCAGAGCCGCAGCATCTGCTGTTCGACACGGCAGGCCGCCCGGGCGGGCTGCGAGTGCCCCACCGTGAGCGGGGAGCCTCCGATGCTAGTCATGAAGTCAGCACGGCGCATTCACCGCAGCATCGCAGGAGCTCTGAAATTTCGGCCAATGCGTGCGCCGACATCGTCCCTTTGATTGCCTCTGCCTATATTTCCTTGCTGTGTTTCAGAGTTTTCCTGACAGCACACTCACCGACACGGCCGAGCCCGGCACTCACTAGCAAACTGTCGCTAATCCGCACCTTCCAGATCAACACCGCCAAAATGGGTCACGAAGATGCCGTCTACCTGGCCAAGCTGGCCGAGCAGGCTGAGCGCTACGAGGGTATGTTGAAATCAATACATATGGGGTGACGACTCAGGGCTGACACACTCGTCCGTTGAACAGAGATGGTTGAGAACATGAAGATTGTTGCCTCCGAGGACCGCGATCTGACTGTCGAGGAGCGGAATCTGCTCTCCGTCGCCTACAAAAACGTCATCGGTGCCCGCCGTGCGTCGTGGAGAATCGTCACCTCTATCGAGCAGAAGGAGGAGTCCAAGGGCAACTCCACCCAGGTCGGTCTGATCAAGGAGTACCGCCAGAAGATCGAGGCCGAGCTCGCCAAGATCTGCGAAGACATTCTCTCTGTCCTCGATAAGCACCTCATTCCCTCCGCCAAGACCGGCGAGTCCAAGGTGTTTTACCACAAGATGTTTGTGCCCACCCCCAGCTGTAAACTGCCTCCTTGTCTAATACCTTATCAGGAAGGGCGACTACCACCGCTACCTCGCCGAGTTTGCCGTTGGCGACAAGCGCAAGGATTCTGCCGACAAGTCTCTTGAGGCCTACAAGTCCGCTACCGAGGTTGCACAGACTGAGCTGCCTCCTACTCACCCCATCCGTCTTGGCCTCGCCCTCAACTTCTCTGTCTTCTACTATGAGATCTTGAACGCCCCCGACCAGGCTTGCCACCTTGCCAAGCAGGCTTTTGATGATGCTATTGCTGGTGAGTTGGACTGTGGATGATTTGTGTGCAAAACAGTGTTCTGACCATCGATTTTACAGAGCTTGACACATTGAGTGAGGAGAGCTACAAGGACTCGACCCTCATCATGCAGCTTCTCCGTGACAACTTGGTAAGTTTGACACATCCATGTGGCGCCAAAACTGCGGCTAACACACCTCGCAGACCCTCTGGACTTCATCTGAGGCGGAGCCTGCGGCTGCCGCCCAGGAGGCTGCCCCGGAGGAGCCCAAGGCCGAGCCCGCGGCGCCCGCGGCGGCTGAGGAGCCCAAGGCTGAGTGAGCGGTGTTATACATTTCCCTGTCTCTGATCGTGATAACCCTGGTTGATCTTGGCAAACCCTGGTGGAAATGGTGTCTTTGGAGTGTGGGCTATGGATCCCTCGAGTGACTTTGCATGTTTACGCAAATACACAGAATTAAGACTTGCTGGCGATTTCTGGTAATGGGCCAAGGACTGGAGAGCTGAGCATTTGAAGGGGTTTCTTACTCAGATGGCTTGCCTTTTTAGACTCTCACAAACCGGATCGTCTGGACAATAAAACCAAAAACCTTCTCAGTGAAGTTGGTTGTGCCACTTCCTAACTTGGCTTGGCTTGTGCTATCTGGCTCGCTCTGCACCCACCTTGCTCGGTAGTTGCCCCTGTTTATCCCGGCACATCAGCGGCATGAATATCGCGGCACTGCAGTCATGAGGCACCCCATTTGTTGCCAATGCAGCTATTCTTACGTTAGCCGAGGCCAGAGATATAGCTCCAAGGCGACCACATCGATTGTAGGATGCCTCCATTTCGCTCGCTTCCGCTCTTAATGCAGCCCCTAAAAGTCTATCCACGTGCTCCTCCATTAAGTGATCTAGCTAGCTAGCTCGATCCCGCCCTCATCGTCTTCGTCATCCACAACAGCAAATTGCACCCGTAGCCATAAACTGCAGTCCACGCAACCCACCATTAACTCGCCAAGGTCCGATGCGTCTTCCAGATCCTCCTCGTTGAAGCGGTATCCGCGTTCGTTGCCGCACCGGCAGGGGCGATACCATTGTGTTTGCTCACCGTCGTGCGCGAGGTCGTCAAGATCGATGGTCTCGATGCCGGTTTGAAACTGGGAAGCGGCCGGGTTGTTGGCTGTTGTTGCTGCTGTGAGGAGGAGCTTATCGTAGGAGGTGCGGGAGGATGGGTTGGAGAGGACGGCGTAGGCGGTGGATATTTGGTCGATTGTGAATGTGGAGGTATTGGTGGTGGGCTTGGAGGCTGGTTTCTTGTCTGGGTGGTGGCTGAGGAGGGCACGGCGGTAGGCGCGCTTGATGAACTGACTGGGGTTGTCTTGTTGATCGATGATGGAGAGTGAGAGGCCGAGGATTTCATAGTATGTGGGAGGAGTGCTCCTCGGAGCGGTGGTGGACATTGCTCCTGAGTACCTAGTGATGCGCCCCTGAGTTGACGTAAGATTTAGGATGAACTGAATGAGATGGGAATGGGTTAAAAAAAATCCGAGTCTAGATCACGTGCGTTACAGTTGTTGACAGCACGTTTTTGGATTAAAAGGAATTGTGTGTGAAGAACTAATTCTAGTGTTCTGTTCCAGAGTTCCAGAGTTTGGCTCATTGAATGTGTGTAAAACAGCAACGGAAATTGGAAAAGCAGTCAGTGGTTGGAGCTAGGGACGGGCAATTCCGACAGCTATGCCCAAAGCTGTGCAGTGAGAGGATGAAGGAGCTCCATCAACCAGAGGGAAAGCCAAGGAACGCCATAAGACAGACACTCGTCGTCCCAAGCGGTCTCACCATTGCAAGGTTGCACCTGATATTGCCCACCAGTGAGGGCCGCTCTTGAGATGTGGTTGTACATTGCTGATAATACACTCTAAACATGACATGGCCTGGACACGCTCTCTCAAGGCGATTATGATGCTGACTTGGGGAACCTTTCCCAGTTCCGCTTTCCAACCTAAGATTTACGTTGTCAGAAACCTGTCTAAAGAGAAAATCCAGGATATTAGAAAAAGCATGGCCTACCTTCTTCCACTCTCTGATGAGTTCCGGCATCTCCAACATAGCCTTTCTCCGTTTCTCCATCCTAGACCAGCAAGTTAGCAACAGTGGCATTGGCTGGCGCATTCCCAACGCCTCAATGGCAGAATGAATGTACTTTGAGACCAGTTGCCTCTCGTTCTTGTGGCCCTTGACCTTCTGTCCAACACCAGTACCCTTGACGCGCAATCCCAGCTCGACTCGCTTCCGTAACCTCTCCTCGGTGCCCTTGACGGTAAAGGGGAGCAGCTCTTCGACGTGGTGCTGCCGCGCCAGCTTAACCAGCTCTGCTTGCCGCCGGAGCGAGTACTTGGGGTCGTGCCATTTCCCTGTTATGGGGTGCTTGGTCGAGGCGAAGGGATTCGGCGTGTCTTTTTGGTAGCCCGTCTTCGCTGTCTCGGGGTCGGCGCCGGCGGGCAAGATCGTCGTAGGAGGGTATCGCGCAAAAAAAGTACGTAGTCGTGACGGGAGCGCGAGCGCTAGTTGTAGGTTCTTCTGCGAAACCGCCGCCATTGTGAGGTTGCTGACGAGGGCTGATGTCGTTCGAGGTTGCGTGCAAGATCCCCCCCAGCTTGCGTCCAAACATCCAAAAAAGTTCCAGGGTCGAGCAGCGAGCAGCGTGGAAACCCTAACCCTGCACATCGAATTGCCGCCGGCAACGTCAGCTTCCACATTGTTATCCAGCCTTCTTCATGCTTCTATCCACCCATCCTGCCTTGACAAAGTTTCCGGCCTCCGCGACAAGCATACGCCACAACTAATAAAGTTAAAAGGCCGCACGACAGCTACGACTCTTACATCTCCCGATATTTAACGGCCGCTTTCTCGCTCATATCCTCCAGGCGCTTTCGCAAGAATACATCCCAAACTTGAGCCAAAAGTATCGCCATGTCACAACGGAAACTGCCGCCAGATTTGGCGGCTCTCTTGCAACAGAAGAAAGCCGAAGAGGCACTCGCATCGAGACCTCGATTCATTCCAAAGAAGGAGCGTGAACGCCTTCAGAAAGAACAGGAGGAGAAAGAACAGGCAGAGCGCGAGGCCAAAGAGGCAGCACGGCTAGCGCAGTCATCCTCTAAGCGCAACACAGAACGGCCTGCGCAAGCCGATGGAGCCGTCCCAACAGGGCCTAAGGCCATGCGCAACACAAACGGCGATAGGGAAAACAGAAACGCACCTCGCCAGGATAGACAGGAGAGGCAGGACCGGCAAGATAGGAAACGCGGCCACAACGATGACGAAGAGCACCGGCTGAAGATGGAGAGGACGGACGAGGCAGAGCTTCGAGCTCGGTATATGGGTCCTGTGGTGAACCAGTCAACATTCTCAGCAAAGAAGAAGAGGAGGAGGACTGCCGCAAACAAATTCAACTTCGACTGGGATCCTAATGACGACACTAGTCGGCCGTTCGATCCTGTGTATGCCGAGCGGGTCGAACCTCTGGTCAGACTCGGAGGCTACGAGATGACGGATGAGCTCATCCAGCGGAAAGCAGAAGCCATCCGCCGCGGCGATCCAGAGACGGGAGAGGAGCGTGCTCGACAACTCTTGGAACAACACGAGCGGGCAAAGAAACAGTCAGAACGCAAGAACCTAGGCAAGCACTGGTCGGAAAAAAGCCTGGAGGACATGAAAGAACGGGACTGGCGAATATTCAAGGAGAATTTCGGCATCGCCACCAAGGGTGGTGCCATTCCCGACCCGATGCGCAGCTGGGCAGAGTCTAAACTGCCAACGAGGCTCTTGGACATTGTGGCCGGCGCGGGCTACGACGAACCGACACCTATCCAGAGAGCCGCCATTCCGATTGCCATGCAATCCCGAGATCTCATCGGTGTCGCCGTAACAGGTTCCGGAAAGACAGCTGCATTCTTGTTGCCACTGCTTGTCTACATATCCGAGCTACCCCCCCTCACCGAAATCAACAAAAACGATGGGCCATACGCCCTTATTCTGGCGCCCACCCGTGAGCTGGTGCAACAGATTGAGAGCGAGGCGAAGAAGTTTGCTGGTCCCCTTGGTTTCACCGTCGTCAGCATCGTTGGTGGGCATTCGTTGGAGGAACAAGCATACGCCCTCCGAAATGGTGCTGAGATCATCGTGTGTACCCCTGGTCGTCTGGTGGACTGCCTTGAGCGGCGTCTACTTGTCTTTTCACAGTGCTGTTACGTCATCATGGATGAAGCAGATCGCATGATTGATCAGGGCTTTGAGGAGCCCCTTACCAAGATCCTTGATGCAATGCCCGTGTCGAACGAGAAGCCAGACACGGACGATGCAGAGAACCCGCAGCTCATGAGCCAATATTTGGGCGGCAAGGACCGGTACAGACAGACGATGATGTACACTGCAACAATGCCGACATTGGTGGAAAGGATTGCAAAGAAGTATCTGAGGCGTCCTGCAATTGTCACTATCGGCAATGCTGGTGAGGCTGTGGACACCGTGGAACAGCGTGTTGAGTTTGTGGCGGGCGAGGACAAGCGGAAGAAGAGGCTCCAGGAGATTCTCAGCTCTGGCCAGTTCAAGCCCCCTATCATTGTCTTCGTCAACATCAAACGGAACTGCGACATGGTAGCAAGGGACATCAAGGGCATGGGCTTCTCTGCAGTCACTCTGCACGGTAGCAAGACGCAAGAACAGCGTGAGGCTGCGCTGGCATCACTGCGGATGGGCCAAACGGATATTTTGGTCGCCACGGATCTTGCTGGTCGTGGTATCGACGTCCCCGACGTGTCGTTGGTCGTGAACTTTAACATGTCCATGAACATCGAGTCCTATACCCATCGTATTGGACGTACTGGTCGTGCGGGCAAGAGTGGTGTGGCTATCACATTCCTGGGCCCCGAAGACAATGATGTGCTGTACGACCTGCGGCAAATCATATCCAAGTCGTCTATATCGAAGGTGCCTGAAGAGCTGAGAAGGCACGATGCGGCACAATCGAAGCCACAGCGGGGTGGAAACAAGAAGGAGGAGAACTTTGGTGGCGGGTTCGGAGGCAAGGGAAGCTCGTGGAATTGAGCGCTATCCATGTTATTCATGTTTCCATAATTGGATACCATGTACTATTAACAAAGAGTATACCAACAGATGTTGCACCTTTTCGATCTGTGATGTAAAATTCGTGTACTTGATGATCTGTCGCTCAGCTCAGGAGCACAAACCAGCCGGTCCCCTGTGCCCGTAGGGTACTGACCAGTAGCAAACGTCCCCGCTCCTTTGACCGGAGCACTTATGCAACTCGGAATCTCGTAGCTACGATCAGTCACTCCCTGTCCCGCCGATTTTGTTGTGGAGTTGAGAGCTTGTAGATCTGATAACTAGACGGGCCCACCAAAACCCCTCGGCGGGAGCTGAAAAGTCTATCTTATCAATCTCGCCAAGCCAATTCAATCGCAGCTAACGCGCCATTCTCGAGCAAATCCCCGCATGCTGTGCCGCCCTGGCCCCACTAGCCACGCCAATCCAGGCCTGGAATTGACTCAATTCTCCCCCTAAAAAATTCCCTGCAACGGTGTGACAACAACGGGATTCGCTGCGGGCAACTTTGACCTCTGTGACATTCTGAAGCTAACTCCACCCGACCCTCAGACGGAGAGCTGGCCGCTGCTCGCATGCTGTGAGGCCCCTGGCCTTATACATGCTTAGGCAAGGCACTGGCCTTCTTCGTCTCAGAGAAACGGGGCCAACAAGTAAACCCATCCCAGAAAGGCTGCCCCGCTCCGCCCATCGGACCATACCCGCGTGGGCCCGTTAGTGGTGACCGGAATTCACCTAGCGAGAGCATTGAGCGGTGACTGAGATCGCAAAGAAAGCATGTGTTGACTGGAGTGTTGGCTGCACCCCGAATTGAATCATCAATTCAGCGAGCAAACTTAACATCTTCATTGCCGTCTTCTTCATCAACCATCAGGAAACCGGCTGGTCGAGTTTGCTCTGGTTTGTTGGCTGCAGACTAACAACTCCAATCAACGGCAAAATACACATATACTCACGCAGACGCACGCCCCCATCGCACATACACACCGCGCGACATTTTCGGCTCCCCCACTGTGTGACTTGTGCTGGGTGTTGCCATCCGCGCCGCCTGTTGGCTTGGCTCTCACCGGAACATCACCACTCCGACCCCCGCCTGCGCTGAGGAATCAGCCAGGTCTTCATCCCTCCTCTTCACCACGTCCTCGTCACTATGCAGTCGGCCTCACAAGGAACTCTCAAGACCGAAGCGCCCGGTGCGAGAATAGCGGTCTCCTCAACAGATGTCAAGCCCAAGACGGCGTCCATGGAGGCTCTCGAGGACGTCACCTACGGCTCCGTGAGCTCCTCGCCCATTCTCACCACCGCGCCTAGAGAGCTAATGCAGAATCTAGGTTGCCGGAATCATAGGCAAATATATTGAGTACCCGTTCGATACGGTCAAAGTCAGGTTACAGTCTCAGCCGGACCATCTGCCCCTCCGGTACAAAGGCCCGCTGGACTGCTTCCGCCAGTCGATCCGCTCGGATGGCTTTCTCGGGCTGTACCGGGGCATCAGTGCCCCTCTCCTCGGCGCTGCCATCGAGACCAGCAGCCTTTTCTTCTTCGAGCGCATTGGTCGAGAGGCCGTCTATGCCGCCGGCCTCTCCTCCCGTGACCAGAGCCTGCCCCTCTCAGCGCTCTGGTTCACAGGCGCCTTCTCGGGTGCCTTCACCTCCTTCCTCCTTACCCCGATCGAGCTTGTAAAATGCAAGATCCAGGTCCCCGAAACTGAGGTTGGCGTCGTCAAGGCCCCGCTGAAACCCATCTCCGTCATCAAGGACGTCTTCCGCCATCAGGGTTTCATGGGCTTCTGGCACGGCCAGATGGGCACCCTCATCCGCGAGGCGGGCGGCTGTGCGGCCTGGTTCGGCAGCAAGGAGACAGCTAGCAAGCTCATGCGCGACTGGAACGAGCTGTCGGCGAAATCCCCTCAAGAGCTGGCAGATATGCGCGCTGAGGCGCTCCCCCTTTGGCAGCAGGCCGTGGCCGGCGCATCGGCCGGCATGTCTTACAACTTTTTGTTCTTTCCGGCCGATACAGTCAAGTCACGCATGCAGACCACGCCCATCGGGGAGACAACACACAACCGGTCGTTTGGCAAGGAGGCTGCCGCGCTGTGGAAGCAGGCTGGCGTCAAGGGTTTCTATCGCGGGTGCGGCATCACGGTGCTGAGGTCCGCGCCGAGCTCGGCGTTCATCTTTATGATCTATGACGGACTCAAGAAGTACCTTCCCATGCAATAGATGCAAAGTGTCGATTTGAACCTACACGGATAGATAGACAGACGCGTTGCTTTGGGGTTTCGGTGTGTTGGTTGGTTGGCGGGTGGGAGAGCGAATTAGGCATGGGAGTCAAAGGATAAAGGCATCGCTTGCGCGGGGTTTTGCGGTGTGTTCGTCATCGTCATCATGGAACGGCGTTTGTGGTTTTATGTGTTCTGGATTTAGCTTGGGGCATTTTCAGCATTTGTGGAGAGAATATGTATATATATAGGTATATTATACCTATCGAAATATGGGCAGCCTTGGCCACGAAACGCTGCATTTTCTGTGCATCTGTGATATGGGAAGGTAGGTTACGTATGTCTCGTTGCTTATCGAAGAGAATCCACTGTGTCATTTGGCAACACTACTCGCCTCCTTTTCCGGTTCCAACCCGGCCGAGACTCATCCCATTAAGCACTCTTCCCGGCCTTGCCATCCTTGGCCTTGTCCTTCTCATCTCTTAAATCCCAATCGTTGAGATACCCTGTCCCTGCGGACAAGTACGTCGCAAACCCGAGCCATGCGACGTACGGCACGAGGAGAAATCCCGCCGTCTTATCGACTGTTGCCCCCCACAGATACGCAAGGTAGACGTTCACGCCCAGTAGCGCCGCGCAGTCGACGGTTGCCTCGATGGGGCGACGCAGACCGAAGAATAACGGCATCCAGGCCAAGTTGAGGCCTAGCTGAATTGTGTAGAGGGTTGCGCCATGTTTGGCGGCGGAGATGGTTGCCTAGGTGGGCTGTTAGGTAAGGTGTCATATGGAAGGGGGGCATACAATTCATACAGGTAGGTTAAGAGGAGATGTCCCGAAGTGTACGGCGCGGTAAGCCGCGTAGCCCATTGCTCCGTATAAAACGGTCCATACTGGACCGAACAGCCACGGCGGGGGACGCAGTGGGGGCTGCTTCCACGAGAGGTATTGCGATTTTGTGTCTTTGGCTGAAGATGGAAGTCAGTACTAAGCAGTGGAGGCAAAAGGGGGAGATATGGGATGGGGAGATGCGTACGACGTGTGCTGTACCCTACGGCTGTGCCAAGGGCGATGGGAAACAGAACCGAGGCCACGGGGTTGTTGAAGATGGCCTCGGGGAGAGTCAGGGCGGGAATATAGGTCGTCATCGTTGCGATGGTGTGGCTAATTGGGGATTGGGCCAGTGAGATTGGTGTTGTGAAGGGAAAAGAGGATTAGGTCTTATATGTATTGCACAGGAGATGTGATGTTACTTGGACGGGGAAGCCGCCGAGGTATGACGACATATTTAGGGGTTCAATACCGGGACAAGATCTCAGAGCTGAAAACGGCCCAGGTGGAAACGTACGATATGTGCCATAAGGACCGACTACTTAGCCTACAACACCCCCATTTGAACGGAAGCGGTTGCGTACAGTCATGAATTGGTGATGCTACAGGTCATGCCACAAGTGCATCCCGGGGCTTGATCTTGTGCCTTGCGCCGGGAATTGGGGGGATTTTGTGGCTCTCCTCAGCTGATCGAATTACCAATCCATCACGGAATCAAATGGTGAGATTAACTGCTGTTTCAAGGCAACGCCCTAACTGCACCTCCCAACGATCTTGCTGTGAAAGCTCGATGGCTCGCCGGCGGTGCATTGTTCTTTGATGGAGAGTGGGTCAACGTCTCTCGCCTGAAGAAGGTGGGGGTCCCTGACTTGTGCTACTCCTCTGCCGGGTAGGAAAGGTTAGCTTGGATAGGGACCCACTGTTACCTCCTGGCAAAGAGAGAACCAAACCAGTAACGGTGGACCCCTAGCCGAGCTAACCTTTCTTACCCCGGCAGAGGAGTATTCCCATCCAAGCGCCCTATGCGGCTGTCCCCAGCCACCCCGGACTTACTAACACGTGATCTCTCGACGCAACAAGGAATTCTCAATTGCCAAACTCCTCCACCCCGTCGACCAAGGCGCGCCGCCACGATCGACCTGACATCGATCAACAACACACGCCCTGGCCATCTACTTTAGGAGTCGCTCCTCTACGGCTTCATGTAATTGTTCGTTACACCCTTTTCGTTGCACCTCTTTCTTGCCTGTTACGTGCCGTCTTGTGCCTTTTTGGCTGCCCTTTGGGCTGGGTCGTTGGCCGTCTTCCAGAGCTTCCTTCCTCTCACCTCACCCACACCTCCTCTGCTCGACCCCGTCAACACCCCTTACAACCCTCATACCCCCATCGCATTTTTGATCGGGCGCTCTCATGCGTCTTGGTTCCCTTCCTCAATTGCCCCCGCCGTTGTCTTCTCTATATCTTTACTTCCCTCACTCTTCTAAGGGTCATTCTAACCGCAATCATGTCGCCAAACAGTGGACAGCTTTCCCAAGCAAGCAGCCGCCCTGCTTCTGATATAACATAAAGCAGCAAACTGCAGCTGCGCTCCGGCGCATCAGTACCCCGCCCTCACAACAAAACCCCGCCGTTGTTGCCAACACCTCACTCGTCGGTCGCTCGCTCTCTGCTCAAGCAACCGTCTCTTCAGAAACCTCCGACGACATCGCACTCCTTCCTTTCGCATTCTGTCGCAAGACCCCGACAGCCTAACGAAAAGATAATATGGATACGTTTCACTACCGCGAGGGTTCGGCCCGGTCGCCCAGCGAACGCCCAGGCGACCGTGGAGGATGGAGCAACAGAGACGAACCTCGAGTCAAGGATGAAAGAGGTGACAGTTTCTATCGCGGTGGAAGATCTCCTGGTGCGTTATCCACTTTATTTCCAACTTCCCTATTCACCATGTGCCAGCGCGTATTGGAGTCCTGGCCCGACTTCGCCTGCTCCTCTTGTCCCTTTCTTGATTACTTACATCCTTTTAGGTGATCGCAGCAGACGCCGGTCGCGTTCTCCCGCCGCAGTCGATCGCTATGAACCCGGTCGCCGGAGTAGGGATGACTACTCCGGCACTCGGGACCGTGACGACCGCCCCCGCCGTATTGGCTCCCCACCAGCGAACATCGACCGATATGTGCCTGGCCAGGAAGCCGCTCCGGCTGCGCCCGTAAACAACCCCATTCCGGACCCGATCAAACTTCCATATCAGGTTGGCTTCTCCTACTTTGGAGAGTGGTGGAGAGCGAACGAGAAGATCAAGGAAGAAAAGGAGCGTTTGCGGACAGGCAGGCGTCGCGAACCTGAGCGCGTTCGGGGCTCACCCCAAGAAGAGCGGGAGAAGGAAAAGGCAAAAATCCAGGTTGCCTACGATGCTTATAAGGAGGATCTCCAGGCCAAAATGGCTTCAACATTCGTCAAGCAGCACAAGGACGAGCAGTGGTTTAAAGAGCGCTATGTCCCCGAGATTCGCGATGGCTTCAGGAAACAGCTCAATGAATTCCGCCGAGATAACTATGCCCAGTGGGAGCAGGACCTTGAATCCGGCACCTTTGACGAGTTCTCGCTTGAAGGTATTCCTAAGAGCGAGAGCAATGGTCTTGGTGGCGTAGTTGAGAAGGAAGAAGGGGAGGCAACCGCCGCGAATGAGGTGCTTGGCGTTGGCGATCTGGTACCTGCCAACAGCGCTGATATCAGGGACGAGAACCTATTCCAGCCGACACTACTAATCAAGACGATTGCCCCGTCAGTGAGCCGTCAGAACCTTGAGGCGTTCTGCAAAGAACATCTTGGCGAAGAAGAGGGCGGGTTCAAATGGCTTTCGCTGAGTGACCCCAACCCGAGCAAGAGGTATCACAGGATCGGCTGGATAATGCTGCACCCTGCACCAAATGTGCCCGCCAACGCAGACGAAATCAAGGCTGACGAAGAAGAAGAAGGTAGCCTCCCGCTCATTTCCCCAGCTCCTCCTGCTTCGACGGCAGATAAAGCCCTTGAAGCCATCAACGGCAAGACGGTCAAAGACGAGCAGCGGGGCGACTTCACGTGTCACGTCGGCGTTCACAATCCCCCAATGAATCCTCGAAAGAAAGCCCTGTGGGACCTTTTTTCATCTCCGGAGCGCATTGAGAAAGACTTGGACCTCGTCAAGCGCCTCGTGAACAAATTCGAGGAGGACTTTGGATCTAACTTCAATGCTATTCTCAAGATCGAGGAGCGTGTCGAGGAGCTGAAGAGCCAGGGTCAACTTCAGCCTGCAGTTCCGGCCTCAACAACCAGAAAGTCCAAGAAGGAGCGTGTCCTTAACATGGATGAGGCTATGGATGAGGATGGTGAAGAGCATGACGATCTTGATGGGGATGATGAAGAGGAAGAGGGTGCGGTGGATGATGAAGTTGACGATGAAGACCTCCTCATCAAGAAGAAGCAGCTGGACTTGTTGATTGAGTACTTGCGGCGAGTCTTCAACTTCTGCTTCTTTTGTGTCTTCGAAAGCGACTCCATCCACGAGTTGACCCGCAAGTGTCCTGGCGGCCATTTGCGGAGACCGCGGAGCACTCTGTCATCATCGGCAAAGGCTGTGGCGAGAGCAAGCGCTCTTGGCGAGCCCTTCCCCGTCAAGAAGCGCAAGGAGCCAGAGGAGGCCGAAGAGGGCGAGACTGCTGATGGAGAGCGGAAGTTTCGCACCTCTTCAAAGACAGAACAGCAACTCCAGCGTGCCTACAATTGGGTCAAGACCTTTGAAGATAAGATTATGCAGATCCTCGAACCGGATACAGTTGATATTCGCAAGCTTGGCGGCAAATCTATCGAGGATGCCATCAACGAGGAGCTGGTCAAGTATGTTAAGCAAGAGGATGAGCACAAGTGGCGTTGCAAGGTGCCTGACTGCACGAAACTTTTCAAAGAGGATCACTTTTGGAAGAAGCATGTGGAAAAGCGTCACGTGGAGTGGCTCGACAAGCTTAAGGAAGAAGTAAATTTTCACCAAAGCGAGGTATTCCCTGGAACGAAATGCTAACGAAAAAAACAGTTTGAGTTGATCAATGCCTATGTTATTGATCCGGCTCACATTGCCCCGTCGCGTACTGACGCCAACTCCAATGGCCATTTCCCACCTTCCAACGGTCAACAGCCGACAGGGACTCCTCGTGGCTTCAACCTCCAAAATTATGGCCTGAACAGCATGCTCAATCTCGGAGGCTTCCCAATGGCAGCCATGTTCGGCTCGATGGGTGTTAATCCCCTGGCCCCGGCACCTGGCTGGCACGCACCCGGTGGCGATGATCGCAGTGGCGGTCCGATTCGCAGAGGCGGCGGCCCCCCCGGAGCGGGTGGTCGCTTCCAGAGCCGCCCGGGCCCTTACGATCGACGGCCAAACCCTAGATATGCCGATGGCAGTATGAACGGCGCCATGGGCGGCCGTGGCCGCCCTGGTCCAGCTAATCGCTGGGGCGATGGTGCGGCCGGCGGTGCTGCGATGGGTCCCCGCGAAGCGGTGCAGGGCCGGACAATAAAGAGCTACGAGGATCTGGACCAAGTCTCAGGTGGTGGTGGCGGCGAGCTCAACTACTAGGCCATGCGTTGCTTTTAATATTCTTCATGGCCCTCGAGCAACAAGGGTTATGGAGAGGACCTTTGTCTCATGTTTTGGCGTTGGGGGTCGTTGGCCTTCCATTGATATGACGTTAGTTGTCTTAGTGTAGGTGTTATGTTATTGGCTGAAGGGACGCTCACTACTTCCCAGTAGCGTCTAGGTGGAAAGGGGGAAATATTCCGTTTGGGGTAGCTTTTTAACTAGCTGCCGCAAGGCTGTCATCAGTTCGGGTCATTCTACTGAGGTGGAAGAAACCAATGCCTTGCTGTACGCATGTAGTGTACAGTAGTAAAACTAGGAACAGTCTAGCAGCAATGTTGACGGTTTCAATCAATTTGTAGACTTCCTTGTTTTCGTGTGTTGAGTGTTGGATGTTGAGTGAGTGCGTAACTGTTACGAATGTACAAACCTGCTCAAGCCGAAAGAATATGCCCTGGTACTCCGTATGCAAAAATTTGTTAGAACCCCCCATATGCCTTATGATAGAGCAGCAAGATTTCGCTTATTATACGTACCTACTTGTATTGCTAGCCGTACCCGCATCATGAGAGGCCTTTACCACAGTGAAATAGTTCTAGTCTTTGATTGCACAGACTGGGTGTAACCTACAAGTTCAAAGCCAGTCGGCTGCTTTGACAGTAAGAGGGCGTCATAATCAGGAAACACCCCCTCACGGCCGGTGTCTTCGTATGTTATTCCGAGTTAGGAGAACTGGCACTTAAACTGGAAAGGAGGAGCGGCAATGGTAGTGGGTATCTGGGTCGGAGCGAGAGGAACAATGGAGTGTGTGAGTTTTGCGATCTATAATGAGTGCTCGAATTATCAAGGTTCGTAGCTCTGGGACCCTTTTTTTGGCTGGATCGGCTCTGGACCCAGGCCCCTTTCATGTATTTCCCCCCCGCGTAGTTCAGCTTCTTGCTCAGGCTGTTGGGAATCGGTTGGCTGGCTTGACGCTTTAGATGCGCAATCCACCGTTGCCATAACTGCACGTTGTCCCTCATTGTCTTTACAGCCTTGGTTTCTCGGCCGGGAATTATTATCTGTGTCTTGGGGTTTGACAAACGTGATGACAGCTCGTCTCCCAGATGTCTTTTACAAGGTATCTAGTATTCATTTCCATCTAATCCATCGCTCCTATTGACATAACTCTTTCTACCTGCTCAGGCAGATATCGTCAATACGAAGAATCATCTTGACCGTCTCAGCGGCCAATTCGATGGCGCTGGTGCTGACCAACAGTGGCTGCAGCACGTTCTCCTTTGCAATGTTGGAGTTGACACCGCCGCTCTTGATGCTTACACCGGCGTTCTTCTCGCCCATCTCGTGACGGTGACGAAGGGCTGTGACTACCTTAATGCTGTTGAGGCCGGCATTCTCGGCCAGGGTGGTGGGAATAACCTCCATGGCATCGGCAAAGGCCTTCCAGCAGATAGCCTCGGTGCCGGTCAAGGCTCGCGACTGTTTGCTCAGCTGGGCGGCGATCTCGATTTCGGCGGCACCACCACCGGCGATGAGAGCCTTCTTCTTGACGAGGCAGCGTACGACGCAGAGAGCGTCATGGAGCGAGCGCTCGGCCTCGTCCAGGATTAGCCCGTTGGCACCACGAACCACAACCGACACGGTCTTGCCGACCGATCGCGTGCCCAGGACCTTGACCATGCGGCTTCCAGAGCTCTGAACCTCCTCAACAATATCGGCAGAGCCAAGCTTATCCTCGGTAAAGGACTCAATGTCGGCAATGGGCTTGCAGCCGGTCGACTTGCAGATAAACTCGACCTCGTCGCGCTCAATATCCTTGACAACGAGGATACCCAGGCGCTGGAGGAAGTGGAGCGACAGATCGTTGACGGCATCGCGGAGGATAGACTTTTGGATGAAAAGAACATTGCACTTTGCCTTCTTGATCTTCTTGACCATGTTGAGCAGATACATCCGCTCCTCCTTGACGATCTTGTCCATTTGACGGTAGTCGTTGACCGAGATGGTGTTCTCCATGTCGGGCTTCGGCGGGCTAAGCTGGAACTGGATAAGACCGATCCGTGCCTTCTCCATCCGGACAGGGCCGCCGGCGTGCTTGATGACGGGCTGGGTGAGGACAAGGCCGTCGACCAGCTCGCTGTCCTCAATGGTGCCACCGACCTTCTTGACAATGCGGATGTTCTTAAGATCCACATTCTCTGCTGTCTTAATGTCTATTGTCTTGGTAACAGCGTTGACGGCCATGGGCCCGAGGAGGTTCGCGTATTGGGAGACGATTTTGGACGAGAGAGACGTGTTAGCGGCCTGGAGGAGGGCTGAGGTGTCGGTGAGCGCGATGGGCTGCGACATATCGTGCAACACCTGTACTGCGGCGGCGGCGGCCCTTTGGAAAGACTCGGAGATGACGGAGGGGTGGATGCCCTTGCCCAGTAACCTGTCGGCGGCGCCGAGCAAGCTGCCGCAGATGACCACGACCGAGGTGGTGCCGTCGCCGGCCTCGACGTCCTGTGCGTTGGACAGCTGGACCAACATCTTGGCTGTGGGATGCATGACGGCCATGCTCTTGAGCATTGTGCTGCCGTCATTGGTAATTATGGTCTCGCCTCTGCCGCTTCGAATCATCTTGTCCATACCCCGCGGTCCGAGCGATGTTCTGATCGCATCGGCGACGGCTGCAAGTCTGTCAGCAAGGCGATGGCAACATGGGAGAGACGCGGATGGGGACAGGCATACCTCTGGCTGCGACAATATTTGCGGACCGGACGGCGATCGGCTTCTCCTTGTCCTGTTCGTCGTGAGATTAGCTGGGCGGTCTCCGCGCGGGGAGGGGAACAGGGAACGCACTCTGAAGGTGGTATTTCCTCCCACCACGGATGCTTGGGCTGCGGCCGCCATGTTTAAAGCTCTGGATAGGAGTGAAGTTGGGGAAGCGGTTGCGGGTTGGCGACGTTGGCCTGGTGCGAGTGCTGGATATCTGGTTTATTGTTGGTGACTGCAGGCAACGAGCTCCCCTCCAGGTGACGATTTACAAGGCGGGATGGTCAATTTTTTGTCGGGCCTGGAGTTGCTGGCTGCATGCATGGCCCGTGCACAAGAAAGTTAGGGATCACCTTCGCTGAAGCTAGCCGCCTTTGGCTTAGGCGCTTTTCAGCCTCGCAGAAGCTCCAGCGCAAGGCAGCATGGATTACGAGCTGCTTCCACCTGCTGCCGTCGTTCACCATCCCATTAACCATCAATCTTTCCCGCGAACCACCACTCCGCTTACCAACACTCGCGATCTTCTCCTCCCACAACGCGATATTCCCGTCGGAGGCACGCATTTGATTAAAATCCCTTCCATTTGTTGCGGACGTCAAATAGAGTTGAGCTGCGGGATCCTGACAGGTCCCGACCGCCGCCACTATGGTTAGAATACCCTGTGCCTCATTCCTTTGCGCGCGTCGCTAACCCACCATAGCCTTCGGCCACGGGTGCAAATTGGGAGAAGTACAAGAAGAAGTTCGCCGATGACGAGGTAGAAGAGAAGAAGATCACACCCCTCTCCGATGAGTATGTTAGGCCCGACTCACGCACCACTCTCGCCCGACTATAGCTAACACATCGAAGGGATATCCAGGTTCTCAAGACCTACGGTGCCGCCCCCTATGGAGCCGCCTTGAAGAAGCTCGAACAGCAAATAAAGGAGAAGCAGCAGAGCGTGGACGACAAGATCGGAGTCAAAGTACGAGTCACTGTTCGGAAATCACCCGGCGATGAGTGGGATGGGAACGTACAACTGACTGTGTTTCACTTGCCTGCAGGAATCAGACACCGGACTCGCACCACCCCATCTCTGGGATGTCGCCGCTGATCGCCAACGAATGGCAGAGGAGCAACCGCTTCAGGTAGCACGCTGCACGAAGATCATCCCCGATGACAAGGACGAGTCCAAGAGCAAGTATGTCATCAACGTCAAGCAAATCGCGAAGTTTGTCGTACAACTCGGCGAGCGCGTCAGTCCTACCGATATCGAGGAGGGTATGCGTGTAGGTGTCGATCGCAACAAGTATCAGATCCTCTTGCCGCTGCCGCCCAAGATCGATGCAAGCGTCACAATGATGACAGTCGAGGAGAAACCTGATGTCACATACGGCGATGTCGGTGGATGCAAGGAGCAGGTTGAGAAGTTGCGCGAGGTTGTGGAAATGCCTTTGCTGTCACCAGAGCGTTTCGGTGCCCTGGGTATCGATCCCCCTAAGGGTGCCCTGCTCTACGGACCCCCTGGTACTGGCAAGACTCTATGCGCTCGCGCGGTTGCCAACAGGACAGACGCAACATTCATCCGCGTCATTGGCAGCGAGTTGGTGCAGAAATACGTTGGCGAGGGCGCGCGGATGGTTCGTGAGCTGTTCGAGATGGCTCGGACGAAGAAGGCATGCATCATCTTTTTTGACGAAATCGACGCTATTGGTGGTGCTCGTTTCGACGACGGTGCTGGCGGGGATAACGAGGTGCAGAGAACTATGTTGGAGCTCATTACACAGCTAGACGGGTTCGATGCCCGCGGTAACATCAAGGTGATGTTTGCCACCAACCGACCCTCCACTCTCGACCCGGCACTTATGCGACCGGGCCGTATCGACCGCAAGATCGAGTTCTCCCTGCCCGACTTGGAGGGGCGCGCCAACATCTTGAGAATCCATGCCAAGAGTATGTCGGTTGAGCGCGACATCCGATGGGAGCTCATCTCACGCTTGTGCCCCAACGCCACAGGAGCCGAGTTGCGCAGCGTGTGCACTGAGGCCGGTATGTTCGCTATTCGGGCACGGCGGAAGGTGGCAACGGAGAAAGATTTCCTCAGCGCTGTCGACAAGGTCATCAAGGGCAACCTGAAGTTCAACTCCACTGCCGCATATGCGCAATATAACTAAAACATTGCGTGAGGGGCAACGGGATAATTACTGTACCATTGTATGATAGACCATTTTGCTTCGTCTATTAGCGTAGACTGCAAGGCAGGCTTGCTGGTTGCAGAAATAGGAAAGATGAGGAAAGCGTGAGGACAAGTCCGGTCTGTGATGTTTATTACTCTCCTGTGTTCACATCTACTACAATTCTACGTTTGCCATTATGACACAGAGAAGCCTGGACGCTATGTGATATGTTTGGTAAGTCCTACACTACATACTAGACTACGGGACCTATCATATCCCTCTCCCTGAACAAAAAAAGCTGTCTTATAAGAGGGCAGCGAAATCATCTCGCTACCCCCTGCCCCTCTTGGGGGCGATGAAGAGTATTTCTGTGTCAAAATGCAGTGGGTTCGTTCCGCAGAAATTCGGTACAAGCATCTGGTGCTTCGCTGTGATATCGCTCTGCCGCCCTTTCACACTGCCCACCCAAATCTCCATCGTTGTGCTCCATAGCCCATAATCTGCTTACACCGACGAGCAGGTCCTTGGCTCCTCGCCTCCAAGAGATGTATCCGCATCTTAAAGTGCGGATAGTGCTGGGGCAAGACGCTGGACTCGAATAGGGGATTCGACCTTTGCTGGTGGTACTGTTGTTGGGGATAGTTTTAGGCGGGTCGGTTGCGACCGTGTCGAGTATTGACGTTATGGACCACCACCGCCGTCGCAAAGGTGAGTTATTGTTGATTTATATCGAAAGAGGGTTTGGTACGTCGCCACCCCTCACGGATACTTCCCCCTCAGCCCTCGATACAGGCCAAACACCCGAGACAGACGACATCGCCGTTTTCCCCTTTTTCTACGCAGCACTGGCTGCAAACCATTTGCCTATGCCCTCCCCCCGCCCAGCCGTTTGACTCCTGTGGCCTGTTGTTGTTTCTGTGCTGCACCCGCCCGTCTGTTTGCTGGTTCGTATGGTGGTGAACCATATCCGACTCAGCCACATCTTCCGCGTCTACCATGGTGAAGGACGAGTCCGAGCCCGTCGGCGATGCGGATGGCCTAAATCCTGACGAGTCCCCGCCGAGACTCGTCTCGTTCCCATTGGTACGTTGCTGATTTGGCGTTGGGCTTGCCCGCCACCCTAGGCACTCCCGGATGCACACATAACACGTCCGTTGGCTGCACCCCTGGCAGTCGGCGAAGGAATCGAGGTCGGATTTCTTAGCAGGTTTACGGCCACAGATGTGGCAGCGGCTCATGAGCTTTGCGGAGGGAGCGGTGGTATGAGAGGGTGTCGTAGATCGGCTATTAGCACTCTTCTCCTGGAGTCGTTGTTGTGATGGCGAGGACTGCCGTCGCCGCATTGAACGATCGTCCCCCGAGCCCCTGTCCTCGTCGTCTAATACTTTTTGCCTCTTAGCGGCAGGTAGTGGTATCATCTTCCGAACAAGTGGAGACGAATGGTGGTGGTGATGGTGGTGATAGAGAGGTCCATGCTCGAAGGTCTTCTCTTGAGGGATGCTAAATAGGTTTATGTGCGAGCTTGCGTCGGGATTTTGCTGAGCAAACGGGCTGTAGAGCATCCCGGTGGACGTGGAAGAGGCTGATTTCGCGGCATTGCCACTGAGCAGCGGGAGGGTAGTCGCAATGCTGCTGTGGATATGTTCCTTCTCGTCTAACCTCCGCTTCTTGCCCTGCATCGCTGACGGCGATTCCTGGGCTACTGACGGCATGTCTTGTGCAGCGAAAAGAGGGAAAATCGTGTGTTCGAATGTGGGATAGCGACCCGCGGGGAAGGAACCCCGTGCTATGATCAGACAGGATGTAATCGGTGTAAGAACATGGAATGCGGGAGAAGATGCCAGGAGAAAAGAGCGGTCGTGGATTTGAAGTGTGGAGTTGGGAGCCGTCGAGGTTGGCAGGCACGGCAGGCAGCTCTCCCCGGTTGGTATGGAGGGCCCGTGGATCGGGTGTTGCTGTCCGACGCCCAGCGCTGCAAGTCGCGTAAAGTGCCTGGCTTGGGTAAAAACAGTCCAGCTGCAAAGGTGAGGTGGTCTGGGCTCAGGCTGGTGGGGCGGGTCCTCCATCACGGCACTGTGTGCCTGCGGAGCAGGCACACTTCCCAGGCCTGCGACTTGGGGAATCAAATTCAGGGCCCCTGAGGGCAGCGAATCCGGGACGGTGAGACTTCACCCCTAAGAACTCGCTTCAAACACACGTTGAAGCGATGCTGCAAGGTGATTGAACAAGTCGTTCACGAGGCCCGGGGACTGAGTAAATCAGAGAACTAATTATTACTGCACTGCCCTCCAATCATGTCAGCTCAGCAGATGTCCAACACTGCCGAGTACGGAGTACCTAGGTATAACAAGAGATCCGACCACCTCCTACTGCCAACATTGAGGTTGGGTGCCGCTACCTTAGGTGGTGCAATAAACCAACCTTTCCATGGACGAGACCTTAGTACGCGCCTGGACACAGATATCAAGCGGTTGGAGCTTGGGGGCGGTTGGAAACATTGAGACGGCGCATATGAAGAATCACTTCGCCTTATCAGCGGGGCCCTGGATAGAACTAAAGTTGACCCGGAAGGCCGACGGCGCCGCGATAATCGGGACCGCCGGGTGTCAGTGGATGCGGTTCAATGCTGTGTCATCATTCGCAGTGTGGCTTGGCCCATTTTGTCTCGGTTGATGCGCTGCTGGAGTGACGGATTGGGGGCATCACGTGGGGGCGCTAGCGGGCACGAAATCTGCCCCACCCAGTCGCTTCCCATCTTTGAACTTTCTCCTCAATCACTGCACTCCCGCGATCACCCGTCTCGCATTCTCCTACCGTCACCCAGCCCCAGTCCATCGACGAACGATTTCCATTGAGAGAAACGTGTCGAGAATCCCGATATCGACATCGAGATATGAGTCGCGCCAACAAACTTGGCCCGGAGGTAAATCGGTGAGTAAACTGGCACCTATGGCTTCGCCTTCAATTGTCTCCACCCATCCGGTCCCTGCCGCGACCACACCCCCCCCCCAACACCTCTTCGGCCATCCATCACTCCGGCCCCGCGTTACCCGTATCTCGGAACTCTTGGCTAACCACAGTGAACATGGACAGAGCTTTGTTCGTCAAGAATCTAAGGTATGCCTTCAGCTTATCCTCGCCGCGATTGAGAAGGGCGTGGTGACTGACACTCGGCCAGCTACAACGTAACTCCAGAGGAGCTGTTCGACCTGTTCGGAAAATACGGGCCCATCCGGTATAATCTCACCTCTCCCACACCGTTGCGCAATTGCGATGTCGCTAACCTCCCCCCAGACAGGTTCGACAGGGTATTGCGACCAATACCAAGGGCACCGCCTTCGTCGTCTATGAAGACGTGATGGATGCAAAACAGGCGTGCGACAAGTTGAACGGCTACAACTTCCAGAACCGTTACCTTGTCGGTATGTTCACCCTTTTCTCACCCATTGGGGGTGCCGCTAACCTTGTTCATGTAGTACTCTACCACCAGCCCGACAAGATGGCCAAGACAAAAGAGGACCTCGAGGCTCGCAAGGAGCATTTAGAACGCATCAAGAAGCAGCACGGTATCGATTGACAGTTAGACGGGCCTGCGGACAGCTTTCAGAGTCAACCCCGACAGTCTGGAGGCCCGTCTATTACGCTACCATTACCTCCTTCAAACGCAAACGCGGCTTCGGCCATCGCGCCAAAGACGAAGCCGCTCGTCAAGAAGAAGGCCAGGCCGGGCACGGCCTTGCACATACGAAAGATGCCTCACTTCGTACGCAAGCTTCTCCCCACAGTGCCAGAGTGCGCTTAAACGACATCATTGGTACGCCTAGGCACGATTTTGGAGTGTCTCGATGGCGGCGTCGGCGCGCACGAGACCATTTGCAGAGCTCCGCCATGGTCGCCTTGGCTCTCTCCACTCATGAAAGCAATACCACAACAAACATTTGCGCGTTCCTTAAGGGTTTTAGGTTTCCCCCCAAGCTATGGAGTCTTGGAGGGATGGGGTTTGCGGGTTTGCAGGTTTGCGGTTATGATGGTATCTGATTTTCGACTGGACAGTTGGCGCAATTCTCATCACCACTGCATTATCTCGGGAGCGGCTGCTGAGGCCCCCCTCTGTATCGCGTGAGGATAGCTCACGACAGAATCTTACCATGGCAGTATGCTATGAGGGGACAAAATGATATTTGGTATTGACTTCTTTTCTCGGAACGTCGCGAACCAGTAACCTAATTCCGAACGCCGATTTCTCCACTTTGTGCCACTACTTATGAAGGTACCCGGTCACAAGGACTCGGACCACGAGCTTGTCAATCAAGGAGCATTAGACACGTAATGGTGTGATGCTGGAAAGCTCGCCAAGGTTACCTTGATGGACATGGACATAGAATCCCGGAACCTCCCGCCGCTTCGAGAGTGCTTTGAGTCAAAAGTACATAAGCGAAAGGTACGAACACGTGTAGATTTATCGAATGGTCGCGGAAATACGGCTGGGAGAAACAGCCGGAAGAAGTTGGGCTCGACACATTTGCCGGCAACCGCCCAGGCATTTGGGCGCTGTAAATTTGAGTTCCTTCCCTCAGTGGTTGATCCGCTGCGGGGCAAGGAGCCTCCAGCGGCTGGTCCAAGCCAAGCGCCCCCATCCAATCGGGATGTCTCAGAAGCATGCAATGACCTGTGCATTGTCTGCGCCTCCACTTGACTCCCTCTCTTCATGACCAGAAGCATCTCGTGCCCAGTTCCAGGCATCGCTCGAAGCTCTTCTGATTTGCTGCTGTCACATTATTTAGTCTCTTTATTCTTTTCATCCACTCCTTCAGCCCAATTTCGTCACTCGTACGGCAACCGGTATCGAGTCGGCGCTGAAGAGGAGACCCTAAGCCTCTGACGAAACACGACCGATCCTTTCTATCCTCGCCGTCAGACTGGGTTCCACAGACAGCTGAAACCACCAAATAGAGTCTGCGCCACCCCTCGCGCCGCCTGCCGTTTGAGCGACCTCCGTCGTCATCTAATCACAACGGTAAACAAAAAGAAGAAAGGGGCAAGGGAAAAGCATCCTCGACAGCTGCTGGTTCTTGGGTTTAGGAGGCACCGTCCATCAGTAAATGTTGCCTCCATCTGGCCTCACTCCGCACGTCGCTCCCGTCGTCCTTGCCGTTCCTCTCGCAGCTCGCGATGTACTCTTGTCTTCACCAGCGGTAGCAACAGGCCTACCATCAACCGGCGTCGTCGAGATCGACCCTCCCACCTCCGAACCCGACACCAACACCGCCGGCTACGTCACTGTCACCATGACCCCCTCCTTAACAGGCACGATAGCTCAGGCCACCGCGATGGCGACTGCTACGGGCTCGCCGGACGACGCGAAACCGACCGAGTGCCGGTTATTAGGCTCGTTTGCTATTCTTGTGCAGCTCGCGCTCGGGGCGCTGGCGCTCATGGTTCTGGTGTTCAAGCGCTGGCGGGAGCGCCCGCAGCGGCCCGTCAAGATATGGTTTTTCGACGTATCCAAACAGGTGTTTGGCAGTGTCCTAGTACACGCAGCCAACGTCTTCATGTCGATGCTTACAAGCGGCCGGTTCACCATCAAGGTGATGCCAGAGACGGTGGCGGTCACGACGGTGAGGTTGCTCCTACGTAGAGGGGAGGAGTACGTGCCAAATCCATGCTCCTTCTATCTGCTGAATCTGGCTATCGATGTAAGTTCCCATTCATATTCTCGTTTGGCGAACCAATCTGACAAACCCCCAAGACCACACTCGGAATCCCAGTTCTGATCATCATCGTCCGAGTAACCACTAAGCTCGTTGCCTTCACGCCGTTTGGCCAACCGCCAGAGTCGATCCAGAGCGGCCACTATGGCCATCCGCCAAACGCATGGTGGTGGCTTAAACAGAGCTTCATCTACTTCTGCGGCTTGATGGGCATGAAGATCTGCGTGTTGATCTTGTTTATCATGTTGCCGTGGCTGTCTCATGTCGGCGATTGGGCATTGGGCTGGACCGAAGGCAACGAGAAGCTGCAGATTGTTTTTGTCATGATGCTTTTCCCGCTCATCATGAACGCCATGCAGTACTACATCATCGACTCGTATATCAAGAAGCAGGTCGTCGACGGTGCAGACTCGGACGATGGGACTGTCGGCGGAGGGAGCATTCGCGGTGAACCAGTCGCCTACGATGAGCTGTCTGTCTCGGAGAGCGACGAAAGCGAAGTGGAAGAGGATGAAGGGGGCGCTAAGCGCGTTCGAGGTGGCCATTTGCGTCTGGCTAGGAGAGACACTTCGCCGCTGCCGTCACCCCAAAAGGGTAACGAGTATGACCCTGATAAAGATGGCGATAGTCAAACGATTATTGGAAGCAGCAATAGTCGGGACTCGACTCGCCGGGGGTTGCAAAAGGAGCTCATTCCTCGCGAGTAGACCGGGTGGTCACGGTGTGTTGTTTCATTGGACATAGGGCATGGTTTGGCATGGTTTCATTTGTCTGTTTTGGTTCATGGTTATCTTTCCCTACTGCCACTTATAGGGTTCAATAACCCACGCATACACATCCATCAGACGCACGCGGGCCGAGGCTAGCATGGAATTGGGAAGGGAGAACACGGCGAAGAGGGTTAGGCTTATTAGTGTTCAGTCATATTGTGTTTCAACATCGGTGGTGCTTGGCGTCTTGGGGGCTGACATTGGAACTCAGCGGAAGGGAATAGATTCTGGAGGAGATGGGGGTATAGCATATAAGAGGAATATCAAAAGTCTCACCTCAGTTGCCTGATGATTTCGTGACTACCCAGGTTGTATCTGCAATATTGTGTGCCCGTCCGAGCCCAAGGACTTAGCGACTGTCAAGAGTTAACTGACGGGAGCTTCTCCTTTTAGCCGTCCTGTTGGTCAAGGCAAAGTCACATACCTCCCTGTGCGGCCTCTGCAGCCTAAAACTCAACCCCAGGCAGCAAGCCGCCCCTCACAGCTGTACCCTTCGCCCAACTCAAACTCTGCTGGTCTTGTCCTGTCAACCTACCCTGTTGTCCCAAAATACCAACCCTCCCCTCCAGCGAAATAGCTGAATACACATAACTTCGGTTTAAGAGTTCACGGCGCTCTGCGCCCTTCGCTTTTGCCGGTCTCCCGGTCTATCTCATGCTCTCGCTGTTGCTTTCTCTAGGTGTCTCTTTTTTGTGGAGAAAAAAAAAAGGGCAGAGGTGCTCCACGTGGGCTCGCGGGAGTCTCCTGGCCGTGTGTGCTTGCTAGGGGGTGTTTGGTCGAGGTGGATGGATGTGTGGTGTTCGTGTGTGATGATGTGGGTGTTGGGCTGGAGGATATGAGTTCAAGTGTGTATGGACTGCGTTTTTTTGGCTGCTGCTGGGTCTGAGTTCGGGGGGTCTTTGCTACATGATATAGACAGAAGGTGTGGATAGGTTTTGGTTACTTCTACGCTGGGTTGGGCAGACGGAGGTTTGTTGCGAAAGATGATATCTTGGTCCTTCTCGAGGTGGAAGTCGGGCGAGGTTACATCCAGTCCTGGCCGGGTTGGTGACTTGACTGCGTCGTACCGCCCAGGGGTAGGTAGGATATAAGTCAGATTCCACACCATGATTGTCAGCGAAGTAGCTCAGAAGACATACCTACTTACCTACCAGGTCCCGAAGCTTCGTTCCGATCTTTTTTTTTTTCGGACTTTTTTCCCTCCTAATCCAAAGCTGGAATTACTACTCGTGTTCACTCATCTCCATTTTCAGCGCCCCTTTTCCTCCGAACCCAGCGTAGGCGCCCACCGAGGTCTTCCCCAGGCAGGTCTGAGAAGGATTCCAATCTGCCTGCGGGTTTGGCTTAGTCGTATATCGTAACGCCAACAGGCAGCAACACTCCCATTCACCCCCGTCACCAAACTGAATTGTTTCCGCAAATGGACGCCATCTGTTCGATTCAACCTCGTAGACAGAACTTATTGCTGCCATTGCCATATCATTCCCATTTCCTTTCCATGTACGCATCTCCCCGCCCACCAATGACGTCTGTGGTGTAAAACCCGTCATCATCCTCCACATATGCCGCCAAGCCACCATCTACGCCCTTCAAGCCTGCCGCCTTCCGTCCTCACCGACACCACTAACCTTAACCTCAGGCAACAATCCCCCCCTCTTTCCCCTTCATTCTCTGGACGCCACTAAACTAAACTGAGCGCCGCCGAACTGACCCTATCAGTTAGAATTCCAGGGCATCCCCTCAGCGAAGTAGCAGAATTCTCCAAACAGCTTTTGATTGCAAAATTCGCTCCCTCGGGGGCCCTTCGCTTTTGCTGGTTTGGTCTTTGCTGTCTTCACAGGGCAACAGTACCTTTCACCTACTTTTTTTTTGGCCAGAGCAGATTCCCGCACCGTTCCCAGCCGGCCGGCGCCCTGGCCGGACAGAGTGAGAGCGCAGGGGCTGGGAGTGCCGTGGTGCAGCGGGAGAATAGGCTGTCTTAAATGGTTGAGGATGGAGCAGGGTGTATAGGGGCTGCAGCCGCTTGGGTTCAACTCCTCGTTGGAGCTGCTACCTTTTGGACTTCTGGGCTGAACTTTCAACCGAAATGTCTTGAATGATTGAGTCATTGATGCAATATTGTACGGGATAGAAGCATTGGATGGTCGCTTGCGGGCGGGTTTTGCATCGGCTTGTGGTTGCGGTTACGTCTCATTCATTCGTTGCAGGGTACGCCGCTCAAGACGAACCCTTGCGAACACTAACTCGAAGTAAGGTGTAAAAAACATTATTATGCAAATATGCTGAACTATCCAGCAGAAAAGAGTCTGTAACCTCATCACAGCTCGGGGTATCATCAACAATCAAAACCAGCACCAGCACTCATCCAGTCCCCTCCCAGCTTACAACACCAACCCAACCCCCACCGCCACAACCACCGCTGTCCAAGCCGCCCTCCCCAACTTCACCATCCCCGCTCCGCTTCCCAGCCCCTGACTAGGCGTAGCCCCGGGCTTCGTCGGCCCCAGCCCATCCCCGCCACCAACGCCATTCCCCTGCCCCAGCGCCTGCACAATCGTCGCATCGCCCGGCGCAAACATCACCGGGACGGTGTTCGCCCCCGTGATATTCACCTGCTCGGGCGAGAGCAGCGGGTTAGAGACCTCTTGGCATGTGGGCCTGAGGACGCCGCTCTCTATCCTGTTGGTGACGGAGATGGGGAGGTCGAAGATGGTGTAGTGGTCTTGGTTGTTGAGGCGGAAGTTTTGGCGGATGGAGATCTGGATGGGGATGTTAGATTGGGTTGGGGTTTAAGGAAGGGAAGGGGGTAGTACGTACGTTGTACACGCCGCGTGCGCTGTTAAGCTCGGTTGGCTGGCCGTCGCCTACGAGACAGTCGGGCCAGGTCCACTTGACGTGCTTGACTGTTGAGCCGGGCTCCTGGAACATGATGTCGCCTAGACTAGCGTTGAAGATGCCTGAGGCGGTGCCGTTGGTGATGGTGAAGTTGCGGCCGGTGTCGTAGCTGTACAGGAAGATGGTGATGTTGTGGATCATGGACGGGCTCTCGCTGGCGTAGGGGGGCAAGGGGAGCCGGCCGTTGGTGGATACGTCGAGGGCTACCTCGAGGAGCTCCCCGCCGAGGGGGGTGCCGGGTTGGGGCGCATCGAGAATGGCGAGGCCAGGGGTGAAGATCTGGCCGCCGGCGACGACGAAGTTGAGGCCTTGGGCGTGGCAGCTGTGGATGGCTGTGAGGGCGAGTAGCGATATACAGTGAAGAAACATTGTTGGAGGAGTGATTTAGCCAGAAGACGGTGTTTCCGTCTGTGATCGGCCGGCTATTGAAGCTGCAAAATTGAAGAGAGAAGAGAAACAGAGCCGCATTTTGCACGAACGGGGTGGGAAGGGGTCGTCTATTTAGCAGCCGGTGGGCGGGAGGCGGTCATTGGGGGGTTCTGGAAACAAGGAAACAACAGTCAAGAGGATCAGGGCGAGGACTGTCTAGGCAGGGTGTCAAGACGGGCCGCCATGCCGCTCTCACCATCGCGGGACTGCGCTACGGGGGAGCGAGATTGGTGAGGGGGGCAGCACGTCCTAGAAGCGAAGGTGTGGGAACCGGGCATCAGAAGCACCCTCTGTCATGCGATCGCCATCGGATGCGGCGCCACCGGGTCTTCGTCTGTATTTCACTGGTGGTTTTACCTGCACAGACACCTGAGGAATACGGGAGGGACCGCACGAGAGTCGGGGGCATGAAGGATGGTGGGACACAGATGACGATGACGTTCCCCGGGATCTGGTTGTAACGGTTCTGGCGCATGGCTTGGCGGGTTTCAGCTTTCCGGGGACCCTGGAAATAGTCGATTTTGGACAGCCGGAAGCCGAAGCGTTGCCAGCTGTGAAGCCCCCCGCATGGGCCAGGAGCCGGAACGGGCCATGGAACCTCACAATCAGATCCCTCGCTAGAGATACAGCTCTTGTGGAGACCAGACACTTCAGACTGACGACTACTGACGACTAAGCTTCGACTTGACTGCTGTGTAAGTTTATTCGACTTCGACTACAGCTGAGGCTGTAATTGATGACCACAGACAGCACCATCAGGAATCAATTGGCTTTGATTTCTCAGTGCAGCCAGGCTGTCAGAGTCCGATCATCCCTCCACCGCATTCCTGTTTGTAGCGGTCACAAAGACTGCCAACAGACCGACTAACATCCAATCGTAACCAGAACCAATGAGGTAGGTAGGTAGTGTTTATCAGTGCCTCTCACCACCGCAAAGGATCATTGTATCTCAAAAGGCGCGGAAGGATCCTCACCACCAAGTTGGTCCCACAATTCACGTCCTGGACAGCTATTTCAACAAGCAGGCCTAGGTCAAACTGATCAAACGATTCGATTGACCCTCTCGATCGCCTCTTCAAGCATTGAGACCTACGCACCTACCCAGTCTCAAGATAGCAACACCACTACCACCCTTAGGATGACCTCCCGGCTCCTCCTCCCAAGCGACCCCAAATCCGGGTTACCATCACCAACAGCAATGCGCCGGCTGATACCCTCCCGTCACCACTCAGGGGCATCCTGTTTACACAGCAGCCCAACCCAAACATCCCGCCGCACCTACCACACAACCCCCACCCTCAAGGCCCCCTTCAAGTCCCCCCTCTCCTCCCCCCTGGTAATAACCCCCGAAGTCGCCGACGCCCTCGCCACCAACCGGCCCGTGGTAGCGCTGGAATCAACAATCTACACGCACGGCGCACTAGGGGCACTCCACCTGGAAGACATCGTCCGCAAGCATGGGGCGGTCCCGGCCGTGTGTGGTGTCCTTGCGGGGGTGCCGACGGTGGGGTTGACGCCACAGGAGGTGGAGAGGATGATTGAGGAGGGGGCGAGGAAGGTATCGAGGAGGGATTTGGCTTATATTGTTGGGATGGTGAGTGAGATGAGAGTTCCTAAGTTTCGGGGTGTGGTGGATGGTGCTGTTTTGGGGGGGGGGGGGGGGGGTGGGGTTTGGGGGGGGGGGGGAGTGATCGCCCGAGCGGGAGAGGGGACGACGTGATGTGATGATGATCCGATGGCTAAGTATAACACAGGGCAAATCAGGATCCAAGATCCACGGCGGCACAACCATCGCAGGCACCATGGTGCTTGCGCGACTGGCGGGGATCCGCGTGTTTGGCACCGGCGGGCTCGGCGGCGTGCATCGCGGCGGGGAGAACTCGCTGGACATCTCGGCCGACCTGACCGAGATGGGGAGGACGCGCGTGGCTGTCATCAGCGCCGGCTGCAAGGGGTTCCTGGACATCCCGCGGACGCTTGAGTTTCTCGAGACTCAGGGGGCGACGGTGTCAACCTTTGCGGATGGCCGGCAGGGGGATGTTGACTTCCCTGCCTTCTGGGCCCGTGACAGTGGGTCGAAGAGTCCGTTTGTGGTGCAGGATGAGCAGCAGGCGGCGGCGATGATCTTGTCACAGGAGCAGCTCGAGATTGAGTCCGGGTTGTTGTTTGCGAATCCTATTCCAGAAGAGTATGCTATCTCTAGAGCGGATATGGAGGCTGTCATTGATGTTGCGGTCCGTGAGGCTGACGAGCAGGGGTTCTCGGGACATCAGAATACGCCGTATATTCTGAAGAGGATAAGGGAGCTGACAGAGGGACGGAGCGTAACGTCCAACAAGTTCTTGGTGCAGGCGAATGTTGAGCGGGCCGCGAAGGTGGCGGTTGAGCTATCTAAGATGCTCGGTGGTGCGGTCCAACCGGAGAGCGTGTAAGATGGTCTCAGCTGGGGAGGCCGGAGCAAGGATGCTGATGCTGGGATAGTCACAGCATACAGGTTCCTGCGAATATATCGATTCAGAAAGGACTCGCAGAGGAACCTAAACTGAAAGACGAGGTAAACAGCGCAATGTGATTTGATTTCTATTTCCGAGTAGTTGAAACTAACTGAAAGCAGACCGAACACCCAGTGGATGTTCTCGTGGCAGGCTCTGTGGCCCTTGATTTGAGCTGTGACTATTCGGGCGGTGTCACGGCGGGAGGCACAAAGGCTGTCTCGCCGGCCCTTCACACCTCCAACCCATCTTGCATCAACCAGTCTGTTGGAGGCGTCGGTCACAATGTCGCTCTCGCGGCACACAAAGTCAGCGAGGAGGGTAGGGTGAGACTGTGCAGCATGGTTGGCGATGACATGTAGGTTTTATCCTTCCTTCTGTTTGTGATAAGTCCCATCTAATACCGCCTTAGTGCTGGCGCAACCATTCTCTCTTCCGTTGCCGCCTCGGGCCTCGACCCATCATACATCCGCCAACTCGGCCACGAGTACCCCTCTACCCGAACAGCACAATACGTAGCAGTCAACGACGCCCAGAAAAACCTCGTTCTCGCCATGGCCGACATGGCCATCTTCTCCCAGCACTCCTTCCCCACCTACTGGGACTCCGCCGTCGCCGCCGCCCGCCCAAAGTGGCTCGTCGTCGACGGCAACTGGGCCGCCCCCGACATCCACGCATGGATCAAATCCGGCCGCCGCCACGGCGCCAAAACCGCCTTTGAACCCGTCTCCGCCGCGAAATCAGAGCGCCTCTTCTCCCCCCCGGAAAGAGACTCCCCTCCCAAGCTGGGAATCTACCCAAACGCAAGCATCGACCTCGCCACCCCGAACCAGTTTGAGCTCGCGGCGATGTATGCCGCCGCTGCGAAGAACGAATACCTCGAGTACCCCGGGTGGTTCGACGTCATCGACTCCTTCGGCATGCGCGGCGCACGGGAGCGCTTCGTGAGGCTCACCAACATGGAGCTTACCGACCAGGGGATCCCCGTGCAGACGGTCCAGCTGCTGCCGTACATCCCGACCATTATCACCAAGATGGGCGCAAACGGCGCGCTGCTGACGATGATGCTGGGTAGGGATGATCCGAAATTGAAGGACCCGCAGGAGGCGAAGCATATTCTTGTGAGGGCGGAGAACGATCATCCGTATGTGGGCGGCATTTATATGAGGTTGTTTCCGGCCGTGGAGAGGGTCGAGGATGTGGTTAGTGTTAATGGCGTGGGGGATACGTTTCTGGGGGTCACGGTTGCGGGGCTGGCGCAGGGTGGGAGGGTCGAGGAGTTGGTAGATGTTGCGCAGAGGGCGGCGGTGTTGTCGTTGAGGAGTAGGGAGGCGGTGAGTATTGAGCTGGTTGGATTGAGGGGAGTGTTGAGGGGGGTTGTTGGGGGTGGGGAGGGGAGGGGAGGCGAGGTTAGAGGGCTTGGTTGGAGGTTGGATTAACGATGTGTTTGGGCGAGGGATATTCCGCATAGTGAGTTCTTCAAATTGGGATGGGGGGTTATATGTTGTACTTGTAAGGTCGATGTACAGTTACGAAGGTATGTACTAGAGCACATGCTGCCTCTGCCATGTTGTTGTCATGTTAGGCCCCTGCCTTATACGTGGATGGAGTGTTGGCGACGTTGGGTCTGGTGAGCAGCGATGAGGACGATAACCCGGATCTTGAAAACGCCCCCAGCATTGATTGTGAACCAACGGGACAGCACGGCAATTTCCTGTGCAAATTGCCTTTCGGCGAGATTCTTAGGGTGTCTCCTCTTACTCCCTTAGTAGAGCTGCTCGAGGGCATCTGTCCCAATGGAGTCGGTCGTGGCCTGGGCCTCAACATTCCTTTCTCGGGTGAAGCGAAGCCAAGAGACTCGCCTCCAGGGACTCGTGTCTCTTTCCGCAAGCGGGGTCTCTGTGTCAAAGGAGACCGTCACGGTAAATGCAAGAAGCGGAAACACTACATCGAGAATCACCATCGCTGTTCAGCTTGCAAGACAAAGCCTTGCCCATCGACTTGTGTCACCACTTCAACAACTATCACCACATCGACGCTCCCTATTACAGCTACCGCTACCGACACACTCACAACCACCGACACTGCAACCAGCACAGCTACGACGACGGAAACAGCGACAATGACAGACACAGTGACGACCACTGATACTGCGACAGTTACGGATACAGCAACAACAACTGCCACAGCTGCAACCACGGAGACAGCAACAGCCACAACAACAGAAGTATCAACAACCACAACCACGGCAACAGACACGTCAGTAACAACGACTACAGATACATCGATAACAACCGCGACAACTACGACAACAGAAGTATCAATAATTGCAACTACCCCTTCAACTATAGCCCCACGGGCTGTTATCCTCCAACCGCGAGTTGGTATAGCAGCGGCTCGCTACCAGGACCACCGGGGACCCTTTCAATTACCAGTTATTGGAACATATGCAGCTATTTTCTCCTCATTGTATTCGCTGAAATTATCGAGTTGACTACCGCCACGGTCTGTCCTCAGGCTTGCCCTACTAGTTAGGTAGTTTTGGAGATTTCTGGCCAATTGCTCCGTTGGCGATGTCGCCATTTTTCGGTTTCGTGTCTTTTTCGTTTATTTTCTTTATTTGTTTGCGTCCAGGCCCTGGTAGCACTCATCGCCACCTCCATCGCTGTGTTTGGGTTGTTTGTAATTCGAGCAAACATGAATATTTCTCACATGTTTGTTGAGCTGTGTCGAGTCGTTGACATGGGAATGATGCGATGACGACGGGATGCCAAGACGCGCCAAGATGGTCGGCAGGTCTGGATATCACACCCGAAGGAGCTTCCCCGTACCCCAGGTTTCCCCAACACTCCCCTCACACAATCAGCCGCATCTAGCATCTGCCTCGGCTTCACTACCACATGAATGTCGCTTCGATGCGGGGAAGGGGTGAAGGGGGTGGGAATGCCTTGGCAGAGGTCTAGCTTATCAGGAGAATGAAACTACATCATTTCCAGAGATTCCACTGTGTCATAGGCCTTTCTTTCTCTTGGATATTTTATTTCAATACCTACTCACTTGGCTTCTGTTTCAATCTTTGGACACCTCACACATACCAGTCATAAACAAGATACACCCACAGCCGAGTGAAGCGACAGCCAAGATGCCGATGCACAATAGCTTCCTCCCCCGCGAGGGCTTCAAGATGGACACGGTTCTCAAGATCATCCGCAACACAGCCCTCAACCCAGGGCTGGTCCTCCCGCTCATCCTTCTGGCGCGCTTCACCAAGCGCGGCGAGGACCTCTCGATCCTCCACCCCGCGGCCTTCTACCGGCTCAAGGCTCTCCTGGCCGTCGGCACGCTCCGGCTGCTCAACAACTGGTTCTCCGACAAAGTCATGAACAACTGGACTACCGACAAGTACAACTGGTCCAAGGAGATCGTCCTCATCACCGGTGGCGCCGGCGGCATCGGCGGCCACATCGTCCAGCTCCTCTCGGAGCGCGGCATCACCGTCGTGGTCCTCGACATCCAGCCCCTGGCCTTCACGGCCGCCTCCAACGTCCACTACTTCAAGTGCGACATCACCTCCCCCAAGACCATCGCCGCGGTGGCGGCCGAAATCCGCGCCAAGGTCGGCAACCCCACCATCCTCATCAACAACGCCGGCGTCGTCATCGGCAAGTCTATCCTCGACTCCTCCGAGCGCGACATCCGCTTCACCTTCGACGTCAACTCCTTCGCCCACTACTGGACCACCAAGGAGTTCCTCCCCGACATGTGCAAGAACAACCACGGCATGATCGTCACCGTCGCATCCGTGGCCGCCTGGGTCACCGTCCCGAGCATGGTCGACTACGCCGCCTCCAAGGCCGCCGCCTACGCCTTCCACGAGGGCCTGTCCGCCGAACTCCCTACCCGCTACGGCGCAAACAAGGTCCGCACCGTGGTCGTCAACCAGGGCTACACAAAGACGCCCCTCTTCACGGGGTACCACAACGAGACGCCCTTCATCATGCCCGCGCTGGAACCGGAGACCGTTGCCGAGGCGATTGTAAAACAGGTGTTGACCGGGCGCAGTGGCCAGGTCATCTGCCCCGCCATGGGGAATATGCTGCCGAGCCTTGCCGCCATGCCGGCGTGGTATCAGACGAGGTTGAGAATGAAGAATGTTAAGATTATGGAGAAGTTTGCCGGGAGGAAGGTCGTCGAGGATACCGACAAGTTTTATGAGGATAAGGCGGAGAAGGAGGCAAAGGAGGGGGGTGTTGGGGCGAGTACGGTTTTGGTTTGAGCAACCTTTACCCTTTGTTATGTTCCATGTAATCAAATTAGCAAGAGAGGGCGGGGGGAAGGTTGATACCTTCCTGGCTGTTGATGGGAAGCGAGTTCAGCAAGTTGTATACCCACCTACGCACGTCGTAAGGGAAATGTCTGTCTGTCTGGTTGTGGCAGTTGCGTACCTGCCTAAGGTAGCTGAATGCCTCGGTTCACTGGTGTCCTGTGTTTAATGCAGGAAATGATTGTCGCTTGCGGTTGCATTCATGAGGAAGTGATTGAGCGAGCGCTTGTGGCGTGCTATTCTCGATGACCAAAGACCGGGCTGGTGCCTCACCCATACGTGCAGGTAGCCTTTTGCTTTGAAGCTCAATCTGGCCCGCTTGGTGATCGCTTAGATGTTCAGTTGAAAGGTTGATTTCGAACTGGATGCAACTGACTGACCGACTGAAATCAACCAGACGAAAAATATGTCGGTGTGCTCAAGGTGGTTGAAATTGCGCAAACCCGGCATAGGTATTCTGGAAAAGCTTGACATTGTTCCCGCATGTTTTGTAGGCGCAACTGGCCGAGATGTCATGGGTATCGGGCTTGGACGGGGAGGCGTTGGTGGGTATCTACAACGCCGTGCCGGTACACTGCCGACTGTGCTGCCGACTGGAAAGAAGATGTGGTTGATTCGGGTGCGAGAGTTCGGACGAAATTGGTAGCTATATTTATACATATATACGGGTATGTATGGGGTGTCCGCACATGGTGGATTCTGTGCGGTGTTTCGTCGCGGCTCCACAACGTAGTTCCTGGCGCTGCTTCGTGTTTTCCGCACTCTCTGGTATTATTTGCCTAATATGAACTTGAGACAACGTCAAGGTCGTCACTGAAGACTGGCGGCGAATGGCCAAGATCGCGCACTTCTCCTCCCGTTCGCTAAACCTGAACATCTAGAGAGTCGATGATGTTCTCCAAGACCGTGAATATTCCGCTGCGAGTATCTCGAATGCGCAGATCCCTCTGACAGACCCAGCTATCTAGATTCGAGCGAGCTTACCGTGCCAGTCGTCCAAGCCAGTGTCAGCCCGTCCAGGTCAGTGACACCTCCAAGGCATAGAATAGGTAGGTACTCGCCGCGGTTGCGACTCTCGGACCAGCGTAGTTGTGCCACCAAAGTACACTAACGGGTGTTTTGGATATTCGCTACACAAATAGGCCAGTGATGCAGACCCAGCTATAAGTAGGCATGAACTTCGTTGGGACTTGGCAAGCAGCTAGAGGAACACCAACCTGTAGCCCGCCGGGCTCGATCACCCTGTAATTTACCAGGGGCGAGCCTTTGGCTTTCTTCGAATTCGCTCCGCGATCCATGAGGTCACTATGACGCATCTTCGCTGTGTGTAGCCTCGTCTCACCGATTGTTTGTTTGTCTAGCAGGCCCGAGAGCCGGCGATGAGACAGCATGTCAAGCGGGCCTCGATGACAAACCACTTGTCATCGGCCGAGTGGCTCTCTGCGACCGGTACCTCCTCACGGTTAGCGATGCCTCATACTCGATAGTCTTCATAGCCGACAGCCCAGACACAGCATCCAGTCCGGTTCGTGGTCAGCCTGCATCATACGTAGTCGCAGGCCGAGTTCCCTTCACCGCCAACACCCAGATATCGCGGCCCGCCTCGCACCCGAATCAAACCCAGGCCTCGCGAATCTACCCTCAGATTCGCGGCCCCGAAACACGGCTCAAAAGTCACGCGCCCCAAGAACACGCGAAGCGGGAGTGGCCGAGAAATGCAGGTACGCCACCACATTCCCCAGCTTGCACCCTGACCGCTCATATCAAAAATCGTCCCAACATATGAAGCTTTTTTAATTCACTCTGCAAATCCAAACCACCTCCTGTGTATGACTCAGAGATAAGCTGTTGCAGAAGGCTGGGAGTGAATGAGTCTGACGTGTACGAGAAGCTAAAGTCCGACGGATAGGTGTAACAACAATAAAATAGCCCCTAATCGCGTAGAGTGTGTGAATAGGTTGTCATTAAACAAATAGGGCAACAAGATGTTGTTCAAGTGACTGGAAACCAGGTATCTGACGTATTATAAGATCAGACGTTTCTTCTTGAGAGGTTATCTCAACAGAATCATTAGAACCTGAAAAAGATGGTGGAAATGCTAGCTAAATTCCATCTGAAAGTCCGTCTGATTGGAAGGTACATCAGAGCACAATAGGAGTATTTGGTGAATAGAACTCAATGACTTGTGAGGTTGGAGTCACTCAGAACTTGCTAGTGACTTGGGATGGAATCCCTTCAAGGAATGGATATAAAACTGGTACCGGCAGGGCCAAATGCTTACTTTTGCTTTTGGCATCAACATCGCCGCAGCAACCATCAGGTTTAGCTTGGAGTCCTTTTGATCAATATCCTCCTTATCTTCCACCTTTGAAGGGTTCAGGAGTCTGAGTCTGAAGCCTCAATATGGCAAATATCCTTCTCTCTGCTCTCCACACCCTGGACCATCAAATGGATGACCATTTGACTGGCCTTCACGATGAGAACCCTCATTTTGATAGCCCATTCATTATTGAGAGTGGTGAAGGCTTCAACAACTCTTCTTATGGGAGCTTTTTGGCCCCTCAGCAGCAGAGAAAAGCTGAAAAGGAGGATACCCAAGTCCTGAAGAATGCCCGAAAGACCAAACCTTCAGAAATGAAGGTGATTTTTCCTCAAAAGCAGTAAATGCTTCCAATCTGAAAAGGTAAGCTGACATTGTAGTGTTGAGTGTTGTTTGACTTCAAACTAACCTGAGCCAAACAGACTGCCCTTCATCTCACCTCTGTCTCTGAAGCAAGCAAAAAAAGCAAAAGAAACTCCAGTCCTGAACAACAATACAACAAAACATGAGTAGCGCTATCTCATAATCCTTGAGAAAGCTATAGGTTCAGAAGGCTTCCTCATTTCAGGGGGTTTGTGGGATTTCGGAAGGTTTGAAATGATACAACATCATTTTAAACTTGGGCATCCTTTTTGATGGAGTATTTGTGATATGGGTTGGAGTTTGGGAGGAGGAGGAGAGAGGGAGGGAGAGAGGCAGAAGGGATGATAACATTCTGACCATCACTATCACTGGATGTGCTGGTCTTGATTGACATCTCAGAGCCTGAATTTTCTTGTCTTGCTTTTTTTTTTCCAGTTATGGCGTTTGGAGGAGATACCCATCAATACATTATTGCTTTTGCAAACCAACTCCTTATTGCAGGGTGAATTAGAAGAAGTGATTGAAGGCAGGTGGATGTGTTGAGGTCGACATGATTATGTCATCTTCAAGTCCGAGGCTCTGGAATGCAACCAAGAGAAACGCTCGGGCGGAAGGTCATGGGCGGCGCATCGAACCATAAACTCGGGAAAACATGCGTAAGAAGAAGGAATCCAACCCGCATAGGGCCATCTCAGACCGCCACATAAATGAGGACTTCCTCATTTGGAGCAGGAATTGGGGGCCGCAGACATCCCAGGGGGAGCGAAGATGCAGATCAAAGAAATGCCATCGCAGACTCACCTGAACAGGCGACCAGAGACGCGGTTGCAGTCCCTTGGCGCGTCGTGGTTGAATGCCGTTGTTGTCTCGAGAACGATCACACAGCATCCGGGGCTTCAGATCACAGCAGTGCTGCTGGATCACAGGGCGCCGAAATGGATGCATCTCCTTGGAAGCAAGATCCCAGCGTCGAGGCGTTGGTGGCGCCGGCTCGAAGGATCCACAGCGGCCAAGCTGACCTGACGTCTTCTGCCCAGGGGTCTAGACACCGTTTGACAAAGGCGTACAGCCAATGGGGCGCCGCGCACTGGGCGCAGATGTGGAGGCGCCTCCCGCCAGTGCGGCGAGATCAGATCATCCTCCGCATTGAATCAGCCCACCCAACATGTCGAGGGGTTCGCGATATCGCATGTACCCGCTGTTGCCATCCCCCACCACCTCAACACCGCGACCTTCTTTCTGCTCGATCCCAAAAGCCCTCTTTCGCGATGCATATCCCCCGCGCCTTCCGCCGAACTTGTCTCCCTTTCATTCAGCTTCGTTGGGATCCATAGCATCGTGGACTGGTTGCGTAAGAACAAGTGTCCCGGCTCGGAGAAGAAAGCTTCCTGCTTCAACAAGGTTGCCCCACACCCCCAAAACCCGCTTGCAGCCGACAAATCCACTGCCACCGCGGTTGGTGCCGTGCCCGACCGACATCACCACTAAAACCCCCACAGTTAGCTTGGTCAGCGTCAAATTCAGGAACAGGAGTTTGTGCATCTCCACGACGCGAGGCCGACGCCCTCTGGGTTGCAATTGGGTGTGCCTCTGTTGTTGTCAAGTGTCAAGCTGTTGCCTTTGGCAGCGCAAACCTTCCAAAAAAGAAAAAGAGGCCCCTTGATCACCACCCGCAGCGCACGCCCCGCTGTGTGGTCAGTATCCCGCCATTTTCATCAACGTTTCGTCCGACCCTTCCAGAGGCCTTATTTCCCCGGCACCTCCTCCAAGATGGCTCCCGCGGTTCTTGAGAAGCCCATGTCGGACCAGCTCAGCGAAGCGCCCATGCAAAACACCGAGTGCGCCGACCGCCTCACGCTGCTCCGAAGCATGCCCGAGGCCGCGATAGAATGCCAGGTCTGCGTGGTGGGCGCGGGACCGGCCGGCCTAATGTTGGGGTGCAACCTGGGTCGCTTTGGCGTTAATGTCGAGGTTGTAGACGACAGGGCGGATCAAACGCCCGTAGGAAGGCAAGTCGTGCAGTGTGCGAGGACGCGCGCAATTGTTGTTGTCTGACAGATTGGAAATAGAGCGGACGGCCTGCAGCCCAAGACGATCGAAACGTTCCGCCAGATGAGATTGGCTGACCCGCTGCTCCAGCGCGGTGTCCGAGTCTACGACATTGCCTTCTGGCGCAGTACCGTCGACGAGCCCCTCCACCGCCTCGGCCGCGAAGTGCATTATCCGCCCGTTATCGACGTGCTCGATCCTTACATTTTGCTTGTGCACCAGGGTATGGTAGAGAGTCTTTTTATCGAAGACTTGAAGAAGAGGAAGGTTGAAGTGCGGAGGAATACCGCCTTCGACTCGTACAGTGTCTGTGACAATAAAGGCGCGCCGCTCCAGATCAACTGTCGGACAAACGTCAACCAGGAACGGAAGTCGATCCTGGCCCAGTACCTCGTCGGCTGTGGGTACCCCAAACTTGCACACCTTGATCGAAACCGCCCAACTGACCGCTTATAGGTGATGGTGCACACTCCAAGGTGCGTAAAAGCATCCCGGAGGCGCGGCCGGTCGGCGTTTCTCAACCGTCTGTATGGGGCGTTCTCGATGGAGAGCTGGACACCGATTTCCCGGATATTTGGTCGAAAACCCTCGTGTATTCGCAAGAATATGGTTCCATCCTCATCATTCCCCGAGAGCGCAACATGACCAGGTTCTACATCGAGCTGAAGACTGGGCCGAAGGGTGACCAGCTCGGCCAGGAGTTTGTCATGCAACGCGCCAAGGACATTATGGCCCCATTCCGTGTTGGGTGGAAGTATATCGAATGGTTTGGACGTTACCAGATTGGCCAGCGTGTCGCAAGCCGCTTTTGCGACAACCATGTGCGAGCTTTCCTCGCAGGAGATGCCAGCCACACACACTCGCCCAAGGCCGCACAGGGCATGAACACGTCGATGCACGATGCTTGGAATATCGCATGGAAGCTCAACCTCAGTGTGCGTGGCCTCGCAAAACAAGCGCTACTTGAGAGTTACGAAGGGGAAAGGAGGAAGATTGCCTTGGATCTGGTCAACTTCGATTATGAGCATGCCAACCAAATCGCTGAAGGCGACGCGATGGCTCTTTCTGAGAATTTTAAGACAAACATCCGTTTTATCTCTGGCATAGGCGCCGAATACGGCGAGAATGCTATCAATATGGTGGAGTCGCAATCCTGGGTTATGGGGGAGGCCAAGCCAGGATGTCTGCTCCCCCCAGCCAAGGTCACCCGATATGTGGACTCCAATCCTGTCGATATTCAGCTGGATATTCCGATGATGGGCCAGTTCCGCATCTACCTGTTGATGTGGGATGTGCACCAGTCACGCATCTTCCTCGACACGTTCTGTGACGCGATCGCCTCGGGCGGTTCGCTCGTCAGCCAGCTGTCCGCCGCGGCGGCTGTCTCGTACGCCAAGCAGCCCCGTCTTCCCATTCCGGAGGATATATATCTCCGTCCAGAACGCTACACGGCTGTCAGCCATCTCTTTACATTTGGTTTAATTAGTGAGTTCTACCATGAAGTTTGCGATGGCCAATGCTAACCGTTCTCAGCTACTATGCCTAAAAGTGATATTGAGGTCACAGACCTACCGCCCTTGCTACAGGACAGTCGCTGGACCTTTTATCTCGACGACATCCCCGAGCAAGACACACGCGGATCGCTGTGCACTAACAAATGGCTCGGTAGCCTCGGGCCGGGCGAGGTGGCCATCGTCAACGTTCGTCCTGACGGTTATGTTGGCTCTATCGGGCGGTGGGACTCAAGTGTTGATGATGCCGGTGAGGAAGCGGCCAAGTGGCTTGACACATACTACGATAGGTTTTTGCAAGTGCCGGAAACGGCCGCGTAACATTGTCATGTTGGGAACTATGTTGGGAAAAAGAGTTGAGATCAGAGTGCTATAAGGCAGCGCCAACCCAGAGAGGGAGAGAGCGAATGCTTGTCTGGGAAATGCTGGGTGCAAAATGCGTGCTAGGGGGTATATACCTACCTTTTTACTGGCGGACGAAAAATGGGCGCCATGGAGTCAATCATGCATTTTATTTTACCAGCTGTACACGATATCCTATGAAAACGACGGGGTTATTTTCTCTTTTGGGAATAGTATGAGGCAACGCATTCATCAGGCGCGTCATGATCATGGAGCTGCTTTTTAGTGAGGTTATCTGTGTAGTATTGTTAGCCGGTTGCAGCGTTGGCTCGAAATTAAAATCCGTTCAATCTCGGAAGTGTTGTCAATCAACTGAAGATAGTGCTTGTAATGTTAATTTCCCGAATTTGAAGTTTTGCAGGTGTGATACCAGGGGGGTCCGCGGCGGAGAGTATGTAATACTTTGGAATGCGAAACATGTTTCCAAGACATTTGTTTGTGTGAGGGCGAGACATACGTTATAAAGTTCAGGACACGCGGGTATTTCGATTATCATACAATGTACATACACTGGACGCTTGAGTTTCACAATGCGAGGGTAGGTAAACCTCCTCAGAACTAGAACCGTACAACGGTAACAAACCCCTTCTCATCCTCTCCCACAATCCACCGCTCATCCCCCGCTATATGACCCTTGGCCATCAGTTCCCCCCACATCGAGTCAAAGAACTGGACCTCTCCGCTCCGCGAGGCAGCGGCAGCTTGCAAATCGTTCTTCTTTTTCCCGGACGCGGCATTTCCGAGGCTCTTCCTCCGGCTTCTTGGAGGGTCATCGTCATCTGCAGCCCGTGTGGCCCCCTTAACGGAGATCATGCCAGGCTGCACATGAACTGATAATGTCTCGAGCATGAAGCAATGGCGTGCTGAGATTCTGACGCCGGCGTCGACGTCAAATACTTCGGAGACAGTGAGATATGGGAATTCTTCGTGTCGCCAGCACGGGGCAAAGCGCTCTGACGGGCCGGGTGTCCATGGCCAGGCGGCAGGGGTATTGTGCGGGTGGGAGGGTGTGGTGGTATTTTCAGAGAGGTCGGAGGCTATGGACGGCGTGGCGGTGGTGTTCGTGGGAGTTGATAGGCGTCGGCAGAAGCACATGGTGATGTCACCGTCGGCACCGCTGCGGTAGATATCAGCCAATATTCTTCTTTTTAGGATGTTTCTTTTCTTCATGTCCGAGGAGCAGCGGCTGTCTCGGGCTCCCGACACAATAGGGAAGAGGGCAGAACGAAAAGAAACCATATCTTTTGAGTACTCACCATTCGTCAACCCAGACGGGCCCGTAGACAGGGCCGTCTACTATCGTCAAGATGTCATGCGGCCGAGGGCTGGTATCATCAGAAGGCTGAGCGGCTCTATTGGGTTTGCCGTGGGCTTCCGGGTTGGGGATAATAGGGATACCGGTGCAGCGGACGACGTGCACGCGTGGAGGATTGAGTGAACTGTGTTGGCCGTCAGCCCAGCGGTGCTCTTCCTCTATCACGTATAAGTTGCGGTCGTCCAATGTGATGTTCCGGAGTTGTGGCGTTGCGCGCTGGCGTAGACCGTAAAAATCCAACTCACGCCATGCCATACGCCTGATGACCTGCGGTCCCGCCGTGGCTATGGCGAGGGATGATCCGCTGGGAGTTTTGTGGTCTGCAACAATAGACTCAGCCGACCCTGATACCCTTACACTCGGCACACCGCCCCAACCGCTCCACAAACCAGTTGGTGTGGTCTGGGCCCGGGCCGGGGAAGGCCGTTGATACCCCCTGGGATCGTCCGACGGCCGATACGAGCTAGGGGACGAGATATCCCACACGGCCAGTTGCTCGATGGGGTCATCTTGGTAGAGCGACCGGTTGGGCTGCCAGAAGTATACAGCGTAATAGTTCGATGTGTGGGCAGAAAAGAATCGGTCACTCCGATTCAGGGGTAAACCGAGGAAGTGTAGTTTCCACTCGGAGCGGAACGTTACCGCCCATGTCCAACTGTCAGTGGTACTTCCTGTAGGCGGAGGGGTCTTGGACACATCGAAGGAAGTCACGAAGTGTCGGTGGACAACCTCTCTGTCATCTGTGGTGAATATCAGCTGACGGTTACCGTTTTAGGGCATTTCTCCATGTCTCATACTCAGTTGGTGATCTGTGGTGGGTATCAGCGAATACTCTCGATTTGAGACAAGCGGAAGAGGGGCAAAACAAGAAGAAATCTTCGACTAGGTACTTACACGGCAGGGCCTCGGCCCACTCGAACAAAAGAACGCCTTCAGCAAGCCGGACACGTCTAATGTGCTTTTGACGAACGTCGAACGGAACGGGAACCTGGTTACTGGTCTGCAGATCGAAAATCTGGTAAACATATCCGTCGCACTGATTTGTATCGGCCCGGATAGCCTCTGCTGGATACACCAAAACCGAGTCCTTTTGGCTGTACGACCAGACGGGGTCAGGATAATGGAAGTTTGCTGTTTTTGATTCGAGGCGGAGGAAACGGTTCCACGTCGCAACTCCAAGGAAGGAGAAAGAAACGCCGGCCTGGGTCGAAATTGCGAGCTCAAGCTTCTCTACCGAGCGAGGTTGGGCAGCGCCGAGATTGTAGTATCGCCGAGCCACGTCGCAAAATGTAGTTGCCCACCCTCCTGAGTTGCTGCGCGGGCTGTTCGCGAGCAGTCGCATCTCACGGCATCTTGGAAAGTTCCCTCTCATAAGAAGCAGTGAGATGTCGTTGTCGGTGAAGGCGGCAAACCATTGACGGGACACCGACCGACAGAGGACGCAGGTCTTGGGCGAGAGGTAAGAGATTACAAGAAGGAAGAGGTCGTGTGGCAGTTCTGTGATGTCCCTCATCGTCACCAAGGGCTGAATGAAACTGTGCTATGCTATTAGGTTTATGGGAGCTGGTGTCAAGAGATGTCAAGAGCTGGTTGAATGTGCAAATATTGTGATTGATTTGACTGTCCAGAGTATGGCATCTAGGGAGCGGACAAATTCGCGCGGATGTTGTTTCACAACGGCCATTGGTCCCGTTGGGGCTTGGCAGGTGACGACTCGCTTTCAGACGGTTTCGGTATCACGAGAACCTCGTGTATTCTTGGCTGTCTACGCTCGAGTCAAAATTCTTCTGGGGCCAAATCTTGGACGTAAAGTTTCAAGCTGGAGTCTTGGAGCTCAACTTCAAAGGTTCCTGGACCAGGTGTGCAGTTGCTCCTGTAAAGGGTGGGCTAGCATAGCAGGTGCCACCCACTCCTTGTTCGACAATCGACGACAAGATCGGGGGTTGGCCAGAAAAGGCAGGTGCGGTTGCACAAGAACGATCCCCAGCTTCGAGAAGAAGAAGCCAAGCAATGGCCTGCAGCTGAGACCTTGCTCATTGGAACTGCGACTTCTTCAACCACCAGTTCTTCTATTGCTTACACTTTTATTTCGACGCTCGTTGGTGCTGGCTGCTCGAAAAGCGCATGGCCTACCCCACTCTTTCACCGCTGAATCGTCGGAAAGTATCGAGAGACCTACAACAACCTTAGACCCCCCCAAGCGGTTATCACCTAGTGTGGAAGGATTGATGACCAATATGTGTGCATCGGGTTACGTAGGCAGTCTTACCAATGAAGCCTGACGACCCAGACAGCTTGTCGGTGCGGCTTGGCCGCGGCCTGAATGGGATACATCAGGTACGGAGTTCCCAGCTACCGTCTTGACGAGGCGCATCGATGCACATCGATGGCTTCTGAAAGAAGAATCGGTGTCAATCGATGTGACGTGCAGAGCCAAGGACGGGTGCCAAGGACCCTGCGGGCCAGCCCTGTGGAGGGAAGCGAAGCTCATGAGCTTGATTTTGGCTTTGATTCAAGAAACAGAAACGAAATAACGAAACACCCTGACAAGCCTCCCAATTTGCATTATCAACCGCAAGCGGTGTGACATTTCATGCGAAGAGCCTGACAGCTGCATCAGTCCTCCAGCCACCTCTCCCTCCCACTCCTACCTCGTCCTCCCACGCTCAAAGGCGGGGTGCTCAGGGATGGAGGCCGCGGCAGCCGGTTGCCGGCGTCCGGGCTGCTGATAACGAGTACACTGCTGCGGTCTCAGATCGCAACAATCGTGGAGGACGAGAGTGTCGCTGTCAGTGTGGCTGTGGCCGGCCGCGCCAGTATCGCAAGGTGTGGATCTGCAGGACTAGCGTCTCAGGGTCCCACGAAGCCCACGACGGGAGTTGGCTGGCGCGCAGCATGGTGTTTTCCAGGAGCCAGGGAGCAAGGCACGACGCATGGTCCGAGGTTGTGAGGGGGTCTCACGGTCGCCCCTCTCGGTTGGATTGGGTCCACGGTCCGCTGGGGACCTGGGGGGCCGTCAGAGCTTTGTGTCCGCCGCCAGAAACGACCTGACATTTCCTTTCTCCTCTTGGCAACCTACCTTGCAGCCAGCCTACAGCCTTGGCACCCATGCATTCGAGGTGAAAGCGCCCGCAATCCACGAATTCTTGGCTTTCCATATTGATCCTCACGGCACTCGAACCCTCCAGTATCCTCGTCCGTGTGCGCAGCCCGCCTACTGGATCTCGCAACGACCGGCCCTGCCTGCGTCGCATGGGATGGGAGGCAAGAGTCAGACCGGCTGTCCCGCACACCATTTTGCACAGTCCAGACGTGTGGAAATACCCGGACACTCGACCAACTGAAGCACCCACTTCTTCCTGACACGGTCCGACACGCCTTCGCAAACACAATCGCCAACGCCATCGCCGACGACTGCGCAGCACCGGTTGTGGGCCCTTGCAGCGAGCATAGATGGGCCCCTACCAGAAGACCACCGAGAACAGCGCCGCCGCATCAGCCCCCGCGTCATCGTCAACAACGTCCGTGTCGCTGGAGGAGCCCTCGGCGAGCCGATCATTTTTCTCGCGCTTCAGCTTGCCCCTCCGGTCGCGTGCGCGCAACGTTGCCGACTTTCACATCCGTCCCGCCGACCCTCATCGAAAATACTCTGCGGGGGAGCATGTGCAGGGCGCCGTCATCCTAACCGTGGTCAAACCGGTCCGCATCACCCACCTCACCGTGTCGCTGCATGGCTACGTTCGCGTCTACAAGAGCCCAAACGGCTCCGCGAACGAGCCAATAATCAATCCGGCGGAGGTTCCGTCAGTCATCGGCCGCGCCGCACGATCGAGGCACGCGGGCCATGGCTACGCGTCGTTGTTTCAGGACGAGCAGGTACTCAGCTCGGACGGGAGGCTGGAGCCGGGCAGATATGAATTCAATTTCGACCTCCTCTTCCCCGCCAAGGGGCTCCCAAGCAGCATAGATGTATGTGTAGCCCGCAGCTTCTGTTTGTTTCACTGTTGATCTGATTTGCCCAGTTTGAGCGCGGTACCATCTCATACATGATTACCGCCACATTAACGCGCCCAACCTCGATAACGCCGACGACGAGCTGCGAGCGCAAAATCTACCTAGTGGAGAAAGTTGATATCGGGCCAGTGGCTCTGCCCCGAGCGCGCACTATCTATCTCGAGCCCATTTCTAAGCGACCTAAAAAGAAGCGGCCACCTGGCGTGGAAAGGGGACCAGGATCCACGACGTCTGAGACCACCCCGGAGCCCGCATCCGATTTGGATTCTACTCGAGCACACGAGAACTCAACCGAGGGGTCCTTGTCTGTGGTTGGAGAAGACCTGGGACAGGATTCGAGGGCCAACAATGCAAGGAGTCCAGTGCAATCTGATATGCGAAGTATCAGTGGGGACAGTGCCGTGAGCACGGCTTCAGGGCCAACCAGAGGGGCTGATGGGAATAATGCAGGCACATCAAGCTCTTCACCAGGGGGGGCACGCCAACGTCCTATCAAAAAGGAGAGGACGATTACGGCCACTATTGAGCTTCTCCGAGGGGGTTGCCTCGCTGGTGACCTGGTGCCTGTGAAGATATCTGTCCAGCACATACGGCGGATAAAAAGCATGCATGGGGTTATAGTGACTCTCTACAGGCAAGGGCGGATAGATTCGGCGCCAGTGTTACCCGACGTCAAGGAACTAACCAAGGAGGAGGCCAAGAGGTTAGAGAAAGAGGAGTTCTATCCAAAGTCAAAGACGGGACTCGGGGGTCTCTCTCTGTCGTCGGCGGGATCATGCAGTGTATTCCGGAAAGACCTATCCCAGGCTTTCACGCCCCTAATCATCGATCCAGCAACTCTCACAGCCAGCGTTACAACCTCAGTGCGGGTACCCGAAGACGTCTTTCCCACCATCAAAGGTGTTCCCGGCGAGATGATAACGTTCAAATATAATATCGAGGTCATCGTCGACCTCGGAGGCAAACTTGCAAACCAAATCCAGACCAGCAAGCCAGCGGGCACAAGGGTGGGCCCCACAGCAACTCCAGTACTCGTCGGAAATCCTTATGAAGCTGGTGCTGCTACTCTAGCATCTTGGAGTTCGAGTATTATCGATACGGACCGACTCCGCCGTGAGAAGGGCGTCATCTCGGTGATGTTCGAGCTTATCGTCGGGACATTAGACACCAGCCGTTTGCGCGGCAAGAGTCAACTGAAGCTTACGCCGTCTATCCGTTCTCAGGTCATAGCTGCGCCTGAGGACAGGGGTAGCAGTTATGAGAAAGGGTATCTGCCCAAGCCCGTTGAGGAGGACGAGTACGAGTTTGACGGCTACCCACACGACTATGCACCAGTGCCACCACAACACGCGGAGCAATATTGGGACCCTGCTCTATCTGCATCGATATCAGCGCCCTTCTACGTGCCGCCTCCAGATGTTCCAGACGACAGCGCCCTAACTGAGAAGGACCGGATCAGGCGCGCGGAAGAGCGGTTGTTACCCAGCGAGCCACCAGGGGTGTCTGTTGCCGGCCCTTCAAACCCTGTGGCTACTGGTGATGAGAATATTTACGACGCTGATGACCAGTCATCAGCTCATCCACGGGGGCTGTTACCGCCCGCTGAGATCGTGGGCCAGTCTGAAGCGGCTTCAGCACCAACACTCGCAGATTTGACCACCGGAGTCAACCCCCCAACCGAAGACAAGCAAGAGCTAGAACGGCGCCGGCTGCTCACTGAGGCGAGCGCGCCTCCAGAATTTCCGGAGGACTATGATAACGGTGGCAATGGCTCCGGCTCTAGTGCCGCCGCTGCCGGCCCAAGCGCCCCTCCGCTCGCAAGCACTTCTGCCTTCGAACCATCAGCTCCGGTACTAGTTGAGGAAGAGGATAGTTACGGCCCCGATTTCTCGTACGCCTCCGTGGCAGGTCCATCGTCTCCCACTCAAGGCGTGGCTACGGAGCCGCTGGTGGAGCGAGAACAATTGCCGAGATACGAGAGGTAACATAGGGGACAATAATGACGCCAGGTGATTGTGGCGAGTGAACGAAGTGAAATGAGCAGCCCTTTCTATTGGATACCTTATGATGGGAATATATAGATGTCAATGTGTATAAACTGGTGCTGTTTCGATACAGTTCATGGGCCGTGGAGCCTTTGACCTAAACAGTTGTTGGATTAGCCGCACTGGAATGATGAGTGAGATAGCCATACATTTGGTGAAGTTTAGTCGCGACTGGGAGATATGTATCCATTCCAGCCGAATCCATAGATACATCAATATCGGTGTTGTTCAGCACATGGCAACTATGATCGAGTAAGACACAGTAATGATGTGAATGTTGCTGGTTTCGTGACATACAGTCAAACCCCCTGTTTATGCAAGCTTTCCAGACCACCCAAGTGCTTGCATTTTGTGGATGTTTTGCAGAAAGAGGGGTGCTACACGGCCCACTTTTCATGGCTTGGCGAGAATTGGTCTCAGCCAGTGGCTGGAATTCTAGGGGGATTTAGTGGGCTAAGGCCTAACAAAACAACCCATTTGAGTCCATACCACTAAAAGAAACCCCCCTTTTACGCAAGTTTTCAGGCCTGCAGTTGCGGCTGGCAGGCTTGCGTTTTACCATACTAATTAATTTAGACTGCGAAGTGGCTTGCGTTTTGTGGCAATTTGCATAAAATGGGGGTTGCAAAAACAGGGGGTCTGACTGTATTGAATTCGCTATTAACAGAGAGCCGAATCCTCCTGCCCCCCCTTCTTCCATAGAGAAAGCAGCTGGTGGAAAAGGCTAGAATTAAAACAATAAATGCTCATCGCTACCTATGCTAACGTACGAGGCCCAAGTTGTTATTGTGCCTCTGTACCGAAGTGTAACTGCAATTGGCAAAGCCTGCCATCAAATATATCTTCTCAACGACAGTATCGTAAAAAAGAGGGGGTATACCCATCCGTTGCGATTTCCAATGCCAAAATAATAAGCCCAAATAATATTGGTAATCTCCTTTTTGAGCGTGTTCGTGACGTTTCGTTAAACCTGAGCTCCACTTCCTCTTCTTTCCCGGGCGCGGCCAAAAAATACACACAGGCTGGTTTTGTTATCTAAAGACGCTGTCGCAAGCGAATATCCACTCGTATCGGATTTTCATCCAGAGATAATATGGTTCTCCTCTCTGAAATCCAGTCCTCCTCTCCCTTTCCACTCTCCTCCCATTACTTTATTGTGGAGGAGCCACACTGGGGCTTCGTGGATCGCCGTATTCAAAGCCGTCGTACCTGACACCCGAACCCCAGGTGGTTCGAGGCCCTTGCTGCTGTTCCTGGGAATTCATATTATTATTCTCCAATTCGTCCTCGTAAGGGTTCCCTATCCCCATCTCCAATATGGCATTACTATCCAGTTCCCCTGGGGGCGGTTGCGGTTGTTGCGGGCCCAGATAGTACGCCTGCCCAATCGGCCCCGTATCTTGAGCCCCGAATGATCCCTGACGAGAATTAAGTTGTGGTGTTTGCTGCTGTGAAAGCCTTCGCGACCTTCCTGCTCCAAGCGGCGGTGATCCGCTACTCCCACCGCTGCTACCATGCCACTCCGCCTGGGTTCCGGCTACCTCGGCGACCGGCACCGGTACTGGTGGCTCTGATGCGGCGCTTGCTGTCGTCATCGCAGATACGCGATGGGAGCGCTGGCCATTATTCGCGTTGGCGCCGTAGGCAGTTCCAATGAGCGTCGAAAAGCCAGAGCTATTGCGATGATGACCCGGCGATGGTGATGTACTGGGACTTGTCTTCGGGTCAAGATATGCAACTGTGGCTCCGTTACCAGGCGGAGGATGGAACTGCATCGAGTGGTGGCGGGTTGTGGCGGCTGGAGTGAAGTGTGTGAGGGCTGGGTATGCTGGCTCCCGCATGTCGAGAGCATTTACGTCCGGTGGGAGGTCGGCGTTCGGGTTGTCGTTGAGAGCGGCTTGCTTGCGCCTGTGGCGGAGGAAGAAGATTACAAATGCGGCGACTATGACCGCCGCCACTATGCCGCCGACGGCGATACCAACAATCGCGGGCGTTTGGATGGACGAGGATGAGGACGGCGGTGGGGTCGCTTGTGTGGCGCTGTTTGTGTTCGAGGGAGCGCTTCGGGTGCTGGCTGGGCCGCCTCCAGGCAGGATAGGATTCTCCGTGGTGGTGATGACCTGGGTTACCGGCGGGCGTTTCGTTATGATCAGCGTTGAAGTCACATCAATCGTTGTTTTGGCATTGATGACTCTGTAAAATAGATCAGCATTGTCAGAGGACGTCACGAATCATAGCCAAAACTTACATGGTGTTTGTCCTGATGACTGTCGTGATCACAACCGAGGTTGACTCAGTGGTGATTGTTGTCGAGACCACATTCGTGACATCCACCGTCTGCGTCGCAAACCTAGTGATGGTGGACACGGCGGCAACGGTGAGCGGCTCTCGGGTCGCCTGTCGCCGGTGAAGAGGGGCATCGACATCGTGAATTGCGTGAGGCAACCGGCCAGCCGTGACAGAAGTCCAAGCCGCCTTCAGCGCCGCACTCCATGAGAGACGAGTTTCTAGCGGAATACCGTCCGCCCTTCTAATAAGTTGAACAGCGGCGGTAGGAGCTCCTCGCTTTTCGAGGGTTGTAGTCTCCGTTTTCCAGATAACATTCGTTTGCGTCTCGGCATTCGACTCGGTGACTTCAGTGGTGGACACAACAGTTGATGTTTCGACCACGACGATGAGAACGGTGGCCACTTGCGTTGCGACGTGAGTGACCGTCTGAAAGGATATGGAGGTGACGGTGACGGGTCCTCTGGATAAATGGTTAGCCACACCTGGTGTTTAGTTTCCCCTTTTCCCGCCTGGCAAACTTACACTGACGACTCACACTTCCCCTGATTGCAAGTTTGGCCACTTGCACAGCAACCAGAGCCGCAGCAGATTCCTCCGGCTCCACAGCAATAAATTCCATCGACGCAGCAGGTGCCACAGCTAGAGCAGAAATTGACATTGTCGCCAAAGCAGAAGTTGGTGCCGTTCGGGAGGCAATCCCGCCTCCCGAGCTCGATGAGGCCGCGCTCCTGAAATCCCGCGAATGCCTTTGTCCCGGGGATTGGGTCCCATCTCCTCAGAAATATGTCGTCGTCGTCATTGGCGATGCTCAGGCCCTTGGCCTCCAGCGGACCGCCGGGGAGTGCGGAGGCTTGTCCAGTAATCGCAATCAGCAGAGGGCCGCAACAAACCAGCAGAGCTGCGGCCAGACGTCGCAGAGCAGGCGGCATGGCGAACTCATATCATGTCATGTTGTTGTATCCCGCACACAAAGACAGCAGATGAAATAACAGAAAAGAGACGGCGATCCATTGTCAGGGGACCTTTCCAAGGGACGAACCAGGGCGCAGGCTGCCCCCCGTATATACCATGGCTAGGGCGAAGGGCTGCGACAGGCCTTTCCGCATTTCGTACCACGGCTCGCTCACATGGGCTGCGCTGATCCACTGCATCGGACAAGGGACAAGGGATTACTGCGCTGCGAGGACGCCCCAGCGGGCCACCGAAACGGAGCGGGGATCTGGAGACATGTGGCTGCATCAAGCGCGTCCAACAACACCAAACCGGGCATGGGCTGCCAATACCAGCCTCCCGTTCAGGTGGTGTCGCAGCAGCAGCATCGGCGAGCCACGGGCCACCTCCTGGTTTGGGGCGACGCTGACTGTCCCTGCTGCAGCTGAACCAGCAACGGACACGGCCTCGCGGCCTCCTGTGTCGCAGTTTGGCCGTCATGACCTCCTGAGGATCTTGCCAACATGAGACGGATGGGACCGACTGCAATCATTTGCGCAAGGCTGTTGCCAGGCCTGTCGCTCCAGAAAACAAAACACGAACCGGGAACCCGGGATGCCGATAGGGTAACCGTCCGATGACAAGCGCCGGGGCGCAGTGATTGACGAACAGGCTAATCCGTGGATCGCCGGCACCGAAGAACAGACGAGCGACGAGCGCGGGCGAACCAACCGCTGGAGTCCGGGGAGTCTTCCCCCTCTAGCCAAAGATGCACCTCTCTACTTCAAAAACCCACCTGCCAGGGCACACCACCGTGAGGCAGGCGCGATGGCGAATAAGTGATGCAAGCCTTCGGACACCGGCTTTGCAGCTCGAAATGGCCCGATATGTCTGGCTCGATCCGTCCAGCTGTTCGTCATTCGAGGTGCACAGCGCTGCACAAGTCTCAAGGGCTGTGCTGTGGAATGCAACGTCCAATGCGGAGAGTCGGATTCAAGGCCTGTCAGGAACTTTCTTCAGCCCGCCAAGGTGCTACTGTCGTCGCCCGCCGCCGTCCATTGGGCTGGGACCCACAAGGGTTTCTTCACCTTAACGGCAAAGATGGAACCGAGCCGATAAACTTGAGAGCGGCTCTGATGACTGCAATGACTGAGCTCTTGGATCCTCTGGAGATCCTTCCGCTCCATCTTTGGGTGGGTGACGTCCTCTCACCCCTCTTTCGGAGGAGCAAGCGAGCCTCTGCTATCATATTACTAAAACATGATACGATAATCCGTATTGCTGTGGATTGTCCCGTATCCTGTTGTTTGGTCTCCATCCGAGGTGCGGGTTTGGCATGGGGCTATTGAGTTACACAGTATCTCGACCTCTTACATCGTCGCATCGAGCACCAAGAGGGGTTAAAGCAGCTGAACTGCAAGCTGAGGCTCGGGCGTCAATTGTTTAAAAATAAAAGGCGTGGCGGGAGCGGGAAACCCGTGGCGTGATTAACCAGGGATTGTCTCAGCACGGGCCCGTGCTTGATCGAATTGGCCAAGCTGGGATTCTCCACATTTCAATTTAAGGGTCAGGGTTTCCAAAAGCTTTACATGTTCATCCACGGATGATACGTCCTCTTAGCTTCTTTGGCGCCAACCGTGTATTGAAACACCAGGTATTTCAACATGGTTTCTGAAATCGATACCTTGGTCAGGCAAAATTACACTGTGTAGAAACTAGTCGCTCTTCTCCGTGCGAAAATATGTTGTTTGGAAACCTCGTATAGTTTTGCTCCGGAACACCAACGCCTGGTTTGTTACATTACAGGCCTTGAACCCCTTGATTCTATTGGGACAGTTCGTTTGGGGATGCAGGAAGACCTTTCAATAGGGATGAAAAATTGCCTGTAAGAACACACAACGCTGCGTTTACACAACATAGCTCGAAGCCTTCGTGTCTTCCACATCCCCACCCTACCCCACACCGCAACGCGGTCTTGTAAGCCCCGCGTTCAGCAAACGCGATTTGAGATTTGGGGACCGCGAAGGAAAAAGGTCACCATAGTCAACAAGCAACCCACGGGGAAACGAGCCGCAACCAGCCCAAGGACCCGATAACATGGACATTGACGACATTCTTCGGGAGGTCGACCCGACATTCCACTCGGTGTCGGAGGAGAAGCGCGACCTCCAAGACCTGACTCGCGCCTGGGTCGCCGAGAGATCTGCTCCCGAGCTCCTGAAGTATGCCTCCTGTGCCCGTATATACTTCGTTTCTCATTCTATGTGTCTTGCTAATGCTTCAGGAAGCTGGCCCTCCGATGGGCTTTTTGAACGTATCAATGATAATATTAAGCGCCAGATCGAGCGTGTCGAAGAGATGACGGGCGACATGGATCCCAAGACCAACTTCGCCCTCATCGTCATCCAAACCGAGCTTGAGCGCTTCAAGTACCTCGTTCGCAGCTACCTGCGCGCTCGCCTCGCAAAGATAGATCGCCATGCTCTGCACTATCTCTCGACTGATGACCTCCGCGCCCGCCTTTCCGACATGGAGATGGCCTATGCAACGCGTCACCAAGCCCTGTTGCATAACCACTACCTCTCGTCTTTTCTCTCCTCCTTCCCGCCCGCCCTCCAGAACCTCAACGACACAGCCGGTAACATCGCCATGGTTGATGCGCCTGACCTTGAGTCAGCCGTCTTCATCCGGCTGCTCAGCGACTCTGCAGTGAGGGGCCGCGGGGTCGATGGCGATGATGATGCTGACTTCCAGGAGAGCGACATCGTCATCCTGAGATGGTCCGATGCGAAGCCATTTGTTGAGTCCGGCAGGGCTGAGCTTGTCTGAATGACCCCATTACCAGCGGAATCCCGCCCAGAACCTGCACGTGATGTTGTGCGGCCTGCCGACCGAACAGAACATCAGGTCCGGAGTTTGTGCTAGATCCGTATTGGCATCGGCCGCTCTGCGCTGAGGCGCGCAGCGACCCCCAATAAACACCATTCAGTACCCAGCGAAAGCAAGCCGATCTCAAGGCCAAACCCTTCAATCCACAAGAGACACCCTTCAATCAACAGAAAACGCCCTTCTGTAGGTGTACATCATACGGTTTTGAAGCATACAGAGAGGCATCGGCTAGCGCATTACTAAAGCCATCGCGCTAGGAGGTGAGCTATTTGGTCTAGCTTCTTCACTTGTGTTCTGAATTCAATTTCATATCCACCAAGTGACCAAGCATCCGGGTTGTGGGTCCAAAGGATTCAAACCGTGTGTCGAGCCCGCTCCCTGATGCGGCCGCACCCGGAGTTAAACGACTATCGCCTGCAATGACCTGAGCCCAGAGCTGTTGAAAGCGGACTATAAGATGTCGACGGCGATACCTTTGGAGCTCATCTTTGCTTTACTGGACAACTCACACAATCTTCTCTACAAACCCCATCAGCCCTTTTGTCCGATATTCAACATCACCACCAACAAGAAACAACCCCTGTCTCAGTATGGCTGCCATCCTTTACACGCACATTGCTCTCATCACGGGCGCCAACCAAGGCATTGGCTTTGAGACGGCCAAGAAACTTGCCACGGAACACGATGACTATCATGTCATTTTGACTGGCCGCCGGAAAGACACCATCGATGACGCAGTTGCCAAGCTCCACGAACTCGGCCTCAAGAACGTCGAAGCCGTGGTTATGGACGTCCGATCGGATGAGTCTATTGCTGCTGCAGTAAAATATGTTGATGAAAAGCACGGCCGCCTTGATGTCCTCATCAACAACGCCGGCATCGCGTCCACTGACGGTACCGCGAGCCGGGAGGCCTGGTCGGCTATCTACGACACCAATGTCGTCTCAGTTGGGGTGGTCACAGACTCCTTCATTCCACTTCTCAAGAAGTCCCAGGTCACGAAGCGGGTCGTCAACCTTTCCTCCACTCTCTCAAGCGTACAAATGAAGCTGGATCCCAACGATTTTGTTCACAAGGTCGAATACGCGCCCTACTCAGTTACCAAATCGGCACTCAACCTCCTAACGGCACACTATGTGGCGCGCTACATGGAGGACCCGACGTGGAAGATCAACCTCACCTGCCCGGGGTTCTGCGCAACAAACCTGAACAACTACCAAGGCTATGAAGATCCTTCGTTGGGCGCCGTTAACTCGGTCCGACTTGCTACTCTGGGGCCGGATGGGCCTACTGGGACTTTCACCAACCGGGCAGGCGTTGTTAACTGGTAGCGGTGGAATTTGCGGGATAGAGGAGATGTAAAGAAATAAAACTTGAAATAGGGAATGGGGACACGAGCAACAGATGTTCAACTTCATCCTTCATTGTAACTGCCACCCACCCCCCCAAAGCCCACACGATGCTTTGTTCAAATTGTGTCTTGACTTGTTCCTGTAGTTGTTTCATGGGGTTTCTTATTGGGTGAATGACATGGAGCCGGTAAGAAAAATCAAAGACGCTTACTTCCGTGCCTCACTACCTGGTCCGGGGACACGATAATAAAGAGCTGAGATAGGATTCAAGGTTCTGACGCCGGGCGTTTAGGCGAGCGGAGAGCCGATCCCTGGCCGGCCCCCGGTACCAGGGAGATCGAGTGTACCCTGTAAGCCAATCGCTCTCTTATCGATAGTTGCAGCTCAAGACCTGGCGAGCTTCGGAATCAAATCCCAGGGCCGATCAGTGCTGAGTGGCTGCGCGGGGAGAGCTCGGTAGTTTATTTAGTTCATCCCTTGTTTCGGGAGGCAAAGATGGGATTGTTGGAATGCGATCATCGTTGCGGTGCGACAGTTGTTGATTTGTTATGGTCTCGTATCATTGTGGTCGTTGCCCGGAACGCTTGGAGCTGCATGCTCATAAAGAATTCCATTCGTTTCTCTAGCCTGAATTAATGGAACATTCGTCTTCTGCGCTGGAAGGTTTTACATCCGGGATGCAATAGGTTTGTGCCTTACACAAGTCGCGGAAGAAGCTCGAATGTGAGAATGGGCCAACGCATTGAGCAGCAGCCCTTTCTTTTTCACCGCTCTCGGTTAGCAGTCGGCTCTGTGAGCGGGCGACTGTCAGACCCATCGCGCTGTGTGTCAACGTCTGGATGGTTTGCGCTACGCACCTGCTAGCAGTCATCTATTTCCAGGTTCTGCCGTCCGAGACCTCGACGTTGGGACTTTGCAAACGGAGGCACCTGATCGGCTCTCAACAAACAATACCAGCGTGGCAGAGGCCCATGTGACGCATGTCATATCTTCGCTGGTTTCAATGCCGCCACTGGACGGGACTCGCCATCTGCCGTGGCAACGAGAGCCATCGGCCTTTGAGAGCTCCCGTCGGCCCTTGTTCAATGGTTGAGATCGAATACGAATTGCATTCGGCTCCCTAGATTGGAGCCGCTTGTTGGGTCTCCAATTCCGTGGACTCTTATTGCCAAGCGAAGAGCCGCCGACCACTGGATTGGGGAATGAACACGGTAACCCCCTTCCCGCAATTCTTCCCAGCTGAGGTCAGCCTCGGCCTCCTGCGTCACTCTCTGACACGGACGCGCGCCGGACAAACATCACTCGCAGATGCGGAATTGTGCCCTCCTGCATGCTCTGCATGCGCTGCCTCGTTGGCAAGTCATCCGAGGTTTCCAAAGAGGTGTCAATGCCCACACGAGCGGCGCGAGAGGTCTCGAGAAACAAACTGAGGGCTTGCAGGAGCCGTGGTGGATGGGGCTCGTTACACGAACAGGGGGGTTGCCAGAAGCAAGAAAAAAGCCGGGGAATCTGCGTGGCTGCCAAGGTCAACCTCCAATTCCCCTCGCTTGATTGGTGCCCAGGAAGATCGAATGCCGAAAAGAGCCACTGTCCCCCTGGGCGGCACCTTTGACCCAATTTTAAACCACCCTACTGACAGAGAGAAAGGGAGAGGGCCCAAGGTTTGTCCCATGAGGAGGAGGGGAATTGGATGGTGGCCTGGACATTTCGAGCATTGACGAGCAAAGACATTGACTGACCATGCGCAGGGAGAACGAGTGGAAGACGCGAGATGACAATAAACAAAGCGAGGCCTCGGGCCAGGATCACCACTTGTTTTTCATCTTCTCTAGCACCCACCCGCCCACTTGTATATCCTGCCGTTACGCGAGGCTCGTGTTCGAGCGAATCTTTCTGGAAAATGTACCTAGCGGATCGTATGAGGCGACGGGCTTGGGCCCCAAGTCGCCGAGAGATGAAGGAAAGAAAACAGCAGGGTATACGGTAACCAGCTGGGCCTGCCTAGGCTTGCAGCTGAGCCCGGTTCCAGTTCAGTTGGCGATATTAATAAGTGCGCCTCCCATCCTCCATTCCACGCCCCTACACTGCTTACCCGCCGCGTCTTAAACTTTCCCGTCCTTCACTCCTCCCTCCCTTCTACGTATTACACATTCATATCCTCTCGTTCATTGTTTGTGTACGTATTGTAATATTGCTCTTCTCTTCTTCACTTGCTCCTACCACAAGCAAACAAACACCCACACCAGCCACGATGCGTTTCGCCACCCTCCTTTTCTCCAGCGTCGTTGCTATCGCAAGCGCCCAGGGCACCGCGACCACGACCCCCTCCGCAACAACCGCCGTGGTCGGCAACGCGCAAAGCTCGGCCCAAGCCGCCATCACTGCCTGCCTCGCGGCCTGCAAGGTCGGCGATGTTGACTGCCAGTCCAAGTGCATCTCCGTGCCCAACCCTGACGCAGCCGACGTAAGTGCCACTTGTCTCCTTCAATGCTCTCACGATTACCTCTGGCTGACATCCCCCCCAGGTCAACGCCACCAACAAGTGTGTGTCTGAGTGCCCCAAGGGCAGCGGGACCGCAACCGACAACCTCAACTACGCCAACTGCGTCGACGGCTGCATCAGCAAGTACTACTACACTAAGACGGGCGCCGCCGGCTCGCAGGCGACGGGAACGTCTGGCAGCGGTAGCGGAACGGGCTCCGGCAGCAGCGACTCCACGAAGCCCAGCGGTACAAGCGGCGACCAGGCTTCGGGATCCGGGACCGGTACCGCTTCAAAGTCGAGTTCCTCGTCGGGTGCTGTCAGCGGGTTGGCCATGACCGGGTCGACCGTGGGCTTCTTTGGGTTCCTGGCGGCGCTGCTTGCTATCTAGAGCTAGATGGTTGCAGGGTGTGGAGTATGTGGCTTTTTTGTTGCTGTAATGGATGTGAGTGATACCTCGTGGTGTATTTTGGCCTGTAGAGCTTTAGGGTTTTGGGGGTTAGGAGAGAAGTGTAATGGGTGTTCGGATGGGCAGCAAGCACATGTGACAGGCGGGTGTGTGGGTGCGTCGAAAGTTTACTCTTCCGAAAAATGTCACGAGTCTGTCTCTCTTACATAGGAAAGGCGGCGTTCGATAGATTATGCATTCGACGACATTCCAGGTCCCCAAAAAGGGTGGTTCAGTTACTCTTGTGTTGCGCGGCTTGAAATGGGCCCCAGGTGTTACGTGGATCTTGTGGGAACAGTGGGCTCGATGTCTGTTATCCAGGGCAGATTGAGCCTCTTCATCTCGACCGCCAGTTGGAAGAGATAGTCCAAACTGAAGACACGGTTAGCAGAATGGATGGGCCTGGGATGTAAAGGTTAACGCACCTCTCGCACTGCGTCTTCGCCTTGTGCACGTTCTCGCCCCAGACATACACACCGTGACGGCGTACGAGGACGGCATAGGTGTCGGGGTATTTGTCCATGGCTTCTTCGAGAAACTCGGTCAGGTCCTCTTCATGCGCCGTGTTCTCGATGACAGGGATTCGGAGAGTGTCGTGGTAGCCCAAGTTACCGGGGCGATCGAAGCCACGGCCGAAGCCCTTGATCTGCTCGATGTTGTTGATGCTGAACTCGCGGTCATTGCCGGGCCCCTGGGTCTCGAGGATCAATGTCACCAGCACAGCCCAATGCGAATGCGTGTGAATACAGCAGCCAGCGCGCCGCTTGGTGAATGCGGCGAGGAAGAGCGGCGTGCACTGGCTCGGCTTGTACTGCGGCGGGCTGCGAAGATACACCCGACTGCGCTTGTCCAACGACTTTGCCTGCGCCGCGAGTGAGAGCACGTAGATGTCAGACGGCTTCATCAGCTCCTTTTGCACGCCCGACGGCGCGATGTATACGAGGTCACTAGCGGCAATGCCTATCAGTTTTCGTACTCCTAGGCTTGCCAACGAGCGGATGAGGGGTCACGGTCATACCCTTCGCGGATGGAAGCTCCTCCTCCCGTACCTGTGACCCATCCCAGCGTCCAGAACTTCGCGCAAAGCGAGGGTATCAAGTTTGCCGGGTGGCCTGGGCTGTCCGACTCCACGAGATAGTCATTGCTGCCGGCGGTGTTATCGCTGAATGGCGGGGCCATTTTTTTGTGCTATCAGCGTCGTGGGGTTATCACTCAAAATCTAAAGACCGACCGTTGACCCTGCGTTCTACCTGGTCCCGAATTGACGAATGAGGGAGCTTCGGGAAGGACAGGTAGGTATAGCAATGGGATCCGGAGAATAGCTCTTCTACCGAGATTTTAACGAGGCGGCAGTGTCAAATGGTAAATGTCGCAATATGAGGCTAAATCAGACGACAAAAGCCATGGAGGAGGCTCCCTCGCTTCATCGGATCGCTCCAATAACTGCACCCTTGCACTGAGTGGCTCCCGTTGGTGCGGCGATTTTATGCCTAGCAGGACGCCAGGGAATCGTGGTTGGAGACACGACCCACTCAGCTGCGGGTGAGCTCAATCTGGGCAATGCCCAGTCATCAACTTGGACGTCCACTCTCTCCTACGTGGGAGTGTTCGGGGACAATGGACAAGAGTAGCTATGTCTGGGACAGTCTTCTCCTCTGGAATGCGATGATTTCCACGTTGGACACATATTTCCAAGGTTTGTGACTGCGCCGCTTGTGTTGGAAGGCATCTTGATAGTTTGCCTGAAACCCCCGCCTCAGGGTTCATGCAGCCTTGTCCATCCTCGAGGCGGGCGGTGGTGCGGTATTGAAGTTTCGGGGGTGAATCACATAGAGAGATGGTGAAAATGAGACCAAACTAAAGCTCCGATCAATCCGCTCACGCATTGCCCTCTACTAATTACCCATTCTAGTTGATTTCTGGAAAGAAGATGGCGGAGTGTATTTTTTTCCCATGTTGAAACGCCCGGTCCTGACAAGGCTAGATACCCCACTTCAATGATAATAAGCCAGTGTCTCCCAGCAATGGAGATGGCGTCCGGCTCCAGGGTCTACGCACGACGTTGAACCAGCAACACCGGCCTCCATTGAGGGTAGAGCATAGCTGTCTTCAATTCCGATTGACAAGTGGTTAGACAAGTGAACAGATAGACGTTGGTTGCATCAAACAGCCGTGCACGAGGCCATGCCTTGCCTGAAGCGGCAGCTCCTTGCAATAGCATAACGATTTAAACGGATAGTGGTTCCGACGGCCAATGGAAGTTTCGAACGCCTTCCACTTTTTAGCGCAGAGGACAGCTTGGCTGGTTGCCCCTTCGGGCCTCCGCCCCATCTCTGCCCCCGCAAACTGGCCCGCTCGTGCAGCACCAAGCTCAAGCTCAGCATCGCTGTTAAAGACACGTTGTCAGATTTGCGTTTGCCGAACTTCAAATTCACCACCATTTCTTCCCACCACCATTCTGGAGACTTCCTCCTTTTCCCCTCGTGCCGTGGGAGTGAATTCATTGTGCAGATAAACGTCTCGTCTGTCTCCGTCGACGACTCATTATTCTCTTCTTCCCCCACCCCTTCATTTCTCCCTCGCATCTGCATCGCCATCATATCCGTGCTTGAGACAGCATTCGGCATTCAGAATGAGGTTCAACGTAGCCGCGGCCGCTGTGGCCAGCGTGGCCATACTTTCGAGCAGCGCATACGCAGAGGATGTCAAGGAGGAGAGCTCGAGCACGAGCACTGCTACCCCCTCTGCCTCTAAGGTAGCCCCCAAGGTCGCAACCTTCACCGTGAGTACAACCCAAACTTCCAATTGATGTCGCCCTGCCCGCATTGTCCGTCAGTGGCGGACGAGCGGGCACTACTTGGTGTCAGTCGCCTTTTAGCACGGTCGCTAACGCAATTGCACTGTAGCCCACAAAGCTCAAGGCTCCTTTCCTCGAGCAGTTCACCGACGGCTGGGACAAGCGGTGGAAGCCCTCTCACGCCAAGAAGGACGTGCAGGGCGATGAGGAATGGGCCTACGTCGGCGAGTGGGCTGTTGAGGAGCCTACTGTCTACAAGGGAATTGAGGGTGATGCCGGTCTTGTTGTCAAGAACGCTGCTGCCCATCACGCCATCTCGGCCAAGTTCCCCAAGAAGATCGACCCCAAGGGCAAGACCCTGGTGGTCCAATATGAGGTCAAGCTCCAGAGTAAGTGCTTTTCCGTGTCTGACAGCAACTTCCAATACTAACAACATTTTTCCAGATGGCCTCGAGTGCGGTGGCGCGTATATGAAGCTCCTCCGAGAGAATAAGGCTCTCCACCAGGAGGAGTTTTCCAACACAACCCCGTACGTCATCATGTTCGGCCCCGACAAGTGCGGCCACACGAACAAGGTGCACTTCATCTTCAACCACAAGAGCCCCAAGACGGGCGAGTATGAGGAGAAGCACCTCACTACCCCCCCGACGGCCAAGATCGTCAAGACCACCGAGCTTTATACCCTCATTGTTCACCCCAACAACACCTTCATCATTCAGCAGAACGGCGAGAACGTGAAGGAGGGAAGCCTTCTTGAGGACTTCACTCCCGCTGTTAACCCTGCCAAGGAGATTGACGACCCCAAGGACAAGAAGCCCGATGACTGGGTTGATGATGCCCGTATCCCCGACCCCGAGGCCACTAAGCCCGAGGACTGGGATGAAGATGCTCCGTTCGAGATCGTTGACGAGGAGGCTACCCAGCCTGAGGACTGGCTCGCTGACGAGCCGGCCACGATTCCCGACCCCGAGTCCCTGAAGCCCGAGGATTGGGATGACGAGGAGGATGGTGATTGGGTCGCCCCCACTGTGCCCAACCCCAAGTGCGCTGAGGTCTCTGGATGTGGCCCGTGGACCAAGCCCATGAAGAAGAACCCCGACTACAAGGGCAAGTGGACCGCTCCCTACATTGACAACCCGGCCTACAAGGGCGTCTGGGCTCCTCGCAAGATCAAGAACCCGAACTACTTCGAGGACAAGACGCCCGCCAACTTCGAGCCCATGGGCGCTGTAAGTTTCCACTACCCCGCAGTAAAAGCGTAACTGAACACTGACAATTTGGCAGATTGGCTTCGAGATCTGGACCATGCAGAACAACATCCTGTTCGACAACATCTACATTGGCCACTCGGTGGATGAGGCCCGCCAGCTCGCCGAGGAGACCTTCTTCAAGAAGCACCCCGTTGAGGAGTTCCTCGAGTCCGCCGATAAGCCCAAGGAGGAGGAGCAGAAGCCTGCCTCGCCCTCAGATCTTAAGTTCACCGACGACCCGGTTACCTACATCAAGGAGAAGCTCGATCTGTTCCTCACCATTGCCAAGAGCGACCCCATCCAGGCCGTCAAGTTCGTTCCCGAGATTGCCGGCGGTCTTGCCGCTATTCTCTTCACCTTCCTTGCACTTGTTGCCACCCTTCTTTCTGGGGGCAGCTCCCCTGCTCCCGCCGTCAAGAAGGCCGCCGCGGATGCCAAGGACAAGGCGAAGGACATCAAGGACAAGGTTGCTGAGGCTGCCACAACTGGCGCTGAGACGGCCAAGGCAGAGCTGAACAAGCGATCTACTCGAAGCCAACAGTAGGGGAGCCATCCTGGAAGTTTTGTGTTGTGCCGATATTGGGATGGTAATTGTGCCAGATAGGTAGTCGTAGCAGAAGAACAAAACTAGCCGCGAAGGATGCGTTCGGGCCAGAGCTAGTCGTAAAAGGGCTGGCGTCGTTTACTTAGTATTTTCCTCGTCATACTTGACCGGCGGAGTCCCAAGGCGCATTTGTTGTATTGTGTATGGCTACAAAAATACAGTTGCATTATGATGAATCAATGGAACAATGTGCATGGGGTTGGTGACAGTGACAGAATACCTAGCGAGCTGCTCAGGTGAGATGGCTCGGATACAGGGGTCCAGCTGCTTCCAGCAACGAACTTCCTCACGCAGCTAGGTTCTCCAACGGAAGGGCGAATTGGGGGGAATTGAGACAAGATGATTGGGCCTCGGCAGGACGCGGCTTTGGCAGCGGGAGCTAACCCCACAGCTTCACCCGCATCCCCTCACTCGGCTTCGCCTCCGCTTGTGTTGTTGGCTGGGCGGCACTTGCACGCAGTCCGCTGAGCCGTTCATAAAGGCAGCTCGGTCCTGCGACATCGCTGCTGGTGCCGGATAAAGCACCACGTACCACTCGTTCTTGACCTTCTAATGGTGCCACGCAGCTCGGGTGTCAATAGTAGGAGCCGCCGCCCCTGAGACCCCTACACCGATAGTTGGTTAACCCTCCCTGGATAATACCATCCCTCTCCTTCGCAACATGCGTCGTCTCACAACCCGCGCTTCCTCATTGTCGGCCACCAAACCTGGCCGTCTCGCCTCATTCAGCTCACCTCGATATCTTTCCTCCGTAGCCTCAGCGGCATCGACACCAAGGAGAATGGCGCCATCAGAGAAGCCGACAGCCGCTGCAGCGTTGAGGAGGATACATGCCACAGCACAGCGTCTCCAGCCGAGCCCCCTCAGTTCTACTGCCACGAGCTTCCCCACTACACACGAGAAGATCGAGGAGGTGAAGGACACCCCTTACTTTGTCGACAACAAGTTTGTCACCTCGGCGACAACCCAGTTTATCGATCTGCATGACCCCGCCACCAATAACCTGGTCACCCGGGTGCCACAGAACACCGATGAGGAGCTCAAAGCCGCCGTGGCCTCAGCAGAGAAGGCATTTGAGTCGTGGCGGTCCACGAGCGTACTCCACCGCCAGGCCATCATGTTCAAGTTCGTCGCTTTGATCCGCGATAATTGGGACCGTCTGGCGGCGAGCATCACGCTCGAGCAGGGCAAGACGTTCGCCGATGCCAAGGGCGACGTTCTGCGTGGCTTGCAGGTTGCCGAAGCGGCGTGTGCTGCACCTGAGCTCCTCAAAGGAGAAGTTCTGGAGGTTGCAAAGGATATGGAGACTAGGACATACCGGGAGCCTCTGGGTGTTGTGGCGGCCATCTGCCCTTTCAGTGCGTCGTCCCATGTTCCCCGGACTGGATTCAGGGGCTTAGCTAACAACTTTCAGACTTCCCTGCTATGATTCCCCTCTGGTGCATACCCGTCGCCACTATCACTGGTAACACGCTCATTCTCAAGCCCTCGGAGCGGGATCCCGGTGCGGCCATGATTCTGGCTGAACTGTGCGAGAAGGCCGGCTTCCCTGAGGGTGTTGTTAACGTGGTGCACGGCGCTCACCGCACCGTCAACTTCATCCTCGATGAGCCAACTATCAAGGCCATCAGCTTCGTCGGTAGCAACAAGGCAGGCGAGTACATCTTCGAGCGCGGCTCCGCCAATGGCAAGCGCGTGCAAGCCAACTTGGGCGCCAAGAACCACGCTGCCGTGTTGCCTGACTGCAACAAGAACCAGTTCCTCAACGCTATTGTGGGGGCGGCTTTCGGTGCTGCCGGCCAGCGCTGCATGGCACTCTCGACACTTGTCATGGTCGGCGAGACCAAGGACTGGCTGCCTGAACTGGCCGAGCGTGCCAAGGCACTGAAAGTCGACGGAGGCTTCGAGGACAGCGCCGACCTAGGCCCCGTGATCAGCCCCCAGAGCAAGCAACGTATCGAGGGGCTCATTGCCAGCGCCGAGACCGAGGGTGCCACCATCCTCCTTGACGGCCGTGGCTTCGCACCCGCAAAGTATCCCAATGGCAACTGGATCGCGCCGACTATCATCACCAATGTCACACCCAAGATGCAGTGTTACAAGGAAGAGATCTTCGGCCCTGTCCTCGTCTGCCTCAACGTGGACACCCTCGATGAGGCCATCGATCTCATCAACGAGAACGAGTATGGCAATGGCGTTGCCATCTTTACTCGCAGTGGTCCCACCGCGGAGCACTTCCGCCGCCGTATTGAAGCCGGCCAGGTTGGCATCAACGTGCCTATCCCTGTACCTCTTCCCATGTTCAGCTTCACCGGAAACAAGCGCAGCGTTGCCGGCGGTGGCGCCAGCACTTTCTACGGAAAGCCGGGCGTCAACTTTTATACCCAGCTCAAGACGGTCACAAGCTTGTGGTCCAGCGCTGACGCCATTTCCAACAAGGCGGATGTGCATATGCCAACGCACAGCTAGTCAATTGCTTAGAAATATGAGAGAATGTGTTAGAGGATGGGATGTAAACCAAAACACCCTGCTTTTATGACTTCATCGAAGCGGGTAAGAGTCGACGTAGTTGATCCTCTTAGGTTGCAATTTATCATGGGACAGTTCAAAATTCATATGCTCGTAATTCGGTATGTCAGATGATGGATGTACGAAGGCTCGGGCCAAAAGAAAGGGTCCCTCTTCTCCGTGCGAAAACAGCATACCTTCGATATCAGAACCCTCGTAGGCTTGGGCTTACCGCATTACAGGCTTTAATTGTATTGTGAAAGACCCTTTAAGAATGCAGAGAGACACTCTAAAAATGCAGGGAGGCCTTATCGGAATGGGAGATGACATGCCATGACCAAAACCATGGGCGGTCTTAACAGTATGAAGGCATCTTTCGCACTTACCGGGGGACCCTTTTTTTTTGGCCAGAGCCTTCGTAGCATTGCACCAAGTCTGACAGGCCCTGCTGCATTCATGCCTGATATCGATAAAAAATGTATGTTCTGGCGGCAGTGTAGGGCTATCTTGAATTACGTTCTAGCCACCAGAGTGACTGAGCAGAAGACTTATTTTTACTATCATGCGTTCTTTATTATCTTCGACGACCAGGTAAAATACTAATACGGTATGGCTGCTACCATTTCACGGAGACGGTCTCGACTATAACCCCGGAGCTGTCCCCTCCGAGCCCCGAGGGGTTTCTCGACGAGACCTAATATACTAACCAGATGCGCTCTTATACCCGGCTCACTGGGACTTACAACTACACACCGCGGCTGCTGTTGACCAGGACACTGATTCGCGGTTTTTCTTCGTTGAGGACCTACATTGCCCGGGCGTGGCGTCTCCGCGAAGAATGGATAAGACGAGGGAGAGGCTGATAAATACGGGCTCGCGGTATCTGCTGGTTGGCTAAAAGGAGGAACAGAAAGCAGGGTGGAAGGCAAAGAAACATAAAATGCGGTACCCTTGCCCGACTCACCAACACTTACAGCCTCCCTGACAATCATCAAGGTGGGTGTTTGCAGCCAATATGAAATCTCACCTGTTCATACTTACCACGATAGGCGGCCTCGTCGGTAGCGCCGTGTCGGATACCCGGGATCTCCCTGTCACGCGAAGCGGTTCCGTGCTGCATCTGGACGGCAAGCCATGGCGAGCCGTCGGGCCCAACGTCTACTGGCTCGGACTCGACGAGAATGTGATCCCCCCGGCAGACGAGCCGTTCTATGCACCAACAAACGCAAGCTACCCGACCCGGGAGCGCACAACCGAGATCATGGCAGTCGTCAGGGCCATGGGCGGCACCATGATCAGGTCCCACACGCTGGGTGTAAGCACGGGCAACCCGCTCAGCCTGATGCCTGCTGCCGGCAAGGTCAACGAGGAAGCCTTCAGTGCTATCGACTGGGCCGTCTACCAGGCTCGGCAGTATGGGCTTAGACTAATGATACCGCTGACCGACAACTTTGACTACTACCACGGAGGCAAATATGACTTTCTGCGTTGGAGCGGATTCGACCTCAATCGGGCGCGTGACGAGAAGAACCCGATGGTCCAGAATTTCTACACCAATTTTAAGGTTGTCGGCGCCTTCAAGGAGTATATCCATATCTTGCTAACGCACGTTAACCCGTTCACCAATCTGACTTACGCTGAGGACCCAACAATATTCGCGTACGAGACGGGGAACGAGCTGTGCGGACCGGTGTGGAAGGACCAGGACGTGCCAGCTGAATGGGTGCGGGAAATCGCACTACACGTCAAGCACCTAGCGCCACAGAAACTGTTTGTCGACGGCACATACGGCGTCAACCGGTCGCACCTGGAGATCGACGAGGTCGACATCTACTCGAATCACTTCTACCCCATCAGTATCAGCCTACTGAGACAAGATCTGACACTCGGTGAGAACCCTATCCTAACCTTATGTTTTTGTACCCCGGTTTTCTCGGGTGGGGGGTCTTCCATGACGGTGATCGGATGACGTTTTGAGTCAACACAAGGCCACTGCTGCCCAGCTGAAAATATCAGGGGGAGTCCGGCATGCAAAAAGGGTCCCGAGATCGACGTCGTCAGACCCCACGGCCTTGGTTGAGACGGCGGTGCATTGTTTCCTTTTTTTCTGGCGTGGGAGGACCGCTACACAAGGATTGTGATTGCCGCTGCGATTACTGATCAAATAATCCCTTTTCCCAGTCAGCTCAGCAAATAAATCGTACTTTGCAGGGGAATACGCTTGGAACAACAGAGCCTCGTCGACGACCGATGCAGACCTTGCCCCATGGTTTAGAGAGATCGAAAAGAACCCGGGCATAATTGGCGATACGTTCTGGTCTCTTTTCGGCCGCAATGCACCGACAGACTGCAATGTAAGTGATCGGAGAAAGCGTCTCCTTGTTGGCTGTTTGGTGGGCTGAAGTGTGCGTGGATGGTGGCGTCCAGGCCCGCCTGACATCGCCCCCTCTCCTCACACGGCCTTGTCTGCACATTTGTACTGATTTCTCCGCAGAGGTTCGTAGACCACTCCGACGGCCTGACAATGCAGTACGGTAACCCCGCCCATGAAGCGCAGATCAAGCTGGTGAGGCAGCACTTCATCAAAATGAGCCAGGGTACAACAATCAGCGCAGACGCGGCGTTACCGTTGGTGCCATGTCTCTCGGCGCTTGCTCCCGCCCATGAGTATTGATATTATGCAGAAAATCAAAGATCCTTGCCCCGCTCGGAGCGAAAATGCAAAGAGAATTCTCCTGTGATGCAGGACCGTTTTGCGTAAATGTGCGTAGTCTTAGGTAATGGGAAGCAGTCAAGGGTGGCGTCTCAAATAATCGATGGGTTTGAATGGCTTCGATCTCTAACCAGAGTGCCGGGAATTGAGGATCGAATCTCCTCATCGGTTGGAGGCCGAGCCCGTCAAGATGGACTTGCGCGCCTGGGAAGGTCTCCATGTCCGCCCCCCCGGGACCCTTGGCGCAGTTCGATGATTGGGACAGAAGAAAACGCAATCCAGGGATCACTGCCCCCCGTCCACCCGCCCATCTGCTCGAAACCCGGAAAGGGCAATGGCAGACGACCCCGTCACACAACAGGGACCCTCTTGTTGATTGGGTAGGCAGGTGGTCTGTTAATCGTATTTGATGGCTGCGTTGACTGAACTGACGAGTTCACGATGTCTCTTGGGTGTTGTGCATATCAAGCTGCTGCGCTCCTTGGATTGTTGCAATCGCTTGCACAGTGTTGACACAATCCATCTTCTCGAACTTGCGATCCACGTCCTGGGAAATATGGCTAGCCAGCTGAGCCCAACTGTACCGTGCCTGGAATGCCAGAGACGGAAGCAAAAGGCAAGGCCCGACTTGATCCGTATCTTCCGACGTTGGAGTTTGTCTGACAGTCCTGAACCAGTGCAACCGCCAGTTTCCATGCAACCACTGCCTAAGACGGGGAGTAGCTCACCTCTGCCGCTTTGTGACGAGACAGGTTCTCCCCGAAGCCCACAAGAGCAGCTCAAGTATTGACGATGTGCCGTCACGGTAAGTTTCTTGGGTGTCGGCCTCCACCGTCTTCTGGCCACGGCTGATCGATTGTCCTAACGACGTGTGCAGAAAGCGGGCCTTGGATTCCCTCGAGGCGGGCTCACCTCTCGAGATGGGCGATCACCTTGACGTCGAACATCCAGCCTTCGACGCGAGCGGTGCGCTGAGTGCTCTGGGTTATATGCCACATACACATCACATTGTGCTGGGGCGCGGCAATGGTCCAATGGTAACACGGTCCCTGGTATTGAAGTCATAGCCATCGGTGGTACCTAACTGTCAACATTGTCTAGGCGGGAAACGACTTTGCCGAACAGGACGAAGAGAAGGAGCCGTCTGACGAGCTCAAGGATGCCATCAAGATGGTACATCCTAAGCCATACACAGGTAAGTCACGCCCTTGCCTCCCTATCCGAGGCGGCCGCGCTCACTCGATCAGACTGTCTAGTAGACAACTGGCTCAGCGTCGCAAACTACCACTACTGTGCCCTCTACTCGCAAGAGTTTCGAACACAGTACGATGGTTGGTGGACAGTTCGCGCCGGTAATCCATCACCGGAGCTCACAAGCTTGATTCTTCGTGTCTGCGCTTGCTCCCTGCTGTTCATCATAGATGGGAGTGTCAAGCAGAGACTTGAGTCGGAGCTGAGGGCGGATTCGTTGACTTTGGCGACTCGATTGCACGAAGCAGCCGAGACGCTCGGTGCCAGCATACCGCATGGTAAAGGGGGGCTTATACATGTTCAACAACTGTTTCTCACAGCCTTTTGGTACAAGTCGGCTGAGAAATGGACTGAAGCTTGGCATGCGCTGAGCTCGGCGATCGGAGCCGCGTACGAAATTGGTAACAGCTTGTGCTCCTCGACGGCGTCTGTAATGCTGACTGACATCCAAAAGGGCTTCACCAAGACTCCTCGTCTGAAGGCATGTCTGAGTTCGACCGTGAAATGAGGAGGCGGCTCTGGAGCGTTCTATACTTGTGGGATTTGTAAGGCGACTGTCCAATCTGTTTGGCCCAACTGACAGCTTCAAGTGCGCTGAGCTCCATGCTCTCCCGTCCGATGCTCATCAACCGTGCGGATTGCACCTTCGAAATGCCGACCTTAGCCCTAGAGATCGACCCGGGCCAGCCATACCAACCATCCCCGTTCCGCCACATGAAGCTACACTGCCAATTGTGCATCGACATGGGAGATGAGATAGCCAGCGTGCCGAGTGACAAGGCGGGCACGGAGCTGGCCCCGCGATTGCGAGGAGTAGTCGATAGATGGTTCGCCAACCTGCCCGCGGAGTACGCCATCCAGGCCCCTGAGACCCGTTGGGATACCGAGCATGACTGGGTTGTTTTTCAGCGCCGCTACCTCCACCTGATTGGATATATGTCTTTATTCGGACCCTTGAAGCCTTATGTCACCCGAAGCTCTGCAATGCCGATGACAGACGAAGAGACCGAACTCCGCGCGGCGGGCGTACAGGCTGCCTTAGCCCTCATGGATGTGTCTTGGTCGTTTTTCGAGAACTTGGCTTCGGTTGGTGCCAAGTTTCACTATGCAGTGTTCTGCATCTTCGATACCACAACCGTGCTCTGCTCGGCATTCGTTCACGACGAGGCTCGAACCTTGCCGCAGAGAGAGACAATCCTGGGGGCGATCAAGAGGGGCCTGGCAATGCTCGAAGAATTGCGTTCTGTTTCGAAGACAACGTCGGACCTGTGTCGTATCCTCCAAAACATCCTGCTCAACCTGCCGCTCAGCCTCAAAGAGAAAACACTGATTGGCATAAGAAAACGAATCAAGTGTCGTTCAAGGCCAACTCCTGTGGGCGACGTAGCCAGCACACCAGAGGCCGCAAGAGACATACTAAATGACCGCCCGCGAACAGAGGGCGACCAGGCTGAGAATTTGGCAAGCCCGACATCTGGTAGTAACACCAGTCTCGGCGTAAGCCCGAGAGAGGTAGGAGAGGAAGGTGCAGGCCTCCATGAGACCCCCTCGAGTTCCAGTCAGTCGGGCAACGGCCCTTCGTCCCCAGGGCACGCCACGCCCTCAACTAGTTCCTCCCACCGAAAAGAACTTCCGCCGCGAGCAATGCCTTCGCCGGCAGATAGCTTTTGGCAGCCAGACGTCGGGCCTGAGTCTTATTCGCCTCCACAGGGACTGCTCATACCAGGGGATGTGGCGCAGATGCACGACCCAGTATACATCAACTTTCAACCACATCAGTTTAATTCGATTCACCAAGCCCAGTGGCATTCCTCAACAGATGTGGTGATTGGCACACAGGCGTTCCAGGACAGCAATATTGGGGCATATGACCCAAATCTGCCGACAGTTCTGGAGCATTGGGACTGGCAAGGCCTCGACCTCCACCCTGGGTTTTGGGGGGATGCCCACCCCTCGCCGCATGTGTAGAGCTCATGCTGAAGTTGATCCATATGTCATATCGTCCAATCTCGGCCATGGCGAGCCCGGGGAGGATCAAGTGTATTTCCGTTGCTGAGCGGCCGATGAGTAGAACCAGGTTGAAGTGGGATCATGGCGCCGGGAATGTGCCTTGCCGTGACATGAGAGCGGAGGAGGAGGTGCCAACGAAAGTTTGACAACGATAGCGGGGGGAAATAGTAGGTACCAACGCAATATGGAACAAACCTGACTTTGTAATACAACAGCGCGGGGAGTTTGGAAGGCGTGCTCCCGTCCACATATATTCGAGCTTGAAAGGTCTAGACCCATGGTGCGCCGATTCTTAGCCAATATGTAATGGCGTTTAGTTAAGGGACGTGCCCTACCGGTAGCTTTCGGACGCCCGAAAACTGTCGGGATCGCGGCAGGAAGCCGAGGGATCGATCGCATCATCAGCTCATCGAGAACGTAGTCGGGAGATTGCAAGTTTCTGGGCTTGCAGGCCAAATGGAAGCTGCAGCCGGGGGCTCTAGACCCAAGCCAACTCCAGCCGAACCACGTTTAGTGGCGGGGGGCGGTGTGATTGCGAGGGAGGCTCAAGGCGGGGCTGTCTTATCACCAACCATAAGGCTAGAAGTTCGAATACTGCAGCTGTGATGTGAATGTGATGGACGATGCCAATGAGCACGAATGCTCCGGCCATGAGCGAAGGCCGCTCAGCTCTGTATGGTACGGGCCCTTGGCGGGAGACAGCAACGCGAGGGCCAATTTCGACAAAACGCAGCAGGGTATTTTCAGGGGATTCCCGGGGTCTCTTGAGAGCCCTGTAAGAAGTTCTTCGGCACTTTGCTCTCTCTCTTGTTGTCGCGACAGGGCTACAGTCGTTTTTAGCCGGACCCTCCGTGTGAAAGAAGCGTGCAACATGTACAACAGGGCAAATCCCACCTTCAATTGGACGGGATGCCTTGAATAATGTGTTCTAGGAATTTATGAAGTTGCCGATGGAAGGAACGACTTCAGACCTCCATATCTGACAACGAAATTGTGGGTCCATTGTTTTCTCCAGATTTCGCTCCTCTGGCAAACCCCTTATAGCCGTTCTCTCTTCAATTGTCCTTCGCTGCTCCGCCGTTGGACTGGCTGCCAGCTACACCAGTACTATGGATCCTAATTGTGGAAACATCCTCAGCAGGACGGTTTTGTCGCGCACCAGGACTGGAAGCAGGAGCAGCAGAGTCGCCGCTGCGGTGTTTGACTCAGTACTAACCTGGATGCGAACCCCGCTCCGCACATGCAGGGTATCACCGTCTCCTCTGGGATCATTCAAAGGGCGTTCGCGGTCTCATATAAGGGATATACTAACCAGAAAAGTAATATCATCATCGCCTTTCAGTACATCCGCCGCTCTGGGTTTCATAAACATGGACACACATGACGAGGACAAACAAGCCGGCGTGCCTGCAAGACGGAATGCTTGGATCGGCAGCGCCGGCGCCGCCGGCACCGATCTCAGGAGTAAGTCTAGCGCCGTGTCGTGCGCTATGCCTAGACATATTGATATCGGCTAACGAGAAGTTGCAAGGTGATACCATGACAACACCAACAGCGTCCATGCTTGCCGCCGTTCAGTCGTGCACGCTGCTGGACGACGTGTTCCGTGAGGACCCGACAACAATGGACCTTGAAGCCCATTGTGCCGCTCTGACGGGCAAGGAGGCGGGTCTATTCGTCTTATCTGGAACCATGGGGAACCAACTTGCTCTCAGGTCTCTTCTCACACAGCCGCCGTACGGCGTCGTGTGTGACCACCGGTCTCACATCGTCAAATATGAGGCTGGAGGGTGAGAGAATACCGTCCCCGCCCTCGCCATCTACAGCCTTGCTTACAGTTTTGTACAGTGTCTCTACCCTGACGGGTGCCTCGGTGAAAACGATTGTACCCAAAAATGGAATATATCTCACCCTTGAGGATATAGAGGCCAACGTCTATCTTGACGACGACGTACACACCTGTCCGACGCGGGTAATCAGCCTCGAGAACACCCTCAATGGTATGATTATGCCCTTGGAAGAAATACAGCGTATCTCAGCCTTCGCCCGACAACATGGGCTGAAGGTACACTGTGACGGGGCACGACTCTGGGAAGCCGTGGCCTCGGGGGCCGGGAGCTTGTCTGATTTTTCAGCCTGCTTCGATACCGTGACCCTCTGCTTCTCTAAAGGCCTCGGGGCGCCCGTCGGGAGTGTCTTGCTGGGCAATAAGGACGTGATTAAGCACGCCCGCTGGGTTCGCAAATCCATCGGTGGAGGATTGAGACAACCCGGCGTTGTTACGGCCCCTGCGAGGGTTGCGGTTGACGAAACCTTTGGCAGTGGGCCTAACGGACAAGGCGGTTTACTACGGGAGACGCATGTCCTCGCAAAGGAAATCGCTAGGATGTGGACGGATCTCGGCGGCAAACTATTCCATCCCGTGCACACTAACATGGTGTGGTTGGACTTGAATGAGGCCAATTGCTCTTCTTCCAGGATCGAAGGACTCGGAGAGGAGGTTGGCTTAAAGCTCTTCGGCAACCGTGTCGTGGTCCACTACCAGATCTACCAGAACCGTGACCTTGTCGTCCCGAGACTGCGAAAGGTGTTCGAGAAAGTGCTCCTGGAAAGACTGAAGGATGGGGTGGCATTTGAGCCCACGCGTGGGGAGACATCTATGTACCAATCGAAGTCGTAGAGTTCGGCCCGCCATTTCCTGACAAAACTGCCTTGCCAACCCAAGAGAGTCCGAAGAAAGGGCCGACGATGCTTGCTTACTCGTGACCGTAAGGGCTCCGTTGATGGGGCAGGTCGGCCCGGGGTCTCTGGTCCTAGGGCAACATAGCCGGGCGGCCCTGCAGAGAAGGCAGCATGAAGTGCCTGGAGACATGCATCAAACGTCGGTGTAGAAGGGCCGAACCAAGTGGTATCGATGCCGAGCGCGGTGAACACGTCGGGCAAGCACACGGCGGCGAGTCGGTGAAGCCGAGAACGGGCAGCGGGCAGGCTAAGCCGGGGAAATATCTCTCTCTTGTCAACAACTGCGCATACACCACGACAACTACGTAGGCCGAGCTTGTCCGTCTTGTTCATCGCAAGTCCCCTTGCTAGCCGACCCCGATCACACCGACACCCAAAGGCCCACAGCGTGAGCCCCGCACTGCCTACTCTTCTCCCGCTATTTGTGCGCTGACGTCACTCCCGCCGTAGCGAATCGCGGCTGCCGTCCGGCTCTATGCCGGCGCTTGCGGGAGGCGCCCATGCAGAATGCGGGGAACAAACCGCAGCTGCTTACAGCTCCGATGACAAGAGAAAAAAGACATCGAACGGTCATGCAGGTCTTCGGTCTGTCTGCAGCCAATTTGCAGCCAGCACGCGGAAGCCACTACCGAACGTGCAATTGATTCAGACAATGAAGGTAGGACGCAGGCGCAATGCTCTCCCTTTGCAAGGCTCGGGCCAATTCGGCAAATTGCTTACTCGCGGGGCTGGGGGGGACCTTGAATTCGGAGAAGAAAGAATGCTTCGAGGCAGATCATTCCTCAACGCTCGAACTGGGTCGAACGGAAACTGGCTGAAAGGCCCGCCAGCACGGTCGAACAAGGCGCAACCCTGGGAAATCCGGGGGATCAGCAAGGCCCAGCTGTCGATTTCCTGGAAGCAGCGGAAGCTGGAGTGTTAGCCCCGTAATGGTTGCAACTACCTTACCTCCCGCAGCTCATCTAGCGGGCACGCGTGCAGCGCGTGGAGCTGTCTCGTCGGGAACAATGACGCTTCCCAGCTTTTTCCAAGCTTCTATCCCCTCCTGCCTAATGAGTGAATGCCCGGCACGGGATACCCTCAACCCTCCCTTTCTGCCCCGGGCGCGAGCTGCTGTTTATTAGGCCGATTTGCCCCCGCCCGTCGCCTCTGATGGGTAGCCACCCTCAGCCTCCATCCTTTCTGCTTTTTTAACTCGAGGAATTGCTGCCCTCAGCGCAGATCTGATACAATTCGGTTGCTACTTTGTATATTTTGTTGTTCCTCCAGCTACCTAGCCATGGGACCACGACGATTTGCAGCCGCGGCGCTGGGAGCTCTTGCTTCCAGCGTCACTGCGCTGTACACCAACGGCTCTGTGATAGCTCCCTGCGACTCGCCATTGTACTGCCAGGGAGATATCCTCAAGGCGATCGAGCTTGCCCGGCCATTCTCAGATTCCAAGACCTTCGTGGACATGTAAGTCAACCACGTTCCAAGGCGTCCAATAGAAATGCGGGCGCATTCTCCGGTGAGACACCAGGCCGACTTACACGTGTGTCCAGGCCAACTATCAAGCCCCTCGACGAGGTCATCGCTGCCTTTGGCAAGCTCAAGCAGCCCTTGAGCAACAATTCAGAGCTCAATGCTTTCCTGACGGCCAACTTCGCTCTGGCCGGCGGCGAGCTGGAGGAGGTACCCAATTCGGAGCTTCAGACCAATGCGACATTCCTGAACAAGGTCAACGACGTGGTAGTCCGTGAGTTCGTCGAGGCCGTCATCGAGATCTGGCCCGAGCTCACGAGGAGGTACGCCGGCGCCGGGAACTGTAGCGAATGTGCCAACAGCTTCATCCCGGTGAACCGCACCTTCGTAGTGGCCGGCGGCCGTTTCCGGGAGCCCTATTACTGGGATTCGTACTGGATTATCGAGGGTCTCCTACGTACCGGAGGCGCTTTCACCCAGATTTCCAAGAATATCATCGAAAACTTCTTGGACTTCGTGGACACAATTGGTTTTGTACCGAACGGGGCGCGCCTGTACTACCTCAACCGGTCGCAACCGCCGCTCTTAACCGAGATGGTCAGAGTCTACGTCGAATACACCAATGATACAAGCATTCTCGAGCGTGCCGTGCCCCTCTTGATCAAGGAGCATGAATTCTGGATGCAGAACCGCAGTGTCAGCGTCAAGGGGCCAGATGGGAAGACCTATACACTCAACAGGTAAGTCAGGGGCAATTATGGGCCTGCTATGGGACAGTATCTAATGCGACTTTCCACCTCACAGGTATTCGGTCAGCAACAACCAACCGAGGCCCGAGTCTTACAGGGAGGATTACAACACCGCTAACAACCAGTCGTATTACTCCGGGTCCGGTACTGTCTACCCCGAGAACACTGCCCTGAACGAGTCTCAAAAGGCAACATTGTATGCGAACCTCGCCACCGGAGCAGAATCGGGATGGGACTATACCACAAGATGGATCTCGCGTCCCCGCGATGCCTTGGAGGATGTCTACTTTCCGCTACGTTACCTTAACGTTCGTGACATGGTGCCGGTCGACCTCAACTCCATTCTGTACCAGAATGAAGCATCAATTGCTTCCTTCTTGAAGCTACAGGGTAACGAGACGGGCGCGAAAGCATGGAGCGAGACTGCGCAGAAGCGCAGCGATGCCATGTACGCAGTGCTGTGGAACTCCACGCTCTGGTCGTACTTCGACTACAACGTCACCAGCCAGTCTCACTTCAGCTTTGTCCCGCTCGATGTGGATGCCACTGCTGCCGAGAAAGCGCAAGCACCGAAAGACGAGCAGGTCCTTTTTCACATCGCCCAGCTCTACCCCTTCTGGACTGGCGCCGCTCCCGATCAGCTCAAGAATAATCCGCTCGCAGTTCAAAAAGCCTTTTCCCGTGTCGCCACGATGCTCGAGGAGAAAGCTGGAGGAATTCCTGCCACCAACTTCAAGACAGGCCAGCAGTGGGACGAGCCAAACGTGTGGCCCTGCCTGCAACATGTACTCATGCAGGGGTTACGAAATACGCCTGCGACCTTCGGCGAAGACGATCCCGCTTACGTCGCCGTGCAAGATCTTTCCCTCCGCCTAGCACAGCGCTACCTTGACTCGACCTTTTGCACATGGTATGCCACGGGAGGATCAACAAGCCAGACGCCCAAGCTCCAGGGGCTTAGTGAAGCCGCTGTTGGCATCATGTTTGAAAAATACGGCGATAACTCAACCAATGTTGCGGGCAGCGGCGGCGAGTATGAGGTTGTCGAGGGCTTCGGCTGGACTAACGGAGTGCTTATCTGGGCTGTTGACACATTTGGCAATAAGCTCAAGCGGCCTAACTGCGGCGACATTACTGCCGCGCACGTTGATTTGCCATCAAAGCGTGGCTTCTCAAGGCGCGCAGTCGAGCTGGATCCGCACGACGCAAAATGGGTGAAGAAGTTCGGAAAGCGTGCTCTGTGAAAGGGAGGGGGAAAGGGGAAGGGGAAAACATGACACGACGACATGACCATTTCAATCATTTTGTTTTCACGACTGTAAAGCTCGGCGAGCCCTCATGAGATGGATTAAGGGAGCGCCATCTGCTCAGACATTATGTTTACGAAGTAAGTACTTACTGGATGAAAAAGGATAGGATTCCGCAGGTAGTTGGATAGGCCGGGCTAGGAGGAGGAGTATTGATTGATACCACATGTTTCAAATCTGCTGGCTTGATTGCATTTGTGTGTGGGGGTTGCTTCCTGAGTGTTTGGTTGTTAAATGACGAAACGGGTCTGATTATTAGTACTGAACTAGGTACGCCTCGTCGCATTCTTGTGAGGCTTTACCGTATCCTCCAAGGCCTAGCTGTAATATATAGAATAATTGCCTGCCAATGCCAATCCAAAGGCTGCAAGCATGGGTTTTTCTTTGGGCAGAACCTGTGAGGATTCCCCAACATGTTTTCGCACGAAGAGCGACCCCTTTTTGGGGTCGGACCCTTAATAAATATTTCGAAACAAACTGTATGATAACACGGTATAATCCGGCAATGCCCCGCAGCTTCTCAGCATGCACAAGCGAACTGGAAAAGAACGAGACACCCAACGCCAATCATGCAGTCATCGCGATTTTCGTGTCCCCAGGTTGCGTAATCATTATCACCGGGACGCCAAGGGCTCCTGTACCCTTGGTGTCACTCGTAGCCGTACCCTCGCCCTTGCCCATATCCATATCCTTACTCCCAGCCCCAACGCCAATGACAATGCAGGAAGCGACAGAGCTCTCTCTCATATCCGTTGCGGAACGTTCATCTTTCTCCTTCCCACCGGACGCATCTTGTGTCTTCGCCTCCAAGCCCGAGCTTCGGCGCACACGAATGCTGCGCCTCCGGGGCGTTGGCTTTGGTTTCTGTGGTGTTGCCTGCTCTTGTTTCACACGATCTTTTTTGATTTGACGACTAGTATTACCACCGCCCTTCTAAGGCTCGAGATGGGACCACTCGGGGATCGCTTTGATCTGCTGCCACATGAACTTTTCAAGCTTGTTGGCGCACTTGGCGTAGGGTGTGCTCTCGTTGTTGTATTTGCGGCAGTTGTCGAAGATGAGGCGTGCATCACGAATGAAGTCCTCTGGTGTGACGTACTGGTCGGCCTCGAGCTTGGATTCCATAGTGCTGAGATCCATTGGCTCTTTGATAACTTCATAGTAGTCTGCCACGTCATCTTTATTGACGGGGATCAGGAACGGCCAGCTGCTCTGGTGGTTTTGTAGGTCGTTGAGAAGGTGTAGAAGTTGGTTGTAGTTAGGCCCGTGGCGGGGCTGGCGTGCCAGCTCGTCCATGTCAGGCGACCAGCCAGAGGCGCGGATGGCCTCGATAGACAGTGGATCTATGGAAGTGACGCCGTTTTTCCACTGCTTCGGTGGCTGATGGATAATGTGCGATTTGGAAAAGGCGCGAATCTTGGCTTGGACGCATTCCTTCTGCTTAAGTAGCATGCGGCCCATCTCGAGGTAGCGGATGCGCGGCAGCATCGAGCACTGCATGATTGTGCCGCCCTCGTAGTCCTTGATATATCCCATCCAAACAGACTTATCCAGCGTTATCTCCTTGGTAAAGCCCTGCTTCTTGAAGTAGCCGATGGCGTAGTTGTCGGCATATGTGAGAAAGTGCATCACGTCCGACGTCGCCTTGACATAGTCCTTGAGATGGGACATGAGATGCGCACCGTAGCCCTTGACCTGCTGGTCCGATGAGATGGCGCAGAAGACAATCTCAGCAAACTGGCGACCCTTGAAAGGGCGGTAGGTGATACCCCCTACCACTTCCAGCGGTTTCTTGACGATGGCGATAGACAAGTGGGTGCGGTCGTAGACAAGGCGCGCAATGTAGTCCTTGGGCATTTTCGGCAGCTGCTTTTGAAATATACATTTGAGACCAGTGAGGATGATGAGGCTCTCTCGTTCGTTGTCGTTGTTCACCACGCGAAACTCGATCTCACCGTTGCGCTCCTCGATAACGGCGGGCTGCGGACACGGAGGTTAGAACCACGGCAAAATTGGCTGGAATGGGTTCTCACCTTTTCTGGAAATGGGATGGCAGGTACTATGCGGGGCTTCTTTTCCGGCTCAGTCGACTCATTGTGTTTGACGCGCTTCGTCGCCGTCGGCGATGACGGCTCCTCGGCGGCCTTGCGCTTTCCATCTGCGGCGGAAGCGATTAGAAATCCACGAGCAGTTGAAGTCAAGCTTAGCGCAACCGCGCACACAAGTACCACTTACTTTCGTCCTTCATTTTGATATGGCAGCCAGCGGAACCACCGGTGGCAGTGATGGCGTGTCGGATCGCGAAAGTTGATGATTGAGCCACGATGCGGAGAGGAGGGCATTAAAAGTGGGGCCGTTTGCTAGGATCGCCACTACGGGCAGGCAGCTGCATGCTTGCACAGGCCACCGGCAGAATTGACGCTAACCCTATTTGGCTTGGGACACGTCTTGGATGATTGAGGCTGATGGGAAGCTGTCCTGTTCTTTGCGTTGTGTATCGCAAGAAAGTCAACGAACGAATTCTGTAATTGTTGTTTTGTGGCCGCCCTGCTTGGTTGTTCCGAATACAAAGCAACTCCCCAGAGAGACCGAAAAGCGGAAACTACACTCCTCAGCAAATCCCGGCACTTCGATCCGCCCACGTCGCCGTGCGCCCGTTGCACTCCTCTCGCACATGGATTCTGCACTCCATGAGGTCTGGCAAGCCGCGTCTGGCAGACCATTCGTCCCCACCATCGGAAAGGATAGCCACTTCCTCGTCGGCTTTTCCCTGCTTGTATTGGGCCTAGGACTGAGCGGCGCCTTTTTCCTCAGTATGTTCTTCCAAAGGCTTCGTACTGACGAACCACTGCTGATGCCGTTGCTAGATCGCTCATTCACCACCCTCCCCGTCATTGGTCTTCCGGCTTCTCTAGCGCTTGCGTAAGTTGAAGATCCCTTTATATTTGCAGTTGATGCAATTGCTGATACAGAAGTGCAGATTCGGCATCGTCTACATGTTCTGTGCGGTCGGAGTCTACGTCTAAATATACCCCCGGGAAAGAACAGCTCGGCCTTCACCTGTACCATAATAGAGATAATTTACCCAAACCAGCACAGCCGATTCTACTCGGCCTTGAATTACCTGTCATTTGAAAATCTTGAACCGATCTTCTGTCTGTTTTCCACATCATGGAGGCCCCTCCTCCCCGCCCAATCTTCCGCGCTGTCGCCAGCTCTACCCGGCCGCTATACCAGCTCCTCAAGTCCATTGGCTTTACGAACAAGATCCACGTGGAGATCACCGAGAATGGTCTTCGATTTGCGGCCGACCATGCTCGTGTAATGCAGGGTAAGCTTCTGTTCTTCGTTCTTCATGATCACATGGCAATCTAACATATATTAGGGGTGGCACACTGGGGCAAGGAACTCTTCACAAAATACATCACCAACCTACCCCAAGCGGGAGACGATAACGAGGAACAAGCACAAACGCCCTGCTTTCAAATATCCCTCCCGGCCCTTCTTGAAACTCTACAAATCTTTGGCGCCACCGACGCCGTCGCCCGCCAGAGCAAAGCTGAAGTCGACCCCTATCGGAGTAATTTGCGCAACTACCGTCCTGACGTATTCAGCCATCAGGTACTGGACACAACGGGCACCTGCTCTCTGTCGTACGCAGAGGAGGGTGAACCCTTCAGTATCGTACTCGAGGAATCGGGCGTCAAGACGACATGCAACCTGACAACATACGTGGCCGAGGCACCGGAGGAGATCCCCTTCGACATCGAGGACCTGTCATTCAAAATCATCACGCAGGCGCGTGTGCTTCTAGACGCCCTGGGTGAGATCGCACCGGCCCAGCCTGAGAAATTGACCATCACGGCTTCACGAAGGGAACCGTACCTCCGGCTGTCAACTGCCGGTGCTCTTGGCTCATCGAGTGTTGACTTTGCCAAAGGCCGTGATCTCCTGGAGACGTTCTCGGTGCGCGACGCGACCTGGCGTCAGACATTCAAATTTGACACAATAAAGTCGGCTACCGAGGCGATGAGGATTGCAAGCAAGGTCAGCCTTCGCGGGGATCGGCAGGGGGTATTGAGTATGCAATTTATGGTTGAGGTGGAGGGAGCAGGGCTGAGCTTTCTAGACTTTAGGTTTGTGCCGTATGCGGAGCACGCGGACGACGAGGGGGAGGAGGAAGAGGAAGGGGAGGAGGAGGATGAAGATGTTGAAAACCAAGAGCTCTGAGTTTCCGGTGGGCTTGGATGCTATAGAAATGACCCCTTTGAGCTGTACCTTACACCTTGAAAGTACTGGCACAGTTCTACCCACAGCAATGTCGAAAACTATCCTGGGTCTTAGGCGCATGAAAACTGCTTTTGATGTATTTTTATATTGCATCGAGAGCATCATCGAGGGTGTGAGCGAAGCCGACATTTCGTTTTCGGTTTTCAGGGGTTCCTTCGGCCCGGACCGTTGTTGAATGGTAATTTGTACGTAACACCTCAACGCGCGACCAGGCGCGCATCACTCGCATTTAAGAGCGTTGACCCCTCCACGAATGACTTGCATCATTTCGCGCCATCTCTTCTCTGATCTGATCAGTCGGATTCCCGGTTCGCAAGGCTCCGTCTCTCACGTGCCCTCCCGCAACTGATCGGCAAAGGACGATGCAGAGATCCCGGCGCAGGGCCATCCCCGAAGCTTCGAGCTCTCGCCGGTCCGCAGGCAGCGAGCGGAGCGAACCAGTCGCTACGATTCCCGCATTGCCAGTGTCTTAACGGAGGGAATCCCGCTCTGCTGCTGTCACATCCCGCCGAGCTGCAAGATGCAGCCTCGCCGCACATCGTCTTCGGCAACTACTCCAACAAACCCCCACGTGGACCTGTTGAGGTTGATAAGGGGAGGGGAAGTGAAGCAAAGTTGCTTCTGTCTTCCTGATAAGTCCGAGACGGCAACAACGATGGCGGTTCAGCTTCGTGATAGGCCAGAGCGCCGCTGCCCCTGTCAGTTGGGCGTTCGGAAACGGAACGGGGACCGATGTATTTTCTCTCGGTCAGAGCTCTTATCAATCGGACGCGCAAGAGTGCGCTATCGCGAGTGAAGATAGCAAGAGCCAGAAGCGGTACCGTGGCTTATTATTCTCGGCGTGCACTCCCTCAGCCTGTTTCTATTTTAATTTGTATCGGGGAGGAGCCAGCTCTTGAGTCTTGTCATCGTTGTCCTGAATCCTTCTACTGCCCTGGCTTTTCTTGGCTGCTTCTTTAGCCCCTTCTCCGCATTTTCTTCCCCAGCTTTGCTCCACCTCGGGACGCCGTTGAGACTTGGCATCCATTGCGGCTTAGAGGAAGCCTTGTCGCTGATCCGTGGACGACGAATCGAGCTAGCTGTCTGACATGAGCGAGCCGACAAAGGACCCTGTCGTGTCGAAGGGGACCGCCCTGGACGGGGGTTCGGAGGACGAGACGGTCGTCGCCGTTGAGAATGGCGTTGTCGTCAATGCTTCTGGGTACAGGGACCAGCTGAAGCGCCAGTACGGCTTGCTCGGTCTGGCTGGCATTGCTGTGACTGTTGACAATGCTTGGGTTGCCCTGGGATCGTCTATCTCTGTCTCCATCCGTACGCCTTTCTCCTTGCCGATCCGATATAGGCAAGATTGCGCCCTGAACCAACCCTCACTGACATCGGTTGTTGGCAGTCAATGGCGGTCCACCGGGGATAATTTTTGGCTTAATCGTTGCCTTATTCTATTATACATTTATTGGACTTGGTTTGGCCGAGGTACGAAAGAGAGATTTGTAGGAATCTCGCGACTCAACTGACGGTCTCTTTTAATAGTTCTCGTCATCCGTCCCGACTGCGGGCGGGGTCTACCAGTATGTTATCTCGCTGTTACATACTTTCTTTATCCATTCATTGCCATACTGGAAGAGGGCGTTTTTACATGGGAGACAAGTGCATTCAAGCCCATGAAGAGAGCATCTAGGCTTGATATGGATGTCTCAATGCCTACCGCTCACAAAGGGCAATGATTGGCTGACATTTCCTGCTAGTTGGGCAACAATAGCTGGTGGGAGCAAATACGGGCGTTTTCTCGGCTTCGTGACGGGCTGGATCAACTTCTACGGATGGATGTTTGATCTCGCTGCCCTCGTCCAAATTGCGGCGAATATATCGGTCAATATGTATGTCGTGTATCATCCAGAGGACTACATCTTCGAAGCATGGCACGTCTACGTTGCCTATTTGTTGTAGGTGCAAATCGGAGTGGTTTTCTCCGCTTTCTATCCATTTCATGTTATCTCAGGAGTCAAGACAGAGTTTCTGCTCCCAAGACACTAAGAAATGTCCTAAAACGGAGAATACAAGCTGATATTTGCCATAGGGTCCTTTGGCTGGGGGTGGCACTCGTCATATTTGCCAACCGAGTTATCCCATATACCCAGAACGCTGGCATGTTTTTTGTCATCGTCGGAGGAATAATTACCATCATTGTCATTGCTTCCATGCCCCAGCAGCATGCCAGCAATCAGTTTGTTTGGGGATCATTCGAAGAGAATAACCTCACGGGGTGGAGCAGTGGCGTTGCCTTCCTCCTCGGGGTTTTGAACGGAGCGTTTACTATTGGGACCCCTGATGCTATAACACACATGGCTGAAGAGCTTCCTCACCCTAAAAGAGACCTCCCGAAAGCCATCGCCCTCCAAATCGGTCTAGGCTTCCTATGTAAGCCAGCTCATACCTCAAACAGTGCTCTGGTGGACACTTTACTAACCAACACCTGGCACAGACGCCTTCTGCTTTGCTATTGTCCTCTCATACGCAATTACCGATATCAGCGTCCTCACTCTGGGTATTAACACCTACCCGCTAGCCAATATCTACGAGCAAGCAACCGCAGATGCGGCCGGGAATATCAACAGAGGCGCCACTTTCGGTCTTTTGTTTATCATCTGGTGTTCTACAGTCCTATGCTGTATTGGCACAACCGTAACAAACTCCCGCATCTATTGGGCCTTAGCACGAGATAACGCAGTGCCCTTCTCTGGGTGGTTTGCCTCGGTCAACGAGCGGCTAAGCTGCCCTGTTCCCGCGACCCTCTTTGTCGGTATGTTCCTTTACCCCTATCCGACCCAAACAAACCCCCCCACGCTGACAACCACCAGCCATCATCGCCACCGGCCTCGGAGCCATCCCCCTAGGAAGTCCCGTCGCATTCCTCAACCTAGCGGGGTCCTTCATCATTCTCACAACTACATCTTACGCAATCCCCTTTGCGGCAAATATCTTGAGCGGCAGGAAGTACTTCCCCAAGGGACCCTTCCACCTTGGCAAGTTTGGCATGCCAGTCAACATACTCGCAGTTCTTTTCATTATTCTCTTCAACGTATTTTATTGCTTCCGTAAGGCCCCCCTTTTCCGTGTTTGGCTGTAGACCAATTTCGATGATGAAGATGACTAACTACTCTCCACTATCTAGCCTATGCAATCCCAACTACGGTTGAAACTATGAACTACAATGCGGTTATCTTAGCGGGAGTTTTCGCCATTACTGGTATCTGGTGGGTTGTTCACGCAGTAAAGCATTATCCAGGGCCGAAGGTCATGACACTTTATATCCACGACGACCTGGTTGGCGTGAACGGAACGACACCTCTGCCCACTGGAGAGTTTTCTACGAGCAAGGAGAAGGGCCAATAAAATCTACGGCTAAGATTGGGTGACATACGCGAATAAGCTTGGATAGAGTGGCCATAGTTAGTATATCTGGCATGACCTGGCTGGTTGGAGGCAAGTTGAGTACCTAAGATGAGAGCAAGAAATGCATGTATCTGGTTATTGTGGGATAGGCCATTCTGAAATATCATTGACCAATGAATTCAGTCAAAGATTTGATCACAGCATATGCTGCGGCTCACAAAACCCTCTGTGGCTCCTCATTACTGCCACAATACTCGCATACCACGCCTCAGTTCCTAGGCAAACCATCTCTCCGAGATCTCGTGCGCGGCGTCGTGCGGGAAAAAGTACTGCCGTACACACGAGTATCGCAAGCGGACTTGTTCTACGTCCGTCTGTATGGGACTTGTCTTCTCCCGGTACGACCAAGCGAGACGTGAGTCGAAATGAACACGGGCCTTTGCAAGCCTACGGAAGTCTCCGCCCCGCCCTGCCTCGTGATACAAGGTAGAGTTGAAGTTGTGACAGGAGACAGTGCGATTGTTGGTGTGACTAAGATACCACTACCGTCTCTCCTCAGAATCTCTTCTTGCTGCATCCCTTCGCCTTCTGTGCTTGGATCTTCCTATTGACCAACTCGCGGATCAGACAGAAAACCTCTCGAGTCGTTGTCGCCTACGTTGCTAAATGAAGTACTGTCTTCATTCGATTGCCAATTGCTTGATTGGACGCGGTGGGATCGTTCTCGGCGCCGAGTGTTTTGAAGCGACATGCCTTACCGTCTGTTTCTCCACCTGCTGCGTATGTTTGGTATTTGGCGGTGATACCCTCGGTCAGCAACCGGATCCGCGAGAGCCGCAAACGGGAGATGGCGCCCCAATAAACTGTGGATAGCTCGGGTCCGCTTATGCCAGGTTTGGCCGAGACAAAGGGGTTTGTAAAGTCGTACGATGGTGGTCGTGATCCTATTGCCTACTTTCCAATTCGGAGGGAATTGGCAGCAAAAGCAAACAATGTGTTAACCGTGACGTTGGTTGCTGCGTGTGTCCGCACTAAGACTTACGCCATTAGCGGCACCAAATACTCGCAGGAAAGTGAGACAGCATTTCTATTCAAGACACGGGTTCAAGATTCAGGAGCTTGTCTTGTCTTGCCCCCTCCTTCCTCGGAACTCGGCTCCCGCAGCATATGCATTTGACCGCCACAACGGGTCTTGAAACGGCGGCAGCGATAGCGCCATCATAGGTACCCCACACCACACATCGTCAAAGTCTTGACAGGCAACCATCGAAAGTGTGCGTCGTCGCGTCCATCGGAAGGTCGTCGAGGCCTCACACATGACCGACGGGCCCGGAGTCAGTACATCACACTTGGGCTGCCCGCCTTGGCCCATGAGCACGCAGGGTGTCTTTCCAATTTCCTGACACCTGGTGTATTCTGGGATGTATGCGCAACGAAAAAGGCGGTCAAAGTCGGCAAGGTCGTCTAAGTATCCTTCGTCAGGGATTGTGACCCGAAGCACTGGCGCGCAGGCGGCTGACGGCAGAGGTCGACACCTTCGTGGCCACCAAAACGAACCCCCCCCTCCCCTCCCCCCCCCTCTCCCCTCCTCTCCCGAGTTCGGGAACAAGGGGCCGAGGGAAGGGAGAGAAGGGTGTAGGTACCCATGAAAGATAGTGGTCCTGATTGGTTCCAGACCGGAAGGTTCCGAGGCCCAAGCCGCCGGGCGATCACCAACAACATATCTGCTCTGGGAAAGAAAGACCATGCAAGAGGGGGGACGAAGTCCCGGAATCTCATCACCTCGTCAGATCCAGCACCAACGTGACAAACCTGCAGGTCTGCAGCGTCACTCTGCTCGTCGGTGCTAATGTCTTGCCGGAAGGGGGCGCTGAAGCCTGTAGTGTAGTGGGGCGAAATAACCCGACCTAGTGGTAACGAATGAGGTCCAGAGGATGGCGGTAAAGGCTTGGCGTCTCGCGCCGACCCCACAGTCCGAAACTCGTGAACAATGAAGTTGAGAGGGCAGGTGGCGAGGCGACGAGGTCAGCTGCGCTGCGCTCATGAGGCATCCTGACCCCAAGGGCCGTCCGGGATCTCGATCCTTCGACCTCCCTTCCAGCCCTTCGCGGGCCTGACCACGATGTTGTGTCCATGTGCTGAGCTCGATACGTTGGTTGTTTCTCCCGCTCCGATCCCCACCGCTTGCAGTCGGGAGGAGTGGAAAAGCGAAGGACAGCGAAGGCGGGCTTCCCGAAATGCCAGGGGTATCGTCCCTCGGACTTGGTGAGGTGTCCTGTTGACGAAGCTTAGGTTTGCCTGCCTCACGAAAACGAGGACCGGGGGCGGCAGCGACGTGGAGGGCCTAAGATAACTGCCTGTGTCGGTGCCAGATGTTAGAGACCGCCGGGCTGTGAGCGGTCTGTGTTGGTGTAGCAATTAATTTGCTGCGTTCTTCGCAGCCAGCCGTGATTGGGTGTGCGGACCCGACAGTCTGGATCCGAGCCTGTGGCCCTTTCTGAGTCGTCCGGACCGGGAGTCTCAGCCAGGTCATCACAACGGACCAGGTACATCTAGTGCGTGTTGGAATACGTGGCTGCAAGAAACACGGACGCTCCTGTTTGAGAAAGCCTGGCTTCTCATTCGTGCGAGCCTGCCTGCCGGTCTTGTTATGCATGCATTCGCAGATCGCCTTTCCTTTTTCTCTTCACCCGCAAATTCGTTTCGACGGCCGAAGGGAGCTAGGAGCCTTGCGTCACCCGCGAATGGCAGCCAATCTTCCTTGTCTCGCCCTCGTCCAGGGATGCCCCGTCGAGCTTCCGAGTAGTAGACCACACTGTAAAGAGAAATGGTGCGCCATCGGGGGTGATACGGAGACACTCACGGCCGAGGGTGATTGGATCTCTCATACATGCCTGGGCAGTACTGCAGGAACCCAGCGAATCGAAACAGAAGACGCATGCGCCTCCATTGCCTTGTATGCTCTCACGGAGGAGGGACCAGCCGTTGGTGGGCCGGGCCATTGTCTTGAAACGGCGTCTCGTCGACAAGCGCGGCCATCGGGGCCGTGAAGCAATGAGCAACGGCACCTCCAGCCGGGCGACATTATTGGAGGTGGGCTTGTCTTGGGCTTTCGTGGAAGGTGCCGGGAAGTGGCTGTCGACGGGAACGGAAGCTTGGTGCGGAAAGCCTGTTGCGCAGCTGCTGAGCTCGGTGCAATGAAACCAGGGCATTGGGCCAGGGAAAGCTGGCACTGTTAGCACTGTGCGGCTGGCGTAGGCGGGCGGGAGCGCGTGGTTTGGGTTGGTCCCTGGCGTGTTGGCTATCAACCCCAGTCGCGGGGAACACCCACAAAAGACAGAAGGATGCCAGTCTTTGTTTTCTTTGCGCTGCGTAGTGTAGAAGCCGGCGAGCACATCGAAATTAACACACATAGCCTCTGCTGGCCCCATCATCCAAGGCAGGTGCAGCTCGAGGGGCGTCTGCCCTCGGACAGGTATTTAATAGACTCAAAACCCCACATGAAGTAGGTACGAGGGGCAGAGGAGGACCTTCGAACCTTGCGCGCCTCCCAACTCCGCTCCCCGCTCTACCGAGCTACCTTACCCACCCGATTTCGACCTTCCGCTCTGCGCGCAGGGAGGGGGCTTGTGGTTCCCGTCTTCAAACCTCCAACCTTGCGGGCTTCTTTCTTCAGGTTGCCCCCATCCTTCGTTTTACTCCTCGCGCCTCAGCTTTGGGCACCGCCTGCTCGCCCGCTCCAACAAGACGCAGCATACCTACATCTTGACGGCAAATCTCGGGGCCAGCAAGGCGCGGAGACGCCCAGCAGACCAAGGTTTCGCTACTGCTCAAGTAGTGGATTGGTGCCGTGCCTTGGTACCCTGAAGGGCTGCAGACCTGCATCGCTGCGACGCCGGGCGTTATAAAGGAGCCCTACCCCTTCTCCTTCGATCCCCGCCTGCGGTTGGCTCGACGGCATCGCACCGGCTCGCAATCTCCAAGAGGCAGCAATTTAACTATACCGTAAGACGTCGACTCTGGGGTTGCATTGCTCGTCGTCGGTCAGCTTTGCGCCGGAAACTTCGCTCACGTTGCGACACTTCCAATTGCGAGGTGAGTGGCGTCGACGGCGGCCTCGCCGCTATCCAACCCCTTTTCCCTTCGCACTCTTCCTGCCTTGTTGGTTACCGGCCTGGGCCTCTAGGTTGGACAGCATCTCCTGCGACTGGCGCTCTGTGCTCCATCTCATTCAGCCTCAGCCGATCCATCGGTATATTTCCCTCTTCTTTTTACCCGACGCGTCCCGCCCGCCCATCCCACCAACTCGCTCCGCTGCCGTTCCAGGTCCCCAGATCAGCTTGCTGCCATCTCCCGGGACGTCCCATCCTGACCCACCGCGGTTGGGGGCACGCACGGCGGTTACGGGACATGGATCGATCCAGCCATGCCGGCCAGCAGTACCCATACGCACATATTATTTCATCCCCGTAATGGCCCCCATTCGCGACGTGACATTCAAAACTTTCTTTCTTCCCTCTAACGTGTTTTCGCTTTGGCCGCTTTGCGCACGCGATATCTCGCTGCGCCTTCGTGAAGCCGCTCACTCGTCTCGTCTACTGCTTTGCCCGGAACCTTTTTATTTCTTTCGTTCTCGCCTGCCGTGGCCAATGCCATTATTCTAACATCGTCGTTTTAGAGCCATTGTCTTCCCGAATTCTTGTGGCGGGTGTGGATGGGCCGAGGTTCTCGGCGCCCCAGACAATAAACTTGTCACCAGTCCGCTCAGGATAGGCGCTTGAGACCACAGGGTGCCCGTCTAAGGGGGTGTTGTTCCCAGATCTCCAAAATGGACGGCCATCAGATGTAAGCCCGCTCGCCCGTTCAGGCTGGTGTATCAGCCAGTGGGACGATACTGACGTGGGAGCTTAGGAATAGCGACCCCAGCACATCGCAGATGTCCCGTATCCCCGCAAATATGTATCAAGAAAACGGCAGATTTTACGGCACCTTTCGAAGGGGGAAATACATGTTCCCAATTGATGAGGTAAGGACTTTTGTTGCTGCTCAAGCAGTCAAAGGTCACCACTTCTGCCTATGTTGAGACGCCAAGCTAACCGGTATTCCAGGAGGAACTGGATAAGCTGGACATTTTTAACAAATTCTTTATGGTTGCGCGTCATGACCACTACTTCACCAGCCCCCTACATAATCGGGAGACACCCCGTATTATGGACTTGGGATGCGGCACTGGGATATGGGGGATTGAAGTAGCCGAGTATGTGTTCTGCTGCCTCGCCTAATGTCAATGCTGAACTAAACTTTTCCACCAGGCGGTACCCGAACGGGACCCATGTCGGCGTGGATTTGAACTTGATCCAGCCTGAGTTGTAAGTACCTTCATTTCCCACTTATCGACCTTGCACTAACCTCGTTCCTCTTTCCCATAGTATTCCTCCCAATATTCAGTTTCTGCAGAGGGATATTGAGGTGCCGTGGCAGGACATGGGGCTTGCCTCATGGGATCTCATCCATATGCGTACGCTGAATGGCAGCATTGCCAATTGGCCGAAGCTATATCAAGAGATACACAGGTAGGTGGTTGTCCTATAATGTTACGATGAGTCGCATCGTTGAATTTTCCCCCCCAGACATCTTAGGCCTTATTACGGATTTGTCGAGCAAGTAGAGATCGACTGGATGCCTCGCAGCGATGATGGGACATTGCCGCCAGGTTCTTACCTTGTTCAGTGGGCAGAAGAGCTACTGAATGCCATGGATGGCTTCGATCGGCCCCTGCGAATGGACAGCAATCTCACGAAGCAGCGTATGCTAGAAGCTGGTCTGGTTGACGTGAATGAGGAGATCATCAAGTTTGCCCTCAATGGGTGGCCGAACGAGCCACACGCCAAAGATATGGGGAGGTGGTTCAATCTCGGTTTCGTTCAGGGGGTGCAGGCGCTCTCCCTGGCGCCTTTGTATCGAGGCCACAACAAACCGGCCGCCGATATCAACAGCCTGCTCGAGAAGGTTGTCGCAGAAGCCGGGTCACTCAAGATTCACGCATACTTCACTCTGTGAGTAGTTTCTCAACTATGCGGCTATATGCGGACAGCCACCGGTACGAATGTGTGGACTACAGCTAACAAGAACACAGGCACGTCTTCACGGCAAGGAGACCTCAATGATCCAAGCCAGTTTGTATGCTTACACTCTGAGGCCCGCCTTGCTAGGTGGGCAGAGGCTGGGAAGCCAACAATGTTTCGCGCATAGCAGAGGCCTCCATCTCGCGTTATCAACGTTACCGTGACGGCAGCCTGCTATTCTGGGTTAAGATTGTGTTTACAATGCAGAATCCCAGCTTGGTACCTTTGCGCTCCGGCCTCGTCTGAAGGCACCGCGTTGTTGGTCTATCAGTGTCTCGATTCCTGTGGCGGCCTGAGTCGTCCCAGCACACTTACCGCAGCGTCGGTTGGCCATGATTTGCGGCCTGGTTTCGTTGCTTTGCCGAGAATGAAAGACAGCGCAAAGCGCATTCCGCCGCGGTGGGCTTGGAGGTATGAGAAGGAGGGAGCTGGTGCCTTCGTTGCTACAGCATCCCACTCCCGAATCAATAGGCCAGAGCGCGTCGAGCGGCTTACCTCATGACGCGGAGGCCGAACTAAGTCAGAGATAGCCCGCTTGCCAATGTAAACACTGACTTGTCATCCTGATGAACCGCAAGATTATATTGCAAATGCCGCGTTCCGGGTCATGGATACTCCTTGCCAGCCATCCCAGGTCGATGGCACCATCGTCATTGCTGCAGGACTGTTTAGAGCTTGTGTTTGGTCTCTAGTATGCGCGGTATTCGCATTGGTCGTGCATGAATGAGTTGTAGCCAATATCGTGGGGCTGGGTTGATCGAGATCCTGCACTCCCGGGTCAGATCGGCCAACATAAGAGGTAGAAACTTGTTGATATTCCACCCCCCAAAAAAGCTTCCAACCCTTGTTGCGTTTATGGCTCCTAACCGATATCTTGATCAGATTGCTTTGGGAAAACCAACAACAGAGTGCTGAGCTGGGATCCTGTAACCAACCCAAGCTGGGTGGGTTCTCAGCACAGGGGAGGCGAACAGCTTTCCATGTTCGCTAGGGCATCAAGTCCTCACGCCCGGTAAGTTGGTGGGAAGTGATGCGGCCTGCCCGCTGTGCACATGTTCCTCATATGCCCCTGAACACTTTCTTTTCCCCCGCTCACTGTCTGCCATGCCATGCAAGGTGCTGGCTCTTTTCCCAGAAAGTAAGAAAGCCGGAATCTCCGCCTTCGCTTAGGCCCAGGATGCTCGCAGAGCGGCTACTAGGTAGCAAGCTTGTAGCAACAAAGTACCATTGACATGACCGTCTCCCCCCCTTTCCTCCTCCCCCTTGCTGCGAGCCGAGTTCGGGCTTGCCGGCCGCAGATTCCAGCTGAAAGTGCGCGAGGAGAGGTTGGGGGATGTGTCTCAGGTAGGTCACACCAAGCGACGGCTGCCCGTCTAGCTCAGTCATTCCCCTTCTTCCCTCTCCCATATTCTGCCCAGGGTGGTTGGGTCATGCGGTTGGTGCTAGCCCCTTTCCGGGTTGACATGAGATGATAATAGACAAAGCGATCCAGGATCATGTATCTATTCACAATACGACTATGCCAGCATAACCAGAAGACCC
>Ga0247780_1000032_pt1 | contig 130471 bp, 142 predicted proteins | sample UWRJL079202R5_FD_179927 | JGI IMG/M metagenome (GOLD analysis project Ga0247780, IMG submission 179927) | Plant litter microbial communities from Arlington Agricultural Research Station in Wisconsin, United States - UWRJ-L079-202R-5 | ecosystem: Environmental > Terrestrial > Plant litter >...
GTTTTTTGTTGGGGGGGGGGAGATAGGTTGGGGGCACTCAATCGGGTCAGCGCTATAGGTTGGGTTCTGTATCCCCCATGATAAAAGGGTGGGATGGAACAGATGTGTCTTGTACTGTTAGGCTCACACGGTTCGGTAGTTACTGGAATGAGAGATGAGGGATGATCGATGCATAATGTTTAAAGCTGACCCAGTGAGGCTGTCTGGGTACCTGAAATTAAAGTTGCTGGAGCAGTCCGGGGGTGGGGTTCCCGACAATGCAGGATGACGTCGACAATTCGGGGTCTGTCCCACATGGGGCACACCTCGGCACATGCAAGATGGAGCTGCAACATCACAATGATCCGCTGATGTGCTCCGCTGCTGTGGTCATCGCGAATGCAGGACATACATACAACATGATGCAAAGCGCCAGGGGACTGTGATTGAATATATACCCTATACCTTATCCATTCCTGTTGTCTTGCCTCGATCCTCACATCCCGTTACCACCTCCTGCCATTACATTCCTCTCCCTTCCCAGACGAACGCACAAGATGCCGCGCGCATCCAAGCTGCTCCCCTCGCTGGGCCATGCGGCCTCGGGCGCTGGCGGTACAGTTGCATCGACGCTCGCAATCTACCCACTCGACTTGGTGAACACACGACTCAAGGTCCAGCGACAACTCCGCGCGAACGGGACAATCCGCGAGTGCGATGCGTATGACGGGATTCTCGACGCGTTTCACGCTATCTATACCAAAGAAGGGGGAATATCGGCGTTGTTTGCGGGGTTGGGATCTGATTTGGCCAAGTCGGCGGCGGATTCTTTTCTTTTCTTTTTGTTTTATACGGTAAGGCCCATGCGTGGTGCGGTCTGTATGCTTTGGTTTAGAGGCTGACATTGCGTGTGTATAGTGGTTCCGTGCAAGGCGACTACGTGCGAGAGAGGATGCAAGATATCTCAGTGTATTGGAGGAACTTGCTGTTGGTGCTGCTGCTGGGGCGTGCTCCAAAGCGTTTACGACGCCTGTGAGCAACGTCGTCACACGGCAGCAAACGGCAAGCCTTCTAGGTAACGGGGCAACCGACAAGGGGACGTTCAGTGAGACGGTTGCTGAGCTTAGACGAGAGAAGGGCCTGCTCGGGTTATGGGCAGGGTACTCCGCAAGTCTCGTGCTGACACTGAATCCGAGCATGACGTTCTTTTTGCAGCAAATGCTCAAGAGACTACTCGTCCCCCGCGAGAATTGGGATGAGCCGGGAGGGGCGATAACATTCTTGTTGGCGGCACTCAGTAAAGTGTCGGCGACGTCGATAACTTACCCGTTTCAGGTTGCCGTGAGTTGCTCCTGATTTACACCCTTTTTGTTCCTTTACGCTGTCGCTCTTTCTCGGACAAGAAGAAGTTCTAAACTGGTTGCTGATATCCACCCCAGAAGACTAGAGCCCAGATTTCAACGTCCCCTACGGAAAAAAGGGCGGCAAAGCAGACCGATGTACCGTCGAAAGCGCTAAGTGCCGGAGTCCGGAGTATAGCGAAGGACACCATTTTTGCGACGGTGTTTCGAATAGCAAGGGCCGAAGGCATCAGGGCCCTGTATGACGGAATTGGTGGAGAGTTGCTGAAAGGATTCTTTAGTCATGGCACTACGATGGTATCGAAAGACATCATCCATAGTTTTCTGGTCCGGCTCTATTTGGGATTGATTATCTTTCTCCAGAGGTACCCCCGAATCAAGACCAGGCTTCTTGAAAGGATGCGTAACGCTCAAGGGGAGCTGGGGCGCGGGTATCAAATAGCCACATTATTGAGCGTTGGGATCCGTCGGCGAGGGATGCGAATTTTTGGCGACACCCTTGGTTCAGGAGAACGAACACTCGGGAGCCTGATGTGGGGAAGCGAGAATGGTATGAAATGATGACAAGTTGCATGCGTCAGTCGTCACATTGATAGGTTGATGAATCGATAGGTCGCTGATGCCCGTCGGAACTGCCGCCTACCTGGTGAAGAGGATATTCGATGGTCGTCTCCAAAGCCCTTCAAGCACTAGCATTGAAAATTGACCAGCTCTCTTCTGACTTGGCTGGCACCGCCAGCCGAGAATCCCGTTCCTTCGCGCCGCAATTCTACCAGTCCAGGCTTAATCTTCTCCTTTTCGCCTTTGCCCTTTTTCTCGAGCTTGTCGGAGAGATTCGCTTCGCAAACATAACACAGCGCAATACCCGATTCGGCATCCGGGGAATGGGGATCTCCATGATCCGATGGTTTCATGAACTTGTCAGCGCAACTTTTGCAAAGAACATGACCGCAGGGTTTCGCCATAACGGCCCTTGATGAATTGGACAGCGCTTTTTTGCAGGCAGGGCATATCCTCTGTTTGGCTTTGGTAGTGGCGTCGGTCTCCTCGGTAAAATTAACAGTGATGAGGGTGTGAAGCGAATACAAGTGCGGTCGATCCTCCGGTGATACTGGGCATGTCGGTTGGCTTTTTACCTTCTTTTTCACCTCGTGCAAAGTATCCTTTTTGTTAGACGATGGGGTCACCGAGGGTGACCAGAACGACGGAAGGGTAGGTTTTGATGCCTGCAGGAGTGGGTTAGAAGCCGGGAAGTATGAGAGGTAGTAGCGCAACCAACCTTCTCGTCGTCCATCTCTTTCCGCGCCTTTCTCAGTCTCTGTTCCGAGATGCGCTCCAATTCCCCCTGCTCAAGCCGGAACTGTTCATCCTCACGCTTGCGCTTCCCACCCATCTGCTCCGGGGCCGCAGCTGGAGGCAACTCTTTTGCTGTTGGTTGTGTCCTTCCCTTTGCGGTCTGCGCGCCCCCGTTGACCTTTACTTCAAGTCCTGCTTGGGTGAGCTCAAATTCGCGGACGGTGCGCTCCTTGGCCTCGAGGTTCTGGCGGGCTTGATCCTCTAGTATCTCATGCTCCTCCTGTTCCCGCACCTTCTCAGTGCGCTTGATCTCCTTCTTTTGAGCCACGATATTATTGAGGGCGCACTCGCGGCAGAAGATATCGCCGTGAAGGCACGAGACTGGGTCGATTGCCGGTTCTAGACACAAGCCGCAAGAGGCGAAGGGAAGAAACGACTCCCTCCCGAGACGCGCCGTGGAAGAGCCCCATGCCGCCCTTGCGAGTGTGCGCTCGTGCGCTGTGAAGACGGGGCGGCTTGTGTTTCTTTTGCCTGTACAGTCAGTTTTCGGCTTATTCGGGTTAAAGCTGTGGATAGAATACCTACTGTGAGACATTGTTTGTTCTGCGATTTTCGATGTCCGGAGTAAAAGGACGGCTTGAACTGACGGATTGGATGTCTGGCTGGGGGCGGTGCGAGTCGCATTTGCCAAGCCCCCCGACAAAAGTTGATGTGGGGCCGGCTGTGGGGAAGTCTTCCGCCGTTGGCTGATTGGAAGCCGCCCTCCCTCGGCAAACCCCTGGCATTTCGCGAATTTGGCCCTTGTTCCACCAGCTCATTGCTGTTTTTGCCTCTCTCCTTTTCATCCCAGGTCACTCATTCACTTGTGTTTTTGTGTAGAGGGGAGGTACAGCGTGCGAACTCATAACTGTATCTCCCGCTTCCTCTCATTATTCTGGTTGCGAACATTCCAGCAGGACAGATTCTGTGAATATTTTATCCGTTGCTATCAACCTGATTATTCCGTCACGAATTCCCAATGCGACGCACATGAGGCTGTAGAACTCAAGCCTCATTAACAATGTCGCAGCCTTCGACCCCCTCAAAGCCGAGCCTGCCATGGCGTATAGCGTCGTCCTCGATCATGGGGGTGACGGGAATTATCTCGCGGGGGTTTCTATGTGGACTCAACACGGTTGAGACCACGGGGCTCTCGAGGTTCGTTGAGATACTTGATAGTCGCCAAGCTCCCGAGAAGAGACAGCGAGGACTTATTACTGGTAAATATTCAACTCACACTGGAAGCAGCCGGTACTCATGCTGACTCTTCTGCAAGTCTCCAACCATGTAAGCGTGTGAGTGGTCTCTCATGTGGCCGAACCGGTGATACCCAATCTCACCCCGACTCCAGGCTCGATGATCCAGTCATCTGGGGTCTTCTGCCCCTGAGCTACGCCTTCAACCCATCCAACCTAAGGTGGACGCTTGGCGCTCACGACATATGTTTCAAGAACAGGTATGCTGAAATCCAGTCATCCCTCAGCACGTTTGCTAACGCCTCGTCTAGTGTACTCGCTAGCTTCTTCAACTTAGGCCAGGTCCTCCCGACCCACCGCTCCAAACACTCACCAAATGGTGGTCCCTTCCAACCTTCCATTACCCAAGCAATCCGCCTTCTCTCAAGCCAGCCCTTCTCTTCCCCACCTCCACCCCCCTCAGAGACCCATTTCTCCGACCCGTTCACCTGCGGTGCTCTAACCTACACCACGACCGGCGACGACACTGTTCCCGCCCCCTCAGTCTACATGCGTAACCGCCACTCGTGGGTACACGTCTTCCCCGAAGGACTGGTACACCAACACCCGGCCGCCGACCTACGGTATTTCAAATGGGGCGTGGCGCGCCTCATCCTCGAGGCCGAGCCGGCACCGGACGTGCTGCCCATGTTCATCGAGGGTACCCAGCGCATAATGCCCGAGTTCCGCACCTTTCCCCGATTTTTGCCCCGCGTCGGTAAGCCCGTACGCGTCGCTTTCGGCGAGGTGCTTGACTACGAGGCCACGTTCGGTGACCTCCGGCGAAAGTGGCAGGCACTTGTTCTGCAGACGCGAGTACAGCGGGAGCTTGTCTTGCGGGAAAAGGAAGTAACGATGCTTGGGGAATTGACAGATGATGTGCTGCGGTACGGGCGGGAGGCTGAGGAGATCCGGATTGAGGTCGCCCGGCGCATGCGCGAAGAGGTGCTGAAAGTGAGGAAAGCCATGGGTGAATTCCCCGACCCAGACCCAAGGCTAGGCGATGCTTCGACATGGGCGGCCGATGCCGGGGTGAAGGAAAAGAAGTATAAGAGTCGGGTCGACGGGAGTGATATTAATCAGGACTAGGTAGATAAAAGAACAGCTGTGCTGATGGAGTGTATAGATGTATATATACTACAACCCTAGATGGCCTGTCTAGGCGACTGATGCTACCATGAAGGGGGAGTACTGCCAGTAAAGCTAGGCTTAATGTATAGCAACGGCATCTGGTCGTTAAAGCACCGCTACGTTCTACCGTGTGTACTGTCTCTTCGACCTTCCCCATGCAGCGTCGCAGGCCCCAACATCAGCAGCTCTCTCTCTAACAACTGGCACATACGACCATACACTGGAAAATTCGGGATCCCGTCCGCTCTCCCATAGACAAGCCAATGAGGGCCAGACTGGTTGTTGGGTCGCTGACGACCAGCGAATCCCTGGCGTTGTATGTCTTTTTGGTGATCCACCTTTTTGGTGTTTTGATCAGCTGTGTTGATGTCTTTCCCTTTGCTTCCACCTCTAATCTGCATTGCCTTTTACACTTGTTGTAAGTGTGTTTGGAACCCGATTTAAACCCAGTTCGGTCTCGATTCGTTTAGCTTTTCTACTTGTCATCAACCCCTTCCATACCTGCTCTATATATATTGAGCACGAGATCGTAACCCAGATGCAAACCAACTGCTACCCGTTTCTTACCCGTTTCCTACCGGGCACTGACTCTTCATTATACGTACCTAAGGCAATGCCAAGAAAACCCGGTGTCTATACTGGAATCAACGGTACCACTGAATTCATTACTGTGCATATAGGGTGGAATATTTCTGTGTGTGAAGTAAATAACCCCCCCCTTTCCCAAACTAAACTCGGAAACATCAGTAGCTGGTTAACATTAGAACAGAACACAATTTACAACAAACCATTAAGTAACTAACAGATATTAATTGTATTCAATCGACCTCATGGGGTATCAAATTTCCTAATTCCTATCTAAACACTTCCAATTTCTAGTGTCACCCTATATGTAACCCATATTGCAAAGACCAAACCCCCAACGCCAACGCTATGCATCAATCATCCAAATACAAAAGAAAAACACTCCCAGATCTCTTCACTTTATCCTCAAACCATCACCATAGTAGCAACCAAAAAAGCCAACAGCGCCACAACCCTCATCTCTCCCCCCCTCTCGCTCGACCCCCCGGAGGAACTCCCTGCACCTGCCGAAGCCTTCCTCCCCGTTGGCGTAATCCCATTCAGCCTGTCCGCTGCATCGATCGCCGGGCCTTGATCATAGAAATCAACAAGCACAAACACGGGCTTGATCCCCCATTGCCCCTGGCACGTCTGCGCGTGCAGACCCAGCGCCCCGGTGGTGGTGGTTGAGGGGCTATTTGTTGTGGCGATGTCATTGACGTTAGGCACGGTGATGTCCTTGGTGATTTCGGTATACGCGAAGTGGTTCATCAGGGGGAGCATGCCCTTGGAGATAGCAGGTGCGGCGTCGCCACGGAGGGAGGACGGGCGGTCCAGAGTGCAGTTGAATGCGGAGAGGCGGCGGACGTCGAAGGCGGTTTCGAAAACGTAGGTGAATTCGTCGAGGAGGTAGGGGTAGGCCGAGGAGGGGGTGGCCGAGGCGAGGAACGTGACGAGGCGCTTTTGCGAGGCGATCATGTCCTGGAGGGAAGGCCAGACAGATGTTGCGGTTGAGGAGGAGGGAACGTAGCCATAGGCCGAGATTCCAGAGGATTCGAAGGCCGTGCCAAACGAGGAGGCGGGCTGGTTGTCCGAGTTGACGAGCAGAATGGTCACCACGTCGTTCGGGTTGGCGTCCATCCAGACCTTGATGCGGGCGAGCCAGGTGTCGAGCGGGCCGGCGTCGAGGAGGGAGCAATCTGTGTGGCAGAGCCGGAGGGTGGTGTTGACCAGATGTACCTGGGCCTGGAGGAGGCGGATGCCGGCGGACAGGGCGACGGTGGCATTGAAGTACTGATTTCCCGCCAAACTGTTGCCTGTGCTGGCGTCACGCAAGAATGCGCTGTCGTGGGCCCCCATATGGGTGATGTTGTTGTAGGCCCGCGGGCAAAGCGCCGGCGAGTTGTTGCAAGCTACGACCGTACCAGTGCCGGTGCCGCTTGTTGCGGAGCCCGTGGCGGCCACGGCTGCCGTCGTGGTGGTACTAGATCCCCCACCGAATTGCGGGCTTGACTGAGCAAATGAGGCCAGCCCGAGGAGGGCCGTTGCGGCCCAGACTAGTGATGGGACCATGATTATGTTTAGGGGGTTTGAAAACAGCAAGAAACTCGAGTATTCTCTTCTGTAGAGACCTGATCGAAAGAGAAGGCGGGCTATCCACGGCTTATAAGGCAACCCAAACGTCCTGAAACCCGAGCAAGCAAAAGAAAACAGGGGTTGACGCAAGACAGTTAATACGAGAAGGAAGACACAAAATATAAAGGAAAGGGGGATCCATCTCCTATGTACGAGTAAATCCTGGACTATGCCACTTATTCACCCGGGTTACAAGTGTCCTGGAACTGCTAGGATCTGCTAGGATCTGAGCCATCCCGTCCCGAGTTGTGTGTTCGCCCCGTTTGCCCCAGCAGCCGCAAACACTTACGGGCCTTGCTGTTGGAGGAATGCGGGTTCATTCCCCACAGGCCTGGGAACTGCGCCTCAAGCCATTGTCGTCGTCAGCTGTTTCGGATTTCCGCAGTGCTGCACCTCACCTCCGCTCCGCCATCCGTTTTGTCTTTGGATTCTTTGTCAACACAATCTGGGAACAAAAAAAAAGGCTGCGGAAGAAACACCGCCAGCCCGTAGCACAATAACACCCGGGAAACACAGCCGAGGAAACAAGAGACATATTTGATGCATACCTAGGAGACATGTCTGTGTTCGTCAATGCGAAACAGAGCCAGCCCGCTAAGCGGAAACCGAAGCCTGGGCCCCTCGGGCCCTACCGAGCCTTCCCCTGCAACTGGAACCCCTGCCCCACAGGTTACCGTCTGATCCAGCCCTCAGCCCCGTGCACTTTACCCTTTTCAGTCGCTGCCAGCTCCCCAGCTGCAAAAGCCTGAACCGAAAACGAACGCCTCGCAGCGGGCAACGGGTGCCTCTCAACCTACCGACTCTTCCAAGCATGAACCTTACTATTTTTGGCGAGGGTCGGCCCCAGGGCCCTCGGTCTTGGTGCAAACCTTCCCCCCGCGGTAGTAATCGACCAATACACATGGAATACGGACAGCCGCGCGTCCGACACCTTACATGCAGAATCGGCAGTGAGGGCACACTCACTACATACCTACACAGTAAGACGCGGATACCCAGTCTCGCAAGACGCGGCCGCGCCTAGCCAGAACGATCATGATTTGTTGCTCCATTAAACTTCATGACCATCTCGGGACCGACGTCAGCGCCGCCAATACTCTATTGCACAAAGCACTCCGGACTGCATAGGGCTCTGTCCGGGGTAGTGTCACACTTGGACTGCGCCCACTATTGGCTTGGGACTTTTGTGCGATGATGATTTCCATATCCTGACTGCCACACTCGGAATGAGCCTCACTAGTCACAGCCAATAGGTATGTCGTTCAAACTCGAAGTCCGTAACTCAACCAGCTCGGCTGTAGCCTTGCCATGAAGCCCATCCATCACCTCGAGAACGCAAACGACAGCAGTTTCCTGTCCCGGGTGAGCAACCGAGGAAGCGTACCGAAAGTACAAACTGACAGAGACGCGTGGTCGACATAACAACCTTTTCCTACTCGCCACAACGCACGCTGTCCATGCCATCGCTACATAAATAACTTGGAAGTAGCCCCATGATAAAATAAGCCCAAACCGCAACTTTAATTGACAGTCGCTCGCCCTGCCATGCGTACAATGTCGAATACACCACGCGTCCAATAAGTTTAAAAAGAAGGGGAGGCAGAAGAAACATTACCTAATCATCTCTGGCTTCTTACTCCGGATCATCTGCATACTGCGCCTCTTCCTTAAGCTTCTCCAGATGCTGTTTGCCTTCCTCGGTAGTGGCGTCAATGATTTCTTCTTCAAGGCTTAGAATACCAGCCTGGAAAGCAAAGCAAAATTAGCAAGACTACGCAACCAAGCAAGACCCGCCGGAGACGTACCTCTCCCAGCTTGCCCACCAGCTCTTCAGCCTCCTCCACTTTCATACGCCCCAGCACCTTATTCACTTCATCGAGCTTACCCGTCTCTAGAGCCTTTCTCATCTCGGGTTTGAAGCTCTCAAAGATCTTCCGCCCTTGCTTCTCTGCTGGGTCCTCACTCTCTGTTGGCGGGATACGGATGTTGATCACAGTGCCCTCCTCTACAGCATGCAGCTGAATCTGCTCCACGCCGTCCGCCACACCATCGGCTGCATCCTTCTCGCGTTGTAGGTTGATCTCACGCGCCCGCGTCTTGATCTTCAAGTATGTGTCCTGTACGTCTTTGAAGAAGACGTCTTGAGCTTGGTGGCCCTTTGTGGTGATACGCTTGAAGAAGAGGGCTACACCGTCGCGTCCCAGCGCCCTGCAGTACTGCAGCAGAAGCGCTTGGTGGACGCAGTTTCGCGCATAGTTTTCGCGGCCCTCGAGCTGGGCGTCGAAAGCGAGCACGAGCAACCCGTCAGTCTCTTTCTCTGTGAGAATCTCGGGGTGTTGCCCGAGGAAGGCGAGACTCTCGCGGTATGACCCCTTGTCGATTTGGGCAAATTTCCGGCCCATCGGGGAGGCGTTCATCTCTTCATCGTCATCGTCATTAGAGTCACCTCCAGCGGCGGTGTCCTTAGGAGCCGAGGGGACGAAGTTGGGGTTGAGAAGCTCAACACTGGTAGATGGAGCGGACGACGAGGCGGGGGTGGTCGACTTGTTGACATGCGAGCTGTCGAAGCCAGTATGGATACCCTCGCTCGTGATCTTGCTGCGCTCTTCCTTCTCCAGCTCTTCCAGCTTCTTATACAGGTCTGACTGCAGGTCCGTGACTTTCTTGAGGTGCTCTCCAATCTCGTCTACCATGGCGCCGTACCGCTTGTCTTGCTCGACCTTCCTCTCATCCAGAGCCTTGTTGACCTGGTCGAGCAGAGTTGCCATCATTTTCGTGTAGGTGGGCAGCTGCTCTTCGGAATTGTGCACACCGGCCGGCCGAGGCGGCGGCTGGTCGTCTTTGGGGTCAATTGTAGCCGCCGACTCCATCACAGCGCGGAAGGCAACCTCGCCCGGATTACGAGACTCAGCCTCGGCGGCATGGCTCTTGAGCGAGGCAAGAAGGGATGATATGCGCTTGATCAGGGAGTCGTTGATGACACGCTCGTACTTAAGCGTTTCGATGTTGTTCTTGCGCTGCTGACGCTCCATGTGAATCTGCGTCTGCTTGGCGCGAATGAAAGACCGTTTATCGACATTGGGATGCACCTCGATATCGGAGTCATCGCTGAGCTCCAGCGCATCCTGGCTGGGTGATTAGTTACACGAAGCGGACCGAGGGGTTCGGTGGAGGGGATACGCACCCATTTGCTGTAGTCGACAGGCATGATGGCTTTCTGTTACTGCCTCTGTAAAGACTATGGCCCAGGTGTCAAACTCTCGCCGCTCGATGTAGAGACTAAACAAGACGGAATGTAGTCCAGGTGAGGAGTGTTGCGGGAAGTCTTTGGTGGGCGAAGGCAACCGGCCATGGCGGGGTAGCTCCAAGAAGTGGAGACAGAAAGCTATAGAAGCTCGACAGCAAGCTTTCTTGATTCAACAACCCCGAAACACAAGCACTGGGGAGGGATTGCACGGAAAGATGAGAGATTTGAATTCTTTGCTCCTCTATCCTGGAATTCAACGCCTCTCTGATCTTGTATCCCAGCTCTTATTGTACAAGCCATATTCCACTTCCCCCTCGGCACCCTTTCTGACGCCCAAGCCACCTACCCCACATTCCCGGGGAGCTCTTTGCTCTAGCAAATGCGGCCACTCAGACAGCCTCTTGAACACTTTGAGAGCGTTATTCCTCCCAATATCTACAAGGTCCCGGTTTCCGATTGGGACATGGTCGTCAAACCACACGCAGCCGTTTGGAATGCTTTCGAACGGATAGTCGATTGAGAACATGATGGCCTCGACCCCTATTTCCTGCATCGCGCACAGCAGCGCTGGCGTCGAGAAGTGCCCTGACGTCGTGATGAACAACTGGGTGCCGAAATAGTCACGCACCAGTTTATCTTTGGCCATCGGCATGTCGGGGAATCGAGCCCTGTTCAGCTTGTGATCGATACGGTAGAGGTCGTATGGTCTCCGCAGAGAGTCAGAGGGCTGTCCCAACCCCGAACGTCAAGACAAGTGGTCACTTACATATGCTCTCCCATGTGTCCGATCACGATCTTCAGTTTCGGAAACCGATCCAGCACCCCGGCTGTCACTATTCCCAGCACATGCATGCCCACGCGATGCGCATATCCGAGTGCTGAGAAGGCCAGCCACGGCCGGTCCTTCCACATCTGTTCAAAGATAAGGGGTGTTGCCTCTCGCGGATGTAAGTCTGTGCCAAATATTAGCTGGTATCTTGCACTTCGCGGCAACCCTTCACATCTCCGGAACAGACGCAGTCTACCCCCGACTCCGGGACAACAGAAAAATGATAATGCTGGAAGGAAGCCGCTCGGGTTAGCACTCACAAACTGGACACTCGAGTTCCTCGGCAACCTTCCAGAAGACATCGTACTCCGGTCGATCAAAGAACAGCATCGTGTTTTTATCTTGGCCAGCGCTCTGGTAGTCGTTGATTATAACCCCCACAAACCCCGTCAGGTCTGCAATACAACGCCGGAGTTCCTCGCCGGCCTGGGCCGGGTCATGCATGCTAACGGATGCAAGAGCAGCAAACCGGGCCGGTGCCCGGCTGACTTCGGCTGCGAGACGGTCGTTTGCGAGGTGGGCGAGATCTTCGGCCTCCTGGCGGTCCGTCGCGCCTTGTGGTCCGGGCGATGAGAGGGACAGGACCATCATGTCGACCCCATTCTCGTCCATCTGCTGGAGGCGGGTGCCATGGACGTCAAGCAGGTTGGCGACGAGGTCGCCGCCGATAACACCTTTGGGCGCGAGGGTAGCTACATCGTAGGCTTTGAAATTCTCTCGAATCGCCCAGGCCTCCTCGAGGGCAATCTTTCCAAACATTGTGATCTTTCAACGTAGGTCGTTGTTACTCTCAAGCATTACCTACCGGACCAGAGAGAAGTAGCAGGACCGAAGCTCTTAATAGTCCACATCTCAGCGCCCCTGGATGTACCGCCCTGTTTCAGAGCCATCAGCCCGCTCGTCATTGAGCATATTGTCCGGAGGTCGGGAGCTATATCCATCAGAGCCACGCTTCATCCGGCAAGCGGGATACGGTTTCATTGGTCTCTCGTCAATTGCCGATCAAAACGGCGGCTCAATTCCAATCCTACACTATAACATGGGATTTGCTGTACGAGCTAGTGATATTGCACCCGAAACTCACACCGCCAAATCAATCATGATGTCATGATAGAACTGTCGCGCACTGAAAGGGGATATTTACATCGCTGATATAAGCATTCCTGCCGCGCCTCGCCTCGCTCCAGCCAGCCCAAGACATTCAGGCTGGCTTTAACTGGTACACATAAACACAGGACAGACTGTCGCTTCTTCTGTCCATAGCTATAATAAAAACAACGAATCTGAGAATCATACCCCGTAGAGCCTCTTCAGAATCATCGCACCCACATATCACAAAAACATCCCATCATGCCTACCTAAGGTAACCGCGCCTTGCTGCCCTGCCCCTGAACGCCTCCAACAGAGAGAGATTGCCTGCTCATTGGTGTCATGCCCAAACACACACAGAAAGAAATAACAGAATGTGAATAACAATATCACTTCCTCTGTCCATCAACGAAGTTCAGCGCATCCTCGGTCGGTACGCAGTCGATCGTGCTAGTCTTGTTGTGGAATGTAACGCCATAGCACTTATCAGCAACGAGGACAATCTCCGGCCGGAACGTGGTGCAGATGAACTGCGTCTTCTGGTTCTTGGAGATTGAGTCGAGCAATGCCGCGACGGCAGTGCGGTATTGCGCATCCAGGTTGGCGTCGACCTCGTCGAAAATGACGAAGGGGCTGGATTCCGCCGCTTGCAGGGCAAAGATGAGGCATAGCGCGCACAAGCCTATGATGTGTTAGTAGGTCATCTTTGTGAGGGGAGGGGGGTCGGTGGCAGTCGGAACGTACTCTTCTGCCCACCACTGAGCTGCTGGATCTTTTGCTGCTCGTCGAGCACCTTGGAGTTGAACGATACACTGATGCCAACACCTGTGTAGTTCTCCACGCCGGTAGCTTGTTCCTCATCTGAGTCGATCTGGCGATTCTTGCCGCGGTCGGCCTTCCGCTGGATGACAAGACGGCCATGGCCTGCCGGGACGAGCTGCTCGAAGATGGTGGCAAATTCCTTTGAGACTTGCTTGAACGTGCGCTCAATAGCCTCGTCCTTAGCCTGGTCGAGATGCTCAATGAGCTCCTCGATCGAACCCTGTGATGTGTCGAGCTCCTTGCGCCGCTTGAGGAGCTGGTCGCGCTGCGTCGTAAAGCTCGTGTACTGGTCAAACGCCTTTTTGTTGATGTGCTTGTACTTCTTCAGGGCTTCATTAACCTTTCTGAGCCTCGTCTCGATCTAGAATTGCGTCGTTAGTCATCAGCATCATGGTTTATTTTCCGGCTGTGCAAGGCTCACCTGTTCGGACTTCATCTTCTCGTACTTTCCAAACGCCTCCTCAGGCAGAATACCAAGATCTCTGATATTCTTGGCGTACTCAGCTGCCTGGCTGATAAGACGGGCCCGCATCTGGATGTTTTTCTCCATCTTCTTTTGGTACTGATCAATACGCTTCTGGAGCTCCTGCTGCTCTTCCTCCTTTTGAGCCTTTTGTGCCTCAAGCTGCGCAATTTTGGCAGTGGCTTCTTTCCGCTTGGCCTCATTCTCATCAAACAACTTCTTGACCTTTTCGGCAGCCTTCTGAGCCTTTTTGAGCTCGCCTTGGGCCTCTTGGAAAGTCCCACTACCACCTCCGGAGATGTTCTCAAAAGCCTGACTCTGAAGTTCGTCTTGCTGCGGCTGAAGTTGTGTATACAGCTGTGTCTCCAGCATTCTTTTCTGCCCCTCTAGTTCGAGACGCTTTTTGCTGATGTCCTTCAGTTGCACCTGCAGCTTGTGCCGCTCCTCAGTGAACTCTACCAGCTGTTGCTCCTCGCTTGGCGTCAAGTTCTTCTTGAAATCTGACTGCCGTTCGTTTGTGCGCCTTGTTAGAGTCATATCGAGATTATTCAGGTTCTTTTCTACCTCCTTTAAACGCGCTTTCGCCGTCTCGAGACGATCCTTCTCACGTCCGAGCTGCGCGGTGCTGCTCTGCAAAGAACTTTTCAGGGGGTCGAAGTTGGCGTCGAGGTGCCGCATCTCTGCCTCAAACTTTGTCTCTTCACCCGTGGCAGCCGTGACCTTTTGGTTTATAGCCTCAATCTCCTGCCTGACCGTCTCAATCTCCTCCAGCTGCTCATCATAGCGATCGCGCAGCTCATTAACCTTTCGCACTGCTACCAACCGCGATCTCTTGAAGTCGACAAAGCCGCCAGTCATTGCACCCCTTTTATTCGTCGTATCGCCCTCGGGGGTGATAGCGTCTAGCCCATGGGTGCGGGCATACTGGGAAGCGATCGTCAGGTTGGGGCACACGATGGTACGGCCAAAGATCTGCTGGAAGGCCTTCTCAAACTTGGGATCGTACTCGATCTTGGTGATGAGCGGTGCAGCGTCGCTTGCCCGGGGCATCTTCACTTGCCGAGACCGCAGTTGCTCGAGCGGCATGAATGTGAGCCGACCTCCACGAGTCTTGTGCAGGTATTCGGTAAGCATCGTTCCCGTCTTCTCGTTATCAACCACATAGTGGAAGAGGCTGTTCCCGGCGACTTGCTCAGCTGGCAGCCGATAACCCTCCAAAGGCACAGTCATCAGCTCTGCTATCGTACCGTAGGCACCCGGTATATTTTTCTCGCGTCTTAGTCGCTTGATTGATGCAAGAGCCTTTGATGTTTCGCCGTTCATGGTTCTCGAAAGCTCTTGCTCCGCCGCATCTTTATCCCTCCTAGTGCTGTCGATCAGAGAAACCAACTTGGATTCTTCACGGCGCAGCTTCTTCCGCTCCTCGTCGTGCTGCTCCCTGACTTCCCGTGCCTCCTTAAGCTTCTCCCCTATTGAGGCTCGATCCCCGCTGTAGTTCCGCTGCTGGTTGCGCATTCTTTCAATCCCCTCCTCAAGTTTCACAATGGTGGCTTCCACGGATGCAACCTGATCCTTTGCCTCCATCTCGTTAGCCCTGGTTGTGCCAATTTGGAGGGTAATGTCGTTGATTTCATTGTCGAGAAAGGCATCGCGTTGGGCTTTGCTTGTGAACTGGGCGCTGCGAGTCTGTTTTTCGAGGAGGGTGTCGCAACGACCAGCGGCTTCGTCTCGCTGTGACCTAATCTTATCTTCCTGTGACTTGCACTTCTCGTACTCGGGGATAATCTTTGCAAGCTCCTTCTCAGCGGCCTGTATCCTCTGCCTGACACTCTCCAGCTCCTTCTCTTGCTGCCGCTGCTGCTGCTCACGAGCATGACGGGTCGCGTCCAGATTCTTGACGCTGAGTTCTGCTTTCGCACGGGCACGAGCAGTCTCTTTCCTGTCGTCGTCCAGCTGGCGGCGCTCTAGATCAAGGAGATCAAGCGACTTCCTAATGTCGTGGAACTTCTGCTCTAGATCGGTAATATCTTTCTCTGTCTTCTGAAGTTGCACACGATCCTTAGTTGACGCCCCTGCACCGCCCTGCCGAGCATCTTCAATCTGCTGCAGGGTCTCCGAGTTGGTCTCCTGCAAGCGGTGCCAATGGGCATATTCCAGACACCTGCGCTCTCTGTCCTTGTCCTGGAAGTCGCGCAGCTCGTTCTTTTCTTCTTCCAGTTCGCTCAGACGCTCCTTGATATAGTCGAGGAGCTCGTCGATTTTCTCCCGCTTGCTGTTGGTTTCGGCCATAATCTTGAGCGACTGTATCCGGCGGTCGTCGTAAGTGTTGGTTCCCGCGATCTCCTTGAGGAGGTTGAGACGCTCCGACTCCTTCATGTTGGTGATGGCGGCAATGCGCCCCTGGGGGACGATGTAGAAGGGGTTCTCTTTGGCAAAACCGGCCGTCTCAAGGATCTTGAGGACGTCGGATCGGGTCTGGACCTTCTTGTCGACTGAATATTCATCCTTCTTTTGGCCGATCGTCCTTCGGATGACAACTTCGTCGCCAGGCTCGCTGAAGCGCTTGTCGGTGTTGTCAAAGATGATCTCGACATATGCGGAGACCACGGCAGAACCGGAACCCTCGTGCAGAAGCGCCTGGCGCTCCTCGCGGCTCATGTTGGTGTATGCATCGCTGAGCACAAAACGGATGGCGGCGAAGAAGTTACTCTTGCCAGATCCATTTCGCCCCACGATGACATTGGTACCGGAAGAAAAGGGCTCAATCACTGTTTGCTCCTTGTAGCTGTTGGGTGGCTGGTCAGCACAAGCAATCTGGACCGTCCTCGCAATTCTCTCTGGGGTCTTGGCGCGCACCTTTTGAAGCCCTGGATGATAATCTGCTTGATGTGCATCTTTGCGACGATGCTGTCAACTTGACAGCCGAATTAGATGTCGTGAATCAATGTGCGACCAGCTCTGCCGGGGTATCATGCGCATCGGCGCGAGAGAAGGTTGGATGTCGGCGCAGTGTTGCTATTGTTCAAACGCGATTTCCACGGAATTGGCGGGGGGCGCTGGGCCCAGAAGCTCGACGCGTTCGCGCTCAGGACGCTCGGGCCGCCATCACGTGACCCTACCAACCCGGATAGCTGTCTGACTTTAAAGTGGATTCAAGAGGAATGGCGTCTTTCTAAACTTTCAATTTCTCAGCATTGACAGTCAGAACAAGGGCATGAATTATTGCCATCTTCCTGAGGACTGGGCGTGTCTTTGGCTGGGCTTGTTAAACTGTGTACGGATATCTTCAAAATTACTGCGGTTTCCAAAGCAAACATCTCGACGCAGGGGATTCCATGTTCCAAGAGTCGCACCTGTTTATTTCATGTCCGGACATGGCCGAGCCCTTAACTCTATTCCATGCAGTTATGGATATCCGACTCCCGCTGCCTACCCAACCCACCCATGACAGAGGGATGAAGATAAGAGCGGAATGCCGATGACGTGCGTGCAGATGCCAGAGCACCCAAGTCGCAATACGAGACATGGAACTGGGGCCTGCGCCCTTCTACATTTTTGAGTTGGGGACAAAAGCAATAGCTCTTGAGATAGGCGCAACAAACTCGGCGTCTCGACACGAGCTGGTGGCCGAGGGTTCGGGCAGACAGCCAGCCACCAGTGTGTTTGATAAATCAGTCCGTTTGCTGGTGGCCAATGGACCCACGAATGATTGAAGTTCAACGCAACCCAAAAAAATCTCCTTGGGATGGGTGGATGGTGGGGTTTGACATGGGCCAAACGCCCCACCCTTATTCGCCAGCCCTCTTGTGCCAAAAGCGGTGCTTTCGGCTGTCGCAGATCTCTCGCAACGAGTAGGCCCAGCGATGCAGATGGTTGTTTTTATCGAAGGCATAATAGCCCAAGCGGGCAATGATAAGACAGCTCATAAATGCCCGATCGAGCGAGCAAACGACCCAGCATCCCCGAGTCGGGTCGGCCGCCGTGCACTCCCCTTGCGATGAGGTGACGGGACGGCAGATCTGACTACATGTATATTACCGGGCTGCAGTGTCATCGATGGTATCGACGCTGTCTGGGCAAGATCAGTGTGCAGGCACCACACCCGATTCCCCATCAACGATCGACAGCCTGGAGGTTCTGACATCGTCCCTTAGTTGGAACCCTGTGGGTCCGGTTCATGCTGCACCGCACATAAGACGGCACATAGTCTACAGTGCACCAAGAGGTCGAGCCTTCTCACACACCTACCGTGACAGGCAGCCAGGAAGATTACCTTGAGTTTTTGACAGCCTCATCCGCCCACAGCACCTGTGCGAGCCCCAACAGCTGTATCGGTCATGTTTTAGTCAACTGTCGATTGGCGACTGCTAGAGGTGATGAGCAAGGAGGATGGAGGGATGATGTGCATGTTGTTTCCATTGTGGCCGCCGGGCTTGGGAATGTCGGGTGGCGGCTGCGAGCCGATGCCTGAAAGACAAGCTCGATGTAGCCGTACTGAAGCCGTCTCACGGCTCGCAGAGCGGGCTTTGAGAAACAAGGAAGAGCGCGTGCTTTCTTCGATCCCGTGTCGACCTTGAGGAATAGGTAGAGGTGAATCGCTTTTGTTCGTCGTTGGGCTGAGCATGGGTTGAATTGCGGAAGGGAAGGCAGTCGCAGACAACCCGCATGGAAAATTTGGCGAAGTGGAGGGCAAGGACTTGGGGCGCATGGACAGGGGTATTGCGCTAGTGGCAGGCGTTGGGTTGCCGTGCTTCGCATTATTTAAACACGATACCTAGTTACTCTCATAAGACTACGGCTCGCCCACCTTTTCCACAGCACTTAACCACGCACCTCCTCCGCTTCGCGGCAGCCTACCAATTTTGCCCACACCTTCCACGCCGCCCACCTTGGCCTCACCGTGAGTTTCGCCCCCACCTTGTTTCTTTCACACGTCCATCCCAAGTCCCAAAATACATCCATTGCCAATTGCATGCATATATCCCAGTCGATGCACTCGTCGCTTGCCCTTCATTGAGCATTACCCTATACCACAAACCAATCACTCCTGTCATGTCTGGCTTCTGATGACATTGTTTGACCCAGCACAGGCGAGTTGTCTAGCTTTGAGACCCCCACTGCAAGAAGCCTCACTTGCACATGGATGTCATGACAAGCTGAGGTAAGCGGTCCCTGGAGGTTTAGGAGCGCCTCTGGCATCTCACACCCCACCCTCATTCTATTGGTCGCATTGTCAAGCACTTTTGGCCCCTTTCCTTCATTCACATTTACTGCACATGGGTTGGCTTCTATCAGTTGGCAATGACTCAACTCACCAGCCATTTCCCCTTTTGCCTCTCTGCAACCCATGGCAAGGACCGATACGCTATATCTTGGGCACCCCAGCGTTGACTTCTGGTTGGCCGCTCGTTGGTGGATTATTCAATCAGCTCCGACGCTCGAAACACATCATCGCCGTTGAGACTTCTTTAGGATGCTAACCAAGATGCAGGGCCATGCCACTAAACACGTAATCCATTTATTGAGGTTACCTGACATGAGGCAGCGATGGCGTCTCGGTAAGTAACACAACGCTCCCGCTTACTCCGATATGCTGTACCAGAGCGCTAACTACTGTATCCCAGACTTGACCGACTCGTTACGTGAGTATCCAACTCCCTATTTGCCGCAGCTCTGCACCAGTGGGCGGCTTTAGGGTCGTGTTGCGTAGCTCAATTCCCCACCCTCCTGTGCTGCCTGCTGTACAGTCCTTGTACAAGGTTACTGACGCCTCACAGGATCCTCGAGACAGGCAGCACCCGACTGATCCGGGACACTGCTGTAAACCAGCTTGCCGACTGGCAGAAGCTGCATCCTGAGGAACAATTTAATCTGCTCCCCAGAGTCGTCGCCTATCTTCGCCACAAAGATTGGGAGACCAGAGGCACCTCAGCCAGGGCACTCGGAAAGATCATCGAAAATGCGCCACACTATGATCCTAATGAGGACGATGATGTCGACGAGCCAAAGAAGGAGGAGCCGTTTGGTGAGAATGGCAATGTTAAGAAAGAAGAGGAGAAAGACTTCATCCTTGGGCAGGACGAATACTTCACTCTCGACGGTCTTGACATAGCCGCCATCATTCAGTTCGGGAGGCAGCTCTTGCGGGGTGGCACCGTGGACTATGCTCTTGCTGCTTTGGACCCCCAGAGTCGGCTCTCACACCAGAAGAAGACGCTAAACGGCCGCCTCGGTCTTCTCAGACGCGTTTTCTTGGACGAGGAGATGCCGATCATTGCCGATCATCATGCTATCAGCCCTTCTACGCCTCAAGATGCCTCTTCTACGAACGGCTTTGGCCGGCATGACAGCATGGCTAACGGCAGCCAGAGTCAGAATCCCGAAGAGGCTGGTCTCAGTGCTCGGCAAATCAACGTTCTCAAACGCAAGCGTAAGAGAGAAGCGCAGAAGGCGGCCTTGGGAAAAAGTGGGTTTGGCGATTTATCAATTCGCCGCTCAACCACCGCCGGTTCCGAAGGGTTTGCTGACGAAACTCCCGCGGCGGATGCCGAGTCGAAGAAGAACGGCAAGGTGACCGACTACTTTACCCTCGATCGGCCTACTGACGTGGACGAGGACTCCAAAGTAGTGTCCGAATTCAAGGGGCCCCTCATTCCCATCAAGTCCGAACTGGAGGCCGATAAGGAATTGGAGGGCACTGAGTGGCCGTACGAGCGGCTTTGCGAGTTTCTCAAGGTTGATCTGTTTGACCCGCAGTGGGAGACTCGGCACGGTGCCGCCATGGGCCTGAGGGAAGTCGTGAGAGTCCACGGCGCAGGCGCTGGCCGCCGAAGGGGAAAGACACGCAGAGAAAACGACGAGCTTAATCGAAGATGGCTGGATGATCTAGCTTGCCGTCTCTGTTGCGTGCTGATGCTGGACAAGTTCACAGATTACAGTTCCGACACATCCGTGGCCCCTATCCGGGAGACTGTCGGTCAAACCTTGGGCGCCGTCCTTCGCCACGTTCCTCCCCGGTCAGTCTACGCAATCTACAGATTGCTCTATCGAATGGTGATGCAGGACGACCTACAGCTGGATCACCACGTGTGGGCCATCTGCCACGGCGGCATGGTGGGCCTCAGATACGTCGTTGCAGTGAGGAAAGATCTCCTTCTCACAGACAGTGATATGATCGATGGAGTCATCCGCAGCGTCATGAAGGGCCTCGGAGACATGGACGATGATGTCCGCTCCGTCAGCGCGGCGACTCTGATACCCATGGCGAAAGAGTTCGTAATCATGCGCCCGGGAGCCCTCGACGGTCTTATTCACATCGTTTGGGAGAGTCTTTCCAATTTGGGTGACGATCTGAGCGCTTCGACCGGCAAGATCATGGATCTGCTGGCCACACTCTGCAGCTTCCCTGAAGTCCTGGAAGCTATGAAAGCATCGGCCGCTCAAAATGAGGAAAGATCTTTTACTCTCCTTGTTCCTAGACTCTACCCCTTCCTTCGGCACACCATCACGTCGGTCCGGCTTGCCGTGCTAAAGGCACTGATGACATTTGCCAACCTTGGGGGCGAAACTTGTCAGGGCTGGCTCAATGGCAGAATCCTGCGGCTCGTCTTTCAAAACATACTGGTCGAGAGGGACCAGGAAACCCTTTCCATGTCTATAAAGCTGTGGACGGCGCTTGTGCAGAACCTCGGACGGAACCCGGCAATTCTAGCCGATGAGTTTGAGCCACACGCGGACGCCATGTTGCAGTTGACTCTGCATCCAATTGGCGTATCACGGAACCCCATTCCCATGAACGCAACCCTCTTCCAGAAGCCGTCCGGCGGGACTTATTCCATGCCTGGGATCACCCCAGTCAGCACAAGACGCGCATCGCCGCCTGAGGGCGCAGAGAGAGCAACAAAAAAGCGCAGGAAGTCTACCAAGGTCGACGACATACCCATGCCTTCGCAGGGACACGATGTCGACGGTCACATGATGCAGGGCGATGTTGACCTGGTAGGGATGGAGGTGCTCATTCGTTCTCGTGTCTCGGCAGCCAGGGCCATAGGTTTCCTCATATCTCAGCTGTCTTCCACACATCTTGCAGTCTACGACTCGAGCATTCTCCACGGTCTTTCTTCGCCATACGCGTCTACACAACTCACCGCCGCCGTCATAATCGACGAATACGCGCAGAACTGCGACGCCGGAGCCGATGCAACTCGCTTTGTTGAGCCCTTGCAGAAGGTTATCGAGCAGGACCGGCCATCTCACTACCGGGATCTGGTAAGCTTTGTGCAGCGTGTAAGATCGCAGTCGCAGCAACTTCTCAATCTCTTCCGCGACCATGGCAAGGTCTCACAGAGCAAACTGCCTACCCTAGCTGTCGTCGTCCAGGGCGAGCCGGAGGCCGGTCCTACCGCATTTTCGATTGCCAATGCAGAAAAGGTTGTAGGAGACGACTACGAAAGGCTGAAGAAGGTGATGGCCCCTGGCCAGCGACTAATTGCACTTCCCCAACTATCCGAGGCCCGAGATGTCACGGTATTAGCTGTCGAAGAAGCGAAGAAAGCCAAGGAAGCCCGCGATGCTCGCATTCGCGCGGCGGCTGCCTCTGCCCTCGTTGCGATGAAGGTCCTTCCGAAGAAGCCGAGTCCCCTCATCAAAGCCATCATGGACAGCATCAAGGGAGAAGAAAACCAAGAGCTGCAAAGCCGCTCAGCCGACGCCATCGCGCGACTTGTGCAGCTTTATACCGACTTGGGCCGCCGTGGTCCAGCAGACAAGGTTGTGGCAAATCTGGTCAAGTTCTCCTGTGTGGAGGTTGCAGAAACACCCGAGTTCCCAGTCCACGTTTTCAAAACGAACGTGATTCTCTCCATGCAAAAAGAAGAAGATCGCGTTGACCACGTCGATGCCGCCAAGTTCGCCCGAGAAGCCAAGCAAGCCAGGATCACTCGCCGTGGCGCCAAAGAGGCGCTCGAGATCTTGTCCCAAAACTATGGTGCTGAAGTGTTGACGCGGGTACCGCGCCTCCAATTGTTCATGGAGGAACCCTTGGTGGAAGCTTTCAGTGGTGAACTGCCCGCAGCTGCCAAGGATCCCGAGAACACATTTGGTCAAGACATTGTTGACGCTATGTCCTTGATCCGCACCATGACGCCAACTTTCCACCCGGCTCTCCATCCCTTCGTGATGAGAATGGTACCGTTCATCATCAAAGCACTTCACTCAGAACTCTCGGTCTTCCGCTACATGGCTGCTAAATGCATCGCAACAATATGCAGCGTCATCACTGTCGAAGGCATGACCGCGCTGGTCGAGAAGGTTCTACCTTCGATCAACAATCCCATCGATGTCAACTTCCGCCAGGGTGTCATTGAGGCAATTTATCACCTAATTGCCGTCATGGGCGATAGAATTCTTCCTTATGTGATCTTCCTCATTGTCCCCGTGCTTGGGAGAATGAGTGATTCCGACAACGAGGTCAGGCTTATCGCAACAACATCGTTCGCCACGCTTGTCAAACTGGTTCCCCTAGAAGCAGGCATCCCAGATCCTCCCGGGCTCTCGGAAGAGCTTCTCAGGGGCAGAGATCGGGAGAGAACCTTTATCGCCCAGCTTCTTGACCCGAAGAAGGTTGAGCCATTCAAGATCCCCGTGGCCATCAAGGCGGAACTTCGCTCTTACCAACAAGAGGGTGTCAACTGGCTCCATTTTCTCAACAAATACCACCTTCACGGCATCCTTTGTGACGATATGGGCCTCGGCAAGACTCTGCAGACGCTCTGCATCGTGGCGAGCGATCACCATAACCGTGCCGATGAGTTCGCCAAGACCGGGGCTCTAGATGTGAGGAGGCTCCCATCTCTAATTGTTTGCCCTCCGACCCTCTCGGGGCACTGGCAGCAAGAGATCAAGACCTATGCTCCCTTCCTCAGCGTTACCGCTTATGTCGGTCCCCCTGCCGAGCGCAAGGCGATGAAAGATCTACTCGACAAGACGGACGTCGTAGTCACCTCGTATGATGTTTGCCGGAACGACATTGATATCATCGAAAAGTACAACTGGAACTACGTGGTCCTGGACGAGGGCCACTTAATCAAGAATCCGAAAGCCAAGATCACGATGGCGGTAAAGAGACTGCCCAGCAATCATCGCCTCATCCTCACAGGCACGCCAATTCAGAACAACGTTCTTGAACTCTGGTCCCTTTTCGACTTCTTGATGCCGGGCTTCCTGGGCGCAGAGAAGGTCTTCCTCGATCGATTCGCAAAACCCATCGCAAACAGTCGATACAGCAAGGCTTCGTCTAAAGAGCAGGAAGCTGGTGCGCTCGCTATCGAGGCGTTACATAAGCAAGTGCTGCCCTTCCTGTTGCGCCGCCTCAAAGAGGAAGTGCTCGACGACCTGCCGCCAAAGATCTTGCAGAACTACTACTGCGATCTCAGCGATCTCCAGAAGAAACTTTTTGAAGATTTCACCAAGAGAGAGTCGAAGAAGATCGTGGAAGAGGCTGGCAGGGACGACAAGGAAGCCAAGCAACACATCTTTCAAGCTTTACAGTATATGCGCAAGCTCTGCAACTCGCCTGCGCTCGTGATGAAGCCCGGTCACAAGGCCTATGATGATACGCAGAAATTCTTGGCCAAACAAGACACCAGTCTTGAAGATCCTGTCCACGCGCCCAAGCTCACGGCATTGAGAGACCTACTAGTGGACTGCGGCATCGGCGTCGAGGGGCAAGAGGCATCGGATCCACTTTACACCCCCATCAAGCCGCATCGCGCCCTCGTCTTTTGCCAGATGAAAGAGATGCTCGATATGGTGCAGAACACTGTACTCAAGAGCATGCTTCCATCTGTATCGTACCTTCGTCTAGACGGGTCGGTCGAAGCCAACAAACGCCAAGATATCGTCAACAAGTTCAATAGCGATCCGTCGTACGATGTCCTGCTTCTTACCACCAGTGTCGGCGGTCTCGGTCTAAACCTCACCGGTGCCGATACAGTTATCTTTGTCGAGCATGACTGGAACCCACAGAAGGACTTGCAAGCCATGGATCGCGCCCATCGTATTGGCCAGAAAAAGGTTGTCAACGTCTACCGGCTGATCACGCGCGGGACGCTTGAGGAGAAGATTCTAAGTCTACAGCGCTTCAAGATTGACGTTGCCAGCACTGTTGTCAACCAACAAAACGCCGGACTCGCAACGATGGACACGGATCAGATTCTAGACTTGTTTAGCCTGGGCGAGTCAGGACCCCCCCTGATATCCGACAAACCCAAAGACAATATCGAAGGTCGAGAAGAGGACATGGTCGACATTGAAACAGGCGACGTACGGCAACCTGGCAAGAAGGCAGCGTGGCTAGACGGCCTAGGCGAGCTGTGGGATAACAGCCAATACGAAGAGAGCTTCGATCTTGATGGTTACTTGAAGACCATGGGATAGGAAGCTCCCAGCTCCTAAATAAACGGGGGCACCTACTTATTTTTTATAGCGCGGGGTTGCCGCCTTTTTGTATGAGTGGTTTTGGCCAACAATCAACGGCGAAACATATTTTTCGATGTGTAGGATATAGATAGACCCAGGGTGGCAGATGACACTTTGACGATCATTCAGCCAATGGTTGGGAGTTGGGGGTTATTACGGGATATGACGGCGGCGTTAGCGAAGCAAAAGTTGCCCGTTGAGGCTGGCTGGAATCGGGTATGTTTGGTATGAAGGCATGTTGTACAGCGTACATGTGCTATTGATAGCGAGGCTTTGGGCTTGACCAAATATGAGACGAGATTTACGCGATTCTTGGTCTTGTGCATCTGTAATGACGGTGAATTGAGAATACGATTAATCTATTATGATACGCGCCGCAAGTGCTATTTTACAGTACCCTACCCACTTTGCCCTCGCCCCCTTGCCCTCCCTTTGCCCCATGCAGTCGTGACGGCTTACTTCTTCCAAACCATCGGCTTCTTTTCCTCTTCTATTTCTCAACCGAGCGCATTGTCCGGAGATCGGCACCCTTCAGAGGGAATCCCACCCACCCTTTGAACTAGTCACAATATTCCTCCGACAAGCCGTCAAAATCAAAACGTAACCCGCCCCTGAAGCAATCCGACCCCCTGAGCCTAATGACAAAACATATCGAACGAAACTGAGATAAGCATATTTTCATAGGTCGAGGGCCTCGGTTCCATCGAGCAATTTCCTCCCTCTGTGAACAAAGGCCTTTCCATATTAAACAAAGGCATGAACTGCTGCAGACAAATGCCTTTTTTTCCGGTGTGGCGGTGTTGTGAACTGTTTGTTGGACGCCTGGAAGTAAGTTGGTTACTCCTCTTCGCTGGCGTCGGATTCGGCGTCGATGTCCGAGCCAGGGGCGACAATGTTGAATACCGACCCTTTCGCGGCGGGCGGACGCGTTGGTTGGGAGGGGATTGGCATCGTGAGATGAGCCGGATGGGTGCTATTGGCCGATGCAAGAGGGATCGGCTGCGTTGAAGCGGCCTTCTGAGCCAGGGAGGTAGTAATATCCTGTGTGTTTGTGTTAGAGGACTGGCTTGCGGTTTGGAGTGAAGGGGGGTTACCTTTTCGGGAACGCCTTTGGCTACGGCTCCGGTCGGTTGGGCGCCAATAGCGGAGGCTACCATGGCACTGGCTCTGGTTGTGGCCGAATTTGTTGCGGGCCCAGCATCACCTCCAGCCGTTGGCAAGAGAGCTCGAGTAGTGTCTTCAACGGTCTGTACCGCCGAGGCAGTGGAACTGCTTGCTTCGGAGGGGAGAAGCTCGTCAGCCAACATATCCGAGATATCCATCGGCCCCTTTAACTCAACTTCCCCAACCTGAACTACAAGACGTAAGAAGTTCCACTTGTACTTCGTATAGTCGGGGTCCCATTCAATCTCCATATAGCGTGTGGAGTGAGTCCCGTTCGCGATCATTTCCTCTGCCACTTCGGTGTAGCGAGGCAGGACATAGTACTTGTAGAAGTGGTTATCCTCCTCCGGCTGATCGTCTCTTGGCTTGGCAAGCTTAAGGAATATCCGCAGGGCGGCGCGGTTTGCCAGCTCGAGGGTTGTAAAGGAGCCATGGTTGGCCATCCGAGGAGTAATCATGTCCAAGGGGTTGGGGCTGGGGTTGGGTAGCGCCCAAATATCCTCGCCATCCGACTGCGTTGATTCGTTACGGAGAGTCCCTCCGTCGTCGTCAATTTCTACCTCTTCGACGTTATCATCGCTGTCTTCTTGATCGCTAGAGTCTCCGCTGCAGTCGATTACTGCTATCTGACTCTGCATCCCGGGACGGTTCTTCACCTCATCCGCCAATTTGCCCTCCTCGTCGTCGTCGTCGTCGTCTTTCTCCGCCGTATAGATGTGATATGACCACACGTCATACCGGGACCGTTGGTACACCTGCGCCGCAACAGGGTCTACCAGCAGTGCTGGTTTTCTTAGCGCCCGGCGAGATTCCGTAACCATGGATAAATCTCTCATTACCTCCTCGACCCAGAAGAACTGGACTTCACCACCTTCAAACTTCACTTGGCCTTCGAAAAGACCATCTCCCTCGCTAACGATGGTCTTCTGGGGGTTGTTAGAAAAGTAGTTCCAGCTTTTTCCTATTGCCCCTTTCTGAAGTCGATCCACCTGTATTTTGGCCTGGGAGTTTGCTGCCCCTAAGGTCTTATATTCAATGCCGCGGATAGCTTTGCTATGTTTCGTCTCGCAACCTTGGGGGATGAACTTAGGCGTGCGACAGACAACCCACTGGAGAATGACACTATCGGGGCTAAGGATATCTTCAGCTGGTAGCCCCTGCCGGAGTTGTCGCTTGGGCTGAGGCTGCTGAGGCTGCTTGGGTTGATGGGGTTCCCGGTGTTGCTCCTGGAGTTGTGTCTTGGGCAGTTTGGCAGGAGCGTTGGGCCGAGAGGTATTCTTCTTTGGCCCCGTGTGGAAGATGTTTCTAGCTTTCGGAAGAATCGGGGGTGGGGGTGCCCGAGGTTGTGATGACGCTGCCGGCTTCTGCAGGACTACTGGCTTTGGCAGGACTACTGGCTTGTGGAGGGCTACCGGCCTCTGTAGGGGCTGGTCGGGCTTCGACGTAGTACCAAGGTGTCGAGGGAATTCGTGTAGATGTTTTGCGTTAGTAAGAGTACCGCCCCTACCGGCCACCAAAGGCCTGGCAGCAGTAGAGATGTGCTGGACCTCTGTCTTATTTTCCGGCCCCTTTCTGGCTACCTCAAAGGCCCGATACAGACTGGTCGCCTCCTTAAGCCCGAGGTTTGGTCTGTTCAGGGGGTTTGACCTCGCCTTATCAACCACGTTCTTGATCTTGGCAATTTCAGCGTGTGCCTTCGGAGCCGCGGTTATAGGCGCGTGCCTGATAGCGTTGGCGATCTCCCTGTCGACGGTTTTCTGTCTCCCATGGATTTGGGCATCTGCCCTCGAGGCGGGTCTTTCCTTTCTCTTTCTTAACCTTTTCTTTTCAGACCGCCGGTGAGAGCGGCTCTTATGGCTGCCTTCTTCTGCCAGGTCTGAATCTCCCGAGTCTTCAATATCTTTGATTCTCAAAAGATTTTTGCGGCTAAGCTTGTCGCCCTCGGTGCTGCGTGGGCGATTTTCTCTCCCTCTATCGCTCGGGTCCGTCGCCTTCCGCCTCTTTCGGCGACGGGAGCGTAAGTTGCCGTCCTCTTTTTCATCGTCGTCGTCGTCATCGTTCACAAGCAATGGTCTCTTGCGAGTCCCTGTCCCTGGGCGCGTCTCGAGATCCTTGGAGGAGAAAGAACGCTTGGTAGAATCGGACTTTTGCTGGCGCTCGTTAGCCACGGCCACGAAATTAGGGAATTTCAATCCCTTGAAATTCGCGTCACCGCGGCCGAACTTGTACATTTGAGTACTACGCGGGTTAGCCTCGTGGTCGCTGGTTTCGGGTCTTGCTGGCTTTTTCCCATTCACGACAGCCTTTCGAACAGCAATCTTATGAAAGACAGCCGAAATATTGTTGTCGTCATCGTCGTCCTCGCTCTCATCGCTGCTCTCCACAGCCGGGCTTCGTTGAGCTGGTACGACTATGGCAGAAAGGTCCTCGGACTGAACAGACTAAGGTATATCAGTTTCAACTACGTCTCGGATGTCGTATCTGTCCAAGGGTTAAATTTACCGTGGGGGGAGATGATCTAGCTAGCACTGGGCTGGCCGAACCCTCTTGCTCTGTAAATTCAGTTGACTGTTTTTTATGCTGTTCCGTTTCACCTGTGCCACAAATTTGTTTAGTTCCAGAGCTATCCTCAGCGTGGTGCTCGGGTGGAGGGTAATAACACACCACTCAGGTCGACATCAACTACGTTCGAAATGGCGGCGAAGCTCCAAGATTGGGCAGCCACAAATTTGCCAGCTTCCATGTTGCCAGGCTCCATGGTAGCATTTCCTCCAAGGCCAGACGAGGGAAGCTATCGGGCGGTTTGCGCGGGGGTCTTTGATGTTGTTGTTCCAGTGTGTTAGTTCTGAAATCCTGAGCTGCAGAGATGGTATTTGGGCTTGACGAGGGCTCCGTCCAAGAAAAAGCTGATCCTTCTTGGGATGAACTCGTTTCTTTTCTGGGATGAACTCGTCTCGTCTAAGATGAGGTCGTTTCTTTCTTGGGATGAACTTGTTTCGCCCCAAGACGAGGTCCTTCGGTCTTGTGCCCAGGAGATGAAGTTCTCAAGACTCATGTGGTTGCGGGATGAGAATAACGCCAAGCGAAGATTTGTGATGGGACAGAGCAGGGTCTCGAGGCTGTTGTCAAGAACAGATGAGATATGAGAGTATGAGATGGAGTAGGACGAAACAGGGCTTTCGTGCAGCGGTAGAAGAAGGATACGCTCTAACGCTGCCGGAGAAGTTCAAGGGAAACTGCTAAGTCCACAGTGTTCTGTGATGGGATGACGACTTTGGAGAGATTGGAGTCCGGCGGAACTTGGAGAACAAACAAAATGAAGAAGACAAGGGCTTATCAGAGGTCAGAGCCGCGGCAACCAGGTTCAGTTATCGGATAGAAGTTCCAGAGCGAGCCTTGTGCCGAAGCAACAGCTTGGCTACCCCTCGAGCACCTTGGTGAACGGTACTGTTTCCATGGGAGACGGAGATGATAGAAAAAGGATGTAGTGATGAAAAGAGTGTGGTGAGCTGCCTGGGGATTGTGAATATGAGGGAAGTTGAGGTGAGCGAATCGACCGAAAAGAAGTAGGTAGCTTTGGGGTCGAGGATATTGACGAAAACAAACTTATGTGAGACTCGTAGAGTTGCTGGTGCAATATCTCGCGGCCGAGGTTGTCTGTTGATTCATGTAAGATCCCAGTTGCCGGACATATAACTGGAAATTGCCTTGGGCAGTAGGTTATCGCGAGGTGTGCACCGAGTAACAAGGAGAATAGTCTCTTCGCTGGTAGCTGAGGCGAGACACATTGGGAGACGACACTTCACAAACGCGATCAATGATTTGTGGTTTCAAGCCCTCGACCCATGAAGTTGGGCTGAGCCCGGACTGTAGTGAATGGGGAAGGAGCAACCGATACAGCCACTCTGATGAGATGGATCCATCGCCACATCACAAGGTTTGCATTGGAGAAAAGGATTATATGGGATGGAAAGCTGAATGACATCTCCATCATTCAGGAGGATGTATGACCTTGAAGGTGATATATGACCTTTACCCAGAGCTCTTCAACTCGGAGGAGGGGTGTTGGAGCGTACCCGCCAGTCTAATCATTTGTAAAATAAGAGAATCAGAGCCCAAGGTGCCTCCTTTATCAATGAAATGCTGACTCCTGTTCCTGATGGCGGAGAGACTTTATCTTTAAGATTGCTGGATGACGGAGAGGCTTCATCTCAAAGCTTACTGGTATCGGCGAGGGAGCATCCGTGTTTGTTTGCACATGCGTTCACTCTTGTCACAGCCATGCCATCTTTCGCTCCGGTTTTGGGGCGATAACTCATCCAGTAAAAGGGGGCTGAGGTGTTGCGAGTTCTTTGGCAGGAATCCAAAGGGTTTCTCTTGTGTGACCTGCTCGATATATGCGGTAAAACCTCCCATAAGTTCACCCTGTAGTCCCTCGCTGGCTTGACGGGCACGTGCTAGAGTCTTGACGGCAGCGCTAATCCACATCTGGCTTGGTATCCCCCCCCGCAATTTTAGCTGGGGACGAAAAGTGGATCGCTCTGTGGCCTACCTTAGACGTCACCAGGCATTCGGTTCAACCGCGAAGACAAAAAAAAGACCAAGATTCCTGAAGCTGCAAACACGCGGAGCACCAAACCTTGCACCAACCACTGCGTTCTCGAACCGCCGAAACCGCAGGCAGAAGGACATATCGATTGGGAACCTATACTGGCATATGGCGAGACAATAGCAAGGGAATCCATCACATCTTTGTGCCGCATGTTTCGTGCTTCGTGGGACATTGGACTGGCCAAGACAAGCGATCACTGCTGCTGCTGTTCCTGTCGCTGAACCGCAATTGGGGCCGGGGATGACCATGGAAAGCAACGCGGAAACAGAGCATTCCCCCCTCCTTCCTACGTCCACAACATCTGCAACATCTACGACATCCACACCCCCCTCGCCAGAGTCTGCGCGACCTGCTAGGCCTGTCCGGAGTGTGACATTCAACCCCAATGTCCTGACCAAAACTATCGAGACCGATGTTGACTTCCGCCGCTCACGGGCATCTCACCAACAGTATCATCACGGACCGCCGTCCCCCTCCAACCCTTCAGCGATCAGCACTGGCGGCCTCGGCGGCGGCCCCCCCATGCTGTCGGCATTGAACAACAAACTTCGTCGGCGAAACAGCGGCGGCGCCGGCCCCGGAGGCGCCGTTTCCGGCAGTGGTCTCCCATTGACTACCGTAGCGGCCGGCGCCCATCAACCAAAGATTGGCCCGCAGCGCAGCACCAAAAATGCTCAGAAGCTCAAACTACTACCCAATCCAGAACTCGAGGACGGAGGTGGGGACGAGGAGAGTGGCCGTGATGTTTATTCACAGTATACTCGCATCAAAGATCCAACCGCACGGAGGGATGCGGCAAGGCTGGGCAAGGCCGACCGTGATAGACTGCCGAGAGTAACGGCATACTGCACGGCGAACAAGTATCAAACCGATGGCTTGATGCGTTTTCTCAAGGGCAGGGGGAAGACCCGCGGGGCCAACCCGAAGCTCATCGACGAGTGCATATATACACCCTACAGCTACAACTCCAAACAGGCGGAGCAATCCCGAGAAAGGGCCGCCGAGGCCCATGCCAACCAAATGGCCGAGAATGACCGAAGACACTCGACTGGCGAGGTACCCGGTGGCGATTCCGGTTACCATCATCGGGAAGACTTGATTGATCTTCATGGGGAATCAGCACACTCAGGGCTCGGCAACGGCGCCTCCCATCCTGAGGAGAGCGCAATAGTGGATGACGCACCCCAGTTCGACACCCACGTGCACATGCCCGAGGTCTTCCTCTTCGACTACGGCGTCGTTGTGATATGGGGCATGACGGCCGCTCACGAACAGCGTTTCCTGAAAGAGCTCGCCAAATTTGAGCTGGAGAAGCTGGCCCTCGACGACGTCGAAACAGAATTCTTCAACTTTTACTACACGCACGAGTACCAGGCCCGCATCTACAACGACTTCATCACGCTCCGGGACAAAAATAACTACATGACTAAACTTGCTATCTCTCATGCTCTGGCGCAGAGCGTCAAGGTCAGTAATCTTACCTGCTCACTTACGGACCTTTATTGACACGTCATTCTCAGACCTCGCTCTTTGAAGAGCTCATCGCCTCCACTATCGACACCTGTAAAGATATTCCCACCCAGATTGCACTGACGGGTAAGATCGACCTCAGCCGGACCCAGATCAATATGCAAATCGGCGAGCTGTTTATCCTCCGCATCAACATCCATCTCAACGGCTCTGTTCTCGACACCCCGGAACTATTCTGGGTCGAGCCACAGTTAGAACCTGTTTACCAGGCCGTGCGTAGTTATCTCGAGATGGACCAGCGCGTTGGTCTCTTAACGGAGCGCCTGGACGTCATTGCCGATCTATTGGCTGTATTGAAGGACCAGTTGAGTCATGGTCACGGAGAGAAGCTGGAGTGGATTGGTGAGTGCTACGTCCATTAACTACCATGTTGAGTTTCACTAATCATACACCATAGTAATCATTCTTATCGCCGCCGAGATTCTCGTGGCGCTTGTAAATATTGTTGTCGATTTATACGTGGGCATAGATTGACCTGACTACAATGTTTTCCCATCAGCATGGCGGGCATGGGCGTAATGAGATTTCGGTTGCTTCATGAGTCTAAATGACTCGGGTTGTATTAAGTTTGTTGCCTAGAGCCAACAACATGGGAGGATGGTCGTGATCCAGAGGAACGGTCAAGATGCGTGTGTACGCTGCGGCGATCGATCACACATGTAATAGACAAGCGATGATTCGCAGCAGACAGACAGAAAAGAGGGTTCCTCGACAGATATCAGAGCACCCGCCCCCAATACCAACTAGTCTGTACTGTCTAGATATGTAGAGAGTGATTGGATTTGTGGTTACCGTCTGCCTTAAAGCCACAATTCAGTCGAGAATCTTCACAACATTGTGCATCAAAGCCAACCTGGGACACATAATTGTCTTGCAGCAAAACGAACACTCCAAGCATGGGAAGTAATACTCATTAGTACACGCAAAACAATAAGATGGCACTTTCGTCTACGCCGAAGTCTTTTCCCGGGCTTCCTCCGTAGCCTGACCGCGCCATACCCATGACAAAAGAAAACAATCCCCATAATACATAAAACAGTGTGCACCGTCTCGCCCCACTCTATCGCAACGATACCTATAGAGCTAGACTCAGAGATGACACAACGTCCCCCAATTGCTTCGGGCTCTCCCCGAGGGTCCTACGAGGTAGGACTTGGGGGTTTGGGCTGCCAGACGATCTCATATCTGTAACCAATAGAACCGGGAGCCAGACGGGATTTCCTGAAAGAAAGCTACTCCTCTAGCTTCTCGCCTTGGGTCTCTTGATCGGTATCGTAGTTGCCCATCTCAACGTCCTCCTGGTCCTCCTGAGGCTGCGGTGTCTCGCCTGCCTCCTTAACGCTCACCGACAGCCCGCGCCGCTCGTTATCCACGTCCATCTCCTCATCCGCATCCTCCTTGCTGCTCTTCTTGGTTGCTACCTTGGCATCATATGCGTCTTTTTCTTTCTGATACTTGACCAGTTCGTCATCGGCACGAGCCTCAAACTCCTCGCGCCGGCTCTCGGCAAGGTCCTTCCAGTCACGCGCGAGCCGCTGCTCGTCCTCTTCGCCCTCGGCCGTGCCGCCCTCCTCGGTATCACCCTTGTCTTCCTTATCTTCCTCATCTTCCTTGCTCTCTTGCTCTTTCTCCTTGCGCTGTTCGGCGCGCTTCTCGTCACAGTACAGCTCAAATGCGCTTCCAGGCTTCTTAGGCGGGAAGAATCGCACGCCGTTCGCTTTGCCCTCCCCCGGTTGCGCCGAGAAGGCGTCGGAGCTGGGCGAGTGTGTCTGCTGAAGGTTTTGGCTGCCGAGGAAGGACGCACCCGCGGCGCCGGGTGTAGAAGAGGCGCCGCCCGCGGGCGTCTCGAAGCTGTTGAGCATCGAGGGCTTCCTATGACCTCGCTTGATCCGTAGAGGTTTTTCTTTTGGCTGCGAAGTGGACGAGTTGTTCAGCTTGTTGCCTGAAGAGTGACGATGATCCGCGGAAGACGTGGTAGGGTGGTTCGATGGAGGAAAGCTGGCTGAGGCGGTGGGGGAGCTTACCGTCGGCGGTGGGCTAGGGCTGCCGTCCGAGTCCTCCACGTTCGTGCTGGTACGTTTGGCGAGTTGCTCCAACAGGAAGGCCCTCTCGAGCCGCATCTTCTCGACCTGGCGCTTGAGCCGGGCGAGGCGCAGTCGCGCCGCGTCGTTGGCCTCCTCGACCTCGGCAGTGCGCTGCTTGAGCTGTATGCATTTGCGGCGGTATGCCTCCTCAACAGAGGGCGGTAGCGCCGGAGGGGTGGCCGTAGCTGGAGCAAAAAGAGAGGAAACGTCAGCCGAGTCGGATTCTTCTTCTCCCTCTTCCACCTCCACCATTGCCGGGGTTGCGAGCGCGAACATGACTTGCTGATGGTGGCTGGGGATTACAATGGAAGGGCAACTCGCTCGGAAATGGAGGGGCAACACTGGCTTCAAGAGGACAAGTAGGGGTCGGTGGCTTCGACGTACCTGGCGCCATGTCGACGATGGGGAACTCTATGTCACTCGCAGAGCTTAATATGTGTATCCGCTACGATGGAGAGGAGCGCAGACGGAGTTTTGGGCGTAGAACGAGAATCGGTGGACTCTGGTAGATCTAGGGATCGTGGTGTTGTTGTGGTGTTGATGGAAATTCTCAATTAAGCGGAGTGAGGTGAATGGACCAATTTCTTGTCACGGCGCATTGTATTTTGAAAGCTTCGGAGAGGTGCCGCTGCGCTCCCAGCGTTCGCATCTGCAGGGCGGGAAGTGGTGGTTGGACGCGACCGGACAAGGCTGAACGGGAAGTGGACAGGGGACCTAATGGCGCAGGCACAGCAGGACCGTGACGTGATAGGCCACCAGCCACAGCGCCCAAGGCTGCCATTTTGAAACTTTTTTTGTGGTCCCCGCCCGCCGTAGGTTCCTTCTTGCCTGTGGGAGCTTCATCCAGAACCAGAGATACCCCCAACTTTTGGACAAGCCCCTCAGCCAGCCCATCATGTCTCTCAATATACCCAACGCGCCAAACGCTGGCTTGTTCAAGGGAGGCTACAACAAGTAAGTGAACTGCTTTTTATTTCTTCCCTGCTGCGGTGCTCCCCGGTGTTGCTGCAAGCAGTTGCCCCGCCCCCTCTCTCTCAGCCAGACAGCTCCTGACCGCGGCATCATGTTGCCTCCAGCTACGACTCCGAAGATGGTGCCGTCCTGCGCAACATCGACGCCTGTCGGGCCATCTCGTCAACGGTCCAGACATCGCTCGGCCCCTACGGCCGCAACAAGATCGTCATCAACCATCTCCAAAAAATGATCCTGACCTCAGACGCCGCCACCATCCTGCGCGAGCTCGACGTTGTCCACCCCGCTGCTAAGCTGCTGGTCATGGCCAGTCAACAACAAGAGTCTGAGGTGGGTGATGCCACAAACTTGGTTATCATTCTTGCTGGCGAGCTGCTCAAGAAGGCCGAAGATCTGCTCCGCATGGGTCTCAAGGCGTCCGACATCGTCACCGGGTATGAGCGCGCGCAGAAGATCGCCCTTGACGCTCTCGAGGACCTCGAGGTCGACAAGGTTGAGGACTTGCGATCACAGGCGGAGCTTAGCAAGGCCATCCGTACCGTTATTGCTAGCAAGCAGAACGGCAACGAGGACTTCCTCGCTGACCTGGTCGCCGAGGCCGTTCTCTCCGTACTGCCCAAGAACCCCGCCAACTTCAACGTCGATAACATCCGTGTCGTCAAGATTATGGGTGGTAGCCTCGAGCAGAGCCGTGTCGTCAAGGGTATGGTTTTCCCTAAGGAGCCCGATGGCGCCATCAAGAAGGCCAAGAAGGCGAAGGTGGCTGTCTATACATGCCCCATCGACACTAGCCAGACCGAAACCAAGGGCACCGTACTTTTACACAACGCTAAGGAGATGCTTGAGTTCACCAAGGGTGAGGAGGAACAGCTCGAGGCCGCCGTCAAAGAGTTGCATGATGTAGGCTTGCGCGTCGTCATTGCCGGGTCCACAGTCGGTGAGCTGGCGCTTCACTACCTCAACCGCTACGGCATCCTGGTCATCAAGATTCTTAGCAAGTTTGAGCTCCGCCGTGTGTGCAGAGTCGTCGGTGCCACACCCCTGGCGAGGTTCGGCGCCCCAATGCCCGACGAGATGGGCAGTATCGATGTCGTCGAGACCCAGGAGATTGGTGGTGACCGTGTTACCGTTTTCAGACAAGAGAACGAGGCGACAAGGACAGCCACCCTTGTCCTCCGTGGTGCCACCCAGAACCACCTGGATGACGTTGAGAGGGCCGTCGATGACGGTGTAAATGTTTTCAAAGCGATCACCAAGGACCCTAGACTTGTGCCCGGAGCGGGTGCCACCGAGGTTGCGCTGGTGGAGAGGATAACAGCCATCGGCGAGAAGACACAAGGTCTGGCACAGTATTCGATCAAGAAGTTTGCTGAAGCCTTTGAGGTGGTGCCGAGAACCATTGCTGAAAGTGCCGGTCTGGATGCTACCGAGGTCCTCAGTCGGCTGTATGCCGCCCACCAGAAGGAGGACGATTGGTCCACCGGTGTTGATATTGAGGTATGTCGTTGCCCCTTTCTGAAATTCATGGGAGAGCATACTAATAGCTTCCTCCAGAACGAGAATGGCTCCGGTACCCTGGATGCCGAGGAGGAGGGCATCCTTGACTTGCTGGTATCAAAGCAGTGGGCGATCAAGCTAGCCACTGAAGCGGCCCGGACGGTTCTTTCGGTTGACCAGATCATCGTCGCCCGACAGGCCGGCGGGCCCAAGCCTCCCGGTCCCAACGCGGTAAGCCCATGATGTGAATCGCCCTGATGAGAAACATCATTACTGACACCTCTTGATAGAACTGGGACGAGGACTGAGTTGACGGTACAAGATGAACCAAATAATTAAGGTGTGTTGGTGCATAGACAATGAAAAAGGGCAATCGATGTTCATGTGGACAGACAGGCCTGGCGCTAGCTAGTAGTCAAAATACCATGGTTCATGATGATGCATGAAGAGTTCAAGCCCCTAATCAATTCATTTTTGCCTTGAGTGCCCACCCACCTCGCCAATCGTTCTGGAGTCTCGGGGGTGTAAGTGGGACTTCCTAGCTCATGGCTGGCCCGAAATGCTCTATCCAGTGAAAGTAGTTCATCTGACGAGAAGTACCCAGCATATGACGCGCATTCGAGTCGATCTGACCGATTCCTCACTTGCCCCGACTTCTGCCTACCATTTCCCCCAAGGTGACGAACTTTCCACACCCTTTTCCATCTGATATTACCAGCAAATCCAGCATACCGGCTGTGGAAGACGTCATGCGCGGATAGGTACAACTGTTGCAACATTGAGCAGTGGGAACGATTCACATCCACTTGTCCAGGTGGTCACAAACACGCCTTTTTCTCCTCACCGTTTGTCAACACCAACACCGGTCCCTAATGTACGCACAACGGGCATCCAACATCCACATACGACCATAGGTGCCGGAGAATTCGGGATCCCGTCCGCTCTCCCATAGACAAGCCAGCGACCGCCGGACTAGTAGTTGGGTCGGTGACGACCAGCGAATCCCCGGTGTTGTATGTTCTTTTAGTATTTATCTCACACTTTTTGCCCTCGTTCTTTTTGTCTGCCCTCGAGGGAAGAAAGGCACGAAGCCCCATGGTTTTGTTCTCCCTAGGACGTACCAGTGAGTACAGCCCTGTTCGAGATGGAGGTATACGTCAATTCTGCCAGCTGTGAGGTTGTTTCATCGTATCTAGATGTGTCTACTGGGTATCGCCTTCGGCAACCTCCTTGACTCTGGCTTTGACTTGGGTCTTTACATCTTCCCTGCGTGCGTGCGTGTTCCTACGTATGAGATAGAGAGTGAATCCCCTGCCCAGCGAATCTGACTGCCGCGCGTCCCTGCCCCTTAGATATAAACATACGGACGCTCATACATGTTGAGAGACTTCATCCTGCCAAGTAACTAGCAAGTTTGGCTGGTTGAGATGTAAGCAAGGTCACGGACGTACGAATACTAGCCATACAGTCAAGAAAGCTTCGTCCGGGGCTGAGCGGGTGTTGACGGGGGTGCTGGGAGCGAAGTCTGACATGGGGTTGTTGCAGAGCGGCAGATGAGCTTTGCGGGGATGGTTTTGCGGTGTCGTCCCCGTGAAAAAAACGCAACCAAAGCCAATATTATCAGGGGAATTTGCCATGAATGTACCAGCCCAGGGAGGAGAATAAGTTTGTGGTGGTTCCATTCCACGGAGGATGCGTACAGCACTTGCTCGGCCCATCACCACCTTGGGTTGTCTATATTGCCCTCCAGACTTGGAAGAGACTCCCGGATATACTGGACCGAAGAGGTCGTCCGATATGAGCGCTCACCATTGCACGTAATAGTTAGCTCTTTCCTGTCTTCCGTCATCCAAACTTGTGATATGATAGAAGTGGGACAATAAAAGGGCACGTATATTGAGGGACCACTTGCTTCCTCCTGGCTCTCACACCCGGCCAAACATTGGGTGGGAGAAACAGGGTCCACTGGAAATGACTTGCAGAGCTGAACGACGTCCCACTGGGTCGCCGATCTTAGGGTATAATGATTTGCCCTGCGGGCCCAGATAGTACGATTTCTGGATGTTAGATGCTGTGCACCAATTGTGATATCGTCTTTCATGCAACGCACAAACACCTTGACGCATACACACAGACACATCCCGACGGCCCATCAAGCGTTTAACCAACCGGCCGCAGTCGCTGAGAGGCATTGCAGAAATGCGGCTGCCGGCGGCATGCTTCCTGCCTGAATGAGACGAGAACCGTGTTGTCTGCCGTCGTCCTCTGACTACCCCTGTTGCCGTGGCGGTGGAGGGACCTCGCGCACGGTTATCACTCACAACACCTTGTGGGGTAACTCGTCTCCGCCTTGAGGCACTCACCAGATCTCCAATGACACCATAACCTCTTATTGTACATGGGTGGTTCATCCGCTAAGTCGGGAGCATATGCTACTCCCGCGCGGACTCGCACTCTTCTGCAAGAGCGCAAACATGGGCGCTCCCGCTCGTTAGACTAACAAGCAAGATGGCCGGTAGTGCTTTGCCCCGGAGAATTTAGGGCAGAGTTGCGGGATGACGGCGCATGGAAGTGACCTCTCAGAGAGGGGTGTTTCTGAGGCCTTGCCATGATTCAAAACTAGTTTTTGTTGGGAGAAGATGAGAACCGCGCCCCAAAGCAGAGGGCAAGCAAGGTCCAGGGGCAGAGGGGCTGTCTGAGAGTGTAAGTCTTGAATTGCCAGCGTCTGGGGGTCTGACCTCCTGGAATGGCGGGGTTCAAAGCATAACTCTTTGATGACACTTGCCCAAATCGAAGAGTTACCGTGCTGTGTATTGGCGAAGCGCGACCTCGTTGAACCGGATACCTTGTTTGTGAAGGTTGGCTGCTCAAGAAGAGGGGTTCGTTGCAGGACCTCCGTGTGCAGGGAACCCCGGAGCGGGGCCTCAAACAAAGCTCCCCCAACCACTGTAGCACCGTAGCACCGTTACAACGAACCTTATACGCTGTAACCGGACACATATCATCGAGCCATCCTAGCTATGTAGAATTTGCACTTGGTCTGGCAGTAGGTGAGCGAGCAAAAAATTTCCCACGATGAGGACATCCTGGGCATTTGGGCCGGCAACAGCGGACGATCGGAGACCGGCTGAGCAGCAGCATCGGCCTCGGGGGTTCATGCTTTGGGACGGCGATGATCTCGGTTTCGATTGGCGGGACGCGGTGTGGGTTCGATTGAGCCGCAAGAACCCCGTCGATCCCCAACCTCAGGTTCCAGCCGTGCCAGTCTGTGGATGAGCCGGAAAGCTTAAGCTCAGTGGTTCTTTGCCTGATCGACATGTCAAGGGTCTTGAGTGTGCCCATCAAAGAAGATCCTCAAAACTCAGATTTTCCTGAGGAAAAAGGGGAATACATAAGTTTCTCGTAGGTCTTCGTTTGTCGCATTGCTTCTTCAGATTCGGCTTCCCCTGAGAGCTGTCAGTCAGTTGCGAGAAATGACAAGTCTCTCTGTTCTGAGGAGGGTCGTAGGACCTAATGGACTGGACTGCTCGCCAAAGTTCTTCACTTGATAATACCTCAAGGCAGACAGTGACCCGAGAGTAATTCTGAATCTGTACTGTGCGTGGCCAACTGCCGCGGGAGAGAATGGATGCTTGCTCCGGCCCTCCCAGGAAAATGGCGCCGGAGGATTTTGTCACGAAACGCGAAGAAGCAATCTCAGGCCCACGCGGACTGGTTGCCACTAGCTTGCTGGGGGTCCACCCGGATGGGTGACAAGGAGCCCGCCAAAAGGAATACGTGTAGTCCGGACGGGAAGCAGAATGTGGGAAAAACGGAGGACAAAAGCAAACATTGAAAGGAGGCTGAACGCTAGGAGATCAGCCACGACTCGCCAAAACATTGAGCGTTGGACCCAATGTGATGGTATCGGCTTATGTACGAAGTACGAAGTACTACGTACCTTCCTCGTTCTCCTACGACTGATATCGCGGGCGACACTAAAAAGCAGGACTAAAAACGGCCCTCCATGCCGGCCGTTGGAAGTGAGGGAGAATAAAGGCAAAACTTCCAGAACTTGGATAGATATTGCCGAATCCGAGGATATGCATTGAGGAGATGCAAGTCGTGGCTTCCTCAATGTCATGCAGATCTGCTCCGCACTTCTGGGACAACAGGAGAGAACGGTCCGTACGAAAAACAACGCCTGTTCTCAATATCAACGTCCTCTGCGCTGACAAGTTATGCAAGGCACAAGATAAGGTAAACCGCCCAGCGGCTCGGGTATTGCCCCCTGAATTGACTGACCAGCTTGATCCTGGGAAGCTGACCCAAGAAGTTGTCCTCCCATGCCTTCCCACGAATGCGTCCTCCACTCACTACCTACACAGTACTCTATTTTTCTCAATGCATGGGTGCGTCTGTGAGGCGCCAGCAACATCTTCGCCACACCCAGTGCGTTCCATCCAAAATGATACCCTTGACTGGGGAGCTCCTGTAGCCTCACGCGCTGCAACCCACACCTTCAGGGATTCGACCTTGAACGCGGAAGCGGGAGTCGCGTCGCCGGTTACAGCAAAAGGAAACCTACAACTATAGCTTGAGTTTGGCCCCACCACTGGCCGCGAGTACTCATAGCGCTTCGCCATCCTGCAGCCCGGTCGGCTATCCGTACTCGCCAACATTATCAAGACGCGCGCTATCCATAACCCTGGACAATGGAGATGCACGCACGTACAAGACACCCCAGACAATCCATACCGGCCGAGCACAGCCGCTTGAAGGACCGTGGCTTGGTATTGGTTTCCTCAAGTGATCTCCTCTGACGGCTTAGGCGGACTTTACACTACAACTGTTCGCGACATTGTGGCATGAGTCGGAATGGGAGGGAGAGGAGCGGGAAACCTCGAGCTGGACTCGTGGCTTCGATTCTGGCATCGATCCAGATCTGACGGGTCGTTCTGCACGCATCTTCAGGTTGTTCCAGGATGCTTCCATGCATAATCCTTGGCTTCCCAGCCTGCTAGCCTCCCCCCCTTTTCGACGCATCGGCACGTCGATAAGCAAGGCGGGCACGGCGGGCACGTCGGGCACCGGATGAAGCCAGGCCAGCAGCGTGGGATGTTCTCGTCTGTTGGACGAAAGGCTTGTAATGGTTGCAAGAGCCCCGAGACTGGTGCGGAGCAACGGCTCGAACGACATCTGGGATGGTTGGGCGGAGCCATTCTCATTGCCTTCCATGGCTTGATCCACTCCTACCGATCGGCATCTTGCTGGATGGCGTCTCTTCATTGGTGTCACGCACGGACTTTGCAGAGACTGAGCGTCGGCTCTCGCGTCACCGGACGACTTGTTGCATTCAGCCCAGGACTGCCCAGACATTTACCTTCCCTCCATGGGGAAGTTCCCGCTGTTGTGGTCTTCTGTGGGTTTCGGCGGTATCTGTACCATGAGGGGCAATAATAGTGTACCTGATGGTAGGAACATCAAAGTTGACAGCCGGTACCGTCGAATTGGGACTTGGTTTTTGAGCGGCTAACTCTTCAACATCGTGGCTCACTACAACTTGAACCGACAATATACGATGTCTGGTTGTTGGTAACTATGCTCAGGGGGCTGGGGTGTTTCTTCGCTGTCTGTCAACCTTGGTTCGCGAGAGCGGTCATCAAGGCAACTGAAGAAGCATTGTTAAACATCTGGGCTTGGCGGCTACCCACCGAATTGTTCCAGGATCCTGGATGTTATCTCCCTAACACTTGTTCACGGTATTCCATGCTACGGCGCTTAGCTTACTAACGACTCAAAGTTTCGCGACGCTACAAATGTCTCAGCAAATCTGGACCTTGCGATTTGGTCTGTTTATCACGATGCCACGTGCTGACAGCGACCTTGAGATCGACGCTCGGGGAATTGCCGAGATGGGATCTACTCGCTGCTCTGACGTCTGCATTAGAGGGGGTATCGCTTGACTCGAATGGTGAGGGCATGATATCGCCTCTAATGGGCAGGAAGCGCAACGTAACTGTTCACCAGCCGCGTCCTCGACGTCACTTTGACATCGTTTTTGACCGGCAAGTGCCGGCCTTCAAGCAACCGCAACTATACGCTTTGGGCCTTCCCTCAGCATGACGGCTGTAGGGTAACGGGACACCGAACCAGTGCCAGATGGCAACGAATTCCTCTTCTGTCGTTATCTTGGCCAACATGCAAGAGCCAGAGAGTGCCTTGACAACGACGCCCCAGACCAATTTGGGACGCATCAAACTCGCTGCAAAGAGACCTGCACGCATGTGTCGTAGCGTACGGATTACACAACCTCACCAATGGTTGTGTGGCAACGGAAAAAAAAGGCACGGACGTTTTGCCTTCGCAAGTCATCCATGAAGCGGGTTGGTGGGCCAATCGCCGTTCGCGATGGCCTCGTCTTGGGGGTCAGAACTCGGAACGTGTGGTGCACAGGCGGCATGAATCCAATTGATGGGCAGTCGGTGAGGCACAGAGACGGTATTGCGTGAGCGGGCCTCTCCGTACAGATGTTGCCACTTTCTTCTTGGATATGCGGCGGAACCCGGACAGCCTCGAGAGACTGTAGCCCACCCCGTTTTCTCTCCCCAGTGGTGTGATGTGTAACAAACCCGAGCGTAGTGTTGATGAAGGAGAAAAACGGGGAGCTGTGGAGGAAAACGGAAAAGGCTGTCCAATGGACGTCCCTGAGTGCCTGGCCCACGGTTGCATCTTTGAGCGAAGGCGATTGCGCAGTTCAGCGAGGGCGCCAATGGCCTGGGCAACGGGGAGATGGCGTTCCCCTGCAGACCCCAGTTAGTGTGAGGTTTTGACCTGGTCAACCCCACTGCAAAGCAACGAGCAGGGTGCAGGGACAGGGCTCGCGACATTGGTCCATCACATCTGCTTGGCCACCTGCTGGGCGACCCAGGCGACAGGTGGACCAGTCAAGCCACCCATCCGCTCCCGTGTCTTCTGGGGGCCGTGCCCCCCCCCCCAAGCTCGAGCAATGCAGATGAGAGCAGCGAGGACATCAGGTTCTTGTCATCTGGTGGACGGCGCCAGAACCAGTTAATTAAAAGCTCTTTACTGGTCCCAATTTCCCAATCTCTTCGGTCGCCATATCTGCACCTTCTAAAATTGTCGAACGGGCGAAAGACGTGACAATACTACGCTTCCCGGGTACAATTTACCTGTCTCGCCGTTAGTCGACCCTACAGGACCTATTTTTTTCTTGCTCAATAGGGTGAAACGCCCGCTCACCACTCACGACGCCGCCGTTTTGCTGCATATGTGGACGACAGCTGCGTGGGAATAATCCAGAAAAGGGACCGTCAGAAAAGAGCATCAGATTTGACGCACCTTTCGGCCAACAATCGTTGCGACTCAATTGGGTCTCTGGTTCAGTTTTCTGGCGCAGAGCACCTTTGACGTTGACGGCGGATTCTTTCACCAACCCCCTCGCCAGTTTGATCACGGACGGTTTGCGACCAGGCCCCGTTGTCCAATCCACCCAGGGGCGTCACGATAATTCTGGGGGAAAACACGGCCCATTCAGCCTTTCCGCGGCCGTTTCACTGACACTGCCTGTCGACCCCAGCGGATAGTCTCGCGGACACAAAGGCAACCGACACTGCATTTATTCGATTTTTGCCTGCGTTTTCGAAGCAACCATGCCCTGCCCGCTCCCCTTGGGTCAATCACTGCATTGTTGATACCACGTCTGAAACAACCCACCACCCCAGAGCCGATCCAGGTCTGTGTGACGTCTCCCATTCTGGGACTGTCAACGGGACGGGAATACAGCGCCTTTTGGTGTTATAACTGCAGAGTGTTACAGGCTACCAGCCAAACATCCAGGAGGATCCCCCGGACAAGCACCAGGCGATCTGAACACAGACCGCCGAGGCTTCCAAAATAACATACAAGCCCCGCACATCGCATCGCGTCCTTTCAGGCCCTCGCCGCCGTCGTTTGTCGCTGTCGCAAGACTTACATCCACATGTTTAGTAGATCACACGGAAAACCCTCCGGTTTCGCTAAAGAGAAGGAGAAGGATAGATCACAGGAAGCTCATCAGCTGTCGGCACTCGCTGAGCTTGGTCTGATCGAGTCGAAGAAAGCGCGGTCCGGTGGCGGTGGCGCTTGGGGAACAGACTTCAACCGACCGAACTACTCCTCCAGCAGAGCTGCGAGGTCCTTCACTGGAGTGACCTACCCAGAAAAGAGTAAGTGGATCTCCTCTGGGGCGGGGCGTTTAGGCCAGACGCTGGGTCTGCGCCGTACTATTACGTACTGCTGGTCGTCGGGTTGGGCGCTCGGCTTAAGTGCGCCGTTGCTCGCAGAAAGGCTGACTCTCTTGTGTCCAAACAACCAGATCATTCGATTGCTACCGGGACCCTTCGCGCTCCATCGCACCGCTCCACGTCCTCGATCAGCTCGGCCCAGTCGCGTGAGAGCAACAGGGCTGCCATTATCAGGATGAATTCCGATCGAAGTCGTTCGCGCCGCGAGCGCACGTTTGTGGGGAGCGAGTGCGCAGTTTGCGAGGAGCCGCTGGAACATACGTTGCGGGGTGAGAGGATACTGCAGTTTTCGTGCACGCATGTGTCGCACGAGGCCTGTTTCTACGAATTCATTCGCGAGATCGATTCGCAGTACTGTCCGACGTGCAATGCGCCCCTGCACTTGGACACAAGCCGCGGCGGCAATGTGCTTGATATTGGTAAAGAATTGGTCCACCCTCCCGCTTGGCCAGAGGACGGTGCTGACGGAGATGGATCAGAAAAAATTAGTAACATGGTGCGCGCCGTGTCAGTGAACGACGGCCGATCGCAAGGCACGCCGACACCGACACAGTGGGAGGATCAGACGGGACGACCGCCAAGCCGGGGCTCAAGTGCCAGGCCCGGTCATAGCCTCGGCCAGGGCCCCGTGAGTACCAGCGGTCTGGCACCAAGGGGCGGTCTCCGAGACAGTCGCGATACCCGGGACACGCGGGACACGCGAGACACACGGGACACGCGGGACACGCGGGACAGCCGCGAACAGCCCATGTCCGACCACCGCTATACACCAGGCTCAACTTCGAGACATGGGCGGAGCGACAGCGAGGCCACTGGCATGACCGGGGTCGCATCGTCAGGCGGTTATCCCGAGACAACACAAAGCGGACCGCCCCGCCGGCACGATTACGACGTCCAGGCCATGGAGACCTCTCTGGCGAGCCCACGCACCGTGACGCGGAATCCCATTCCAGCACCGACTGTCACGGTGCGCTCCGAGTTTCCAACCATCAGCCGGTCGAGGCAGCAACAGACACTCACGTGTCTTATCACTATCGAAGTGCCTGACAATAAATGGCGACCGGACCCCGAAGATCTGCAGAACGCACCTCCGATGCAGTCGGGGAGAGGGGCAGACGAAGCATTCGCACGACCCAATTCACCAGCGCGAAGTGCACCCCGTTTCTACCCGTACGAATCGTCCGAAGTGCTTACCGAGATGACGGAGAGTTTGCGCAGCCGGGTAGACAACTGGCACGGTTTGGATTTCAGCCGGTAAGTGCACGCCCGCAGAATGGGACGCGCATGCAGCGCGTAACTAAAAATCCCGGGAACCTGGTTGCCCCCAATATCGGAAGAACCCGCGGGTGCTAATTCATGAAATTGTTAGATTTGGTAAGCTCCGTTTGTATGGGACGCTGCGTGTGGGCAAAGACAAGGTGTCGTGGCAGGAGTTGGAATGCTTCCTATTTGCCGAGATGCTTATCTGCGTAAAGGAGAAGAAGAGCACCCAGCCGCCATCTTCACAATGGGACGACGACACGGGGCGCAAATCGACACGGTGCACCCTCAAGGGGTCCATCCTTATCAAGAAGCACTTGAATGAGGTGTCTGAGACGGGCTCGGTCGATGAGAACGTCCTGACTCTGAGCTTGTCGGTAGCAGAACTGCCGCAGTTCCACCTACGCTTTGAGAACCGCAACCAACTAAAGCTGTGGCAGCAAGCACTGCTGGACCTGAACGCCGTCGAAACCTCACCTGTGCGTAGCCCCGACTATGATCGTGGCGAGTTCTCCGAGACGGATGAGGACGACTGGCAGCGGACACCGCACTCCAGCCGTCCTCAACGGGTGTCATCCCTTGCCTCTTCATGGGGCGGCGCAAAATCGGCGACTACAGCGCCGACCGAATACACCAACTTCGCTCGGAGCCCGCTTCTACAGTCTGTCCACGTCCCTGTGGATGTTGTGGTGGTAGTACCCATTTCCGCATCTATGCAAGGCGTGAAGATCAACTTGGTCCGCGATGCGTTGCGGTTCATGGTGCACACGCTTGGCGAGCGCGACCGAATGGGACTGGTGACTTTTGGGTCGTCGGGCGGTGGCGTCCCCATCGTGGGGATGACGACCCAGGCCTGGCCCGGGTGGAGCAACGTCTTGAACTCGATCAAACCCGTGGGCCAGAAGAGCCACCGCGCCGATGTGGTCGAGGGCGCAAACGTCGCCATGGATCTTCTAATGGGTCGCAAGTACAATAATCCCATCGCCACCATCATGCTCATTAGTGATGCATCGACATCAGATGCAGACAGCGTCGACTTCGTAGTCTCACGCGCAGAAGCAGCCAAGTACGTCTCACCTTGACTTTTATTTCCCCCTTCCCGCACAAGATACTAACAGCAGAATAGAATCACAATTCACTCATTCGGCCTGGGCATGACACACAAGCCGGACACCATGATCGAGCTGTCCACGAGAACCAAAGCGTCTTACACATACGTAAAGGACTGGATGATGCTCCGCGAGTGCCTGGCCGGCTGCCTGGGCTCAATGCAGTCACTCTCGCATCAGAACGTCAAGCTGAAGCTCAAACTGCCAGAGGGGTCGCCAGCAAAGTTCCACAAGATTAGCGGTGCGCTTCAGATCACCAAACGCGCAACCGGGCGCGACGCAGAGGCGGCCCTCGGCGACCTCCGGTTCGGTGACAAGCGAGACATCCTCGTGCAGCTAGTTATTTTGCCAGACAACACATCCCAAGAACAGTTGCCACAAGACCCATGGGACAACATCGTGTCGGGTCTCGAGGCTCTCGGCGGCCCCATGGACCAGGATGAGCAGAGGGCAGTTTCGGTGGAAGAGGTACCTCTTATTCAGGCCGACCTCTTGTGGGGCGATATCCTTCGGGATGGCACGTCACAACACACTCGGCCGTCGCTTCTGGCAATTACAATGCTGCCAGCTTCAAGCTCAAAGAGGTCATGGAGCGGCTCACCACCGATCCCGCCGCACCCGCATATCGTACAACGGCGTATGGAGTTGTTGACGTCAGACATGCTAACGCGTGCCCTAACACTGGTTAGCAGAGGCCAGCATGACCGTGCGCACACACTGCTGAATGAGACGCGGTCTATTCTGAAGGGTCTGGGAAAAGGCGGGCTCCCTCCTGTCCCGCCCATGCCCTCTGGGAAATCCCAGCCATCAACACCCCACCCTGCCCATGATGGATCCCCAACTATGTCAGGGACTCCAGACAGGAAAAATACGCCGTCACCAACGTCGGCAACTGCCCCCTCTTCCTTGAATGGTTTCCCGACACCCTCATTGCCACGCAGCCGGTCCAACGATGGGCTCGGCCTTGGTGGCATGGGCACTGCCAACGGTATCGATGCCAACACGGTCGCGGCGCTCGATGCCGAGCTAGAGTCCAGCCTGGAGTGGATCAGCCACCCGGCTGTGTTTGGCCGCGACAGCCGGAAGGCCGTTCTGCAGGCGATTGGTGTCATCAGCTCCCAGCGAGCGTTCACCTTCCGAACACCCATTGAGAGCCTTTGGGCGTCACGGGTAAACGGGGTGAAGAAGCTCACGGAGAAGAGCCGAGAATGGCGCGAAGAAGGGGGTGGGGAAGGTGGCATTATGGAGGAGTCGTAATGGATTGACTCCTGCCAAACATCACCTTTTCGTCCATCCAACTCATGATTCAACACACGAAAGTAAATTACCCTCGCGACCTACACCCGCTATCATCATACCCCACCGAACCGTTCAGTTTGGCACTTCTCGCGCCACTCTAGCGACGAACAGTATCTTCTCAACATGCCCGAACGTCACGCCTATACCCCCATTTTCACTTCATACCACAACGACACATACCACGCTGCTTCAAAGCCTGACCTGACTGGGCAACTTTTTTCTTGTCGGCTTCTATCTGTATTCCGTGCCCCTATTTCTTTTGTCGCACATACTTATACGAAGATAAGGCTGGGAAATTTCCCCTCGCCATTCATAGCGACGTGTTTGGTTTCTGCTGGGCTATATTCATGGTTGCGCTGGAAGATACCATTTTGCTTCAACGTATTGTTTTACGGATTCTTCGATATACGACTGTCCTTTTTGACTTTTATTTTAACGCTTTGTTGATGATATTTTTGTTCACGTCCGTAACGGGGCGCTTCGTTTCCAAAAGCAAGGACGAGATGGCATTTACGAGACTCGAGAGTGGGCGAGCGCGACGGGGAGGTGAATGGGAGATGCGCTGGGGCGTGGTGTGGGGTGTAATAGAAAAAAAACGGATGTGGGCGGACGGGCGGGAAACAGGGATAAGATTGGGGAAGGAAAGAGGCTTTGTGATGGCACGATATAGCGATGCGATGAGGACGAGATGGAATGGGTCTGTATGATGTATCATTCGAGCTTGTTGTTTGGTATATGTATGTAGATATGGAAACCTAGGTAAGGAGGATGGGAAAGAAATGACACATCAAGATGTTTCGAACCATACGGTCTAAGTTCGCAGGTGCTCGCTCATGCTGATTACATCCCGGTTGAGCCGGGCACCGGGCTGTCACTCCCAGCCCGGTTGTGAGAACATGGGACCCCACTAGCTCGCTAAAGTCACTCGCGTTAACTGAAGGCTTTGCCATTTTTGGCACACAAACACGAAATGGCAGGCAAATACCTGGTTTAGACCCCGGACCCGGACTCTAAGAGGAGAGGGTACAGCATCAGGTACCTACCTACCTACTGTGGTTGCGTGCCAAAAGAAAATAACCCTGTCAGGTATCTTCGGACTGGCCCACTTGAGGTTTTTCCAGCCTCACGGGCGTCTTCCTGTCCTGTGCGGCCCTGGCGCAAACCCCTGCTATACCAGACTGGGACATTCTTTTTACCCATCATACCAAAGTAGGTTTTATTATGGTGTGATGAGCGGATAGGAGCGTCGGCAGGCGGGTGGACTTGAAATTCCCGGATGCGCGCCTCCCTGTGACTCGGGCGAAATTATTATCAGATCATCAGATTAGAAATCTGCAGCCAATGGCGGTGGCTTGCAGCTGTCCACTGCGGGCCCCCTGCGCCCGCCCATGCAACGTCGCTCCTCGGGCCATTGGAAGAGGGGGGGGACTCACTGCTGCCATTCACAGCTTCGTGCTGGCAGGCAAGTGCACACTTCCGGGTCTTTTTTGGCTTGTGAGAGCCTGTTCCTTCTTTTTTATTTTGCTCTTCTGGTGTACCGATGCAAGTAGGGGTAGTGATTCGTTCGTTCCATGGGGTCTCGGCGACGGTGTGAGACACACACATGGCCACACCATCAGGCGGGGGGCTTGGATCGACTGAGGGTGGTGACTAGCGCGGGAAGGGCGTGGGATGGGGGTTTGAGATGACTGGGTTTCGGTAGGTGAATGAGAGGTGAGGTTCTTGGGAAAGCGTGGGAGCCTGGCTTTTCATTTTTAACAAAAGGGCATTCCTCTCCCCCGTCCTTTTCAAGACCGCAAACCTCAGGTTGGGCCTCTGTCACCTATGTCTACTGCTGGAAGGTGAGCTGGGCTGAGCTGTCACGCACTCACTAAGGCCTTTCTCGTTTTCGTCCCTCCCTCCGATGGTTCCTCGCCTGCGGCTTCCTTTTCCACGAACACCTCCTGTGGCTGCATGGAAGATAGCTGGAGCCCTTTCCACTTTGGCTCCATAATAGCGACCGATCGATACCTGCTCCCGCTCCCGCCCGTCCCCCGGAGCTTGAGTTTATTGCATCAGGACATATCGGTACATCTTGTTCATATACCTACCTACTTTATTTATCGTCTGTCGTATGCGAGAGCAAGATACTGGGACAGTGCAGAGAGATTTGAACTCATCTAGCACCAATGAAGAAAAAGGCGCAGCAAGGGTTCCGACTAGCAATTCACTCAAAATGGCAGGCAACGGCGATGAGGAAGAGGGCGCGCCCCTGATAGCGCACGCGGATTATGGCTTTGGCAACGGACCCCTGAGGGGAGACTACGGCGCCACGGCAAGCTCCGACTACGACGGCGACAGTGAGAGTATCAACGACTACGACTCGGCTTCAACGGCCTCGGAGGTCCAGGACGGCGTCAGGCGCATCGAGGCCGTTGCGCGGACGTGGTCGAAATGGGGTTTGGCAGTGGCCTACATGAGCATCCTGCTGATGGCCTTCACCACTTCGCTCGAGGGCCAGGTCACGTTCCCCCTTGCCGCCTTTGCCGTCAGCTCGTTCAACAACCACTCGCTGCTCTCGACTGTATATGTCGTCCAGAACGTCGTCAACGCCGTCATCAAACCCCCCATGGCCAAGATCGCCGACGTATTCGGCCGGCTCGAAGCCTTCTCCATTTCGGTGGTCCTGCTTCTGCTTGGTTACATCCAGATGGCCGCCTCGCGCAACGTCGAGACATACGCATCGGCCCAGATCTTCTACTCGGCTGGCGGCACCGGCCTACAGATCCTCCAGCAGGTTTTCATTGCTGACACGAGCGACTTCCGTAACCGGGCCCTGTTCTCGAGCCTGCCGGACAGCCCCTTTCTCGTTACCGTGTGGATCGGCCCGGCCATCGCCTCTGCCATTCTTGCCGGGTCAACATGGCGCTGGGGCTACGGCATGTGGGCTTTCATTCTGCCCGTGGCCTTCTTCCCCCTGGCCCTGAGCCTCTTCCTCAACGGCCGCAAGGCCGAGCGCATGGGTCTGCTTAAGAAGCGCCACCATGCTAGTGACGATGAGCACGCCACCGAAACCCTCAAGCGCCTCTTCTACGACCTCGACGTCGTGGGAACTCTCCTTTTCAGCGCCGGCCTCGCCCTCATCCTCATCCCCTTGACCCTCGTCTCCCGCTCGCCGGATGGTTGGCACGACCGCGGCTACCTCACCATGATCGCCACAGGTATCATCCTCCTCGTCCTCTTTCCCTTCTGGGAGTCCCGCCCGGACCTCGCACCACACCCGCTGCTCCCACTCGACCTCCTCCGCTCGCGCACCTTCTGCGCCGGCTGTGCCCTCGGCTTTTTCTGGTTCATGATCTTCTACATCGCCGTTCAGCCTTACTTTTACTCCTACCTACTCGTGGCCCTCAACCTCCCCGTCAACCAGGCCGGCCCCATCACGCAAACCTTCTCCTTCGCCTCCACCATAGCCGCCATCGCCGCCAGCCTCGTCATCCACCGCGCTCGAACAGCCCCTCGGCCCCGCCCCTACATTCTCGCCGGCGCAGCCCTTTACACCGTTGCCGTGCTCGTCCTCCTGCGCACCCGCACCCGCGACGCCTCCGTCACCACCCTCTTCGCAGCCCAGGCCGCTCTCGGCGCCGGCGCCGGCCTCATGCACGTCGCTACCCAGCTCGCCGTGCAGGCCTCCTGCGGAAGCCATCACGCACACGTCGGCGTCGCCACTGCCGCATTCCTCACCATCGCCGAGGTCGGCGCAGCCGTGGGAAGCGCCGTATCGGGCGCTGTATGGGGGCGTCTTGTGCCCGCTAAACTGGTCGAATATCTCCCCGAGGCGATCAAAAGCGAGGCACCGAAGATTTACGCCAGCGTTGTCGTGGCGAGGAGTTATGAGTGGGGGAGCGTGGAGCGAGATGCGATTGCAAGGTCGTATCAGGAGACGATTACGGTGCTGTTGGGGATTGCCTTTGTCATGTGTCTGCCGCTGGTGCTGGTTGCTTGGGCGGTGGAGGATGAGACGGCGGATGAGTGTGGGGAAGTTAGGGGGTTGGTTGTTGGGAGGGTTGATAGTGGGGGGTTGGAAGTTGTTGATTCCGGTGAGAGAGGGACGGGGGGGAGGCCGAGGAGCGCCGCTGGGGAAGTGGAAGGGGGGTTGGGGGAGGGCCTGGAGAATATGGGCATGGGGAGGACGGGCGAGACAGGGGAATAAGAAGCCTTCTGTAGGCGGTGATGAACAGTAGCATCCCTTGGGCTAGTTAGCTGCTAGCTCTGGGGCCGTTTTGGCTTCCTGGCATTTCGGCGGAGATGATGGATGAAATGATTGGGCTGTATGATGGATTTGAATGTGTCTGTATGTTCACGAATGTTATAAAAGCATTGGTTGGTAGTTGGAGGTTCGGCAGCAGCATTTGCTTGATATTACTGGCATTGGCATAGCGTACATTAGTATCTCGATTGGTATAATACATATTCACAGTACAACCAACCCCCTGAATGGGGCTTCATCATCAGTCCCCTCAGTTCTGACTGGAATGCCAAGGTAGGAAGAGACTGGGTGTGCGGAGCATCAAAAGCCACAAAGCTATCGACGTCACCCACCCACTGTGCTTGCTAGCTTGCTCATTCCGAAGTACCGTCTATGATCTTAGTCTCAAAGTGGAATCCCGCTTTCTCTAACCTATCAATAAACGGCTGGCCGAGACACGCGGGTGTGTATACACCGCCAGGGAGGTCTGTTTCATCCTCTAGGAGTGTTGCAGCAGCCTCTCCGAGCAGCACACCGGTGACTGTCCCACAGTTAGGGAGAGTAAGCAGTCAGGATGTATAAGGGTTGGCTTACAGAAATACATCGGTCCGTTGTACCACGCGCGGCAATACGCCTGTTTTTTCGTGCCAGGCACATCGAGCTGCGCGACGCCGCGGTACTCAATCTCGTCATTTTTGGCCTCCTCGAGCGGTGAGCCCTCGCCAGGGGGTGTTACGAAGCGACCGACTAACGAACGCAGAAAGGGGGTCACCATTATGAGCCCAAAGACCATCAGGGTGATGTGCAAGGTCAGGCCTGAGAGGAAGTTGCGCGTGCGCATGTACTGTTTGAAGGAGAAGTTGGGCCCATAGGCTTGATCTGTGCGCGAGGGGAGGGTTTGGAGGAGTCCCCACGTCCTCTCGACCACGGCCGCGTCTGTGCGATCCGCGATGGAGGTGGTTTGGAGGCCGAGGACGGGCAGGCGGATGTACCCGGTGAGGCGGGTGAGGAGGGAGGGCGAGGCTGGTCCGGCGGGATGGGGGTTGGGGACCGGGGAGAGCGCGAAAGGCTTGAGGGAGGCGATCGCCTCACGGACGGGTATCGTTTCGAAGAGGGTGAGGACAGTGGAGACGGTGCCGCCGGAGGGAGCACCTTTGATGCGCAGGGAGATCACCACGTCCCGCATGCTGGCGCCGGGGAGAAATTTGCGGAGTGTCGAGGCAAGAGTCCATGTTACAAGATCGGATGGAGCAGACTCGATGCCAATCTGAGGGATCATGATGGCGCCGCTTGCCGCAGCGGCAGCTGAGTGCCGGTTGATCATCCGGGAGACCCATGGGACCTCGCCAGTTACATCAAGATAATGAGTGCCGGTAGCGGCACAGGCCTTGAAGGCGGCGTCACCATGGCGGGCGTATGGGCCTACGGTGGTGATGAGAATGAAGGTCTTGCGGGCGAGGGCCGTGAGGTCATCGTCAGTCAGTGCGCAGACTTCGACTGAAGGAGGGAGGCGGTCTGGGTTCCATTCGCCGCACTGAGCGACCACCTGCTCCAGCTTCTCGCGAGACCGCCCTGCCACGGCCCATTTCAGATCGGTAGGCAGGCTGGTAGCGATGTGCTGCGCGGTGAACTTGCCCGTGTAGCCTGTCGCCCATTTAGTATCGTATCCCGTTGTTTACGGGATTCGTTCAATGCGTACCTGTCGCGCCAAAGACGACGACGTCATACTCGCGGTTGTGCTTTTTCAAGGGCATAATAAGGAGGGGGACACCACGCCGAGGGGAAATGCTGTTTCAGAAGGGGTAGAAGCTTCGGCACGCTCGAGTTACAAGTGGCATATGTGGGAGAAGCAGAAATATGTAGTCAAGTACGTGCGCCGAGGTTACCTTGACTGTCTGTCGAGAAGCACAGGAACTATCATGATGAGTGGGAACAAGTCCCTAGTTCAGATCACCCCACCGCTAGCTTTTCAGTTCCAGCTGACGCATCAGAGAGCCCCCAAATCGACCTCCTCGCCATCGTACCGGCCAAATCAAGAAAACCTGGGTCCGTTTACGTGAAGGTGCGTCTCATAGGCCGGACCAAGATCTCGGTGAGAAACGACCAGTCAAGAGACCAGGAGCTTGAATGGATCCGTGCTCCGGTAGGTTGGGTGGGATTGAAAAGGAGGGCAGCTGGCAGCCGAGGTTTCGCGGCTTGGCAGCTGTGAGATTCTTGTCCCCACCCCACGGGCCTGCCAAGGAGTTGAAGCCCTGGCCCCACAGTTTGGTGGTGGGAGGTGGACGCCCTTTCCGCACACTTCGAAAATTCCCTTTGGCAAGAAAGGGCGCTTCGACTTACCTTCCACCTCCGCCAACTTCAACTAGACATTTTGAGATCAACACCGATCCCTCACAGCAAAAATGTCTAAGCGCACTAAGAAGGTCGGCATCTCCGGCAAGGTATGTGAAATAAAAACCCCAAATCGAGTTCCCTGGAGAAGAATGCGCTGACGCGGGTAACAGTACGGTACAAGGTTCGTCGCACAATATTTCTTACCAGATCAACCCCCTCCATTTTCTTCTCGACGACGACTGCGCCCGAGCTGGATGGGACCACCGCCAAGCTGAGAACGACGAGTTGCTGCCAAAATTGGCTCTTGGGGTCTGCCCGGTGCGGAGGAGGTCGACTGAATGGCACGAAGGAGCTGGTGTTCGACGGCTTGCTGCGCAAGGGCATCTTCTCACACAAGATGGCGGACTATCTACCTCTCAAGATGATCGCGGCTTTGCCGGCAACTCGTGCTTCGGCGTAGGACAGCCCTGTGCGGCATCAACTCTGTCCGGTCGACGACAACAGCTCAGCTTGCCTCCATCCGACGACTATCTGCTCGGGCGCCGGTCCATGTCTTGTGAGGGACCTCGCAGAAAGAGGATGCTAACAGCAATATTCCAGATACGGTGCTTCGCTCCGTAAGCTCGTCAAGAAGCAGGAAGTGTCACAGCATGCCAAATAGTGAGTTTGCCTCCCACCCCCGAGCGTCCGTCTCCTTCTGTATGGCTATTGGAGCCGACTACAAGAGAGATGCGACGCTTAGGTGCCGTTTGGGTACGGATGCTGACATCAACTAGCACTTGCAGTATGTAATACCCACAGCGAACGATGTGAAGCTGTCTCGGGCACGGCGTCGCGTATCTGCTTCGTCCTTGCCCATGACAATTTTCTTGTTTGTTAATTTTTGCTAACGTTATGGCCTGCTATAGCATTCTGCGGAAAGGGTGAGTGAAGACCTCCCTATTTTGACGTTGATCGATATACTGACATTTCCAATAGACAGCGTGAGGCGCACTTCTGTCGGTATCTGGGTACGTACAGCCGAATTATCAATCTGGTTGCCCAAAGCTCTGGAGTTCAAACCAACATTGATCCCCCCCACGCTCCTGGCCCTGGGATGAAACTAACTCGACTTCAACAGAACTGCAAGTCGTGTAAGAAGACCATGGCTGGTGGTGCTTACACTGTCGCGTACGTACTTGCCAAGGAGCATGATAGACTCTGTACTGACCCAATCTTAGGACCCCCGCTGCGGCTGCCATGCGCTCCACTCTCCGCAGACTTCGCGAGATCGCCGATGTTTAGAGAGATTCCGGACGGCATGTTTTTGTTTTCGGGTTCGGTGTCAGGGAAAAGGACAACGGGGTCATTGCGCTATGCTTTCAGCCAGAGGGAACAGCTGGTCGATCAATGAGAATTCCTTGAACAACGATGAGTCCGATGCTTCATGTGATCATGTCATTATTCACACGACCAATCTGTATGTGTTTTTTTGCGGGAAGAATGAACAGAGCTGAAAACACCTCTGGAATCATCTGGTGCATGCCTTCGGCAGTCGCTAGATCGGTGCCACTCAAAGCTCCTATTGGTCAACCGGATCTACCACACACCCCAGCACGTGGGATGACCAGCTCGCTCATCGCGCGCAGAACAGACCTCAATGGGCCATTTAGGTAGAGCTCAGCACTCGGCTTGCATGCCGACAATAGAATAAAGAAACAACTTTGCGTCTCCAGGCAAGATGGTTGGGTATGTTGCCACGTTGAGATGAGGCAACCAAACGTATCTTTGTGCTTGTGGATCTCACAAGGAAGCTACCGCTCCGTGACCCACGAATATCGTCCTGCAAGAATGTTACAGGTCCCTGCCGTTATGGGTCAACAAACCTGGATGACTCGGAACGGGAGCTATCGGATCCGCAACATTGGCTCGGCACACGGGAATGGAGCTCCGTCTATAAACACCTTGCGCAACATCTGGTCTGGAATCAAGCGTCGGCATTTCCCCGTGTACATTGAGGGGTAAGTAAAATCCATTGAGCGAGACAGACATGTGGCATTTCAGGGAAATGGCGGGGTTTGCAAGGCTTGATCATCTGTGCAAAATGCGCCAATCTGTTGTTTGCGGCAGGCAACTGGCTCATCGCCCTTGGATGAGGTGAGGAAAAGGGGGATAGAGTTTCCCTACAGCTCGATGAGAGAACCCGTGCGGACAGGGCGGCGTGATGAAACCCCGTTCTGCAAACAAACCTCAACAAGGGCTTCACAACATCCATTCAGCAGTTCACTACAAAAAATGACTGCCTGATCTCATCTTTGTGACCCGGCTTCAAAACGACCAGGAACAGCTTCCATTAACAGCCCTTCCTTCGCCGTTGATGACTCGAAACCTCGCACTTTGCCCTGCCACACACATCCCCCACCCCGTCAGCTGGCCCTCCCGGCACAGATCAAGAGCTGGCTGGTGACTGCGCTGACTGGTGCAACCCTCGCCGACCTTGTTCAAGATCGAGGTGGATGGTGATTGGCCGACACCCTCGGCTGCACTAACGCGGGCTCTGCGAGAAAGTCTGTGGGCGCTTTTCTCCCTTTCCACCCCAGTTCCCACCCGACCTTTTCACTCACTCCAATCTCTTTCGCAAAGCAGCCCGCAGCCCGCAGCCCCTCCCTGCTCGCGAAGCCCAGGGACTGCCAGCAGCCTGGTCACAGCACCTGCTGCAACCACTTGCCTCCACGACGACTGCCTCAGCACTCAAACCGCGCTTTCAAGCTCTCAATTCAACAACCACCTACCTCACCTCATCCATCATTTGCATCGCCAATTCGACCAAAAAGACACCGAAACTGCAATCGGCTTACATGACGTCCTCAACTTCAATCATTTCACTTTCAAACTGGCCCGATATCTATAATGGCTGATCAATGCATTGTGTGTTTGGAGAATTTGGACGTCGAGTCTCCAGCGGCAGTTGCAGCACTGGCCGCGGCGGTCGCCCCACAGGACCATCACCCCTCCAGCGCTGTCCCCGCTGAGGATAGCAACCGCTCAGTGGCACTCCCGCAAACCGAGGCCACAGTCCCGGCTGCACCCGCCCCAGCAGTGGGCATCAGCAGCAATTCGACTGGCAACAATATCGCATCGCCGAGGCTGCACGGTAATGACGACAATGTAGCCCAAATTCAAATTTGCGGCCATGTGCTGCACGACTCTTGTCTGCGAGAATGGACCGAGAAGGCAAACAGCTGCCCCATTTGCCGCCAGACATTCAATTTGGTGCAGGTCTATGATAAGGTCGGAGGTATGTCGTCACCTACCCATCCCCCTTTGCGAGTAAACACAACAGAGGAAGTGTAATTCGTCAAACTCTTGTGGAAACAAGCCTATTTTCGTCCAGTGTTGCTAACATAATACTTCTAGGAGCCCTATTATCGACTCGCACGGTCGAAGACAAAAAGCAAGTTGCCGAATTCGATCCCCAAGCATGGATCGACGAGAACCCCGAGGAAGAGGAGGCCCAGATTCCCTGCCCAGTCTGCAACTTGGCGGACCGGGAAGAGATTTTGTTGCTGTGCGATGGCTGCGATACACCATACCATACGAATTGCATCGGATTGGACTGTGTCCCTCTCGGTCCTTGGTTCTGCATGGAGTGCGTCGACGCCCTGGGCATCGAGCGTCCGGACCCCCCCAGCCCACAGGCTGAGGGCCAAGATGCACGAGAGCGTCTTTACTACTTCCCACGTACACAAGCCAGCATGCGCCGGGCCAGACAGAGAGCCAGATCTGATGAGTGGCAGGGTGCCTGGGGGCGCATTGCCGGTAGAATTTGGGATGCGCTCAGTATCGACCTCGACTATCAAGATGACGACGACCAGGTTGTCTTCGAGGGCCTCCGCCGGTCACAGCAAATTCGCGAGAGAGAGCGCCTAGAGCACGAGCGATGGCAGCAGCGTCTGAATATCGCCAGTCGGATGGGCGCGCGAGAGGTCTTCGCGAGAAACATCCCGAGTGTGTTGGCGAGAGCGGTACCTGCTTCCCGCCCGCCTCCTCAGGAGCCGCGGGAGGTTCAGATGGCATGGGGTGCTCTGGAGAAAGCAAGAGACGGTGAGAGTCGCAAGAGAAAATCTCGGTCGGCTACGGCAGAGCCGAGCGAGCCACAACACGAACCGGAGAGGAAGCTCAAGCGGCCACGTACTCGAAGACTGCCGCCCCAGAATGGGGAGTCATCTGCAACTGCTTCAAACTCTGGCCCCGGCTTATCTTTAAGCCAGTCAGACGAGCCCAGCCCAGCTATCGTCGCTGCTCCCGCGGTCATTGCTGAGCCCGCTCCCTCTTTTTTATCATCGTTATTGAAAGAGGTAGAAATGAGCACGCCGTCAGATGAGGAGAAGGTACAAGCTCTATATGGGCGCGTTCCGGGCGCTAACGACGTCTCCCCTCCCGCTGTTGGCTCGCCTTCGCGAGCATCATCAATCACCCCCCCACCAAATCACGCGGGCCGCCCCAGTTCCCCGCCGACGATGACGCTGAGCTCTCACATCGAGCCCATTTACCCACCCGCGAACTACTCGCCCACGAGATCATCCTCGCCGAATAAGCACCACTCAAGGTCCTCTTCTCCATCGAGACGCCCGGCGCACGAAAGCCGGTCTTCGCCCGAAAATAGCGACTCGGAACGCCGAGGCCGTTCCAACGGAAATACAGAGCTTCGCCAGCCCCGGCCCCGGCGTACCCAGCCCATCGTGCCTCTAAGATCAGAAGATACATCGCCAGTAAGAAGCCCGCTGCCGTTAGAAGTGAAGGAGAACATTAGCAGTATTGTGCGCATCGCCCTGAAGCCGCATTGGAAATCCAGCAAATTGACTGCTGAGCAATATGCGGCCATCAATCGCGACATTTCCCGAAAGATTTACGAACAGGTACAGGATCCAACATCAGTTGGCGACGACGCCCGTCGAAATTGGGAAATGATGGCTACCCAGGAGGTTGCCCGTGCGGTAGCGGACCTGAGGGCATGAACCGAGGCCGACCTTTGGTAACCGGAATTGTTTTTGCTGCGAATCGCGGACGCATATATATTTGACCACGACTACCACATTGTTTCCATAACGACGGGGCGTTTCACGGCATCGGTATGGTTGGGACAGCGCGGGCATCGGACAGAACTGCGACGAAATCTGGTTTAGGTAGATACCCGGCACGACTGGATGGGGCACGGTACAGTCGGATATCTTTAGTGTTGGGATTATTTTCCTTATTTGTCTAAATAAACTTGTTCTCGCCGTTTCTTTGGGTATATGAGCTGAGTCTGAATTATGTGGCTGGTCTCGACTGAGAAAGGGTGTTTGGAGCATCAATTCCGGATGACACATGGGTGATTGACGACGCCGTCACAAGAGCTCACATTTTGACGACGGATCATTATTGTCGTCTGCGAATACGTTGCATAAGACACAGGAGCAAAAAGATACTAGGATTTCGATCAGAGAGAAAAGACAAGTCGACCCAATTCGGTGTGAAATAATCCGTATGCCTTCTTGAGGAGTTGCCTATCGCATGGCAAGGCAAAGCAACATTTAAGATGACTTTAAAATGACTATGCCAAGATTGCTCCTGTGAATATGATGAAGTACATCAAAATATATGCAACGTTGTGAATCACAGAAATGTCAGACGGCTCAGTAGTCAAGATCACAAGTCACAAGTGTCTCGATGGCAGGAATTTAAGCCGAATCTATCTAACAGGGCCCAGTAGGAAAACTGCCTTTTGAAGGACGCAGGCTCTGCTAGCGAATAAGACGGCTCTAGGAGTCACTCTGGGCGCAGTAAAATGGTCAAAACGTTCTAGGTGAAACAGGTTTTGATGATAAGGATTCACGCCGTAAATTATTAAAAAGAGAAAGGTAAGAACGAGCCGAGTCGATTGAGAATAAATAGGTTTGTTCAGGGTGGGGCGACAGATTCCCATGGATTGGGAGGCGGTGTAGGCTAGCGTGGGCATTGAAGGTTGGGTCCACTTTTCATCTTGGAGGTCTGGAAAAAAGTTGACGGCCCTTGTTCCGTACTCCGTTGTAGGGGAAGCCAACGACGAAGCTCTGAAATTGGGCATTTAGCGAAGCAGACGAGAGAACGATCACCGGATACACTGCGTCCTCCTATCTCTCAAGTTGTTTGTTCGTTGCTCACCATGTCGGCGGCAAGCAGGGGAGGGAATGCGGTGTCGGCTCTGCTGAGAAGTAAGGGGGAGCTCAACTCCTGGTGGTTTTGTTGATGATGCAAGCTGACCCAATTGCTCCGCCTCAGGTTCCCGTAGAGTCTGCTCGCAGTGCGCGAGTTCACATCAGCGCCCGGCCATACCATTGACCACCCGCCGTCACTATGCCGAAGCAGCCACCACCACCGCCCAGTCGGCCACTCCCTCGTCCTCGTCGATCTCTCCTCCGCCTCCTCCGCCAGTAACAACCCACGCCGACGGAACCCACCCCTATCCCACAGCCACCGCGGCACCCGACTACCGCATCGTATCCGGAATCATCCTCTCGCGCGCCCCGCTGCTGACACGCGACCCGACGCCCTTCGAGTCAGCCTACTATCTCTACCAAAAGCGCCTGAACGAGCGGCTGGCGGTGCCGTTCCGCAAGTCCCTCTACTTCCGCAACGACACGGCAGCGGATCTAGACTGGCGCATCAAGGTGCGCGAGCGTCACGGTGTGCCGGCCAAGGACATTGGGCGCTACAACCCGCGAGGACGCACGGCATGGAATGACGAGGTGTTGACGGGCAGCCCGACGGCGGCACCCGAAACCATTCTGGAGAAGCTGTTGGCGGATGCCGAGACACGCGTTAGTGAAGATGGCGAGGAAATTACCGAGGAGGAGCGCGTTCTCGTTGAGCGACCCTTACCGCGACGGACCGAGGCCGATGAGAAAGGCGATGTGCGCAGGCTCGACCGCGCGCTGGATCGCACGCTTTATCTCGTCGTTAAGGGGAAGGACGACAAGTGGGTGTTTCCTGCCGGAGACGTCCCTACACAGGAGGCATTGCATGAGGTGAGCCCACATCCGAGATGAGAAGTGAACGTCTTCGATGCTAACAAAATGCAGACGGCCAAGCGCGTTTTAGCTGAGTCAGCTGGCGTCAACATGAACACATGGATCGTCGGCCGTATTCCCATCGCGCACCATATCAAGAAGCCAACGTTCGCTGAGGGCGAGGACGCCAAGACGGTGCCCGAGAAGCGTGGTCAGAAGATCTTCTTCCTCAAGGGCCGCATCATGGCTGGCCAGGTCGACCTTGCAGACAACCGGTTCGGTCTCACCGACTACAAGTGGCTTACCAAGGAGGAGCTTAAGGAGGTGCTCCCGTCTGACTACTATCACAGCGTGCGGAACATGGTGGAGATTAGATGATTGGTGATGTGTATGTATCAAATACAGCTCAGCCTGGTTGTAATACTATAGATGTATGTATTCTTGTATACTTGGAGAGATATTACTTACTCTGCTTGTGTGAGTGTGGAGATGTGATATAAACAAGGCTCACATCAACCACACACTCTACCCCACAACCATCACCGCTGCCACAACTACAAGCTTTCACCGGACGGACCGAATAACCCAAACCCCCCTCCCCAAGCACATAGTCTACCCCAGCACAACCACTTTCGCCCAGTCCTGTTGAGCCCAGCGGCCGAATGGCCGAGCAGCTCTCAAGGCTGGGTCCCCTCCGAACGCTGCGCTGCAGCGGAGGCTCCCCGCTCGAGCCCAGGTTTACCCGGGGACCTGGGCTTGGACGGGGCCCCCACACCGAAGCAAAACCCCCCTTACCCGGGGACGGGGTTTTTCGTAGCCACCGAGCCTCGCACCCCCCCGGCCGGTGGTAAGCTTCTTGCACTTCTTTTGGCTTGTGGTATGAGCACGAGAAGGAGGAGTATCAGCATTTTGTTGTAAGAATGTCCTTTTGTACTATGGTCTCCGTCTCATTTGCACTATCACCTCACAACTTCTCGCCGGGGATACCCAGTCCCTTTTAGCAACCTTACGGCTGGGACAGTGAGGCCGAGGTAGCTCAGCTGTACAACAGGCTCCGTCCGCATCGGGGAGACCTTGACTGCGTCATGAGAGGTCTCGGGTGCATTGGAATAGAGCTCTCGAGAATTCCAGACAGTCTTTCAAAATACAAGAAGGCCTCTTAAGAATGCAATACGGCCTATGATACCAAATGATCTCGGCCCTGTGTGCGCGGCTAGAGTTATGTGTGAGATCATAGTGTAAATGCGACGAACGTGACGGTGCAAGGAGACGTTCTCTCTTATTTTACAGAACCACGGAAACAAGCCAGGGAGTCTAACTCAGCTTTCGGGACGCGCTTTCCCAATAACCCCTCTCACCCAACCAAACCATTTCCATTCTCCCCTTTGGCCTTTGGTTCATCCAGGTCCAAGACATCTCTCCCTCCCATCCTGATTTTGTTACCGTATTTTCCCCAAAACTCCATCTCCCATCCCGGGATCGGACGCTCCTTTTGTTTCTTCTCCTCTGATATCTCCGCCGTTGTCTGGCCATGCGTGCCGTCGCCCTCCTCGCTCGCCAACATTGGCTTGGAGACAATCTTGTTGCCCAAGGTTGGGCTAAATGGATTTAACTTGGCGAAAGCCTCTGCCACCGTGGGCGGGCGATTGACTTTTGGGGCTTCTACATCTCGACGCTTGCTACACAGGGTCTTCTCGAGTTGCGACATCTCAGCCGATGCCTTCAAGAAGACCACCATCGTCATGAAGCTGTCGAATCCCGCCTGGTGCAGGAGTTGGTCGTGCCCAAAACTGTCGTTTGTTTTTGGGACGGTGTGGGGGAGTTGCTTCCATTTATAGAGTTGGTAGAGCTTCTGGAGATTCCGGTCTCCTACTCCCTGAGAAGAAGTCAGATGCTTGGTGTCGACAAGGCGAGGGAAAAGACTGTGTATCTTCTCGGTGAAGGGGGTAATCTCCGCGGAGAGACGTCCGATGAACGTTTCATACAGGAAGCAGAGGTCGAATAAGGGGTTATGACCGACAATGATCTGGTGCTTGTCCTTGAGCTTCGTTTCAGCGGCTTTGAGTGAGTCCCGGGCCTCGACGAGTATGGCCTGTTTAGCATTAGATTCGCATATCAGCTGTGGATCAATTTCGTCTGCAAAATCACCGCCCACAAGTGCTTCGATGATGTATCTGAATGCTGGGAGAGGTTAGCGCTTGTTCAGCTTCCTTCGTATGTAGTTTGTTGCTTACCGGTATGTTTGACCACATCTTCCGATGGCTTGATGGCTTTATTTTGGGCAACCTATCACGTACACCGGTTAGCTGAGGCATTAGTCAAGATGAGATTGATGACACACTCACTTCCTGTACTTCACCGACGTGTGTGACTTCCGAGAGGCTGCCTGTCTGTTTGCTAGGAGATGTTCCGTTGAAAGAATTATCGGCGTCAGTTGACCCAACCTTCATTTCTGCTGTTAGTAGACGTACATGTAAATTCAAGGAGGGAAATGGAACATACTGTGTTTGCTTCTTTTCGCCACGGCGACATCCGGAAGTTCGCACGTGTCTCCAAGTTTCGGTTGTAGTGTTCTGTACTGTTGCGTTCAGAGTTCCCATGGCTCTGAATGTATAAGTCTTGGGCCAATCTGGCCTCAGTTCGGCTCAGGTAGGGGATTCCGTCTCTGAAGGCTTTCTCGAGTCTGAAGCCATGCGATTCCAGAAAGAGGAGAGCATCCGAAGAGAAGGACACCGTCCGGTCAATTCTTTTTGACAGAAGGAGGCCTGCCGAAGAGCCATTGTTGGCTCCCGCATCAGCGACCATCGGAGTAAGGTCGAAGTTGAATGTCTGAACCCGATATGCTTCAAAAAATATTTAGTAATTGGGCGTGTCGGTAGGGAGATGCTGAGGTATGAAATTAATTTACCTTCATCCCCCTCACTGTAGCTTGCGCATGAAATGCCAATCTGCAAGACATTGAAGATTTGGGCGGCTGCCTTGGCTTGTAGGTAAAGATGCTGAACCATCGATTCCGTCCAATTGTCCGCCCTTGTTCGGACCCCGGTCATTTCAAGATCAAATGACACAAACTCGGAGGTTGATATGGCATTTATGACTACTGGGAGGTTGAGCCAGAAGTTCGAACCATTGATATTTATCACCTGTCGCTCCATGGTGAGCCGTCGCCTGAGATCTCGGCCTTGAGGTAAAATCGGAGAAATGGCCTACTCTTGGCGGGACTCTTGGGTAAAAAGATAAAGAAGTGTGAGTTTGGTGGTTAGAAGGAAGCAAACAGTTGGCGAGCAAGCAGGAAGAGAAAAAAAGATATTCAAAACAGTTGAAAGAGGCTATCATCTACCATCTAAGAAGGCCGATGGATGAAGATGAGATGATTATGGCTAGACGAGTCTACTGGTCACACACACCATGCCGCGGCGATGATGGTTGGTGTTGTGGTGGGGAGTTGAGGTGTTCCTCGTTTCCCAACGGCAGGTGTAGTGGGGGGAAAGCAGTACCCGGCAACTCACCATCTAAACCGAAAAGTCCCCGTAGAGAAAGAAAGAGAATATGGCGCCTTGATTGTTTAGATATCCGTGAAGAAATACCTACCTGGAGATATTGGTGGTAGCATGCAAGCTTCCAGGTTCTATCTTATGTTGCTGTCGGACTTGGACCTCCAGGTCCAACATTTCTGTCCGGAGCTGGCGAAACCGAAGGTACTGCATGCCCATGCCGGGCGGTTTTGATTTCAGCTTCAGTTTCCTCGTCAGGTACCTAAGTCGCAGGAAGGCACAACGGATAGGGGTGTTTTGCTCCAACGCCCAGCCAATCAAATACCGAAGTGTCCGAAGGCCTTGGCCAAAAGAAAGTGTCCCTTCAGCCAGTGCGAAAGATGCCCTCTCACCGCTTGGACCACCAATGACAGTAGCTCTAGCATGTCATCTCCCCGATACGAGAGGGCCTTCCTGCATTCAAAAACTGCCTTCCCGTATGCCAGAAAGGCCTGCCACGGTTGAATAAATAAAAAACCTTTCATGACGCAATTAAGGCCTGTGTTGTGGTAAGCCAGGTCCTGATGTCCGGAACAAACTGTGTGGGATCCCCGCAGCACATTCTCGCACGGAGAAGAGATAACCTTTTTTGGCCAGAGGACATTGGAGACAGTGATTTTGCAGGGCAACGAGTGAGACGTGACTCCGACACTCACATCCCACACGACCACCTCGTCTAAGCTGTGTTCAACAAGGTGGATTAATCGCGCAGGATACAAATCGCGCTTTCCTTGCAATTCGGGAAACTACTACGACCAATTTTTTCTTTTTGGCGGTTGCTATCGTTGTCAAAGTCTCTTCTTTTCATTTCGAACAATCCACAGCAGCTGCAAAACATCCAAACGTCATCAAATTGACTTGGTAAATAGGTACCTAACCTCACCAGTTCTCAAGAAAATACTCAAAAAACTCCTGGCTGAAGCAATATCCTTCATAGGTACAATATCGAAGACACAGACACAGACCAGTCTCCCAGCAGCGGTCAGTCGTATCTCCTGATCCCAAATTGATTTCCCAAATCCACGAAGTCAGGACTCCCTACCCCATCATCGGAAGACAAACTGGTTCTTTCGTAGCTTCTCGCTCTTGGCTGGCCATAAACTCCCCCGCCTTGGCTAGATCTCCTAGACAGATACTCATTTTGTTCCCTCCGTCGTCTCTCAACGTCCAACTGTGCCTCGACATCACCCCTTGGCACATGCTCAACACCCCTTCTCCTAAATCCGCCAGGCGGGCCTCTTCGCCGGGGGGGCGGGGCCCGGGGCGCTACCGGATATCGGACGTCGTACCCATCATCAGTATCCAATGAGTCCTCCATCTCCAGCGCCGCCATGTGCTCGTCCAGTGTCCGTCGGCGGGCGACATGGAGCGGGGCGGCAACGTGCTCATGCCTCCACGGCTTCGGCATCACTGCGGCTGCCAGTGCAATATCCTGAACTAGCTCTCTCCTGTCAGCGCGCTCGGCTGCCCGACCTTGCTCATAGGCGCTGGTCTTGATCTGTTCGATCTGTTCCATATCGACAGCTACCGATTCGATAGGGCGCCCTCCGACGAAGTCATCGAATCTGTGACGGCGATGTTGCACTGGCCCGACTCCAAAGAACCGTGCCTCCTCATGGTCGTGGAATCCGCCAGGGCGGATGAGTGGCTTCCGTGGATGTCGAGTGCGGCCCCGATGTGGACTTCCGCTTCTCGACGACCCGTCGCTCACCGAGGACGTGCTGGACATGTCGTCGCTGTGGCTGAAAGTGGAGGACTTGTTGGACTTGGGAGAGTTCCCGGGGGAGTGTCGCCCGCGTGGTGAGCCGCGTGACGGCTTTCGGCTGCGACTCCTGCTGTTGTGCCTCCCATCACGGCCTCTGCTCGCGGAGCGTGCGGCGAGTTGCACGAACGGCGCCGCCGTCGACATGTCGTGTTGGTAGGCCGGCTCGGGTGGTGGTGGTGGCTGCAACGCACGCTTCTCGCGAGCCTCGCGGTGAGCCTCGCGGCTGGCCTGGATCTCGTAGTAGAGCTTGATGGGTTCTACCTCAGGCCGTGGCGAGGTTTTGAAGTATGCCATGATGTATGCGCGCTCTACTTCCATCACCTTCCTCGACTTGAAGTCCTTGGTATGTCCGTGGCTGCTTCTGTGCTGCCCATGCCTGGACCTCCTTTGGAGCTGATCGCCGGCCAACAAGTCGAAGAATCCCGGAGTTTGGGACTTGGAGCCATGCCGACGATGCTTTTCATGCTTGTCATGCCTGTCATGCTTGTCGTGCCTGCCATACTTGCTTCGATGGGAGTCGCGGTCCTTCTTCTTGCCGACCCGCAAATGGACTAGATGGTGGTCCAAGTTGTGGTCCAACTGGACGAGATTGGTCTCGTGGGTTTGCGAGTCAAAGAACCGCTTCTGTTCTTCAAGCGTCGCCTCGATATGACGCTGTTGGGCGTTGGTCAGGGATGCCTTCTTCTCGAGTACGTTTATTGTTTGCTGGTTGAGCTTGCGGATCTCGTGTGCGATCTGCTCTTTCGTCATGCCCACCACTTGTACGCAGATCACGCGTACCCATCTGGTCGATTCGCGCTTGTCGTCGTCACCAGAGAAGTATTCTTCCTCGTCATCAGGGACCTCCTCGAAGCGGAATACTTGGTACGAGGACATTTCTTCAATGGCCTTTGCTTTCGTCACTGGCATTTCGTCTCGCAAGTCACGCGTCCGGACCGGGCCGCTCTGATGCTGACGGAGTAGCTCGTGTTGGTGCTGGATCGCAGACTTCTGGAGTTGGTGTTGCTGCATCTGTTGTTGGTATTGCTGCACCTGCTGTGGTGTCAGCTGCGGCTGCTGCATTTGCTGCTGTTGATGCGGTTGTTGTTGCCCGCCCGGCGGCATTCGGGGGCCGGGAGGAGGAGGTGGGATCATTTTGTTGCCGCCGGCCATATCGGGCAATCGTCTGAGTATGCTCTTGTGTGGAAGTTGGACAAGCACTCGTAGTCAGAGACTGTTCTCTCGGGCACTTGTGCTCCTTGGGGACTGTTGTCCCTGGCCAAGGTATGTCTTGACAACTTGGGGCTTATGGGCTCAGGTACCGTGCGGGCTTTTGCACTTTCTCCTTTTAGGACTTTGTCTTGGGAAAGTGAGGTAGGTGTGAGAGAGGTGATCTTTAGGAGGGGGTCACGGCTTATATCAGGCCCAGCTCTGGTCAGGTAGTCCCCGCCCCCTTGCTTGCGAGTTCTGGTACCAATGACTGATATCTGAGCGAGCGGGACAGACTCAATGGAACCATCGGAAGGATGCTCCGGGAGACATGAATCTACGAAAACCGAAGGACCAGCTTGTCTACCTAGACCGGGCAACTGGTTTATCACCGATAAGACCAGTTTGTTGTTCCGTGCAACCATCTCAATGTGGCGCCCCCATTTCATGACGGGGTTCCAATGCCAGCCAGGCAGCAAATACGTTGCCCCGCATTCGGTGAGCGAGCCGGCATGACGGCATTGCGAAAACACCATCCGTTGGTGATTGGTCCGGGGCAGTCTCTCGAGGTGTGAAGCGAGGTCTGTCTTGTCTCCCGGCGCATTTGCGACTGGACGTGGGTTTGGAGGCCCCCTGGTACGCAACGTGGCCTTGCGATCATAATGTTTTCCCACGGTCATCCACCACATAAAAGGGCGTTGTCGTTACACTCATATTCACTCCCAACCGTCTTGTCTCGCAGCTCTCGACGACCCTCGCCAGAGCCAAAGCCTGGGCGGGCGTTCGAAACGAAGACACAATTAAGATAAACATTCCAAGGCATCTAGACTCCTGGGACTGCAAGGCTGCCAGCAAGCAGCTGGCTGGGCGGGCACGGCATCGGAGCTGCCACTGTTGGCCGCGTCTGCCGAATCGGCGGTGGTCATGCGGACAACCCAAGCTAAGCTTCGGCCTCTTTTCACATGATGCGAACCATCTGGGCGGAAGAGGGTGGCGGAAGGCATCCGAGTTGCCTTGCGTCGCGGATTGATCAATCCTCTCAGTCGCCGGGCACCTTTCATGTATGTTGGAATGCCGGGACACGCACCCAGAGGACCACAAGCGAAGCCTTGCTGCCTTTTATTCGTCAGTTACCACATCAAGCGCCGCCCCGCAGATGCCAAGCATCCGCCCGCAGATGCTACGCATCGTGGTGCTCTTGCCACTCCGCCTATGGCCGCGAAATGGGCGAGCCTTGAATCGCGGCAACTTCCCCTGGGTGTTTTTTTTATCTGCCGGAGCAAACGTGCAGCATTTCTCGGTACCGATTTTCTTGACTCATTGTTTGAATCGATTTTACTGGCGAGATGCGGTCAGTTGTTCTCGGGACGCCGCCTCCCTACATAATACTTCATTCTTTCGAGACATGATATCACAACCTCCAACAACAGGCAAAAAAGTCCTTCAGATCTTCATGGAACTTTGAGCCTCCATTGTCGAGAGAGAAAATGAGGGGAACGTGAGACAAGCGCTGCGGCCCGGGTCTCTCGGCCATATATCCCCCTTTTTTGGAGCCGCCTATGTCTCAATACCTAGGACACAACCACCAACACCACCACTACACCAACGCCAAACACAAAATTGACCGTGGATGGAGGTCTCTTAATCTATTCTCGCTTGTTGTATACGTTTGCCTCTCTTTGCTCAGCTGCGCATCTATTCAGTTGGGAGGCCCCTTCAGACGGCAACAGGCTTGCCTCACCTCCAATGCGATGTCCTGGTCCATCCATTCCCTTCCAGTCATTGATCCCACGGTTTACATGCCCGCGCCAGCCGCCGCCGGCCGCGGCTATCCAGCACGATCATCTCCTGCCTGTGCGTACATGCAGCATCATTGACGTGCAGTTCACGTCTCCCACGCAAGACGGGCGCAATGCAGGCTTAAGTCATGCATGGCAGGCTCGGCAGCAGCGCCTTCTTCCGATTGCCCGACCATAGTCGGTGCCCGAACTCCCTGTTGCTGTTCTCCCTGTCTCCCACGAGGTACGGTCCGTATCTGACATCATTTCGGCACAATTGGCTCCATAGGTCAATGGCGCGCCTTCATCCTTTGCACTTTTGAGTTTCACATTATGCGCTGCGAGTTGCCCGTCAGCTTGAGCCGCTCAGCTCCGCTAACAGGTATGTCTCCGACTAGTGAGTGCTACCTTAGGTAAGGGCCGTGGGGGCCAACGATCCCAGAGGACGGGGTTTTGATGGCTCAGGTCCAGCTTCAGCCTCAGACACTCTGCTGGATGAACGTTACATTACGCCCAGGTGCTTCGCATTTATCATTACGTCAAGCGTCTGCTGTGGCGGTTGCCCTGCTTCATAGAAGTTCTGAAAAACGAAATAGTAGCTAGCCTGAGACAACTCTTATCTGCCTACCTACACTGGCATGCATGCAAGCTTACCCAACTTGTCTTACCTGCTAGATAGCTGATCGTTTTCGCCCGGTTCCGCAAGGCTGCTGCACACTCACTCCCCTTTACATGTACCTACACGGTGTACCTTATCCGCATGTGTCTCATTGGAACTGAACGACAAACTTACGCACTTACAGAGTAAAACAAACCGCACGAGGTATCTGAGACATATAGGTCAACTGGTAGTTAATTAATGTTGCCCTTTCAGATAACCTTTATCGTGTGTGTGTGCCACATGATGAACGTAACACACAGCACCGTAACAAAAATGCAAAACGCAGTTGAGGAGGGAATAGGGGCCAAAAAAACAAAAGATACATACAACACCAGGGATTCGCTGGTCGTCAGCGACCCAACTACTAGTCTAGCCCTCAGTGGCTTGTCTATGGGAGAGCGGACGGGATCACGAATTTTCCAGTGGGTATGGTCGTATGTGTGAGATGAGTCCTCGTTTCTTGTTTATATCCCTTGCGTGGCGGTGGTGTGTTGTGTTGTGTTGGGGAGTTGGGGGGTTGAACCCCTTGTCGCCACGACGGCGAGGATAGGAATGAGAAAACGGCTAGTTTTAGCTACCTTATTACCACCTTTCTTGAACCTATCCAGCTTCCTACATGTAAACCATGCTATCGAAAGCAAAACAAAGAGGAGAACAGACCCCATGGGCACCTTTGCTGCAAGGTCGGTATGACCCCAGCAGCACAATGTTGTCAACTACAGCCCACAAAGCTGAAAGCCGCCAGGTCGATGTTGAGAAGCAGCAGGACAAGGGGGAAAACTGCGGCGCTTCTCCTTCAGGGGTCCATGCGAGTTGCCGGGGCCGCGCTACCGACTGGTTGATATATCGCTTGTTGAATGTTGGATATGGTGGCACAGATTTCATGTGGCATGAGCATCACCAGAGGTTACAGTAAACGTATAACTCATCGAGAAATGATTTTTAGAGGATATTGATGGTGTCTGATCTATCTCTACTCCCCTCCGACAGCTCAAAAGAGACATTGGCGCTTATAATTATATGTAATGCACACCAGGGACAAGTCACCACCTCAACCACATCAACAACCCACCCCCTACATCACATCACATCGGTCTACTCGTCGTCATCATTTTCATCGTCATCCTCATCGTCGTCGTCATCTTCAGCCTGCACATCGGCCTGTTCCTGCTCGATAGGCTCCGGCTGGGCCATCGCCGTCTGCTGCTGGACCTCCTAAGCCTTGACGTCAACCTTCACAACTTTGACCGCCTGGCAGGTCGGGTTCCGGGGGATGCCCCCAGTGCCCCAGGCCAGCGCATTGTAGTAGTAGCTACCAGCGAGAACCCAGCAAGTGTACCAGCTGCTAGCGTCACGACCGACCGACTCTGGGTAGACACCTTCTCTAAACTTAGCGTCATCCGGGTACGTCGAGAGGGCCAAGCCATCGCTGGTGAACTTGACAGTCTGCGTGTCGCCGTAGTTGAAGCTCGGGGGCTGGAGGGCAGTTAGAAATCAGACTACCGATATCAGGGAGGGGGTGTACTGACCGAGAACCAAGTCAAAGCAACATTGCTGCCAGAAGACAGAGCAAGTCTGAAAGGTTCCGAGATGACCTCCTGGGTCCCATCGACGCCTCTCGCCAGTTTGTAGTTGTTGATGAGAACGCCCTGGTCCGGGTTGGTTGCAGTTGAGTTGAAGAAGAAGACGGCCGTGTCGATATTATCTGGGTTCGGCGCCGTCTTGCCAACGCAGAGAGTTGTTGTGGCGGGGCCAGTATGGCAAGCCTGCAGGAAACGGCCATCAATAGTGGCGTTGTCAGACGAGAGCTTGAGATAGAAAGGTACTGATTGTTGTGCCTGGGCCGTGACGGCCGTGGAGCTGGCGAGAACAGCGAATGCGCTGGCAGCGAATGTGGACTTCATGTTTGCGTTGGAGAAGAGAGGTGAAGTGGTAGAGAATAGTGGTTTGTATCTGTGGCAAGGCAAGAGTTGGGGAAATATGTGCTATGCTGATGCTGTGCGGCTACTTTGCTGCTGTTTGCCTGGAGATGATGAGATTCGGAATTCGATCCCGGGCGAGAAGTTGAGGTTATATAACAAAGATATGCAGGTTTCCGTAGCTGAACCTCACTCCCAACGTTGCATCTCGCAACGGAGGAAGGGATAGGGTCGAGTCGTTACCCGCAGGATGGAAGGAAGTGCATCCTCTAAACACGAAGATGAGTTGTAAGCGAAAAGTGGCTCATCCTAATACAGTATACACAACCATCTGCGCAGAACCGTGCATCGAGGCACACCCGCGCGGTAAATTTTCAACGATGCCAAAGAAAGTGACTGTGGCACAAGGTAACAAGAGACAGGTCCCTGACGGCAGGCATCAGAAGAAAATATGTACACATGCGGCTGCTGCACATCAAAGAGTTTCGTTTGTGAGTCTGGGGAAGGAAGAGGGCAAACACGGGGCGGGGCAGGCCAGGCCGACATTTCGTATTGGCGGAAGTAAACAGATAGAAGGCACGGCCTGTTGGTGTAACACAAGCATCTACCTAGGGTTGATGGCACCGGGTAACTTCCCATTGCTGTTGAGATTTCCCCGGTAGCCGCGTGCAAAAAAATGGCGGGTCAGATCCTCCGAGTTGAAGGACTCTAATCTTTTTCCCGCTATAGTGCTTTCTCGTATGGAAACCGAGAATCTGGATCCCAGTTAAAAGCGGAAGATTGCCGGATGACACCTCAGGCACGCTTCCTCCCTTGAATGCAGAGCTCCTTCCCCTCCATATTAGCCGGCATATCACCGCCTCTAAATATCCACTGACGGTGTCGTTCAACGGTAAAGCCTCTGCCTCCTAAACTGCGGCGCGTTGACAGATTCCTTCCAGAAACCGGGTGCTGCTCATAACGTTGGTGTGACTCGAGAGTTGTTGCTATGCCCTCGCCCATGGCAGGCAACAGCCCAGCAATTGACATTGCAACCCAAGACAATCTGCACGTGGCCTCCAAGTGACCCAGAACGTTACTTCCCAACCACAGCCGACACAATTAACGGCATCGTACCTGCGGCTACCTGCCAGTCCTGTGCTGTTGGGTTCTATCAGACCACGGAATACGATGGCAGCTCGCTCGCCGAAGGTGTCGGGATATGCGGGCTGTTGGTTGAGGGATTTTGCATGACGAGGCCCTTTGGCCGACTGAAGAACATGGTGTCAACCATACGCTTGTCATCGTTCCCAGTACGATGTTGTACTGAGACATGAGAGGTCCAGCCGAAGGATTCCAGGATCTCGAACATGCGCAGCAGCATCAGCCGAGTTTTGACGCCCGGCTCTCCGCCGTAAAACCAAGGCCTTCCTCTGAGCTTGTACTCAATCCAGTTGTATTTGGTCTCGGACTTTTGAAGTAGGTCCATCTCCTTGAGCATCTCAGTGAGGCTCATGGTGAGGCTCACAATATGGCCAGGGGTGGGCTGCGAAGTTGAACTTGCTGCTGAGTCGTCGAATATGGGCTGTGAATCGCCGACGATGTAGAGTTTATCGGACCGCGATGGAGACACGGCCAGCCACTCCCTTGGCAGCATCACGCCAGCGGTCGGTGGCCGGGGCCGAAAGATCAACATGTCCTTCGCCGTAAGTCGCCGTGCGCAGCTCAACGGCATTGCAATTTCCCAATTGTGATGATATATGAATGCCAAAAGATCGCGAACCAGTCTTGCGCCGCCCACAGAATCTTGGTCCGTCATCCAGCCAAACGGTTTTCCCTTGAGCTTGAACTGATACGATTTTGGGGCATTGGTGAAGGACCCAGAAGACTGAATACCTGGCGGCCAAGACGCCAGTATCGCAGACTGAATATTGACATAGATATCCTCGGGGAACTGGAGGAGTTTTACCGTATCTGATTTGTGGAACGACAGGATCGCATACGAACCCCCCAAGGCGTCCATCGTGTTCTGAGACCGTGCTAGGGAAGATGATTGAAACTTGGACATGTTTTTTCACGAAGCAGTCAAGCTGAATGTACAGTTAGATCGGCCAGTAATTGAGGGCGCCTCGACGGGATTATAAGTCGTAAGCCTCCTTCGGCGGCATCAGACGGCATAAAGTTGCCCCAATGCTCGTACAATGAATCAGGCCAAGCTTGGGGGTGAACTTGGGAACTAGCCGTCAACGGCGGCAAGGCTTGTCGGCCAAATCCGCGCGGACGGTTGAGAGATCAACATGGCCGCGAGGCTACGGAATGATACACATTGTATTTTCGTATCACTGCCTACATAATGTACACAGTGACATCCCTCGGGTCAAAGTCCAGGGTGGTAATGGATCGCTGGATGCCCGAATGAGGTGTTCTTGAGTAAGCAATTAAGTCGAAATGAAGGTCAAACGGCTGATGGCGCAAGTTTGAGGCTGAAAGAAAAATACAAATACTTTCGCGACTTCATGTGGACAGACTCTTAGTGGTGTGCATCGACAACGAAGTCCCGTCGTTTCGATCTGAGCTACCGAAGTTGGCATGGCCTCGAAACGAAAGCATCCGTAGGTCCGGGCTCGCTTCTTGTCCAGCGAAAGTGTGGAGAAGGTTGCGATAAGATAAGAAAGCTTGGGCCATTGCAGTCGTCAGCAAGGTGCCAGGATGCGAGGGTAGGTGCCCACTGCCAGCTCAGCAACCCCACCGGCCCGTCGCTGGGCAACCCTTATTGTTAGCATCAGCCAGGAGAAAGATTCAGGGCGGCCCTTACCAATATCGGAGGGCACCTAATTTTTACCCACCGGTGACACTACACCATGACGGCTCCCAAGCGAGGGAAATACTGCCACATTTACAGCTGCAACGAACTTTGAGCGTTTGCTGGAGGACCAAGCTGCCTACCTGCTCTGTTCGCTTTGCGCCCCGCATTGTCGTATTCCCGCAGCTCACCGACTGTCTGCCAATTGTCGCAAAACATCAACATTCCAACCGCCCTTCCCTCCGAGACGCCGCATTCTCTGCGCGATCCCACCGTATTCTTCAACACTGGTTTGGCCTGACGTGGGCAGCCCACCGCCGCCATGGCGCCGGCCGATGCCCTCGCCCCGCCGGGTTCGAGTTCGTACTCGTCCAATACGTTGACGGTGGGAGACGGAACATGGGATTTTTCAAAGAACACATTCCTCCTACCAAATCTTGTAGGGCTGAACTTTGAGACAATGCAATACAATGGTATGGATATGGCCCCCTAAGCCTAAATACCAGCCTCGAGAACTAACAATGGCCGGTATCTTAGGGATGGGTAACCGGTTTTCCACTCTCACACAATATCACAGCCTCATCCTCGGGCACGGCGTGCTGGCCGCTCTCACGTTCCTCGTCATCGTGCCACTAGCCGTGTTTCTCATCCGGTTTTACGCAAAGAGCCCAGGACGAGCGATCAAATACCACGCCTACCTGCAAATTCTCGCGGTTGGCTTCACCACCGTCGTATTCATCCTGGGATTTATTGCGGTAGGCCCGCCGCGCAATCTCACCAACCCGCACCATGGAATCGGCGTAGCGATATACGTCTTGATACTGCTGCAGGCCGTTGGCGGCCGTCTGGTCCGACATATCACGGGGCGCTCGCTCCGCGTCCACCTCCATCGTTGGTCTGGCCGCGCTATCACCCTGCTTGGCATTGTGCAGATTCCTCTCGGCTTGACGCTCTACGGGTCGCCCAGGTACACGTTCATTTTGTACGGTATATGGATGGCGTTCCTCGTGTTCCTCTACTTTATCCTCGACTACAGGGACCAAGGACATCACCGTGGAGGGGGTTATGGCGATAGTAGTAGCTATGTTATAGACGCCACGAAGAAGGAGAAGAAGAAAGGAGGGATGGGGTGGCTAGCCCCGCTCGCTGCTGGTGCTGCGGGTTTTGCCCTTCTCCGTGGGCGAAAGAAGAATCGCGACTCCGAGAGAGGGGGAAGCCGTAGCCCCAGCCCAGCTCGCTCTCATCGTGGCCACGGCCCTGAGGTCATCCCTTCGCCGCGACAATCCGAAAACCACTTTGACGAAAAGAGCGGCCGTCATGAGAAAAAAGGTGGCTTCATGAACAAGTTATTCTTGGCCGGGGCTGGTGTTGGCGCTGGAGCCTTGGTTGGGAAGCTGTTAGGACGCAACAACAAAGACCGCGACGTTGACTACTCCGCCGTGTCAACAGAGACGCCAAGCCGTCTGCACAAGCCCAGGCGTAGTAGGCCCACGGATAGCGAGTATAGCGACCTAACGGAGGACTACCACCGTCACGGAGGTCGACACGACAGAAGATCGCCGTTGCTCCCCCCACCGGGCAACCCAATCGTAGCCGCTGCGGCTATCAGTGCGGCCGAGGACCGTCCATTAGCGAGACCCGTAACCCCCCGACAATCTCGCCCAGGTCGCTCGAGAGTCGATACAGTGGACGGGTCAGACTACTCCTCCTATGTCAGCCCCTCCAGGAGACCATCGGCAAAGAAGAAGAGCGGAGGGATGGGGAAGGGCATCTTAGCTGGAATGGGGCTGGGATTTCTGGCGAAGAAAGGCTTGGACCGTCGGAGCAAGCATGAAGGGGATCGGTTGAGAGAGGAGGAGGACAGGCGCAGAGATGAGGAAGAACGACGGTCGGGCCATAGGAATTCGAGGTATACCGGGGACGGATACCCTACTCCGACAAGGAGAGACTCGAGGCAGCGTCCTCCACGCACCCGCCCTGCACCATCAGGCATCACGACCACTACCTCGGCAATGTCCGAGTCCTCGATTGAGCCGCGAGGTGATACGAACTATGACCCAGTTCCGCCAGGCGCACCCCCGCCCCCTTTCCCACTGCCGATTCCAGCGGGCGCTGGCCTCCCGCCCGCTTCCGTTCCCCCACCCGGTCGAGCATCGCGGTCGCACTCGAGGCCGAGATACGACATTGGGGAAGTGGCTATGCCAGCCATGCCTGCTGACCCGCACGGTCTACTCCATCATGAGTCAGGTAGCGAGGCCTACTTCTCCTCAGGCGGCGCCCAGCACCAGAGGCATCGCGTAAGGCGAGATGCGGAGACTGCTGCTGCTATGGCCGCGGCCTCGGCTGGGGCATTAGCCGCCGAACAAGAGGATAATCGCCGGAGGAGAGGAGACCACAGAGGTGAGGGCACGCCACCAAGTCAGAAACCAGTAAGCGTGAATGTCAAGGTGCACCACGACAGAGATAGGAATATCACGCTGCGCAGGCTTACAGACGAGGAGGCAGCTGCCACAAAACGCACCCAGCGTCGTCGCAACGATTCTGTGAGCAGTCAATCTGAGGCCGATACGCCAACGGGTCGTCGTTACCGTAGGGAGCGGGACTCGAGCCAACGACGTGCCGAGACAGCAGCTGAGCAGCATATCGAAAACGATCCATTATTGCCGTCACTATCACCACCGAACCCGGCGTTCGCGGCAGGCAGGAGACCCCAGGGCAAAGATTCGGCGTACTACTCGGGTCAACCGGGACCGTCCGGTGGCGTACCGCAAGCAGGTGCTACGGTGTCGAGCTTGGGCAGCCCTGGCGGTAGCCGTGGTGATTTCAGTGCTATCAGCCCGGCGGGGAGCGGGATGCCGGGCAGAGATCCCCTCGGGAGCGCAGCAGCGGACCGCAGGAGAAGAAGAAGAATTGAGCGGAGAGAAGGCAGCGGAACACGGACGGGACCGATAGAGTTTGATTGATCGACTCCGCGTCGGGCCGCATGAATTTTTTTTGGTATTTATGATGAAACTACTCATGAGGGGTTCATGTGGGATATTGCATGGCGTTTCGGTTTGGATTTGACGAGATGTCCTCCTGATCAGATGGAAGTATATGGGATACCGGAGGATTCTTTGCTCTTGATGGATGCATCTCAGATGTAGGGATTTGTAGGGGATAATACGCCCTTGGCCAGCTTAATGTACGATGATGGTCGTTGCCGAGTAAAGCACATTCGCGTTTCATGTGAAACTTGTCTTTGAAGATGGTTGTAAGGATGTTTGATTGTGGTGAAGCTGCATGAGATGGTACGTGTCTCACCGAGGTGAGGCTGCCCCGCGCTCCAATTCCCCCACCATTATTACCTTACCACAAGTCAAAATCGCGTCCACTTTGTTCGACGCGTCGAGCCTCACTGCCAACTCAAAGATAATCTTTCGACGTCGTAGTATCAGCAACCACGCAACCACGCCAAATAAACTACAGAAATATTGGGATTGACAATCTTCTCCTCCTACCCAGCACCCGCTGTGCCCGAAACATCAACAATGTCAGAAGCAGTCAGCAGCGCCGCAAATACAAACCCCCCACAACCTCAACCGCAATTAAACGACCCATCACAACCAATAGACCAAGATGCCCCAACAGTACCAACAGTAGACCATGAGACAGAAGCACAACCACAGCCAGATGCAGATGCCCCCCCGGACTCTCCGCCTCTCCCGAGCAAGCATACGTCCGTGACGCCAGGTCCGCGCGCCACGAGGCTTCAGGAGCTATTTGCGGCGACGTTGAAGCGCACGCTCGACAAGATCAGCCGGGATAACTTTGGCTCGTGCTTTCCTACTGTTGCGGCCAAGGCGCCGGGGACGTTGGAGTTTGTGCAGCGGCAGATGGTGGAGAGGCTGAGGGGGCTTTGTGAGGTGAGTTTTTCTTTCTTTCTTTCTTTTTTGCAAATTGGGGTTTGGGTTTCAGGCTTTCGGCTTTTCAATGCATCGAGTGCTGTTGTTTTGGTTTGTTTTCCGTGAAGAGGGGGAGGGTGACGATGTGATGCGATGAGATGAGATGAGCTGCGACCTTTTTGCCAGCTACCTAGCTAGCTTTCGCTTTCCCGCGACGAATTAAACTAACACTCCCTGTAGAAAGAGTTTGACAACATCCTCCAAAATCGCGGCGTCATCCCGAAGCTGAATGAGCTCGAACTTCTCCTCAGCGACGCGGCAACCCGCAAGCAGACGAGTCCCAGCTCCGATGATGTGCCTGTCCCGTAAGCGGCCCTTCCCCTCTTGTCAAGTCTAGCTGTTCAACTGTTTAACTCACTTACTCAGCCCACACACCCTCCCTGCCGAGGCGGTCTTGGAAGCTCACCTAGCACCTCACCTGGCATCCCAGCAGTCACAGCTCAATGCGCGGCTGCAGACAGTGCAGTCACATAACACACAGCTGTTCGATGAGATTCAGGCACAGCGGGCTGAGATCGAGGCATTGCTGGGCGCTGTGGAGCGTACACTGTCAGACATGGACGGGGCAAGTGCGCTGCTCGACGAGGTTGTGGACGACTTAGGGCAGGAAACGCGGACTGCCGAATTGGAAATGCCAGGGACCTGATTGCAGGTGGTTGGTGGAAGGAGCTGGCTTTGTGTGTTTAGGCAGCGGGAGTTAGCAGTAACAGCAAGTGCTGCATGGCACTCATGATTCAGATGGCAATGTTGGGAAAAAGAGACAGTCAGACAAGCCTGAACGGGTATTTAATCCTCTGAATCTCATATGTACAAACGTAACTTCGACATCATCGGAGTCGCTGTAGCTCTGCGTACATCTAGCCACACATTACCCCTATAGGGGATCATCCATTCCCAGTCCCAGAGTTCATCCCAAGTCTCCCGTGGTATAATATGCTTCCCGCCGCTTCCCATCCAGGAAACTGACCCATCTCATCATGCAGATACAATCCCTCCGCAATGCAAAATCGCAACATACAAAGCACTTGTTGCTCCCAGATACTCGCCGAACCCGCCAAATAATAACAAAGCAAACAGTACAAATGTGGTATCAAATGCCCTAGTACGTCCCGTACCGGATAGAAGAGAAATTCTTTTGCGTGTCCATAATGCAATGCACCTCCATAGCCACCGCGACCCCCATTCAGATACGCCTGTTTTCCGGCGCAATGACTTGCCAGGGTCCAAACAGGTCCACCTCGCCGTATGCCGGGGGAAGCGTTCGGATCATGCGCCCCGAGTCCCAATCGACATACCACCGCCTGCCATCCACCACAACGTAGTTGCTCTTGCGCGGGCTCTTGAATAGTAGCACCGCATAGCAAAGCTTGGCGTAAAGTTGATCATGCGCCTCGGTCCATCTGGTACGCGGTGTCCATTTGCCCGTGTCCGGATCGACGTGCTCGTTTGGGTACGATGTCATGGATAGCCGGCCAACGATAGGAGGCTGTTCATTTCGTATTATCGGGGGGTCGGCCTCTCGGTCGTCTTCTCCGTCAATATCCAAGTCCGCTTCTCCATCCCCTCCGTCTTCCCTATCATCCTCCGTAATAGTGTTTTCTGGCACGTTGCTCGGAGCGCCAACGTCTATACCCCAAGCCGTCGCGCTAGACGCAGTACCTGGTCTTTGTTCGTTCAACATCGGGGGATCGCTACTGTTCTCCTCTGGTTGGGGCCGTTGCCCCCGCAGCCATCGTATCCTCTGGATACGCGGTATGCTCTGATCTCGGGGGAAATCACGCTCATCGAGTGGTGCAGCCACGTCTATGGCGGCAAATAATCGGTCGAGCCAATTCACAAAGGTCCCCAGCTCCACGCATGATAGTAGAAACTGATCTGTTTCTAACCTTAAGCGTATGACATTGCGTTTTCTAGTTTTCCCTCACGTTAGCCACGAATGTGTTCACTGATGCGGAAGTTGGAGGACGTACTTCCTATAGTCTGCGGCAATACCGGCATCCGCATGAAGAAGACTATAACTCTTCTCAAGTGTTGACTTCTTCACCCATGGCGGACTGTCGGGAGAGATATCGGGCCCACCTGACTTTGTGGACCACCAACCCCTTTCTTTTTTGACATTGTAAACGTTGAGGACGGTTCCGTGCAGCTCAACATAGACCATCTGCCAGGTGCGGTACTCGGCGCGCTTGATAGTGTCCTCGAGCTCCATCTTGCGCATGAAGACCCCTTCGATGTGGACGTCACATGAGTACGGCGGCAGTACGTCGGCCGGTGGATGAAGGCCGGCAGGGACGGCGTCACGCGCTGCCGCTCTCCGTTGGGCGGCGAGAGCAGTTTTGATAGCGGACTCGTAGCTCGGTGGATTAGCGGGGCGCGATGTCATAACATCTCGATAGAACATGTCCTCTTCCATTGACATGCGGCGCTGGCGCGGCGCCTCGCTGCCGGCATCGTGCTGGGAGAAGGCATCGCTCAGCTCCATGGGATGGTGATGCCTTCTTTCGCTCTGGGCCGCGAAGGAGAGGGAATATTGGTTTGCGCAGCGCTCAGGGAGAGAAACCGCCTGGTGCGCCGAGCGGCCCAGGCGGATCTCTTGAGACGGTTGTCGTCGTCTCTCGCGGTGTTTAGTTGATCTCCCTCCTTCCTATTCAGTCGTCCGTTCTGGCATATTTGCCCTGGCCCCCCGCCCCTCAAAAATTCGTGACCTGAGAGCCGAGACCGTAGCGATGTGCCCCTATCACTCTAAGTGGGCAGGGGGGAAATTGTGCGCGACAAGGCCGACGTCGGCTTACCCGTCCTTCTTTGGTCGACAGCAAGCAGTTGGATGGCCCTGGAACAGGTCGGTGGTGAAAGATGGACGGAGGATAAGCACGCGGTGTCCTAAGGCCCGCAACCTGTCGATTTGGTGTATGCGTCTACTGTGTATGGCGAAGTGGAGAGCCGAGGAGTGAGAGGTGGTGCGAGAGAAAGTGAGATGTCAAAAGGTGTGGAGTGATCGCCAAGGCAGGGGAAAGCTTAGCATAAGAGAGAGACCCCTGGACGGATGGACGGGCTGGGTACGCAAGGTAAGTTGAAAGCAGGCAGGTGCACCTGGAAGCAGTTACAGCGAGAATCGGAAGTTCGGGCTCCAAGCAGAATAGCGGCAGCAGGAAAGCAGGCAGCGCAGCATCGGGTGGGCTATGAATAGGCTCGGGAGGTTTTTGTAAAAGAGATGAATGCTGGGGGCGAGATGAGGTTCCTGTCTTGTCCGGCCCTCCACGAAGCATGGAACGTGGATTGGCATGGGGGGAAACCAGTGGACTTGAGGGGCTGAAAACGACTGTCGACCCCGGCCCCTCAGTGCAGATTGAGGCACCCGGAATCCTGGGCGGCCATGCCTCCACGCCTCCATCGTGCGACTGGACAGGCGTGTTGCGCCGGACAGATCGTACCCAACTGCCATACAAGTCGATATTGCAGCCGCAGCTTGTGAAGCGCCGCGGTTATGGCCCGGATAGGACGGCAGAGCGCACAGTTTATCCGCTTTCGGTGCCTTCCATCTATGCTCCGCCGGCCACCGAGAGTACATACGGGTGGGCCATCGCAACCTTCCCGAGAGATCAACTTTGCCTGCAAGCCATCTTGCCTCTGCTGTCGGCAGTGGTAGACAGGTCCCAGCGATCGTCCCGACTGGAGGAGGATGGCGACACCAAGCAATGGGGCGTCTGCGTCGGCGTCTGACATAGATTGGCATCCCTCATGGTCCATGGATCAGAGGTGAGAGCATCGAATGCGGCCGGCCACATCCCCTGGGTGGACTGCTCGTCAAGGGCGCGGAATGGCCCTTCACGCTGCCGCCAATCACGATGGGCGGCAGTGGCTCCGTCTGTCATGCCGCTGCATGCCAGGCTAGGCTGTTCCAGGTAGGTGGTTGAGGGGAAAGATGGCGCCGGGCTTAGCGGCTGCTCTATGTGGCTCCATTGGGGAGGGCAGGGAATCTGGAAGGGGCTGCGAGAATACCGTCCTGCGTAAGACGGGGAGTCGATTGTTCGCCTTCACCGTGCGGGAGTGCATGGCTGTATGTAACACAATCGTCCCCCTGTGCCGCGAAAGAGACCATTTTGAGAAGGAGGTCGTCCAACCTGAGGTACCGTTAATCTGGCAATTAAAAAACCAGGTACGGGTGCTTTCTGATCAATGCTGCGTAATAATACTCTGCCCCTCACCGTATATTATAACAGATTGTAAGGTTTACAAGCAGCCGGGCATGAGGCAGGTGCAACCCACGCGATTGCGAATGGCAAATCCTCTGGACTTTCGATCCGGGTCTAGGTCGCTTCGTTCTGGCCGTCATTGGGCCGGACTCTGGCGTCCATTTTGTTTGCAGGAGCCGCCAGGTGCCAAGGGTGACGCTAGAGCAAGTCCAGCGAGGCTGAACGCTGTCGGAACTGTTGGCTTCGGTGGGGCCGGTGGGCCAGGCCATCTCGCCGATACCGTTTTGGGAAGGTGGGAGCAGCACTGACTTTTGACGATGTGTGCATTCGGTGCAATAAAACACTCAAGCACAATATTTTGCCTCCGTCAAGTTGCCGTCAGGAGAGCCGATACTCTGGCATCATTTCCGGCTTTCTGGACTAACAATACGTAGGCCTCCTTGCTCTGTCCCGAGGGCTTTCGCAGGGCAATCTAGAAACCCCAGAATCCAAACTGTGGTCGGGTTATAGGAGACTGTTGATCGGCAGGGAGACAGGCATATTGCATTTGCGGGCCAGCCTTAAAGAGCAGGTGCTCGTGAGTCAACGGGCCGACCTGTGAAAAGGTCCCAAGCGGAACCGGACAGAACCCTGGGTAAGGTTGGGTTTCAGACGCGGCAACTGGCGAGTTGCAAAACATGGAACGAGGAACAAAGAACGATATTCTCGGACTTTTGCGCCGCTGCTCTTTTGGTTCACAACAAGCAGAAACTGTACCGGCTCGCTGATTTGTCCGTTTAACCCAGCCTCCCCGTCTTACCTACTTGCCAATGCGAGAAGGAGGCACAATGATGTTAAGCCAAAGTCGGGAGGAGGATCCGCGTACCACAGACAACGAGCCTCAGGACATACGCAGTGTCGGCCGTCTGTGTGCCGTCGCCCTCGTGGCTCGGTCTCGGCGATCTCGGCTACGAGATCAATTCCGTCAGGGCTCGACGAGGGAATAAGTAGTAGCTGTGTCAGCAGTCCTGGAGTGACCAAACAACCCAACCGTCCAGAGACATTACCAACCGGGGAATCAACACAGGAAGAAGCCGACAGTCACAACGTGTAAAGCCCGGACGCACTGCTGCACCATGATACTATGATGTATCATCCGGTGCTCACTCCTCCGTACCTTGTGAGGTCAGTCGTTGGAGACCTTAACGTTGCGGTGCAGTTCAGATCACGCGTCCACTTCGAAGATATGCTATCACGATGGGGGGCAGTTCGCGTGTGACGTGGTGACACTCAGGAAGAAACGATGCCATGCAGTCAGAGCTCTAGTCCTTATCACCTATGTCTCTATCTTCGATCTGTCTCACGTCCTCGGCCAGGAACAGCAGGTACAGCTGTCGAAACCAAACTTCGCGTCCTGCACAAACCTCCATCGACCGTTCTCCTTGAAGCATAGGATCGTTTGCCTACGCACTGGTGCATCCATCAGTAGCAACCACATGCTGCAGTCCTCAACACCATGCCAACGCTCACCGCGAGGTCACCGTCGTATTCAGGGAAAGCCCACTCGATGACCTCGCTAACAACCTCAGATGGCTGGCTCGAGCGCCCAAATTGCACCCGGCATCTTACCGCGTGACCGCCGTCTAACCGTATCCGCCATGATATCACTTCCGCCGACATCGCGAGTTCCATCGCGAGCACCAACCCAAACCGTGAGGCCTGTACCAGCTGTCCATGACATATCACGCGATAGATAACAACCATACCATCCCACCCGGCAGGCATATACCTATGCGGCCCATGTCTCGTGCCTCGAGTGTGTATGGAACTTGTCAAGCAATGTCCACCCCCTGTTCAGGTCAACACGGCCTTCTGGATCCCTATGATGTCGCCAGCATACCTGCCCCTGAAATCCACTATATCGCAATATCCCCATACTATGAGATGACAACAACCCAGTTGGTAGTCACGCGCAGACAACTCTGCGCTTTTAGCGTCATTCTCTTTATCGGTAGTGACGAAAGCCCACGCCCCAGCATTACTTGTGAGGCTTATTTACCATTAAGGAGTTACATAGTTATTGTATCTCGCTCCGGCCTTCTCAGCTATGTAGTTTGTAGTCTCAAACACATGAGGACCAGAAACCGCTCCCTCTTACACACGTCTCTCCCCAACCCGGCCTGACCGTACACCAACAGCCTGCTCGTCGAATCTAAGGGTAACAGCCGTAGCTCTCGTCACAGCCACCCTCCCTATCTCCAATAGCAACCGCCGTGTTCGCTACGACCATACATACTGTACAGACTGTTCGACTAGACAGGTCTTGCGCCCATTCCCTTTTGTTTTGCCCTTCACCATTCGCCCACACCCGATGCCCACCCTCCGCGTCCCGCCCACAACCTCTCTCTGTAATGTAGAACAGCGACGAACGACACAGTATAGCAGTCTCAAGCTAAAGAATAGGACCTCGTCCTACATGGGCCTGTCGTCGAAGCGTGCCTCTCTTCCTTCTCAAAACATCAGTCTCCCACGGTGACCCGGAACCAAAATAAACACACTCCGAGTAGACCCACTCCTCCCCGTAACGAAAGATATTATATAGTAGGAGCCCTTTCGCACAGGGGAGGGATTGGGGCGAGACAGGCTCGTGTATACATGCTTCCAGGCCCATTCTGTTCCAATCCAGCCAACCCTGACTGACTTCATCAAACCTCTCTGGAGACAACACAAACAAGAAAGAGAAAAATCAACTATGCTTGGCTTTTCTTCTCAGAACCTATCAAGTCAATGCCCCCTCCTTCGCCACCGTCCGAATGCTGTTGTTTCCTTCCGATACTCCCTCCTAACCTTAACTCCAGCCTGCGCCCGAAGACGAGCAATACCTAAAATATCTAATTACCGACTTGCAACCCAGAGGTTTCGGCGTGAGGATCTAGCTTCGTCTTTGCTTGTCGGAGGCAGGGAAATGGTGTCCTAAGCAGCAGATGCCAACTAAGCAGTAGTTCCTGCCTGGGGAGCACCCCGACCTCTCGGGGCTCCGCCACGTCCACGAGACTGGCCTGTGAAGGCGCCTCGGCCAGCTCCCTGGCTGCCGCCACGCTGGGCCTCGAATCCACCACGGCCGCGGCCGGGGACTCCTCCTCCACGAGTAGAGCTGTAGTTGCTCCCTCCATAGGCGTTGGCCTTCGGCCGTCGCTGCTCGACGATGATATTCTCGCCATTGACGGTATGCGGGTTAGCAGCCACGGCGGCAGTGTATCCGGCCTGGCTCTTGAACTCCACGAATGCGCAGTTCTAATTCCCCGTCAGTACGTGTGCAAAAAGAAAGGCCATGGGAGTTAGCAAACCTTCTGCCTGTTGATATCAAAATAAGCGAGCTCGCCAAAGGTCGCGAGTGTGTTTTTCAGGTCGTCATCCCGTACCTTGTCGGTGACGTACTTGATGTAAGCCATCGTGCCCTCCTTCTCTGTTGGAGCGGCAGATACTGATTGCGGCCTGTTCTGGCGCTTGGTCTCTGCGGTTTGCCACTCGCTACCTTGGTCCTTAGCTCCGGAAACGGGGGCCGGGGTGCTCTCAGCAGCTTGGGGAGCAGCGGGTGTAGCGGCGACAGCAGCGGTAGCAGGGGCAGGTTGGCGCGCTTGAGTAGGAGCAGGCGGAGTAGCAGTCTTGGGAATAGGGACAACGGGGCGTGGCCCTGCAGCAGCAGCGGCGCGGCTGGCCCACGTCATCGGCTTAGGAGGACCCTTGGGCTTCTCTGGCTCGGCGACAGCCGGAGCAGCCGGGGCGGGGACGGCGGGGACGGCGGGAGTCGGGCTGGGGTCTTTCGGCTCCTCGGGCTTCTTTGCTTCCTCCTCGGCGATCTCCTCAACAACTTTTTCGGGTTCGGGGGCTGGCTCGGCCTTTTCCTTAGTAGGCTCCTGAGCCTCCTCGACAGGTTCGGCCTCGGTATCCTCGGCAGTGGATGCCGATGTTTCAACTACTGAAGCATCTGTCTCCTCCAACTTCTGGTCAACAGCTACGGCATCCAGTTCCACAGGCTCAGCCTCCTTCGTGGACTCTTCTTGAGCAGGAGCCTCGGGCTCGGCCTGCTCCTCTGTCTCGACGACGCCAGGAGCTTCGCTGATGGCGGGCTGTGCGGGCTCTTCGGTATCATCCTCACTCTCTTCGTTGATATATCGCAGAATGTCGTTGAGCACAAAGTAGCCGGAGGGTTGCTTTGCGAGAACGAAGGTCTGAACGAATTTCTTGGGGGGACCGGCCTTGTTCGAAGTCTCGCCGATGACCTGGATCACGATGTTGTCCTCTGAGCCTTGCGAGTCGACATTGGAGATGCAGACCTTGCAGTTCTCAAATTCCAGCGCCTTAATGCGCTCCTGGATAGACTTGTGTGATAGTTAGTATATGGGGCAGTGGTAGACGTCCTGGCTGATGTGGGTACTTACCTGTCGGCCCACAGCAATTGGCACAATATCGGTCTCCTGGCCATAGACAAATTGTGACTTCTTGCTGTAGAAGAGCTAAAGCGGATGTCAATTCCGTGCCACGAATCATATATGGAGATGGAGGGTGAAACTAACATGGAGCTTCTCAGGGCTCTTGCTCAGGGTGGTGTAGTACTGTTCGACAAAGTACCAACCGACCTCATCCTTAGGTAGGTCTTTGGAGCCCGAGTGTCCAACCTCGGCTGTCTCATGATTGACACCGTTGGTTGCCATGATTGCTCAACGTCGTGGTGTCGTTCGTTGTGATTGGAAAGCGAACCTAAATGCTGGCGCGTGTCGGGAAAGGGAAACCGATGACCAAAATATCTTGGAGTCCAAAAGACTTGGGGATACGAGGAGGATATGATGGCTAGAAGGATATCAGTACCCACTCGCAGAATTGGTACTTGAATTCTTGCTGCGGCGTATCTGGAAGCGTACCTGTATAGAAGTTGAGGTGCGAAAGAGATGGAACGCCCGGAAAAGTTTGGGGCGAACCACGATCGGTTTGACCGCGGAAGGTGCGAGGGTGAAAGCTGCGGTTCGCAGCGGGAGTTAGATAAATAGTTGTCCTGAACGACCAGGTGGCTCGTCCTTGACTTTTTGGGTTGTTAAGCTTTGATGGAAGGGGGTGATAAGCTGCGGAAGACTGTAGGTTGCAGGAACTTGAGGCCCGAAATTCGACGACGACGACAGTGATTGAATTATTTCGCTGACCCACCTGTAATTCTGGAGCCAATGGGAGCGCGTAGAAGTTTTGGGGTGCGGTTTTGGCCGGTGCTTGAAGTGCCGCGCAATTTGAATTTACTTTCGCGCAGCGCTCGCTCACTTTGACCAACAGGCTCTTCTTCGCCACCCGACTATGTTTTCCCAAGCTCGCTTTGGAGGAGGGTCCGACGGCTACAATAAATGTCTAGGGGACTTACTACGCCGACGGCATCCTTGATACTGCTGACCGCGTTGCTCTGGGGTCAGAGATGCCGGCGCGGCACATCGGCGCACCGGGCTTTGGAGAACCGGCTCAACCCGACAGACCTGACCTCAAACCGGCACCGTCACCGGCAGCGAGGATGTCTCATTGGCCACATGGATCACACGCCCCATCCCATACTGTCTCACGAACCTCACGATTGCTGACAACCGAGGAAACATCGCCTGTCATTCCCTCTGAACCACCTTGACAAGCTGCGGCGTGGTCCTCTCCAATCTAGAGGTATCAATTCGTTTTCTTGGCAGGCATTTTGAAACTCCCTATAGTTGTACCAGAGCAGATGCGCACCCGAACTGCGATCGCTCTTATCTCGACACTCCTCACTTTGCCTTCTAATGAACAGAACATACGGTAATCCACAGCTGCTAGCGAGAACCGGCACGCTGTGCTTCATGCACGATGGATGGAGCACGCCACAGCAAACACCCAATCACATTCGAAGTCTCACACAACAAGAATATTCTTGATTTCTTGCTGGCCTTAGGTGTCATGACGGCTTCCAATTCCAGGTACGAATGAGATAACTTCTTGCGGTCACCAGCGTTCTACGGCATTAAACCCATACATCTCCCCTTTCCGGAGGCCTAGCTACTTTTCTTGTATCATGACATCTCCACGCTAAATTTGGCGGGGTATACCAAGGCGTTCCCGCACCGAGCATAATGATATGTTCTTCTTTTCCCATTCTTCTTCACCAGGTTACTAGGGGCGGTTCTGGGCTGTAGCTGAACACTTATGATGGTGACGGATAATACTTGCTATTGTGTGACCCCTCGAGCCGAATACGCAGCTTATGTACTCATATGCGATTCCATTGAGCCAGCAATCCGTTCTGCGTACTTCCAGAAGAGACTCGGGCCGCTTGAGTCGCTTGTTGGTAGTTATGGGGTCTACTGTGTGGACGTATGGACGTATGAAGGCTTAGGCCAAAAGAAAGGGTCCCCTTGGCTAGTGCGAAAAATGTTTGTCACTGTAAGGATCGCCTCTAGCTGTCGTTATTACAGGCCATCTCCCATTCCGAAAACGCCTACATCAATACTGAAAAGGCCTCCCTGCATTCTAAAAAGGCCTGTGATGTGACAAGCCAGGGCCTTACCGTCCAGAACAAGACTGTGTGAGGATTCCAAGAACGCAATTTCGCACGGAGATAAGAGACCCTTTTATTTTGCCCGAGCCTTCGTACGCGTCGAGGTCCTTCGTGCAAACACCTTCTGGAGTCGGACCACTCAACAGCCGGGCAACTAGCAACCGTGCGGGCGTTGCAGGCTAGGCTAGTGGGACTGGCACAGTTGGTTCTCCAACAGTTTACGGCGTTAGGAGAGGCATGTTTGTGTGACTAGATTTCGGGTTGGTGATCTGATGTGATGACATTTTGTTCTCGCACATTCTGGGCGCAGTTTGGCTCCAACTCCGACCCGGCCGCCAGCCTTGTCGTGCCCCTCCCCCCAACCATACCGGTCTCAGGGGTTGGAGAAGGTGAGAATTTGGTGAACACTCAGCAGGCTAGGAATGTGTCCGCGTGAGTGCGCTGCTGTCCATGAAAGATCGGCGCGGGCCAAATGTTTGAGGGCCAAGCGACGCTCTCTGGAGTCCGAGGAGTCTGGGCCCTCCCAGAGTTGATCACGACTATCGCGGTTGTTGTGGAGATAGTTCGTCCGCACAGACCTCCTGGCCGTTGCACTCTGGGGTGGGTGCTCTAACCAGGGCGGGCTGAAAGCAAGCATAGTTGGAGATTGGAGTGAACTATTTCTCTGATGCAGACGTCCTTCGTGCGGAGCTTACAGCAGCCTAGTCGCACACCGGACAGCTTGTACCGCCTTTCCAGAAGCCTTGTTGCTGGCAGCTCGCGCTTCTGCGATGCGTCGTCGAGCTGTCCTGGACAGGTGTCGAGGAAGGATAAGAGTCGTGAGGTACCCGCAAAACAGCGGGATAATCTTGAATTGAAACGTCGAGCCGGGGGCTCGTCGCCTTGCCACCTCCAGCCCAAGGATCACCATCGTGGTTATATTATTAGACAAGTTGCAGGCGTAAGGAGACCCTGACAGATCGCCGCGCGGTAGGTGCCCGTCTTCGAGGAGCCGGGCTAGTTCCCACTCAGTTAGGACGGGATATCCACCCCGCTCGAATATCATGTCCATCGAACCATTTGTATCTCTCCATCGCCGTTCTAGTTCAAGTTTGCGCAGAATCGAGGATACACACGCGCTTCGCACTGCGCAGCTGGACAGCAGACAAATCACAACGCCGACGACGTGCTGTTGGTCTGCAGCCGCCTGCCGCAATCCCCAGCTCGACGCAGCGCGTTCCGGGCTTTTCATTCGGGAAGCACCCTTCCACGGCTGCCGGTTTCTGCGAGGGCCTGCGATGCTACGCCAGTAACCTCCTGCATAGAATGGTCCTGTCCTGTGGCGGCGAATACGACCTGCCTGAGCAACGGGGAATGTGTAGGCAGTCATTCGCAGTTAACTCCCCCCTCCCGCGATCTGGTTCCCATTTTCGACAACCACTTCGCCGCTGCCCGCCATTTGAACGCAACACCACACGCCTACCGCTGGGGAGGGGACGCGGGCGGCCGAGCTTCTGGCTTCGCAGTACGGACGACGCGGTCCTGCGCGGCGTATTATCGCTCCCAACGCTACCCACTCTGGCACGCACGCTTCGACTCGGACCGAGCGACACCCTAGTCGACCATGGTCTATTGCGGCAAGGCGTCTCAGAACTGCCAAAACTGTCGAACGAGGAGAATCAAGGTACGTACGTCGCCGCCGCCCCAACCATTGTGCAGTGCAGCGTGCCCAGCGCGTCTCCCCGTCGAATGGAACGCCCCAGACCAAGCTCCGCAGGCGACGGAACTCCCCTTCCCAATCCCATCCGGAACTCTCTTCCGTCGTATTGTGTAGCACAAGCCAGTGGTCCGCGGCTCCTTATATAGGTGACACCTGGGCCGCTGACTGGCCGCGCCCAGAGAACGCTGCTGACCCGAACCAGTGCGACAAAGTCCGCCCGCAATGCACACAGTGCGTCCGGGTCGGCAGGCAATGCCCCGGCTACCGGGACCAGCTCTCGTTGATGTTCCGGGATGAGAGCACTAAGGTCATCCAGAAGGCACATGCCCAGTGGGGCGTGCAGGACTCTCCCGATGGCAGCGAAGCATCTGGCTCCTCGCCCACGTCGACATCCCCCACCAGCAGCTTGGGGGGCCGCACCCGGACTTCGTTCACCGAGAGCGTCAGTTCGGGATCCCCGGTGTCGCCCGACGGAAGTCGGCTGACCGCAACGAGGGTGCCGAGAGAGGTACACGCAACACTCTTTGACCGTGCCGTTCAGTTCTATCTTGAGCACTATGTGATAGGGCTTCCGGACGAAGCCAAAGCGGGCAAGGACCTCCGACAGGAGCCATGGGTGTTTTCAACGGTGACGCGGGACACCATGGCGGCTGTAGGCTTGGCCAGCCAGTCCAACCTGACGGGCGATAAGGAGTTGATGGCACTCGCGAGACAGCAGTACGGCCTTGCGTTGCAGGGTACGGCATTTGGGCTCCGAGATATTCAGGGGCTCGACGTGGGTGTTTACCTACGCGCCATCGTTATGCTTGGCATGTTCGAGGTGAGTGCGCGCTCTTCCTGCAGGGCCCCAGTTCTCTGTACCGTTGGATCCGACTGACAACTTTGACAGATCGTGGGAGGCGACGGGCTGCCGACTATGGGCGCGCAAACACACATTATGGGTGGTGCTGCACTGATGAGGAGTATTTTGCCATTTTTTCAGGCATCGCCAGATGGGCTGCGTGGGCTTGTGCAGCTCTGCTTCTCTATGGTCGCGACCGTGATGTGCTCGGTGCAACAACTATCCCCGGAGCCCAACATCATGATTCCAACCTCGCCGGTCCCCAGCATGGCTGAGGGCATCCTGCCACCTACATTCCTCGAATTCATCACTCTCAGCCGCAGCATGGCGTCCGCCGATGATATGCCAGCAGCAGAACTCATTAACATTGTCTCCCGCTTTGTGCAGCTGTCTGCCGTCGTGCGGAGTCGACTCCTCAAAGACGGACAGCCTGAAGCTTGCGGGATCATCCGTCAAGCCCTCGAGATCGAAGTGCAACTTGACACTTGGGAGGGGCGCCAACAAGGTGTGTGGGCTTTTACCGAGGAGCGGGCCGACCGCGGTTTCTTTCCGCCAGGTACCGTCTTCGAAGACAGTTTCCACACATATGCCAACATGTGGACGGCTCGCGTTTGGACTAACTACCGCTTTGCCCGAATCCTGGTCAACCAGCTCCTCCTTGAGAGTGTTGACCGTTTCCCCTTGAGCAGTCTACACTTGTTCAAAGCGGCACAGCAGCGGCGCTCATACGATGTCATTAAGCGCATTGCACGCGATACACTGGTGTCCATCCCGACTCACTACCGCCACCCCGGGTTAGACCATACGCATCGCGAGTATTTCGACAAGACAAAGGGCGGAGCCGGAATTGGTGCTGCGCAGATTCCGACACTGCTGTTCCAGATCAAGGTGGCAGGTGCCGCACCCGGTGTTCCGCATAAGTCTTGGGCATGGGCTCTGGCAATGCTACGAACCATGTGGGCGGATACCGGTATGTTGCAGGCGAAGAGACTATCAGATTTGCTTGCGAAAGTCAAGGAGGAGACACGGACAACCGTATTTATAAAATGGGAGGATGAGTGATAGTCTGACTTGGTATCGGCGACCTGTTGCGTGCTTCTCAATAACGGGAGCCCTTCGGATGGTAGGGAAAAGGAAATATAGGTAGCGAGGTCGGGCAGGATTGTGTTTATATGGGATTGCTATGCCATTGAGGAGCTCAAGGGTGGGGTGTTAAAAGGGCTGGATGGTTTTCTCGAGCATGTTTTTTTTTTGGGGGGGGGGGACTGTAGGTTAAGTTGGATGTAGCAAAAAACTCGACGTTTTTCAAACTGAACAAAAATGGTCCAGTCATACAAAGGTGATGCTATGTTGCTCGAGGTCGTTCCTTGGGTGTAGTGGGATTAAGTCTTCAGTTACCAGTGCTCGTTTCGTGGCGTGGCAAGGAAACAAGCCGAACGCAAGGCGAGGAGAGGATCTACTGCTCTAGTCCCAATTACTCTCCCCGCCGTATCATTGACGCCGATATCGAAGATCCAACGACAGGCAAAGACCATCTGACCACCGTTGCACCACAGATAAACCAGGTCTTTTCACCTCTCAGCCGCAGGCTGCTAGCACGGGAACGCCTCCATCGCCCCGAGGGAGACAAGGGGAGATATGTAGCAATGGATAAATTACGAACGCCCTCATGTAGTTTGAAGGTCCCGTACTCAAAGATTATTGCCAGATTTTCTCTCGTCTCGTTACGCTGTGCTGACTCAGTGAGGAGACAGCGCGCGCATCCTGGCTCAAGATACAACCTGGGAGAAGCGGTTGACCGAATCAGGCGGGAGACATTGTGTTCAAGTTTTTGCTTGGTGTGTTTTACTGTTCGGTGCTTGGGTGATGTGAGGCAAGAAAAGGGGCCGGTGGCCAAGGGCGGCATTCGCGACGGAGTCGGGAGTCATACTTCATGATGCGAAGCTGTCACCTTGCTGTGAAAGGAGAATGAGTCTCAACGATATTTCCTGGGCCGCGATGGCTGTGTCCCTGGCCGAAGCCAGTTTACACAATGCGAATTGAAGTGTCCCATAGGTGCGTTTGGCATACAGTGGCTTCAGCTTTCACTGGGAAGAGTGGCGAACGATGTGACGCGCGTTGCACAGCGGGTAGAAAGTTGTCAAACATGTAAAGAGTTGAACTTGTCAGAAAAGAAAATTTAGAGGAAAATCAGGTGAGGTTGGTGTGGTCCACTCGCTAGCGTTAGCTTGGGTGGGTCGGTGGCTGCTAAATGGCAGGGGCTCTGGCAACTGTAGCCGGTGCCTCTCCAGCGACACTGAAATGTCAAGATCCACCAGACACCTAGGTTTGCCAAGTTCCCGACTTTCAAAGAATCCCAGCTGCCAAGTCCAGCCGAGCCCTTGACAACGCCGTGCCAGAGAAGATCCAAACGAGAGTGACGGGGTCGCAAATCCAGTGGATTCAATGCCGTCTCTGAGCTTCCCTTGCTGGCGATCTTTGGATTTGCTCTAATGCTGATCGCTTCTGGCTGCCGTTGTGAGGGGTGTGGCATATACACGCTTACCCACATCATGCATCCCACCGGCCTGGACACAGTTTTCGTGGCGATGCGTGCCGTGGTTTTTAACTGCGCTGGCTTGCGCAGGCAGCACACATGAGGCTCGTCTTGTCTCAGAATCCCGCACCTGGTTTGCACGCAGTCATCTCCTTCAGTTCGCTGGCGATCACTTGCGATGGCCTCAGAGCCTCCCCGAGCGAGTCGTGAGCTGACATTGTCGGTTTGCTATCGTCTCCAAGATCCTCCATTTGGTCGGCCAACCACTACCAGCTGCTGTTGCCAGGCGGCAACAGGATGTTTGGAGTCTGTCTGGGGTAGGAATTTGTGCCGAGTGGCGTGTTGTTGGAACAACCGTTTCTCAGAAACAGCGGCCGCGACTTAGTGGCTCTGAGTCGCCCTACCCTCCATCAACACCAACGCTCGGACGTTCATGCTCATGTCGCAAGTCAGTTTCTTCGACACCACCATCATGGACACTCGCGTATCGATCGAGCTAAGCCCCAGCACCATCGCTGTCATGCAGGTACCGCTCGGTAGCAGCAGCCGATCCAGACTTCTCCCGGGGCTAACAGTGTACCTCCTCGTCGCCTCCAACCTGTGACCAAACAACATCGCCCGACCTCGAGAAGGGCTGTTACGGGAGCACTTTAATCGGTCCAAGCGTTCCGAGCCCTGACCCTGGGGGAGAGTCATGGGCGCGGAGATCATACGGCCGGTTCCATAGGGGTGCTTTGGGCTGTGAACTGACATCCCTTTATAAGTCGTGATCGTCCCGGAGATCTCTTATGGTAGCAGCGGTATTACACTACAGCACCACGTTTCTTTCATCATCCTCTCAGCGGTTTTCTCAACCGCAGGTGCCCTGGTGGCCTCTAATTCAAGTCTGTTTCTCTGCTCCTTCAAACAAGGCCTCTCGTTCTTTACCTCTTCTCTGCCTGGAGCAGACACATCTTAATTCGGTCCATCGAACCACCAGAATGCTTGGTCAAGTATTTTCAGCCCTCGTGGGCTTTGGCTCTCTAGTAGCCGCAGGTACGTGCATCTTACCGGTGACACATCCACGTTGCGCCCAGCACGTGGCTAACGAAATACAGTTCCAGCGGCATCCAGGCACAGGCACGGCCAGTTCAATCAGACCAGCTTTGGCGGCAATGGGGCAGACGCACTCTCAGCCATTGGGCAGCTCACACAAATATCCCAGCTCGGGCAACTTGCACAGTTGGCAGAGGCAGACCTTCTGGCCCAAGTTCAGTCACAGCTCCTCCTATCGGCGGAGCTCCAGAGCATAAAAGACAACATTCGCATTAATAGTCTGAGAGCTCGCTACCCCACAATCAACACGGTGCTCGTGACAGTAACAAATGTCGTCGACGCCCGAAACTCGGCCAGCATCAATAACCGATATCTACTGAACCAGCTCCTTGTTGATAACGGTTTTGCCGACAAGCAACAAGTTATCATGGTGACGGAATCCCAGACATACACAGTAACTGCAACTACCGCGGCAGCTACCGATTCCACAACAGCTACCGATTCCGCGACATCTACCCTCGACCTAGCCAGTATCCTGTCCTCCGCTGCCGCAGCGACACCTACCGCATCGAGCCTCACCCTCCCTCTTGTCACAGGTCAGGGACTCGGCCAGGGACTTGGGCTCGGTCAAGTTCAAGGCCAGATCATCCAACAACAACAGACTACCATCACAACTTTCAATCCCGCGGCCGGTATCCCCCTGAGCTTCCTCAACTCGCCCCAGAGCCTCTTGCTCCCGTACGATACCGCCGCGCCATCAAGCGCCCTCATCATCGAGGACCCCGCCAACATCATTTACGGCAACCAGAATGGCCTCCTCGTACAGGGCCTCTCCAACTTCCAGGCCGAATGCGCCGCCTTTGGCCTCGGTGGGAACGCTTTCGTCGGCGGTGCCGCGAACCTACCGCTGTTTTCCTCCATTCAACAGGCTGTTTCCTTCCAGCTCACCTCCATCAATGTCGGCTCTGCCGCGCAGACAATCCCACCATCGATCTTGCTTGCTCATCCCGATTTGGCTGCCGCTTTGGGATCTTCGCCGGTCTCGTTTTCGGCGAACTCTGCGAATAAGACGACGACGACGACGACGACGGAGGCAGCCGCATCGGCTACGTAAGTAGTCGGAGGGAGCTTTAGAGTCATGGTTTTATTTACGGATTAGCGTGGGCTTCTGGCGGCGGTTTTGGGGCTGGTATATCCGAACCCGTCCGTATTTCTTTCTCTTCAACTATCTCTATATTGTATACGGCTACCTATTACTTTCTTTATTCATTATTCCCTCTTTTGTATTTTTTTTCTTCAGAGATGGTTGTCTTAGGACGGATGGGATAGGCAAAGGTACTTCCTACAAGTCTCAATCCCCTGAGTGGTTGCGGATGGTATTAGTTATGAAAGCTTTGCTCGAGGGCGAATGTGCATGGTCTGGTCCGGTATAAGATATGTATGGGTATGGAGGTAGACTGGAATTGTATCATCCATGGAAAACTGGCGCTTGCTGAGTGTTGAATTCAAATGGGTAAAACTCTGTAAGCTTGTCGTGACATGTGGGTGGTTCAGACAGCAGTCTCAGTCCGGCCTCTTGGTTTTTATACCGAGAATGTTTGTTTGTACTGCACTCCGTAAAGCTCCGGTGCAAATAGACAATCGTTTTCCACCAAGCCCAACATTTACCATGTCACCTGTCAAGCCGATTCTTGTTCACAATGCGCTTCCAGGTTGCATACGAAATCACAAGGCATTAGTTGGTTTGGTTCAGAGCTTCATTACCCTGCCGAGAAGCGGGTTCCATGGTGTTGCTGTCTTAATTCATGGATTTGTCTTTCACAAAAGACACCTTAGAAAGCAACTATCCATCCCTTTTCCCATTGCGCGCAATCTCAATGCAAATATGTCATATCAACTAGACGCCATTGTGACCCATCCATCCGCAACCATGCCCTGTCGTACTTGTGTCTGCATTCCAAGACGATGTCTTTACCAATCCACAGCTGCCTCGGGCGAACCATGGGAAGTGTCAAAGGTAGGACCCTCCTCCTGACGGGGAACTCCGTCAACGACCTCGCTCTCCTATTGCTCGGTCGTCGCAGGCTCCTCCTCAGTCTGCTCCTCCTGGCTGCGGGCAGCCTCAGCAGCGGCCTGAGCCTGGGCGGCCTTGGATCCGTAATCCTGGCTCATAGGCTGGACAACGGGGGTCTCCTCCTTAGGGTCGATAATTGTGACGGCGTCGGGGAGAGACTTCTGGGGGCCGGCCTTGCCCTCGGGGTCGCTGCCGCGCATGATCTTGACCTTGATGCCGAGAACGCCCTGGCGGAGCAGGACGTGGCGAGTGGCGCTGTCGATAAAGTCCTTAGCGGGCTGACCGGAATGGATCATGAAGCCATCGGTGAACTTCATGCTCTTGGCGCGAGCAGCGCGGAGCTTGCCGGAAACGACGACCTCGCAACCCTTGGCGCCGCTCTCCATGATGAAGCGGAGGACACCATAGCACGCACGGCGAACGGCGAGGCCGTTGAGAAGCTTGTAGCGGAGGGACTCGCACTGGGCGACGGCCGAGAGACCACGGTTCTGGACCTTGGCGGCGTAGAGGGAGACCGAGTTCTCGGGGAACTTGAAGCGCTTCTGAATCAAGCTGGTGAGCTCGCGGATGCGGCGACCCTGCTCGCCGAGGACCTCCTGGGTGTGTGTAGCGCGGATGATGATATCGGTGACGGTCGGGGTGACGCGGACCTCGACGCCGGAGTAGCCCTCCTCAGCCAGCTCGCGCTGGAAGAACTCGTTCAACTCAGCATAGAAAACACCGTCCGCGACGAACTTTCTGCGCTTAGAGCTAAAGGCAGGAAGTCTAGTCAGCATATACCAACAAAAAACAACTGTTCCCCGAGATCATCCCCGCTATCCTGCTGGCTCGCAGTTCGGTGCAACCAAGACGTCGGATCTATAATTCCATTTTTGCTTACATCTGAGTGCCGGGAACAGCCATGGTTGCGGATTGGCTATATGAGGAATGAAGGCTTCAACTTGTGAGGTTGTGTGGTCTCGATGTTCGCCGTTCGCCAACTTTCTGGTTGGGAAATAATTGACCTGCACCTGCTTTTTTTTGGTGGGCTTCCGGCAAGTGCCAGGAGTGGAGTAGGGCTGGGACCAACGTGGGGTGTGCTCTGGGAGGGGTGGTCTTATCGGCACAGGGGTGGCCTATTTCGCGCCTGCCTCGTCCTCCAACTTCTAAGTGGGGGCTTTGCCGACGTCAGCCCCGTGGTTTAACTAAGGCAGGGCGTTTGTCACTTGCTCAGAAGTCCTGGCGCGATGCCCAGCCAGCTCAGCATCCATTTTGTTCGCGTGCGAGACAGAGAATAGCTAAGATTCTACGGTCCAGCTGACCATGCCTGGCTCTCTCTATATTCTGTGCCCGGTCTCCCTTCGCGAATGAACCGCAGTCGCTGCCCCGCATCGCATTCCCGAGTCAACAGCAGCTTCCCCTCCACCCCAAACGCCCTGTCCTCGCCGCCCAGGGTGCCATCACGGCCCTGGCCGGCCCCTAGCTTTGCACAATGGCAGCACCGCAAACTAAACAAGTGTGTCCTCCTCTGCTCAATTCCGGAACTGACTCAGCTAAACCGTGCCTAGCTGTACCCAAACACACAGGCCTTGCGGGGAGGGAAACCCGAGCTCGGCGACCTCGGTCTCAACGACTTCCACCTTGTCTTCCGATTCCCGCCCCAGTCCAAGACGGATGCCGATCCGGACCTGAAGAAGCAGATCAAACATGTCTGGTTCGCCTTCCACATCGTCTCCCAATGTAGCCTACGGTTGATGCCCCCTGCAAGCGGCATACACTCATCGATACGCATTCGGTTCCGGGACTTCACCTATGTCAGCTTCAACTTTGAGGACGAGAAACAAGCTCGGGACGCTTTTGAGTTCATCCGTACGAGAACATGTCGGCTTGGGAGCATAGAGAAGCTGCTGGCCTTCAACTACTGCCCTCCTCCAAATTCTCTCGAATTCAAGACCAACGGCTGGGACATCTACGATGCAAGGGCTGAATTCAGGAGGCAAGGAATCAGCGAGAAGCTGCCGGACCTGGGGTGGAGGATCACGGCAATAAACAAGGACTACACCTTCTCCCCGACCTATCCAGCGGTTCTGGCCGTGCCCTCCAAGATATCGGACAACACTCTCAAGTATGCCGCAAGCTTCAGATCGCGCGCTCGTATACCAACGCTTAGCTACCTCCACCCGATCAATAACTGCACGATAACACGCAGCTCGCAACCATTTGTGGGGCTCAGGATGAAGCGCAGTATTCAGGACGAGCGTCTTGTCGGCGCATGTTTTTCCGCCTCGATGGATTCTTTTGACAACCCAACAACCGCAAACTCGGACTCTAGTCCATCCTCTAGCCACGTAGATCTCAGTGCTGAGGGTGCAGACGATATGACGTTGTCGGAAACGGAACGGATAGAGGACGAACTCATTGCTGGAAATAACGCCTATTACGACGAGAAGACTGGCAAGAGGTTAATATACGGCGCGCAGCAGCATAATTTGATTGTGGATGCTCGACCTGCCATTAACTCGTATGCTATGCAGGCAATAGGGATGGGGTCGGAGAACATGGATTATTACCGGTTCGCCAAGAAGGTGTTTCTCAACATCGACAACATTCATGTCATGAGAGACTCGTTGGAGAAAGTCATCAGCGCCATCAAAGACGCCGATGTATCTCCTTTCCCACCCAACCGCGAGCTTCTGGCAAAAAGTAAATGGCTCAAACACATCACCGGAATCCTTGATGGGTCAGCTATCATTGCCCGGCAAGTTGGGATCCAGCATTCTCATGCGCTCATACACTGTTCCGATGGCTGGGACCGGACAAGCCAGCTCAGTGCGCTCGCACAGCTGATGCTAGACCCATACTATCGAACCATAGAGGGGTTCATTGTGCTGGTCGAGAAAGATTGGCTATCCTTCGGTCACATGTTTCAGCTTCGGTCCGCTCCCCTGAGCCACGAGAGCTGGTTCACAGTCGATACTGATGCCCTCGCCGGATCCGCCGTTAAGCCTGGCGAGAATGACGGTCGCGGGGACGCCATCGAGAATGCGCTGGCGAGCGCAAAGCGTTTTTGGACAAAAAATGTAAGCAGCGACAAGGACGCTACCTCATCTGATGCGGATGAAATCTCGGCTGCGGATGAAGCCAAACAGGCAGCTGCTGCGGCTGCCGCCGAAGGGCAGACGACGAGGCTCAAGGACGTATCACCTGTTTTCCATCAGTTCTTGGATGCTACATATCAGCTCTTACGACAACATCCTACAAGGTTCGAGTTTAATGAGCGCTTTTTGCGGCGTCTGCTTTATCATGTTTACTCGTGCCAATACGGCACATTCTTATATAATAACGAACGGCAACGGCACGAGGCCAACCTCACAGAACGCACCCGTAGCGTGTGGGCCTATTTCCTAAGCCGACGTCCCGAGTTTACCAATGATCAATATGATCCGGTGATCGACGACCATACAAAGGGACGGGAGCGGCTTGTGTTCCCACGGCTCGGGGAGGTGAGGTGGTGGCATCAGGTTTTCAACCGCACCGATGACGAGATGAACGGTGCGCTCAATGCCTCTGCAGCCACAGCGGAACGTGTCGCCGCCTATCAGGTCTCATCCCAAACCTCTTCGGGGCTTTCGGAACCGCCGACTGTTGGTGGCGAGGGTGCTCTCGCTCAATCAGAACCTGCCTCACGCGGCTCCGTGAGCCCGAGTCGCAGCCCACAGCCGCCTAGCTTGCCGATTAGTAAGTCGGTGTTGACGGGTGTTGAGGCTGCCCACGCGGCTCTGACGCCGGAAACGAGGAGCTCGCCATCCCTGAACCGCAGCTCGAGTACCGGGGAGGTTCCTGGCGCACTGGCGGCATTGCAGGACAAGATCGCCGGGTTGTCTCTCGGAAAGGGAGTCTTTGGCGCTGTCCCTGGGATTATCGCAGGGAGCCAGGCATCGGATACTGTCAGCCACCGGGCGGATCAGTATTCGGAAGAGATGGCGCCGGGACAGGAAATGAGAAGCGTGGACTAAGGGGAGTTGAGCGAAATATTGGAGTGTATAGTCACCAAGGTCCAAAAAGGCCATAGCATTATTGCTTTACTCGCGACACAGACAGGGTTGGCTCCACAAACCATCCCAGAGAGTTCCTGGGATGGAGAACGTACTCATAGCGAATAAGGTTCATCGTTGGTAATAAGATCGCTTGACTTTTTGAACAGACGACGGGTACACATATATCGAGGGAACGAATGTCGAAGGCACATAAATTCCAAGCTGTGAAGTTGAGCTCTCCCATCGAGGATAAGGAAGGCGTCGTGGTAGTAGTTATTATGTGCTAAGGCCCTCGCCAGAGGAGGGAATGTGTGCTTAGTGCAAAAAAGGCGTAGAATTTGCCATATGGCTTATACCCAAAAGCTATATAAGGAGATCTGCCCAGGAGGATGGCGAAGGCTTCTGGAGAAGAGGTGCGACACAGTGTTTGAAATTGTTCTATAGCATGCGCCAAGAATGAGCTGATCTAGGAAGACCACATCTTTCGCCCTGCTTAGGTACCCCTCTTTAGCTTGAGTCTTTGTACGCCTAATCCAGGGGCGAAAACGAAATCGTCAGGGTAGGTATCAAGAATATGACAGAAAGCTGGGCGCTGCCGAGGTTTGCAGCAGGATTGCAAATGCTGGGTGATCACGGCGCTTAAGTGGACCGGGGAAGTGGTCAGTGCACGATGGAGGCTGGAGCGGCATTGTCCTGACTGCCTTCTGGTTGCTTTGGCTTGGCTGGTGGTGCTTGCCTCGACGACCAACTTTCAGCCCATTACATCAACCCTCAGCAATTGCCTCCAGTTCCTCCGTGTGCCGTGGTCGTCGTCCTCGCCGCGCCTGCCACGACTCTACGTTGACATATCGCCGACGACATCTGCAACCCGCGGACTCCCATCTACTGAGGAGCAGTTATTGATTGCATCACGCCCGCACCCGCCGCCGCACGCGATCCCAGCGCCCCAGCCCAAAGCAAACACCTACATCGCCCCAAAATAATCGGCCTCAGCCTGCCTATCCCTCTCCCCGCGATCCTCGCGCCTCGACGCACAAATACACCCCACCTATCATGGCTGACGCGACGAACGCCAGCGACGAGCTCTATCCGATCGCCGTGCTCATCGACGAATTGAAGGTATGGCGGTGACAAGCCGGCCCTGTGTTCCTGCGTGGTGATGGAGGAATGGGAGGGGGCAGAGAGAAAACAGCCCGATTAACTCCAGTCCGCTTGCAGCACGACGACGTCCTCCTCCGCCTCAATGCCATCCACCGGCTTTCGACCATTGCCCTCGCCTTGGGCGCCGAGCGCACTCGCGAGGAGCTGATTCCCTTTCTTGACGGTCAGGCCGGACCCCACACCCCGCGTTCCGCAAATAATAAGTGCCCGCCAAGCTAACCCGCTCCGGCGCAAACAGAGTCCGTCGAGGATGAAGACGAGGTTCTCGTCGCGCTAAGCGAAGAGCTGGGAAGCTTCATCGAGTATGTCGGCGGACCGGCATGGGGCCATGTTCTCCTGTCTCCCCTCGAAAACCTCGCGGCTATAGAGGAGCCCGTCGTGCGAGACAAGGTGCGCCCCTATCCTGACCATCCCCGGCCCCGGCGCATTATTCTGACTAGACAATCTTTGCCCTTCCCTTGCAGGCCGTTGAGTCGCTCAACAAGATCTGCGGCGAGCTTTCGTCCCAGCAGGTGGAGGAGTACTTCATCCCCCTCACAATCCGCCTTTCCAAGGCCGACTGGTTCACATCCAAGGTGTCGGGATGCGGACTTTTCACCGCACCTTACTCAAAGGTCTCGCCGCCCATCCAGGAGCAGCTTCGCCAGCAGTTTGGACAGCTCGTCCACGATGACACGCCCATGGTTCGCAGACAGGCAGCCACTCACATGGCTAAGTTTGTGAGGGAAATGCCCGCTGCGATTATTGTTGAAGAGATGATACCCATGTTCCAGCACCTGGTCCAGGATGACCAAGACAGCGTCAGATTGCTCACGGTTGAGATTTTGATTTCCATTGCCGAGGTCGTGCCCAAGGAGCAGCAGGCCAGCCACGGCGTGCTTCTTACATCGCTGCGGAGTTTGATAGAGGACAAGAGCTGGAGGGTCCGCTACATGATCTCAGACAGGTTTGAGAAGGTACGAGGCTGAAAGCAGAGAGTTGACAGAGCCCAACTGACAAGGTTCGCAGATCGCCAAGGCTGTAGACGAGGAGGTTGTGTCGAGGGATCTGGTGCCTGCCTTCGTAAAACTGCTCAAGGACAACGAGGCTGAGGTGCGCACGGCTATCGCCGGCCAAATTCCAGGCTTTTGCGCTTTGGTGGACAGAAATACGCTTCTCAACGAGATCATGGGCAGCATCGAGGACCTCGTCTCGGACACGTCCCAGCACGTCAGAGCGGCCCTCGGAACACAAATTAGCGGTCTTGCTCCAATCTTGGGCAAGGAGGAGTGAGTACTACCCACGCCATGTACAATCGGTGGTTCACTAACAAATCTGGTAGGACTATTGACCATCTGCTGCCCATGTTCCTGCAAATGCTCAAGGATGAGTTCCCCGAAGTCCGTCTTCACATAATTTCAAAGCTGGAGCTGGTGAACCAGGTTATCGGCATTGACCTTCTCTCTCAATCCCTCCTCCCCGCCATCGTGCAGCTGGCCGAGGACAAGCAGTGGCGTGTTCGACTGGCAATCATCGACTATATCCCCTTGCTTGCAAGCCAGCTGGGTGTCAAGTTCTTCGATGAGAAGCTTAGCGGGCTGTGTATGGGATGGCTCGGCGATACTGTCTTCTCTATTCGTGAGGCTGCGACACACAATCTCAAGAAGCTCACAGAGGTGTTTGGCGTCGAGTGGGCTAGCGAGGCTATCATCCCCAAGGTGATGGCTATGGGACAACATCCTAACTATCTGTACAGAATGACGACCACTTTTGCTATTACGGTACGTTGACGAACGCCTTACTAGGGAGGCGTGTAGAAATATTTGCTGACCATGCCGACAGACCCTCGCCAGCGTTGTTAGCCTGGATGTGATTGCCAAGGACATTCTCCCTATGATGGAGACGCTCACACGGGACGACATCCCCAACATCCGGTTCAACGTAGCCAAGACCTATGCGGTGCTGATCGGCGTGCTGCGACGTCTGCCAGAGGAGGGTACAATCTACTCGCTAGAACAGTCCAAGGCACCGTTCAGTGCGTCACCCAGGTGCCAACAGCTCATCGAGGAGCGCGTCATGCCCAGTCTTGAAAAGCTGCAGAAGGACGATGACGTGGATGTGCGATACTTCGCTACCACGGCTGCCGCTGCCGCATCGGGTGCGGCAGTCGCCGGGGAGCCCATGAACACGTCACCATAGAAGAGAAGAGATCCCTTTAATGAAGCAATTCTGATTCCGATGCGACCCCCTTTATTTTTCGCCCGGTCACTGTGCCGCGTCACGTACTCCTTTGCTTTGTTATTTCCCCACAAGGGAAGCACGGGACTGCGCGGCGGAGACATGTTGGGCGGGAAATCCCTGGAAGAGATGGTGTTCGTGTACTATGCAGCAGCATGTAGCTTCACTAGCAGTGTAGATTTGAAGAAATCGGTCTCCGGAGGTCGGAGAACCAGCTGACGGGGCAGGCATCGAGGCATCATCCTGTAAGCGATCAAAAAGGGACAGACGGTAGCGTCAAACACCATGCCTAGTTACTTTGTCCGAAGTTGAGCCATTGCGCTTTTCTGACCCAAGTGTTCACCTGAAGATCCATCTCTTCGTTCATTCTATGGGTATTTCCGCGCGATGTTCTCGCTCCTTTAGCCGTCCACCTTCTCAAAGCACAGGGTACTAATAGTCTGCCCCTTGACACCCCCGAAGCTGAAGCTTGGATACTCTATCCTCTCCACCTGCTTCAGTCTTCCCTGCCCAAGAGCACCTGCATTAGTCCCCTCGAACCACGCCTGCAACTCCGTCTCGGTCCAATTGCAGCTCGTAACGAGAAACAACCCGCCCGTCCGCAAAAGCCGAACGACCCGCTCCTCGTATCCCTCGCAAATACGCCGCCCACGGTAATCCTTCTCCCCGCTGAGACTCACCGCGTCGAACGTCCCCTTATCTAGAATCAGATCCCACCGCCCTTCACCACCAACAACACCAAAATCTCCCCCAAGGACATCCCACTCCTTGAACTCCACCCCATCTCCCTCAACCTCACCACTACCCCCCTCCTCGGCAGCAGCAGCCTCCTCTCTCCGCGCAGCACCCACCCGCTGCGCGAGCTTTACGCTCTCCGCGCTATAATCCACTCCGAGCAGCGGGCCATTCCACCCGTCGTCGCGCAGCGCAAACAGCAAGCTGCCGTTGCCACAGCCAAGATCGAGTATCCGCGCGGCGTCGCGATCGAGAGAGAAGTCGGCCTCGCCGTGGGAGTCGAGAAAGGAGACGATTTTTTTCTCGGCGTCCGAGTCGTCGAACCAGACGGTTCCTTCGTCGGCGGGGTTGACAGCGTGGTTGGATATTTCGGTCGTGTAGAGGTTGTCCCAGCTAACAGAGGGGAGGGTCCATGTTAATAGGTGTAAGGAGGGGGGCAGGGGGAACGGGGGCTACGAACTATTGCTTTGTTCCAAGCTCGGAGGGGTCGAGGTGGGTGATCGCTGGCGGTATTTGGGGGTTCGCCATGCCGTTGTTGGTGGTTTGAGAATTGCTCGAAGAGAAACAGGCGACAAGATGGCGAGGTGAGTGGTTGCAAACAACATTTGTCTTGCGCTGCTGCTCAAATCCGGGCGCGTCGCATGGCGGGGTCGATTTTCTTGCAGGACGCACGCAAACTTGGCATAGAGGGGCAACTGGCTCGTCTCAAAAGGGCAGGCGGTGAAGATTTGATCTAACCTCTAAATCCCCTCTTCTCCACCACCAGCATTCATCATCGGAGCAGAGCATTGAGACTCTACTTGATACCAAGACGCATAAAAACCAGTCCCAGGACCTCTCGTAGGTTTCTTCAGGATATCATACCGAGTTGAGTCGAGAAAGAAATCTTCGTAAAAGTAATCTCCCTCCGTCAAGCCATTCCTTCCATTCAAGAGCCCCGCCCATGTTTCCCATCCATGACCTTCATAACGGGGCAATCCCCTTCGCCTTGCCCAGCTCCCCTTTTGCCCTGCTTCCGCATCGTGTTCACCGTTCTCTCGCTGTAACCTCTCTCATATTGCCATGTGCGTGCAGATTCCTCACACCAAAAATGGCGTGCGGAAGAAATATGTAGCCCTTCGCAACGAGAGGGTGTTGCTCGAGGCTCATATAGTCCAAACAGGGGCCTTGACCAAGACTTGGCGACCCCTGACCTCGACTCCGACGAACCCAGCAAAGCGTACCTTGCCGGGATCAGAACCTTTCGATGGCGGAGGTGGTGCTTTATATTGTGTTAAAACCTCTGTCATGTCCATAATTTGTAACGAGTTGTCCAACATACCTGTTCTGCCCTTGTCGCCTCGCTTGGCATCTTTTGCCCCATCCTTGCCGCCACTCTCCTCTCCCGTGCCATCATCACCAGCATCTGAGGGACGTGCCTCTAGAACCGGAAGACCTGCTTTCTCGACCTCCATGATATGTGGATCGATATGCTGCTCTGGTAAGGGGTACACGATCGCGACGTCCCGGCTCTCCAGAGGTAGGTTGGCCGCGATACCCACTGCCAATTCTACGATCATGCCAGCACTGCCATCAACGCCAGGTGGCGGGGGGTCGCTCAGATGCTGAAACAGACAGTTCGTGAGGCTGTTTGTAGCAGCCTGCGTAAAATCGGCTTTCCAAGTCGCGCTCTCGCCACTTCGAAGCACGTCCTGCAGGCCCTCGAGCGTGGCCATGCGCCAGCTGACAACCTTGCTCGTGAGAGCGTCGATCTCTTCCTGGCTAGTCAGCTTGTAACTAAAATGGCGGATGTTCTGTTCTATCGCCTTCAATTGCCTGCTCAGCTCAAAATTCAGCCCCGGATGGAAACAGCGGTTGAAAATCTCATCCACGAGCCAGCGGGTGATAACAGCACGCCCGACCGCCGTCATTTCCTGCTTGCCAGTTTTGATCGCGTCGGCGCTTACGAAGGGATCGAGCCATGAGGGCAAAGTAACCCAATCCTTCCGGATGTTGAACGACAAGTTGTTGATGGCACCATTTAGGCGGTTGAAGCGTGTCGAGTACTCGTTGTCGTCGAGCGATGTCCGACTTTGCGACATCCGCTGGTTCGCGACGGCATTCTGAAGCTGCTCTACTTGGCTATTGAGACCCTCGATTTCCTTTTTGCCGTCAAAATAGAGCCTCTTGACATTCTTGTACTTGGTGACTAGAGATCGCCAGGTTAGTTTCCACAGGTGGAGGACATATTCGTTGAAGGTAAAAGAGTATATATCGTACGGAGATCTTTGAACGCTTTCTCGGGATCTTCTCCACCAGCGCCGGAGGCACTCGGTTGCGGGCTATTACGTCCTTCTCCCTGGCCGTCAAACTGCGGCCTATCCGCTACAGCAGTTTGGCGATAGCCGGGGGGGACACCACCGGCGCTGGGCGGTGGCGGAGGAAGCGGGTTGTTCATGTTTGGTGTCTGGCTCTGCCGGTAGCTCGGCGGCGGTCCGGGTGGCGGTTGTACCTTCTCGGCCTCTTGAGATCGCCGGGGCGGTGGGGGCCCGCCGGCAGGTGGGGCCATGGCTTGTTGCTGCGGGGTCTGACCCTGTGCGGAACTCTGCTGTGCAGGGTGATCCTGTGGTTCGGAGTAGCCCGCAGGTGAAGGTTGTGGCGGCAAAAGGTTAGTGGTAGACCGGTGATCTGATTCGGAGACCGGCGATTCACGCGACAACTGCGATATTGTCTCGGGATTTTGTTGATGCTGCGGGCTGGAAAGGTGCCCGGTATAAATTGTCTGGCTACCGCCTTGGTATTGCAGCTGTTGTGGGTTTGGGTACTGGTATTGCTGCTGCGGAGAACGGTCCTGCTGTTGCTGCTGTTGCGGCTTCTGGGCGGGATCAAACACCTGCTGACTGTACTGTGGATGCTGAAGATCAGACTGAATCTGGCCTTGCAGCTGGATATGACTTTGGCGGTGGTGATGGTATCCGAGGTCTTCTGGGGAATAAGGGGAATTTGTTTCGGAGTCCGAAGGCGGGACAGACCGAATTGTCGGGTTCGGTTGGCCGTGGAGGTTGTGTAGATGAAGCTCTTGATCAGGACCAGTGACGACGTAGGATTCCCGCCGAAACTCGCCTTGGTTTTGGAGTGGAGAGTGTTGGGATGGCTGTACCTGGTTTTGCCAGTCGATCTGCTGCTCCAACGAGAGCTGCGAGACGCCGGTTCGGATAGCAGGCGGGGGAGCAGGCGGGATGCTCACTCGTTTCGACTCCCGACGACCCAAGCCGCTACTGTTGCTAAACGAATCTCGCGAGAGGTGCTGGTGAGAATCAGGCCCCCGGCTTGACGAGGATCCACCCAAGATGTTCTTGATCAGCTTTCGGGTGGACGACTGCTTCGTCCGCTGCGGCTGCGGCGGGGGCGGCAGCTGTTGCTGCTGCTGCTGCTGGGACTGCTGGGGGTAGTAGGGCTGTTGTTGGATCTGGGCTTGTGCAGCAATGGGCGATGGGATATTTGAGGCGCCGGGGACAGACAGATCCTCGGCCGAGGGCGACCCAAGGGACAATTGCTGCTGTTGCTGGAGCTGTTGCTGAAGCTGCTGCGGGGGGTATTGGGTCGAGACGGGGGAGATCTGCGATGCCTGACCCGGGTAGCGCTGCGACTGCGAGCGGGTCACCTGGTCGGCGAAATCGGGCTCCCTCTGACGGGACTCGAGACTTCCGGTGACCGTGTTGGAATGCTGCAGTTGCGAAATATTGGTGGGATGGGGGCCGGCAGCAGTGCTGTTGTAGAGATTCACGAGATGCTGTGGCGGTGGTGGAGGGGGTTGCGAATGGGCCTGAAAGGATTCGCTAGTTGAGCTGAAGGCCGGGTTGGACAAGGCTGCGGGGGGGTTTGCAGCGCCCGCGCCTGGGTTTGGGCTGTTTCCGGTCGCTGTCGCACTCCCAGCTGCCACGGAGCCGGGCGCGTCCTCGTCCGCCGTCGACCCAACAAGATTGTGTTGAGATCGATTGTTCTTGTTCGGCCAGTGAAAAGGCATTCTCGTGCCCGGGCGCGGTAGTACCTATTGGCAGCAGTCCTGTCGCTTGATAGACGGGGACGGGGACGGGGACGGGGACAGGGACAGCAGGGTGCTGCTGCTTGAGTTGCGGGAACGATTGGGGATCGGGAGTCGGGTGAGGAGAAGGGGGCAGCAGAGGGGCAGGCGGTCCCGTGGCGCGCACGCAGCGAACAACCGCAAAGCCCGCAAAAGGGCGCAACCAGGGTGTTGCGCAACGACGGGGACAGGGACAGACAGGCGGAGCACCTCGACGGCGCGCAAGCAGGTCCAGGAGTCCAGGAGCCCAGGAGCAGCTTGAGCTAAGCTGGAGACGGGAACGAAGACGAAGCGCAACCTCGGGAGAGGCGCAACAGCTTCGAAGCTTTGCGACTACCACTGTGACTGTGAACTCTTCAGTGGAGGAGGACAGGACGGGACCGACGATAGAGTCTAAGCAGTCTGTATCCGTATGTGTCCAAAATGTGGCCCCTCGCGCTGCATGCACGAGGATTGGTCGCAGGCAGGGGACAGGGGCCTTGCGTTCAAAAAAGGGGGCTGTGCTCACTGCTATCCACCAAGCAGCGGCAAAGACAGCTCGAGGCTTGCTCGACTGGGACGTCGCCGAATGCCTCTGCGGAAGCGTTGCGCTCTCTTCTGTTTGAGCGTGGGAGGCGTTGGTGCGTTGCCGTGCACATCACCCCAAATCAGAAATGGCGCCCTTCTCAGCCCGGCGGCTGCCAAGACGGCTTTGCGTTGCGGCTGGCTGGGCTGGATTGGAGCGCCTCTTTTACATGGGTTGCGTGATGTCGATGGTTGCTCGAAAGGCGTGGGAGGATGCTAAATGTAGAGAGGGATCCAACATGGCATTGAACTCGATGGATGCCCAGCTGGAAGCTGGACCCAGTATCAAAATCGGCGTTATGCCGTTGCAGAGCCCCGGCCATCGATTGCAGCTTTACCTACCTCTTCCAGTCGAGCAATGCGTACAATAGTCTCATACAGAATATGTTGAGTCTTTCTCGAACTGTTCCACGCTTAAAATAGCCAACTGACAGAAATCCCCGAGCCAGTCTTTTTTATCTCATCCATTTTGGCTGTACGCCAGATATTGAGGAGCCAACCCTACCCCGCCTGCCGTGAGGCACTCCGTGGAAGGCTCTTATCAAGGCTTTGCTTGTCGCTATTTCACTGCTTGATCTCGTCCGTGGGCCAGTGAGATCAGAGCCTCTTCGCCGATCTGAGGTCTAAATCTAACAGTCTCGACAAAACTGTGGGGCCGAGGCCGCGAGCTCCCAGAGAACGCATGGCACACCACCAGACCGGACGAGCCCTCCATCCGGTGAAGCTGCATTCTGCTGAGGAGAGGCACAGGACATAAAGAACTGCGTTCTCTGCCGTGCCTGTAGTAAGGTGTAAGCTTGATGTAGGGACGTAGCATCCTTAGCTTCGCAGATCTCACCTCTCCTGCGTAACAGTGGAGAGCTTGAGTTGGTGGTTCGCAGTGGGGTCCGTCGGTTTGAGCTCCTGTACAATCATGGATGTCTAATTATAGCAGCGGATACTTAGTCGCTTGGCAAGTGGCCACAACTCTCCCGCTCAGGGAAGACTCTGGGAACAAAGAAAGGGACGCTCGGCTCTGTGCGCCGAGGCATCTGATAAGTTCTCACACGGTGTATGCTGGACCGGCGATGAACACAACTTGATCGAAAATCCGTTGAGCAATTTAGAAGGTGCGCGAGGTGCTGCCGCAGGTCTGTGACATAATCAATATAACGCTTGTTTCGCGGTGGGTTTGCGGGGCGGTTCAACCGATGGGGCAGGCCAGTGTGAGTGGTGGTCGGATCAACAAAACCTATTCAGCCCGTCTAAGAAAGGGAATGACCGAGGCGGATGCTGAAAGTCGGACGCATCCATCTCGGCCTCTCACTCGGCATCCGAAAGGCCAATTTCAGATTCAGATTCTTGGCTCATTGTCAATCTTGATGACATCGTATAGCTAAAAGCGATGGTCGCCCGCTGCAGGATGCGGCCATCAAGCAGGCGAATCAACTCAGCCTCTCACGAAGACAACCGACCTAATCGATGGGCCTATCCCCCAGACACGCTCCTTCCTCGTTGCTTCTGTGCTGCCCAACCAAGACGCCAAAACGCATGCGCTCGGCGTGAAAAGGGCTGAGTTTTCAGCTAATCCTCGCTTCCACGGCTCCGGGACTGCTCAGAGTCACACGGTTTGTCGATCTTGGGTACTCCAGCTCACGGATGATCTGCGTACGTGACCATTCCGCATTGAGTACCATTGCTCTGGACTAGGAATCACACTACCGGTCATGGCCGTCGCACAGCACCCGATTCTTCTTACCCGCCGTTTACGTCTCATCCCTCTATCAGACGAGCATCTTGAGAGCGAGATCCGACTTGACGCAGACTCAGAAGTGGTCCGCTTTATTGGCAACGGAAGGCCTCGCTCCCGGGAACAGGTCGAGCAGCTGCACCTAGGTCGCGTAGCGAGAGGGACGCTGCTTCACGGATTGGGTTTCTGGGCCGGCTTCCTTCGCGCTGGCTCACCGTCCAGGCCGGAGCTTGCGGAGGATAACGGCTTTGTGGGTATTTGGATACTCACGCCTCCGAAGCCCGAACAACTAGTCCCCCTCGATTCCCAAGCAGAGTTGGGTTACCGGGTCATGAGAAAATATTGGCGACAAGGCCTTGCCAAAGAGGGGGCCCGAGAGTTGCTGCGGTATGGCTTCGAGGATCTGGCCTTACAAAGAGTCTTCGCGGAAACCATGACTGTCAACCAACCCAGCCGAGCCACGATGTCGAGTGTTGGGATGAGGTTCGAGAGGACGTTCTACCAGGAATTTGAAGAGCCGATTCCCGGATCGGAACAGGGTGAGGTCGAGTATGCTATCACCCGTGAGCAATGGCAAGCAACGATGCAATCATCTGGGGACACATTGGATGCAAACCCGGTGCAAGAAGAAGGGTGATTCGGGCTCGTCCATACCCAGGCGATCGGTCGACGGCGCTCCCGGGAAAGACACCGTCGCGAACATACTGGGGAGAAACCGTCGGATGCTGTCCTTCAACATGACACCGCCCTGGTCATATACTTTGTCCAGCCCTTGGGCATCCAACCTTCGCAATGGGTATACGCCCGGGTCCAGCATGGCAGCTTGATACTGAATCCTGGAATGAAGTTGCAGCTGCAGGAAATGCCGTTGAAAGCTGAAAAGGAAAGGCTTCAGCACACCGCCGTTTCCAATTCTTTGTGAGCATACGAGTGGGGCGGATTTCATTCTTGACGGTCCATACCTTTGAATGCGCCACTGGATTGGTGACCTTTTTTGATTGCCCTACACGAGATTTCGGCGCAAGCGCTTCGATGTTGCGGAATGTGGCACAAGCCGTGTTTCCGAAAGATTATACATCCAAAGCGTACCGCGATTGGTCAAACCCGGTATTGGCCCAAGGGTCAATTCTCCTTCTCAACTTCCTCCATCAAATAGCAAATGCCACCTTCCTCTCGCCTCCCGGAGCTAAACCGAAAACCCGGAATTACGTGGAACTGCACTCTCGGAGCGTGCACTGCTGGGTTGGAACATTTGCACCCTTGGCCCATTGAATCGCTGCTAGGCAGCATACGTGCAATAACGCAGACAAGATGGATACAGGTACGATTGGTAGCTGGCCTCCGGAATGTCACCTTCGGCGGTATGATTCCAGACATCTCCGAATCTTTTCATCTCCTCATTGTGCCCTTTCTCCTCTCCCCGAGTCTCCCATCTCGCTACGTGCCGTTGAATATACCAAACAAACGGGCATGTTCTCGGACTCCCCCGGGTGAATCAAGAACATTGTTGTTAGGTTACATTCCTGCGATATCCTGACAGTCCTCTGTTTTCACCCCTTTGTTGATCTATACCACATTTACCTATTCTTAGGCGAGCCAGGCGAGCCGAACACTCATCCCATATCCTGTCACCAGCACCTTACTAGCACCAGACACTGGTCACTTGTTGTTGCCACAAGACCATTCAATCACGCGGATATTTTATTTCTTCCCCTATCCCGCTCGTTATACTTAAGGAGAACCTGCCCCCACGCGGAGCAAAGTTCTGCACCGACAAGCGCTCCCTGATACACCGCCGCTGCTCTCTATACCTCTCCCACAACACACCAAGGGACATCATGTGGACCTCAACACTTATTTCGGCCCTTGCGGCATCTTCTTCTTTCGCTGCGGTTATGACCCATCACGATCCGCGGGGGGCCTTCAATGAAATGGTCCCGCTCGCGGAGCAGAGGAAGTTTGCCAAAGTGGGCTTCAATGCTGCCCTCGACTTTCTGCCATTTCAACTCACCAACATCAACCTGGAGTGCATTGCCGACTCCAGTCTATATACACCAGGCAATTACACCTGCGGGCTCAAGTGTAAGCCGAACCGCCCACGAGTACCCCATGTCATTATGAACGATAGACTGACTGGCCCATAAACCTTTAGTCGACTGGTTCGACCCCAACTCAGTGAAACACAACAATGTTTCGTCAGCTAGCTGCAATTCCAGCTGGATCTGGACAAGTAAAACGACTCTTGGTGGCGTTGATGGCAGTCTTGTTTTCTCTGAGCCTTGCTGGCAGGACGACCACACCTTCTTCGCCATGGGGCTCATGATGTTCAACGACCCAGGCAACTTTACCCTGCAGCTGGCCCACAGATATTCCGATCCCGAGTAAGCCTGCTTGTGTGTTTATCAAAGATAAGAACCATGGTGCTGACAATTTATATTATAGCAACTTCACGTCGCCTTTAGATTACCCAACTACATTTGCGCAGCCGGAATTCTTCCTACCCGCTGTGCAGGACAAGTGGAGACACACTATTAACTTCAGCCCTGGAATTAATGCTACAGTTATTGCCGCCATCGGCTAATTCTGTCGTATTTGACATGGATTGTCGACGAATGGACTTCGTCAGGGAACTAGTCTTTAGGGAGTTCTTGAACGACACATAGGGTAACATAGCACATTCTACAGGCTTAGGATCAAGTGCGTCTCGCCCTGCCAGGAGCTGGGTATATGTTATCTGGGATGGTCATCGGTAGCCTACCTAATAACCCCTAGAACAATAAATATGGCACATGTGTCTCGTGTGATAGAAGCAAACCGTGTGAGGGTAGGCAATGGGTTGACCTGTCATTTGGGTGTCACAAGTTTGATACATAACATCTCACTGAGAATGAGGGGATTGGTGCTTTGTGATATTGGAAAATCCAAGAACTAGAGGCGTACTGTATCAGGTCCCATCTGCTTGACGGATACCCCTCAGCGGACGTCACCAGAAACCAGTGGCACGGAAAATCACTCCTGTTTTTCACAGTCCGGGTTCATCACCAGCTCTATTTAATGTATTTCGTTCCTCTTATGTACAACACAACATCTCTTCCAACACGACCCCATCCTCTTCGTTCTAAAGAGGGTACGATGTCGCCGGCAACGCCTCAAGGTGCTTCCGGTGATGCTCGTTCGCCTGCCAACCGATATATTAGCTTGCGATTCTGCCTTCGCCAAACATAAATCGCGCTGTGAGCTTACAAAGGGCAGGCCGCAGTAACCGCATGCGCAGATCTCAGGCTTGTCGGTGTTGATGAAGATTCTCGGGTGGCCGGCCGCGCCGCCACCGCCGTCACAGGAAACGATGCGATCGTGCGTCCAGCGCACAGGCTCCTTGTGGACAAGCTCCATGGCGGAGTACGGTTGTGGCTATACGATAGAACAGTATCTTCCGTCAGCTGCTGTCCTGTTTATGTTGGTGGTAATTTGGAGAGCTGTTGCCCACCTGCATGCTGTAATCGGTCTGCTCAAAGCGAGGGCCCGTCATGGCCTCAGATCGGGGCTTCTGGCTGCGCGACCAGACACCGGAGCGATTGGGCGCTTGCTGGACGGGGGTGGACAGGGGAGCTTCGCCGGCGACCTGGGGAGGAGTAGCTTCCTTTGCTGTCGTCGGCACGGCCGAGTCCAATTGACGGGCTGTGGAGGCGAACGAGCGCCGGGCGAGTGCGCATTGGCGCGAAAGGCTGTGGGCCGCCCGTAGTCGCGAGGCGAACATGGTTTCGATGTGTGGTGTGGGAGAGACCTCGTCGTCGGCGGGAGCTTCGCGGATGGATTGACGTTGAGCTTCGAACCCGGGATGCACCACCGGCTAATTCTCGGAGGTTGTGACAGCCGACTAGGGATGGGCAATTTCAATACGGGGTCAGATATTCTGAATTTCATGTTTCTTCGGGCCAAATCTTTGGAAATTGAAATATAAAATAAGTGGGCCCTCGTGATCACACACGTGACTTAGCCGGGGCTGAGAATCGCCTAAAGCGAGGAGGACGGGGTCACATTCCCCCCAACCCTAGGGCGCCCAGGGCGTATTATGTGGGGCTAATACCTCTTGGCATTTTTGGAAATTTCAAGGTGAAAATGAAACTCCAAAATCTGTTTAATTTCGAAATTTCCTCCGTAATTGCCCATCCTTACGGCTGACGCCGCCCCCAAAATCATTTTCTTGGTCCGTGCGTTTGGGCCTTGGCCTGGGGACTTTTATTTTCTACGACTGCCAAGTGGAAGCTTTGTTCGTGCAACACATTGCTGTGAAATATTGGCATACCGAATAGTCTACACAGCACGTACCTTATTGCTGCGCCGGTCTGGAAATCGCCCCGGGGATCTGTTCCTCGCTAAACTAAGAGCTGGACCCAATTGCCAGTTTGGCGCATTGTTAGGCATCGCCGAATCGCACAACATGGCAGGGGAAGGTGCCCCGCCAGTAATGGCGGAGCGTTCGACGCCTAAGGGCATGTCGTCCCGTTTGATGACCATGTTTGTCAAATCACTTGTCACAACTTGCCTTGCAGGGACGAAATAACTGACATTGCCTTTTTCAAGGAAATTTATGCAACGCGGAATAGCGCAGGCCGCCGCAGAAGCCAGCTCTCCCTCAACCCCGAAAACCGAAGACGACGACGAAGGCTCGGCATCGAAGCGACGCAAGGTGTCGCACAAGTCAGCGCCGCCAACCCCAAGCACGCCTATTTACGATCAGAAGGCCATCCAAGCTGCGATCGATGAGGAGGAAAAGAAGCGCCTTGTGGCTATTGAGAAGCGCGCCGCCGAATTGGGCGATTCGCACTGGGTTCTGGATGGGGCCTCTACCATGCTCCCTAAGAGTGGCTCATGTCTTCCTCTCAATGTAGTTCAAGTTGGCTTCGCCCAGATTGACTATGCAGGTACACTCGATGAAACCTCAAGCTCTCATGGTACCGTCGATGTCTCGACCAAAGCCCGGTTTCAGTTTAACATGAAGAAGGAAAAGGCATGTAGAATATTCAGGACCCCAGGAGCCAAGCAGCTGGCACTGACAAATGATCCACAGAAAGACAAAAAGGGAGACGATAATGATAGCGCCAGTGACTCCGAATCAGGAGACGAGTCTGAGGATGGCGAGGTATCTCCCGAGCCGAGAGACGAGTCGGACCGCGGCCGCCAGCACGCCGGAGATACGACACCAAGCAACAAAAAACGAACTCAATCCAGTATGTCTGCACGAAGAAGCGAGGAGCGGAAAAAAGCCCAAGAGTTTGCAGAGAAGCGCCGGAAAAAGGAAGTAAAGCTGAACAACCCGACGTCGATATCTGGGGGAGGCTCACAGTCTTTCCAAAAGCCCAGCTTTAACTGCCACAACTGCGGAAAGCCCGGCCACAAAGCCGCCGACTGCTCAAAGAAGCGCCGATAGTGAGAGGCCAGCTACCTGTTGTTGCATTGATCCGATCCCTGGCGCCCGCTCCACATATCACCTTCATCATCGTCCATGTTTCCATCCTACCTTTAGGCATTTGGTCTACTTCCCGCCTTCTTCAGGAAGGGAGCTTATTGCAGTGTTTACAGATGCGTGGCGCTGCGATTGTGCTGCTTCTAGGCGACCTCCCGAGCATTGCACCTCAGCACTGCTTAAAGATCTCGTGCAAGTGCGGGCAAACCTTTCCGCGTCAGCTTTCTTGTGCTGTATTAACCAGCCCCTGGACATCCGGGGAACAACTCAACGGCGGGCCAGCCGGTTACTCTATCCCAGGCGAGGTACAATGTGAACGAGCTGTTTGGACTCAGTCGGGACTCGCTTGCCTTGTATGGAAATCCTTTCTACGTCAGGTTGCATGGGACGGGGACTTCCCGTCCCACATGCAAAGCCGGCCTGATGGCAACAGAGCTCCATCCAGAGACAATACCTCTGGGCTGGTGATGAGACCGGGGATTTACCTGGCATGAGAAAGGCCGAGATGGATGTGGGGAGGGGGGCAACGTGTGACGAGGGTTGCATGAGGACGGCACAATGGAGAGAAGAGCCATGGATGATGGCAAGCGACACGCCTCGCATCGAAAGATACAAGGATAATTGAATCGGGACTGTGAAAGTAGCCAGCCGAGTTGTTCCCTTGGAGGGTGAAGCGTATCGGGCACTTCGCCGGCGCAACTTAGGAGCTACTGCATTTCGATATGGGGATGTTTTGGTTGTTTTAACTGGGAGGGTGCATATACAGGCGCGGCCCTTTTTACCCGTCCGAAGACTACCCGTGCGGTAGGGGAACCCGGCGAGAGTTTGGTTGTGTCTGGGAGGCGCCGGTAACTCCTTATAACAAGGGAAAAGATGAAGAAAATAAGAAAATAAGAAAACGATTTCCACCCCGCTCAGCCGTGCCGTCCCCTCCTAACCCGGATAAAGTGTTACGAACCCTGGACTGGACGATCTGTCTGGTGTTTCCAACATGGCGGCTCCGTACCTGCTAACCCCGGGGTGGCTCTACGCATGTAGTAGAAGACACCGGTGTGTGGCTATGGATAAAGGGTGGCTGCAAGGTACGTAGCATGAGAGGGTGTGTGGAACTCTGGTGACGCAGCCATGGAAGATTCCATTCACAGACCCCAAGCTTCGAAGGAGAGCGGTTTTCAGCGGACGTCGGGCCGCCATCGTCTCGAACCCCTGAGAGAAAATCGCTGGCCCGTTCGGGGATGACCGATGGGCGGATCCTCGGCTTTCCTCCCAATCCTTTGTTTTTGTGTTCTTGGTCGAACCGCAGATTTTTGTTATATTCAACAGCAGCAGCTGTGAGAAATTTCAGGGGTCTCGCGCAAGGCCCGGTACATACTTGCTTGCCATACTGAGTTTGCATTGTCACTGAGTGACCTGCATCCCTTCAGATAGGTATGCCGTCTCATCCTGGCATTTCCTCAGATCGGCTCCTGCAGCGCAGGGCTGGGGGACATTGGACATGCATGAACCGGCCGTGCTCTCCGCCGGTAATTCTTGAAGACTGTGACTCTACCGCATAGTCCTGAGTTGAGTACGAGGTACGAAGGCTCGGGCCAAAAGAAAGGGTCTCTCTTCTGGGTGCGGAAACACGTTACCGAAATCTTCACACAGTCTTATACCGAAACAGCAAGGCCTGGGTTTACCACATTACAGGCCTTGACGGCATTGTAGAAGGCCTTTTCGGAGCGCAGGAAGTCCTTTTCAGAATGCAGGTAGGCCCTTTCGGAATCGGAGATAGCCTGCGATGGGCAAAACCAGGGCGGCCTTAGCGGTGAGGAAGCATCTTGGTTTCGCACTGGCTGAGGGGACCCTTTCTTTTGGCCCGAACCTTCGTACCAGGACACATCTTCACATTAGCTGCAAAAGTCATAAACCAAAGGTGGACATCATCAAATAAACAGTGATAGAACCTTGCTGCGAATTATTCGCAGGTGTACACTATACAGAAGGGATTAAGAGGCGGCTCATTGACTACAGGCAGCATCAAAGGGTGTGATGTAATGTGCAAGCATATGTATATATCTGCGAATCAAAATCAGCCGGGGGGAGCGAGCGAACCATCTTTGAGCCTTCTCTGGTTCGGCTCGGGTTGGCGCTGGCGGTATTATAAAATACAGGGCAGCGTATACTGCATCGCATCCTATAGACCACGATGTGGCCGTTCGGGTCGGTAGGCTGTCTACAAATACCTCGAAACGCGGCAGGCCGGGAAGCTCGTCCAGGGGAGCCAAGGTCGGTAGGCAATCAGCCCATGTCGCAGTGCAGCAGAGTTTCCGAAAAATAGCCCGTAGGTACGTCGGCGCACAACGCGCACCGTGGACGCCAGAATGGGTCGCAGGGCGCAAGTATCATGTGCTGTATTCTTTTTTGGTGAGGTTCCGGGCAACGACAAGCGGAGGCCGAACTACGCTTCGGGCCCTCCGGGCATATTCGTAGTCTTTGCGGTTCTATTTGGCCCTGAGTATCGCGACCGAGCATTGCGCCTGCGACGACTATAGAAAAATTGTGCAGCTTCCGGCTTGGGCTCGGTTTCACCGGTCCACCGGCTCTCGTGGCAAACGCCCAATTGGATGGCTTGCTGGTGCCCGATCCGACTAGAAAACAACAAAGATGATAGATAGGACGGGAGAAAGGCGATCCCCACAGCCGGTGAATCAGGCACGGCAGAATGCTCCCCGGAAGTGCGCGGGGACGACACCCGGGGAGCACCTCGCAAGCCGCCGGGGTCTTCTTGGTGCATACTGTGACGAAGTACCTACAAAACCAAAGACTGGGGGTTTTGACGGAGTTTGAGCTATCTGCTCGGGTACCTACAAGTAAATGGAGCGGGAGGCGTCCCGAGGGGTACGATGGAAGCGGAAAAGCCGGGAGCGGTAGGGATTTCTTGAAGCTGGGGCTCCCCTCGAGAGAACCGAAGCCTGTTTGGGCGCCTGGACCTCAAAGCACATCATCATCAACCCTACGACTTTCCAATATATGTAAACTGTGTCTGCCAAAAACGTGCATACCCAGGCAAGCGAGTGGGGGCTTCTTCTGCGCTGGACATATCATACCTTACATATGTACGAGGTATGGACTGGATCCTGCATTGGTGGGGTAATTCCCGGTGCAGGTGAACTGCAGCCGAGAGTTGGGATGTGAGTGTTGGATGGGATGCGGCCGAGTTAGAGGGCAAGAATCGATGTCCAACATCCCGTCTCTGGGCGTTGGCGGGTTGTGTGATGGAGCAGGTGAACCGTCATGGCATTCTCGCGGCTTCCCCGAGTTCTAGGATGACACCTTCCAGAGCAAGGCTGTTTTACAAATGGAAGCCACGAAGGAGTATTTGACCCCTGGCCACCGGCACTGAGTGATACAACGGACGGACGCGTCCCCGAGTGGGAAGAGCTGGGCCCCGATGAGTGTGCTCTACCGCTTTCCGACCCATTGCCCCGATGAACCGAGTTTGGTAGATCAAGGCTGTCCCGCCAGGCTGAAAAGAGCATATAACAATCGCCTGATAATGCCTATTGTGTACTCATAGGGGCGAGCGTCTCGGCTGATTCTGGTGGCCCGAGTGGCTAGGTAGGTACTCCGCTCTCACCGAGAGCGGACACCGGCCCGGAGACGAGTACTTAGGTCATACCCGAATCTGTCAACCACAGTGGCAGCGGCGGCAAGGATCCTGCTTTTGCTGCCATAAACTGGAAACAACAGCTCGCCGTGCCCCCAGCGGGCTTGCAATGAGCATCCTATCATGGATCTGCCGTCCTGTCGGCCGGTGATCCACCGACATGCTTGACCGCTGCGGCGTTGAGAACGCCGCAGGAGGTAGAAGCGGACGCCGAAGCATCTGCATTGTTGCCGCGATGGCCGGGGCACCTGAACGGCCAGCGCGCAGCATGGAGAGAGAGAATATCTTGCGTGACACGATGACCAGCATCCTGATACCGCTTGCCGCAACGCCTGAAGTCGACGGCCCATCATTTGCGAGCGGTTAGAGGGCCCCTAGCTTCGAAGGATTTGCGACCACAGCAGACACGTGCGGTCCATGCTTGGTGTGCGACAAAAAGCAAATATCAACGCACCGATCAGGTCGATGACCGATCTGGCCAATGGGGGAGGCGATGGATGTCGGGCGTTAGTCTTGCCGCTTGTGCCCTCGTCGCCCTCCGGTTGGAGGCAAGTAGAGTACGTACTACGTAGTGCTTTAAGGAGGCCAGATTATTGCACAATGAAGGAGTGCCAAGCCAGGCGAGTCAACTGAAGAGAGTGGGATGTCGGCAGAAAGGAGGAAGGATGGCTAGGAGTGAGAGATCTAAGGGACTACGTCCGACGGCTTTGCTGTCTTCCTCTCTGCCTGCCCGCTGCGGCATACGCACCCCCTCCTCGAGGTTGCGCAGATCCAAGCTGTCTAAGACGGACGACTCTGGGCGACCCACGCCGCGCAGCATTTGCGAAGTGCGAACGGTCGCCGCAAGCCCTGCATAACAGCCCTCCATCCATCCCGAACCCTTGCCCAGCCGTGGCCCACGACGGCGGACCGCTTGCCTGGTGGGAATTGCACACATCAGCTTCCTTGACCGCCCCGGATCCGCCAATGGAAGCAGAACCCTAGTCCCCACCACCTGCCGCCGCAGCCCACACCCGGCTTCCCTTTGGGCCTGTCGTTGGCGGCAGGATTTCCATCGCCGCTGACCCCATCCTTCCCGAGCGAGTCCCGCTTGTTCTCGATCACAGCGGATCTTGGGCACTGTCGGGCAAAAATCCGACTTTGCACCGCGAGGAAGGTGATATGGAAGCTGGGTAGCCAAACAAGCGAGGGGGGCGTCATTGGTGATGCATTATGCCCTTGTTGCCGCCACAGTCGCAGCGCCGCTTCGCATTCGCTCGTTTGGAGAGGCCGTGTCAGATCGCAGCGAGATCGCATCCAGGAGGGCAGGTTGCAAGGTTCCCTGTCCAGATCCCCGAGCCGAGCCCCAGCTCCCCAGCTTTTTTGCCCGGGCTCTCGGGCTTCTCGAAAGACGCTTCCAACCCGGGCTCCGTCCGTGGTTGATACTGTCGAGCGAGGATGACCTGGCAACCGCCTCTCCAGCCTTTCTACCTACCAAGGTCGGCAGGTGACCAGCGATCCGACTTCAGCGTCCCCGGGGGTCGTGCTTCGTACAAATCACTGCTTGAACGGGAATTGGTCCGGGGTTCAATGCGTGGCGCGCGTTTTTGTGGCCCTTTGTGAGGCAGCCACTGGAAGTACATCAGGTCGTGCTTTCCAGAACGGGATCGCTGTATGTTGCGGCAGTTGACGACTCGTCCCAATCCAGAGCTGCATTTTTCAATATTCTCATCTTCTCGGCCACCAAAACCTCGAAACCCCCGAAACCTTGTCCGTTCTGGGTCATCCAAAGTATACAGACCATCGGCTGGTCCGCTAGCCCCCTCCCATCTCTCTTACCGGCCTCACGTCGCGCCCTCCTCGACCCCCTTGGCCCCACTGGTCGTTCTAGCGCCAGCAGGCCGGCCTGACGCACGGCCGACATCCGGGCTAATCAGCACATCTCTCTGCCGCGCCGTCATGAAGTAGAGCTCGCCAGACAGGATTCGACGGGCAAGACTAGACAGCACTGCTGACGACCTCACCTGCCGTCTAAGCACCTACTTTCCTGCTTCTCCTATCTGCCCTCTTCTTCTTCCCCCCCCCGACGGCTGCTGCTATTCGCGTTCTGCTGCTCTCGCCCGCACCCCGCTGCTTCGTCTGCCCGCTCATCATCCGCATCCCAACCCTAGCCGTACGAGTCAAGATCGCTAAAGTAGGTCCTAACGGCTTTCCGGCCGCCTTTTCTGCTCGTTGTTTGTTACCCGTGCCTCGTGCCTCACCGCGTTGCCGCCTGCCTACCCAGCAAGTCGCCTGCCTGTTTTCTTTTGTTGCTGCAGCTCCGGCTCTGGTTCGCGAGGTGTTGGCCCCGCTGGCCGCGTGGATCCTAGCCGGATATCTCAGACATCTCAGATCGTTCTCTGCCCGAGACTTGGCCAGTGAGACCGAGACGGTCCAACCTGCCGGTCCTTCCAGACGCCCCTGCCACCCTACCTCCCGCAGCAGCACGGCACACCACGCAGCCTCCTCACAGCAGGCCTGCGTGACAGCTGTGAACCCGTTGATATCATGCTCTCGTCTCCGCCTGCAGACAAGGACAAGGGTGGTTGCGTAGCAAGTCGAGACGCCCTCGCTGAAGCCGGCGCTTGCCCGACGCGGGAACGCAGCGCTCACTCCGCCGACGCCGCCGCCGCCCGTCCAGCGTGGAGTCTGGGGGTGCGGAGGCGGCAGACGGAAGATGGCACGCGGTAGCTGGGGCAAAGTACAGCTGTCTATCCTGGATGCAGAGTGCAGAGTGCAGAGCTAAGCAGTATTGCATTTATTGGCCCATTGCCTGTTTAGGAACCTTGGACAATTGTTGCTCACGCTCCTTTGCCTACCCCGTGCATCTCCCGCGGCTTCGCGGCTTCTGCTTGCACACGCCCCCCTGCACACCATCGCCCGGCTTTTCTCTACCCCCCCACAATCTTGTACACCCCTCCCTAGTCCTCTTCCCGCCGTAACTGGGGTCTTCTATATGTCTGGGGCATTTTGGTTTTGTTGTGAGAACGCCTCTTCCCTCGATCCGTCGATACTAACGCTCGCTATAGCAAAGGATTGAGATTCATTTCCTCTGGCGCCTTGTCATCCAAAGAAGCTTCGGGAGAGCGTCTGACACTCTCGGCTCGCCGCAGAGTTCAGAGTCCAGGGCCATCCAGGTTCTCACTTAGTAGGCTACCAAGCTCGGACGTCACACCTCGCCCCCGTGGGTACCCAAGTACATATATAAAGGTCGCCCGATCTAGGAACTTCCTGGCTCTCCTCCCTGCGCCGATTCAGGTACCAAAGTGCTGGCCCCGGAGCGTGCGATATATGAACACTGCCGGGCTCTCCCGTTGCCTCTTGAATTCACTCTCGACCTCGGTTGTCACACCTAGTCACACCAGCCGCCATCTGCAGAGACCGCAACACGCGACTCACCGAATCACCGCTTGGACTGCCAGCATACGCTCGCAACATTACCTACCGTAACTGCCGGGAGTGTAACTACCACGCGGTTCTTGGAATCCAACTCGTCTGTAGCGCAGCTAGCAACAGTCCTAAGGTCTCTAGTGTCTCCACATTCCGCACAGACCTTTCCCACCGCCGGCCGATACCAGCTCTATTCTGGTGTTTGTGCCCCTCCGACGGCTGCCGAGAGCTCACGGCTAGCATTCTCCGCCCCTCATACACCACATCTGGACCCGGACGACCTGATCTTTCGTATCATTGCGCACTGCCCAGAACGCCGCAGCAGCTCCGTCCACGACGACGTCAGGACGCGGCCATGGCGCACTTCCGCCGCACATCGTCGCCCGGCCCGGGCACTCCCATGCGCGAGAATGCTCTGCGCTCCGTGGAGCTGGTTACCGAGCGCCTGGAGACCTCGTCGCTGGATGACCGCGCCTACCGGGTCGTCCGACTGTCGAACGGGCTAGAGGCTCTGTTGGTGCGCGACCCGCAGGCCGACAAAGCAAGCGCCGCGATGGACGTCGGTGTAGGGAGCTTCAGTGACGAGGACGACATGCCAGGCATGGCCCATGCCGTTGAGCATGTACGTGTGCCCCCATCAACGGCAGCATTTTGGTACCTCCTTATCTTTGCTAACACGCCGGCCATCTAGCTCCTTTTCATGGGCACCAAGAAATACCCAGTCGAAAATGCCTACCACCAATACCTGTCCGCCCACTCTGGAACTTCCAATGCTTACACTGCAAGCACATCTACAAACTACCACTTTGAGGTGTCGGCCAAACCCAGCAACGACGAGGAACCGTCAGCTGCCAACCCATCACCGTTGAAGGGGGCTTTGGATCGTTTCGCCCAGTTTTTCATTGAACCACTGTTCCTCGAGAGCACTCTAGATCGTGAACTCCAGGCCGTGGATTCGGAAAACAAAAAGAATCTTCAAAGTGACCAGTGGCGGCTGCACCAACTCGAGAAATCGCTGTCTAATCCCAAACATCCTTATTGCCACTTCTCAACCGGCAGTCTCGAGACCCTCAAGACGCTACCCGAAGCCCGGGGTATTAACGTACGAGACAAATTCATCGAATTCTACGAGAAGCACTACTCGGCAAACTTGATGAAACTGTGCGTTCTGGGGAGGGAACCGCTGGATGTTCTGGAATCGTGGGTATCGGAGTACTTCTCTGGTATTAGTAACAAAGACCTGCCACAAAATCGGTGGTCAGAAGAGACCCCTCTATCCAAAGATTGGCTTGGGGTCCAGTACTTTGCGAAACCGGTGATGGATTCCAGAGAGCTTACCATCACCTTTCCCTTTTTGGACGAAGACCACCTGTTTGAGGTACAACCCAGCAGGTATCTGGCACATCTTATCGGACACGAAGGCCCTGGGAGCATCATGGCTTACATCAAGGGCAAGGGCTGGGCAAACACTCTAGGTGCGGGCGGCTCATCGGTCTGTCCCGGGTCACCAGGGCTTTTTGAAGTCAACATCCGCTTGACAGAGGAGGTACGTACTATTCGTTAGGCATGAAAGCATTGATGCCGCTCACTAACAGGCGGAACAGGGACTGAAAAACTACCGAGAAGTGGTCAAGGTCATTTTCCAGTATATCGCCCTTCTGCGTGAAACAGAACCCCAACAGTGGATTTTCGAGGAGCAAAAGGGCATGGCAGACGTCGATTTCAAGTTCAAGCAAAAGACTTCCTCGTATCGGTTTACCACGAAGGTTAGCGCAGTCATGCAGCGACCTCTACCGCGCGAATGGCTGCTTAGCGGGTCTCGAAGACTGCGCAAGTTCGACGCCCAGCTCATCAAAGAAGCGCTCGGTTATCTGCGGCCAGATAATTTCCGGATGAATATTGTTTCGAGGGAACTGCCTGGGAAGTGGGAGAAGAAGGAAAAATGGTACGGCACCGAGTACACCTCTGAGCCGATCCCGTCCGCCTTCCTGGAGGAGGTCACCAAAGCCGCCGCGAGCTCCGCCAAAGATCGCATTCCCAACCTTCACCTCCCGCATAAGAACCAGTTCATTCCAACCAAACTGGAAGTGGAGAAGAAGGAGGTCAAGGAGCCCGCTCCGGCGCCTCGTATCGTCCGTAACGACCAATTCGTTCGTACGTGGTATAAGAAAGATGACACTTTCTGGGTTCCCAAGGCAAACCTAGTCGTGAGCTGCAAGAGCCCGATCATCTACGCGTCGGCAGGCAACTCAGTCAGAGCCCGGATGTTCACAGACTTAGTCCGGGACGCTCTAGAGGAATACTCGTATGATGCTGAGCTTGCCGGGTTGCAGTACAGTGTGTCTCTGGACTCTCGAGGGCTGTTCATTGAGGTCTCTGGGTACAATGATAAACTCCCGGTGTTGCTAGAGCAAGTGCTGATTACCATGCGCGACCTGGACATTCGGGACGATCGGTTTGACATCATCAAAGAGCGGCTCACCCGAGGCTACCGAAACTGGGAACTCCAGCCTCCCTGGCACCAAATTGGTGATTACACGGGCTGGCTGACATCTGAACACGACCACGTGGTTGAGGAGCTCGAGGCAGAGCTGCCCGGCATCACGGCCGAAGGCGTCCGTGTTTTCAGGAAGGAGTTGCTTGCGCAGATGCACATGGAGGTCTACGTCCATGGAAATCTGTACAAGGAGGATGCGCTTAAACTGACGGACATGATCGAGAAGACACTCAAGCCAAGGGTATTACCACGAGAGCAATGGCCGATCCGACGCTCACTGATCTTCCCGCCCGGATCTAACTACGTGTGGAAGAAGACATTGAAGGATGCCGCCAACGTCAACCACTGTATCGAATACTGGCTCTATGTTGGCGAGAGAGCAGATCGTGCTCTCCGGGCTAAGACGATGCTCCTCGATCAAATCACCCACGAACCTTGTTTCGATCAGCTTCGGACAAAGGAGCAGCTGGGATATATTGTTTATTCCGGCGCCCGGCCCAGCACGACGACGTACGGCTTCCACTTCATCATCCAAAGTGAGAAGACGGCTCCGTATCTGGAGACGAGGATTGAGGTCTTCTTAGAGTCGCTCTTCAAAATCATTGAGGATATGAGTGAGACAGATTTTGAGAACAACAAGCGCAGCTTGATTGTCAAGCGACTTGAAAAGCCCAAGTACCTGGATCAAGAGACTGGGAGACACTGGAATCAGATCCACAGCGAATACTATGACTTTGAGTCTGGTAAGTTTTATTCTTCGGTTGACCTATCCATACTCCTTTACCTCGTCTGTGTCTAACGTCATAAAATACAGCTCAAAAGGACGTGGCAGTCATTAAATCACTTACAAAGGCAGATATGGTTGAGTTCTTCAACCGGTACATCCACCCGTCTTCCACCCAGCGAGCTAAACTTGCCATTTACTTCGTCGCTCAAGCGAAGAGCGATGTGTCCACGAAGCAAATATCAGAACTCGTCAAGGGCCTAGAGCTGGACGCAGATGCATCGGCCAAGGCCGCCACTGATCTCCAGGCCCATCTCAGCGCGGCAGCTCATGATGAGGAGAAGGAAGTTGAGGGCCTCAAGAACTACCTCCTGCACGAGCTGAAGGTGATGGAGGGTAAAGTTGATGCGGCGGTTGACGTATGGAGAAAGCTCCATGCTCAGAACCTTGGCACCAACGGTGTCGTAAAGGATGCCCAGCCGCCCTCATCAAATGGCACCACGCCCGCGGTCATTGACGACGTACGTGACTTCAAGGCCGGACTCACCGTCACGGCTGGCGCACGTCCTGCAAAAGATCTCAGCGAGTATGAAGAATTGGACTGCAAGCTCTGAGGCTGGGAATTGGGAAGCATGCATAGACTTCACATCTAACATCTGGCGGACAAGCGAGGCTCGAGGGCGGGGAGCAAAAGGATCATGGGAGGGGCATGCTGGGTGCATCTATTTTGGGGCCTTTGCTTGGTTGGCCAGGACGACATGTTATACCCCGTTGGCATATCATAATCATCATTCATCTGTTAGCATGTTTGTTTACTCTAAAACACCGCACGAGATAGACTGCAGTTCAAAAAGAGATGTTGCTTTCTTTTGGTGCAGAATTCTGCTGTTTCGGTATGACTATTGGGCACAGTTAAGGGTCCAGGGAGACCAATGTGGTCAGCGGGCAACAATATTCTTGGTCAAATACATCTCCCCTTGCTTGAATTTTTGCTATTGTTCGACGATATTTTGTGATGCAGCAAGGGGTTTCCAGAAAGTGAAAGGGGATGTTGACCTTGTGGCCTCCCTGCATTGATAGGAAGAACGCATCTTCCGCACTAGTTCAAGTGGTTCTTCTTAACAGAGCCTTCAAACTCTTCACGGCACCCCCCCCCCCCCCCGCGGGGGAGGACAAGACGACACCCCCCTTCACCACAGTTCGCGA
>Ga0247780_1000033_pt1 | contig 130134 bp, 144 predicted proteins | sample UWRJL079202R5_FD_179927 | JGI IMG/M metagenome (GOLD analysis project Ga0247780, IMG submission 179927) | Plant litter microbial communities from Arlington Agricultural Research Station in Wisconsin, United States - UWRJ-L079-202R-5 | ecosystem: Environmental > Terrestrial > Plant litter >...
CCGATCTGCACAGCTTTATGCTGCCTTGAACTCTGCAGCTGAAACGCAAAAGCCGCTAATCGCCGGAGTCGACCCGTTACACTCATCACATGAGCTCCTTTCGTTCCCCCAAACCTCCTCTGCGACGCACTCGTATCTGACGCCCGTGTCTGCGCCGATACACCACCCCGATCTCCCCGCCTTTGCGAGCATGACCGAAGCCGACGCCCAGCAATTCTCCGACCTCCCCGACCTAAAACGTCGTCGCGAAACGGAGCTGTTTGGCGAGGAGCATGAAGCGAAGCGCCAAAGGACCGAGCGGGAGTTCCTGGCGGCTCTCAAGGCAGAACCAGAACATGGAGAAACGGACCTGGAGGCGATGCTCCAGAATGCATTGGCCTCTTACGATGTCATCAACCCGGCGCCCGATGCTGCAGACGGTAGCGCTGTGCCCGCTGCGCCCGAGCCCGCCCTAGCTCGATCACGCACGGCCAGCCCTGGGCGAGAGAACGTGGAAGATAGGATCATGAAGGCGTCACGGAACTCAGCTTATATGATTCGGTCGATGAGCCTCCCCGTTCTGGGCAGCGTGGCGGTTCAGATACTTCTCAGACTCTCACAGCAGTCGCGGCACGAGACTGAAGTTCTTCTGGCTGACCAGGACTCCGAATTTCGAAGAGATTACCAGAGTCTAATAAGCATGTTTTTGCCAGCGAGGAAGGTCTTCTCAAACTCGCCGCTTTTTTTCCCCGAAGAACTGGATATCAGCGATTCCGATGACTGCGAGACGATTCGGATGTCCAACCTAGCGACGACAGCAGCGAGTACTTTCGGTGCCAACGATGTAACCCTTGTCGATGTGCACAAGTCATTTTTCTCGATCTTTGTTCCCGAAGACAGTGGATACAAGAGTTCGTTGACAGATTTGTTTGTCAATCTCAAGACTCGAGTCTTCGCGGATGACTTGAACGAGCTCGAGGAGTCGCAACACGTAACGTTCCTGCTCGACTATTTATTCCCGGCCGATTTCGGGGAATTGCTGAAGCAGCGCAACGGCGACGTTGCTCTTAACACAGAGGAAGAACTTCTGGTGGCTCGAGTTGGGGAGAGGAGAGAGGCTTTACTCAAGTCGGTGAACGATGAGCACATTAGAAGTGGGTGGACGCCCTCTCATTGACGAGCACTCAAACTAACCTGTCTAGGTCAAGTGATAGCTCAGTACCCGTTAGACCAGTTTGCGGAAGACTTCAGCACGTTTTTACGAGGCCATCTTTCTATGGTAGTGGAATATGCGGACAAATACGGTGTAAACATTCCACTCAGCCAGGAGGAGCCGGTCACAACACAGGCCCACGAGCGGAGCCACGAGCATGATCAGCCTGACATTGCTTCTATGATTCAGTACAACCTTGAGAAACTCGTGACGTCAAAGGAGGGGGACGGAGCGAACTTCCTGGCAGACATGTCGGGTTCCTTCGACCCTGGGATGGGTGCAGGGTTGGATCTCCGGGAACTGATCCAACAGTCTCTCTCTATCGAGAAGACGGAGACTCATGATGATGAGCAACTGGGGACTCATGATGAGCAACTGGGGCATGAAACCGCCAACGATGCGCCAGGCCCTTCCATCACGAGAGACTTGGTGTCGTTGATAACAGAGAAGCTAGCTGGCAGTGTGGACAAACTTCCGGATGGGCTACCAGGTCTTCAGCCACATTATACAAACAGCGATCCCGATCCGTCCCATGGTGAGTCTCTCGGTCAGGGAATGACGTTTGAGTACTCATCTCCAGCAGCGGCCCATCCCCAATTTTTGGCACAGATGAACCAGTTAGCTTCATCGACTTACCAACAATACGCTCCACCTGCCGCCCCTACACACACAACGGGGGCCAACGGAGAGCACTTGCCACCTAACCAAACGTCACCAACATCAGTTTTGTATGAGAGGGCCCGGCAAGCGGCAGTCGCCAAATCGTCCAACACCGCCCGACGGGAAGGGTTGCATTCAACTAGACGGCCATGGACGCCAGAGGAGGAAAAGGCATTGATGGCTGGCCTCGACATGGTCAAAGGTCCCCATTGGAGCCAGATATTATCGCTCTTCGGCGCTAACGGGTCAATTTCCGATATACTCAAGGATAGGACACAGGTTCAGCTCAAGGATAAAGCCCGAAACCTGAAGCTCTTCTTCCTTAAAACAAATTCGGAGATGCCGTATTACTTACAGAGCGTCACTGGCGAGCTGAAAACACGAGCTCCCAGTCAAGCAGCTCGGAAAGAAGCAGAAGAGAAGGCACGCCAGAACCTGGAAGAGGAACAAGCCAGGATCCAGGGTATCATGACTTTGACCGGTCTGCAGAATAGCCCACACCATATGGGCAACAGCTCTTTGGCAAATTCGCCATCCGCTCGAGGGAGCCCCATGAACTCGGCGCTCGGGATGGCTAACACAGCTGTCAACTCGAACTCGGGGCAAACTAACGGCACGTCGGCGCCTCCAATACCGATCTCACCGTTAGTGAAATCGGAAGCGCAAGAACATCACCAACTCCACCAACTCAGCAAACTCCCACCAATACAGCCGGCACCAGCTCCGGCCTCGGTAGCGGCTCCAGCCCCGATGGCACCGATGCAAGCTCCCCTCAAACCCCAACCGCAATCATCACACAGAGCTCACCAGACCCCAAGCCATCAACACCAGTTGATGCCGGCAGCATCACCACCACGAGCACAATCATACCTGCAAGCACATGCGAGTACAGTAAACAACTACGGGCTTCCTCCTATCCCTCCCAATCACCATTCCACGCCGGATCAAGTGCAAGAGGCCCACGCGCAAGACGCCAAGCTATTTGAGGCTCTCTCTGCTGCTGTTGCGGATCCTCCTGAAAATCACCTTCCCGGCGTTGCAGCGGAGGCATTGGTGAACTGATTAGTTTTCCCGAAAACTGTGCATGAGGGGCGAGTGCAGGTTGTGTTGTGTACTGTTTTACGTCTCGGCCTAGGCCCTATGAGCAAGAGACTTTCCTGAATAGGATAAGACATGAGATACGATAGGTATCCACTGTTCAAGGGCGGCATTTTGGCTTTCCGGCGCCTGGGGAGGTAAAATACGGATTGTTTTTCCTAGTATACGGGCTATGATACCACGGGAAGAGGACTACGGATGCCTCAAACACACGCAAATGATATTGTCTTGTTTGCTCCGTCATCGGAAAGGAAGGAACAGGGTTACGTTATAGACTAGCGCTGCTTCATCGATGATGCGCGGACGTTGCGAATTCAAGGGATGTTATATTCATTGACACTACCTGAAGACTGGATCCACTCTTGGTTGTCGACTTGAGCTGGCAATTGTTGCCACTTGCCTGCTAGCTCGCTTGAACGTTTAAAACATCTATCCATAACGCTTACACTTTGAAATCAAACCACCTTACGGGGCCCAAGGCCAGGGATAACGCAAGCTGCGGGGGCTACTGAGCAAAACTCAAGGCACGTTGACAGCGGAGCGAGAAGTTGGAGTTACCTTATTAGTCAGTCCCGCTGTTACAAAGAAATGCCGAGAGATTACCACGGCTCAAAAACCAATGCATACACAGTAAGCGACAAGCCCCACCTTTCGCTTCTTCATGCATCAGTGATGGATTACCCAACTTGACGTAAGCAGATAGTGCTAACCACATCGGGAGCTGAGCTCCCCTCTATCCGCAGACTTTTCCAGCACTTGGCTGTCTCGTTCAGGGTGATGAGGGGCGCTTTCGCTGATTCGGACCAGAAGGGAATCTTCACGAGCTTTCTAAAATACCCACCATCGCGCGCTCTTTGTTTCTTTCTGTTCTGTAGCATGAACCTGCCGGTCGAAGCTCCTGTCTATAAGTATCGACCGACCCACCACCCTCCATGAGATCGCTATTCTTTTTGGCATCGATCATCATCGGCCTCTACTCAGTCGTGGTCTTCCGAGAGAACATCTTCCAGCTCGCAACCCACTCCGTTTCGCAACTGTTCCACCTCACCAACTACACGGCTACCAGCAGCGCACCAGCACCCCGAACCACCGACGACACAAACCCAGACCTCTTGGTCTCCCACAAACTAGACCTCCCCCCCGGAACCCACCTGCACGCAACCGCCATGTCGGTCAGCCGCGCGATTCGGAAAGTCTTCCTGGCCATCGAGCAGGCCGAGGGCGCAGGAGCCCGCGTCCGCCGCAGCGTCGGCACGCCCTCGCTGCGGAACTTCTCGCCCTTCCTCATGCTCGACCACTTCTCCATTAAGCCCGGCGCCGGCTTCCCCGACCACCCGCACCGCGGCCAGGAGACAATCACCTACCTCCTCAGCGGCGCCGTTGACCACGAGGATTTCGCCGGCAACAGGGGGACCATCAACTCGGGCGACCTCCAATTCATGACCGCCGGGCGGGGCATCGTGCACGCCGAGATGCCGCGGCAGAACGCCGACGGCTCGGCCAACGTGGGCCTCCAGCTGTGGGTCGACTTGCCCGCCGCGCTGAAGATGTGCGAGCCGCGCTACCGCGACCTCCGCGCGAGCGAAATCCCCGAGGTGACTGTCGATGACGGAAAGGTGCACATCAAGGTCATCAGCGGACAGTCGCACGGCATCGACAGCGTCAAGGACCTCGCCTACACCCCGGTATGGATTCTCGACGTGGAGGTCAAGCCCGGCGGCCGGGTCTCACAACCCCTGCCGGAGGGCTGGAATGCATTCGGCTACATGCTCGAGGGATCGGCGTTGTTCGGCGAGCGCGGGAATCAGACGGCTGTGGACCAGTATCACAATGTGGTGTTTGAGCCCAAGGGCGAGGTGGTTCATGCCGAGGTTGACGCGGGAGCCGAGAAGTCGGCGAGGTTTGTGCTGATTGCTGGCACGCCGCTCGACCAGAAGGTGGTTCAGTACGGCCCGTTTGTGCTCAATTCGCAGGAGCAGGTGTATCAGGCGTTTTCGGACTACCAGACACATAGCAATGGGTTCGAACGCGCCAAGGATTGGGAGAGTGAGATTGGAAAGAGTATGGTACACTAGACTGCGAGGGACAGTTATGTATGTACGAATTTTCTTCCTAGTTTCAATCTCGGTATACAGAGTTGGGGTTGGGGTGTTATTTTGCGGTATATCCATTGGATAATCACGAATGTACAATGCAGGAGAATTTTATGAATAGACAGGAATTGGATGTAAGCCAAAAGAATATTAGAAATCTTGCAACTTCACAAGTATACTCTCAGTGCAGTGACTGAAAAGCCAAGTTGGGATTTTACAGATATCGCCATGAAGAGTGGTACGCCATGTTGGTAAGGCGTTGCTATGCTTACCTCTACGGATCCGTATAAGTCGACATCCCCATGAATCCGACGAGGCGGAGATGTTCATGGATACCGGTGGTTTGCATGAGATCTGCGACTTCAGTGGAGAATAACATCAGCACATGAACCGATCCATAGAGGTGCCCGCTCCCGCTCCCACTTCCGCTATATGTCACTGGTGCCTTCGTGCCGATGGTCTTCCTGGGAGGGATGTATTTTGCTTAAGTGCATGCCATCGGAATCTGACAGGAAAGTTCAAGGTTGGTCAAATTATCCTGGACAGATGCTAAGTTACAGCTGTTGGGAAATTGGGTAGCGTCATCAAAGTAGTAGATGAGACAGACGATAGACATTTGGGATGAATTATTTGATACCCGGTTGATCATTGGCCCTGATGCTGGATACAGGGGACGATGGGATCGTGGGGCTAAAACAACTCATTGTTAATTTCAAAACTATCGTCATTATTGAAGGCCCATGGGAAACAATCAAGGCCAAATAAAAACAAGTACCATGTGCTTTATTGTTGTTGTTGTTGTTGATGATATGTCACGGTGTGTCACCGTTACAGCTTGGACGAGTCTGAACGCAAGAGGGTCCCCCCTTGCAGCTCTGTTTATCCATCCGACTCGGGTATGGCAAAGGCAATCTCTCCGGTGTCGCATCCTGATGCCTACCTACCTACCCATACGGATTGGGTGAAGGTAGTATTGAATCGCTAGCTCTTCAGTCTACACAGTAAAATCCATTGAAGGCATCGCGCTCTGGGAGAGGGCGCAGAGTTTCTTTCACGTCCGCCCTCGAGGAATAAATTTCTACTTTACACTAGGTGCCCCCTTGAAAATGAGATCCCGCGCTTTAGCGGCGCGGGCTAGCGCAGGCGCCACCGCCGCAGACACAGCACCCCTGTAGCATGTCAGTCCGACCACACGGTAGCCAATGGTCTGTTCGCCGGGATCCAGCCACCAGCTGAAAAGGGGAATTTCCGGAATAAGTCCGCCCCAGCCGGCAAGGTACAGCGCCGCGAAACAGGGGACCTCAGCGGACCTTCGCATGGGTGGATCTCGTGTTTCCACCACTGCAGACGAGGATCAGATCTCCCTGGAATGGAGAATGGAGAAAAATGGGGCGAAGGATGGGGCCTGCAGGCCAAGCACTTGAAGGGAGCTCAGGCATGATGACACTCGACCGAATTTTCCCTTTTCGTTATGTTTGTCTCTTTTCCCCTTTGCGTCTTCTCACGTCTCCCCCATCCCTGGCTGGAGGTTTTTGGTTGCCCATCTTTGATTTCGATTTTGCGGGAATGAATATCGCCAGGTAGCAAAAACGGCAGCAGCATCAGCAGCAGCCATGATCTGGAAGCGGGGCCGGACGTCGCGCCGTCTGAGCTTATTGTTTTGGGCAGCCGTCATCCTCCTCCTCTTTGTCTACTGCCGATCGATCATATACACGGGACCGAGCCCGTTTTCGCCAGGGTCCGAGGACGAAAGGCCCGAGGTGGAAAGGGGGAGCCAGCAAACGACGCCCGCGAGTTCGGAAACGCCAGGCAGCAGCATCGACGTCGGGGCCGATAGCGCTAAATACTTTGTGAAGAGTGGCTATGACTGGAGCAAGCTCCGCCGCCAATACCCAATCGTCGAATCCGAGATGAGCCGGCCTCCTCAAGGGCCCCCGAAACACCTGAATCGCGTCCAGTTCAACTTCCCCCGCATCGCCTACTCTCTGGACGTGAAGCAGCACGCTCAGCGTGAGGCCGTCAAGGCTGCCTTCAGGCGTTGCTGGGATAGCTACATGGATCATGGCTTCCCGCACGATGAGCTGCTGCCCGTGAGCCTCGAGGGCAAGGATACGTTTGGCGGCTGGTCCGCAACTCTCGTTGACGCCCTCGATACGCTGTATATAATGGGAATGAAGGAAGAGTTTGTGGCGGCGTTGCCCGCTATCGGTACGCTCGATTGGGCGGAGACAACCTTGACTTCGATCAACGTATTCGAGACAACAATCCGTTACCTCGGCGGGTTACTCTCTGCCTATGACCTCTCGGGGGAGAAAGTCATCTTGCTCAAGGCCGTTGAGCTCGGCGAGTTGCTCTACGTCGCCTTCGATACCCCTAATCATATGCCCCCATTCGTGAGTACAACGTGCCCCTGCTATTCTCATAGGCGACATTTAAAGCTCCTAGCACTTAAGACTGACCCCTTTTCAAGTGGCTTGACTTCTCCGACGCGCGCCATGGTAGACAACATGCAGGGAGATCGGACCCGTCTGCCTCGCCCTGCTCTCTCTCACTTGAGTTCACACGACTCTCCCAGCTGACCGGTGATCCGAAGTACTACGACGCCATTGACCGCATCAAGCACTTCCTCGAGCGTAGTCAGAACACAACCCGACTTCCAGGCATGTGGCCGACGTTCATCGATTTCTCGAACGAGGCCGCAGACAAGTCCCCAGACTTTACTCTCGGCGCACAGGCCGATTCGCTCTATGAGTACTTACCCAAAATGTCAGCCCTCCTGGGCGGCCGAGATCCGTCTTACGAGAAAATGTACCGGGCAGCGATGGAGACAGCCGAGAAAAATCTCATCTTCCGTCCTATGCTCCCTGGCGGGGACAGCGTTCTCTTTGTCGGCGATGTTCACGTGCGCCCGAATGAGGGAGGAGTCCAACTCTCGTCCGACAGCCAGCACCTCACATGTTTTGCCGGGGGTATGTTTGGACTCGGCGGCAAGCTGTTTGGGATCCGTGAGCAGCTTGCCACTGCTGAAAAACTGACCCGCGGCTGTGCCTGGGCTTACTCGGCCTTCCCCACTGGTATTATGCCCGAGATCTTTGGTCTTCTTCCTTGCCCATCCCGCGACGTGTGCGAGTGGGACGAAGGCCGATGGGAGAGCGAGGGGAACATTGGTTTGCCCAAGGGCTTCAAGCATGCGCGCGATCCGCGCTATCTGCTTCGCCCCGAGGCGATCGAGAGCATCTTCCTCATGTACCGTATTACTGGCAAACCCGAGTACCAGGACATTGCGTGGCGCATGTTCCTAGCCATCCAGGCCTCAACTGCGACGAAGGCTGCGAACACGGCCATCAAGGATGTCACCGTTGGACCCAAAGAAGTCACTCAGCTGGACTCGATGGAGGTAAGCCCCCCCCTGCCCTCAGGGCGGTTTTCCCATTCCTGGCGCCTGATCTAACCTCAATTCCTATTGCTCCGCAACAGAGCTTTTGGCTAGCAGAGACACTCAAGTACTTTTACCTGATTTTCTCGCCACCAGACTTGATTAACCTGGATGAATGGGTCTTCAACACCGAAGCTCACCCCTTCAAGCGGCCTGATAGGTGAAGAGAAAGTATTGTTCCAGGGTCCGTGATATCGAAGATGCATTAGGGAGTAGCATTGCAGGCGGCTGTGTATAACTTTGGTGCGGATTCTCGGCTGAGATTCAAAACTCAGCGCACCACTCAACTGGCGTGATGCATAGGTCTTGCTTGCCCAGATGTGTGCAGATGCAACGTGCTTCATACGCGGGGGCTAACAAGGGCATGCTAAGAGGATGAGGGCTGTCCGTGGCCTCGTTGATGTATGAGGTGCATTGCTTGTTGAGGATTTGGACTAGGAATGCGGGCTGGGGGAAAGCCTGACAGAAAGCCTAACAAGAAGCAGAATAAGGGGTATGAGCGGCCCCTGGGTGGCATTGTCGTCGGTCTGTTTCTGGCATCCGACGTCGAGACGGTCGGTTCCCTTTGGGCCACCCCAAGTAAATACCGGAGGAATGTTCGCAAGACCAGATATTTAAGTTTTAGTCCCGGCTTGAAGCTGGCGTGGTGTAGCTTTACCAATTGTGCACCGGATGGTATCGTCGGGTCTACATGTAGCAATAAATTGGACCAACATGCCAGCCGCAATCCCACACTCAAAGCTGCTGAGCGGGAAACCCCTGGAATCCGTTGTGTTGAATTTTAAGGGTTTAATCCGCGGTTATTGGTTATTCAACAGGAGGATTCAACCTGCGGGTCAACGGTTCATTTTGGCCGCGCCGAGCCCCCAGACCCGAAAGGATTCGCTCTTTCTGGTGGCAGTGTTCGCCGTGTAACCTTGTTGGATGGTTGAAGCGGAAATGAGCCGGGACAGTGATCTGTAGCCAGACTACAAGCAGTCGGCCGTCTTCGTCGAGCGCGAAGCTGTCAGGCCTCGCAAACCTGAGCCTGGTAAGGACAGCGATGAGGCGCACACCAACCTGATGCAAGATCTGGTCGTGTGTACGTTCATCTTCTACCATGGGTTTTGGCGTATGGTTCACACTCCCAGCCATAATGCGGCCATTACCCTGTGAGGCAGCGAGGTGTTGTATCGTTGAGCAAGATTCTGGAAGGTTTCCATGCCGACTCCTCAATTGAAGGCTCGCCGCTCGCTGCTCCCGAATGCCGCTCCGAGGTAAGAGTGGAAGATGATGGGTAATACGGCGGCCGAGGAGCCTTTTTGACTTCTTGGCCAAAGTCGAGAGTTGCCATTTGAGCCGAATAGCGAATCATTTATGTCTCTGTCCACAACGAGTGGAATTATTGGACGTGGTGACAAAGGGATGCTTGGTATTGTGGCTATGCTGTGGTCACCAGTTCCCGAGAGGCAATAAACCGGGGCGTTTGACACCCGTGGCATCCTGCAAAGTTCCTGAATCTGACCCTTTCACGCCATTTTACAACTTCTCAGTAAGTTCGCAATCCACTGGACCATGCCACGATCGGCAATCTGCTGGACTGGCCCATTCTTGGCCATGTGATCTCGCCGCATCTCAATAGCATACTTTCGGTGACTAGACTCGTCGAAGTGGTCTCATTGTGGAATACCCGAACACCGGCTGCGCGTTTGCTGTGGAGTAACGTGATCAAAAGTTGATTGTTAGAGTGGCGGCTGTCGGGCTGGATCTCTCATCTGGGGAGGTCGGAGCTGTCAGTTAGCCTTGCGGCGGCCTTAAACCACATCCTCCCCAGGGCTGATTTCGTGGCGAGGTCTGCCGCAATGAATCCCAACAACGACCTCACGCACAGGTGCCACCCTACAGATCCGATATGGGATGTCGATTGAGCTGTGCTGTATTCTTGAAAGGTATGGAGGATGTTATATCAAAAGAGTAGGTTGTGTCGCATGTTTGATGTTGGTGTTCTTGTCACGAACTTTTCTGGTTTTGATGGGTAGGACAAGTTGGAGAAGGAGCTCTGCTGCAGGTTGGACGCCCAATCAGCCTTGCAGACGGAAAACTGGGGAGGCTTGAGAACGAGCCTCCGCACTGAGACACCCCTGCCCCGTGCCCCCTGCACAGTTCTCCTTCCCCGCCGTGCCCGCCCAAACAGCTCCTAGCGCCCAGAGCTTGGGCCAAACGAATGTGACCCACACACCAATCTCCAATCCGCCCCATCACTGCCCGCAACGGGTGGTAGCCGGGAATACAGTAGAGCACCTCGCCCGCATGTGAAACTTATAAGGACAAACGCGCCGCCGACATCAGACCATCCCCAATTTGGTGTTCAAGTCTTCATAAAGCCCAATCGACGTCACCACGCCTGCCGCCGTTTTCTCAGCCCAGAACTAGGGACTGCCAATTCCTAATCAATACTTCTTATTCACCGCCATCATGAGCAGCGACCAAGGTTCATCTAAGGGCAAGGCCACTGCCGACCCTGCCAATAATGTGGGCTTCCGCCCCCAGGTCAACATGACTGTTCTGCCTCCCAAGCGTGAGGATCTCCAGAAGAGCTATGCCAGCATTGTTGATGATAATGCCAACCCCAAGGGTTGGTACGGAAGCATGAGTATGTGTCCACCCTTGTCTTGGCCGCAGTCAGAAATAATATTGACAGACGTTACTAGTCAACGGCATCGGCGCAGTCATCGGCACGATGGGCGCGTTCCCGTGCTGTATTTGTTGCCCAAACCCCTACAAGCGAGTTAGCCAGGGCAACGTCGGCTTGGTTAGCAAGTTTGGCAAATTCTACAAGGCTGTCGACCCCGGGCTTGTCAAGATCAACCCTCTTAGCGAGAATCTCATTCAGGTAGACGTCAAGATTCAGATCGTTGAGGTCCCGAAGCAGGTCTGCATGACCAAGGACAACGTCACCGTCAATCTCACCTCGGTCATCTACTACCATATCGTGTCGCCGCACAAGGCCGCCTTCGGTATCACGAACGTGCGCCAGGCCCTCATCGAGCGCACCCAGACAACCCTCCGCCACGTCGTCGGTGCCCGCGTCTTGCAGGATGTTATCGAGCGTCGCGAGGAGATTGCCCAAAGCATTGGCGAGATCATCGAAGATGTTGCTGCAGGGTGGGGTGTGCAGGTTGAGTCGATGCTCATCAAAGACATCATCTTCAGCACTGAGCTGCAGGAATCGTTGTCGATGGCTGCGAGTGCCAAGAGAATCGGAGAGAGCAAGATTATCGCCGCAAAGGCTGAGGTTAGTGATCTTTCCTTCTCCCATCAATATGATAATCTGTACTAACCCTGAACAGGTCGAGTCTGCCAAACTGATGCGCCAGGCCGCCGATATTCTGTCGTCAGCGCCAGCAATGCAGATCCGCTACCTTGAGGCGATGCAAGCCATGGCCAAGAGCGCCAACAGCAAGGTTATTTTCTTGCCTGCCGCCAACCAAACGATGCCTACTCAGGCCCAATTTGACGCCACGCTTAACAAGAGCCACGAGCTCGGTGAGGCCAGCAAGGCAGCCAGGGACATCAACTTTGGCGACTTCGGAGGCGCAGGCCACGACGATGGCCTCAGTCAAGCCCTGAACGCCCGGGTCATCGAGAACATCTGAGCTGCTTCCGTTTTCCCATACTCTGCGATAACCAGCAATAATAACGCCCTTCTACCGCTAGTGGCATTAATGCGATAATCAACAAAAAATCATCTTGTACAGTAACGTCTTGCCGGAGCGCACTTCTAAAGCGCATAATGAACAACGAGCACAACGGGGTAGAAACAGAACAAAAACATAATAGTATATGGTCGCTGTTATCGATGGATACCCGAGTTTCTTTGGAGTGTTTCGGATATGATTATGGGGCTGGAGGCTCTGTTGGGGATATCTTTGCTTTTCTGCTGTTCGCTCATGATACCACATTCGCTTGTTTCTTGTACGTTAGCTAGCATCTGCGTCAACATCCAGAAACCAACTAAGGACCAATACACAGTGCTTGGTTGCTTTGGGGAATACCTGCTCACTTTCTTAGTCACCAGAAGTCAATGGCTGGCATTTTTGTGCATTTTCCCAAGTAAACATCTTGCAAGGTTGTGTCATTTGCATAACTCAGGGGTATATCTCATACACGGTCTAATCAAAGCCTTCGAACTCATCATCGCTGCCTACTTGCACCGCTTTCGCCGCATTCTCCTTCCTCACATGCTTGATCATTTCCTCCAGCTTCTTGTGCTCCTCCTTCTCCTTCTCCGTCATGAGGTTTGTTCGCTCAGCTTCGCGCTTCCGCCTCTTCTTCTCCCGCCTTGCAACCTTGACGTCCTCTTGCTCTATCTTGGCGCTCCATGCCCCGTTCTTCTTGCGCTTTAGATGCTCCGCCCCCTCTACTTCCACACCAGCGGTGGCAGCAGCGCCCTGGCTTGCCTTCACCGCTTTCCACTTCTGTAGCTCCTCCAGCCGCGCCTTCTCGCGCGCTTTGTCACGGAATGAGACAGCCTCAATGTCGGTATTGAGGCCGAGCGACCGGTCGATATCCAACTTCTTGAGCTCGGGCATCTTGGGCAACTCCAATAGACCCCAACCCCGAGCGAGGTCTACCCAGTCAAGATCGGGGATACGGAAGATGGAGCTCGCCTGATGTTCGATATAACTGCGCGCCCAGCTGACGAATGCTCGCTGGGCAAGCTGGAAGATTTCTCGGTCGGCCAGGGCCTGAGAACGCAGCTTGGCCGAAGCCTGCTCAGCATCATCATCTGATACAATGATCATAGGTTTCACAAGCGGTGAAATGGGGGTTTGCCGGATGTCGAGGAGTTGGATATAACCCTCCTCGCGACCAGGGTGAAGCATGACCACAGCCAATCCACGTCGTCCGGCACGGCCTGCTCGCCCACAGCGATGAATAAAGACCTTAGTATCGGTTGGCGGGTCGTGCTGGACGACGAGATCGACTTGGGGAATGTCGAGACCGCGGGCGGCGATGTCTGTCGTCAGGAGAACGGTTGGCGAAGTCGCGTTGACGAACCGCTCAAAGTTCTTCTCGCGGACTTGCGGCTCCAGCTTCCCATGGAGGGAAACAACGTTGAAGCCTGGGGGGAGGATGGCTTGCAACACGCGTGTGAAGTACTTGACGGCGAAGCAAGTCGAAAAGAAAACGATAGAGCGTGCGGGACGGGGCTCGAGAGTCTCCAACAGCTGGCACAAGGCGGGAAGCTTTTTGCTTGCGGGTACCACGAGATAAGACATCTGTAACGACATAGGTGTTTTCCTCTCCTGAATAATGCCACCGTCCTTGAGGCTTTTTACCCTCACCGTGATCTTGTGTGGGTATAGTAAGCCGACGGTAATCAGCCTCTCAACTGCCTCACTTAATGAGGCACTGAAGAGACCTGTCCGGCGCTGCTTGGGGAGATACCCGAGAATTCGGGTGAGCTCCTGCGAGAATCCGAGGTCCAACAGGCGGTCTGCCTCGTCCATGATGAGGACCTCGAAGCTGGAAGTCGAGGTTTTAACGTAGGGGCTCGACAATAGCTCAGCGAGACGACCAGGTGTCGCCACGAGGAGATTTGGTGACAGCCGCAGGAACGTGCTCAAGTCTTCTGCAGCTTTTGTCGTGCCTCCAACCAGGAGCTGCGGCACAATGACTGGCTCGGCCGTTTCGGGGCGCTTCTCGTCACTCTTGCTGTATGATAAAAGTTCCGCAGACGGTCCGTGGAACTTTATCAGAGAGACTAACACACTGTGTATCTGTGATGCCAATTCGCGCGTTGGCGACACGATGATGCCCTGGACATGGTGCCGTTTTGTTGGCTCATCGCCGCGCAAGAGTTTCTGTGGTTGCGCAGTTAGAAGCCCAGCTTCGATGTACTACGGCGCAGTGGTGATTCCCACCTCAACAACAGGGACAAGGAATGCGAGAGTTTTCCCGCTACCCGTAACGGCTTCCACCACCACATCCTTGTTTCCGCGAAAGATCTCGAGACACGACTTCTGCACTGGTGTCGGATGGGCAAAGCCCATTGAGGCCATGAAGTCAAGGATCCATTGCGCGAGGCTCGGGGTCAAAGCCTCCCATGACCTCGGTGTCTTCCGAGGGCGTGGCTGTGGCTGATCTGGCGCCATGTCGAAGGTTGATGGGGGAAATGTCGAAGCTCTCTCAACAGCAAGCGCCCTGGATTGCGACGGTGAACCATGAGAAAAGTCCAGCCCGCAGTTCTTATCTTATCAACTATCGATAAGGGGCAGGAGCGCAAGCCCCGCTACGGAATGGCCGGAAGCTATGTTGCGGATTGACTGCCCAGCGCAGCTCGACCGCTGCAACGGAGGTCCACGGTCATGATTTCGAAGCGTTTTACGGTTTGCGCAATCGATATCAATACGAGAAGGCAGATTTTGATATTGCACAACCTATGAACCTATGATGAAAAACCTGCCTGGCCTTTGACATTTTGTCGTTTATATGATGTCACCAATCGGGCTCGGCGCAACCAATGCTGCACGAACCGAAGGTACGAAATTGTCCACGGGGACTTGCTCTGGATATTCAAGATATGCTGTCTCCAATCAATAATCTAGAAGAAACCAAGGGCAGGGGAGCCACTAATATTTGCGCTCAATGCAAGAGTCAAGATGCCTGAGGTCAATATTTCTGGATTTTCTGGGTTGGGTAGCAGGGCGTGCCAAACAGTCACATGCTTGCCGCAGAGGTACAGATGGCGATCATTCCATCATCCCCTGGTCCCGCGCGAGCCGAAAATTCTGCCCTCTGCTTCCTTCAGCAACACCGGGCTGCCCTCCCAGCCTCGACTGCATTAACGCACCTTTGCCGCGTGTCGCCAATTAGAGAGGAGCTGATGTCGGCCAGCCGAGACATACTCGGCCTCGACACCCCCGTCAACTTGTAGACGGATTTCTTCAGCCATGCGGTGGAGTTCTCACACTCCGCTGCATCAACTGTCTTCACGCTGGACCCCATCACGGTAGCGGCCTTCCTGAGCCCCCAACAGCCGCCGCACGCCATCACGGCGTCAAAGGCAACAACGGTAACAATACGTGCCTCTAGAAAAGACACCCATCTCCACTCATCCTTTTGGCTTCTTCGATTCCGCAGCGGCATCCCGCGATACTTGACGGGCGTCATTTGTTTGCCTGCGCCCGCATTACCGCCCTTCCCTTACAATATGTCTGTCCGAGGGAACCCCATCCCAGCCACACCGCGCGTCATCTCCCCAAGCCCGACGCCTTCCGAAGTCGAAGACCGGGAATCGTACTTCGGTCCGGTGACGAGATCGGCTGCGCGAAAGCGACTTGCCACCCCCGCGCCGGTGGAGGAAGAGCCGGACGAGGATGAAAGCCCCGACCTGCGGCGTGCCCGAACCCGGAGTCGGAGCCCGATGGACACGCGCAAGCTGGGGAGGCTGACATCGAGAAAGCCGACGAAATCTGCCAACGGGCACATACCGGTCGCCTCCGCGCCGTTGACGAACGGGGCTATTGCCCCCGCCCCCGCCCCCGCCCCGGAGAAATCAGTCAACGGTCATCTTTCCCCGCCAACACCGGGTACATACACAGGTTGGAGCTGGAGAGATTTCAGTCGCAGCCCGAGTCCTCTGGGTCTGATCCCCATTCACCGACACTGGCGGACATTTGTCCATAAGCACGAGGTGCCGAGGAAGGCGTTACATGTGTCCATCGGTTTCTTTGTTTTGTGGCTTTACCTTTCGGGCACGCAAACCTTGTCCGTATGCCCTTACCTGATGGGAGCGCTGGTTCCTATTGCAGCAGTGGATGTTTTGCGCCACCATTACGCCCCGTTCAACCGGTTTTACGTCAGAGTCCTCGGCGCTCTAATGCGCGAGAGCGAGTTCGACGGTTACAACGGTGTCATATATTATCTCTTGGGTGCTTGGATCGCTCTCTTCTTCTTTCCCAAGGATGTTGGAGTCATGAGCACGCTGCTTCTCAGCTGGTGCGATACCGCTGCGAGTACTTTCGGGAGACTATATGGCCGCTACACGCCTCGCATCCGGCGCGGCAAGTCCCTTGCTGGATCACTGGCCGCATTCCTCATCGGTGTCGGGACGGCAGCGTGGTTCTGGGGCTGGCTAGCCCCAACGAAAGGGCCGTTTCCTGGCGACGAGGCCTTCATGTTTACCGGCTCCCTTCACCTTCCCCAGATACTGGCCGAGGCCGTCGGACTGACCGCGGCTCAGGCTACTGTTTCAGGGAGCGTCGCTCTTGGGATCATGAGCGTCTGGTCAGGGCTCGTGGCTGCTACCAGTGAAGTTATTGACCTTTTTGGATGGGATGATAACTTGACGATTCCCGCTCTTAGTGGGCTGGGAATTTGGGGTTTCTTGAAAGTCTTTGGCTGATGGGGACGAACGCGATGGATGGCTTCAACACGACCGAGTCGATATGGGCGGGCTGGGGCGGATTGCTGTGTGTTTCAAGGATGCATTATGCGGAGTTCCGAGGTTGATATGGGTTCTAGCATTTACTCCCAACATTTAGTTATTGAAAAGGGACACATCTCTCCTTATACCTATAACCGTCCTTTCGTTCCTAGCTGTGACGTGATAGCCCCACGCACCGCAGACACGAGCTCTCTGTCGTGATAATGACCCCGAATACCAACTTACAAGAACAAATGCCTAACTATCGCTGTTGCTCGGGTCTCAGCCCTTCTGCCACCACCTGCGCGTACATCCTGCACACACTAAATGGAGTTGGTTGTGTGGCCTCTGGTCCTATGCAAATCACAACGCGTCATCTCGACTCTTCAAGTTTAGAGGGCAAACGCGGAAAGAAACGAATGGGTCCGTTTGGGAGTCGATTGGACAACCCGCATCTGTCACCGGCGGGTTGAAGCATGGTGACAGGGGATACGTTTTGTTTGGAGCAGGATGTCTTGCATTCGGCGGCCTGGGGGCTTGGGGTCGAAAAAAGAACAAAATGTTCGAGAAGGGACGGGGGGCTTCAGGAAAAGGGAGAGCTGGCAAGGGCCAGGGCCAGGGTGCTGAGCCGCGCTTTCCTCCAAGCTCGAAAAGCTCGGCCTTTTCCAATTACTCTACCAGGACGACAACCCTTAAAAAATTCCACTCTGTTTCCCTCCTCTGTTCTCCGAGCTTCAATCAATCCATACGAGGAGCACAGCCTGTGACCGAGTCGTGGCCCAGCTCACCGAGAATTCTCGCCGCATCCCTTTGACGTGCTCCCTGTGGCCGCCTCATGCAAAGCACCTCTGGTGTCTCCCGAAGACCAGCTGCGGCCACGGAAGGAGAGACGCCATGCATCCCCCAAAAACTACAAATGCCCGCCACACCAGATGGGGTGAGCGTGAAACGAACAGTCTTTGGAAACGCTCCGCGCAAGCGGGAGGCGCAACTGGTTAAGCCAGATGGGTAACAGGTAGGTATCAGTCCCCCTCGTCTACGTCTCTATACATTTCCCCCGTCTCGTTCTCCAGCCTGAGCTGGCCAACATGGTACAGCGCATTCGGTTCTTGGATGTCCCTTATGGCGGAGTGGGAATCTGTATGTCCATGTACGCCTCCCCCCAATGGACCTCTCAGAGGAGCGCTCAAGACCCGGCCGTCCTATAGAATCGTGCCCAGTCATCAGTCGGCAGCCAAGTCTGGTTTGACTGCATCTCCTAATTCCACTTGAGCCCTGATGTTACATTTCGCCGTACCCACACATGATTCCTGTCGGCCCCGTTCCTTCTCGAAACGCCATCATGGAGGGGGAAACGCTGCAGCAAATGCTCTGGACGTGCAGAAGGGCTTTGATGCGTTGTCTCCTCGAGCTGGCCCGAGCCTGCATCGCGCCCGTTTGCGCATCCACGGGCCACTTCGTTCTTCATTGAGACGTCAACCTCGCAGCCTTTCCTAGCCCCTATGCGCTGTCTCCCCCGCTCAGCCGTTTGGGTGTCTTCGCGATTGCCCTAGTTGTGAATGGGTAGAGAGGGCTTTTCTGCCGGCCGGCTCTGACGCAATGCCTTTGGCTGCCCGCTAGGGGAGAGCAGTCGATGGTCGGCTGGTCCTTGTCAGCCATGCACAGGAGAGGAGCCAAGCTAGTTCGGATACTGACTGGGTCCAGTTCGTCGGCTCTCTCCATCACTGGTCGAACGATAACCCGTCCTCGAGCTATCGCGCCTTGTTGGTCGAACGAGATCGGCGGCCTCTACTGCTTCGCATGCCTTGCAAGTCATGCCCCTTCCCCGCCTTCCCCCGTCGTCTGCTCCGTGCAGCCATCCAGGCGAGGGGCGGGTTGGTCTCCCTCCGGGACTGCAGTATGCGGGCCATCCAATGCTGCTGTTTTAGGTTGGTCTGCCAGAAGATTCACCCCTGGTGGGACGGCCTATCCCAACGGAGTATGTTCTCTGGCTCTCACCTGCGTTCGCACAACGTCTTTACGGTATCCGCTGTCGCGAGCGCAAGGGAAGATTTCCGCACGGTTCATCATTGAAATAGTGGGAGGAGCAGCCGGCTGGTCAGGATGTAGGTTCTGCCGACAACTCATTGCCCACCCGGCAACCTCTGAGCATAGGCATACGGAGTACCTGATATGGACCTCGAAATTTTCCGCCGTCTCCCTTGATATACATGACTTGAGACTACCGTACATGCCACCTCTCTCAACGCGGCTTACCGAAGCGACCAAGGCACCCGTCGGTTCCGTCGCCCTGCACGGGTTGCCTAGATTAATCGCTTGTATCATCGGGTACTTCGACTCTTTGTGGGATTCTCCCGGCAACTGTCAATGTCGAATATTCTGAGACCTCCTGCTGCAGGTTGTCTGAAGAGGCAGGCGAAATTCCACAGCAGAGTCTTAATCTCGCAGATCCTAGCTCCCGAGCGCCCCCCGAGCGTGAACCGCCGGCAGCCGGCTCTGGACTCTCTTGACCGACATGACTCTTCAGCCCACACCCTGATGTACACCTTCTGCAGAGCCTTGCAGGGCAGCAGCCCTCCTCCGGGCTACAATCTTGGTACACTCTTGGACCAGGCGCAACCATGATCCCCAGGCGGGAGGACGTCTCTTCCCACGCTAGTAAGGCATCCATTTCCGACGAATGAGATGGCCAAGAACAGGTCGACTCCTCCGGTGGCCAATGAAACATTGCGAATTCTGGAATATCCAGTCCCAGTTCGCAACGGTCTTACAACGAAGGGATTGCTTGTACCAGCTAGGGGCGCACAGGCCAAATGCGTGTGTGTGTGGATGAGGGACCCCCAAAAAATAAATTTGGGCCAACTCAGGCATTTTGAACAACACATTGCCCGACTAGATGCATCACTGCCTAACCCGGCTTTTGCAACGCCTGTTTGACTTCCGCGTCTTTTCTTTCCGAGCCAACGAAAACGCTCGTTCGAGCAAGCAGATCCAACGCTGTTTTGCCATCTGATTAGCGTCAGCATGCGCGCTTGTTCGTCGTCACCGACCCAGAGGTTCCGGTACTCCGCCCAGTCGTCCAGTCGTCTTGTTCCGACCCGCCCCTTCGTGCGATCCAGCGGTTTTCGCTTGCTGCCATCCAGCCCGTTGCACATCTGATGACCGCCAGAAATTGTGATGGGTCTTGGGTGCCGGTTTCTCACCTACACCGTTCGCCAGCCTGTCATACGCCGTTTCCGTCCCCCATCCCGCCATCCCTTGACCTGGTCTCCAGTCACGGCCCCCTGCTCGTGCCTCTGGCGTCCTTTCGGCCTCCATTCCTCAACCCGTCTGTTACACTCACCCCTCCGCGGGCCTTCCATTCTGGACCTTGCCGTTGAGCCTCCGGTCCCTATCGGTGCCCACATCCTTTGCTTTTCGCCTCCTTTGTGTCTGAACATCCGGCCCCCGCCGTCGACTGACGGGAGTTCCATGTTCTAGCCGGATTACTTGCCCCTGGTCCCCCTCCATTAGTCCATGTCAACCAATACCAACGGTGATAGTTGCCTCTCGGCATATGCATCTTTTCTCTCAGTCCTTTCTCTGATCAATCGAAACTAGCTTGCAAACCAATCCGAGCCTCGCTTGCTTGGTCAATTGCTCCAGGGATCACCCCATCGGCCGCGGCATGCGTCTTTCTCGTTGGTCTATCCCCACGGCCGGAGGGCGGGTTAGAGGTCTGCCTCTCTGGGACGCAGCCGCGTCCTTGTCGCCGTCATATCCATCTTCACCCTATCTCTTCCCGGCCTCAAGCGGGGTTGTGAGCTCGTTGACGAATAGATCTACCTTGTCTTATCCTCCTCGACCTCCTGATGTCGGAACGTCGTCGGCCTGGGAGGTCCTGAAAAAGTATAAAAAGGGTGGTCTTTGACAGGATTTCTCTGATCTCTTCTTCTCTTTTTCTCATCACTCTCTGTGCTCTTCAGACTACAAACACGCTCTTATACCCAAGTCACAACAGCTCAAGCAGCCTTGGTCACTTGTTCAAGCGCCGCCTTATACCCCAAACCCATACTCAGTCCCACACACACACAACACACACATACACACACACTCACACACACGCATACACACACACTCACATAGCACAGATTTTTCTTCTGCACACATTCTACACATTTCACCATGTCTTCCTACTCAGCTCAGTACTACGGTGCCTCTGACGCCCTGCCAATTCCTTCAGCTGGCAAGGGACAGTATCAGTACCAGTACCAGTACCCTTCCTACTACACCAGCACTGACAGCACTTACTCGGTGTCGCCGCCTGAGGACCTCGATGCTTCTGTCAGCTCTGGTTCCGGTTTGGCTTCGTACGGCAATTCCAGTTACTCAGTAGCCACGGCCAGCTATGCCAGCAGCAGCCAGGGTGAATACGACAGCACCGGCTCTGCAAATGGCATCGATCTCAATGAGTACATGCAAGATCGATTTGCAGACACATTTGACCCCATCCCGCTCGACAGTTGCACGGTCAAACAGGCACAAACGTAAGTCGATTTTTGACCAATACCTCCGCAAACGGTTCGCCAGCAATTGCCAGCAATTGCCAGCGAACTGGAAGCCAAAGAAATGCATATTTGGAGCTGAGCATTTTGCTGACCGAGAGTTCTCGGAATATAGATCTGGCCACCTCAACGCGAAGCACCGCGAGCTGCTGGAGCTGCAGGCGAAGGCTCAAGCACGTCTCGCCAAGTCCCGCGCGCGGTTTACGCAGGGGCTGGAAGACGCTCGCGAAGTGCGCACCGATCTTGAGTGGACGCAGAAGAAAGTGACGTGAGTTTCCTCAAATTCGCAACTTCGACGATCCTAGTGCCGAGCACCCGATTTCGTGGGCTCTGAACGGATGAAAGCGGCGAGAGTGAGATATTGGAGTCCTAGGAAACAGGAAGCTGACAGCCTTGCGAATCGCAGATCTCTCACCTCCAAAGCGTCCAAGAAGCACAGCAAGGAGTACAGCAAGGCGCGGGCGCGGTACCCATCTCCGGATTCGTACTGATTCAGCGCTCGGCTGCTTTCTCTACCTTCCGGCTTGCTATCAGCCCACATCCCTGGTGGCGAAATTTGCTTTTCAGGCGGGATCTTCAAACGGCTGCGTGTTCAGTACATACCCATTGTTTTCATGTTTGTTTCTCTGGTGTTCTGCGCAAAACAAAAAGAACGGGAGGGGAGCGGCTGAGATTAGAGCCTCGGGGATGGAGTGTCGTCGAGACGAGGCGCGGCAAAAAATAGCCGCGGATTTTATCCCAGTTAACGGGGATCTGGTCCTTGCAGCGGGCGGCGTTTTTTTCGATCTCACACCCCCTCCCACACATCGGCACCTCACTTTTTCTGCGACGCGCGGGGCGGCTGTTTCACGACGTTATGACTTATGATTGGACGAGCCGGCACGATTGGGAGTGCCAGCGTTTGCTAAAAGTACAGGTACCGGTACAACACTCTCTTTCTGCACATCTGTTGCGCCGAGGACGTCAGGGCAAGTGCCAGGGCTGCAGTAGTCTGCGGTCATGGTGGGAGCTAGCTCCATTTTCTCGCGTGGCTCGCTGGGGGGGGGTGCGGTGGCTGCCCAGCCTCCTCCCCTCCGTTTGCTTTGTGGGCTTGGAAGAAACGGTACCGTGGGACTGGGTTCAGGAGAATGTGGGGGCGGCCACAAGCGGTGGCTGGAATAAGTCACGCCGGTCTTTTGTCCTGTGTAGTAGATCGAGCTGCTCCGTTTCGGTGATCCGGGCGCATATTGCCTCTTGTAGTTAGGAGGGCTCGATTATGGAATCACGGGTCTCGGAGGGGAGATGGGAGGGGTGGTGATAGTCTGTGACTTTGTCCTTACTCTACTGTTTGTAAAGCGTACCGGCGTGTTGTCATTGGGCCGTCTCTGTAGGGTGCTCTTAGGCGTACGTCTGTTCCTTAGTATATTGAGGCACAAAACTTGCTTTCCCTCTTCACCGTGACGATGAACTCCACCCGTGACCAGTGTCATGCCCTCTTATTTCCGCCACCCTGCACCGCCCCGGCGAGTTTTGGACACCGTGCTCCCTTCGAGCCCTGCCAAAATCATGTGACAAGTGGTGATGCCCAATCTGCAGTTGCAAAGCATGGCTGCATCCATCCCCTGAACGGGTCACGTGATACCCCTATATCAGGAACAAGCCCAAGCCGCCCCCAACAAATCGACGATGGATTGGGTCGCGACGGCCATCGATGAGACCAATGGCAGCAATGTGTTGAATGCAATAAATACCGCGACCAGGGCAATATTGCTTTTTCCGTTGCGTCATATGCAGAATAAAGGTGAAGAACCCAGATTCTTTTCAACCGGTCCTCAACTTATGCGCTGTAATGGGTCCGCTGTTCTGACTGGGAGGCCACGGTCCAATGGGTCCAAGGCCACGCGCATTTTCCAGGCGCTCCCACGGGTTTTCGTTGCTGTTCCGGTCGTAATAGTCGTCGTACCACTGGGACCGAGCCAGCGGCGGGCTGAGGACAGGATCGGGAGAACCTCGAACTCTACCCCGCGGGTTCTCAACAGCGGGCTCGACTGCGCCCTCAATTTCCCACGAACCGTCCTCTGGGTTCGGAACACAGCCATCGGGAAGTACGCCGCCTGGTGACCTGGCGGCGATGGCGGCTTTGACAACTTCAAGGCTGGTTCCATGGGGGAATTTCAGCTTTCTGTCCGGGCTAGAATTGCTAACGGGTTCCGAGGGACCGATTTCATTGGAATTTTCGGGAGTTATTTGTCGTTCTTTCCCTTTCGATCCTCCTGAAGTGCCGCTGCTGCTGGCTCCGGCCACGACTCGGGGGTGTACCGGGAGGCTGTTTGCGCCTGAAGACGCAGGTTTTGGCGGTTTAGCAGGAAGAGAGCCTCCAATTCCGGCGATCACGGCATCATCGGCATGCGAATTGAAGCGCCGCTTCTTGGAGGGGCGATTTTGCTCCTGTGCTCCAAAAGAAGAGAAGCCGAGAAACTCGGCCATGGCCTGAGCGTCGATGTCATCGTCAGCTAGACCCTCTGGATCAGGGCTAGCCATGACTATAAATGCGCCGGGAATGAGTAATTTGACGTGCTGTTGAAATCGCAAGTACAATCTTAAACATGAGAGTAAGACTCTGAGATCGCGGCCTGTCGTCGAGGTTGGAGGTTTTGAGTGGGGTTCTCTTGGCGCGCAACTTCCGTCCGTAACTTGCTTAAAAAGTCGAAGGTAGAGCACAGGCTCGTAATTTCCCACGCTGCTTTTGAGGGTAAATATGCCTCCTGCTGAGTGTGAACTGCAAGTAGTCGGTGTGGTCACAAATCCAAGCCTGGAGTTTGTTGGACGTTGAAAGGTGACCTGGGCTTCGGCAAGGGTGTTTGAGCCTCCCCCAGCCCTCGCTTAAGCCGCAACGCTAGGAAGGTGTTCCCTGTCCGCCACTGAGCCGAGCCCCAGGTTTTACGGCTCATCACTTCTCACATTTGTTCAACCATTTGACACCACCCTCTTGGTCACTGCTCATTGATCAAATAGAGATCCTCCTTGCTGTTGGTGCAACATAAGAATTATCTCCGCACGTGTTTACTCCTCAAGGAAGCTGATGTCATGTGATTAATATGACCTTGGTATATTACTTCCAGGTACCTTGTCAGGATTGGGGATACAACACTTTAGAACGGCTAAGAATACACCTAGCGTTATATCCTGTCAATTGGTTACTTGCTAGGTGAGCAATACCTTTCTTACATGAGCAGTGCTTCTGGAGCAGGGGGGACAACTTGAGACGACCAGTTTGACGCACGGCTTTGATCGAGGGCGCGCTTGAAACACCATAAAGTCGAACCTCCCCAAGACATACGCCAAATGATTGGAATCGAAACCTTGCATCCTCACTACTCATCTGATAATATAACATAAACATTATATCAACCCATAATCTAGATGGCTGCCTCTGCCACACCATCGTGCGAGAGCATCGCTCTCCGCTCCCCGTCCAAATACTCAGACGCCAAAGCCACCACCGCATTCAGCCCACCACCACTGGAGTGGGTCTGCCGAACTTGGAGCGTCTCGCATTCAACGCTGCGAATGTGGCACTCGGCGCAAAATGTGCGCATCACGTATAAGCCACTCGAGCCTCTCAAGGGAGATTCGCCGAGGGAGCGGATTGACGACAAGGTCGAATACGAAAGTATCGGCGGAAAGGGCGGCGTGAAGAGTGTCTCCGGGATCGACACGGCGGAGACGGTGGGAGACGGCAGCATCTGGACGTGGCGCGGCAAGCGCTGGCTGGCCCTTCTGAGCAGCCACTGGGAGCTTCTGGGGTGGGGGGAGCGGACCCTTGCCGATGGGACCACGGAGCGTTGGATGGTCTCATGGTTTGCGGCGACGGCTTTCACCAAGGAAGGGCTCGACATCTTAAGCGACCGTCGAGAGGGGCCATCCAAAGAGACGGCCGAGGAGGTGCTTGCCGCTCTGAAGGGGCTCGAGGCGCGGCCCGTAGCAGAGCTGGTTGCTAAAGAAATGGTACCAGTGGCAATAAGCCTACCATGGAAGGACACTTAGGTGGGATATCGGGTGATGACTGGTAGGCTCTATGGCCACCAAGCCAAAGGGGTATCTACTGCCGACTTCTATTGAACAGAATTGAGTCTCGGAAACCTGATAACCTCTCTTTTCACCCGCGTGACGGTATGACTCCGAAAGGCGTGTCGGCATGACACGTATCAAGCCCTCGGAAGAATTATCCACAAACGTCGGGTGTGACGCTGAAAATCAAGTCTTCTTGACTTATAGTTACAAAGGGGTATCTAGTATATGTATCCTGTCCAAAGTTCAGCGCGCATTTTCGCCATCGCGATGGTGCCGCTTATACCTGCGTCGGTCTTCGTCTTTTTGTTTCGACCTCTCATGCCTCTCTATCCGGCGCCCATGATCGGCATGTTCACTTCGAGTCGGCTCTATGACCCTTCTCTCGTTTCTCGACCCATCAATATTTTCCTCTTTTCGCCTTTTGTGCTTCTCCCTCCGTCGCTGCTCCTTTCTCAAGGCCTTCAGCTCTTTCTCGCGCTCCTCAGTCTCTCGTCTACGATCCTTACCGATCTCACGCACCTTCGCGGCACCTTTCTTCATCATCGCGAGAGGATCACTAGCATCCAGTCTCGCCACCTCGCGTACCTTCCTCCAGGGGTCCTCATTCCCAAACACGTCTTTGGAGGGAACTAGTGCAGCTGATGCATCGTCATCGGGGGTAGCATACCATGGCCCCTTGACAGTCGCTCCCTTCCCTGCTGCGTCCGCCAACCGTACTCGGTATTGATCCTCAGCAATGGGCTTTTTTTTTGCGGCTTCGCGTTCCGCATCCTCTTTCTTTTCTCCACGCCGCGCTTCTTCTGCGTTGAACAGCGAGATATGCCCCTTCGTGTCGATGATTGATGCTGAATTTGGCGGCTCTCGGAGGAGTTCGCGCGAAGCACGGCCGCCCATCTCCGCCTGCTCTCTGGCCACTCTCATCTCAAAGTCGGTGTCATCTTCGCCGTTGCGCTTGCGCTTGCGCGCGCTCCCATCGCGCGCCGGCTCTAGCGCATGCCGCTCTCTTCTCCTCTGGCCCGCCTGCTCTGCATCAGTTTCCTGCTTATCCTCAAGTGGCGGCGGGGTTTCCCCTCGAAGGATAGCTAGGCGCCGTGCGGCGTCTATCTCCTGCATACGCTGCTCATCGGCTTCCTCGCGCGCGCGCGCGGCGGCCTCATCTCGGTGCACGCGGGCGATGTTGTCGGTGTTGTAGACGTTCCATGACTTTTTCCCGAGGAGATGGCTGGGAAAATAGAGTCAGTCTCAAGGTTTTCGAGCTAAAAAAAAACAACAACAACGGAGCCTTACAGAGGCATATTGAGAAACGAGGTGGGGCCCTTCCGGGCAGCTCAGGAGTACGGTTTTGATGTTGCCGATAAGTGAATTTGATATTGAATCAATTGCCCCATGCTTGGTGAGAGAGCATGGACAGGGGTGATGAATGACCGCTGTGTCACCGGAGAGTGTGACGCAGGTGGGGGTACAACTCCGGTCAAAAGAATGGGTCCCCTCAGCCAGTGCGAAAGATGCCTTCTGTTAGGTAACGCAGCCCATGGTTTTTGTTGTTAGGTACGTGTAGGCTATCCACCAAGCTTACCTTTATTCCACTATATCTTCTTACGATGCAGTTAACACCTTCGTAGATGCCCGCAGCTATGGCCTTGATGTTCCGGCTCAGGACTATGGGAGGTCCGCTAACACATGTTCACACGATGCTGTTCCGGAAGGGCAAGGCCTAGGCTTATCACATCACTGGTCATTTGAACATATAAAAAGGTCTAAATGCAGGAAAGCCGTTTCAGTATCCATAGGACTTTCCAGAATGGGAGATGGCCTGTAATAACGAAAGCCATGGACGGTCTTCATAGTAGAAAGGCATTTCCATTTCGGACTGGCTAGGTAGGTACCTAAGGGGACCCTTTTTAGCCTTCCCGTAGGAACCTGCGGACGTGCGTCCGATGTGTTCCTTGTAACCCAAGGCTTGGCAATACGTGCCCGCCGTGGGGCAAGCTGAAACGGTGCATTCGACTGCCACCTCCACCTTTCCACCCTCTCCCCCGTCAGCAACCTGATCAGATGGCGAAGACGACACGCGGCATAGACAAACATTGACACCTACCCTGCCACCCTCCCAATTTTATGAACTAGAAGTTCCGGCTTCGTGGCTACTACTCAGAGTACAAGCTGTCCTCAGTCAACGTGGCATTCCTGTTTCACCCAAATACAACCAACTAGCCATTCCTGCTTCCCCCCTCTCAAGACATCAACATGGATCTTCGCAACAATCTCTTTGGCGGTCGACCTCGTGGAGGCGGCAGCGGATTACCAAGTCGCCCGACACAGCGGCCGGTTGGCAACGACGGAATGGCCCCACAAAACGGCCTTGATAGCTATGGGCAGCGGTCGCCCGGCAGGCCGCAGGCAAGTGCCGGAGGAGGATACGGCGGCGCATACGGATCGGACCCCAACGCATCGTACCAGCGAGCTGCCCCGTCATACCAGCAGGCGCCCCCGTCGCGCGTTCGACAAGTGCCCCTACGACTCGCAAAGGTGGAGGGCGGGACTCTCCAGACCCAATATATCTTTAGCAACGTGTAGGTCTGATGACCCGGTCCTCCAAAGCAGCGCTGACGACCCTCGTATTCCAGCTGCGCCGTGTCTCCTAACGATTTTCCCCCGAGCCGCGAGGGTGCCGATGTATACGTGCGATTGATGGGGCAACAGCTGCGGGGCGACTATGTGGTGACATGCCGTCCTCTTGCCGGCTTTCCGGACGGGTGCATCAGTCTGTCGGATCCTCAGCGGACATGGTGCGGCATCGGAATGATGGACCAGCTGGTGGGCGAACCGTACGACCCCTTCAGCCGAGGGCCCGCGGCATATATTGGTTCCATGGATCTTGAAGTGGGCTTTGCGTCGGCAAGGAAGTCGGTCAGCACCCCCTATGACCAAGACGAGCTGGCAGATCTCTTCGTCAAGTTGTTCCAGAACCAGGTTTTCGCCCCCGGGCAAAGACTTCTGTTGGAGGTCAAGAACATCCCGTTGTCTATTTTGGTCCGCACTGTGACTTTGGTCGACCTTAGCATGACCGAAAAGCCGGGCGGCGACGCCCCGACGCTCTCCGATTCGAATGCGCGTGGCATCCTTACCAACCAAGCCAGCATAAATTTCTTCAAGGACGCCAAGTCGTCCTTAATGCTGAAAGCATCCAGCACGCGGCCAGCTGCCAACGCCCTTCTGAAATCAGACTTCAAGTTCGAAGATATGGGCGTTGGTGGCCTCGATGATGAGTTCAGCGTAATCTTCCGTCGCGCCTTTGCCTCTCGCATTTTCCCCCCTGGTCTCGTTGAGAAGCTCGGAATCATGCACGTCAAGGGGATACTGCTGTACGGACCGCCGGGAACTGGAAAAACTCTTATTGCCAGACAGCTCGGCAAGGTGCTGAATGCCAGGGAACCCAAGGTGATCAATGGCCCTGAAGTATTGAACAAGTACGTTGGCCAGAGCGAGGAAAACATCCGGAAGCTATTTGCCGACGCGGAAGCGGAGTACAAGGAAAAGGGCGACGAGTCCGGGTTGCACATCATTATCTTCGACGAGCTCGATGCTGTATGCAAGCAGAGAGGCTCCACCGGTGGCGGTACGGGTGTTGGAGACAGCGTGGTGAATCAGCTCCTGTCCAAGCTCGATGGTGTCGACCAGCTCAACAACATTTTGCTCATCGGAATGACCAATCGTAAGGATATGATCGACGATGCCCTGTTGCGTCCTGGTCGTCTTGAAGTTCAGGTTGAGATATCCCTCCCTGATGAACAGGGGCGATCTCAAATTCTCAAGATCCACACCACAAAGATGAAGAACAACAACGTGATGAACAGTGATGTGGATCTTGCAGAGTTGGCGGCGCTCACCAAGAACTTTTCTGGCGCTGAGCTGAGCGGCCTAGTCAAGTCCGCCACCTCATTTGCGTTTGCGAGGCACACCAAAGCGGGAACCACGGCAACTGCGAGTGATGATGTGGCCAACATGAAGGTTGGCATGCAGGACTTCCTCGGTGCCCTCGATGAGGTGAAACCAGCGTTTGGTGCCGATGAATCGGAGCTTGAACAGGCTATGACATTCGACATCATTCACTTCTCGGAACGTATCAAAGCAATTCTTGATGATGGGCTGCTGTTTGTGGAGAGTGTCCGCAAGTCGGACAAGACCAGACACCAGTCTGTGCTTCTCCACGGGCCGAAGGCGAGTGGGAAGACAGCGATGGCTGCGCATATTGTGAGACATTTGCTTGGCTGCGCTCTCTTTATGTCTTTCGCTGACAGTTCGATATAGGCTATGCGGTCGGAATATCCCTTCATCAAGCTTATCACACCGGGTTCGCTCGTCGGATTTCGGGATGACGTCGCAAAGAAGGACTATCTACACAAGGTCTTCACTGACGCTTACAAGAGTCCATTGAGTCTACTCATTCTAGGTATGGTTTACTTGCTCCGCGAAGGAAGTATATTCCTTTTTGTGCTTCGTCTAATTGACACCAAACTAGATGATCTGGAACGCATGATCGAATGGAACCCTGTCGGACCCCGTTTCTCCAACACCATTCTCCAAACAATAGTAACCCTGATGCGGAAGCCTCCGCCAAAGGGGCATCGCCTGCTCGTTTTAGCCACAACATCGCAGCACTCCACGTTAAATGTGCTGGACGTGGTGGACGCCTTCGACAAGGAGATCCCAATCCCTGCGGTACAAGACTACCGCGAGCTTCACGCTGTGCTCAGCAAGGCTGGCATGTTTGATGCACGGGATATCAACGAGGCACTAAATGCTGTCAGGGAGTATACCTCTGGATCAGAGGCTGTCGGGGTTGGTATAAAGACCATATTGACGACGGCAGAAGAAGCGCAGTTGAGCGGGGAGCCTGTTCAGTGGTTTGCACAGCAGTTGGCGGCGCAGATTGTTAAAAACAATCCCATGTAGGTAGGAATAGATGAGAGGGTGATTTAGTTGCGCAATAAACCCCTCGAGTTAAATAGCCCTATACTTAAAGCTGCCTAGAACCGAGTTTCTATGGTATGCACAATAACAAGACATTGTTGACCTATCTTTAAATGCAAATCGTCTCCTTACACTATGGCCCCCGTCTCACTTGTACTGTGACCCCACGCATAACCCAACTGCACTCAAGGCCTAGATTTTGATATCATAGAGCCCTAAGAGGCCTTTCGGCATTCTCAAAAAGCCCATTCCAATGCAGCCAATGCCTCATACGGTGCAGTCAAGGGCTCGCATGATGCGGGTAAAGCCTGCTAAATAGCTAATAGGCCTTGCTGGCCCAAACCCTGTTTGTTTTCTTCCCATTCATTTTCAAACTCGCAGAACGGAGAGATCCTTCTTTCTAGCCGGGATGGTGGTGTGTTTGAGGGTACAGATAGACAGAGGGAGACAGACAGTTGTGGAAATACATGTTCTCATAAACAAACTCTCTTAATCATGCCAACTGAAAAAGGGGCGCCCCTGAAAAAATAAACAGATGGGAGTACATCATATTCAGACTTGCCTCTATTTTACATAGATATTACCCCCCTTTACCTCTCAGCTGCTGCCCCCAAACTCCTTGTATCTACACCGCACGTACAAGAGACGGGACTGCAGTGCTCGGCATGGGTTCAAGAGGAGGTGACAGTTGGTGTGAGTGGAGCTACCGAATATCTACAAGGGTTCGGGCATGAAAGACGAGCGATGGATCTGTCATCAAAAGAAATAAGGTTCGGATGCCAAGGGGAATGCGACAAGACAGACTACAATGCCGGATATTTTCCAAGTAACTATCCGTCATCAGAGGCGTATCGAACTTGTCTTAGGACCTGGTCGTCATGCTAGGCCGATCGTAGAAGGCATCCAGTAAGATACCTAACCAATATTTGGAAGAAGAGGTTGTGATACACGTGGGTTTCAACGAGGACTGGCACTCGGGTGACGGGACTATCGGGCTCTATACTACTGTTGCTGCCGTGATGGACCCAGCTTATTCACATTCAATTCATCTCACACTAAGATTCTCAGGTAACCATTCGGTTAGTTGTGGGAAGATCACAAGATCAGTCCTGCGTGCATTCAATTTACGAATATACTAGTCCGGACGCTTCCCGTTAGCACGCCGTTCAATTGGAGATCGTCCCGCTGATCTGATCTCGATTGTTGGCGTGATGGGATCAGCGAGAGCCAGGGGTGGTTACGCAGCCCTCCTTTCTACAGTTAGTATAGTTCCGATACCGCCAGCGCTTGTTATGGGTATTAAGCGCGCCGGCGGCACTAACTTATTAAAATCCTCATCACTCCAGTCGCAAATGTGATGGATGGTTGTACCTTGCTTGCGCTGGGCATGGAGGGGTGACGAACAGGCGAGGGAGCTCAGGCGTGTGACTTGTGCCCCGTGTGTGACAGACGCGTGTAAGGGGTGTGACCATGGATTGGTGTGTCTTGCATCACTCATCATCTCCAGAGACCTCTCTGCTGGACGACTCAGACTGTCTGTGCTCATATCGCCTGATCTGATTTGCATTCTATCCTGTCTTGGCTGGGTTCCCCCACTTGTGGAGCTGGGTTGGTGTTGCACGTCGCGACGCATAGGTACATTGACGGGATTGATAACGATCCGGCAGCTTTTTCACTAGGGGGCAATCTCAGGGAGGGCGGACGACGTTGGAATCTGGACGCCACAAAATGGGGGTTGATCTGCTTCCACGTTGTGTTGGCTGGCTTGCTGGGTTGGGGGTGGGGGACCACAGCCTCAAAACCAATTTCGGGTCTTGAGCTCAATCTCCAGAGGCATGGAATGTATTTTCGGCGCCTCAGATGTTGCATGAACGTCATCCGGGTGTGTGCGAGAATGATGACGCATGTCAAGCTGAAAAGCTTTGATCTCTGAGCCTAGGGAAATCTCATTCCCCCTATCGGACGTCGTGGCCTGCCTGGGTGAGGTGTTGGCCGAGTGCCTTTCGAGGTAGGCTCCTGTCAAGGGTTTCTTATGCTCCATTTTGGCTCTCAACTGACAAAAACTTTCCTTTTTCGATGTCTGTTTGAGCAATTTCTACCAGGCGATGGTGCGATCCGGTGACCCTGGACAACCCGGCACGCATAATGCTCTAGATGATTCTTGAGAACCCAACCCGGAAAGATTTATGCCCTCGGAATATGCCTTAGAACTTGCCGTGCCATGCGTGGCCCCGGCCTTGGAGGAGTCGGCATCGCACGGCTGGAATCTCTGCCGTGTAGAATCTCGACGCCTGTGCACTGCCGCGACTTGACTACAGCGGAGACCCAACGGTTTGCCTGTGCCGCTGTCGACGGCGGGAGTCGTGTGCGGCGCCGCTGGTCTCGCGCCATTGACACTACCATGTTATACGCAGTAGACTTGCAACGTGAGAACAAAATGGACGGCACAGCGAATGGCCCCATTTCAGTGTGGCCGCGGCACTTTGCTGCTGCCTCCTCTTCCTCGGGATGTCCTGGCGAGCCAATTGGGCCAATCTGCTAGGTACTCGGCCAATTCCTCCGACACCAACATCGAGGTCTGAGGTCTCCCCCAACCTCTGGTTGGTGCTGATCATCCAGGTGTGTCTTCGCTTCCGCCACTGGCTGGTTCAAGCTAGGAGCAGGAAGGACTTCTTTGCTGTGTGGGTGGATGTCCAGTGCACTACCTTCTACCAAGCAGTGCGTATCTGGGCCCATGGGCGGTTGGAGGCAGCCTGGCTAGCTAGGTACGAGACTGCGTCCACCTGGACACACGCCACTCGGCGCCCTGTGTCGCATTTGCAGTGGGTGACCTCTGGTGCTCCATGCTTCGCTCGCGAGGCTCGTACGGATCGCGAAGTCGCTAATGCTGTCGCCACTGGTCAGTTTGCTGTCTTGCAAACGCCAGGATGCCAACCTATCGCACAGGGTAATCACAAAGTTACCCCCTTACATAGGTGGACAACCCAGCTGGACGAGAGTCAGCAATGATTCTCGTGCAAGAGTGCACTGCTGCACCGTGCAGCCCGAGCTCACGGCGCGCTGCCGAACTCTTGCGACCTTGCATCATTAACCCTGCTTTCGTCACTTTGGCTCTTGGGCCGAACCGTGCGCGCGGGAGGGACTTATCGTTCCCCTCTTGCTCCTAGAAGGTGGGCGAACACAACTTGGACCCCTCGCTCGCCCCAATGCTATCGGTCGGCCTGGTTGCCTGGGGCCGATTTTGCTTGCACACATACATGGCGCCTCCTAAATTATACCCTCTTCCCGTGTGCTTTTGGGGGTATTCTGTGCAGCTTCTCGGAGGGTTTTGGTTGGAAGGCAGGGGCGGGGCAGAGTCGAGGAGAGGCAGGACGGAACCGACCTCGACAAGCGATTGCACCCCAAGCAGCACCAGCCGCGTGTGGTGGTAGGTAGATGTGGGGACCGCGATGACAAGGCGGGCCAGCCACAGTAAATTAGCACCTACCCCCGGTTTTGCGAACCCCCCCTGCACCCCAAGCCAAAGTTCTGTTTGCCCTGTCAGAGCAAGGGAGCTGGGTTTGCTAGGCTTGCTTCTTTACCTTTGCGGTGGGCGGCCGACCAAGCCATTGGACGAGTTTTCACAGGAATCAACCCGTGCTCGCTGGGTGTGACTGGGGTCGCCTCTTCCTCACCCTAACTGACTGACTCTCGAGTCTGCTCACTGCAAGAGATCCTCTACTGATTGAACCGCAACCTCACCTGTTGGCGTTCCGTGACGTCGTCCGAGGACCAACAGCCGCGTTGTTTGCTGTCCGGTGTCCGCGGAATCTCTGTCGATCAAAGTGTGTTAGGGGGGTGGGTTGTGTTACCATCCGACCTTTATGGCGTCGTGCACCCGTATGTGCCCTTGGACCTCATCCTCCAGCTCCTGTCCCCGTTCGTTTGCCTGAGCCGGTGGGTAAACACGCCTCACGCAACCACGACAGCGTGCGCATCTACGTATTCTCTCACCTTTTGCGCTCGAGGATGTCTTCGCGCCCCTGTTCCTTCCTCGCTCCATCGGTTGCTCAGCTTTACACTGTCCACACCAGGAGCCAATCGCGTCGCCACTGCTAACCATCCCATGTCTTCAATCACAGAGACCCTCGCCAGCACCAGCAGCAGCTGCCGCCGCTCTGCACAATAGGTAGCTGGTCCCGACGTAATGGATGCCGATCCGCCACCGGCGCCTCGAGCGACGGGTCTCACGACGCGCTTCCGGCAGCAGATTTTGGCCCAGCGACAGGCGTCTTCTCGGGAGCCAACGGAGCAACGACGAACGCCCAAGTTGGGGAGAGACGGCGAGAAGGGAACGCCAATATTCGGCCCTTTGGGAATCGGCGCGGGGAGAGCGCCGACGAGAGCAGTGTCGGGCGCGCAGCAGAGACCGCTGCTGCCGGTTTCGGAACGAAGATCCCAGGAAGAGAACGTTCCCCAGCGACGGGCGAAGAAAGGTAGTCAGGACGACGACAAGTGGGAACTCACGCCAGATGGCGGCTCTGCGGGTCGCGAAGGGAGGCAGTTCGCCGTGGCAAATGTTGGGAACAACGGGCGAATTTACTTGAGGTAAGACATGTGTCTGCGCCCCCTGCTACGACAGATATCTCGGACGGGATTGACAATGGCCCCAGACCAACCGTTCGTCCAGCGAACCAGCGCTACCCCCAACCGCATTTTGTGTTTCCCATGACCCCGCCTGGCACGGCTGGATTGGATGCTTTGGCTCCGGGGGGCAACGGCCAGGAGGCGGGAGGAAGGACAGAATTCCACGAGGACAGCCAGTGGGATACCTCTTCTCCGTCACAGTCGGCGTATGAGCAGCCTAGCCATAAAAGGACCGCAAACCGAACTCGTCATCGTCGCGCAATGTCCGACTCAACCGTTCCTGACACGAGCATAGCTCGGGAGTCGGAACCAGGTGGCTTCAAGATAGTCATAACCCAGCCAGGCGAGGAGCAGAGGCCCAAAACCACCGAGGATATGACAATGGGTACCCCGCCCTTGTTGGAAGTGTCCATCCCGTCGTGGAGAATAGGGACGCCGCGGTTCAGTATTCGGGGGACACCCTTCATCCGAGGTTCATCGTATGCGCCAACCGAAGACGTACGCTCCAGCACCGTCTCGTTTTTCGCCCGAAGCCCAAAGACTCATACTCTGAACACCTCCAAGAGGCCAAGCCCAGAGACGCTCCCCGCGATACACGTCGTCGAGGGGGATCCCGAGAATTCTCCGAGGATGTCAGCCTCTGTGCTTCCTCGTCCACTACACGCAACATACATGTCGACACACCTAGTGATTGAGCCTGCGATGTTCGACGCACTAACGTTTAAACCAGCCTGCGATGACCGATCCATCGTAAGGTACTCGACAGTTGGTTCCGTAACGGCTGCCACGCCGCCCCGCCTGGTGGCCGAGATCACCTCTCCAAGCTTCCTGGACTACGAACTCTTGTCCGACTTCTTTTTAACATTTCGTTCATTTCTCGAGACCTCTGACTTGCTGCGGATGCTATTCGCCCGGCTACGATGGGCATTGGCACGGACCGACGAGGCCGGCATGGTGGTGAGGGTTCGGGCATTTGTTGCCTTGCGACACTGGATTCTAAACTATTTTACGGACGATTTTGTGATCGACTATAACTTGCGCGTCACATTCTGCAACCTTCTCAACGATTTCGTGGATGAGTTGGCTCAGGATTTGAGGGCAAGAAAGGTGCAGCTAAAGATTCTGGCGGAGCTGAAGAAGTGCTGGCGCAGAGTCTGCGGGCTGTACTGGGATGGACCAGATTTCGACACATCCCTGGCTCCCGACATTCCGATTGTCCCTGGAGGTATCGCCCGGCACCGGGACCCGAACATGGACCCGACGTTTTGGGTGACCGATGATGGACCGCCGCAACTTGACGGCGTTATCATGACATCCCATCCCGCACGGACGAGCTTCTACGCCGATGTATCAAGGGCTGGGCATATCGATTCTATCGTTGTGGGCGACAGGCCGGGCACCCCCGAGAATCTGCCAGAGCTTGACTTGGCTCGGAATCCAGCCTCACCAACCAGTATCGCCAGCATAGACGTTGTCTCGTGCTCGTTCCCAACTAAGAACATGCGGTTCGCGCAACCCGGCGCCCACTATCCATTGGCTGCCCATCCTGCTGATCCCAGTTCGATGTACAACAGCACTGATCCCATTGCGATGACCCCTCGCGCTCTTGTCGGCAAGCGCGTTCGCCCCCAGCAGTCGCATAAGCGGACCGGAAGCCTGAGCGACTCCTTACGAGAGCACCCGACTACCACTGAGAAGCTTATTCTCAAGAATGCGGAATTTCTCCTGACGCTCCCGTTGGCGGGGAGTCTCGTTCGTGGCAACATGTTTCCCCCTGGACAAGCATTTGTTGAAGTCCTTCCGCCTAGTGCCGCCGGAGGACCGGCTCGACATACAACTTTGTTTCAGCCCCAACCGACCGAGCTAGCCAAGGAGAAGGTGGTAGCATCCGCGATGTCGGGTCAGGGGATGCGGAGGCTTCTGGGTAGTGTTCGCCGTGCTTTGAGCACAAAAGGCCAGGGTGTGTCACCAACACATGGGAATTTTATCAACATTTCGCCAATCGGACCTAGAGGGGCGACTGTTAACAGACTCCCTGGGACTGCGATAGTGCCGCAGGCTCGCCCTCATCAACACGGCGTACGCCCACCTGTCCGAATAGACCTTCTCGGTGCCGAGGTAGCAGAGGACTTCAAGCGGGCCGTCCGAGAGGACGCTGCTATCGAAGCAGAGAAGAACGGCTTCCTATCACCGCCACCTGCTGTGGGATCCAGGGTTCCTGGGGAGTTGTTGGAGTATTCTGCCGCACATATGGACACGTCTTTCGCGCTGTCAGATACCATGGGCGCGAGGCCGACGAGCGATATGGCAATCACCACCGGCAGCAAGTCAATTGTTATCGTAGATGACACACTGCTGCCGGACGAATTCCCATCCATGACGGGCGCCTTGCCGGCCATGAATTCGTCGGTAGAGGCATTCACTGATATCTTCATGCAAAACGTTGCAGACCCAACCCCGCCAAACACGCCACCTGATCGACCGATGGGAACACCAAGAAGATCATCGTATATACTGAGCCAGCATATTCTCCGTTCTTCTTTATCGGTGGATCCGTTGCCACCCTTTGTCCCGGACATGGACACACTGGGGCCTAACGCGCGTGCGTCCGAGGACTCAGCCCGTCAATCTTTTGACATGCCTCTACACCGAATTAGGCCGCCTCTTAGTGGAATCTACAACCATTCTCGGCAACGGTCTAGTCGATCATACCGTTCGAGTCGGTCCATGGGGCGGAGGCGCTACGCATCCTTCACCAGCGGCATCGTTCCCCAAGCTACAATCCGCAGCTTCGATGCTACGACGTATTCAGAGGGCTCGTTGGATGACTCGTCTCATGTTCTTGTCCCCCAGCCACTTCGCGTTCTCAGGCGAAGACCAGGCGGGGATCTTCGCGCCGTGGCAAATGCTGGCGACCTCGACCCGGCGGAGTTGCGTAGATCACGCTCTGTTGGGTCATTGACAACGTACACAGATTCTCTCCGAAGCTCGTATATTCGCAGCCCTGTCCAAGACTCGAGCGGTTTTGTCGATGTTGTCTCGAGTGATTTCTCTTCCCCTAGGCGTGGGGAGGTATTCTCTCTTGGCGCCATCGCCGAACAGAACCCGAAACGTGACATCTCACTCTTTAGTACACATTCATCCAAACCGATAATGCGCCCCTCTTTCGAAGCCGAAGCGCAGAAACTGGCTCAGATCCCGGATGATATGGATGACGACGGCGGTGTCGAGTCGGCGCTACTAAAACTTGAAGGAAAATATGAGAAGAGGATACCCGTTCGGTTGTCCATGGACTTGCACAGGGCGCCACCGGAAACCATCCGCCCTGTCGAAACCGAGGAAGCGGAGGATGAAGGCACGGTCATTAGTTTGGACGAGAAAAGAGAGCATCGCAACGTGCACGTCGTTGATGGCCCTCATTTACCATCTGCCATGACTGCTGCCGCAAATCTTCAGACGAATTTCTTGGGCGACGACATAGCACGGGGTGGTGATGTGCTATCTTTCCTGTCGGAAGACTCGAGGGCGTCATATTCTTCGATTCCGTTGTTGGAGCGTGGACTCACCGATGATGGTCGCAGTAAGAAGACGGTCACTCGTGAATGGACCGATCGGTCTATTTTGCAAGGACCCGACGAAGATGGTATGGGTTCGTCTGGGAACCAGACCCCGCTAGACTCGCAACACTCTTCATACGAGCTCGTCAAGAAGACAGACAGCGTTATTGAGCTGGGGAACACGCTACCGTCAGAAGAACCAACTCGCATGAGTGCCGAGCAATCCTTCTTGGACGTGGAGAGCGATGGTGACAGTGACCTCTCCTCCGAGCTATCCTTGGAAGCCGCTGAGCTGAGAGTGCAAGGGGATGGGGTATCTCCAACGAGGATCGGGGTTGCTGTCTCAACACTGCCTGGGCATCCTTTGGCTGAAAGCCCGTACCTTCAAAGTGAGCACCAGTCAAGCACTGACCCACCATCGCCGCCTATTACTTTGATCCAGGCGCTTCATATGAACCCACCAGACACGATTAGTGTGCCAACGGTACAAGATCACCAGGTCTGGCAAGAGAAGCCTTTGCCGCCCACCCCTGATACGACCCCAACCACGGCAGCGGCACCCTATACTCAGTATCCACTATCATCACCTATCGATCCTACGGGAACCAAGCAAGCCCTTCGGAACGCTCCGAGGCTGGAGATACCAGACCCGCTACCACAGGAAGAGCCGCTTCGTAACAGGTTTGCGGTTCACTTGCCGTTTATTCTCGCCTTCGACAGCGACATTCTAGCTCAGCAGTTCACGCTCATTGAGAAAGACGCCCTCAATGAGGTTGACTGGAAAGAGCTGATTGATATGCGGTGGAAGAATGCCAAGCAGAACGGGATCAATGCCCGCAGTTGGGTCTCGTTTCTCCGAGATACAGACGCACGCGGGGTGGAGGTCGTTATTGCTCGGTTCAACATCATGGTCAAGTGGGCCATTTCTGAGATAGTCTTGACTCAGGACATTGAAGAACGGGCGCGGTGTATGATCAAATTCATCCACATCGCCGTCCATTGCCGCAAGTACCGCAACTTCGCGACCATGAGCCAGTTGACAATTGCTCTGACGAGCAACGAGATCGGCCGCCTCACCAAGACGTGGGCCATGGTTCCAGCTAGCGACCAACAGACCATGGCGGATCTTGAAGCACTCATATCACCGACAAGGAATTTCTATAGCTTACGAGCCGAGATGGAAGGCGGCGGCTCCGTCGGCACCGCCATTGCCGAGATGGGATGCATCCCATTCGTGGGGATATACACCCACGACCTGCTATTCAACGCTCAGCGGCCAATCGAAATTGCCAGCTCACCAACTACCGCTCCGCTGGTCAACTTTGAGCGTTGCCGAACTTCGGCATCAATCGTCAAGACGCTTCTCAGGCTTCTCGAATACAGCTCCTTGTACACATTTCAGCCCATTGAAGGCATCACGGAGCGATGTCTTTGGATGGGTGCGCTTACGGATGAGGAGATCCGTAGGCTTGGCGAAAGCCTTGAGTGATGGTGACGGGGTGGAGGAAACCTTGACGAGCCATGACCTCAACTTACGACCATTCCCGGCCATATATACCACAACAAGCCCGCCCGCTTCTGGTTGCCTTTTAACATCGATATACCCCTGTACATGCACATTTTTGGCTTTGTAACTTGGAGCGGGCTGCTCAACAAGACGGTATAACACATAGACGACTCTTTTCGTTGCTCACGCACCGCCTGTATAACAACCGCGACAATTCTGCTGCAGGACTGGGCACTCGACACCGCTTTTTTCTGTCTGTCCCGTCTATTGGTCGCGCTCTAAACTACTACAAGGACACGAAGACATCACAATTCGTGGCCAATACAATTTAATCTTTACTGTCTCTCTCACTACAATACCCCAACAATTCGAACTTGGGCTTCTTCCCTTGTGTCGAATGGCGCGTTAATTTTCTTGGATGCAGATAAACAACCTAGGTGGGCGCAGGTCGTTGCTTCCGGCTCTCGGAAGCGGATTCGAGATATGAGGTGGATGGGAGGCATGCGGTCGGGGAGGCATATTTGCTCGGGCATCAACAGGATTAAAGATTAGGTGTCAGGTGCATTCATGAGGAGTCGGCTAGACATATGCCTTTTGTGGGCTGGCTAGGATGGCTGTGGCATTAAGAAATCGAAAGACGTCAAAACACCCTCTCGTCTTTCAGTGTGACTTGTGATCTTTTACTAAAGGCCGAGAGTATCTTGACCAAAAAAGTAATTTCCTCTTCGTGTCTGATTTTGGGCGGATGTCATGTCGGCTTAGGTGCTTCAAAGAAGACGGATGTCTTGAGCAATATTGACTGGCAAAAACGTATCACGCGTGGGCTGATGTTGGCGACAGGAGTGCGCCCCTGAACATATCCACATTACACTGGAATGCTCCATGTCCCGAGAGCCCAAAAATGATGAATGGGTCTCGGAGCAGTGACAAGCATCACGAGTACACTGGGGTCAGAGATAGTCCATTGCCATGTCAGAAAAGAGGCCCAGCCGCCAGTCAAACCCAGGCCCATGCAAGTGCAGTACAATGAGAAGGCGGGATAACGATTAAGTCCACCCCTTTGACCCCACAGGGCATTCCCTCTACTTGGCCCCAAGCCAAGTCGAGTATCTTTCCCTCATAAGTGCGGTCAAGTTGACCCCCGTCAAGGATGTCGCTCCAAAGCCTGGTCGAGAAGATGAGCTACCTAATCAAGGGAAATCGGTGAAGATACAAGCCAGATCCAGCCATCACGCCACCGTTACGCCTGACCCCAATGCTGTTGTTTGCTAGCTTACCAGCTGGTCTCCTTAGGAGCCTCAGCACCCCACTCAGCGGTAGGGGCAGCAGCGGTATCCCAGGTGGTAGCAGCAGCAGGGGCCTCGCTCCACTCACCACCGGTGGTGGCGGGGAACCCGGCGGGGGCAGCCTCCCACTCACCGGTGGTAGGGAAACCAGACTCAATGGCGGCAACACCCTCCTCCTCAACACCGGGGACCTTCTCCTCCTCAACCTTCTCCTCGGCCTCAGCCTCGGGGTCGCGGTCTAATGAAACTTCTTGTCAGCAAAACATACGCGATACCTTCTAGGTTAGGGTGGCCACATACAGAAGTACAGATCAACCATGACGTCCCAAGCGGTCTCGCGGTTGTAGATGGTACCACGGAGACGGAGAACCTCACGAGCCAGCATCCACCAGACGCAGCCGATGGCGTTGCGACCCTTGTTGTTGGTAGGGATGGCAACATCGACGAACTCAGTGGGAGAGTCAGTGTCGCAGAGGGCGATGACCGGGATGTTGACGTAGCTGGCCTCCTTGATGGCCTGGGCATCGGTGCGGGGATCGGTCACGATAATGAGGCGGGGCTCCTTGAATGAACGGGTGATGTAGTTCGTGAACGAACCGGGGGTGAAGCGACCGGCGATGGCCTGGGCACCGGTGTGCGAGGCGAATTTGAGGACGGCACGCTGACCGTAGGGACGAGCGCTGATCACGCAGACATCGGACGGGTTGTCGATGGCGGCAATGATGCGAGCAGCCAAGACGATCTTCTCCCTGCAGAAGAGCAGGTTAGCACTTGAACCAGCAGGAGCGCGTCGAGGTCCACGTACCAGGTCTTGCCGATGTTGATGATGTTGACACCATCCTGGCGAGTCTTCCAGAGGTAAGCTGTGAGCAAACTGTTAGAATTTCGTTGCCATGTCAAAATATCGGTCGGTATTTACGCTGCATATGAACCTGGAGGCTGTTTAGACGGTCAGTCTGTGTTCATGAGGCAATCGGGACGCAAATGGGGCATCACGAACTTCTTGGAGCCGATGTGGGATTGAGCAGCAAGAAGCTGCTCAATGTCGCCACTGGTGGCATTGAAGATCGAGGGAAGGTTAGCGGGAGCCATCTTGACTGTGCTTTCTCGTCTGAGTGTGAGGACTGAGAAAGAGGTTGTCAAGATTCTGGCAGTCGTTTGGAGGAGTAGATATTTTCTTAAAGTCGCTGCCAGAGCTCTGCGATTTTGGCACACAAAATGATTTTGTGGAGAGCCCCGCCAGGGTTGCGGGCGAAAAATGGTAGTATGTACCGAAAATGTACCTTTCTCGGGGCTTAGGTGGGGAAAGAGGCGGCCCTGGCAAGTTTTGAACTTAGAGGTACTTCACCCGAGTTTCCCCCTGCCGCTGCCCGGACTTTTGAATTACCGAATCACCGACCTGCAGGGGTGTGGGTATCGTGCAATCAACATGGGCTATGCCAAAGTAGCTCTAGCGCAATTAGACCCAAAATTTGGCGAAGCAGAAAGTTGCAGCCAGCGACCTGAATGCTAAGCTCAAAGCTGCGTTCCTGGAGCGAGATACACGTCACGACGCAGATCAGAGACTCGCGATGCCGCCCCGGATACCTGCCCCCCAGGGGCTACGAGGTCTCACATGTAGGAGCACCCTCTCAATGTGCTATGCCTTCCTGCAATGCTTGGCTGGCTAACCAAACGACAGTATGCCTCCGTCCGGCACCGACTCCGGCATTCCAGCCCCTGATGCAGAAGGCCAACATCTCTGCTCGCAAGGAGAAGATTCGGAAGATGAAGCAGGACCCGTATGCTTGGGCTCAGGCGCAGCAGCGCAAGGCTGTCAACGTGTCGCGTAGGAGGGAGCTCGAAAAGGAGCGCGACGCCGGATGGGGCAGTCCCATCCACGGCATCACGACCCCCTTCGTCCAGTCCTTCGACTCGGCTGGCCAGGTGCCACTCACAACCCCGCCCGTCGACAACAATGGAAACCCAGTAGAAGAGCCCCGCCCTCTCCCCACGTCGCCACACCTCCGTAACTACCTGCTCACCGACAAGGAGGTCGAGAAGGCCATCGAGCAAGCCAGAATCATTACGCAACCCCTTCCCAGCGAGTCTAAACAGGCCGATCCCGAGGTAGAGAAGGCGGAAATGGAGGAACACGAAGAGAGGCACAGGAAGGCCTTGATTGCGATAGAGCGCATTGCGGACCTAAACAACGGCAGTGCCAAGGACCGCAAGCACGCCAACATTCGCCGCTGCATCGATGAGTTTGGTCGCCATAAGACTGACATTACCTTGGAAAACCCCGGGCCCCCGCCGTCACGATATGCTGTGCAGCAACCGAAACCCGCCCGCGCCGGCCCTGATACGGGAAGCAGTGAGGTGCAGATTGCCATCCTGACGGTTAAGATTAGAGCGCTGGCGCTGGCGCTGGAGGGTCACAAGGGCCACAAAGACAAGATCAACAAGAGGAATCTGAGGCAGCTGTGCCATAGGCGGCAGCGGTTGCTGCGGTACATGGAGACGAAGGAGAGGGGCAGCGGGAGGTGGCATCATATGCTCGAGACACTGGGTATGTCGCCGGCCACGTGGAAAGAGCAGATCTCCATCTAGCACATTAATCGCGAGGGCGCGCTCCATGTAAAACAATGTGCTGTAACTTTCTCTATGTATTGTACAATACCAACAAGTAGACAGGGCCTACCTCAACCCAAACTGTCTCCTGTTCACCGAGCCATTCTGCGGCTCTTGGCCGGACGCCGTTGTCCTGCCATGTTGATTAATCTTATACCCGGGACGACCTGGTTAATCTACACAACGCAAAACGCAAAGGACGCAAGCCAGCTTCAGAACACGCTAATATAATTGCCAATCCGCTCCTTCTGGTTCTGTGCTATGCACTCGGCGATCCAGGTGATGTTGCGAATTTCCTAGACGAAAGTCAGCCGACCGGAGACAACATACTGGATGAAATAGGACGTTGACTTACCTGCTCCCTCAGCTTGACCCACGCATAGACAATGGCGAATGTGAATTGCCTCGTGAAAGCGCCCTTCGAAATCTCCATCTCCTTTTGGTAGAACATGTCTTCCAATGTCTTGCCATCCGACCCTGAACCGCCCGCCATGTTTCCAGGCCCACCCGCACCGGCGCTGAGGCCCGCCGCCTCAAAGAATGACTTGTAGTCACCCACACCCTCGACCGCGAGCCTGACGCCCTCAAAGTCGTCGGCGCGCGACAGCATAAGGGTTCCCTCCGGGTACAACAAGCCAAAACTCGGGTACAGCTTCTTACGGTCCGCCTTGGACAGCTCCGTTCCAAACGAGTTCAGCGTGATGTTGATGGCACGTCGGTCAGCTTCGAATTCGAGGATCTCTGACATGACCTCGGATGTGGGCGTACCGGCCATGTCCGGGTGCGAGTTGACGAACTGGTAGAAGTCCTCGAGGTAGTTCTTGTAGAGTGTGTTGCGAACGATCTCGATATTGAGCTCATCTAGGTCCTGGTGGCTCAGACTACCTTTAAAATAGGGGGCGAGCGGAGTCTCAATCAACACACTGTTGTACAGCTCCTCGATATTGGTTGCCACGCACAGTACCGGCATCGTCTCGAACCAGCCCAGGGGATGGCACCGATCCAGCAGCTCGCGTGTGTCACGCTCGTGCAATGTGCCTGTGATGAGTAGGGCGACGTTGTCGATCATGTAGCCGTATGTGAGGTAGTCCATGAACTTTGCAAGAGAGCCGACGGCATTGGCCCGGACATAGCGAAACTCGGCAACCAGCTTGTCGGTTGTCTTGGCCGCGAGGGTGGAGGTTGACGGGTTCGGAGGCAGGGAGGCAAGGAAGTCACCGTAAGCGGGACCAAGCTGAAGTTTAAGGTCTTGCAGAGAGTCAGTATTGCCAGTATATCATAGGGGTATAGAGGGGAGGCTGACCGTCGATCGTCTCGCACTGGGTCATGTTGGTGTAGTTTGCGCCGGTGAGGAGGCCATTCCGGTAGCCACGGACAATACCCTCAATGTAGCTGGTCAGGGGCAGTCAGCATTGCACCAAAACGACCTCCTTGGGCTTTCCGGGTCGGCATACCCATTGTTGACGTTGAAGAAAAGGCCCTCCATCTTGTGCACTGCGTTAGCCGTGAAGCGGTTGAGATGAGGGGATGTCCCTGTCTTTGTCGGAGCTCGATGCGTATGCGCTTGAAGCAGCCGATCCAGGCTCGTCTGCGGCTGTTGACTGCTGCGTAATTCGTTGGGGGCCGTGCACCGTGAAGGCGGTCAAAGTTCAAGCCGGGTACGTACCGAAGGAAAGCTCGGACCTCTGCCCCCACTTCGAAGCAAGCTCCAAACTGAACGGTGCAAAAAAAATTGTTCTTCGCTCTCGACTTTTTTCTTCGAGGCCCGCGGCGAATCGCAACCACGAGGAAACAGCCAAACACTGCTTCCACCACAAACCAGCAAGTGCATTCCCCGATTGAGAGAGCACGCCGTCACCATGCCTCTCTTCATTCTTACAGAGACGAGCGCCGGGTAAGTGCCTCCCCTCCAATTGCTTGTGCCTGCAGCGCTCTGCGATCTACTCTGCAATTCACACAGAAGAGGATCTGACCAGTTGCAGTTATGGCTTGTTCAAGGCCACCGACAAGAAGCTCCTCGACGATGATAACCTCCAAGATCGCTTGTCGACTGTCGACAAGATCGTCAAGGAGTAAGTTTTGCGCACCCCGATCATGTCATGATGCCGTTCACCAACACCTCATTAGGATCAAGTATAAGGAGTTTGTAAAGTTTGACAGCGCCGCTGGTGCGCTTGAGGAAATCTCTGGTGTCATTGAGGGCAAGATTACTCCCAAACTTGCGAGCCTACTCAACGAGTTCAAGGACGAGAAGAAGATCACCCTCGCCGTCGCCGAAAACAAGCTTGGCAGCTCCATTCTTAAGCTTCCTAATCTCAACATCAAGCCAATCTCGGATTCCTCAACGACCGATCTCTTCCGCGCCATCCGTCAGCATCTACCTGATCTTATCCCAGGCATGCTTCCGGAAAACTTCCAGGAGATGTCCCTCGGCCTCTCCCACTCACTTTCCCGACACAAGCTGAAGTTCTCCCCCGACAAGGTTGACGTTATGATTGTCCACGCCGTCTCCCTTCTTGACGATCTGGACAAGGAGCTGAACACATACGCCATGCGAGTGAAGGAGTGGTATGGCTGGCACTTCCCCGAGCTGGCTAAAATTCTTCCCGACAACCTGTCGTATGCCCGCGTCATCGTCACATTGGGCATCCGGTCCAATGCCCCCCAGGTCGACCTCTCTGAGATCCTCCCTCATGAAATTGAAACAGCAGTCAAGGCTGCCGCCGATATCAGCATGGGTACCGAGATCACCGAGGAAGACTTGTCGAACATCACGCTCCTGGCGGAGCAAGTGATCAGCTACTCCGAGTACAGGAAGCAGCTTTCAGAATACCTTGAAAACAGAATGAAGGCCATCTCGCCCAATATGAGCGAGCTTGTCGGCGCACTCGTCGGAGCAAGGTTGATTGCTCACGCCGGATCCCTCATGAGCCTGGCCAAGAACCCTGGTAGTACCATTCAGATTCTTGGTGCCGAGAAGGCCCTCTTCCGTGCCCTCAAGACCAAGCACGCCACCCCTAAGTATGGTCTTATCTACCATGCCTCGCTGGTGGGCCAAGCATCTGGCGCAAACAAGGGCAAGATGGCCCGGCAGCTCGCCTCTAAGCTGGCTCTCGGCGTCCGCACCGACGCACTTGCCGAATTCCCAGAGGACGCGGATGACGAGACTCGCGCTGAGCTTGGTATTCGGTCCAGGGCGAAGCTTGAGAACAACCTCCGCCACCTGGAAGGAAAGCCGCTCTCCAAGACCATATCCGTTGGACCCAACGGTATGGCCCTGGGCGCCCCCTCAAAGTGGGACATCAAGGAGGCCCGCAAGTACAACATCGATGCCGATGGTCTGCTTGGAGACGAGACTGCATCCAAGAAGCCGCTCATCCAGGAAGTGGAGGAGGACTCTGACAAGGATGTTGAGATGGAGGATACCCCTGCTAAGAAGGAGAAGAAGGACAAGTCCAAGAAGAAGGAGAAGAAGGAGAAGGACACCCCTGCACCCTCTTCGTCCAAGAAGGCTGCGAAGGCCGAGTCCAGCCAAACACCAGTGCCCACGAAGCTGAGGACAAAGGATTTTGAGCGTCTTGCCAAGGAGGCTGGCTTGTCAGTTTCCAAGTTCACTCGCCGCTTCGAGAGAGGCCAGATCAAGCTCAATGCCGACGGCACTTTGGAACTCCTAAGCAAGAAGGATTTCAAGGGCCAGGAAGAGGAAGAGACGCCTGTCAAGGCCAAGGGTAAGCGCAAGCATGACGAGGAGGAGGCCGAGGAGACACCAGCGAAAGAGGAGAAGCACAAGAAGAAGAAGAAGAAGCACACCGAGGCATGAGCCATGTCTCGTGGTACTTTCCTTACAATTTGCTGCCCTCTCATTTTGTATGATACACCGGCATAGTCATCTTGGCGTTTGGATTGGGCGGAAGGGATGGCGTTAACTGTTTGTCTGCGGAGGTCGAAGTCCCCGAGCGGTACTGCGTTTTCATCGTGGTGGTGGTAAAAAACGGCACAAGGGATGGTCTGTCCGACGACAACACCCTCTTCATAGGCAGCGGAATCGTTGCGGAGTTCCATGTCTATCTATCTCGCAGTCCTCCGAGGGTTAAAACAGCATCCGTAGTTTATATTTTTGATTGACTATGTTCTGTATCCCCTGTGCCGCCATTTGTGATCTCATTTTCTTATCAGAGACCCCGTCATTGATAAGACATCGGCCCCACTAGAATTTCAGTCCAACGCGCTCGTTCACCCTTCAAAGCCCACACATCACTTCCACACAACCAGCAATGGCCGATCCCACCGAACCTCCTCCACGGAGACAGTCGCGCTCCCGGTCACGATCCCCGCCCCGGCGGCCCAGAGGCGGTGGCGGCCGAGGTGGTAGCGGCGGCGGCTTTCGTTGGAAAGACAAGCGTTCCAACGACGATGGCAGGAACGGCGACCGCAACCAAGATCGCGCCGGCCTTCAGCGCGGCTATCGCGAACGGTCACCACGCCGAAATCGTGATCGCGACGATGATCGCAACCGTGACGCCGACAAGCCAAGAGATGGAGGCGACCAGTACCGAGATCGCGACTCCGGTCGCGACCGTGATCGTCCACGCTCTCCGCGTCGCAACCGCGATCGAGAAGATGGAGACAGAAACAGGACACAAACCCGAGATCGGAACGACGAAGAAGCCGGAAAGCCAGCGAAGAGCAGCAGACCGCCGCCGAGAAAGGAAAGAACAGAGGGCGATCGGCCACCCGTTCGGCCTGCGCCTGCGCGCGCCGTCGGTGGTGGCGGAGGCGGGGAGGAGATGATTATTGTCACGGTCAATGATCGGCTTGGTACTAAGGCGCAGATTCCGGCGCTGCCGAGCGATACTATCAAGCAGTTTAAGGTCATGGTCGCGATGAAGATTGGACGCGAGCCGCATGAGATTTTGCTGAAGCGGCAGGGGGAACGGCCGTTCAAGGATATTCTGACGTTGTCAGAGTATGGCATCTCGAATGGTGTGCAGATTGACTTGGAGGTTGATACTGGTGATTAAGGGGGGGTTGCTCTGCTGGGTGGGCGTCACTCGAGCTGTTCTGTTGAAGAATAACAAGATGGGAAGAGACCAATCAATACGTTGGTGTCATGAACAAACACTCAGTTGAATCTAATACCAGTCATGAATCATAACGTCATAAAACCACCATTGCGTCCTTCCAGCCTCAGCACTCTAGTATGGCCACAGCCAAGTTCTATAGTACCCTGGTCGTAGCCGTCGATGCGCCGCTGTCGCTCGGCATGCTGTTCGCTCTCTTGTTTCCAACGGGCTTGCTAGTCCCACCTACGGGATAGCTACCTGGAATGCCAGCGGGAACAGCGTTCTCGGGAATGAATCCAGTATAGCTCTCCCCGTTCTCAGCAACCAGGGAGTCTGTTGTCGAGCCGACCCTAGATACCCGGGGCGAGGCGTCGTCTACCCAGTGCCGCTGCTTGTCTTTCGGTCTCTTTGCGTAGGCGCTACTGTTCTGGGTAAAAACAGGGGAGGCCCTCTGCCGCTCCCGTTTCGAGGATGGCGGTGCTACTGGCTTGCTCTGAGTGCCCTCCCTCTTCCCATTGCTACTGTTGCTGATGTGGCTGTCGGTGACGGTAAAGTTTCGTGGCCCTCTGGCAGTATTGTCCTTTTCATTGTCGGAGTCACTCTCGGTTGCAGTCTCTGATTCTGTTTCCGAATTCGTATTTGGCTGATGCCCTCGCTGGGCTGGGGCGTTGAAGTATTGTTGTTTGAAAGGGGGCTGGCTATAACGTCCTCCCCGCTCGGCTGCTTGTCTCTCACGCTCGCCTTGGGCAACGTATTCTTCTTTGAAGTCTGGATGTGGAGGCTGGTCAGTCTGGAGGTGTGGAGCATGGCTTGCGACATTATCGTCACTCACGGCTTATACACAGCTGCTCTGCCATGGCATTATGGAGACAGTTCTCCCTAGAGCATGCGTCTAACTAGTGTCAGCTTTTGTTTCTTCCGGCTGGGTTTCAGCAAGTGTGGTAGGGGGCATACGGGTACTGCAAAAGAGAGAGAGCGGCCCGACGAGCTCAAAACAGTCGACAGATCGACAGGTATGCATGGGACAGAACTGAGCGACATTCCTCTGCTTTCCTACCCATGGCTTGGGGCTCTCGCAGGTTGCTTCCGCACATGCGTCTAGATATGGGTGTAAGCATATTTGACCAGGTAAGGTAGTGCCGAGGGGCGGGTGTGGCTCACGGTTGTCGCAGTATGGTTTTGTTGAGCAGTTCCGATCGCAGTCTCGCTCACGACAGGTATGCGGAGGGCAATAAGGTGAGCCGTCTTTCTTGATTTCTCGACACCGGGCCACCTGGCACGCCGCGTCTAGACACAGGCGCAAAATGTATCAGCCGAGGTAACGTAAGCAGGCACACAGGAGATAGCTCACGGTCGGTACAAAAGTCGAGATACTCGTTCGTCTTGGCTGAGAGGTGCCGGGCCATATTGCAGCTTTGGACTTCGCACTTGATGTGGATCACACAAAAGGGATAATCGCCTTCGACTATTGTGCGGCAGCCATCGGTGTTGCATTCATCTGGACACCAAGTAAGCCAGGAACCCTGCCAGAGAGATAGGATCGCTCACGCTGGGCACAGCAGTTCCGCTGCTCTTGACTCGGATTTGAGCAACCTTCGGCCTGGCAGCCATCTAGATGTCCGGCTCATCAGCATCTCCTTTACCGGCTGTCCGGTGAAGTTGCCTAGAACTCACGGGCTGAACAGTATGAGCTTTTCGACGAAGTTCGTCCGCGGTGACATGACCGAAGCATACATTTGTCTTCCCAGAGTCAGCCAACGATATTCTCCGACATCCAGAATCAAAACCCACGATCGAAGCACAGCTCGTAGCGCGCGTATCTCGGCACAGAGCCGGGAACGTGCTCGAACTTGGTGTCCAGATATTGACCGCGTGCTTGTGTGCAGTCTTGGACGGGGCAACGAGCGTGGATCGCGCATACGCTATCATGAGGAGGTTTCTTGCTGTTGCAGCCTTCTTCCCTCTATAGTAGATATTAGCTGGCATTCTGTGTTTGGGAGAGGCCGTCACATTGTGTCTTGATAACTTGGATTCTCAAAGAGATGAAACAAAAAGTACGAGAAGAAAACCAGGTTGACCACTAACGGCAAAATGAATGCAGGTGTCTAAGATTCAATACATGTAAGTTTCAGTCCCGAGACCTGGAAAGAGCGAAGGGGCGAGCTTCTCACGTTGCTTGCAGTAGGCTGACATTATCTGTGTCGGGCCCATTGAGTGTCTGTGGTACCCATTTGGTGATGCTCGGACGGCACCAGATCTCCTATCGGCAGGGTCGACAAAGGCTCCATCCACGGTCTTGAAAACCACATCGCCGCCGCATCCTTCGCTCCGGCATTCATTAATTCTTCGATTCATTGTAGCTGAGCTGACGATAATAGGTGATGCAGAGAATACTGATTCCGACAAGTGGTAAGAGAGGGAACCAGAAAATGAGAAATGGAACGCTGAAACGGTGGTGATGGGATATAGGGGCAAGTGAACCCCTCTACCTCCTCCTGGCCAAACCCGGCGCCATCGTCAGTCAATCAGGGTCGGTGCTCCAGGTCATCACTTAGAGACTGGGCGTCGAGCAGCTGCGGGCGTGCAGCCGACTCATGCAACCCTCTCGTTCAACGCGAACCTCGTGCAACACGCCGCCCACGCAAACAACGCGCGCGTGGACTGGCCGCTGGTTGGATCTGCGAATCCACACCCCCCCCAACTGCAATCGAACACTGTCCCGGAACACACCACCACTCGATTGTTGGCGAGCCAATCCGAGAGGGGCTTACACGGCGCATCTGACAGGCCCTCGGCAATCGAGTGACGGAGCCGTGCGTTCGCCCGGGTTGTGTGATGGTCTCGACAAAGTCGGTGAGCCCATTGCCTTCGGTTCCTCGGGCTTTGCCCCCGACAACGGGGCCCATTCCCCAGCACAGATCAAGCGTAGTGGAACTGTAAGCCAACCAACGAAGTCAGTGTCGGCGAAGCAAGGGAGCATCGTGTGCCCCTTACCCCAAAGCTCACGTGACTTCGCATCACCTTCGCGGCAATCCCAGCGCGAACATCGAAAAATCTCCGACGCGCCCTTGCAATGACATCACGGTAAGACCGGCGCAACTCTCTTTTAGCCTCCCATCTACGATATTTACACCCGCCCACCCTGAAGATCGATCTCTCTCAAACACGCCAACAATAAACCACAACAGAAAGAAAACAATCCCCACGAACACCAACAAGACATCGCAACAATCCACCAACATGACATCCCAGAACTCTCCCATAAAGCCAGCTACCCTAGCACCCACCTCCCATCCCGCAGTAATGACAAGCTTACCACCATCCACCTCGTCGCCCCGACCCGCGAAGATGAAAGACCCCATCAGCTTGATCCTCACTTCCGACATGTCTCCTTACCAAAAATCTGTTCTTCTCGTGTTATGCCAAGTCCCCAAAGGGTCATTTTCTACCTGTATGTCTGACTCCCCATGCTTACTTGCTTGGACGTGTCCAGATCAGATCAAGTCACACCTCAGTCTCGTTGCAGGGCTTGCTGACAATTTGCATTTTCAGATGGCATAATAGCAACTTACTTGGGGTCTTCCCCGCGAGCTGTCGGCAACGCACTTCGAAACAACCCCTTTGCGCCCATAGTCCCCTGCCACCGCGTTGTCGCCACGGGTGGACTCCTCGGCGGGTTCAAGGGGAAGATCGGACCACGTGACGGCGAGGGCCATCTCACTCTTCAAGAGAAGCGGGCCTTGCTACGAAAGGAAGGAGTTCGGTTCGACGGGAAGGGAACTGGACGGGTAGTGGGGACGCCGTTCACGGCGTTTAGGTGACGGTCAGGCTTCCAGGTTTTGTGGTTCGATTCTGTCATTTAGCGTTTCATGGGTGGGGATGGAACACATCTCCAATATCTCCAGTCGGCCCTCGTCACCATCAGCGTCATGTTTGCTCAGGACAGCAGCAATGGTAGATACTGTCATGTTTTGCTGACTTTATCTGCTTATGGTACATTTCGCGTTTGTCCCTCCGACCTGTTCCCGGCACAAACCACATCCTGCAGGGCAAGCCTGTCTCATCTCAGTGTTTATCTAGTCATCATGCAAGTTTAATGTCATGGGGGTCCGCTGTTCCCCTTCCGCAACACCGACTCCCTAATGTACAGTCAACCTTTTTATGTTTAGCGTATGCAGTGTATGAACGCCAAAGACTGCTGCGCAAATTGCGCCGCGAACGACAGATGCCAGAAATCGAGAGAGAGATGTTCCCCGTGCGACGCAGTGCACCTCCAGATGAGGAAATTACTAATGTTGCTCATCACCAGCACCGCCACGGCGAGGGCGCGACGGATTTCCGCCGCCACGCTCACCACCGCCGCTGCCGCGACCGCGGCCGCGGCCTCGTCCGTCACCACGGTATCCACGACCGCGATAGCCACCGCGGTCACCACGACCACCACGGAATCCTCCCTCGCGATTGCCGCGATTGCGCTGCACTTGATGGAAGCCATCGTTAGCATCGGTAGCAGTAGCGGCGGGAACCTCATGTGCCTCGGGATGGTCATCGGCCCACGACTGCGTGTTGGCGGGTGGAGCCGGTGTGGCAGTCGCTCCAGCCTCTGTCTCACTGGGCTCAGCCTTCACTTCCACCCACTCCTGTGACATAGTCATATCGTTGCCTGTGTCCCACTGGCTCTCGCCCGCAGCGTTGGCGGCGCTATCAGCTACATCCGCGTTGCTCCGGACGGCGCTGTCTGTAGTCGAGGGCTCCGCATGGCCGTTGGTAAGTGCGGTGGCAGAGCCATCCTCAATCTCGGTGAGGCCGGCATTGGCAACAGTGGGATCGGCCTCGGCCTCTTCCTCCTCCTTGGTCTCGACGGCCTCAGCATCGGTTGGTTGATCGATCGACTCTAGGCCGAACAATGGCGACGCATGGGCGATCGCCGCCTGCTTGACCTGAGCAACTATGAATCCATTAGCATGTTTTCGTACGACTTAGGCGTACAGGAGCTCCTCTTACAAGTTGTCTGCAGCACGTCACCACCGGTACTGGTCGTCTGCTCGTCAGAGCCCTGGACAAGCTTCAACATGGTCGCGACCGCGTTCTCGTCGCCAGAGTACACATGGAGCAGCACACCCTCTAGGGCCATATTCTCATCGGCTGTGCTGTCAATATCCTCTGCGCGGCGGGCAGCAGCCAAACGGAGGAACTGGGATAGGATGAGCAGGTTGTTGCGGAGGGTAGCGTCGGCCTCAGCCTCAGCCTTCTCCTTTGTCTCAGCAACCAATGCCGACTTCTCCTTTTCAGCCTTATCCGCAAAGCTCTTCTGCAACTCGGCAAGGCGGGCACGGTGCTCCGACTCGATCTTTTTGTGCTGGGAAAGCTGCTCCTCCAGCTGGGCCAGCTGGGCCTGGAGCGAGGGCTTCTTGAGGAGCGAAGCCTTCTGGTCGGCGTTGATCACCTTGCTGGATACCAGCTCTTCCAGAGATTTGCCCTTGTGCTCAGCTACGACGGCCTCGATCTTGACAAGGTTTGTCTAGATATCACAGTTAGTATGAGTCTGGAGATGAAAAGAGCCTGCGGGTAAGGCGCGGTACTCACGATCTTCTTGTTGACATTGCGGATGTTCCTACGCGACCGTGTCAGTAAGCGAACAAAATCGTCGTAATTTCGAGCGAGACTCACTTCTGAAACTCGCGGATATATTGATTGTCTGAAGCATCATCCTGGTTGTCGCCAGCAGCGACAGATGCAGCCTTCTCAGAGACCGGGGCAGCCGGGGCGGGGGATTCGGTGCGCTCGACCTTGGACTTCTTCTTCTTGGATGACTTCGACTCAGCCGGGGCCGGAGGGTTCTGTACGCTAGATGAAGCCATGTTGTGACTGAGTAAACAAGCTCGGCGAAGCTGTTTGTGAAGCTGTCTCGTGGTTGGCGTTGTTGTTTTGGTGCAGGTGTCACCAGCGGTAGTGGGGTCTCAGACTGGGGTGGAGTTGGGAATAGAGATCAACGGGCAGGGGGGGCGAACAATGGCGAAAGGGAACTAATTGCCAAATTTCCAGTGAAGAAATCTAGCAGACGTTGTTGCAAAATTCGTGTTTGGGTAGACTTGCGGTTTAGGTGGTTGCAGGACGGCAGGTAGGGAATTTTTTGGAGTTCCCGGCACCTGCTCTTGGAGACACACGGGCCAGGTCCGCCCCTCACGCCTACCTAGGTAGCAATTGGAGCTCTGCAGAAGCAAGCGGAATCGGCAAGAACAGTCAATGTTCGGTAACGCATTTTTCACCATTGCGATAACAGTTGGTCTTCTTGTCTATTTATTGTCATTAATTATAGGGCAGATGTTATGGTATCGGCTTGATCTTCTCATTCGACAGCATGTCCTGTTGGGGTATTACGGTTTGTGAGCCGTTCGCTGGGGATACATCAGTTCTGTACTGACTCTTCCCCGAAGTGCGCACCTCAGCAGCCTTACAGCCAAGCACACTTTTGGACTGTTGCATGCAGTATCTCCTCCTCCTCCTCATCCCCACACCGGTTCATGGTCGCGTGCTTCCCCCACCTTGCTAGTTCCGTTGAACCGGTCTCAGGCCCATGTGAACTAGGAAAGGCTTTTGGGTAGTTGTGCTATAAGACGTTTCTGGTTTCCTCGGCTCTCAATTCATCCCTTGAACTTTGCAAGAGTGTCCTAGAAGTCGAAATCTCATCAGTATTACGTGTGTGTGCAAAAGGTGGCGAGCTACTGACCCCAGTGACTTTCCGAACACTGCGCGCTGTGACACCCCTTTCGCTCCCTTGCTTCGCATCGATAGTGGCCTCCTTTATCAAGCTGTGTATTGGGTTAGAAAACGGACAGATACACCGTATCGCGGAATATCTTACGTCTGCATAAAGAGCATATAATCAAGAAAGATCTAGACATGTTAGATAAGTAAACAGGTAGATCGACGCGTCAACTAGAGCTAGGGGGGCAGTATTTACCATCACATCGACATTCTTGCTTATGTTGCAGCCCGAATGGGCTTTAACAATCTTTTTGACCGTTGCCCGGGGATATAGTTTTTGCCCAGGGGCCATCTTGGTAAACCAGTGTCGCGGGTGGTTCAGCAGTGAGAAGCGGGAAAATGAGCTTTCTGAAAATGGTGCTTGTCAAGGGGAGCTGTGTGACCTCCTGTTGACTTCAGCATGGGTATGAGGCCAGTAGCCAATCGGGAGCCGGGCCAGCTTCGTGCCAGTTTACCCCACCAAAGATCGCCAACTCAGCCAGGGCGAAATGTGGGGTCCGCGGCTCTACTGACAACCTCGAGCCAACAATATCGAAGACAACCTAACCCAAACTTCGTCAACTACAGCTCTTCCTACCAATATAGCCCACGATGATGAGCCGACGCATGGTAATATGGCGTTGTATTTCTTGAGCCCCAGGAATCTTGGCTGACGTTCGAGGGGCAGCTGTCGAAGGCGGACGAGGAAGCGGCGGGCGAGGAAATCGAAGTGCGCCGGGAGGACCAAGACAAGATCAACAAGTTCAGCCGCCTGCACCAGCACGAGCTTTCGATCGAGGAAGAGCTTAAAATCAAGAGTGTCAGTACCGCCGTTGCCTGACCTGCCAGCTCCGTTGCTAAGACTTTGTAAAGAAGGAGAAGGAGGAGATAGACGACATCACCAACGAGCTTGAGCTTGCAGACGACGACGACATCATCCCGTGAGTTCCCCCTTCGCCGAAGAGAGCCAGGTCCCGATGCTGAAATGCGGAGAAGTTACAAAGTCGGCGACGCCTTCTTTCATGTGCCATTGTCCCAGGCGCAGGAGATGCTCGGCATCTCAGGGGCAAAGATCGAGGAGGAGGTTGCAGGACTTGAGGAGAAGCTGGCCAATATTCGTCAGGATATGCTACAGCTAAAGGTTGAGCTGTATGCGAGATTTGGGAAAGCCATCAATCTTGAAACATGATGGTCGACTTTCCATGCTTCCACCAGCGTCTCAGGCATGTGAGCGTCAGCCCAGGTCTGCAGGTGCATATTCTCTCCGGCTCGATTAGGTCATTGTGACAAGTCAACTTGGGCTCGATCTGTCTCCGATCTGCTGCCCTGGACCGGACATTGCGTCTCCCGACCTCCGTCTCGCCCTCGTTTTCATGTGAGAGACGACGCATGGCATCGGCAGGCCCCTGTGGAGAGCACACTGATGCGGCATGTACAGCATTCCGAGAGTCGCCGTGGACGGGCGGTCGGCAACGGAGATTATGGAAGTCGCGGTTCCTTGCATAGGACCAATCACTGCCGAATCCAAACGATTGTGTTTTCTTCCAGCGGGCTTCTCATCATCCCGCTATCCTGAGATTCATCACCAAACGGGGCTGGGCAGTGATCGTAAGCTAGTCAGCTCAGGCCGTCACGATGAAAACAGGAGTACTTCGACCCAAGCCACCCGTCAGGGAATTCGCTTCGAGTCCCCCAGCAATTGCGAGAGGCTATTCAAGTGTCCACTTTATCCTTACACTAACTCGGCCCAGTCTACTGGGTCCGTCGACCGTTTGGTGGCTTGCGACTTTATTAGCGCCCCCCAGACTTAGCATTGACATCACCCGGCCTTGCCGGCCAGGTGCATCGGAGAAAACAGGCTTCAGCGGACCGAGTATTGCACAAGACTGCAATGGCCCTAGGCCGGGCAGTTTGAGATCTAGTTTTGCGGTTTGAGAGCCATGATTGTGCGCCAATGCTTGATGGCAGTTCCAGAAACGACGACCTCATTGATGCCATTTCCCTTGACAAATCACCGTTTCGGGAGATAGTATCATCTGACCGTCCTATCGGGAGGCTGAATTGGTTGCAGACGTGGTCACTTCTTGCGTACACCAGAAATTGAACTGCTTTGGTAGTCGTTTCTTTGACCCCCTGAACAATGACCTCCAATCTAAGGAAGCACGATAAACGCCACGAAAAGTATATTTCCATCGTCTAATATCCAGGCGGTCGACGGCTGCAACGCCCACCTGCCCCACCCTCCTCATCACTGCGACTGTTGCTCAGATCAGTCACAACGGTAATTTGCAAGCCAGGCCGGCCTCCTCCAACGCGTCAACAGCTTGCTCAGGGACAAGGTTTCAAAGGGTCTCTACTGGGCCGCTATGTCACAACCTACTGTTCCTAGCTACGGTTTAATTCGACGGTGTGAACGCGCCCTGCTACGCACGAGATGGGATGTTTACGTCGAGGATGGCACTTTTCTAGTGGCTGGTGCCTTCCAGTGCTGTATTTCTTTCCCCGGTCCCCCTCCCGATGGCTCGGAAATATGTCTTGATGGTTGTAGTGTCATCCTGAAGTAACCTCACGCCCAACGACAGCCACTCAACCGCCTTGGTCCTGAGATACTGCCTGTGGTAGCTTCACATACACATCAACCCCTCGGGCCCCCTATTGACCATGTCAGAGGCCGATAGCCGATGTGATGGCGAACAACCCAGAGCGTTCCCTCTTGTTCCCGAAGACACAGTCCAAGGTGAACTTCGTCAAGAACCAGACACTGCATCTACAGTCGGCACTGTCCAGCATGAGAAACATGTACCAGATCAGGAGCATGGGGAGCCTGTTGAGACTGGCAACAACGTGGAGGCAGATGACTTTCTCCACCCCAGGGAAGTCATCTTGGCCAGAGAGGCTATTCGAATTCGCCATGGTCGTAAGAGCCCCTGACTATCTGAAAAAACTATCCCCTGAGCTAATACTACACAGGATGTGCGAGCTGTTTGAACAAACTCGTGGTCGAAATTGACGAAAAGGACACTGCCTCCCGATATCGAGAAGAAGCTGCCAACAACCATGTCCCCCAGTCGACACGCCCGTGTGGCGAGTCGAGCTCTGACGAGGATGACGAGGACACAATCGTCGTTTGGGAGGAGGGAGACCCGGAAAACCCCTACAACTGGTCGGGGCGAAAGAAGAACAGTGTCCTCGTCATGGTTATGATGTTGATCATTAACTCCACCATGGGAAGTGCCTTGCCGAGCAACGCACTCCCCTCTATAACCTCAGAGTGGGGTGTTGTCTCACAGCAGCAAATGGTTTTGCCTATTTCTGTTTATCTCATAGGTGAGTAGTTCGATTCACTATCTTCGGTTCGACATGATAGTTGCTAACTTGACCCTTAGGATACGTAATGGGTGAGAAAACCCGGAAATAACCAACCTATCGGCTGAGCTAACGAATCTAGGGCCGTTGCTATGGGCGCCCCTCAGTGAGCAGTTTGGGCGGAGAAGGCTCACTATCAGCACATTCTCCATGTTCACTCTTTTCACATTAGCTTGTGCGCTGGCGCCAACTTGGTCCACGTTCCTAGTTTTCAGGCTCTTCGCAGGAGTCTTCGCAAGCGCACCGATCGCAATTGCGCCGGGCATCATTGCCGACACACACGGCGATCCTCGCACTCGAGGCCGGAGCATGGGTCTTTTCTTCGCTGTATGTTGTCGTACCCTGACCGTCGCTGGTTACGAAAGCAGTTACTGACATGTACCAGACAACGCTTATGGGCCCTCTGTTTGCCCCTGTGGTATCGGGCTACTGTGCAACAACAATCGGCTGGCGCTGGGCCTTCTGGATTGCTCTGGTATACGCTGGCGCTACCATGATTCCTTTGGCCTTCCTACCCGAAACATTCGGCCCCGTTCTCCTCCTGCGGCGAGCCCGGACCATTCGAAAAGAGGATCCGGCTGCCCGTGTAGTTGCACAGCACGAGCTTGAGAAAAAGTCATTCAAAGAGTTGACTACGGTCGTGCTGACCCGGCCAATTCGCATGATCATCTTCGAGCCCATCGTCAACACGAGCTGCGCTTACTTGGCGCTCTGCTATGCCATCTTTTACATGTCGTTCGAGGCCTTCCCGATAATCTTTCAGGACTTATATGGCCTCTCGCCCGGCGAGTGCGGCCTGACGTATCTCTCTATCGGTGTCGGCTGCTTGATCGCGCTGCCCATCTTTTTCGCCCATGACAACATTCTCCGCCGTGGTCAGGGCCGCAACGCGCCATGGACGCGCCAGGAAGAGTCCCGACGTCTGCCGCTCGCCTGTATTGGCGGGCCTTTGTTTGCTATCTCGCTATTTTGGCTAGGCTGGACCTCACGCGACTCTATTCCCTTTTACGTGCCCATGCTTGCCGGTATTCCCTTCGGCTTAGGCTTCATGTGCATCTTCCAGGCCCTTCTGTAAGCTCCCCCATCTCTCCCACCCCTTTTACCATTGGTTCTAACACCATCCACCAGCAACTACTTAACCGATGCCTATGAAATCTTCGCCGCCTCAGCCAACGCCGCAGCTTCCTGCTCACGCTCCCTCCTCGCTACAGTCCTCCCGCTCGCCACCGCGCCCATGTTCGCCCAACTCGGAATAGCCGGTGCCTGCTCATTGCTCGGCGGCCTTGCCACGCTCATGTGTGTGATTCCATTCATTTTCCTCTGGCAAGGCGAGCACATCCGCGCCGGTTCGAAATTTTGCATCGCCATCCGCCAACGCAGAGAGGAAATGACGGCCAAGATCGATGCTCAGCGCAAGCGTCGTACGCTCCGCCTAGCGAGCAACGAGACATCCGGTACTGGGGCAAAAAACAGTCCCGTGCCTGGTGTCAACAGCAGGTGGTCTGGTGCTTCAACACCCATCAACTCCACCACGAACCCTACTGGAGCTACGGTTGAATCTTTCGCTGCGCGGACCAAGGAGGATGTGTGAGAAGGGCCTTATTCCTATGCTGTAGATGTTTGCTTCAGTGATGTTGGGTAGAAAAGAAGGTTATTCCGTGATAGAACCAGACCATGTGTTAGACTAGTAAGACTGTTGAGGAGAAACACAAGGCAGCTGATCACGGACTTATCGTGCAAGCCGGCGTTGAAGAGTGTACATAGACTTGTAAAGATAGATATGCAAGAAAACAACCGAATCGTTATCCTTATCATACAAATCCTTCCACCCTGTGCCTACCTCTCTCTCTACCTTGTTATCATTTGGACGCTTTCAAATGTTCCATAGCCGGTTAGTCGGTGGCTGATTTCACAGGCAAGTGATCAGAAAAGATGCCAACCCATTATTTCAAATTCTACTCGTAAAAGTCGCCTCACGACAACGCATCTCTAAATAACCTCTCGAAAAACAAATATACATGAGCCAAACCAACCGCAGTGTCCTATCATGATACTCAAATAACGACCTATGCCATCGCCAAAATATATCCCGGCCTGGCCGATACTAACCGGAGCGGACACCACTCAAAACGATGCCACTGAGTCACTGACTGCAACACCCGACCTCGCCAGCACGCCGCCTCCAACGTCTCGAAGCGAAACTCGCTTCGCTGCAGTGCGCTGGCAGCTTTCATCCATGCCATCTAACTGCTCCATCGTGTGTGCCGTTAGGAACGGGTGCGTTCTTGATCTTCCACTCAACGTCTCGAATTTTGGGGCACAGGTTGTGCTACCACAGAATCCAGAATCCACATCAGACGTCGTTCTCGAATACAGCACCTTCCCTAGAGCCGTATCGCTTTTCACCGAATCCCTGTCAGAACCGGCTTCCGCCACCACTTCGCCATAGAATGGCATGGTAGTCCGAGAATGTGGTCTTGAGCGTGGGTAAGAATGAAACGATGAATTGTCATGACTGGTCGACATGGAGCTAAGCGGCGTTACAAACCTATCAGTGGTAGTTGTTGAACCTCTTGAATGGCTGGGTGGCGGCCTCACTGGCGTCAAGAGCTCGTTGGGACCGTCGGTGTGAAGCAAAGCAGCCATCTTGGCGCTTAGGGCGACTTTTCCTTTGTCTTGCAACGCAGCTGGGATCCACGTTCTAGGAGAGCATTTCAGGCTCTCAATCTCCTGTTCCAATGCTTTCAGTTCTTGATAGCCACCTGGTGTTGGCTGGAGCTCCAATTCCGGGTATTCTAGACTTCGCTTGTAGCGGTCGCTGCTCTTTCGAGCATTTTTGGAAGACTTTGGACTGCTGGGGCCCGGCGACGCTCTCGAGGGTAGTAGCTTGCTGAATCCAGACCTGACAGCTTTGCCAAACTTTCCCGGTACAGCACGTGAACTGTGTTTTGGAGTCTGTTCCGGAGACTCGGCACTCGTGTCCATAGATACTTTCCCAGCAGTGTGCTTTGATAGGGGCGTCACAGCAAAACCTGTTGCAGAGACGGTGTTGGTTTGACCTGCAGCCCCATTGCGCTCAGCCCGATTATGGGAAGGAAAACGAGCCCATGAATCCAAAACTTTTGGCATGTTTCCTCCTTGGACTTGGCTATTCACTGGCAATGAGCAGGGAACCGCATCGTTGTTTTTGGGCGATAGGACAGAGTCAGCTCCTCGGATCGAGGTCGGCGCTGGGGTGGTTGGTGACTGGTCACATCCATGACCGGCGTTATCGACGCCGCTACATCCAGCGAGTGAGCTGCTGTGATGCTTTAGAGAAAGCACCATGGTCTTCGATTTATTGTAAATATCTTCATCGGGGAAACTCGACCTTCTGTTGTGGTTCTCGTGGTGACATACCGACGACGTGCGTTGTCGGGCTTCCGTGCAGATTGCTTTTTGCCAAATTTCTTTGGCGCTGCCTTCTTTGCCGAGGCCTGGTGAATGCGACACATACGAAAGATCGCTTTTCTCGGTCACCCTCGAAACTGGACGGTCAAGGTTTTCGATGAATAGGCGGTTCCCCGATAAGGTCGGCAGGCTATGTTGTCCATCTGAACCAGAGGTTTCGAGGCCCCTGGAGGCCAGCTTAACTCGCCTGGGAAGTGTGAGATGAAGGCGGGCTAGTAGAGATGGTTTTTGGGACTCTGTATGTGTCTCAGAATCATCATTTGTTTTCTGAAACCTGCTGATAATCGCGGAGGGAGCCCCGTATCCCAACCGAAAGCGGCCCATGCTCTTCTCCAGGATATCGATCTTTGTTTCCCTTGGGGCGCCACTGGACGGTGTTGGGGATGGCAGGAAAGGCGACGTTAATCGCGTCTGCGCGCCGGTGTCTGGACCGGCAACACTGGCGGATGAGTTCCCTCCAGTTGTCACGGGAGAACTTCCCGAGGATTGGTTCTGTAGATGAGGATTCCCCAAGTTTTCGAACCCTGCTGACACATGAGTTTCGAGTTTTCAGAACAGCTAAAAAAGATGACTTACATTTGAAGTCTGGCATCGTGAAGGCCAAGGGATATTTCCCGCCGATTGTCCAGCCAGGAATATGGTATGAGGATACAGCGGGGGTTGGTTCCACGCTGCTCGCCACCGAAGGATAGACTGAAGAAGAATTGGTAGCAATCCAAGTCGGTGCAGTGTTTGGCATGTTCGCTTCGGGTGTCTCGTGGCGCTCGCGAAGTTTATTTGTTGCGCTTGACTTTTTTCCTCCCGTGTCACTGGAGCTGTATTCTCGACTTGGACCTCCCAGACCGCCGCTTACTATCGAAGTAGACTGGCTAGTCGAGCGTTCGGGAGTGTTGAATGCACGCGTTGCAAGTTGGCGGTGTATGTCCATGTCGTAAAGATGGACTATTTCGGGCCGTGGAAGATCGGTCTCAGACACCGCGTAATGTTGCACCGAGCTGCACCGCCTCAAATAGACTACTTCTGCTTCTTTTATACTGCCCTGCTCATCCTCGGAGGTTCGTAGGCCTGAACATGAAGGGGAAGTCGATCGCAAGCCCTGACTTCGCAGCCAGGTGCTCAGAGGGGACTGGTCCTGGATGGATCGGGATCGCCTCTCGTTGACCGGGGCTGGAGTGGCCTGGCGGCCCGGTGTGGAGTATGACCGAGAAAGCGAGTGTGATCGGGGAGGGAAAGGCATTCGGCAGCTAGGTGTTGTGGGGTTGGCTGACATTGGTGACAATGGAGCTCTCTGAATGGAGCTATCATCCCTAAACGAATACCCTCTGTCGGGGTAGCCCAATAATTCATCGAGCTGGCCCGCGCTGTAAGAGAGTCGCAAAGACCTAATGGAGGATGACGTCTCGTCCGTGCTTGGGGTGCGCGCCGGAAGGAAATCTGGCGATAGGGGCATCTGGGGTAGCGAGCTCCGCTCCCGAACCAGGGTTTGGCCCACAGGTCTGGGAAGTATCTCTGGACAGCTCGCTCGACGCTCCTCTGGGAGGCTAGCCTCATTACTGTCAGACGAGATGTCTCGTAGTAGAGAAGTGCTGGCATCCGTCCCAACGTGGCTGGCGCAATGGGTATCAAGCCCGCTGTCCTCTGTGACAGAGAACTCGAGGTTGTCACGCGGGCCCCCTCCAGGGAGAACCTCGAGGGATGGGCCATGACGATGGTGGCTTGAGGATATGTCGCTCTGGGTCACCTCCTGGTCCTCCTCCGTCCGAAGCTCTTCTTGGATTCGCTTGTGCATCAGCCTCTTCAGCTCGGCCCGTCGTTCGATCTCCTCATGGCTACTGCCGACGGCAGACCGAGCTTTTCGTCGGGAGAGAGAGTCTTGGGAAAGATGGCGGCGGATGTGAGTCCGGACGAGCTGCAAGGTACTTGTGCTCTTGTTTTGTGGCCGCGACTCGAGCTCATCGTCACTATCCGAATCTTCAACTACCAGTTGTCCCAGCTCGACTGGATCGATGGGGACAATCGTGGCCGGCACCGATGGCAACGTTGAGGAAGGTGAGTTGGGGGAGTTGGGAGAAATTCCGACAAAGACTGGGACGACCGGGTTCAGCGTGAGAGGCCCCGGGAGCCGTGCTGGCGGAGGAGGTGTGGGCAGCTTCGGATTCTCCTTAGCCGTGGCATGTCTTGCCTTGGACGAGCGGGGGGTGGTGCAGCAGCAAAAGACGGCCATGGCGGAGCAGCCTCAAGCAAACATCACATATGACAGATGGATGTAAGAGTGGATCAAACTAGTTTTCCAAGAAAGAGCACCAGGTTGCGTGACCGTGGCGAGGATCTGTGCCATGAAATGCCGCTGAAGATGTGTCGAGGAATACGGTGGGTAGCTGCAGGCAGTTTGGAGAGGGAGACAAACACCATGCCCAGGCTCCCATCTTCTTACCCGCGTAACCTGTACAGACCAGAGAAACGACAAGCCGAGCCGCTCGCAAGAAGGATGCAAGAGTGGCCGGCGTTTGGATAACCGGAGCAGTTGTGCGTGGAGGTCGGAAGGCACCACTGTTGGTAGGTACCAGGTCCAGACATGACAATGGGGGAAAGCACGCCCCGCGGCCGTCGCGGTACTAGCAAAGATCCAAACGCAGCACTTGGATAAAATAGGTCGCGAAAAACAACCAGATTTCGCATCTGAGAATAGCTGCATAACCGGAAATCTGACCAAGCTCAATTTTTAAGGGGTAGATGCTTTATAGATCGGTGGGACTTTGTCCCCGTCATACACCCGCCCACTCCCATCGTACGGCGTCTTTTTATCCTTGTCCGCACGCCAGGCATTTTTGATAGCTTCCAGGACTCCTTGCCCGCTGGCGCCCACAAGGTTCAGATTTGGCGGCGGGATCGGCAGTGTCTTGGACGTCTCGTTGTTCAAGAAACCGGCGTACGATATCGAGTTGTCAACGGCCGCCGCGTTCTCTGGATCCTTGTTGCCTTTGTAACCGTCGCCCGCATCAGCGGCAAACTGGAACACGTTCGCCCCGACGTCGTACCGGCCGAGATTAGGTAGCCCCCAATTATACTCGATCGTAGATAACATGCTGTAGTGCGTGTAGAACGTGTTGTCTTCGGTACCTTTCAAGCCCGGGGGAATAGCGCTCCCCAACAGCAAAGTTACGATATGGTTGGGCTCCTCATACTTCTCAGACTCATCATACGTGAGCATGACCAGCGTGCGCTCGTCGAAGGCCTTGTCGGCCAACAGAGGCTGTAGAAACTTGTGCGACCATTCGGCTGCCGTTTCGAGGCTTGTGTTATGGCCATCGTTCATCATGTTTGGCGTCATAAACGCAAACTGCGGTACGGCCTTCGCCGCAAATGCGCGCTGGAAATCGTCAAACGATAGCACCCTCAAGAGGCGATCGCCGTCGTTGGTGACGCTGTCATAAGAGACGAACGGGCTGCACATCCGGTTAGCAAGTTCATCCAGGCCCCAGCAAGAAACAACATGGGTTCCCTTCTTACTTGTGTTTCCGAACATAGTCCCATGCCCCATTCTTCGTGGAGCCGTCGCTATAGTTCCCCATGAAGCCCGGGCCCGGCATGTCCTCCATATAAGCTCCCCAGGACACATCCTTCGACTCCAACAGGTCGGCAACGGTAAACACCTTTTCGGGGATGCGAACGAAGTCGTCGTGATTGCAGCCGAAGTAATCGCCTCCTATCGCAGCAAGATAATTTGGCTGCGAAGGATGAGTGTGCGCATAGTACCGATTGAGCAGGATACCCTGCCTCTTGAGATCCACAATATTCGCGTCGAGGTTAACTTTCGCAAAGTCCTGGATATCCCGGGCAGGTTAGCATTGGAACCTGGAAGTTCGAATGGAAAATCTGGGGACGACCGCACACACCTGGTTCTCCAGCCATATTGTGATCAACCTGTCAAAAGCCTTCCCAGACTTGATATGCACAGCTCCTGCAACCTCAAACCAGGTCACCCCCAATGCCAATAAGGATATAAATAGATTCATTTTCGTCTCATGATGCGACAGAATAGAATACTCGGGCGCTGCCACTAGGCTTGTAAATGTCGTTGACGGATGGAATGTCGACAACACGTTGCAGGTCTCAGGCCATTCACGCCGCGCCGTTGCGCCACAAAGTCCCCTGGGCGCCTGGGCGGGCCGGGGTCGAGCGATGCGGGGCAGCCAATGCGGCTCCGCGATGGCTAGAACGTCGTCTCCCCGCTATCAACCATGCCATCCCATTTCCGTCCTGCATATGCATCAGCGGGAGCGTGGGCTGTACGCGAACGATGAGGCTCCGGACGCCCACAGCGACACCTAAAATTGCCTCTGTCTTCCCTCAGATGGACAACTAACAATGTTGATAACCGAAATTCTAGAGGAGGCAAGCACCAGGGCAGCAAAAATTACCCCTATCTCAATTCAGGGGGAAGTCCCCCCTTAACGACCGCAAATCCATTGCAACCAACCAACCCGCGAGACCAAAACACCATCTTTTAGCAAAAATAAGCTGATCACAATTGTGATATTAAGATGGAGGAGCTGGGAATCGAACCCAGGGCCTTTCGCATACAAGATAGGATGCGAAGCGAACGCTCTACCCCTGAGCTACACCCCCTATTCTTGTTGAAGGTGGATTTGCATCACGGGCCTATGGATCTTCACTGGCACTTGGGTGGGTGGGGCTGTGAGCTGAACTCGTGTCAGCGGCGTTGGAAAACTCACCATGTCTTCTTGCTATACCAAGGACTACACCCTGACCATCTGCTATATACGACTATAGGTACTGGGGAACTCGGGATCCCGTCCGCTCTCCCATCGATAAACCAGTGACCGCCAAACTAGTAGTTGGTTCGGTGACGGCCAGCGAATCCTTGGTGTTGTATGTCTTTTTCTGCCCTGTCTCTTTTTGCTCTCGCAGAGATGCCCGGACCTCTCTGTGCGAAATATCTGTAGTGTGGTGTGCAAGACATAGATAGTATCCCGGAAATAACCGCCAAGGCCTGGAGGGGTGTGGTACCAAAGTAAAGTGAACTTGGGTATGTTTTCCAAGACCAAAACGGAGAGACGGAACACAGCCAGTGCCCCACATGGCCAACCCAACCCAGGACTAGAATAATCGTACACGGGTATCTCTGTCAAGAAAGTCCTCCAGGCCCAAACGCAAAGAAATCCACCGATACCAAATGAAAGAGCGCCATCGCCGATACCATCCGTTCTTCCATCCCTATATCCCAGTCCCAAAGTTTTTCCATCGTCGCCTCACCTTCTAAAACGCCAAGCGAGAAGTCCCTAAGCGTTCTCTATCAAGCGCCATCCGTATAAACCCAAAATGAAGGAAATGCATATGCGTATGCAGATTGCCATGCAAATGCCAAAGAAAATCATGATGTAAACCAAACTCCTCAAAGGGTAGTTCCATCACTTCCCAGGGGGGCCATTCCTCAGCATGGTCTCCCAGTCCTGCTCCATCACGCTCGAGCCGCTGACGCGGTTCGAGTGGTCGCCGCCTCTCGATACCGATCTCATCGGAAAGCCCACCATATTACCATTATTTACGCCACCAGCGTAGTTCCCAACACCTCCATTATAGTTGCCAGGGACGTGATCCGGATTCACCTCCTCGATTACTTCGACGCTGACTGTCTTAATGATGCCCCTGGGCCATGCCTCAACATCTACCGAATCGATGCTCTCTTCTCGTCTGTGGTAGTGACCGCGCCTGTCGCTGAGATCGTACTCGTCTTCGTCTGCCTCGTCGATGAAGTTCCTGTCTCGTCGCAAGCTATTTTTGCTGGTTGACCTACTCCGATTCTGGTCAAAACTGTCGCGGCGCACGCCCTCGATGATGAGAGACGTTGGCTTCAGGTCGATGTCGGCATCGGAGCGGTCTGAGGCGCGCGACTCGGCACGCCGGGAGCTAGCACGAGAGGACGCGCGAGTGATGGGACGGGTGCTACCGGCACGGCTGGGTGCCTTACGGCTGCCGCTCGAGATATGGCTGCGCGCTTCGGCGGAGAAGAGCGGCCCGAAAGTGAGAATGTTCGCCGCAATGAGACCAAGATTCTGTTCGAGGCTGCAGAAAACTGATTAGCTGCGTCACATATACGGGATGACGAGGGATGCTCACTTGGCCATGAGGCTTGCGTAGAAAGTGTGAGACGTATAGAAAGGAATGCGGTTGGTTTGAGATGCATCGGCAGTCTTGACAATCGTGAATATGCCACACCTATCACACTGTTGTTAGCTCCCCGACTGGCACTAGGAGGGATAATGGACGGAACACTCACGCAAAGCTAAGTGTCGACGCGACATAAAACGGCCACGAAATATTACCATTAATCCTCATGTCTCGAATAATCAAGACAGGGAACGCGGCCAGAAAGGCCCACGAGAAAATAGAGAAAGCTAGGTCCAAAGTTAGCGTCGTGATGCAAAAACATGCCACATACTGGAGCACGAACCGCCTTGGAAGTATCCAAAGTTAAGCTGCACCCTGGGGTCCCAGCAGTCGCCGGCAACGTTCGGCCTCCATAGCTTTTCCAGTGGTCGGCACTGAAGGTTCATAGCTAAAGAAAAGCTGAAGTTGACGCCGGCCATCAAAAAGATCAAAAATCCCAGCAATATCTTCCATTGCCGGTCCCTTCCGAGAATGCTGATGAAAAAAAGACATATCGATATCTTAGAGAGAGTAGCACTCATGAGATACCACGGCTGTCCAAGTACGTCGAACTCCAAAGCCCGGATGGGATCCATCGTTGTACTCTCAACGATGCCGAATATCGTTCCGATCAAGGCCACCAGCTGCACGCCGAGTTAGTCTCTCCCTATTCCCACAAAGACCAGGCAATAGCACTGACCGAGGCCACACCACCCGTATAGTCATCGGCACCAATATGCTTGTTGATTCCGGCTCGGACACAAAAACGGACAAACGTCGTGGCGAGGGCAAAGCTTGAGGTGGCTAAGGATAAGGAGAGAAGGACCGGCCCTCCAGAGAGATCGGCTTCCGGTGTAGCCATGTTGACTGAGAGCGGATGCACACACTAGATTATTGGTGCCCGGCGAGTGTTCATGATACCGGGATGCCGAGAGAATAACAACAGGTCAAGGACAGGGCCGCAGGGGGGTAGGCCGGCGGGTCCAGGTCTTTAAGAGAGAGGTTGAAGGCGGACGACAGGGTGAGCGTGGGTTCGTCTGGGCCGCGAGGGACGGCTAAAGAGGGAAACGGCGGGCAGGGATGCTGATCGGGGGTGTCCGAAACCAGCAGAGGCGTTCATACCAGAGCGAGATGCGACTGGTTCTGGGGGCGGACCGGGTGGTACTTGTGGGTAATAAACTGATTCGCGCCTAGATCGATCAGGTCCGACCTCACTATGCGACCAAGCGATGATGGCCAGGGGTACTGCAGGTCGAGGAGCGCCCAGGACATGCGGGGCGTGGGGGGTAGAGCGCTTCACTGCTGTGGGATGGTGTGTGTAGCCTCAACTGGGACATATAAAACACTCTCTGTCAAGGAACTAGAGCCACCGAGAGACCGGGATTGGGGAACCGATGGCGATATACAGAAGCGGCCTGGACTGGCCGAAGAAGAAGAATAGAGCGTGGGACTGAGACACCGAGCCAGACTTTCTCTCTGCAGTGGTTTTGTTTTTTTTTTGTTTTCGTCTTGCCAGAAAACCAGACATTCGCTACGTCTTGTCCTGGACTAAAACATGGCGCAACGAGAATAGAAATAGAAATAGGCTAAAACACAGCAGAGAGCTGGTTGGGCTTGAGCAGCGAGGAAATCATGGCATTTCGTCGTTAGGCGAACCAAACCGACGACTAGACCCAAGACGATGTGGAAGTGGGAGATCCTGAAGCGGCACTCGACTGGGCGACTCCAAACAAGGGCAAAGTGCCGGAGTGCCCGTGTAAATGCGGGATGGCTTCATGCGTTCGCCATTCCGGGGATTAGGAGAGAAAAGTGGAAAGCAAACGACTTTGCTCGCTTGGGTTGGATCGCTGGAACACATTCCCATTGGAGCGACAAACAGGTGTCTGAAACGACGCCATCAACAAGCTGATCAGAAGACGATGAGCTGTCTCTCTGGCGCCCGAGATGAGACACACGCGAGAGATGATGAAGGCAGTGGTGAGAGCCAGTCGATTGGCAGAGACACGCGCTGCGCTGCGATGCAGATGAGATGAAGAAGGAACCGCACAGGCTGTAGAAGCCGCCTCATAGGCGCCGCCTGTGGCCGCCCAATCCAGGTCATTCCGATCCTCTGGCAGCCGATTCTTGTTGGGCAGCCGGCCGCATGATGTGGCCCCTGCGGTGTTGTCAACAAGAGAGACGTGTGATCGTCCGTTGTCGAAGCCTCGCAGAACAATCTCAGACAAGCGCACGGGCCTGAGTCTGGGGCTTGCTTGGCCCCCTGCCAAGCCGGAAGTTGGACCCCATCTTCCTGGAAGGAAGCTGTGGAACCTTCGAAATCTCCCTCCACTCTGTTTCAATGCTCTCCCAAAAAAAGAACCGCGGGACCACTAGTCCGGGACGATAATATTTGCTAATATTGCTATTTACTCAGGAGGTAGGCGGCCATCGACGGAGGAAGAGCCGCGTGATCGGCGCCCAGCCAATCCAGCGGCTGCTTTCCATCAGTGATTTACAGCGAAGTAGGGATATTCCTCTCGCCAGTCATTAACTCGTTATTATTTCATACAGGATTCACCAATGCGGACTCTAGATGTTCCCCGCCCCTAAAACCGAGACTCAACCTTCTTAAGCGTCTGCTGCAGCGCCCATTCGCTGGACTGGTTCTTGCTCTGGGCGGACTTGGCCTGCTCTTCGGAAAATCCCTTCGCCTCGACGGCCGGGTTATAGCCAAGCTTGTTGATTCGGCCCACGGTCGCCGAGTCGACCACAGATGCCTCCTTTCCATCGGCGCGCCGGTACACGGTGACAACAGCTGCGCCGCCCAAGCCCAGGTTGTGCTGCAGCGCGTACTTGGTGTGCGGTACCGCCCGGTTGTTTGCCCATCCTCGCAAATGCCACACCAGCTCGGCACATTGCGCAATGCCTGTCGCTCCGAGCGGATGTCCCTTGGAGATTAGGCCGCCGCTGGGGTTGACAACGACCTTGCCGCCATATGTGATGCCGCCGCTGCGCACCAGCTCGTGTGCCTTCCCAGGCTTCGACAGACCGAGCGCATCGATGAGGATCATCTCGTTGGCACTGAAGCAGTCGTGGAGCTCGCAGACGGCAAAGTCGTTCGGCTTGACCCCTGCCTCGTCCATGGCCGTCTTCGCCGCGTACTTTGTCATCTCCCGTCCCATCAGGTCGATCGAGCTCTTGGAGAACAAACTGGGTCCGTCGGTGGCGAGGCACTGCCCTGCGATCAAGATAGCCTGATCTTTCAGGTGCGGCCTGGCGTCCAGGAACTCCTGAGAAACCAGGACGGCTGCGGCGCCACCATCTGACGTCGGGCAGCACTGGAGCTTTGTCAAAGGCTCATGGATCTTGGTTGATGCCATGATCTGCTCGAGTGTGTAGACGTCCTGGAACTGCGAATACGGGTTGTTGACCGAGTGCGCGTGGTTGATCCTGGCGATTTCGCCAAAGTCCTCGGCCTTCGCGCCATGTCTGAGATATTTGGTCAGTCTCTCAGGTCAATCACACAGACAAATATGGCAGGGGGGGTTACTTCTCTATGTACTCGCGGCCGGCGTTACCAAACATCTGAGCAGCGCCAGGACTGTTTGTGACACCTCTCGTCTCCGCCATCATCTTGTAGGTGGTTCCGAGGGGACTCTCTCTGTCGTTGAAGTGGCTCTGAAGGCTGCCTGGCATCATCTTCTCGAAGCCAACCACTAGGATGCAGTCTGCACCGCCAGCAGAGATGAGATTCCGGGCCATGGCCAGGCCGGTGGAACCAGTAGAGCAGTTGTTGTTCACATTATATATGGGAATCTTCGTCATGCCAAACTGATAGAAGACGCGCTGGCCGCATGTTGAGTCGCCATAGCAGTAGCATGCGATACCCTGGTCGACGTCGTCATACGAGATCTGAGCATCCAGCATGGCCTTGACGCCGGCCTCGAACCCGAGCTCGGTGTAGTCGACCTTTCCTCTCGGCTTGATGAACTTGGTCATGCCCACGCCGAGGACGTAGCATGGCTGCCTCTGCTTCGGAGCCATCTTGGACTTTTTGGAAGGGATGAATGACGTGGGTGTTGGTACGTCAGCGATGAAAACGGCGGACTCGGTCAGACGGGTATCGAGAGCTCCAAAAACACCGAAAATTCCAAGGCTGGCTGGCATATATATCAAGAGACTACTAGATTAAAAAACTAAAATAAAAATAAAGCGATCGAGGACAATAGAGGTTTTAATAAGAATCAACAGGCACGATGTTGCGCTGCCGAGGCGAGGTTCATGTGCTTCTTTCATCCCTGTCTGGACGGCAACAACCAGGTTTCCCCACGCCTAGCGCATCGCCTGCTACCCCAGGTCTGGGGAAAAGATGCGGGGATGAGCAAAGATGCCGAGGCACCTCACGAACAACCACTGGTCCGCTTGCCACCAGATAAATCACCGTGTATAGATTCCCGAACGAAGGCTAGGATTTGTATTGTTTTTGAGGAGAGCTGGTTTGCTGCACTACCAGCTCGGCATAAATACATCTCTCAGGGTCGACCCCAGTCCATCCGTCTCCTCATGAGCCTGGGTGTTCGCCTTGCTTCCTCGAAGCAGGTTTACGCCCGTCGGGTTACCAGCTGTAGCCGCGAGATGATAGATGCCCAGCCTCAGCTTTCGCAATTGAGATGGGGCCGACGGGTCTTTCGAGGTTCTTAGCACCATGCCTTTCTCAAGTAATTTTAGTGGTTTCCGACCTGGATATGTTATGGCAGCTAGTTTGACTGGAGAGGCATCTATCTACGGTCAAACTGCTCAAGACATCAATCAACAATCCGATTTATTGTACAAACATGGTACGAGCTTTTAACGCAGAGTCCAACTTCGCATTCAAAGAACATAGCTTCGATCCTTCTAGACTGTCACCATTCTGCTCTGCATCCACTTCGCCAACCGGTCTTGCCCGAAACGAAAGGTTGAGGAGCTAAGAGAAATTTCTGAGTGTCTGATGCGCCCAGCTTTAGTACAAAATATAGAAGAAACAACACAGACGCTGGCGACAGGAAGAGATGCGGGACTCCCATAATCGGCCGAAACCTTAGTAGCCTCCACCTCTACGCCAAGATCGGACCTGCAGGACAGCCAGGAACCCCCACGAAGTATGCCGGGCCTACAATCTCACGGCGCAAAAGTGTCGAAGGTCCCTAGCTAGGCCAGCTTCTCTTATATCAATAAGAATGGCGCTTTATCTTCGAGACCCTAGTACACATCGGGTACTTCAAGCAGAGAGTTTGTTCAACAATGTATCAGATTCTTCTAGGTAACGCTCAAAGACCAACTCCCAACCCGCAGAATATCAGACGTGCGCAACCCTCACAAAGCAAAGCAACATGGCTCCTCCCCTTCCAGAAGACAAACAGCAGCGGGCGCTCGGCCGGCGACCACCGCACAACATCCATCGTGAAGCGCTCAAACGAACACCCAACCGCCAGTCGCGGACATCTATGCCTCCTTGACCTCAACGCTCTGGGAGACGCCATCCGCCTCGCCAGAGTTGACCTTCTTGCCCGTCTTGGCAATCGTCTTCAGGACCTTGTCGTACGGGAGGCCCTCGTTGGCGATGACGGTGGCCGTCTGGCTCTCAAGCGAGACCTCGTAGGACTTGACACCTGTTGCGACAAGACCTGTTAGCAAAGCCGTAACTCGCTATCGGGACGGTCGGACCGAACAGATTGGTGGTGGGATGGGGTGGGGATATAGAAACTTACCATCAAGCTTCTTCAGCACCCGGTCAACGGCACCCGAGCAGCCGCCGCAGCTCATGCTGACGTTGAACTTGTAGGTGTGCTCGGCAGGAGCGGACTGAGCGTCGACGTCGGCCATTTTTGCGATGTTGTGATTTTGTGCGGGTGAATCGTTCTCGCTACTCAGGAATCGGCGTTAAATTGGCGCTGGAACTTGCTCGTACGGGATACGGTTATTGTAGAGGAGATGTTTGAGATGTTTGCGACAAGGCGGTGGAAAGCAAATCGCTTTCGTGGCGGAATCGCGGGTGGTTCAAACTGACTCTGACGGGCAACTGCGGGGCAGGGTGGAGAGAGGGGCAATCGCAGGAGCGAAGTAACAGCCCGCGCCGCCGCCCCTTTTATCCTGAGCCAGAGTCCACAGCAAGGGGCTCGGGGAACGTGCCAGATTGCGCAAGAGGACGAATTCACTAGAAGCTGACTAATAATGTGCTCTCACGGAATATAGAGGCTCTAATACCCTTCAAGGTGCCCAAAGGTCCTTGGAAACCAACCCCCGGGAAGATAGGTAATCAAACTTTTCTCACCTGTGATTGCTTGCGAGACATCCAGATTGCGTGCGCATCGGATATCGAGGGCAACTTTATTGCCCCCCCTTTAGCTGCTGGCACTGTGTAGCCTCCCAGTCATGGCACCCAGACACACAGTGCGGTCTCAGATACAATCTCCGCTTCAGCATCTCCTCCCACTGAAACTTGCTCACTCGTATTTGTGACCGACGATAGCTCAAGCACCGTGGTGTAGAACCTTGGTCATGGTTTCTGTCCGGAAAGTCTCCGGTGAAGTCCACCTCTACCCCATGGACTCGTCTAACATCGATATGGTAAACAAACGGCACACCCAAAGCACAATGATATCGTGCGGATCGATGAAACGAAACAAAACCGAGGGCTCCATTGAGTCTATTTTTGTGGCGTATTCCTTAGGTCCTTGAAAACCCGCCCAGATATCATTAGGTCTGTGGCTCATCTTCGTCATCGTCAACGTCCTCCACCGTCACATGTCTCGGATCAGGGACTGCCTCCAGGTCCGGGAGCTCATCGTCGTCAATCTCGCCGTCAAAGTCATCCTCGCCTTCAAATTCATCGTCATTCCATTCATCTTCGTCTCCCCAGCCCCCGGGCATACCTGTATGCCCCCCAAACAACTCGCCGCCACCACCACCTAGGAGCGCGAGTACACGGCCTAAAAAGCCGCGGTTGTCGGTTGGTATCGCCCCATCTCTAGCATCTGCCACTTCTCTCGCAAGCAACTCCTCTTGGTGCCGCCGTTCTTCTTCGTCCCATTGCTCATCGCCCCCCGCTTCTGGCCCAAGATCCAACCCTCCCTCCTCGGCGGCACGAGCCGCAATGGCAGCCCTCACCCGCGGATTATTCAGGAACGGTATGCCTTCTGATCGAGCCGAAGCGGGCTCCCATTGGAGTTGCTGAGTCGGGCTCGAGAAAATGTTTTCGTTTTTGGGGGGCGGGAGCGGATCAAAGTCGAAGTTGGGCGACCCGTGCAGCATCTGGCGTGGCACTGCCGACATCAAGTCTGGTTTGTTCTCAAGATAGATAAAGCGAGCTGTGCCGAGCGAAACTCGCGGTCCGCGCGGGAGTGAGTCGGCCTTAGCTTTCTGCGCCGCATTCGCAGATTCGGCGAGCAGCGATATTGTCTGCGGGCCGCTCCATAGATCCTTGGTCATGTGAATGTAGAGGCCGGTATGGAGCTCTTCGTCTTCATCCCGAGGCTCGACCCCCCAGATGGACTTTGGGGAGTCCAAATTCAAGGCTCTGAACAGCGCATCATAGAGCCAAGGAAGACGCTCAATGCCCTCGATGAGCGTTGCCTTGGCAAGCGGCATGTCCCCAAGTTGAAGGTAAGCTAATGCTAATGTTTGTTTGATGTAAACACTGGTCTCGAGGCCGTTTTTCTCGTCCAGGAGCTCCGTCTTGCAAAGATCTACGAACCATTGTGCCTGATGAGCACGGATAGCTAGGACGTGAACCCAGTTGATCATGGCGTATGGGTCTTCGAGATTAATGCTTAGAAGCAACTTAGACCATTCCAGGGCAGTGCGGAATGTGCCCTTCAAGATCAAGTGTTGGATCAGGTGCCACCCGGCCAGATAGAATTGTCGATTTTCGGGCCTGGAAAAGTCCATGAATACTTGTCCATGCTCGAGGTTCTTTCGAAAGTCCTTGAGACTGACTCTGCCCAAGGTGAAGAGCGCCCTCTCAATGAGATCGGCAGACAAGGCGGAATTTTGGTCCTGGTGCTTGGCATATTTGCTGACTTGGATGAGTGTTGAAACGTGATAGGGGTTTTGGTACAAGTAGCGTACAAGCTGCATCGGGTCGTACATCTGCACGATTTGGAAGAACTTGGACTCCAGTTGGTCGTAGTTGCTGTCGTGGGAAAAAGCGTATTCTCCAACGACCCCATCGTTGGGAACCACAGCTGTCATTTTGAGGCCGAGTGCGGAATTTCTTGGCCACGTCTTCTTGCCTTCAATAAAGGGATTTGTGCGGAGGACGCTGTCGAACATGGCCGGTTTGGACGCCCTTCCGGGAAGCCTGGCGTTGGCGCTTAGGTATGTCTCGAGATTTACCTCTTGATTTTCACCCCGGGGTCGGTTTTCTTGCGCCGTCGCTTCAGAGTCAGCGGTCTCTATTGCCTTTCCGAACAGTTTCCGCATCTCGTTCATCGCTTTGAGATGCTGGAAGTTGATCTGCAAGAGTTCCCGCAGTTGATCGACCGAAGACGCGGCCGCAGAATGTGCAGCTGCCGAGCTCGACTGTCGTGGCTCTGCCAACTTGAGTTCCTGGAGAGCCCGGTCGATCTCGTCAAAAGAATCATGCGAATCCTGGGCCGGTACCGACGCGGTATCTGCTTTCTTCCCCTTCTTCTTTTTCTTCTTCGACTTTTTGCTCTTCTTCGCTGGGAACGCTTCATCTGCTTGCCCATCTATGCCCGTTTGCTGGGAAACATCGGGCTTGGTCTCATCCTGGTCGCTTTTCTGCTCATCGCTATCATCATCGTCGTCACCACCGATGTCTCCATCATCTCCAAGGGCGGCGAAACCTGAGAAGACGCTTTTCCGTGGTTGTACGAACGGTTCGGGCTCATCTCCGGAACCGTCATCTCCCTCAGCTGCTCCTTTCGAAAAACTCAACAGCTCTTGCTGCTTCCGCAACTTCCGCAACTGGCGACTTGCCATCGTGTACGATGGACACCAACGTCTCTCTCTTAGGCAACCCCGATTTGGCGATTGGCGACTTGCCCCTCACAGAAAACAGGAGATATGTCTGCGCGAGATATTCTGAAAGTTCCGTCGCACGGTTTTTGTATGAGAGGAGTGGTGACGGGGTGTGAGGCCCGATATACGCGCTGACGTATAAACTGACTTAAGGTCAATCGAGGGCTTGAGTCAAGGTTATTTGGTTCTATTTCGCAGCGCGGCGGGACGGAAAAGCCAGTTGGAGTCACTGCCGGCGGCGACTCATCGGTGGGGGAAATGTGGGGCCTACTTCCCCTCTCGTCCTTTGAGTTCGAGATGCTACGGACTACTAAAGGTGCAAAATGAAAATAGCCCAATAATCGTTTCACGCAAACGAAATACAGTCTACCCTGCACATAACGATTGGCTCAGTTCCAGAAATCCAATCGTTATAGTAGAGATATCGCTACACCCAGACTTGCATTCTGGCCATCCACCCACCAATAACCCTAACCCTTACCCGAAGAACAAAGGTTTTCCCATCCTTCAGGCAGTGATCAGGGGCCTCCAGGTGCTCAGGACCCCTGAAGTATAGCGATATTGGTGGGTGACTAAGCAGTCTGAATAACGATGATCCCAAAAGCCAGATTATTGTTATTGCTCACCAAAAATTGCCGGGCGCGAAGATTCTTACTGTTATACCCAGAAATCGTTATGTCTATAATCGTTATGTGCAGGGTAGACTGTATGCATTTGAACGACTTGCGAGGTGGGTGATATAAAATATCGTCATATTGAACTCTGTGGACTCACAAGTCTCCTTCCTACGCTCGTTTGTCTGGCGCCCGTCCGAATTTCAGTCCTCACTGGCCTCGCCCCAGGCTTCATTGCCAGAGTGTGCATTGGGGTTGGAATTCTTGAGTGTGTACCTCCGTACTGTGTAGTTTCCCTGACGAAGGGTTAGGGTGAGACCCTGAACCAGGCATGGGAGTCAGCCACTACGGTTCCGCTTGCATCCCCGCTGTGGCGCGATGCACAGACCATAAAGAGGCTGGGCCGAGCATCAAAAAGGAGGCTGAGGCGCGCTGAAATTTTGCTGACAACTTTCCACATCATGTTTCCTTCTCTTTCCTCTTTCCAGCGTAATTCCCCGCGAATATTGCTTCCAACACCGCGGATTCCACCGGCGGACCGTCTTGATTGTCACGATCACCTGGCGCAGTTGATCAATTGCTGCCCTTCCTTTCTTTTGATATTCGCATAGCGAGCATCTTTTTGCCCACGTCTTGCACCTTGTTCCGGCCGGTTTGAATCTTCAACCACTACCATGTCCGAGTTTCTAGGGCAAGTTTGCCGAACCCTATATGTCCACGGTTCTCAATGCTGACGATGCTTTCACTGCAGGGCCCGCATATCTCTGATATCGCGAAGCAACATCAGGTAATTGCCACCATGCACTCACCCTCCCTCCGCCAAGGGATGCCCCCGCTAACCTGCGTACAGATATGTTGGCACCCTACACCAGATCAACTCGGATGACTCGACCGTTTCCCTCGAGAACGTTAGGTCTTATGGCACTGAGGGTCGGAATCACCCCGAGGGCGAGGTCGCCCCATCGGATCAACTCTACGAATACATCGTATTCCGAGGCACCGACGTTAAGGACCTCAAGATCGAAGAGGGCCCAGGAGCTGTCAAGGAAAACAAGCCCCCAGTGATGCCCAATGATCCTGCCATCGTCGGAGTAAGTCTAGCTTTTCCATTCTCTTCCCCACCCGGATGCTCAATGATGAAATATTTTCGGATGTAATCAAACAGTATACTGTCTGAATTGCGCAAACAAACAATGTTGATATTTTCCGTTGCCTTCCTTCTGATCCAAGCTCATCTTACCAACCCTTCGATATTGCTCCAATGCTTCTTGGATTGTTGCTGACAGAGCAAAACAGGCACGACCCAGACCCGGGAACGCGGCACCGGGCCCGTCCGGACCCCCGGGTCCATCTGGCCCCCCTGGACCGCAAGGCCCTCACGGAATGCCTAACCAACAGGTTCCGCCGCCAGGTGGTCCCGGATTTGGCTATTTCCCCCCTCAAGTAGGAGGCTGGGGGCGAGCGGGTCCTCCAGGGCCTCCAGGCCCTCATGCATTTGGGGGCATGTCTGGCCAATACCCTCCCCCGCCCTACTTTCCTCAGGGCCAGGAGTTTCCCCCGATGGGACCTGGCCCCTGGAATAACTATCAGTACCCTCCTGGCCATGGGGGTCATCCTGGTGTTCCAGGTGGCCCTGGTCAAGTCGGTCGCCAGTCTGCAAACCATACGCCGAATAACCAACCACAGGCACCGGGTGTCAAGCCGGCACCTATCGGTCCTGCGGCTGACCGGAAGCCTGCCACACCAGCCCAGTATCCTGCTCAGCAGCCAGAGATGCAATCGGAGCCGAAGTCTTTTAGCCAGCCACCAAGGCAACAGGTAGCGCCAGCTGCCCCACCGCCGCCGGTCGAGTCAAAACCTACAGTGGAGGAGGTGAAAGCAACAACGGCATCTCTCACGAGTACTGCTGCTACTTCGTCAGCACCCAATCCCGCCAAGTCCATTCCCACAGGACCGAAGAGTGGCCGCCCAACTCAAATCCTTCCTGCTGTTCCGCTCCCTGCCGCTTTGATTTCCAAGTCTTCCCAAGGCCAGGCATCAGCATCCAAACCCGCCGGGGAGCAAGCTAATGCTGCAGTTAACGCGGCTGCACTCCGAGATGCTACCCAGGCCGCCAAGGCAGCAGTTGCCGTAGCTATGGCTAAACTGGACGAGTCAGCAGGGATCCAGCAGTCGAATGGGAGCTCCGTGGATAATTTGACGAAGGGGGTCAATGAGATGAGAGTGAGTAGCGCCGGTCGATCAGGAGCATCATCGCAGCCAATTCCTCGTGGCGGGGTTATCGGGGGTGGTGGTGGCCGGGGTCGTGGTCCTCCTCGTCCGACAAAGGTCGAAGTTCCGGATTCGGACTTTGACTTCGCGACAGCCAATGCAAAATTCAACAAACAAGAGGTTGTGAAGGAAGCTTACTCTGGCTCACCTTTGGCAGAGACACCCAACGGGGGACCGTTCACGCCAGAGGTAGTGTCGGAGGTAGCTCCATCAGGCCCACCCGCATACAACAAATCTACGTCGTTTTTCGACAACATCTCCAGCGAGGCCAAAGACAGACTCGACAACAACGGACAAAAGCCAGGTGGTCGAGAGTGGCGAGGCGAAGAGCAACGCAAGAATATGGAGACGTTTGGTCAGGGCAGTGTTGACGGCGGCTTTCGCGGATACCGCGGTCGAGGCCGCGGTCGTGGTGGAAGGGGTCGCGGCTACCGTGGTGGGCGGGGCACTAGCACCTCATTCCGCCCTCGCGACGCTCAGCCCACACAGTGATACCTTTTTTCTTCACGTTTACAACACATACAGCACGGACTCGGCACTTTGTATGATTATTACTCAATACCTCTGGATTTCAGGCCTGCGCTTGCTTTTTATTCGCAGCAGTTGAAGCACCTGGCATGGTGTTAACGCGGGATCTTTACTTTCAGCGACGATGCTATGAAATGGGGAATGCCTGGGGTGGCAGTGGCTGAGCCTTGCGACGATAATCCACGAGGAAACTCCGTTTAAGGATGGGAAGGTCATGGGCTTTTCACGAACCGCCGCCTTTGATGGGGGCTTGGACTGGGAATGACGGGCAACTGGATAGGTGCAATTGAGGCATCGAGATGAAGAGCAGCCTCTGCTTTTGTGCGACGAAATGGGGCATAGTCGCATTGTAACGAGTTGACAGCGACCTGGCTTTAGCTGAGGCCATGGGAACATAGGACATGGCTTGTCACAGCCGAAAATACACAATAAACAAATCCAGCTTTCCAATATGGAGCTGCCACTCAACTTGAGAAGTCTGGCCATATCAAATCATGGTCAAGCGAACTACGAATAGAAGTAGTGAAGTTACTGCCCTGATTTATTAGAATGTATCAACTTGTAACACAGAGTGACAAACAGCAACCCCCTCTGAAGTTTGCTGTGCAAATCACACATCGTTCTTGGAGAATTTCACCCCTCACTTTCTAAGAAGGTACTGACTTTGGGCTGTTCGTTCCTCCCAAGTCATGCACTAGGTAGTAGAGGATTGATTCCCCTTGTGAACCAACCTGGTCGGAAAAGGCAACTCAGCCAATCAGCTATCCTCATTTCCCATCGACCTGCCCGATTTGGACCCGTGGATCAGGCTCGCAGCATCTGTCCACCGACACCACGAATCTCTGGCACCAATATTCTGCTCCGATTCCACTGGACAGCGGTCGTGCGTGATTTCCGTTAGCGTTACACCCCAGACATCCGTCTACACTAAGAAGGGGATGCCCATGTCCAACGTCCAGTCGCGCGTGATAAGCTTTGTGGCAACCTCGGCACTGTACCCCAGAGTTCCATCCCATCATCGGCTTGGCTGTTTCTGCCGTGGATGCTTGGCCTGCGAGATCGTGTGCTTGGGGGAGGGGGGGGGGTGCAATCTGGAGGAATCGTAGATACTACTTCATAGGCCTATCATAAAACGGGCACCCGTGGGAGACACCATTGCTGGTATCTGGCCTGCCGAATGGGGTCTCCGAGGCCGGGAAGTTGCCTGGGTTGCTTAATCTCAGGTATGGCAATCCCTTACCAGAGCGGTAGGTACGCGGATTACATCGTACGCAAACATCTGCACGAATTTGTATCTCGTGGCAAACCTGCCCATTGGGCGCTCCGCGCTCGTGTACAGTGTCATCGGACGGGGAGCTCAGGAACTGCGTGCTTCTGGTTGGATAGGCGACGCGAAAGGGACTATCTCAAATTGCTGCGATACACTGCCACTAAAAGGACCTAACCTCCTCGCACTTTCCTTAATAGTCGGCCTGGAAGCGCCTCCCCTGACTCGATCGAAGCTCCTAATAGCGCCGACAGGTCAGTCATCTTGAACTGCTTCTCGTCAGAGCAACATTATTGCCAGGCAGTTCAGGATGCGCTTCACAACTGTCATCTCGTCGGTGTTGCTGATATCCGGCACCACATTCGCGGGCGGTTTGGGCGTTGAGAATGTTCGCCGGCGGTATGAAGAGCTCGCGTCGAGGCGGCGTGGGGGCATCAAGGGCCCAGACCTTGCCAGTCATGACAAAGTGACGGCCCGTGGTGACTATTCGGGGCCGATGTTTCTCAGTGCGAATACTACCAGTACGTCCCCTCAGGGGACATCCATATCGGCGGACCTTTGACTGAGTTTTGTTCAGAGTTCGGAGTCAACGGCACTGCTGTTCCCGAGGTCGACTTCGATATTGGCGAGTCCTACGCTGGTTCCCTCCCCATAAGCAGCAAACCCGACGAGGAGAGCAACCTGTTCTTCTGGTTCTTCCCCTCGAAAAACCCAGCGGCGAGCAAGGAGATCGTGATCTGGTTGAACGGCGGTGTAAGCAATATCTCTATGTTTGAATCACGCATATTCTAACGCTATATTCAGCCGGGCTGTTCGTCGTTTGAGGGCCTGCTTCAAGAGAACGGGCCGTTTTTGTGGCAATATGGCACCTACAAGCCGGTCAGCAATCCATGGGGATGGAGTACCCTGACGAACATGATATGGGTTGAGCAGCCAGTTGGGACTGGCTTCTCCACAGGCGCAGTCACTGCAAGAAGTGAAGAGGATGTCGCTGCCCAGTTCAACGGGTTCTGGAGAAACTTCGTTGATACATTCGGCCTCCACGGATACAAGGTCTATATCGCTGGGGAATCCTACGCGTGAGTGCGCTTCACCCCTTTGAAGCGACCAGCTGCCTCTGACCCAGCATAGTGGCCTGTACTGCCCGTACATCGCAAGCGCCATGCTGAACGCCAATGACACAACCTACTTTGACATGTCCGGCCTTATGATCTATGATCCCGTCATCACTGAAGATGACTTCCAAGAGCCCATCCCCACTGTTCAGTTTATTGACTATTGGACTGGTCTTTTCCCCTTCAACGACACCTTCCGCGCTGACATCCACGCCCGTGACAAGAAGTGTGGGTATTCAGCCTACGTTGAGGAGTACTTGGTGTACCCGCCCAAAGGCCCTCAACCCCAGCCGAAGGCCCTTCCGGGCCGCGGAGACCCCGAATGCGAGGGCATTTTCTACGATGTCATAGAAGCTGCGACCCTCATAAACCCGTGCTTCAACATCTACCAAGTTTCAACCACATGCCCGGTGCTCTGGGACGTACTTGGGTTTCCAGGCAGCATCCCGTTCACGCCAGAGGGGACCCAAGTCTACTTCAACCGTACCGACGTTAAGAACGCCATCCATGCGCCCCTCAATGTCGACTGGGCACTTTGTGCCGAGCTACCGGTCTTCACCGGGAGGGATAGGTCAGCCCCGTCGATCCACACGGCGCTCCCGCATGTGATTGATGCCACCAAAAATGTCATCATCGGCCACGGCGCGCTGGACATGGTGCTTCTCGCCAACGGCACGCTCCTCGGCATTCAGAACATGACTTGGGGTGGCAAGTTAGGATTTCAGAACCGGCCGACACAACCGTTCTACGTCCCCGCGAGCTCCATCGCCAACTCGCTTTCGTCACTCGCCGCCGAAGGCGTCTTTGGTACCGTCATCACAGAGCGTGGGCTCACTTATATTGGTGTAGCGCTGTCGGGGCACATGATCCCGCAGTATGCTCCGTCGGCGGCATATCGACAGCTAGAGTTCTTGCTGGGCAGGGTGAACTGTTTGAACTGCACAGTTCCGTTCACAACGGATGCGGTCGCAGCACCACAGAATCCGCAGCCCCTTGGGGATGGCACTACACTTCAAGAATGGAGCAATACGGGGGAGATCAATAGGCGATCGTGGTCTTAATGAATATAAAATGTGATATGGATGCTACCTAGATTCGACTACGCGAAGAAAAAGGTGGCACGACGTATCATGAAGATGGTTATGCTGTAATGTGTTCTGTGGGATTTTTGACAATGTAATCCATCAGTGGCACGAAGGAGGATAATATATTCGTCCATATTGGAAGCTGTCTTTTCCTTCCTGACGCTTACCCTAGCCAAGGCCAACCGCTTGACTAAGGCGATTCTTCCTTTAGTATAGGTGTACAGCAATGAGCGGAATTAGGACCAATGCCTCCTTGAACGATGCAACGAACATCACTCCCTTCCCGTCCACGTAACCATCGTTGTTGCTTTCAATATCATGAAACCATCATCATGCGCCTTTTCGCCCGTAATTCCAACGCCTTGCTATTTGAAGCATTCTGTAATGAAACAGTAATGTACAGCATCGCCCAGTACGAATGAGAGGCAACAGCAGTAAGCTGCAAGGGTATCGCGGAGTTTCCGTTCGACAGGGTTGGCTAAAGTTGAAAAGCAAGCGCCAAACCTCGTCGTCCGGGCGATGGAAATAGGCGTGGGGTGATGGAAACCGCCAGCTGGGCAGAGTGTGAGGCAATGGCTGTACTTCGGCACCACGCAACAGCCTTCCATTTCAGAAGTAGTGGTTGTTTGCTCCTCATATCGCCTCCATACCCCGCTCCCTCGCCCTCTTCCTAAGCTCCAGCACTCCCATGATGCCGGTTTGTCGGAGCCTCTCAAGAATTATTCGCATACCCTCCCTGCTCTTGCCCAGCTGATCCTGCGTCTTGGTTGAGGCGAGGCTCTCGATGCTCCGCTGGATACCTCGCGCACCTAGCCTGGCGAACCAGCCGTTCTCCTGTGTTGAGTGTTGGATCGGGTGGCCGAGCTTGTCGCGGATACGTTCGCCGAGTCGGGAGCGGAAGACTACCTTGGTCTCGACATCAGTCTTCCCAGCGCCGGCAGGCTCGGAAGGTGCTGCATATAGCTGGCGCTCGACAACCGAGAGCACGCCAACGAAATTGAGGTTGCGGCTCTCGGTAGACATCCAGCCCTCCCGCATATCGACAACGCTAGTCTCGAGGATGTATGACGCCTTGTCAGACGCTCCACCTGTGATGCTAGCAGGGAGCAACTTCATCACGGCGGGGGGCATGCGTGACTTCTTGAGGTGAATGCGGGTCGTGTGCAGCCTGCCGGTATCTGGGTCGACATGTGTCGAGATGGTGTCGGTGCTTAAGACATGACTGGCGAAGGGGTTGAGCTGCGGCGAGCAGTAGCGAAGGAAGAAGGCGAGTGTCACCGTCGGGAATGGATGGCTGTAGGTGTGGTTGGTGGTGTGTGTTAGGACCATTTTGCGTGTTTACCAGGTTGCCGTTGAGTCGCCGTTGAATCGCTGATCAATGGGAAAATTGGTGGGTGGGTTCCACTCTCAGATATGAGGTTCAGCAGCGTCGGCCACGACCAAGCCGATGAGGTGTTGTGACGATTGAGTTCGGGGTAGCGTGGATCGATATGCGCGGGGACGCGTTACGGTCGGAGGGGCGAAGAGGTTGACATCGGTGTCGAGCTCCGGGAGCACTGCGAGCAAACGCTTGATATTCGGGATTTCGGTCGAGGTCCTGCTTGCTCCCCTCGTTTGCGCCTAGGGCGACCCGAGTAGAAGCAAAATGATAACACCGTCCCTAATGTAGGTGCGAAACAGAATCGATTTCAATTGAAAGGAGGAGTTGTCATATCGGCAGAACAGGTTAGACAGCGGGCGAACTCTGACGATTTGATCGACCCATTGCCCAAAGCTTTCCTGGCTTTAACTGGTCCGTGACACGGGAACCCCGGAAGCACAAACAAGGAGCATCACTATCACGCGACCAACGCCGGTCACCGCATCAAGTAACGCAGAGCATTTTGAAGGTGTGCTTACATTGCTGTCAAAAAAGGTGAAGCAAATGTAAAGCTCTGAAAACGCATTTATCATAAGTATAAATTCTAGAGGAAACTTACTGCGCATACCATTGGCTTCTTCTCACATTGTTCAGGGCCATGGAAAATGGAAGCCTGTTAGCATTCCAAGTCCCAATTGTTGCTGATGAATTTCCCCGCCAAGCCGACCGTTGGAAAGTGCCGAGGGTTGGCGCCTTACATTCAAGGCGTGAACGTCCGGTGGGTGGAGCATGTCTGGTGGGGCAGCCAGGCAACTAGTTTTGGCAGTGGATTAGTCACCTACTGCCACCTGCTTCCGTCGCTATCCTTCGCTTCTTGCAACGGTTCTCCTCATTCCGCTTTTCTACTTGACATCACATCGTCGTCAGTCACAAGAAACGGCACTTGTTGACTGGTCGCCGAACATCGTCTTACCCTTTTGCTCAGCGATTTCTCTTGCTTTTCCTAGTCGGTCACGTCGTCGACCGAGTCTTTGACACCATTCCCGCAAAGCGCGCGAGACGAGAACAAAGCAGCGCGACCAGCAGACGTCAGACGACCATCAAGATCGTCGCCAGCGCGAATCCCCATCGCGCAACTACGGCTTTGCGCATCAAGACTCGGAATTTCGCTGGTCTCTTACTAACCGAATGAGTTCTGTCTGAATCGCTGGCTGTGGTCTAGGGTGCTATTCAGGAGGATCAGTGCAATTCACGCCATTCATTCACTTGAAGTGGCAGCCCATATTTCGCTGGGGATTTTGTACTTTTCCTTTCGCTTGATCACTTTACACCGTTCATAAAGCGCTCTTTGTCTCCTTTGAGTACAATCAGAATTGACTTCCAGTCCGACTTTTCTGCAAGTTCAAGAAGAGAGAAAGAAAATCTGCTCTGCCCGGGGGCAATCAAAACTTCGTCACTATCCATCCCCCATTGTGCGAAACAGGCATCGCGGTCAACTCAGCATCGCATTAAGCGTTTCTAATCTACAGCATCTGCCCCGGACTAGTGGAACCACCCTCGTACTCTGCTCCCAGCCAAACCGCCTTAGGGCGCCCCGACATCAGCAAAGATGTCTTCTTCAGTCTTCTTCAAATTCAAGTCGCAAAAAGAGCCAACCCGTGTGGAATTCGATGGCACCGGAATCTCTGTCTTTGAGCTGAAGCGTGAAATCATCCTCCGAAGCGGCCTCGGTGATGGCAACGACTTCGACCTTGTCATCTGCACCGACGAGGGCATGAAAGAGCGTAGGTCTCCCCTAAACCCCCGTAACGACCAGAACAAGACTAACAACGAGACAGAATATGACGACGATACAGTCATCATCCCACGATCGACTACGGTCATCGCCCGTCGTATGCCCCCTAAGATTCAGGGAAGGGGTGGCGCTGCTCGATATGTCTCCGGCAAGATGCCTGTGCATGCCAAGAACTCGTCACGAAGAGAGCAGACTTCTAAGCCTCTCACCAAGACTCCAGCCGCGTCAATGGTGCAGCTGAACAGCTCGATGACAGAAGAAGAGAAGATGGCTGCCGTCTTTCAGGCCCAGACGGAGAACTTTTCGGCCCGAGAGGAGGAAATGGCGACGTAGGTTCCATACTCTTTCTATCGGTGACAACATGCTAACAAGACAATAGACAACAATATGTTGCCAAAGGAGGCCCCAAGAAGCCTACCAACGTTCCTGACCACGACCCGCCACAAGGCTACATCTGCTATCGGTGCGGCGAGAAGGGTCATTGGATTCAACTTTGTCCGACAAACGACAACCCGGAATATGACAACCGCCCGCGTGTCAAGCGAACGACAGGCATTCCAAAATCGTTCCTGAAGACAGTTGACAAAGCCACCGTGTTGAACCAGGCAGACGGCGACGACTCAAAAACACCGTCTGGCATCATGGTCAATCCCGATGGAGAATGGGTGATTGCTGAGCCCGACAAGGCATCATGGGAACAGTTCCAGGCCAAGGCCAAATCGAATGCTTCGGCCCAGAAGGCCACTCTTGAGGGAGACAAGGAAGTCCAGGAACGTGGCTTGGAGTGCCCCATCGACAAAAAGATGTTTATAGACCCAATGAAGACTCCGTGTTGTGAGAAGACGTATTGCAATGATTGCATCACAAATGCTCTCATTGAGAGCGACTTCATCTGCCCCGGTTGCAAGAGCGACGGCGTACTCATCGATGATCTGAAGCCAGACTCAGAGGCTGTTGAGAGGATGAAGGCATTCCTCGCTGAGACGGACAGTAAGGCTAAGGCAGGATTAAAGAGTCCGAAAAGTCCTGTGGCTGTGAAGTCACCGGCAGCCACTAGCGGAGATGCAAACGGTATCAAGGCCGAACTTGTCAAGGCAAAGTCCAAGTCGCCATCTCCCTCGGCCTGGACCACAACCACCTCTCATGCCTCGCAACCCTCTCAGACAACAGGTACCACCGCCGCGACACCGCACAGTGGCCCGTCGACGCCAGGAAACGGTGAACAGCAGAGCCAGGGTTCCCTCAAAAAACGGCCCGCTGATGAGTCGTTGGAGAATCCCAAAATTCCGAAGGCCCCCAAAGCTATGCAGCAGCAACAGCACCAGGATGTTCAGCAACAACAGCAAGCTATGATGGCTCAGATGATGGCTGGCGGCATGAACGGTATGCCGATGATGAACCCTATGGCCGGCATGCCTATGATGTACCCCGGTATGCCGATGATGGGCAACTTTGGTGGCATGGCTATGCCTGGCATGAACATGGGCATGATGAACCCTATGATGGGGAATGGCATGCCTGGCTACCCAGCCATGAACAACGGGTTCGCAGGTGGTATGCAGGCCAACGCTAACGCTGGCATGTGGGGAGGGCCAGCTGCAGGGCAGGGCATGGGTATGAATAACGCTGGCACTGGTGCTGGTGTTGGTCAAAACATGAACATGGGCACTACCGGCCCTCGCATCAATGTCAACAATGGCGGATACAACCCACAGCAGCAACAGCATGGGCCTGGCTTCAAGAATTTCTCGCACCAGCCAGCCGACGATGAGGACGCCTACTTCCGGAAGCCTGTTAACCCTCACCGCCATCAGAACCGGCAGCGACGGGCGCGCCCAAGCGATTACCGGGAGCTCTGAGATCGCCCCGCGCGATGTACTAGTACGATGACAACACATACACACCATATTCCCGCATCCAGTTGGAGGAGCATTCACATGTACTCAGCTACTCGGTCCGGGATGGAGCGGCGCTGGCGTTTTCGTCACTGTGGTGTCCCCTCTCGCTTTCTGGAGGATAAAAAGACGGCGAAACTAATATCTCACGAGACACGGAGCACACATGCAACCAATGGGTACGAGGAACATAGGGAAAACGGAGACTTTTTTTTTCTCGCATATTGCATTGCCAGGCGTTTGGGGATTTGGTCAGCATGAAGGGCGGGTCTTTCTTTCTTAAGGTATTATGTATGCTCTGGTTCAGAGGTGAAAAGAGCAATCATATCGGGCATGCGACCCAAAAAAAATATTGGTCTGGGTGGTGTACATACTGGACAGGGGATGGATGGATGACGAGACAGGACGCGATGGGCGGTGGATTGCGTCGATAGCGAGCTACGAGCGCTCCTGCTTTTGCCCCTGTATTGCTTGTATAGTCGTCTATCTATAGCAAGCGCCCGAGCGAGATGCTGAACGGGCAATAAATGAAGTCATGCAAACAAATGGCTCTACATCCAGGTTCGAGTGATATGTGTGTATGCAATGCAATACCTAGTGCTTCCAATGTAAGGCCGAAGAGCCGTTTGATGATCCATTTATTATTTTGACTTGTCCATCCGTGACTCTCTCACTCCCACTCTGCTAAACCAAATGTCAGGACATATGTTCTCGGACACATCTAATGCGATGATAGTCTCCCATCTGTCTGTTTGTAGCCGCCTACACCAGCTACGTAATCCACATAGCGAGCATGCCACCTACGCCTCGCAATTCAACGTTCATCTAATCGAGGGGCTGATGACTCCTGACTACCAGCGGCGCGCAGAACTAACACCCACCCTTTACGATGGAGGAACGAAAGGGGTGATGAGCATCTCGCTGAATTTCTCTAGGCGCTCCTTACCACGCACTTCCTCGACGAGCAGGGGCATCTTGACAACATTGAACTCGTCGTAGAGCTCCTCGATCTGTTCCAGGTACTTCTTCTGCATACGGCGGCGGGCAGTGCACTGCTCGCAGTCGCTGCCGGGCTTGGGGAAAAGAAGCTGGTTGACGACAATGCTGTGGGTATCGATTCCATAGCTGGCCAGCTCCTGGATCATGCGTTCTGTTTCATAGAGTGATAGGAACTCCGGAATACAGACGCAGACGAAGGTCGTGAGGCGCTCGTCCTTGAACTGTGTGTTTACTTCAGAGATAGTCTCGCGCAGGGTCTCAAGCTTCTCCATCATCTCGGACAGGTTCTGGCCATTGGGGAGTGTGCCGTTGGCCCCAAGAAAGCCGTTGAGGAGTGGCCCATACTGGCTTGACAGCTGGGAAACCTTGGCGAGCGCCTTCTCGAGAACTGAGGGAAACTGAAGGAAACGGAGCGTGTGCCCTGTCGGGGCCGTGTCGAAAATGATCGTCTCGTACGAAAGCGACTTGACTTGTTTGAGGACCTCAGCAAAAGACATGGCTTCATCGATTCCAGGAATCTGTAAATCCGAAGCAGTGAGTTAGCGGTCCGCGCCGAGCCGTTTGCAGCAAAGGGCAACCTACCGCGAATGCCAGATCCTGCATCATACCACCCATGCCACCAATATCGGCCGAGTCGCCGCCTTCGCCTTGACCAGCCATGAGGTCCTGGATGCTGCCGTTGGGGTCGATCTCCATAGCGCTGAGGTTGTCGAAACCCTCGATCAGGCGCGCCTCCTTGCCGAACTTCTGGCTGAAGGCATCACTCAGGTTGTGGGCGGGGTCGGTCGAGATGAGCAGCACCGAGCGGCGCACCTTGGCCAGTTGTATCGCCAAACTGCATGATGTTGTCGTCTTGCCAACGCCGCCCTTACCACCCACGAAAATCCAACGTAGAGTCTTCTGGTCGAGGATGGACTGGAGGGTAGGCTCCAAGGCGTCCGGGTCATCGGCGTTAATGATAGCGGACGACATAGCTGCGGGACAAACTATGCGATGTCGTAGTCCCTGAAGCGAAGGCCAGTGGGGCTCGGTCTGCCCGTATGTTGGATGGGGATGCTTGTCTGTCAGCCGTGATTCTCGCAGCCGGAATGAAGCTAGATTCTCAAAGTCGGTGGGGCTGGTTTCGGCGTTGAAGGGTGCGCCTCGAGAGGGACACAGAAAGTAGAAGGAAAATGAATCTGGAACGTGCCACAGGAATAAACGGTCCGATATACGTGAGTACGGTCTGTAGGTATTCTCCAAAGGCAGTTTATGGTTCAATCTGACTTTGGAAACAGTTCGAATCGCAAAGTCGAGGCCTTGGCCGGCCGCAACGTCACTCACGGGCTTTGGTGGGGTTATTGCTTGGCACACAGGGGCTAATCTTTCCAATACAGGGGTTAGGGTTAACTCTCTACTCCATGAGAAACCCAAGTCATGCAACATGCAAGATCCAATTTCTATGTTCCTGAGATGGGCGACGAGGGTGCACCCTTTCTGCCAGCTTCTGTCGATCGCTCCTCGTTCGGTCGATGCCTGATCTGAGTCGCCCCAACAGGGAGAGGTCGGTGAGCGCAGTCAGATGAACAGTTCGCGCCACGAGGCGACACACGCGATGCAGGTACGCAAGAGGGGGAAAGAGGCTCTTCCTGCGCAACATGAGACGAGACAATCTGACCCAGCATGACCTTGTTTCCAGTCTCGCGCGCCTCATCGTGACGCGGACAAGCCCTCGTAAACCAGGGAAGTGCCGGCTTCATCGGCCGGATAGGACTCTGGTGGGTGCAGTCATCCGACTCGGCGTTAACCGGGTGGGCGCCTTCCGTTTGTTGTCATGTGTCGAACGCTCGCTATCATCTATCACTACCGTCGCAAACTCCGTGTCGATTATTGCTCCAGTTCTGGTTTCCAACGACCTAAAATCCCACTTTCTGACAGATTCCTGCACTCCCACGGGCCTATTTCAGGTGTCTTACACACCGCGTCGCATTGCTCGTGATGGCCGGGCGCCTTCATTGCCCCGGTCTGCTCACCGTGGAAGGCATTTTGCCTGTTGCATTGCCTCCGAGGGTGTAGTGATTGGTCAGACCCCCCACACCAACAGCCTTGGGCTGAGCACCCTCCAGAATGTGACCGCCATCGTCGGCCTCTCCAAGACTTCCTTTCAGACTCACCGGTGACTGGTCTTGACTAAGATGGCGCACACGTTTTGGAAGTTCCCACGGACAGAGTGTGGCAGCCTTGCAGCAGACACCTTTTACAGGGCCCGTCCTCAATGCATATATCATCTGCACCTGCCCGCTCAGCTCTCCACATCGTCGTATACGCTCCCCTTTTGTCATATTCGCATCGTGGGAGGACATCGATTCTATAAACCTGGACATTCACTTTTTAAGAGACTTGCTTTTTGAGCCGGCTAGGCCGGCAGTAAACCGCGCTCGCTGTACTATAACTGCGGCCGTGTTTTGTTGCTGCCTGGCGTTGTCATACGACGGTTTAGACCAACATCCGCACCCCACCATGCTGACAAGGCCATCTGGGCCTCCTCCCAAGCGAGGCTCACAGCCGACACAGATGCTCCTGCGGCCCAGTGAGCGCAGCGACGCCGAAATTGTTGATCTTGATCTCTCCAAGATCGATGAGAACCCCATCACTTTTTTCCTGACGCCAGCACAGCGTCTCTATGACGATGACGACACCATGGATTTCGAGATGGAATTCGATGCTGGAATCGAAGATGCCAAGCACCCGCCTCCCATTGTGAGGAGTATCAGTCCTTCTAGTTTGGGTGGCATCGGCCTGCCTCCTCCGCCTCGTCTTCCCACACCACCCAGCCGCTCGCAAAGTCCAGATATCGATCGGGATATGCCCCGGACACCGGAAGACCACGAGGACTATATGTATCTTGCTAGCAGGGAGGACAGTCATTCCTTCAGCTTCCCTCTTAGCCTCAGAGACCTCGCGACCGGCAGGTTGAAGACACAGGAGAAAAGGGCAACGGACGGCATGGGCACGCTTTCCTTTCCCTCTCCGCAGGGCTCGAGCCGAGAGCGAGCGAAGACCCGGGTAAAGAGGGGCCGCCCCCGAACCGCGGCTTTCCGTCGTAGCCCGCATGCGTGGAGGGAGCCGAGCCCCGACGTATGGTCGATCGAAGAGGAAACTGAGGCGGAACTCAATAGTGACACGGGAGACAGTGCCGTGGAAGACACAGATCTCGCAAAGAACAACGGCATAGATATACCGGCTGCAAAGCCAAAGAAGAGGGTCCGGTTCGCGCTTCCGGACGAATGAGTTCGTCGCGCGCATACTTAGCATTACTGTCCCAGGACTGGCTGCATCAACGGCGTTTTTGACTTTTTTTGACTTTAAACATTGCATATTGGTTTTTAAGGGTCTTTAGTTTAGTTATTAGCAGGTGTTCAGACTGACACGACGCGGTGGAAGGTTGGCTATTTGCTATTGTCGATTTCTGGGCTGTAGGGCGGAAGTAATAAATAATTTGATGCTGCCTTGTTGTATCTTCTCCATGAACTTGTGTTTGCTGATGGTCCGAACGGCTTCGTCTGGGATTTGAAACCAGCACGCACATGAAGTTGGGTTTCTGCGCGCATCTGCGCGAATAACATCTGTAGAATAGGTCTTCCTGTGTAACTGATCCAAGTTGGTCAGCGCAAACAAGGCTGCCCACAGGAGGTCGGCATTGATGGCGGCACGATATTGGGGCAGCTGAGCAGCTGTCCCACCCACACTGCCGCGTCTCGAATCTCGGTGCAGCTGACAAGCCGGCAGCGTCGGTTGCGTTCCCTGTTCTTGTTCGTCCGGAGCTCCCCATCACACCCCTGCTTCCCGCCCTCAAGTGCAAGTCCATTCTGCGATGCTACTTGGTCCGTGCGGAGGGGCATGTGGGTCTGATTTGTTTACACTCGTCGACGGGCAGCCTCCCGCTCCGCATGCACCTGCAAAAGCTTGCTTCTTCCCTCCGCGAGGTCCGCTATCTCTGGCCACCTAGCTGAGAAACGCCATCCGAACAACGAGGTCTTCAGCTGACGATATTGGCATCCTTGCCTATGAATTTCGGAGGCTTATCATAGTTGAGACTTGTGGCGTTTTCGGTTTCTGGCCTACCGAGAGTCCGATTCCCGATCGCAGATCCCCAAACATGCGGCTCACCGAGGTGTGTGATCTTTGTTGACATATTCGTCCGCCAATATTGCTCGGCTTCATCATAGTTACAACGTCACAACACCCGATCGGGATTTCATCCGAAATTGTCAATGGGCTTTCTTGCTTTAGTCCAACACTCCCAAGTCGCAATGCGCTGAAGCACCGATCCGTTGTCTTCACCTCGTACAACATAATGCCTGGTGCTAGAGCCCGAGGAATGTGTCCACATGGTTAGCTGACCGCCTCTCTCTCTCCCGACAGAAAAATGTCGCCAAAACCAGATGAGTCTTCGAATCCAGGAACGCCGCGACGAGTCTCGACAGCAGTCAAGAATGGCGATGCGCCGGCCACTCCTACGAATCGGCGAGCGTCCGCCCATGCCGGCGCAACACCGAAGAGCGCCCCGGCCACTGCTGGCCATGGCTCAAGAAAGAAGCCTGAGCCTAGCATCCTAGCTGACTTTCTCCTCGGCCGCCCCTCAGCAGCGCGAACAGCTGGCCAGCGATCCGCTTCAAAACAACGGCGGAAAAGTGTTGCCTTGGATGCTGCCGGGGTCCGCGAGGAGCTGCGACAAGAGATGAAAGCAGCGGCCGTGCGGAGGCTTCAGCAGCCTGGCGGAGTTCACGACCGTGTGAAGGCATGGCAGAAAACCAATATGACAGCGATGAAAGCTGAGGGCGGTGGTATTCCGCACGCTGAAGACGTTGCGAGCGAGCCGACTGAGGTGGGTGCACATATTGACGCGCGGAGTGTCACAGAAGAAGACCGCGTGAGGATCAAGTTCCGAAAGAAACCGAAGAAAAAGGAGCTTCGAGCCGAAAAGGTCGAGTCCGCGGGCTCAAAGGGCGAGACAGGCGGTGGCGATGAGCAACAGGAGGACACGGCGGATGACGAACCCAAGATTGTCATGGCTGAGCCCGATGAAGCGCCGCAGCCCAAAGAGCGACCGAAGAAGCGGATTGTTAGTGACTCCAATTGGATGAAGCGCAACAAGGGGAAAATGCCGATGAAAGGGGAACCGGCAGGATCGGGAACAGAGGGTAGCCCGACTCCAATCCCAAAAGATTTCCTACAACGAACAGCCCAAAATCCAACGGTACAAAATAAAATCAAGGACTGGGCTAAACGAGTGGAGATCCCCGACCCTCCCGCAGACTCACCAAAAGGACCAACCCGAAGGCCTAGACGAGAAGAGCCTCGGATGAAACAATATCACACAGATTCCGGAGAGACTGTAACTGTGGAAGAAGATACCTCAAGTGTGGCAGAGCCATCTCAAAAAGTCAAAATCAAGTCAGATCCTCTGGCTGACGACGGTATTCGGGTCAGGCCATTGAAACCTAGGAAGCCGAAGGCTGAGGTTGACGATGGTATCCGAATACTGCCTATAAGGAAAAAGGAGCCGCCTGACGACGATGGTATCAGCGTGAAGCCAACCGGGAGCGCCTTGCTAGATGATGGGATTCGGGTCCGTCCTATCAGCAGCGATTTGCCAGATGATGGCATCAGAATTCGTCCCGGCCGGAGGACGTCGGTTGACGACACAATAGCTCGCGCCTCTTCGACTTCTTCTCGGCAGACATCAGTGGAAAGAAGCAGGAAGGTGCCAAACACAAAGCTCAACCACTCTCCCGCCGACGTTATCGAGGTCATCGAAGAGTCGGAGACCGAGGTCGCTACCCCAACAAGGAGGCGGGTCTCTCCTCACCGAAAGACACGCAAAAGCCGAAGTTCCAGCCCCAAAACTCGGGGCGAGAGAGTAGCGAGGGAGCCACAATCCGAATTGGGGACATCGGTTTTCACTTCGCAAGCCGGAGACTCGGATGACGGCTCCCGAAGGGCTCCTACCGTTGGCGGGAACAAGTCGCTGGCAGATATCCCAGTTGGCTATTCAGCATTCAGCGTATTGGATCTGCCGTCGACGAAAAATAGCACGAAGAAACCGAAGGCGCAGAGAACTCCCAGCTTCAAGGGAGTACCAAATGTTCTCAGAAAGGTCATGACCGGAGCAAAAGAAATCATTCAGGAAAAGGTGGAACCGCCTAAGCCCGCAAACCAGCCACCCAGCATTGAGACCTGGTTGAGCAACACAGTTGATCCCTTTGTGGAGTCGACTAAGGGGAAGCAGCCGGTGGAGGTAGAGAAGCACCAGGAAACCCCAAAACGCTCGGTTTCCCAGGCTCGACAGAAGGAGGCAGCTGAGGAGCCCAAGAAACGCTCGGTCTCTCACACTCGGCAAAAAGATACATCGCCGGCACCCCAGAAGCGATCTGTGTCCCAAGCACAACGTGTGGAACCCATTAAACCGCCTCCCGCATACCCGGCGGTCGGGGAGAAGGAGAACACCGAATCCAACCAAGATGATAGCGATGCAACGCCTACAAAAGGAAAAACGGTCTCTGCTTCTTCAGCAGGGCTGAAGAGACGGCGAGCTACTAGGAGCGCCTCGTCGCCCGTCAAGCCTAATGGGAAAAAGCCGTTCCGTGAAGTTTTGAAGGAGGCTTTCCGTGGGGAGTCTGGTGGTCACAAATTACCGCCGATGGTCTATCCGAGCTGCGAGACGGACTATGAGTCTGTCTCAGATCCAGACGATGATGAGTCGGGACCTAGAGAAACTAGACGGGATTCCTCTGGATCCAGCAAACGGTCCCTATCGCCTGACCCATTATCTACAGTGGACTCGACTTTATCATCGGATTTCACTGATCCGTACCCCTCTCGGAGAAGGCCGCCTACGAAGGGGCATTATGCGCTATCAACAATCGTGTCCGAGGAATCGAGTACCGTCATTTCGGACACCGTATCTGACATATCTCACACGACTATCACTCAAGAAACTGTCTTCACAAAGTCTACTGAACTATCGAGGCGGAAAAGCAGTAAATCCTCTCTCAAACGGCGTCTCACCAAGCACTCGGACCTCGTATCGGTCTTGTCTCTTTCTGGCGATGGCCAGCTTTATCCGCCGAATCGGTCCAGGAGCATCAAATCCTCACATAGTCTTCACCGAAAACCCAGCAAGCTTGATAGAGGCAAGATCGATGACTTGCTAGACGAGTTCTCCGATGATGAGCATTTTTACGGTAGAGAGCTGAAAACCCTGGTCGACGGTGTTGTGCCGGTGCTCTTGCGAGACGTTATATGTAGCGACTCGACAAAGACAGCTGCTGGCTTTCCTCGAGCAGAGATAGGCAAACGAGAAGATGCCATGGCCAAGGCTGTTGTGAATATGGGTGTCACTCTAGAGAGGCTGCGGAATCTCCACAGGAGCGTGCCGCTCTCGGATATTCGCCATCTTCTCACCTGGCTTGAAACGGTAGCTCAAGTATACGACGATTATCTGGATGTCTGGCGGGTTGGGTTCCAAGATCTAATTGTCAATCTTGCACCCGCGGGGCGATTTGACGATGAGGATTCTCTCGTTGGTGCGTTGCCTCGGAACGAAGATGGCGATGTTCTCGGAGAACATGGTGAGCGTGTTGATGTCGCGTACCTCCTCAAGAGGCCACTGATCAGAGTCAAGTGGATAACTAAATTTCTGAAGGTATGATCCCTTTCTCCCAGAGCCCGCGGGGCATACATTTGCGAACTTGAACTGCGCTGATCTTCATACCTAGGCTGCCGTTCTGGTTATGGAAACTCGCGAAGCTGATGATATTCTCGCGCGCTACGAGTCCCTTCAAGAGAAGGCCCGTAAGCGTCATAGAGAAGAACTTGCTCGCATGACTGACGAAGACGCCAACAATACGGATACTACCCGAGCTCGAGATTTGCGGAACTTTGCTCCGCTTGATGGGGTTGGCATCGACCAAAGTCGCCAGGTTGCTGCAAAAGATTCCTTTGAGATGGATTTAGACCATTCGAGTGGCCAGCGTCTGGAATGCCAGATTGAGCTTATCCATCGAGACAGGCCGGACTTTCCAGGCGACAAAGGCGACATCCTCATCCGCGAAGTCGGAACCGGTAGCCAGTCCTGGTTATTGTTCCCACCAATCCCGAGGGAGAGAGTATCCGCCCGGAGAGGTGACAGCAGCCAGGTCCTCCTTGTCATGGTTCGAGGCACACACAACAGACAGGAGTGGTTTGAGCTCATCAAGTTTTCCACTGAAAGTGACGAGCAAATCTTGGACTGGCTCGACATTTTAGGGTCCTCCCCACTGCCCCCGTTAGCCCGGCCTATACTCTCAGTCAATATATTACCCGCGACACCTCCAAGATCCGACGCAGTTGATGTTCCAGTTGGCGAGCGTAGGTTTAGGACCTCTGGCCCGTCTTCACCAACCCCTGAAAAGGCCAAAACGCCCAGCCGATATCGCACGGTCCAGCAGCCCAGTTCGCCAACAACATCTTCTTCTCCTACAGCTGGCTTCTCTATTTCATCCCCTGAGAGAACACCGACTCAAGAGAGTTACGCCAAACCAGTTTCTCCTGCACGGTCACTGCCAACGACACCCGAAGGTCGAAGTACCCCCACTTGGGATAATGTACATCGCGATCCGGTGAAGTCGACTAGAACACCCCCCAACTCTAAGCCGTATCGGGAGGACGGTGCCCCTCCCCCACCAATACACCGAACGCTGTCTCCGAAAGGCCCTGGCCAGATCTCCGCCCCCGTTGATAATGGCCTTGCCCGAGTAAAGCGTCGGGGTTCATCTCCGCTGAAGCATGAATACCACCCCTCTGATGTGTCGTCCGACAGTTCCAGTGCTGAAAGTGATTCCTCGGAATCGTCCGAGTCTTCTGGGGATGAGCTTGAAGAGGATGAAGTGCCCGACACGATTCCCGGCTACAGCATCAGGAAGCCTGAGCCTGCTTCCGCAGAGTCTGTTGTCTCAGAGAGCAGCATAACGCCTTCCAACTCTGCTTCTCAGGTGGGCCCAAACAACCGAAATAGTGCCGACGTGGAGCGGCCTTCGCAAACATTTTTCGCGTCTGTCTCGTATTGGTCCAGTAGGAAGGGCTTGTGGAAAGACGTCCAGACCGGACCGTTGTCTATTGTGGTCTATCCAGGGAGCCTGGAGGTTCATCGTTTGTCGCCCCGCAACCCGCAAGCCTTTCAATTACAGTCCTCTGGGACGTCCGAGGTTGATAGTCGGGAGAAAGATGCCGGAGGTATCGTTCCTCTTGTCGGACTCATCCTCACCCCTGTCGTCATGATCCGCAGGAGTACAGCCCTGGACCTCGAGATCCGCAGTCCAGAATCCCCGGAATCGCGCCTCAAGACCGGAAGCGCCATGTTCCGTCTCCGCGCAACAACGCAGACAGAAGCCAAGGACCTCTATGATGCGGTGCATCGAAGCCGGTTAAACAATGCTAGGTACATTCAGCTTAGCGAAGAAGCACGTGTCCGCTCCTTTGGCCAGCAGCAGAATGCACCGGTTGAAGGCAGTGCCGATGATGACAGCTCCAGTCGGCGGCGCAACTTTTTCGGCCGTAAGAATAGCTACCGTGCTTCAACACGAGCCCCGAGTTTGTCAATGCACAGCGGCTCGACTAGCATCTCGGCCACAAGCTTCCTAAGGAGGCTGACAGGCGGCATCAACCCGTCCTTCAACATCGAAGAGTCATCAGTTGACAAGCACTCGCGGCCAGGCTCGATTGCGGGTCCCGGTGGCGGTAGCCTGGAATCGTCAAGCGGCTCATCGACAGGCGGCGGTCAATCAACACCTCCTCGCAGCGTCTCCATCTCCCTGTCAGGCTCCGGTAGCAGCCAAAGCCGCTGGGAAAATGGATTGGCAAAGCCGTTCTCGCCTGACCGCCCGCTCGAGATCCGTTGCCATCTAAACGTACAAAACAACCGTTGGGCAGACAAGGGTGATTGCGTGCTACACATCAGCCAGCCACCACCGGGGGTGAGGCAGGAACTGAGACTGTATCACGGTATGGAAAAGCGCGTTATCGTCACGCATACGAAGAAGAAGTCGGGCGATAAATCAAATATCTTGCTGGATGCCGTGCTCGGTTCCAAGTGCTTCAGTATGATTGGCGCCAGAGGCATCATGTGTAGTGTATGGGAGAACCTGCGAGACGAGGATGGGAACGTCGGTGTAGCACCAGCACAAGGAGCGCTCGCTGGGCGAGTGACCAAGTGGTGCTTTCAGTGCAAGAATGCACAGCAGGCTCGGATGATCATGGGTTTGGTGACTTCGGAAGTACCCGTCTCGGGGCTATATTAGGAGTGTAAAACGCCCTTGGGTCGCTGCTCTGACAAAGTAGTGGTGCGGAAGAAGGTCAGACAACAGGAGACCCTACTGAAGACTATCGTGAGGAGGAACCAGAGCGTGGAGAGGTACCGGTGTGGGGGGAGTCCATGATCAAGCGCATTTGCGCCTTTCTTCGTCGGAGTCTTTTGATTGCTTCTAGTCTATACCCAGCTATTTTCTTACTGTCTTTATTTTTTATTGTGTTTTGGCACCGGTGTTGGGGCTGGCTTTGCCTGGAAATCTGGGATCAATTGAGTTGTCGGCGTTAGGATACCCATGCCTACTTGCCTGATGAGTAGTTGGTGTGTGTCTATAGGGTATGGATAGATATATAGATGAAAGATTCGGGCTCAACCGACTGTCATATTCCAACGCCCATGAGCTACACCAGAATTACAGCTGTGAGAATATTGAAACCCTTTTTACGAATGCTTGCAGCGTTATGCAATACTTGTATGTAAGCGGGATTATATACCTGGTAGATATGTATGCAGCCTCGCCACCCTAAGGTGGTTAGCGAGTTTCGCGACGCCAACGGGAGTCGCGTTGCCGCGCGAAGTTTCGAACGGATCCGTACATCTGAAGACGGGTTTTCGCAACGTCCTCACCACACTTTCTTTCATCTGCGACTTCGAGAATTGTTATTCACACATAGCGCAAGCGAATAGCCGACTTTACGCGAGCGTTTCGAATAACCCATCCTCCTGCCACTAGCAGCTATTGTTCTTCTCGAGGCTATTGTTGTTGCGCCGCGCAACTATTCAGACTATTCACAATGGGCGACTACAATAGCATGAAGGTGCCCGAGCTTAAAAAGCTATTGAACGAGCGGGGCCTCACACAAGCTGGCAATAAGGCCGACCTTATTGCGCGTCTCGTCGAGAATGATAAAGAGCAGGCCAAATCTTCGGAACCGCAAGCAGGTAGGTCTTCCAACTTTTGATTCAACTTTCTCCAACTACCACCACATAACGCTCGCTGGTCGCGCAATCGTCACAATCAATTTCATTTGAACCCTTCCTTTTCACTCTGTCGCTTCCCAACACTACAACATGGCGACCAAAGTTTCGATTCAAGTGGCATCCGAAGTTAGCTCTTTCTGGAGAGAGTTGGAAGCCGACTTGGGCTTCGATACATCACCGCTTCAACAAGCTAATCACAAGCTACATGTAGCATCTGAGACGAAGAAAGACAACATCGAGGACGAAATCGATTACGAGGACGATGACTACCCCGCCCCTACTGCCACTCAGAGCACAGTTCCGCCTGCTGCTGCCCCTGCTGCCACCCCTAATGCGGCACCTGCGCCTGTTGCCTCTGCCTCTTCTGCGCCCGCGCCGACCAAGTCAGCTGCCTCAGAAGCGGAGACTGTGACACCCGCTGCCGCAACGACTGCAGATGCGCCGACCACATCCAAGCCGTCAGAGAACGACTCAGACAAGATCACCGAAGCTGCCGCATCAGCAGAGCCCCTCTTCTCCCAACATCTGGCGCCTACCAACGCTCAATCGGAGGCGGAGAAGCGCGCTGCGCGTGCTGCTCGTTTCGGAATCACTCCAGACAAAGCACCAGAGGAGGCCAAGAAGACGGAACGCGCCTCGCGCTTTGGCATCGCTAATGACGCTGTCTCTGCGATCGATAGCGCTTTGCCCGACCGACCGCGCAAGCGAGGCCGCGACCGTGGCGGTGAGGAGAAGGAGGACGACGTGCGCTCCAACAAGCGCCAAACCAGCGGAGCAGTAGGCCCTGCTCGAGGCGGACGCAACACTGCTGGTCGCGGTAACAACCAAAACACCCGAGGAGATCGCGGAGGAGATCGCGGAGGCCGACGAGACCGCCGAGGCGGTGCGCCTAAGGAAGGAGGTGCTCCCAATGGTCAGAAGAAGGGACCCTCAGCGGCGGTAGATCCGGCGGAAAAGGCCAAGCTTGAGGCGAGGGCCAAGCGATTCGGAGCTGCGGCTTGAGCTTGCATAAGTCGCCGACCTGGAACGGAGCTTGTTGTGTTTTATTTGATCGGGTTCACGCAAGGCGGATCATTATGAGGAAGGAGCGGAGAAGGGGTAGAGGAAAACGGGAGAGGTGCCATCATTGTCAGAGCAAGAGAACGGCTGAGAACGGCGTTTGGGTTTCGAGGATCTAGGATTTTCGTGGCTGGATTTCAGGACGGGCTTGTTGCTTCAAGTCGACCAAGGCGTTTTCACCCACGCGCCATATTGCCTCGCTAGCGAGAATAAGAAGATACCTCGAGGACAAGTCCCTCACAAACTGATGTTTCTAAAGGGAAGTGTACCTGAATCTATCCTGTTTTTTTGAGAAAGTGTGATGTGACAGCCCCCAAGCCCCGTCGGCCGCTCTGATGAACAAAACAAGCTCCCATTGCGCAGTTTCATCACGCCCCCTCCCCCTACCGACGTGCATGGCCATCGTGCTCTTGTCTTCCAAGAGCAGTACAATTACGGCTGGCTGGACTTGTATCACAATCATCATCAGACTGCAGGTCTCAACCCTGGGGTAGAAAGCCAGCTGCCAGGCGGAGATCGGCAGCCATTCCTTGCCCAAACAATCCCAGCATGCGCTAGCGTCATGTCAGTGGGAAAGGGGAGAACTCAAAGAACGGGGGGCTATCGGCACGTCATTTGCGAAGACGACATTCCGCTCACTAGCCGCTGAGAGGCGAGGTACCCAGTCCAGGGCAGCGACAAGACCATCATTTGAGGACCCTACTATTGTGTTGTAAGTGAACCATAGGTAGAGCAAGGACGCGTTAGATGTAGTGTTGCGATCCCCAGCAGCGCGTTGTTGCGCGCGACCTTCATTAGCGCATCCACCTGGATATCTCGCACGACCAGCTCGAAACAACCCGACTTGAGGATAGTTTGTTCCGGAGGCTGGCTGAATGGCATAATAGTGTTTCGCGGCGGTTTCCTTGGCTGTAAGAAAGGGGAAAGGACAAAACAAGGAGAGAAAGGGACGGAGATTGCCAGCCAGTAGAAACCGTGGTGTATCTATGACAGAAGTAGCGCACAACTCGTCTCAACGGTCGGATTGGCCAGGCTCAGGCGGCGCCGCGCGCGATGCTCAACCCAGAAGAGATGTGCCGGGCTCATAGTAGGAAAGGCTTATCAATGTCGAATCCAGCTCGAGCTAGAATACTCCCCGTTCCCATGTGGAGTCTCAACCATAGCGCCCTTTCCCAAGTGTGCCTTGACAACCAGCCAACACTCATAACACCAAGGACCATGATGGGAGGGTGAAATTCACCTTAACCAGGAAACCACAAACCAGCCCACTAGGGGGTCCATAGGCTCATGACATGTGGATCAAATCCTGCTGGGCCTCCGACGAAAGGCCAGTATCTGAACTAACTGGGCAGTGGGATATGAATATGACACGAAGGAGCGTGTGCTCATGACCAAAGGGTAAGAGTTGGACGATCCGAGACCCGAGATTCTCAGAAGTCATGTGTTCGAGCCGGACGACAGCATCCCTCTCAAGCACTGACTATCAGGGGGCAGACCCGGTGGCGACTCCGCCATGCGCTCAAAACAGATAGACCAAACGCTGACCAGGCTCGCACATACTTAGGAGCCTTGGCCGTAGTTCAGTCAGCCTCCGAGACTTGGATGGAGCCCACAAGCTCTCCCGTTGGCTGGGAGCAGAAGCCGGCGTTGTCTGCTGAACTGCGAGCCCTGTGGATGAGACATTCCAAAACCGCAACGTAGTCTGTTCTCTGTGCGCCGAGTCTTCTGAGGAAGGGCTTAGCGCGGGTAGGGCAGGCTCAAGAAGCACGGGGGCGTGAGACGGAGCGTGGAGCCTGTCCGGCTGAGCTGGTGCATATCTCGTGCAGAGTAGGAGGGAGGGAGCTTAGCCGATGCCCATTTGTATGTTGAAGGGGCTGGAATGACCTGGCCAGCAGGGTGCAAGACTCTCCCCGACAGCCCGGGTTTTCAATCACTCAGAGGACCACGCTGAAGTCCCGGCCTGTTTTGCTGGCCGTGGCAGCTCCGTGCGCTAATCCCGCATGCTGAGGCGAGCATGTCGAGGAGACGCAGGAGTGCAAGGTAGGGAAGAAGAGGAAGCCAGGCTTTAGCCGCGGCCGCTGTTTCTGGCCTGGCTGTTGTTAAAAAAAGATAAGGTAATGGCGTAAAAGCGAAACCAGCCTGTCGGGAGCGTCGAAAGAGTGGCAGAGCATGCAGCGCACAAGCCGCCAGCAAGGAGCACGCAATGGCAAGCGAAGTGCAGAAAGCAGAAGGGATTTTCCAATGTGTTTTGACGATAGCTTCACACCATCCCGCCCTCGCAGTCACGTTACTGATGAGGACTCCAAGGAAGGCAGATCCTGCCGCTGCATGTCTCACCTCCCCGCCAATCAGAGAGAGAAGACCCCTGTCCACCTGGAGCAACCCCTGTTCGCAGCCACGATTGGTCGGCCGACCCGTGCCAGGAGGTGGGCATGATGCCATTGCCTCTCCATCAACGCCGTGTTGCCCTCTCTCCTTCGAGCTTTTCCCGCTCGAAGTTCCGTGACCGTAGAACTTCGGTAGCGGTGCCGTACTCATAGCGCATATCGATCAACAAAATTTGAGGCGAAATGGACATACCACATCGCTTATTTCTTGCGCGATCCCCTGAAGCGATGACGGCGATCTCAGGACGCGGGAGGCAGCCGCCACAGGAGTCAATGCCAGCCTCAATCCGATCGGGGACCGCGAGCAAAGCAGCCTGTGGCGGGGTGCAGTTACGGTGTATGCGGCTTTTGATTGGCGAAAACACGGTCTGCCCGCTGCACTCGCCACATTTGGATTCCCAGCTCATGCTTGCCTTGCAGAAGCCGCGTGCGATCGGGCCCCGTGCTTGCCGGCTGGAGAGGGCTACCGGGCTCCGGGGTGTGTGATCCGCCTCTCGGCGGGTTCTACAGGTTCACCAATGCACCAGCATGTAAGGTACGCCATGCGGCATGTGCTGTTCAGCTGCTCTGCTTCAACTCAGCTGTCAGCATTGATGTTGGTGCTATCCCAAGGCTTGAGGGCTCGCGAACAAGGGGAAACCCAGCCGAGGGGGTTGGCCGGTCCTTCGCCGAAGTCGGCGGCGGGTCATTCTATGAGTGAGAGACAGGCAGACATGCAGGAAAGAGGAACAAATGATGCAAACCCGCGCATGTCGATTCCTGCGCTGGTTGGCAGATTTGCGGTTTGCCGAACATTCAAGCCGTAAGCCGTGAGCCGTGAGCCGCGGCAGGTTCTTGTAGAGTCGCAGATGGATGCCTCGACGTACCCCCACTCATGTAAAGTCAGGGTGGGCGCTTACAGTCCGCTCTTTGCGACCCAGTCACGAGAATTGGGAGACACCATCTCAAAACTAGCCTCTCATAGCGGCGGCGTCTTGTCGTGGTGGATCCCCATACACAATCTATGAACAAGTTTAAGCACTTACAGACGGTTAGCATATATGTACTACATGTACTAACTATCACAGCAGCATCTTGCAGAAAACTGACAAGGACTGATGTTAAGCCCGATCGAGGATGAGAGTGTGTGTGATGGGTAACAGAAAATGGTGAGTGTCTGTCATCTCTCACTTCTTGTCAAAAAATGTGCAGGGAAGCCGTGGGGGATGAAGGGCTCGACCAGTCTATCCACCGGGGAGGCGGGGAAGAAGAGAATGAGGATAGTTGCGATTGGGTGAAAATAGATGGCTACCGACGAATCAAAAAATCCAGTGACCTTGAAGCAATTTTTGCGGTCCCGGGTGGCTCAACTGACGAATAGGGAGCGCGCTTGACGGCGTCTATTCAAACGATGGCGCCTTGGTTGGGTCCTTTACGGTAGGTGGAAAAGGCAAGCTTCGGCATTGTTTCCGCGATGGGTGTAGAAGGAGTTTGCTCGTATCTGTGAGGGACGATGACACCGAGGGACACCCAGACATTGGGTCCCGGGACACTGGCAAAGATTGCGAACCCTTGCTCCTAGCTGCGGTGTCTCCCCAACACGGTAAGGTGGGGGAGGGGTGCTGAAGGTCTGTCTCCAAGGTGGTAATCTGGGGGGGGGGCCGTCCTTGGGATCGTGATGGATCCGAGTTGAGAACTTTTCGGAGGCAAACTGGCTGCGAACCGAGTAGACGACTACTGTACGGCCTGGCAAGGATACGTCCCTGGTTTAGTGTAGTGGCGCTCTCGGCCCCGTGGGCGGTCGATGGGTTCCGGGGGATCGCCGCCATCGCCATACCAATCTGAGAGGTTGAAAAGGAGCATGTGGAAGCGGGAGCGGGTTCGGGCACGGGGAGCAAGGTCAGGCAAGGCTTGTCCCGTCTCACCGTGCCTTCCTCCCAAGATCCAACCCTTGCGGTTGTGGAGGGAAAGCGAACGACCGCACTTACCCGGACCCCTGCTTCCACCGTTGCCCCACGATGAGCAGGTTTCCCGCGTTCAACCGAACATCCATTGAGACAGAGTTGTCCCGCTCTTCTGTTATTTGCCTCCGATCATGGCGCGGCTTCTCACCTGCTCACGTGCTGCTCACCTCTGGCCGCGGTCTTAAGATCGACGCGTCCATAAATGCGGTCCTCTGGCCGTTGAGTCGCCTCAACGCTCGCGCGGCAGAATTGGAATGCTTTTTAGGTCACTGCAAGCGTCCCAGTCACCCAGTCCAACGCGTGGCCTGGCGAGAGCATCCAGTCTCCCGATGCAGCAGAGTGGAGGTATATTCTGGGCTTCAAGGGTCTGCTGCCCAATGGTGCACCAAATGCTGGAATCTGAGCGCTTATAGGGCATTCGACGATGCAGCTCCCAGGGCTGTCCTCTGCGCGCATGGTGGGCGCAGCTCGCTAGCGAACAATCTGGCTGTTAGGCCGTCTGGCCGTTCGCCCTGTCGCATCCGCGCTTGTCACTCGCCCTGGCGACCTTCCGTGGCGTTCCGCTGAAGCCGGCTCCCTCGAACCACAACCAACATTGACGTCCGCCAACGCCAATGCCAACGGCCCTGGCGTTGCCTGCATACGTTTTGCCCCGCCCGCCCGCCCGCTGTTCGCTGATCGCTGCCCGTCCGCCTAGCCCCGCTGGTGGCTGTCGACTCTTTCGACCACCGACGACCTGGGTGACTCAGTGGTGCGATCCGGCTGTCTGATCTGCCACCTGCACCGTCTTCCTGCCCAATCCCCCACCTCGAGCCACCTGACTTCCGGCCATCGCTGCTGAGGGTCGCAGCCCCGGCCTTGGGCAAAGATAGCATCGCGCTCCATGCAGATACAAGTGTACAACTGTACGAGGTACTTCCGTACCACTTTTCCATCAAGCTTCTGGGCGGTCGGCACGAACGCCCACCCCCTCCCTCCTCTCCTCTCCACATCAGCATGTGGATGGGATGGATGATAGAGCTACGCCGATGCCGACATCGTTCTCTCGAGACCTTACCCTAGGTCCCAGGAAAGAACCCTAGGAACCGACTTACAAACATCCCTTTCCCATTTCTATTCCCCCGCATGTACATTCGAATCTGCCACCCTCCTTGTTGACAATATCTTCTCGACTTGCCCCTCCACCCTCCTGTGCGCCTCTCTCTGCTCTCATCTACCTCCGACTCCATCGACTTCGCCCCTTTGGAAGCCCAGCCTCTCCGCTTACGTTGACCGAGCTTTCTTTGCCATCTGTGACGGCATCCCCTGTAGCGAAACACCTACCGACAGCCTGGGAGCGAGAACCAAGAATTCAAGGCAAGCGCCAGCGCTGCCCACCTACTCCGAGCCCCGTTCTCGGTCCGCCCTCCATCTCACGCCGGCACGCGCGAGTCTTACACACCATCCGCGGCAGACTGCTCTTGCCGCGTCCTCCGGTGCTAGTTGCCAGCATTAATTTCGTCCTTGTCCTGGAGACTCTTTTTTCTCACACTTCTTCTACTTTTGTTCCGTCTGGTACCAGGGCTGTCCCGATATCCTATATTACTCCCGCGGAAGTCTCGCGGCGGCCCGGTACCCTAGTGATCCACGTAATAGCCTTCTGGTATTCGGCCGGGTTACAACAAGAGGTTGCTCCCGTCACCTCCGCCACCCCTCGCGTCCTCCCGCTGACCACCCAAAACATTAGAGTTTGGTCCTGCGCCGCCCTCATGTTGTGAGATACTGTGCCATAGACGATTGTGGTCGTGAGACCAGGGAATTTTGTACGGGTTGTTGGATACGATGCCATCCCACCCGTTAGGACCGGCCCGAGGCCGGTCGGATTATGCTGCTCCAAGGGATTACAGGGCGACTGTCAACCCCTCTAGGGAGGAGATGTTCCTCGACCCGAGCCCGAGGACAAGGAAGCTTACCAGCACAACTCGCCAACCCATCCGGACGATTCCACAGCCGAAGCTATCTAGTGGGCTACAACCGTCGCTCCAATACCGGCGGCCATCTACCGGGGAGCCGGAGAAACTACGTGGGCACCATCAAGCACAATCTTGGGACTCGAATGTCAGCGGAAGCTCTGAAGTATCAACTACAAATGGGCCATCTTTTACGGGGTCGATGGCAAGCAAGCTCCCAGGGCCCGGTTCGAAACGAAACGTCCTCCGCCGGAAGCCGTCCGGACTGTCGCAAGACCTGACAAGCCCACGCAACGACACACAGAGCAACTCGAACCGAACGAGCTCATCTTTATCTAATCCTCGCTCCCAGACGCCGTTGGACACGTTTGCCAGTCTTCATTTCGACCGCGACACGGCGCAGAGCCCTATGGAGATTAGGGCTGCGCACAAAGTCGAAGCTGCGAGGATTGCGCCGCATGCGGTCGCCATGTACCCGGAGCTCGATAGATATCGGGAGATTGAGCCTCCAGCAATGGCCGGCAGCCCCAGCCCTGACGTGCTATACAGACTTGCAACTCATGACCTGCCGCCCCCCACACCCCTGTTTTCTGGAACAAGCAGCCAAATTAGTGGCTTCAGCGGTAGCCCATCAACACGTTTTTCAGGCTCACCAGGCCCCGGCCCATACAGCCGAGACACCACACCCACCACTTCGATCTCGTCGCAATCTCCGGGCCTCGTGGCCCCAATGCGAATCCCCACGGCCGGGACCCGAATGAGACAGGCCGACTCGCCGTTGACCAGACCACCAATCACCCGGAGAAGAGCCGATAGCATATCAAATGAGGCCGACCCTGTAAGCGCCGATCCACGAGGTCTGGCGGCCGTCAGGGAATCCTTGACGTCTTCGTCATCCAACTCAACGGTCCGCGATGGGGACAGGAAGGACAAGAAAAAGAAGAGGCTATCGCCGCTCCCGCCCAGCCCCCCACCCCGGAAGTCGTCGCAGAAGCTTAAAAAGAGCCGAGATGAGGAGGAATCTCCCTCAAAGTCTTCCCGAGAACCTGCCCAACCATTGATGACATCGCCATCGAAACCCAAAGCCACATCGCATTCTCTCCATCGGCCTGCCCTGGCTGCCCAGTCCAGCGCCGTTGTCGGAAGCAAGGCTACTCCGCCAGCTAGGCCCAGCAGAGATGGGACCCCAGACCTCCAATCCCAGCTGGGGCGGTCGATTCCCATCATCCAGAGCAACCTCTCCTCAACCTCCTTATCCGACAGGCGACACAGCAACCTCCTGGCTTCAGCACCCGTTGGTCGCCCTATATTCTCGTCACCAGCTCCTGGCCAGCAGAACCCCCGCTCGCGGCGACCCTCTGAGAAGGAATCTGCTCCGGCACAGCCGTCTGCTGCCTCTTCAGCAGGAAAGAGCTTATCCAAGCCAGAGTCGGGGAGAGCTATTCGGACGCCTAGCCCTAGCGTTTCGGCCTTCAAATCACGCTTTCCGATCTTTGGGCGACGGACAAAGACTACCACAGACACTTCCCAGCAGGAAAAGAAGGACAAGTCAACACGAAAAGGCCCTGCAGCCGGAACGGGACACGAGGGCTACGGGCGCCTAGGATCGGTCCGCAGGAAGAGCAGCAATACTAGTAACACCAGCAATACCGGCCGTCTCATCCCAGGGACTATGTCTTCACAGGAAAGCCTCAGCAGCAACCAGTCGTTCGACCCATTTTTCGCAGAGCGCATGGCCCCAGTCGTTATTGCCGGCGGAGAAATTGTCGAGAATAGAAACACGAGCGCAGAACTGAGCCGCACAGACAGCAACCAAAGCATATCCTATAGAAGACCGAGTGTGGACTCAAAGGACGGCTCTCTCCTCTCAATTTCGTCGAGGGAGGAGCCTCGGTTCACCTTGTGGCCCTCTCCATTCCCGCGAAACTCTATACAGGCTCCTTCCGTCAGAAGTCGCCGGCCCTCGGATAGCAGCGACTCCGAAGCAGTTACTATGAGATCCACCCTCGCCTTCAGGAGATCCTCACAGCAGCCAAAATCTGGAGACCAAGAAGGCCGACGAATCCCGAAACCTATTCTTACTCGAGCCCAGACACAGCCGCCCTCAATAACCAGCCACGACACGAGCATCATGTCAGACGATTCAATGTTCGGCCCTTCGTCTGAGGGCGCTGGTAGGGTTGGTCGAGGGTTGGACAGTGCTGGAGCCGGTTCAGGTCCTAAGAAGCTGCTTCGCCGTGCCCGCTCCCCCCGAAAATGGAATTTCTTCAGTCGGTCTCAGAGCCAACCCGCCGTGGAGGAGAATAAAGTAGATGCGTCAAAAACTGTGGCAGCAACAGTGACAGCTGTCCAGGCGAAGCCCATTGCATTTTACACTATGATGGACTCATCAGAGCAGGAGGACGCTGAATCGCCTGATCTTGAGGAAGTTCTTCGCGAGGCGAGAAATCTTGCTACTCCTCCCCCGAATCCACAGAGTGGAAGCGGTGGCGCGAGGAACTTGCCCATTACCGAACAAACGGCTCGTGGAGAGCCTTCTGCCTCGAGTGTTACCAGACAAAGGCCATCATCCACAACAATGACACAGGTCATCGCAGCGCCGGCCAAACTCTCAACTCCCACAGCTCCACGGGCTCCCCAGTCGCAAGTTCCGACCCCAGCCGTCCGCCAAGCTCCAGGCCGTCCGAGCAGATTGCCTCAAGTTGGCCGCATCCCAAAGGTCGTCAGCGCCCGGTCTGAGCAAACCTCGCCAAAGAGTTTCTCGAGGCCTTTCCACAGACTAAGCATTCAAGGGCCTCCGTCTGCCCTGGATGTCCAAAACCCGGATTTCGTTGCCAAGGGGCCAACTCCACCGAAGCCATCCACCCCAGAGCTCATCCAGGACCAATCAGCAACTACAAGCGGGACCAACATCTCAACAACATGTACCATTCCCCAGGAGCTGTCTCTGGAGCTCGCCCAGGGCGAGTCGGAGTTCATCTCCTTCTCGCCTCGAAAGAACTCTGAGTGCACTACGACATCTTCGAGCAGCTCGGGTGGCATGTTTACCTTTGCTGAGGCAACCGCTGTAGTTCCTCCACCAAACGCACCTCTGGCAGAAGACGAGATATGGGACGAGTACAATGATTTTCTTGCAGACGAGACCATACGCCTGCCCTCTCGTAAGGCACTTGCGATAAAGCCAGCCCCTCTCGATCTTGCTAAGGCGCCAGTGAAGAGGGTCGAGTCATCACTTGAGTCGCCTACCGTCTTGCCGAATCCTGTGCAAAGTCTAGCCCAAGCTATCCTGGCTAGCAGAGAACCGGCATCGAGCATCTATAGCGTGGAAATGGTTGAACAGGTCAAAGAGGTACTGGGATCGGCTCACCACAACCCAGAACGCGGCAACGGTCCCGAAAAGCCCACGGAGCACCCAAGAAGAAGCAGCCAATCCGCCCGCCAAACTCGGTACTCGAGTTCGAGTGGGACCAGCCTCGGCTCAGAAGACAGCTCACCGCTCTCTCAAGTCAACCTGCGAGTAGGTTCGATGACTGTCAGCAAATGGCTCACCTTTGGGCATGTCCTTTTCAGTCCTGTGCGGGACGAGCTGATATCCGATGTGGGATCGCTTAAGCGGCCCTCTATTCTTGTTGTCGATGGCTTGGGCAACGATGACTGGTCCTTCTACGCCGCCGAGACATACCCTGCAGCCACATTCTTCAATCTGTCGCCTCGTGCACCTCTCCCAACACCGGACCACCGGAGCTCTTCCTCGGCCTTTCCCTTGAGCCCTCCAAACCATCACCAGATCCGATACTCGTCGCTTCACGAAAAGTTCCCCTTTGGCCCACAAAGCATCACGGCAGTTGTCTTCCGGTTCCCAGCAGCTGGACCGGAGGTGCAGTATCGGAACATCGTCTCTGAGGCCCGGCGCGTCCTGACGCCCGGGGGTTTCATCGAGCTTTCCATCCTTGACGTCGACCTCAACAACATGGGCAATAGGGGGCGCCGCACAGTTCGCCGTCTCAAAGAACGTATCCATGCTGGAACTCCCGACACATACCTCGGTTCTACCTCCGACCTCATGCTTCGCCTGCTTGGTAGGAAGGGATTTACCGACATCAAGACATGCCGTGTGGGCGTCCCCGTTGCAAACCCTGTCCCTCGGTCATCAAGTACCGAGGCCGGTGCAAAGAGGGCCTCATCCGGAGGGAGCGATGGAAGGGCCGCTAGTAAGACCAGAAGGGACGACAGGAGCCTCCCTGAGTTGATCAACGATGAGAGCCCGGTCGCCGACGAGAGCATTACGAAGATGGTTGCCAAGGTTGGCCGTTGGTGGTACAGTCGCTGCTACGGGAGTGTTGCTGGGGCGGCTCCCTTCGCGGGCTCACGCAGCGGCTTGTGGAACGACAAACCCTTACTTGCTGAGTGTGAGGAATGGGGCTCGAGCCTCAAGCTGATGGTTTGCCACGCGCGAGTTCCTGATGACGGGCGTGTCCGGGTCGCCAGCATTTGAGAGACTGTCCCGACGTCAGCATTAACACCCCCACGTTTTTCATATCGCCATTTCATTTCAGAACATGCGAGTCCAAGACAAATCTTACCAAGACACCAGACGGCGCAAGCCTAAGACTGTTTATTTCAAAAGGCAGGATGTTCCGCTCTGCGAAGTGCGCTCCTGCCGGTTCATTTTACATATATTTTACTTCCATCGCATTCAGACTCGTCCCATCGCCAGCAATTGGCGTTGTCGGTAAAACAGTACGACACGAACCCATAATTTCGAGTCTGGGCTTCGTTCTTTTCTTCATCAGCCCAATCGTCAGGAGCGAAGAGGCGGATCTTACTTATTACGACACAGTTTGCTTCAACCAGGCAACTGCGATCACTGGCGGAGGGAAAGGGGTAATCTAATGGAGTTTGCGATTCTCCCCTTGTGGGGAGATGCATTGAGTGGGCGAGAGGTTGAGTAAGGAGTAACTCTGGTGAAGTGAGGAGGTCATGAGGACGTCAAGTCGGTGTTCGGTGCGCCTGCTGGCTAGGAATCATGTTTGGTGGACAGGCTGGGACTGGGAACTTGTGATGAACGGAAATGATGGGGAGACGGCGTTAGTTGATACCTGGTTCTGGCATTTTGGCTATTTAGCGTCGAGAGATACCCTGGCCACTGGTCCTGCAAGCAAATAAAATGCTATATTTATATCAAGATTCGAAAAAGTGGTGACTTGTTCAGGCTGCGGGTGATGAATGTCGGTAATGCATCATATAGTAATCCAGTTGGTAGATCGGAAAAATCCGAATAAAACGCATGCAAAACCTGAGGAGGACTGGTTTAGCGCAAGAAGCCCTTCCCTCGATATTGGTCGAGGTGCGAAAACATGGGCAAATGCCTGCCTTGATGTCTGTCGCGGCTCAATGTCAGCTGAATCGGCAAATGCCTGCTTTGAATCGACCCGAGACACGGCACTGGCCGGTCAAAGGAGGGCTTGGCACACCTTGGAGACCCAAATTTCCCCGGATTTTGATGGGTGGGCCCCAGGAAGCAACCGCCCCTTTGCACAAGGTTCTTCCTGCTGCAACGCCCATCCACCGCGACGATCAAGTCAACTCAAAATCGACCTCGGTGGTTTCACTGACACCGGGCGACCACACACTAAAGACGCGCGATAGCTCGAACCCATCGGCGGGACGCACAGCCGCACAGTTACACCCGCAAACGCTTCCCGCAGCCGTATACGCATCCCGATTTGGACGTGGTGGAAAATGGGCATAGAGCCGCGAGGGACATACCCAGACCAACACAGGTAGAAGGATCAGGACCAGACAGGTAGAAGAGGAAGTAGAGAGGCGGCGGCCCCCTATACGGGTGGTTTTATCTGAGCATGATGACGCGACGAATTGTACGTGTTGTTCTTCGATCCCGCCCTAACAGACGGAACTAGAAAGGCTAACCTGGCCCCTCGCGCCCCAGGTTCGCACCATCGTCCAGGTGGCCACAGCGGCAGTGTTCACGTTCATCGTCATCTTCTTTCTCGACCGCAACTTCCGCGTATTGCCAAACGCCCTCCACGAGTTTCTACCGACGCACCACCCGGGCTTCGTAATCACCGACATCACCATCACCTCGTGCTCCTCATTCAATCTCTTCTCAAACTGCAACCTCGACCCTGAGGTCTGGCACCGCATTGAGAAGGACCTGTACCTCGGCAAGGCTACCTTCTCTAATGCCTTTGTACATATTCGCCGAAAACGCGAGGAGGAGTTGACAGGAGAGGACAAGGTCGTCGTCGACGTGTCGGTAGGCCGCATCGACCCGGCCGCCGTGGGCGGCAAGGACAATGGAAAGTCCTCCCCAGACGTGCGCTGGGAGGCGCGGCCTTCGGGTCTGTGGGTCAAGCGGTCCAGTAAAAAGGGTGCGAGCGATTCCAAGGAGGCCGTCACCGGCATCGACCTCCTGTTTGGCGACGATGCGACCGAGGCACGTCCCGGCTGGACTATTGTGGGTACCGCGCTGTTGCTAGATGCTAGCCGCAGCATTCCAGCCGCTCATGTCACAATTCGGAGGGGGGCCGAACACGCCCATGCCAAACCCGTCCCTCGCGTTGGCGACAATGGAAAGTTCAAGATTATGCAGTTGGCCGACCTACATCTGAGTACCGGGGTTGGTCACTGCCGGGACTCGCTGCCCGAGGATTGGAATGGCGGCAAGTGTGAGGCGGACCCGAGAACGCTGGAGTTTGTCTCCAAAATCCTCGAGGAGGAGCGCCCCAATCTGGTCGTGCTGAGCGGAGACCAGGTGAACGGGGATACAGCGCCGGATACGCAATCGGTGAGTTTGACCTTGAGGGTATATCGCAGTTATAAGACTTGTATGCTGACAGTTTTGGCAACCACCAGGCAATTTTCAAGTACGCGCAGCTTCTCATCAAGCACAAGATCCCGTACGTGTCAATCTTTGGCAATCACGACGACGAGGGCTCGTTGTCGCGGGCGGCGCAGATGGAGCTGATTGAGACATTGCCGTACTCGCTGTCCAAGGCCGGCCCGCCGGGCATCGACGGGGTGGGCAACTACCACCTCGAGATCCTGGCACGTGGCGGGTCAGATCACTCTGCCATTACGTTGTATCTTTTGGACACGCACGCATACTCGCCCAACGAGAATAAGTTTAAGGGGTATGATTGGATCAAGAAGAATCAGATCGACTGGTTCCACGACACGGCGCAGAGTCTGAAGAAGAACCACAAGCAGTACACGCACGTGCACCTCAACGTCGCCTTCATCCACATCCCGCTGCCTGAGTACCGGGATGGTAACCTGGCATTCGTCGGGGAGTGGAAAGAGGCTGTCACGGCTCCGGTATATAATTCGGGCTTCCGGGATGCTCTTGTGGAGGAGGGAGTGGTGATGGTGAGCTGCGGACAGTGAGTTACCCCTATTCCTTGCGATGCCTTCTCTCATGACACAAGGGGGTAATGTTTTCTAACCGGGCTTGTGTGGTACAGTGACCACGTGAACGAGTACTGCGGACTGTCGATGAACGAGGACAAGCCGGCGCTTTGGATGTGCTACGGCGGCGCCACGGGCTTCGGCGGCTACGCGGGCTACGGTGGCTTCCACCGGAAGATACGCATTTTTGACTTTGACATGAACGAAGGTCGCATCACGACATGGAAGCGAGTCGAGTACGGAGAGGATACAGCCCGTCGTCTCGACGAGCTCATCATTGTTGATGCGGGCAGACCGATCGCTCCGATGCAAGAGTAAGAGTATTGTTATTGCGGAACTTGTTGTACGTTGTTTTGCTTGCATAGCATCGCATCCGAGGCGTTTGAAGGCTGTTGGGGTTTCGGGGGTCTTGGGATTTCCCTTTGGTGGGTACGGTACAGACATTTTTGCTCGACCGGGCTTTTGGTGCGCCTCAAGCGAGTGAGAAGCGTTTTTGTCTCGATTGGAATAAAAGCGTATATAGAGTATGGTGACTGGGGGGCACCGGTACAGGCCAAATTTTGGGCAGTTGACAAGCTGTAACCACTTCAACAAAATCAGCATTCCAAAACTTCAATCCACGCCCAGGCCTTTCGAAATTACACTTTACCATTTCACTCCCCTGGAATCTTTGCGAATGTGGGTCCTGCTATCTAAGTTGGGGATGTGGGGATGTGTGATGAGAGTTCGTGCCTAGCTCTGGGGTTTTAGAGTTGGCGTAAATATCGTTTCAAGTCTAAATAACCTTCCTAGGACCCTTCAAGTGAAGACGCTACAGTTGAACCCCCCCTTCAAGGGACTCAGGGGCTCGCGCAGCCACCCCAACCGGAGTCAGTGGTTGGGTTCTTTCGTTGCGGTGCGTACGGATACAACACTTCAATCAATAGGTAGGCAGCAAAGCGAGTGAGGGAGACGGGGATATGTAGGTGGGTGTTAGGATGCGCTGGGGTGTTTACTTGAATAGGGGGGACAGCCTGTGGTTCAAGACAGCGCTGGTTCAGAGTGGCGAATACGTCTATCGACATGGAGGGGGGATTTTGGACGGCCGAGTGGCATCAGGGCTTACTAGGAGGAGGAGAAGGTCAAGCTCGGTGGGTGAGTGCCTTCAGAGGCGTGTAACAATATTGAACTCAACCCTGCATCCTGTGGCAGTGGGGAAGACGAGAATGAACTCGGCACATGCCATGTGCTTTCGGGTTCTCCCGACGAAGGGTCCTTGCCCTGCTCCTCGTACGAGCAGTGGTGCGGTGTTTTGCTTGCCCCTATCGAGTACATCCGAGGAGCTTTCAGTTATCTGTGACATACGACCCTTGCCAGTTCGTGATATCTATGTGAGTACCTATCGGGTCTCCCTCACTGTAGGCAGATATCCAGAACTCCGCGGCTGAACCGCTGGCCGCTGGAACAGGGCCGGCAAGGTTGTCCTGATGGAGAGAGGCTTTGGTAAGTTGTCCGTCCTGATGAAGAGAAGCTTTGCATCCTGTTCACGAAGCTTCCGCGGCGATGACCATGACGCATCCACTGCACCATATATCTCGTAGCATGATGGGAAAACCAGACTTTCTTTCCTTCTCCTCATCCATACCTTCAAACCACACACACACACACACACACACACACACACACACACACAACTGCACCTTCATCCCAAAATCCTATCAAACTCACTACCAACACACCGCCATCATGTCACAATATCAGTCTCATCAAGAAATAAATTTCTCGCCTGATGAGCGAGGCCCAACAAACTCGTTCAGACTGCCGCCTGTATTGGATCTCATGGCATTCTTTGATACCCATCAGGGCATCTATCAGCCCATCCCGGACATCTTGCTCCAACTGCTGCGAGACCACGGGCCACCAGGGACCGTGAACCCCAGAGACATCACGATAGGCCCCACAATCGATGATCTGCCGCGCGACGACGAGCCAGCACCCTTCTGGGAAACTCGTAACATCGCTGTTCCCAACGCCAGCCCCGACGGCATTCTCGGCAGCGGGTCCAGCGACGCGGCGAGCAGCACGGCCGGAAGCAGCGACAACACCACTCCTGCGCCAAATGGTGACGCTTCGCCCGCGAAGAGAAAACGCGGTCGTCCCAAAGGAGTCAAGAACAAGCCGAAGTACGACGAAAATGGCAACGTAATCGTGAGGGAGAAGAAGCCGAAGGCGAACAAGCGGAAGCGCGAACCCGAACCCGAGTCCGAAGAAGATGGCGATTCTATCGTGGTGGGGGGAAAGCGAAGGTCACCTGGGGCCAAGACAAAACCCACGCCGTTGACGCCGCCCTCGACTCTGCGCCCGTCATCACCAGCACCGACACCGGCGGCGCCCCAGCTACCACTTTCGCCGCCATACTAGGGGAGGAGCGAGTACGAGGCACCTGAGTTATGAGTATGTTTTTTATATGATACCCTATGGGCATAGGTCAGCGTTGGGATTTCAGGAGACGATAGGGGTAGAAGGCTCAAGTCTCACATAGTAGGTTTTCGGTCTCTTGTAGGCCTTTTTTGTACCATCATGTACCAGTACACCTCGTCCGGATCACACCAGATTGTATTTGACTCGACCAAAGGGCATAGCTTGTATCATCAGAATTCTCGCTTCTGCGATAACAAACTCAGTTCCCTCAGAGTGCAAAACGCCTGATCTGCATTGTGCTGGCCTGCTAAAGAATGGAGTAAGCCCTTTGACTAGTGTGATGAGACGGTATATTAAAAGCTATAGCCTACCTCCATTGCCAGGTTTGATCTTGTCACCGTAGTGACCGGGGTGACCCTCGCTTTGGCGGGAGCGTTTGTTGACCAGGATACCCGGGAGAAAGTGACGAACCAGCGGGGAAACTGTGACGCGACAAGATGATACAAAAATATTTGCCAAGAGAGAAGCTTGGTAGGAATAACCCGGAGCAAAGGTGCAGAAATAGATCTATCATTATAAGGTATTCAAGTTGAGAGGACAAAAAAAAAGATGCAACAGCCTGATTAGGGTAGTGGCAGTGCAAGTCTATGCGTCAATATGAGAACCCTCATCAACGCGAAATATACATACCTGTACCTGAGACCGCTCAAGAGTTGTATTCGTTTCTCATCTCTGTGTATGTTGTGGAGCTTTGTTGGCATTCCAGCACACCAACTCATCTATGCCCTGGTAATCGTGACTTCGACCTACGTGTGCTTGGTGTTGAAACAAGCTCTTCTTCGGGTGTGCAAATGAAAGACACTACCGAAGGATCGTCGTCTCCGTGGGTACTGGGAGGTAGTACATAAAAGAGAGAATACGGTACCTTGTTGGGGTCTGCCTGCGAGAACACCGGGCTTGGGATATACGGCCGCGTCCCTCGACAGAATCAATTTTTGGCCTGCCACCGCTGATGGATCGCAATCAGTGCCGACTCATCCCACAGAAGTAACAGACCCCACGTCACGAGCCCTCCTGCATCAAGCCAGGTTGGAGCAAGGGTGGTAATCTCGCTGGAGCTTGGCAGTCATTGCCAGTTCTTTCGGGTGCACCAGTGCGGGTCTGCCACGGTTCCGACTCGGGTGGCCCGCATCGCCAGTGTCATCGCCCACTAGTTCGTCGGGAAGCCAACCGCCGGCACGAGCCGCAGTCTGGGCGCCGCAGACAGACGGGCGTGAAGCCCGTTGCGCCCTCTGACAGATGTCCCACAAAACCCAGCTTGAACGTCAGTCCCGGGCACTGCCTGCTCTCTCATTTTCACCTCTCTTCCAGCAAGGCGGGGATTCTTTTCGATGCGAAACAGGCTTTCACCTGAATTACCTTACCCGAAGCAGTCCTCGACGACAGTAGGCTACACGTGTACGAGACTTCTAAATGACAGGTCAGTTTCTCAAGGATAGAATGCCAGGAATGGGAAGACGCCGTTGCTCACATAACCGATGGGAATTCCATCATTGCACCTTGGCTGTGATCAAACCGAAAGGCGGCCCAGCCGGTGTGGTCAAGGTCTGGGGTCAAATTTAAGCTTTTAAGGTTTACGTATAAATCTACACTAGTCTTTACGTTCGAATCTAAGCGCGCCTATATTCTGACCCCAGCCGGGCTCGACGCTCGGGCGGCAGCTCAGTTGGCAGAAGTCGCTTCTAGCTGCCACCCATATACGACCACGCCTAGGTAACCTAGTACATATTGAACTCTGCCCTGAATTTTTCTTTCTGATGGCGGCTCGAAGCATACAAGTGCATCCTCTTGCGACATGTGCTAAGGAAGCGATATTGCACGCGAGATACGGCGTGCTCGCGCAGGAAATGCCGCTGCCAGGATAAGGGACTCAGGTGGTGACGGTGAGCATCTTCGCAGGATTGGGATTCCACCAGCCGATACATAGCATGGAATAATAACAGGCAATTTTAGCGGCGCCAACATGGAGGGTGGTTGGGGGCCGGACTTCCTCCGCTCGTCAGGACGCAAAGGACGCAGGTCTTGCACTACCGCCCCTCCCCTTGAAAAGACGATAAAAGGTTACTAGGACGGCGTGCATGGGAATACGTCCTCCGAAACCCTAGTCCCGCCCGAGGCCAGCTTTGGCCCGGAGGCCAACGACAGGTTCGACCTCACCCTCACTTTCGAGAATGCCATCTTGTCCATCATTCCTTCGGCTATCTTCTTCGTTTTGGCGCCACGCCGCCTCCTTTTGTTGCGGAAGCAGCCTCATAAGGTCGCCAAGAGTCCACGACACATCTTCAAACTGGTATGCATGAAGCCTAACCCTTCCCAGTGTGTTCACCGTCATCTGATTTGGTTTTGACGATTAGGGACTGATTGGCACACACACCTTGTTGCAACTCGCCGTCCTATTGTACTGGACAGTTGACCCTCTCCCGACTCTGGCCTGACAGATCGCCGCCGCTGTGCTCGTGTTTGTGAACGGCCTCCTGCTGCTGTTTGTATCGCATACCGAGCATACCCGCTCGGTGAAGCCGTCGACTCTCATCAACGTATATCTGCTGCTCACCCTGCTCTTCGACTGTGCCATCGCCAGAACGGCATGGCTTGTCTACGATGCGGACGTGGTCGCCAAGCTGTACACTTCGTCAGCTGCCATCAAACTCCTTGTCTTGGCCGCTGAAGCGTGGGAGAAGAGATCCATTCTCCTGGATCGATACCAGCATCTCTCGCCTGAGACGACCAGCGGCATCCTGGGTCGCAGCGTCTTTTGGTGGATCAACCCTTTGATGAAAGCCGGGTTTGGCCGCTTTTTGACTGATCGGGATCTGTATTACTGTACTCACTGCTCCTCTCTTCATCGATTAGCTGACACGTTTTGAGATACCCGATTCATGATGCTATGGCAGCAGGAAGCTTGCTTCCGGAAGCACAACAATCATGGGCATCAGGTAGGCTGACCCTCCCCCATTCCTCATGTATAGTTCCCCCAGTCATGTGCAAGCTAACCAGAGTCTAGTCAACCAACCCAAGAAGAATTCTCTCTTCTGGTCGACATTGTGGGCCACAAAATACGCCTTTGTCTCCGGCATGCTGACCCGCCTCAGCTTGATAGGTTTTAGATACGCACAGCCCTTCCTTATCCATCGCACGACAGATTTCACTGCTTCTCTAGAGCAACCAGACGAAGTCGGCTGGGGCTTGACTGGAACATGGCTCTTAGTTTTCCTCGGATTGGCGGTGAGTCCCCAATGAAATATGTATATATGTATAGGACCGCTGACAGCCGTCAGATCTCTAATGGATTCTACTACCATATGACGTTTCGGTAGGAGCGCTTCTTTTTTTTTTTCTTTCTCTTTCTCTTTCTTCTTTTCTTCCTTTTTATCTTTTGTCATCTTTTGCCTCCTTTTTCTCTTTGTACCCTGCACTACAACAGATTCAGGGACTAATATGTGTAGGTTCGTTACGTCAGTAAGAGGCAGTCTGTGCAGCCTGATTTACGGCAAGACACTAGAACTCAACGTTACCGCCCTTGATGAATCGAGTAAGATGCAGTTGACATAGCTTTGAGATCGGTTCTGGCTAATAGAAATGACAGTCGCCGTGACGCTCATGTCTACTGACACAGAACTCATCTGTCGGAGCTTTGTCACATTGCACGAAGTTTGGGCATCGCCAATAGAGTGTGGAGTGGCCTTGTATTTGCTATACAGGCAGCTCGGCCTGGCCTTCTTAGCCCCTATGATAGTGTCGATCAGTGAGCAAACCGTTGCCGTTCTTCTCTGAGCGTTTCACCAAACATGCTTCTAGTCGCTACTGTTGCTATCATGCAGCTTGCAAACTACATCGGCAACGCTCAAAAGATATGGGTCCGCGGTGTCCAGACTCGGGTGGACGTCACTGCCTCTATGCTGGGATCGATGAAGGTATGTACTCCAATCCTGTGATTTTAGAACTCCTTCTTATGACCGATTCTATCTCAGGAAGTCAAAATGCTTGCCTTCTCGGATGTGCTAACCGACGTGGTTCAAGACCTTCGTGTGAAGGAACTCGCTTTCCAAGGACTATCGCAGGCTGCTGTGTCTCCGAGTCCTTCTCGGTACAACCATCCCGGTTTCCCTTCAACAATGGCCATCATTAACAGTGAGCAGGAACCAGCACCCAAACCATCGCCCCATTAGCCACCTTTCCGACCTTTATCATCATTTCCCAGAGCATAGGTCAGCCCCTAGATGTGCCTTCAGCTTACACCTCGCTTTCCCTGATATACCTCTTGTCGGAGCCCATGGTTACCGTCATCCGTACCATCCCAATGGTCAGCACCGCCCTGGCCTGTTTTGACCGGATTCGGAATTTCTTGCTATCGGAAAGCTGCAGCGATCACCGTGTGCCCCTGAACCAGGGTGATACTGTACCAACGGAGCTGCAGGAGCCCAATGAAGAGCAAAGTCTACATTCTGAAGCGCCACTGATGGCAATATCAAACGCCAGCTTCGGCTGGATGAGTGGAGAGCCACCCATCCTGAGCAACATCTCGTGCACCATCCGCAAGTCTCGGTATACCTTCATCATCGGGAACGTGGGATCGGGCAAGAGCACACCGATGAATTCAATGCTGGGGGAAATAAAACCATCCAAGGGATTCGTCTACACTGCTGCCCGCAAGATCGCGTTTGTCAGTCAACACCCTTGGATCCAGAATTTGACGATACGGCAGAACATATTGGGCGTGTCGACCTACGACGAAGGCTGGTATAACGAAGTGGTCCACGCGTGCGCATTGGAGCAAGATCTCGCAGACCTCCCAGACAAGGATGCGACCAAGGCCGGTAGCGGCAGCGTTTCGCTCAGCGGCGGCCAGAAACAACGAATCGCCCTTGCTCGAGCCGTTTATTCTAGAGAAGGTGTAGTCTTCTTAGATGATGTGTTCGCCGGACAGGATGCTGCGACGGAAGAGCAAATCCATCAAAACCTGTTTGCTGAGAATGGGCTCTTCCGAGAAATAGGCACGACTGTGGTCTGTATCACGAACACGAGTAAGCTTTTCCCTTTTATGGTCTTTGAGCGTAACCTCTATGGTTTCATTGACAGTAAAATCTCTTCGCAGTTCATCGGCTTTCATACGCGGATCATGTCATTGCCCTAGATGGGAAAGGGCACATCTTGCACGAAGGAACTTTCGCACAACTCCAAGCAGTTACGGACTACCTCCTAGGACTGAATACAAAGCAAAATGGCTCCGCTAGAACTGAGGAGAGAGCTGAGCAACCGGAGACAAAACTTGTAACGGCACCCAGGTCGGCAAACCCCAAGGATGAGGAACCCAAGTCGTCCAAACGGTTTCTCGGAGAGTTTGCCACATATAGATACTACTTCGGCTCTGTTCCTCGCTGATACCGGCTTGTATTCGCCGCTTTCATTCTCCTCTATGGAGGAACCTTGAAACTGACAGAGTTATTGCTCAGCTTCTGGACTGGCCATGTTGGTGCTGCAGCTGCTGAGCAGATGTCCGACAATAGCAACAGCGCCCTCTATCTCGGACTCTACGGAATGCTTGCTGGTCTTGCCATGATCGGCATTGTGGGGGCTGCGTACTTCTTCCTCATCATCATGGCGCCTCTGAGCTCCGAGGTGCTTCACGCTCGGCTGTTGAAATCCGTCGTGGACGCTCCTCTGGCGTTCTTCTCTAAGACAGACGTCGGCGTCGTAACGAACCGCTTTAGTCAAGACATGTCAGTCATCGACACGGAACTACCATTTGCCCTGGTCGACTTGGCCATCAATATGGCCATCACCCTGTTCGCCGCGGTCCTCATGTGCATCTTTTCAGGCTACTTCGCCGCGACCCTAGGCCCCCTGCTTGTCTTCTTTTGGGCGCTCCAGAAGTTCTACCTCAAGACCTCCCGCCAGATGCGCATCCTCGATCTCGAGGCCAAGTCGACCTGCTCCAGGGCTTGTCAAGTGTCAGGGCGTTTGCCTGGCAAGCAGCATTCAAGGACAAGTACCTCGAGCTCCTCGATGCGTCTCAGCGCCCCTATTATCTTCTTTTTTGCGTCCAGCGGTGGCTGGCCTTCGTCCTAGACGTGCTGGTTGCCGTCCTAGCAACCATCATCATGATCTTGGTGGTCAAGCTCCGCTCGCAATTCTCGTCCCAGTTTGTCGCCTTGGCCCTGATCAGCGTCATTTACTTCAGCCAGTTCCTCGCGCTATTCATACAAGGTTGGACGCAGCTAGAAACCTCCTTCAGTGCGGTCGCACGCGTCCAAGAGTTCTGCGGCGCCACCGAAAACGAAAACCTGCCCACGGAAGCCTCGCCAGCTCCGGAGCACTGGCCCTCACGTGGCCACATCGCCCTCGAGAACCTAACCGCCTCGTACGCCCTGGGCGCCGAGCCTGTTCTGCACGGCGTCACCCTCGACATACTCGCCGGCGCCAAGAGCTCGCTCATGGCATGTCTCCTCCGGATGCTGGAAATCAGCCCGGACTCGCACATCCGGTTCGACGGCGTCGACGTCGCCACCCTCCCACGGCAAGCCGTGCGCGTGGCCGTGGCAGTCATCCCGCAGCACCCATTCTTCTTGCGCATGGCCAACATCCGCGACAACCTCGTTCCGCGGCGCGGTGAGCGGCAGCAGCAGCAGCAGCAGCACAGCGATGACAAAATCCTCTCCGTGCTCAGCCGTCTGAAGATGAGGGACGCCGTAGAGCGAATGGGCGGCCTCGACAGCCCACTCGACTTCGACTGGCTGTCGCAGGGTTAGCGCTAGCTGCTGTGCCTTGCGCGTGCAGTGCTAGCGAACAAAAAGATTGTCCTGCTTGACGAGGCGAGTAGCAATGCTGATGAGAGGTCGGAGCGACTGATGCGGGAGGTGATCCGCGACGAGTTTGCCAGGTGCACCGCCATTGCTATTGTCCATCGTCTTGGGGCCGTGGCTGATTTTGATCGGGTTGCCGTTGTAGACAGTGGTCGTGTTGTGGAGTGGGATAGCCCCAAGGCGCTGTTGGAGCGGGACAGCGAGTTCAAGAGGCTGTGGGATCTTGGGTCGAGCTAGGTTGGATATCCCGGGGAAAGCCTCTCCTGGCTCGCCGAGAAGATAGGGACCAGGAGCGGCAGTCAGGATGGTCCTTGACTGCAGCGCCTTCAAATGTACCGTCCGGTGGCAAGCATAATATATATGTAGGCTCTTCGTCATCCTTCGGCTTGGAGGCGAGAGGGGTACCTCGCTTCAAGCTTTTCCCCCTCTCCTTCTGGCCTTAGATTGATCTCCTTCCATTTTCTTTCTCATGGTTAACCACCGGGCGGCAACGTCTTCAGCAAGGTCTTCAGCTCAAGTGCCGTCCCCCTGCTTTCAGGTTCTCTGGATCCTATCGTACAAACAGTTATCATCCACATGTATCTCGACCTCACTTGTCATGTGTTCAGAAAATCCCGTCAGCTATCATTGGCAAAAGACAATCGAACAGCTTCCTACTCAACCTTCTCTTCGGCCGCAGCTCTCTTTTCCAGCTGGAAAGCCCCTTGGTTACATGTATGATTGTCGACCCAGATCTCACCGTGTCTCGAAAATTACATCTACCCGAAACCGTTCGACAGGCAGATCATCGATTACCTCTCGATTTGATTCAGTATTATAGCTACGATAACGAAACACTCCCCCTAAAGCATACCTAGGGTTAGGGTTGGGTTTGGAGAGAAAAAGTGGCTACGGTATAAGTAAACATTTTCGCAGACTTCCAAGGAAGTTCCATCGACCAACGCTGAGATGGGTATCGAAGGAGTTCGGTATGCGAAAAGGAGGAGGTTGGTGCATTCTTGATAAGGTTGAGTTTTTTGAGGGATCATACCAATACCATCTCACCACCTCAGAGACGAAGGGGGCGTAGCCGTGTGATTGTTCATAATCCTCCCTGAACTTGTCAAAAGAGTGGTAGGCCGAGTAGAACCAGCCGTGTCGGGCTGTCTATCCCATCCCATCACATGTGAGCTATTACTATTCCCGTCATGTCATTGTCGGGTGAGACGCCTGAACGTACATTACATAAATACTGCTGCAGATCCTTCTCCTCCACCGGGGCGGTTGCCTTCCAGTCGTCATGAATAGAAATACTACTATAGGTGCACCCTGATGCGTTGGCTATATCCTTGATAAACTCTTCAACAGCCTCGATCTGCTCAGGGTGAGTATCCTGAAGAGTAAAGTCGCGAGGGTAAAAGATGTGCTTGGGTTTGCCGTTTGAGGAGGCCGGAGCATCGGGTTGTAGACTCCGTAGCACGTCGGGAAAGAGACTCAAGTCTCTCCCGAACCACGTGGGTGTGTCAAAGGCCGGCCAGGCTTTCACTAGCCCCTCGCCGGAGATGGAGTGTGTTGATGGCCGGAAGCCGAAAATTCCCGTTTGAAGGGCTGGGATGCGTGCGCTTCCCGTTGCTGTGAATAACCCCAAATGGAAATTAGCTGAGTTAGCCAACAGAGGAGAGGGTCACAGGGTACGCACTATCGCTACAAATGGCGATATCCACACACTCATACGCGGCAATCGCGGCTGCGCTCCCTCCGCTACTCCCCCCCGTTATCTGATATGCATCACCCCGGGGGTTGAACGGAGCTTGATAGTCGACACTCTGCATGGGGTGCTCCTTCATGGCAAAGGAGCTGAGATGGGTCTTGCCCACGATGCTGGCGCCGGCCTCCTGCAGTCTGAGGACCACGTCTGCGGTTGTGTCCTGCTCGGGATACGCCTCGAAAAACGCCCGGTTGCCGACGGAGGTCTTGGTCCCGCGGATGTGGAAGTTGTCTTTGACTGCGACTCTGAGTCCGCTGAGCAAGCCGCCGCCTCTCTTGAGGGCTTTTGTGAACGAGCATGGCTGCGCCGGGACGGCAATACCGTGGCCTCGGTACCCGTTTCCAGCAATGTCTACTGGGACCAATTCTCTAAATGGGGTTTTGACTGGTTAGTTAAAGTAGATAAGTCTACCTCTTTATTATCATTTGACTGCTACTGTCTTACCGGGGATGCTCCAACGACGGCCACAGAGCCTGCAAAAATGCCAACTGGTAGTCTTCGTAGACCCTCCAGACTGAATGTAACACGCCCCTGTTGAGGTAGTACGGCCCATCAATTATATGCAGATTCGGCTTGAACGAGATCTTGCTGGTCTTCCAGTCGTTGAATACCCTCTGCGCGTCGTCGTTAATCACCGCATCGCTCCTGCCCATGCCGCTGAAAACGATTTCTTGGAGGAAATCTTGCTGAAAAACATCGTCTCTGTCAAGGGCCTCACTGCGCCATGTCTTGAGAACGTGGGCGTTGATTGTTTGGTTCTCGTGGGCGGTGAAGTAGGTCAATAGGGAGGGTTCTTGCTGTATGGATCCGAGAAGCGGGGGGAGAGATGGTTTGCTGGTTATTTTGAATCATGGTATTTTAGTACTTCAGACAGAGACACAGATACTATATTTTCTCATACATTCGAGTTCGAGGTATGTTGACGAGACCCCGAGCAGGGGTCTGGCTAGGTGCCGAGAAGTACCAAGCTGGTGGAGGGGACGGCCATTGCCAGGGGTGCAATTGACTTAGGAGAGGCCAAGCATTGTCTGCAGCTTCGCATCTTCATGCTGCGTGGAGCCCAGGGCAAACGGCCATTTAGGGTAGTGTGGTCCGAGTGCCCCTGCGCAATACGGGAAGTGCCGGTGTTTAATTGCGTCAGTAATTGATAAGGAAATCCTTATCGCGTGCCACGATTGGTCCGTAGAGGCCCCTGTTTTGCAGTGTGTTGCACTTGGTCGGATGGAGCCCCCTGCTTTGCATTCTAGCCTCCATTTGACCTTCGCTTTTGCAATCGCTGCGCAACGGCTGCACGCGCTCAAAACTGGTGCACGAGATAGTTTTGCGTGCGCAATCGCAATGCAAATCCATACGTAAGGTCAGTTTTTTAATTGGAGCAGTGGTCCTGGAGATGTACACAATTGAAATGGTTTGCTCTGGTTTTAAACAAGCCCCCACTACGCTTTTCCAGGGCTGGTTACAAGTACGAAGGCTCAGGCCAAAGGAAAGGGCCCCCTTTAGTCAGTGCGAAATGCCTTCTTATTGTGAAGACCACCTATGGCTTTCAGTACTATAAGCTATCTCCCATTCTAAAAAGACGTATATATACACTGCAAAGGCCTTTTTATATGCTGAAAGGGCCTTCTTACATTTCAATAAGGCCTTTCTGCATGTTCAAACGGCCTGTAATGCGACAAGCTCAGACCTTACTGTTCCAGAGCAGAGCCGTGTGTAGATTCTAAGAAGGCATTTTCACACTGGCTAAGGGGACCCTTTTGGCCCGAGCCTTCGTAATCCTATACCACCCTCTACCCGCTACAGGCTTTCTGCTTGTGCGCTTTACCGTTGTTTCCGTGGCTCCGGAATACGGAGGGGGCTCAAGCCTTCAGACCCCAAAGGGGTCAGGACGGCAAAACATGGGTTTTTCGCGATGTGTCGAACGTCATTATAAATACGCGATGCGGAGTATCCGCTGCTCGAGTTGCCTTACCCCTCATGCCAGAAACGCATTTGTAATACGGCACTCAAGGTATAAGAAATGGCTTACTGGATCGCTGATCAATCCAATCCGTGCCCGGGTCCAAAGATAAAGCAGGAAGGAACCATCCATCTCAAACTGCATTTGCGCATCCATCTTTGACATGCTCGTAGAAGAGCCCAGCACTCACTCACATACCTAGGTACCTTACCTAACTTGCCCGCTCGCTTCCCCTGAAGCGATTGAATGCAACGCCGTCTCTCCCTCCTAGCAACCCACCTCGCCAAAAGAACCCCCCCACAGCATCACCCCTCCCCC